>Ga0074197_1000013_pt1 | contig 470345 bp, 459 predicted proteins | sample EPASupsiteSAE305_FD_64526 | JGI IMG/M metagenome (GOLD analysis project Ga0074197, IMG submission 64526) | Bioremediated contaminated groundwater microbial communities from EPA Superfund site, New Mexico - SAE3-05 reassembly with SPADES | ecosystem: Environmental > Aquatic > Deep subsurface >... | reverse complement strand
ACGCTGATTCAATCATTCCGATCCGTTCTTGGAATAACGAGATTGTCGGGGGAACTTACCGTCAGGAAATGGCTCACCAGTTCGATAATGTCCGATATCGAAGACGACAACTGGTCGAAAACAAGTTTTCCGTCCTTAAAAGAAAATTTAGTGGCGATCTAAAAGCAAGAAAATTTGTTATGCAGTTGAAGGAGATCACCGGGAAAATGATTGTCTGTAACATTCACAGGTTCTTACCATTTTTCGTCATTGAGGTTTTCTACAGAGCAAAATGATGTAATGCCGGGCCAGCAGTCTTTTTTTTCGGGGGGGAGGAATCTGATAAGGATCAACAACTGGTTTTTGATACCATGACGGGTGCTGCCGGAGAGGAGATTGAGTTTTTTGTTTGCAGGCCAGAGTGCTTCCTCTGCCCGTTTGCGTTCCGTGATATCCCGGACCTGGGTTACGAAATACTGGGGATTCTGTTTTTCGTTATGGACGAGACAGGTGCTGACCGTTGCCCGGACCGTACTGCCATCTTTTGCAATATATCGCCTGTTGAGTACGGAACTGCGGCGGACATTCTGCACCATATCCCGGCGTTCAGCATGGTATTCAGCACGATCATCCGGGTGAGTGAGTGCCAGCAGATCTGATCTTTTAAGTGCACCGGGAGTATACCCGAGCATCCGGTCGGACGCGAAGATTCGCGGGGAAATCTTCTCAACCTTCCTTGTCGGTCCCGGAAGGGGGCGGGCTTGCTCATAATTTTTTACGTTTTGGGAAATTACTCCGGGATGGGGCAGGTTTTTCCATAGCCTCGCAGAAAATACGGAATATATATAAATAATGGTTCCCCCCATGAAGGATTGTAATGAGTCTGCCCGGATGCAAGCTTACGGGAAGACCCAGCAGGACCGGGTTCCAGGCAGGAACACCGCCGGCACACCGAGGATGATTTGTCATCACCGGAATGGCAGCCGGGATGGGGGATATGATGCCGGACATAGGAGAGTTTACCTTAAAGGACATGGTTGAGTTCTCATCTGCGTTGCGATCCATGGGATCCGGGGCGGGGAGCATGGAAGAGGCTGCTGACAGGATCATCCATTACCTCTACGACAATATGACAGACAAGAAGACCGGGGCAACCAGTTGTGCCTTGGTGCGGTTTTTCAAGACCCACCCGTACGGCGAGCTTGACAGCGGGTTGCAGGAATTCGCCCGAGGTGTGCTTAACGGGGCGCCCACATCACCGGATATGAAATGCCTTGTCCTGCTGGCAAGTGCCGGGATCGAGCCCGAGTGGGACTCCCGGAAAACCTCGCAGGGGCACAAGGCGATCCCGCTGCCGAGCGAACACTTCGTCGAGGCATTTCCCATGGTCCGGCAGCTCATCCAGCAGATGGGTCTCGAAGTCAATACCGTGCTCCGGCCGGACCCGGGCGTTGTCATCGATCTTGCCCAGACCACGTATAATGTATTCTGTATCCCCGATGCCGTCGGCAGCCCGTATGTCCCGGCCCAGAAAACCTTTGTCATCCCGTACGGGGTGCGTTCCGTTATCGGTTTTGGCGGGATCCTACCCTCGGGGAATCTCTTTGTCATCATCGTGTTTTCCAAAGTAAGGGGCCCTAAGGAGGTTGCGGATCTCTTCCGGTCGCTGCCACTGAGCGTGAAAATCGCGGTTTTGCCGTTTGACGGGAAAAAGGTGTTCAGGTGAAGGATGGGACAAGGGACGGGTACCGGGGGAGAGGCAGATGGATAACAAAGTGACCGCAGAAAACCTGGGCAATCTCGAATCGATGGTGGCCTCATTGATCGAGTTGCTTACCGTGCAGGAAAAGGTCGTGGCCGAGCAGTCCGAACGGATCCGGCATGACGAGATTGCAATCAAGGAGAGCAACGAACGGTTCTTTGCCTTCATCAAGGAAGCGGCAATGCGGCTCAAGAACCCGATCGAGGTGGTGGAAGAGAACATCACCCTTGTCGTGAATGATGTTGAGAGCGGCCAGTCCGAGAGCGGGGATGTCGCACTCCAGCTCAAAGTCCAGATCCGGAACCTTGAGCAGATCCGGCAGAATATCATCGAACTCAACAAGGCGATCGTGGACCGTTCGGGTGATTTTTCCGAAGCCTCGATAAAGTTCCTCACGGAATAGGTGTTTTATGGCGTTTCCCCTTCGGGATATCAAGGATGATGAAATTTATCTCATTATGTCATCGGCAGTGGAGATCCGGAGCAAGAACATCGAGCTCATCAAAGTGCTCCTCGCACGGGAATACAATGTCCTTGTGATTACAACGAACCAGCCTTATGACATCCTGAAAAAGAATTATGAGAAGAACGGCATCGCGATGGACAAGATTTTTGTTGTCGACACGGTGACGAAATATGCCCTGGGGCATGATCACGAGCCGGTGGCGAACTGCAGGTTCGTTGCCAATCCCGCCGACATGACCTCGATCGGGATTGCCGTGACGGAATCGCTTGGCGGGCTGAGAGGAAAGAAAGTATCCCTGCTCTTCGATTCGGTCAATTCCCTGCTGATCTACATCTCTTCTGCAAATATCACCAAGTTTATTCATTTCGTTGCCAATAAACTGCGGCTGATGGGTTTTTCCGGTATCTTCCTTGCGGTGGAAAAAGGGCTGGATCCGGATGTCCTCACCCAGCTGACCACATTTGTCGATGAGGTTATCGATATCGACATGAACCATGCCAATCAGAAATAATTCTCTTTTTTAAAAACCAGGTGCAGCTGCCGGTAACCGCATGGCGGGAAGATTGATCCCGGAGGCTAGTGGGATCCTGATGTTTTCAGGATCAGGGAAATATCCGGAAACTTGACGAAGGGGACTATCTTACAACAAGCGACAGCATCCAGGGACTTGTTGCACAAGGGAGGACCATTGCAGAAACCATGGAGATTGCACAGGATGTAGCAAAAAAACTCATCGAATCCTATGTTGAGCACGAAGATACCCTGCCCGGGCCTCGTGATGGATGCACTCACCAACGGGGAGAATTACCTGCACACCGAAGAAAAGGATCCGCTCGTGCAACTCGCGGTGCTCAAGGCGCAGTTTGAGCTCATCCATCCGTTCCGCGACGGCAATGGAAGGATCGGACGGATTCTGGTCCCCATCATCCCCGGGAGGAGAATCTCACCAGCTAAAAAATTATCCCTTTTGTGTTTCCTCAAATTTATACCGTTTCAGCAGCGCCGCATTCCCTACAACCGTGAGGGAGGAGAGCGCCATTGCCGCTGCTGCAATGATCGGGTTCAGGAGCCCGACTGCTGCGACCGGGATCGCGAGCGTGTTGTAGGCAAGCGCCCAGAAGAGGTTCTGTTTGATCTTACGCATGGTCGCCTTCGAGAGCCTGATACCCTTTACAACATCCCGCAGATCGTCCCGTATCAGCACGATCCCGCCGGTCTCTTTTGCCACGTCCGACCCGCTGCCAAGGGCAATCCCGATATCGGACTGGGCAAGGGCCGGGGCATCATTGATACCGTCACCGACCATCGCAACCACTTTCTTCTCTGCCTGGAGTTTTTTGATCACATCGGCTTTCTCACCGGGCAGGACATTGGCGATCACCTTTTCGATCCCGACCTGTGCGGCAATGGCATGGGCAGTCCGCTCGTTATCCCCGGTCAGCATGATTGTCTCTACGCCAATGGCCCTGAGTTCCTTCACGGCCTCGGCAGCATTCTCCTTTAACGTGTCGGCGACCGCGATGATCCCGCTGATGGTCCCGTTCACGGCAACGAGCATCGCGGTCCTGCCCTGCACTTCGAGTGCCTGGATCTGCTGTTCGAACTGCACGACAGGGATGTTGTTCGCTTCCATCAGCCGGCGATTACCCACAAGCACAGTCTTTCCTCCGACCGCCACTTTGATCCCGTGGCCCGGTACCGCTTCGAAGGATTCGGCACTGGTGACAACGAGGCCGCGCTCCTTTGCTCCCCGCACGATGGCTTCACCAAGCGGGTGTTCTGAGCCCTGCTCGGCAATGGCTGCGAGCCGCAACACTTCGTTCTGGTCGTCGGCGATGATATCGGTGACCGAAGGTTCACCTTTCGTCAGCGTCCCGGTCTTGTCAAATACTACGGTGGTGAGTTTCTCCGCCCGCTCAAGGTATTCACCGCCCCGTATGAGAATACCGGCCTCTGCACCTTTTCCTACGCCGACCATGAGTGCCGTGGGCGTGGCAATCCCGAGCGCACACGGGCAGGAGATGATCAGGACCGCGACGAATGCGAGCAGTCCTGCGGTAAAGTTCCCGAGGATTACCGCCCAGGTAAAGAAGGTAAGAATCGCGACTGCGATCACCCCCGGGACAAAATACTCCGCCACCTGGTCCGCGAGCCGCTGGATCGGAGCACTGGATGCCTGCGCCTCCTCCACCATGTGGATGATCTGCATCAGGGTGGTATCGCGCCCGACTTTGGTAGTTTTGAATTTGAGCATCCCCATCTTGTTCATCGTTGCCCCGATCACCGGGTCGCCGGGTTTCTTCTCTATCGGGATGCTTTCCCCGGTGATCATCTTCTCGTCCACGGCTGACTGTCCCTCGACCACCACCCCGTCAGTCGGGATCTTCTCCCCTGGCCTGACCACCACAATCTCATCCACCATGAGCATCCCGGCCGGGATCTCCTCCTCGACTCCTTTCCGGATCACCCGGGCCGTGGTGGGCCGGAGGTCCATCAGCGCCCGGACTGCCGCAGACGTGCTCTGTCGCATGTAGTCTTCCATGAACTTGCCGAGCAGGACGAACGCGATGATGACGGCCGCCACTTCGAAGTATACATCGTTGGTCTTGACCGGGAGCACTGTCGGGAAGAACAGGACAAAGACGCTGAAGAGATACGCGGTGGTTGTTCCCATCGCGATGAGGACATCCATGTTCGCCCGGCGGGCCTTGAGGGCCGAATACGCCCCCCGGTAAAAACCCCAGCCGCCTATGATCTGGACCGGGGTTGTCAGCAGGAAGAGCCAGTATCCCCACGTGAAATACGGGAGTGCCGGGATCGGTGCCCAGGTAACCAGCGTGGCCCCGGCAGCGAGCGAGAGCGTTGCGATGACACGGAGGAGGGCGAGGATCGCAACGGCCGATACCGCAACGGCAACCCGGGTTTTCATACTCCTGAGTTCCTTCTCCGGGTCCTCGAAGGCGAGGGCACAACTCTCCATGCAGAAGTAATACGTCCTGCCGCCGATCACCCTCTTAATCGAGGTCTCCTCGTCCACATCCATGCCGCATACCGGATCCTTTGCCATGATATTCCCTTCCGATTCAGTGTATCCTCTCACCACACTTGTTCTTATAACCGATCATCACATCAGCTGCCGGATGGGGGTAATATTCACGGGTCCGCCGGCAACGGTATCCGTCATACCCTGCATCGTGATTTCGTAGCCGGTGACAGTAACGGATCATTTTTCAGGCCCCCGGGAAAATTTTGGGAAAAACGCCGGGGTACGGGCTGCATACTCTTCAATAGTTTTCCCGAATATTTTCTTCACATCTGCCTCCTCCTCTTTGGCAAGAACGATATATCGCCATACGAGGAGGGGGAACATAATCAAAGTCAGAATCGTCGGCCATTGGATCAGGAACCCGATCATGATCAAAATGAATGCAAGGTATTGAGGATGCCGGACAAAGGCATGCATTCCGGTGATTGCAAGTTTTTTTGCACGGACTGCTTCGTACAGGACACCCTGCAACTCCTGCAATTCTTAAGGAAAAACAGAATTATTACAAAAATGGAGAATAGACCATATATTTATTATTATGTTTGGCCTATTGTCACGTAACTCTGGTAGTTAAGTTGCAGTCATGATTATCGGAACTGCCGGAGAGCAGGAGTATGTACATGACGCAAAACAGGGATTCAATGTCAAAGACGATGTTCATCATGGTACTGGCGATCCTCATCAGCCTTTCAATCGTTGGGACCGTTTCGGCAGATTACAATATGATGGATAACTGCCGGCAGCTGGCGGCAGGAAACGGAACGACATTCTATGGATCCGGCATGATGGGTGCCGGTGGCGCACAGATGATGGAGTCTGTCGAGGTCAACGCGATGGGGCAACCCATGCACGATGAGATGAAGGGACTGGTCACGAAGATGATGGCCGGCAGTCTCAGCTCCACGGATCAGGCCCGCATGGTCGAGATCATGAACAAGTATCCCGGCGGTTCGAACATGATGATGACCCGGATGATGGGGGGTTATGGATCCGGCACGGGCGGATACGCAGGCATGATGGGCAGTGCCGGTATGATGAGTGCCGGAAGTGCACAGATGATGCAGTCCGTCGAAGTCAGCGCGATGGGACAATCCATGCACGATGAGATGCAGGGGCTGGTCACGAAAATGATGGCCGGCAGTCTCAGCTCAACGGATCAGGCCCGCATGGTCGAGATCATGAACAAGTATCCCGGCGGTTCGAACATGATGATGACCCGGATGATGGGTGGTACCGGGCAGGGCGGGAGTGGCTACCCGGGCATGATGGGAACCAACGGCCAAAATTATTATGGCATGATGGGTACTGGTGGAGTCTACAGCGGCGCCGGCATGATGGATGCGGGACTCATGACGGGCGGCTCGATCCTCATTGTCCTGTTCTTCCTCGTCTGGCTGATTGTCGGGATCCTTGCGATAATCTGGTTCGTCAAACAACTCCAGAAGGATAAAATCCAATCATAATTTTCTGGAGACCTGCAACCGGGATATCAGGAGATTCGATATGCAACTGAGCGTAAAAGCACTGGCACTCGCATCGGGGATCGTTATCGGCGCGTTCACGTTCGTGATCGCTCACGTTGCGGTGGTGACCGGGACGGGACTTGCCTATGTCAATCTCGTTGGCGGCCTTCACCCCGGCTATTCCCCTACATGGTTCGGTGCCTGCATCATGACGTTCTGGATGTTCATTTACGGACTCATCGGTGGTGCGGCACTGGCGTATATCTACAATTTCTTTGCAAAAGGAGAGATGGCAGCATGAAAAAATATGAGATAATTCACAAGGAGTGGTCATAATGGGCTGCTGTGGCGGAGACATGAGCGGGATCAGGGGATGGTTCCAGAGGACGGGAATCTACGGATATCTTCTCGTCGGACTTTTGATCATCGTGGCGGCGTATTTCATCATCATCCACCAGGCGCATCTCGCAGCGTATTCAACGATCATATTCCTCGTGATCTTTTTCGGGCTCCACCTTGTCATGTGCGGTATGGGCCATGGCAGCCACGGGGGACACGGCGGGGAGGAGCAACACGAACACGGTGAGGGTACAGAGGAAGGGAAAGATAAACAAAAACGTGCCGGAACGGCCGAAGAAGAAAATAAGAAAGGCGGCAGCTGCCATTGATCCGATGATGACTATCTTTTTGTCATGAAAACGCTCACGATGCCAGCGGCTATAGGCACACAGAATTAAAATTTTTTTTGGCATTTCCATATTAAATATTGAAATCTCCCGACGATAGGCCAGATAAAAGGAAATAGAGTCCGGAGAGCAGAATTTTCATACCTTTGGTGTTTGGTCTTTGACTTCATGCAGGTTTTTTTGGCTCTCCGACATTTCGAGTGGGTAAGATACGGTACGCAAAAATATATGTGGGGTTTCCCGACTCAGGGCTTTTCAGAGACACGGCGAGACAAAGAGGTTTTCCATCCGCTCATTAAAACCGCCGCGGGGGCGCCCCGGGAAGATGCAGCACGGCGGTAGTTCCAGTGTTCACCAAGGAGCCGGATCGCACACTCATGAGCCTGAAGATTTCAGGAAACGGTTTTTTTTAACAGTAATTAATTCCTGCCATGTGCCTGCCAGCCTGCGGGTATCAGGGTGAATTTTCCGGACTTTTTTTCATTTGCCCGTGGGGGATTTAACGGGGACTTCGCTGCCGTACCAGGTACGGTACCATCCCTGCATCATATCGACTTCAGCACTCTGGGACCTGATGATGGAGCTGCCGAGCGAGCGGATCTCCTCATGCTCTGCATTCTCCGTTACCATCCGGGCCATCATGATTGCCGTCTGGTGATGGGGGATCATCTGCTCGATAAACTCTTTGTCAAATGACGTGGCATTCCCAAGTATCAGGAGGTCTGTCATATTTCCGTCCATTCCCCCCATCATACCGGAGCCGCCTCCCATCATTCCCATACCACCCGCTCCCGAAATTGCCGGGACATCGATGCCGTACCATTCCCGGTACCAGCCACGCATGAGGGAGATCTCCCTGCTTTGGTCACGGATGACATTCTCCCCCAGTTGCCTGATCTCCGGGTGTTCCGCCTTCACGAGCGCCAGTTCTCCCATGTCGACTGCATCCTGATGATGGGGAATCATGCCTTCGATGAACATGCGATCCGAATCCATCATCATTTCCTGCCGATCCCCGGTCACCTGAGAAGGTCCTCCGATTCCTGCCAGAATAATCGCACCGGCAAGGATGACACACAGGATCACGATCCCAACACCCGTTGCTTTCCAGGACATATCGATCTCTTCCCTTTTAGCTCTACTGACCCATCCCATTCTATATATTTATACTCTGTCACCAGTCATGCCCTTGATACGATCCCAACTTTTAAATGGTGACAGCGCGGAATGAGGCATAATCAGGGAGGGACACACATGGCAATCGATCCAATCTGTAAAATGACCGTGGATGAGAAAACAGCAAAATTCACGAGCGAGTATCAGGGTAAGAAATATTTCTTCTGTGCACCGGGCTGCAAGAAGAAGTTCGACGCAGAGCCAGCGAAATACGCCGCGTGAGAGTACTGCTGATAACCCTTATACGGGCGTCTGGAGGTAAAGGATCATGGCAGTAAAAAACGAACGAATCCTCACGATTGGGACAATTCTTTTAAGTATCGGAATTTTGCTCGTGAGCGGCCTCACATCTTCTGTCGTCTGGGGATTGTTGATCATCTGCATAATTGCCGGTGTATATTTCTTCCTCGTGTACCGGTAATGGGAATTGAATAAGGAAAAGGGCTCTTCGCTGATTGGTGGGGGTGAACCCGGATCCCGGTAAACAAGTTGATGGGGGCTGATGCCCTAAAAAACCCCCTTACGATGGACTCCGCCGCCCCCGATGGGACGCCCCCGCGACGGCTCAGGCAATACTATTGGAAGGGTGAATTCATCGGTTATCTTACCCCCTTGAAATAGTAGAGAGCCATTAAATCCCTGATCCGATCCGGTTCATTCCTTTTCCTTTACGACAATCGTAAACGCAGTCCCTGCCGTCCGGTCGAGATCAATCGTCCCGTCCAGTTGCTCCACAAGCGAGATCACCAGCCGGAGCCCGAGCGATTCTGTATGCCGCCAGTCGAAGTCCGCAGGCAGGCCTTCCCCGTCATTCTTTATCGTGAGGGAAAGCGTCCTGCCATCTTCCCGGACCGCGATGGAAAGCGTCCCGGTCCTTCCATTCGGAAACGCATGTTTCAGGGTGTTGCTGGCCAGCTCGTTGATGATTAAGCCCAGCGGGATTGCCGTATTGACGTCAAGCATGATCGTCCCGATATCGACATCCAGCGCAACCTGCCGGGAATCAACGCCATAGAACGAGAAGAGCTGGGTAACAAGGAAACGGGTGTAGCTGGCGAGATCGATCCGGGAGATATCCTCGGACTGGTACAGTTTTTCGTGCACAAGGGACATCGCACGGACCCGGTTCTGGGTCTCGGCCATGACCTGTTTCAGTCGTTCGTCTTCGATCTGGCGCATCTGGAGGTTGACTAAGCTGATGATGATCTGGAGGTTGTTCTTGACCCGGTGGTGGATCTCGCGGAGGAGCAGGACTTTCTCATCCAGGGATGCCCGGATCTTATCATCGGCCTGTTTGCGCCCGGTGATGTCCCGGCACATGGCGAGGATATGGAAGGTCCCGTCAGTGGGTACGACCGTTGCGTTGATCTCGATGGGGGTGATGTTGCCGTCTGAATCCGTATAGTCGATCTCAAGGTTCCGGATAAACCCGTCCCTGACACACTGGCTGATGGCAGCGGCATTCTTCTCTTTCTCGTGTTCCGCCGTCCATTCAAGGACGCTCCTGCCGGCGATCTCGTCCAGCCTGTGGTGGCCGGTGAGCCGGACATACTCCGGGTTCGCATCCCTGACCTTTCCCTCGTTGTCGATGATCACGTACCCGGTGCCGGTGGTCTCGATGAGTGCCCGGTACCGGCTCTCGCTCTCGCGGAGGGCGGCCTCGTTCTGCACCTGCCGGGTGATGTCCCGGACCGTTGCCTGCAGGATCTGTTTTCCCTTCCATTCGAACCGGGTCAGGAGCACCGTTGCCGGGAAATCCTCGCCATCAAGGCGTTTATGGGTCCACCCGAAGTAATTGGATCCATCCCGCATCGCGGTCCCGATCATCTCTTTTGCCTTCTCGTCGGATGGCCGGCCGTCCGGCTGGAATTGCGGTGACAACTCCCATGGCCCTTTTGACGTGAACTCCGTCTCGTCCCGTGCCCGGAACATCGCGACCGTGGCGGGATTACCGGAGGTGAAATACCAGTCAGGGGGTTCCAGCGTCATGATCGCGTCCTGTGAAGACTCAAACAATCTGCTGTGCCGGAGTTCGCTCTCACGGAGTGTTGCTGTTTTTTCCTCGATCCCCTGCTGTAACTTCCCGTTGAAGTCCTTCAGCATCCATTCAGCCTGTTTCTGGATCGTAATATCGATGAAGGTCTCTAAGAGGACAGGCTTTCCTTTCAGCGTTATCGGAATTACCGTCTTGATGATCGGGCACTGTGCGCCGCTGGCTTTAAGCAGGATGTGCTCGGAATGAGCGGCGCTCTGGTGAAGATCCGTGACCGGGCACGTCCCCCCCTTGGCGGGACAGATGAAACGATGGCATTCGGACCCGATAATCTCTTCCCGCGCAGCACCGATAAGTTTCACTGCAGCAGGATTGACATCAAGAATACTGTACGTTGCCGGGTCGATGACCATGAACCCGGCATCGATCGAACCGAGGACCTGTTGCAGGTAGTTCTCACTCTCCCGCAGTGCATCCTCTGCCTTCCTGCGCCCGGTGATATCGGAAAAAAAGCCGATACTGCATTGTTTCCCATGGATGACCTGGAGAAAACCGCTGATAGATGCATAAAAGACCGATCGGTCTTTCCGCAGGCACGGGATGGTATCGGATAATTGTTTGTCGCCCTTCATTACACTGGCAAATTCCTGCAGGATATAATCCAGTTCTTTTCCCGGATGGATATCGGCAATCCCCATTGAGGTGAGTTCTTCTTCGGTGTACCCAAACATCCTGCATAATGCCGGATTTGCATGCAGGAACTTTTTTGTCTCATAATCCACAATCAGGATTCCCTCGACCGCATTCTCAAAGAGGTTCCGGTATTGTTCCTCGCTCTCCCGCAACGCATCCTCCGCCCGCTTCCGACTGGTGATATCAGTCACCGTCATGAAACATTCCCGGCCGGATCCGATGACATGCGCCTCAGCCTGCACAACGATGGGGGGATCGCACTCCAGCGTAAGTTCCACGCTGCGGATCTTATTCTCCGGCATCTCAAACACCGTGCGCAGGAATTCATTGAAAACGGAGCGGGAACCTGCGGCGATAAAATCCTGGAACCGCCGGGCAACCAGCAGAGAACGATCCGTACCCAGCAGGGTTGTACCGGTCAGGTTCACCTGCCGGATCGTGCCGTTATTATCCAGCGTGAAGTAGCCGACCGGGGCAAACTCATAGAGTTCGCTGTACCGTTCCAGCCCGGCTTCGACATCACATCGTGTCCGCACCAGTTCCTCGTTCTGGATCTCCAGCTCGATCTGGTGTACCTGCAGTTCATGGAGGAGCTTATGCATCTCCTCTTTTTTTACCGGGATATGCAGATCTTCCGGCTGTTCGCCCAGCCGCTTCTCTGCCCGCTGGCGCAGGGACGAGCCGGTTTTTGTTTCACCGTCATTATCCCGCGGTGCACCAATGCCGACGATGAGGGGAACGTTTCCCTTACCGGTTTTTTTCCCGTTGTGCTGAGCGGGTGTCCCGGTGGGGGCGGGGATGGGTTTTTCAGGAGATTTTTTAATGGCAGATCTTTTTTTCATGGGAAATTCCGTTTCCTCGTATGGAATTCTTATGATTTACCGGTTAAAAAATTCTGTATTGCGAATAATAGGTATAGGATGTGATAAAAGAATAGGTCCGTTACCGGATGGATTCCTGCCGGGCCGCCAAACGCGGAGCCGGCACCGGTCCGGTACCTGCGGCGACGGGCAAAGGAGATGCGGGAGTAAAAGGATCAACCTGCCTCTTCCGGCCTCTTTCAGGCGCGGAACATGAAAGGGGGACGGATTTCGGGTTGTGGCCGGGGGGCGGTCCGGGCCGGGAGAGGTGCCATGACCGTTATACGGGGTGTCCGGGATTTTACGTCGGAGGGGTTCGTAGAACCCCGACGAGGAGAAGGGAGGCGAAGCCGAACCTTCGACTTCGTGAAGCCTAAAAGGGCTGAACGATGTGAAGACGAAGAAAAGCGATTACCTTGACGGCCATTGAGATTTTCCGTGTAAAGGACGGGGTGGTCCGGAAGACTGTAACCGAGCGCGTCACGGTCTCGGATTGAAAAAGATTCTAACTTATTGTCAGGAATCTGGTCGGGGTATGCATACCCCATTCACTGTCTATTTATAGCACCGGAAGAGAGATTCAGTGTATGGCGGAAGGGATCGGGTTTCGTGTCCGGGTATATTTCGCAATTCTTGCAACGGTTGTGGCCTGCGGGACCATCGGGCTTATCCTGACTGAAGGTCTCCACCCGTTCGATGCATTTTATTTTGTGATCGTCACGATTGCGACCGTGGGATTCGGGGACATCTCCCCCCACACGATTCCCGGGAAAATAATTACGATCATCATCATCCTGGCGGGTGTCGGGTGTTTTGTTGCGGTTGCGGCAACGATTGTTGAAACCTTTATTGAACGGCGCGAACGCGTCGAGCGCCTGCGCAAGATCAACATGCTGATCGGGGTCTTTTATTCCGAGGTTGGCACGGCCCTGCTCCGGAAATTCTCCGCAGCTGACCCCCAGAGCGATCGGATCCGCGAGGCGCTGGTGGTATCCGGTGCGTGGACGGATGAGGATTTTACAAAAGCCGGCGCGGTTCTTGCGCAGTACACCCCGGCGATCCGGAGCCGGGATCTTGATCTGCCGGCACTGAACCGGTTCTTATCGGAGAACAAGCCCCTTATGCTCACCCTGCTGGAGAACCCGTACCTGATCGAGCACGACACGTTTACGGAACTGATGCAGGCACTCTTCCATGCAACCGAGGAACTCCGGGTCAGAGAAACGTTAGAGGATCTTCCGGATACGGATTATGCGCACCTGTCCGGCGATATCAACCGGGTGTACGGGCTGCTCGTGCGCGAGTGGCTGAGCTACATGCAGCATCTCAAGGGCGCTTACCCGTACCTCTTCTCGCTTGCCATGCGGACCAACCCGTTCGATGCCAAGGCCTCGCCCATTGTGCGGTGAGGGGGGGATTGGGAAAATTTTTTTTGGATGGAGGTTGACCGGGATTTTTTTTTAAATTTTTATTTTAAAAATGTGGATGTTCTTTAAGTGGATACTGCGCCCTTTTCACCAAAGAACACACCCACGGGAATTCCGGCAACTAATCCCAATATGGCTGTAAGGATCTTATCGGCTCCAGCCGACCATCCTGTAACATTCGCAACAATTGCCAGACTAATCAGAGCAACAACAAAAATTACCCCAATTATGAGGTTTGTTGTTTTTAATGGAGGTTTGGACTGCTTTGTTCTCTTCTCAACCGCGCCTTCTTTTTTTACATCATAAAACCACATACAATTCCCACCACCTTGGGGTATGAAACACTTTACGTAGTATCTAAATAAAATTATCTAAATTGTTTTGTTGACAGATAATTATTTAAAAATAATGTTACAACTGCCGTGCCCCTCCAGAACCCGTCCCGGGAACTGCTCTCCTTATGATCCCATTCTGACGTCGTAAACTCCCGTTGCCCGTAGTCGTACCGGACCTACTTTCCGCGTATGACCAATCTCCGTCGGAGACTGGGGAATCCTAACCCGTACCCGGGACCAATTATGTGCAAAAATGGGCACATTACAAACACACTTTTAAAAATACGCCCAATTTATCCTATTTATGGCAAACGGGGCACTTTGCATGCCGTTTTAAAAACCTTAATAGATGATATTGGAGGGCCGATCTCATGATGGATCGACCAATATACCCGCCAAGTGAAAGGAACCCCTGTTTTAGCTAGCTGTTTTAGGGTTCCCGAAGTTGCGGGTCACTTTACCCGTGACAGGTATTTGACCCGTGACGGGTTTCCAGTGGAAGCCCGGATCTGCACTAATATATAGGGGGATTCCGGGGCGGGAGAACACCTCGGGTACCGACGATGATGCAAAGAATTCAGGTGTTGTGGTAACGGGATCTCTGACGCTCTCGGGGGACTCGTCCTCATGGCCCTGATGGGCCAGTCGGACTCCGCCCCCGCCGCGTGGGCACCCCCCGGTTGCGATGCCTCTGAATTACCGGAATAATTCCCCGATTTGAAACGGTGATCAGATTTACCGGAAGCATCGCAAGAGGGAGCAAAAAATTTGGGAAAAAATTTCAAATCTATTTTTTTCAAATCCACGCGCCCGAAATTTTTCCGGTTCACGAAATCATTCCACCCGGAAAAAATAAAAAAATTTTCAGCGCGAAAAAAAATTAAAAATTTTTACAACCGGGCTCGTCCGTAGCAGCGGCCCGGATCCGGTTGGCCCGGCCAATGCGGACGCACTCCCAAAAAAATTCCCGGAAAAAATCCGTAAACATTTCCGGCTTTTCTAAAAAAAGGCGTGAAAAAATTTTCAGCGCGAAGTTGTGGTGGGTGCCGCTCGTTGGATCTCCCCGGGCTAATCATACTCCCGGGCCAGCGGCTGGATCTGTTTTTTCAGCACGGGAAATTCTTCCCGGATGCTTGTCCAGAGCAGGTGCCAGTCAACACGGAAATACCGGTGCGTGATGATGTCACGCATACCGGCGATACCGCTCCAGTCGATATCCGGGTGCCGGGCAATAAGCTCCTGCGGAATGTGTTTGGATGCTTCACCAATGATCTGGATATTGCGGAGGATCGCATCTTTGGTCCGTTCATCCTCCATCAGCTGGTCGTACGTCCTGTCCCGGGTATAATTCTCGATCTTCTCGATGGATTCAATGATATCAAAAAGAAGGAGCCGGGCCGGGCGTTTTTCAGACATAGACCGCCTCACGAAGAACCTGATCGCGGATGAGCGGATGAAGTCCGTCAGGAGTGACGAGATCAACGGGGAGTCCGAGGCCTTCGGCAATCCGGTTCCTGAGGTGGACAAACGCCATCATGCCGATGGGACGATCGAACTCCACAACCAGGTCCACATCGCTCGTTGTGGTCTGCCGGCCTGAAGAGTAAGAACCGAAAATGCCGATCTTCGTTACATGATACTGCCCGCTCAGTTCAGCCATCATGTTGCGCAACTGGATCGAAATCTCGCGTTTATCCCGCATTGTCTTATCGGAAATATTGGCAGTCCTGATATATGAGGAATGTGCAAAAAACTGACACGGTCGGGGGAACATGAGGGCTCACTTCTTCCGGTGTGGGAAGTCTCCGGCCTTTTCCGGGCCGGAAATTTCCGCGAAAAATAAAAAATTTGCAGAGGGACTTATCTGCAAACAACGTTCCTGCCTCAAAAATAAAAAAAAATTTACAGCAGCACCGCCAGCATGTTCTCATCCGCCACCACACTCGTGATCGCAGGCGCCGTTACCGGTGTGCGTGTCTTCATTGCCCGGTTCATTCTCCGGAGCTGCTTTTTGGTAAACCGCATCTCTTCAGCCGAAAGTTCGGTCAGTTGTTCCGTTACGGAATATCGCAGCGGGGTTGTTGCAATGTTGAACGCGGCATTCACATCCGCGTGGGCCACATATCCGCAGTGCGGGCACTCGAAATGTTTCCGCGAGCGCCGGCCAACGTGGCCGCACCGGCTGCACCGCTTGGACGTGTACGCCGGGTTCACGTAGATCACGTCGATCCCGCGGTCGTGCGCCTTCTTCTCCACGAGCCGCTGGAGGCTGAAGAACGATCCGTTCTCGAACGAGAACGTGAACGGGTTGGACACATTACGGGGACGCGAATACCGGGCCGAGAAGAGACGTTCGAATTTGATGCCGGTACCCGCATGTTCTGCAAACGATACGATCTGCCGGCAGATCGCGTGCAGGGCGGACCTGAACTCTTTTTGTTCGCGGGTCTTGGTCTTTTTTAGTTTCCAGAGTTTTCCTTCCCTGAATAATTTCGTGCAGTTTTTGATCGAATGCGCGTGAAGATGGTGGATGTTCTTTCCCAGTTTCAGTACTTTTCCGCTTGTCGGGTCGGCGGCAACGGCCACATGGCCGGTCGTGTTCAGGTCAACGCCGATCCAGCGGGTTGTCAGGATTATGGACGGATGAAATCTGATCACCTGTACCTCATCGATAGTTCAACCGCTGTACATGCATACGGAATAGTCAAGAGTGGTTCTGGTAGCGTATCCTCCGTTCCTGATTGAGAATACTCTATTGTTTACGAATATACGTTGTGGTCACAAGGTGGCCGGCAGGTCAGAGAGCCGGCCCGGATAAAAAAGATCCGCCCCCCGTGAGGCATGGCGGCCGGGAAAATTTCCCGGTCACAGGAAGATGGCGTACGCAACAAACGAGAGGAGGAACGCGAGGAGGAGCATCGCAAGCGAGAGCGGTGCGACAAAGACGAGCATCGCGTTCACGGTGCTCGCGAGCTGGGAGATCCGGTTCGAGCCGAAGACCACGATGTGCTCGCACTGCGAGGTCCCGGCGGCAACCGTGGCGGATTCGAGATCGTCAACAGCGGCCCGGACTGCCTGCATGATGTAGGGAAGGAACTCTGATACCGGCACGTTCAGGCCGACCGGGTTCTTGCCGGTGATCGTGTTGACGACATGTGAATCCGTGGTCATCACTTCTGCCGCATCCGCGAGCGTGAGCACCTGTTCGAGAATTATTTCCCGGACGCCGGCCGCCATGTTGTTGCCGTCAATCAGGATGTAGGCGGTCTTCTGGCCGTCCACCTCGACCAGCAGCACCTGGATCCCGAGGTCGCCGAAGCCCTGCTCGCGGGTGTACGGCAGCGTGATGTGTGCAACGCCGACACGGAACGGGTATGAGGGAAGATCCCGGCAGGTCTCCATCGCATTGAGCGACGCGTTCTGGTATTCGTTGGCCGTGAGCGTGGCGAGATGGATCGGTGACGAGAGATCGGTCATACAGTTGTGGGCATCCACAACGGCCACGTGCGGGAACCAGCGGTGGCCCTCTGCCATGATGGTTGAGCCTATCGAGAAGTCGAGGTCCTCGGTCCACTCGGGGGAGCGGGTCGTGACGAGCAGCACCGAGTCGCCGAACTTCTGGTACCGGGCCTTGACCGAGCCAACCTCAACAATACCGGACCGGCTTGCCCCGTTCAGGTAGTTCAGGTCCGACCGGGTCTTCTTCAGCGCATCGATCACTTTCGAGATCTCGGACTCCGAGACCAGGTTGAAGTCGTGCGTGGCGCAGCCGTGGGCAACCAGTGTCTCCTCCTCGAAACTGTCGTGGAGTACTTTGGGCAGGTTGCCGCCCCCGATCTCCCCCATGGGGCCGGGGTGCAGGTTCGGGACCGTGAAGATCACGGGTTTTTTTGTTGACCGCTTGAAGAAGAAACTCACCTGTGGGACGAAAATTTCCTCGCCGATCTCCCGGAAGAAATCCTCCATGCCCTTGGACCCGTCGGTCATGTGGGCGATGAAGGCGTTGATGAACGCGAGCCCCCGGATCTTGAAGGCCTTCTTCAGCGGCCGCTCGATCATCCAGATAAGGATCGCAAACCCGAGCCCGAAGACGAGGTGGAGCACGAGCGCAAAGATGGCAAACGAGGGCGAGAAGAGGAACATGCCGGCCAGGATCCCGACCCCGCTCTGGGTGAGGGCCGGAAGGATCATCCGGGGCACCCGGTAATCGGCAATCGCCACGAGCACGAAGAGCCGGAGCCCGAAGATGAACCCGAGCGAGATCGCGTAGAAGAGCGGGATCAACGCCACCGAGACCAGCATCGAGGCGAGCGTGATGATGACGCCAAAGACCGTGCACGCGAGGGCGAGCAGGGCCGAGCGGTTCCAGGTCATGGTCTTGCCGGTGTACTCGATGATCGGTTTTGTCAGGGCAAGGGCCGCAATCGCGGGGATGGTAAACGCGATCGTGCCGGAGAAGAGGAACTTTGCCGGGATGGAGAGGGCATCGCTCAAAAATGCCGGCAGGGGAAACGCGATGATGCCGGAAGACGGGAGGCTCAGCCAGGCCCGGGCGTTCGCCCCGTCAATGACGAGACCGAGCAGGATGAGGATGATGAGCGATCGTTTCCAGGTCGGGGCCGTGAAGATATACTTGGAGAGCTGCCCCAGCTTGACATCGCTTCCCTGCGCCATTTAAGCAAACCCTCCAAGAACGAGTTCGTGCCGGTCCGTGGTGGACCGGATCTCGGATGTGGCAAATGTGATCGGGCGCGAGTAGAACGGGGCATTCAGGGTGATGCTCTCGTACTCGCCGCCTTCGCCGGCAAGGTTGATCCGGCGGGTCTTCGCGACGCTCTTGAGCCGGGAAATGAGCGTGTCGTCAAATCTGGCCCCGAGGAAACTCTCGTCCAGTCCTTCCGCGGCCGTGACAATGATCCGGGCATCCATCCGCGCTGCCACTTCCCGCAGGAGCGCTTCGGTGTCCATGTGCCAGAGCGGGGTGAAGAGTTCGAGGCCCAGCCGGTCGGTGATCGCCCGAACGCGGTCGGCCTGGTACTGCGAGGCAACTGCGCCTGCGATCACGCCTTCGATATCGAGCGCTGCAAGACCGGCTTCAAGGTCGGCAAGCTCCGCTTCCTTCTCGCCATCGGTCAGGATCTCGACGTACTCGCGGCCGGAGACTTCTGCAATCACCGGCACGACATCGAGGTTTGCCGAGTGGAACATGTATGAGTCGCGGTTCTTTGGGCGGGCGGTAACGAGATAGCGGACATCCTTTCCGCTGTCGATCGCTTTCTGGCACGACAGGATCGAGTCCTTTCCTCCTGATGTCAGCGCCGCCCAGCTCATGCGTTACGCTCCCTGTGGCGGCGGAAGTTCGCCAAACTGTTTCCGGTACCGGAGGAGCATCGCGTTCCAGTCCGGGAGATGGGTCTGGCACCCGACATGCTCCACCACGTACGATGCAGTGACCGTGCCGATCCGGCAGCAGGTCTCGGGGGTGTAGTTCCTCACGTAAGCGGAGAGGAACCCGGCCCGGTAGGCATCGCCGGCCCCGGTGGGATCGGCGAGCGTGACCGGCACTGCCGGAATGAAATGCTCGCGGCCCTTGGTGTAGAGCGTGCTCCCGTCGCCGCTCATTGTGAAGATCGCCATCTCCACTTGGGCTATCAGCGCTTCGCGGGTGATCCCGAGCGTGACACACATCTGTTTCACCTCGTGCTGGTTGGCAAACAAAATGTCTGAATTGGCGATGATCGACTCCAGCAGTTCCTTGTTGTACAGGAAGACATCCTGCCCGGGATCGAAGGAGACGAACTCGCTCTTCTCTGCCACCCGGCAGTTGAACTCCGGGTCTGCGGTGGCCATGTGCACGAGCGGCAGGGCCGGGGCCTCGGCGTCCTTGAACGCCCGGGACGCTCCCCATTCGAAGAAGGTCATCTGGTCGCCGGCCTCGTCCGTGAACATGAACGCGGTGGGCGTGTGGGTATCGGGGACCACGAAGAACTGCTGGCCGATCTTAAGGTTCGTCATCCAGCGATCATAGTCGCTCCCCTTAAAATCGCTGCCCACGCAGGAGTGCAGCGTGACCGCTTCGCCCAGCGTGGCGATACCGGCTGCAATGTTTGCCGCCCCGCCGCCGAAATAGATCTGGCGGTCCGTGATATGGGTTGAGCAGTTCTTCTCGGGCAGGCGGGAGACTTTCGAGATATGGTCGACCGCGGTGTGGCCCACGATATGGATCATTCTGCCAGCACCTGTATATCCATGATTTTTAAGGGAATGTCCCGGAGTGCCTTGCCGATCACGGACTTGGCGATCCGCCCGGCATGCTCTGCCGATTCGGCCCGGAAGACCTTCATCTCTAAAACGAGACCGACAAGAGCGGTGTCGGCAACGACAATGGCGCTTGAGAGTGTCTCTTCGCAGTACGGGCAGGTCAGGTACCCGGCCTCGACCTCCACGTATTTTGCCGCCGGGTTGAGGCGCTTGCCGGCCTCGCTGATCGCGATCCCGATCGCATCGTCAAGGGTCTTTGCATCCCGGATCAGCCAGGCGGATTCGATTGTTACGGTAAAATCTGGCATTATCTCTCCCTCACCAGCTCTCCTGGTGTACATGTTCCCCGATATCCCTGCGCTCGGCAGCCGACCCGGCCCTTGGGCCATGACCCACCGCGAGCAGGGCAACAGGGCGGGCATGCTGGGGGAGGTCGAGGATCTCCCGCACGGCATCATCATCGAACGCCCCGGTCCAGCAGGTCTGGAGGTTCTTTGCATGGGCGGCGAGCATCATGTAGGTGCAGGCGATCGTGGCATCTTCCAGCGCATACAGGATGCCCCGCTCCCCGTACCGGGACATTGAGCGCACGTAATTCGAGCAGACCGCGAGGATGAGCGGCGCCTGTTCGATATGCTTCTGGTCAAATGCGGCTTCGGCAAGGGCTTCCCGGATCTCTCTGTCCGTCACCACGACCACGTCCCATGCCTCAAGGTTCCCGGCGCTCGGGGCGGTGCGGGCGCAGTTCAGGATATATTCAATCTGTTCTTCTGGCAGGGGCTCGCCGTCGTACTCGCGGACCGATGAACGCCCCGTGACAAAGGAGAGGAAATCAGAGGATTCCATGTTCACTGAGTACCTGCCAGGCTTCCTGGGCCGGCGTTGTTGCCGCACTGATGGCAACCGCAATCTTCTTTGATGCCTGTTCTGGCTGGTTGCTCTCAACCAGGGAGATTGCCTCGGTGAGGGCGTTCTCCGCTTTTTTGAATTCGCTATGCCCGGTTGTCTGGGCCGCGAACTGGAGTTCGGTCCTGAAGGTCTCCATCATCAGAAGAAGCATCCGGCGCCCGCCGGGGCGTTCCTGTTCCGGGAAGCCCGCAAGAGCGAGCGAGAGCTGGGAGATGCTGATAAGCCCGGTCTTTGCGCGTTCGCCCAACTGGTAATTTTTCACTGCAGCAGGAAGATCCATAGTCACCATAGGTATTGGGGTAAAAGATAGTTATCCTTGACGGCTTGAATCGCGGGACAAACTTAAGAAAAGTCCTGCTTTAAAAAAATGATTATGGATATCTTTCAACCCATTACGGGTGAAAAAAATCAAAAAATTCTGGTATTACCGGGAAGACTTGGCCTTGGTGCCGAGTGCGGAAACCTTTGCCCGCTTCATCTGCCTGCGGATCATCGGGTTTGCCGTGGACTCGTTCATGCCGGATCCACCGGACCGGTCGCCGCCGCGCCTGCCGCCACGCTTGCCGCCGGGGCGTCCTCCTTGAGCTTCTGCGATCTGGTCGAGTTGCTGTACTTTGGCTCCGGCCTTGAAGCGCTGGTTCGGACCCGGTGTCTTTGCTTCGCCCTCGCTCTTCGGGACGAGCCGGATCTTGCCTTTCACGCCTTTGACCTGTGCCCAGATGGTGGTGCCTGTCTTTCCCATGATTAAACTCCTTATCTAATTCTTCCGTGCGGGTGATAAATGTTGGGGCATGAGGTGCTGCCCGTTACTTCCCACCGGACACCTTGTTGAGTTCTGTCCGCAGGACTTCGCTGACCAGTTTCCCGTCCACCGAGCCCCGCACCTCTGCCATCACGACGCCCATCAGGGGGCCGAGTGCGGCTTTTCCCTTCTGCGCGATGAAGTCGGCGCGGTCGGCAAGGATCTTCCGGACAATCTTTTCGAGTTCTTCCCGCGAGACACTGGGTGCCAGTTTGTTCATGGCATCCGCAACCGAACTTCCTTCAGCAATGCTCCGGAAGAGATCCGGAATCGCTTCCTTTGCCGCCTGCCCCGATTCAACGGCCTGCAGCGTGGCAAGGTAGGCGTCGTCAGAGATCTTCTTTGTGTCCACGCCGTCCCTCCGGAGTTCCGTAAGAGTCGAGAGGATGGTAAACGCAGCGAGCTTGGGCTTGATCCCGTCCTTCACTGCCCGCTCGAACAGCGGGAGTTTCTCGGAGCCGGCCAGTTGCAGGGCATACGGCCGGTCGATCTCATACTCCTTTGCATACCGGTCGGCCCGGGCCGTGAGCAGTTCGGGGATCGTGACGGCTGCCCACCGGGCATCATCAATTGTGACCGGCAGGACATCGGTCTCGGGGTACATCCGTGCTGCCCCGGGCAGCGGGCGCATGTAGGCCGTGCTCCCGCTCTCGAGCATCTTGCGGGTCTCTTCGGGTACGGGCTTGTCCGAGAGTGCGATCTGCGCCCGGACAATGACCTGTTTGATAGCACAGGTGGCCTGCTTCTCGCTCACACCTGAGACGATGATCACGCAGTCTGCCGGTTGTGCCTTCATGTGCGTACGCAGGAGCGCCACTTCTTCAGCGGCGACACCATAGGCCGGGAGTTCGTCCGTGTGGAAGATCCCGCCGACCCCGCACTTCTTGGCATAGTCCGACATCTCGCTGCCGAGCCTCCGTTCCGGCTGGATCTCGCGGCCGACAAGGCCGGCGAAGCCCGGGAGGAGGATAGCGTGGATCTTCTTTGCTTTTTTGAGCACGGTGGATTTGGTATCCTTGAAGAGAGTGGTGATGTCCGTTGCGCTCTCCTTTGCAATCGATGCCCCGCGGCTCTTGAGTTCATCGCGGAGTGAGAGGAGGTTCTGCTGCCGCAGGACTTCCCGGCGGACCACTTCTGCGATGAGATCGAGTTCCTGCACGCCCTTGATCTCCACGCGGGCCCCGGCCGCGATCGAGATGTTAACATCCTGCCGGATCGTCCCGATCCCCCGTTTCACCTTGCCGGTGGAGCGGAGCACCATGCCGATGTACTCGGCGGTCTTCTGCACATCCTCGGGCGTATGCATGCAGGGGGTGGTGGTGATCTCAACGAGCGGGATACCCAGCCGGTCGAGACTGAAGACCTCGTCTTTTACCCGTTGGGCTGCCTCTTCCTCAAGGCAGATCGTCTCAATCTTCCCGCCGTTCGGGAGATCCCCGTTGAATGCAATGAGCGCTGTGCGCTGGAATCCGCTCGTGTTCGAGCCGTCGATCACGAGCTTGCGCATCGTGTGGACCTGCGGGACCGGGGTCATATTGAACATCTTGCCGATCGTGAGGCAGACATCCAGCGCCTCATTGTTCATCGGCGCCGGGGGCTCCTCGTCGTTCTCGACCAGGCAGGTGGTGTCGTAGGTATAGTAGTGGAAGAGCCGGTCCTGCTTCATCTCTTCCTTTGCAGCCCGGTCAATCTCTCCCATCTCGGAGACGGTGGCCCGGAGATAACGGGAGAACTCCCCCGAATGTTCGGTGTTCTCCCGGATCGTTGTCGGGCAGTGGCAGAAGAGTTTCTCAGCGGTATCCAGCTGCTGGTGGATCTCGATCCCGGCTACAAGGCCGGCCTTCTTATAATCCATGGGCGCTCCTCCGCGTGCACTCGCCTTTGAGATTCTCCTGCATCATGCCCCTCGCTCTCTCTACGTTCTTCTCGTTGCCGAGCACCCACATCAGTTTCACGAGCGCTGCTTCCGGCAGCATGTCGCCGCCTTCCACAACTCCCGCTGCGAGTAGGTCGCGGCCGGTATCGTAGACCCGGTCACAGACCCGGCCGTTCATGCACTGCGAGGTCATGACCACGAGTGTGCCGTCATCGGTGAGTTTCCGGAGCCCGGGGATGAGAGCGGTGCTCGTGTGGCCAAGGCCGGTGCCTGCGATGATGAGTCCTTTATAACCGGCATATGCTTTGAGAATGTCGGGCGACATTCCGGGGAAGAACTGGATGAGGGCGCAGTGCGGTTCGAGTTTATCGTGGAGCGCAAGTTTCGTTGTCCCGCGCCGGACTGCGTCCGGTGCAAGCGTAACGGTGCGGGATGGGTATGCGACATACCCGAGGGGTTCGGTCCCGAGGCTCTGAAATGCATCCCGCCGTGAGGTGTGCATCTTCCTGACCCTCGTGCCCCGGTGGATAGCGCACCGGTCATCGTTGGTGGAGTCGTGCATCACGACCGCCACCTCGCCGAGATCGCTTGTGGCGGCAGCGGCGGCCGAGACCGCGTTCATTGCATTGTCGCTTGACGGCCGGTCGGCAGAGCGCTGGGAGCCGACAAAGACGATCGGTACCGGGGTATCGATCATGAAACTCATCGCCGCGGCACTGTAGGCCATCGTATCGGTCCCGTGGGTGACGATGATCCCTTTCGCTCCTCCCTTGATCTCATCGTGGACAGCCCGGGCCAGCTCCTGCCAGATGGCCGGGGTCATGTTCTCGGAGAGGATCGTGGCAAGGGGGATGGCCCGGTAGTGTGCGATCTCCGCGAGTTCGGGGATGGCGACCAAAATATCGTTGGCATCGAACTGGCTCGTGACGGAACCGGTCCGGTAATCGATCCGGCTCGCAATCGTTCCCCCGGTCGAGACGATCGAGAGTGCAGGGAGTTTTGTGTCCTGCGCTGCGGCTGCCGGTTTTGCCGGAGAGGGGCTTGCGTGTTCCACGAATGTACAGGCCGCTTGCGGGACCCCGATATTATACCCGGAGTCCAGCTTGACAACCGCCATGCCGTCGCGTTCCGTAATGTAGATGCCGTTCCGGCTCTTCCCGCCCACATTGCAGTGGACGAGATCTCCTGAAACAAACTGTGCTGTTATGCTACCAGCCTCCGTGCCGAGGTGATGAGGATCTTCTCTGCAAGGTCAAGGGATGCCTGGATCTTCTCGATGCCTGCGGTATCTGCATTGAGCTGCCGCTTCCGCTGGGCAACGGCCTTCTTTGTTGCCGCCGGTGCCGGTCCGCCCGGTGCCGTGCGGAGCGATAATGAATACTGCACATCGAGCATCCGTTCGATCTCTTCCTGCGTCAGGCCGAGTTTTTTGAGTGAGATCGTCTTGTCCACCTCGCGTGCAGCGGCTTCGAGCGTGGCAAGGGAGAGGTCACCCTTCTGTACCGCCCGTCCTACGATGTTGTGGGCGGTCCGGAAGGGGAGCCCGTAGGTCCGGACCAGCGAATCGGCCAGTTCGGTGGCCGTTGAGTTGCCTTTCCCGGCCTCTTCAGCCATCCGCTCTGTATTGAACGTGGCCCCGGCAAGCATGTCCGAAAGGATCACAATGCTCTCGTGGGCATCCTGCACCCCGCGCCAGAGGTGGGGGGTGAGGTCCTGCAGGTCGCGGTTGTAACTCATGGGCAGGCCCTTCACTGTGACAAACGCTCCCGTGAACGCCCCGAAGACCGCGCCGGACTTCGCCCGCATGATCTCGGCGATGTCCGGGTTCTTCTTCTGGGGCATGATGGAGGAGGTGGAGCAGACCGCATCGTCAAGCGTCACGAACCGGACAAATGCGGAACTCCAGAGGATCAGTTCCTCGCAGAGCCGGCTCACATTCGCCATCATGATGCTTACGTCCGCGAGGGTTTCGAGCGCGAAATCCCGGGTCGCCACCGCGTCCATTGTATTGTTCACGAGCCCGTCAAAGCCGAGGAGATGCGCTGTAAGGTTCCGGTCGATCGGGTATCCCGTGGAGGCAAACGCGGCAGCGCCGAGAGGCGAGAGGTTGACCCGCGTATAGGCGGACTGAAGCCGGTCAAAGTCCCGGGAAAATGCCTGCTCGTAGGCCAGAAGATGGTGGGCGAGTGTTGTCGGCTGGGCATGCTGGAGATGCGTAAAGCCGGGCATGGCGCTTTCGGTGTGCTTGTCTGCAATCGCCAAGAGGGCAGCCCGGACGTTCAGGAGTGCCGTCATCTGGGCCAGCAGGTCCTCGCGGAGCCGGAGCCGGAGGCAGGTGGCCACCTCGTCGTTCCGTGAACGGCCGACATGCATCCTGCCACCGGCCTCAGGCCCGATCGATTCGATCAGGAGCGATTCGATCCCGGCGTGCACGTCCTCGAACTGTTCATCGAAGACCTCCTCCGGGATTCCGATATCATAGTATCCGAGCAGTGTCTCAACAATGGGCTTTGTTGTGGCCCTTTTATTGATCTTCTGCTTATCCAGCATCAGCACATGGGCTATATCGACGAGCACATCAGCACGGGCAATCTGCCGGTCCGCCTGCATGGAAGAGAGAAAACGGACCATCTCTGCTGACCGTGTGCCGGAAAGACGCCCCTGCCGTACAACGTCCTTACTCATCCTGTCACCTGCTAATAACTTGGCGGTCATGGGATTAAAGCCACGCCTTACGCGCTGCGAGCTCGATCGCCCTCTGGACAGATTCCTTCGGGATGATGGTTGCCACCGGAACATGGACGAGCTGCTCGATGATGCTGGAGACGATCGGGGCACAGACGATGGCAATCGCGCCTTCGCGTTCGGCCCGGACCGCTGCCACGATCGCGTCTTCCATGGTATGTACGGCATACTCCCGCACCCGCACGCGGTGACCATCGATATCCTCCATCCGCTCCTCGATGCTTTCGAGCACCGGGCGGGCGGCGATGAGGCCGATGAAATCCTCGCTGCCGATATGATAGATCTGGCGCAGGGCTTTGATGATCGCCCGCAGGGTCGAAAGGTTCGGGGACCGTTTGCCGTGCAGGATCTTATACAGCGAGCTCTGGGCGATCCCGCTCTTCTCAGAGAGTTCCCGCACGCTGATCCGCAGGTCATGGCGCAGGAGTTCGTTGAGTGTTGTCACGAACTCCTCATCGGAGATGAGGGCTGCGCGCATAAGCCGGTCTATGGGGTCCACTTGTGCCATATGAAAGATACAAACAGGCCAAATCCTACAAATATTTTTCCTTTTTGTCCTCAAAAATCCGTTGGGATACCGGTCGTTTGTGGACAAATATGGTAAAAAATTTATCTGATTGTAAACGTTTTTTACAAAAATCGGACAAAACGAGAGAAATTTTGCCCGAAAGCCGTATTATTTAATAATCCCACAACAACACTTCCGCATGAAATCAATGAAGATCACTGCAATCGCGCTCGTCGCGGTTGTCCTTCTCCTGATAGCCGCCGGCTGCACCCAGCCGTCTGGCACTACCGGTAATTCGACCACAGCAGCACCGCTCAAAGAGCTCCGCATAGGCTACCAGCCCAGCACCCACCAGATGGCGGCAATCACTTCCTTGGAAAAAGGCTGGTTCAAGGATGACCTCGCGCCACTCGGTGTTGTGAATGTCTCTGACAAGGTCTTCCCGAGTGGCCCGCCCGAGATGCAGGCCATGATGGCCGGCGAACTCGATGTTGCCTATGTTGGTGCAGCCCCGGTCCTGACCGCACTCGCCACCGGGCTTGACGCCAAGATCGTTGCAGGCGTCAACACCCAGGGTTCGGACCTTGTCGTAAGGACGGATCTCGATTACAAGGATCCGCAGAGTCTCAAGGGCCTGACCATTGCCACCTTCCCGGTGGGCAGCATCCAGGATACCGTCCTGCGCGACTGGCTGAAAAAGAATAACCTCACACCGGACAAGGATGTCTTCATCAAGGGCATGAGCCCGGGCGATGCCGTCACGGCAATCACGGCCGGTAAGGTCGACGCCGTCTTCCTGCCAACTCCCTCGCCGAGCACGATTGTGAACCAGGGCAAGGGCAAGGTCGCTGTCCAATCCGGTACAATGTACCCCAACCACACCTGCTGTGTTCTGGTTGTTTCCGGCAAGCTGATCCGTGAGCACCCGGAGATTGTCCGGCAGATCATTGCAACCAACGACAAAGCCGTTCTCTGGAACGAGCAGAACCCCGCCGAGGCAGCCGTGATCTATTCAACCAAGACCGGCGCCAAACTGGAGGATGTCACCGCATCGCTCGCGGAGTGGGACGGCAGCTGGGCATCCGACCCCAACATCATTGTCGCCCCGGTCCTTGATTACGCAACAATGCAGTACAATCTCGGGTACATCAAGAAGCCGCTCACCAAGGATGAGATCTTCGATCTCACGTTCTACACCAAGAACTAAATCCCCCTCAACCAATCTTTTTCTCCCTCAAAGTTCATTAGAATACAGAATATTTGTGAGCTCCAGCCCGGGAAATCCGGATGGAATGCATGTGAGGAATAACCATCATGGGCAGACGTGCAGGAAAGGATGGCAAAGACTGGCGGCTCGGTGCAGCTGCGGTCCTGCTGGCACTGGTCGTCTGGCAGTTCATTGCGGCAGTGATCATAAAGTATCCCTTCATCCTCCCCGCACCTACTGATGTGTACACCGCATTTGTCAGCCTCCTCCATAGCGGCGACCTCTTCCTTGATATTGAGGCAAGTCTCATCCACTTCGCCATTGGTATTGGCCTCGCACTCCTCGTCGGGATCCCGATCGGGATCATCATGGGCTGGAGCCGCCGGATCGAGTCGCTCATGGACCCCCTGATAGAACTCCTCCGTCCGATTCCGCCCCTTGCCTGGATCCCGTTTGCCATCATCTGGTTCGGGCTGACCTCATTCTCCGCGGGGTTCATCATCTTTGCCGGGGCAGTCTTTCCCATCATCATCAACACCTACAGCGGTTTCCGCAGTGTTCCCCGCGTCTTTGTCGAGGCCGGAAAGATGCTCGGGTGCACGAGGGACCGGGACCTGATCCGGTATATCGCGTTTCCCGCGGCCCTCCCCTCCGTAGCCTCGGGGATACGGATCGCGACCGGTGTCGGCTGGATGTGCCTTGTTGCGGCGGAACTCTTCGGGGTCTCGAACTATGGACTTGGCCAGAAATTATGGTTCTATTATTCCCTCCACCAGATGGACAGCGTTGTCGTGTACATGATCCTCCTTGGCATGATCGGGCTCGCGTTCGACATGGTATTCCGGTATTATGTTGAACGGCACTTCCTGAAGTGGCGCACCGGGGAGGTGGCATAACCAATGGCACACTTAGAAATCCGCGACCTGACCCAGTCCTTCCCCCGCGATGACAAGTCGACCTTAACCGTGCTCGATCATGTCTCATTCGACGTGAAGGACAAGGAATTTGTCTGTATTCTCGGTGCATCCGGCTGCGGCAAGACGACACTGCTGCGCATGATCGCGGGCCTCGATACCGCGGAGTCCGGCACGATCGTCCTCGATGGCGAGAAGATCACGGGAACCGACCCGAAGGTGGGTTTTGTCTTCCAGGAATACTCCCTCTTCCCGTGGCGGACGGTGATCGACAACATCGCCTTCGGTCTTGAGATGCGGGGGGTGTCAGAGGAAGATCGGTATATGGTGGCCGAATGGTTCCTCGACCTCGTCAACCTTACGCAGTTCAAGGACAGTTACCCGTCGGAACTCTCGGGCGGGATGCGCCAGCGGGTGGCCGTTGCCCGTGCGCTCACGCTCGACCCGGTCCTGCTCCTGATGGACGAGCCGTTCGGGGCCCTTGATGCCCAGACCCGGAACATGCTCCAGAAGGAACTGCTCCAGATCTGGCAGAAGACAAAGAAGATGATCATCTTCATCACGCACAGCGTGGACGAGGCGGTCTACCTGGCGGACCGGATCATTGTCATGACACCTCGGCCGGGCCGGATCTGCCGGAACTTCGAGGTCCCGCTCCCCCGTCCCCGTGACCGTACCAGCGTAGAGTTCGCACAGGTCCGGCGCGATGTCCTTGACCTTATAAACCAGAACTGTTCAATCCAGTAAGGTTTAATACGCCCCGTAGCCATTTTATTAAAGCAGTTTGTGAAGCGTACTGGCATCAATATCCAATGATATATCGATATTCCTGCCCGCTTTTGACACGATACTACAGGAGTAGGACGCGATGGTTAGAAAACCGGCAAAGATGTACAGGAACGTCGCCAAGAAGGCCTATACACGGCGAAAATATATGGGCGGTGTTCCCGGGAGCAAGATTGTGCAGTTCGAGATGGGGAACCTCTCGCAGGAATTCCCGACCGAGGTTGATCTTATTGTTGAAGAGGCCTGCCAGATCCGGCACTCCGCTCTTGAAGCAGCCCGTATCACTGCCAACCGCCGGTTGATGAAGGATGTCGGCAGGTCCAACTTCCACTTCAAGGTACGCGTCTTTCCCCACCACGTCCTGCGCGAGAACAAGCAGGCAACCGGCGCCGGTGCGGACCGTGTCTCTGAAGGGATGCGTCTTGCATTCGGTAAGGCCGTCGGAACTGCCGCGCGTGTCGAGCCGGGCCAGAAGATCATGACGGTCTTCTCCAGCCCCCAGTACTTAGAGAAGATCAAGGATGCACTCCGCCATTCCGGCCACAAGCTCCCGACCCCCTCCCACCTGAAAGTTTCCACGATCAAGGTCAGCGGCAGGATCATCGCGGCACCGAAGCTTGTCGGTGAGAAGGTTGTTGCAGCACCGGTTGTAACCGAAGAGGCAGCAGCGGCAACCGCAGCAGCAGCTGAGCCCGCAAAGGGTGCAGCACCGGCAAAGGGTGCCAAGGGTGCAGCAGCAGCCCCGGCAAAGGGCGGTAAGGATGCCGCACCGGCCAAGGCTGACGACAAGAAAGGTGCAGCCCCGGCAAAGGGCGGCAAGAAGTAATTTTTTCCCTTCTCTCACGTTTTTTTATTCTTTTCCCGTACCAGCACGTTTGTTTGACCGTAGGTTTTTCCTGTACTCACGTCAGGAGATCCGTTGGCACGGTCTGAAACTATTTATAAATAATACACCAAAGGTTGCCTTACAGGCACCCCCTCTGATGCCGGTGCCGGGAGTTGCAGCACCATGCAGGAAGTAATCAAAAAGATGATCACGGAAGCGATGGCTGCCCAGCACGCCGATGTGAACCAGGTAAAGAAGAAACGCGGTGAAAAATTTGTCATCGACGACGCAAAGGCGTATGTCGATGCAGTCAAGGGGATGAAGCCTGTCGGGGGCCAGAGCAAGGCGGTCTTCGCCCTCCACACCGACTCGGTCAATGCCCACTATACGATCTTAAAAAGCCTGACGAATACGATCCGTCCCGAGGACGATCCGTTTGTCGAGCACTACCAGACCCCGGTCATCCTGGAGATGCTCTACGATGCCGACCCGAAGTTCCGGAAGAGTGCGGAGACATTCATCAAGGCGGTTGGCAAGGCCGAAGCCCTGATCGGGAAGGAGTCGGCCCGGCGGTACGCGGGGTTCTACGGTCCCACCTGTGTCGTGGACTTTGCCCTGATCCCGGGGAGCAGCAGCAATATCGTCAACCAGATCCTCAAGACCACCGATATCCCGGTGGCCCACAAGCAGGCGATCCTTGCGGCAAAGTCGTGGGGCATGAACACCTCGTACGGTTTTGGGGATGTCTTTGCCCATGCCGTTGAAGGAGGGGCCACGCTCGCTGATGCCGTGAAACAGGAGATCTCCATGATCCAGTCCATCTACGATACGCCGGTGGATGCGCAGGCGAAGCTGATGGACAGCGTTGGCCAGAACTCGTTCGACTGTCGGAAGTACATGAAGGAGTACCGCACAAAGATGCAGGGAGCGGTGAAGGCCTCACTCGATGAGGGCGTGCATTACGGCAACATCGTGACCGTCCCGGCCTACTGTGTCGGGGATATCGCCCACCACATCTCCCAGTCCACGTACAACATGTGCAAGGACGACGTGATCATGGCCGTGATCGAGTCAGTAACCGAAGTGATGGACAAGACCCTGAAGGCAGCGGCACCGAAGATGAAGACCCCGCAGGAGGCGCTCTCCGTGGCAACCGGTGCATCGGCAAGTGCGGCCGAGTATATCCTTGAACTCGACGGGTTCAACGCGATCATGGTCGTGGACATGTTAACGAAACGCTACCACAACTATGTCCAGCTCTACCCGAAGCGGAGTGCCGCGATCGAACTCCACAACTGCGATTTCATGGACATGATCTACCGGGGCTGGAAGATGGTGGACAAAGCCCGGAGGATGCAGGCTGCCGGCCCGGGCCCGTTGAAGCCAAAAGTCGGCGGGTTCGAAGTCGATCTCTCGCCGATCCTCAAAAACGAGGTGATGGCCAACCCGCAGCGGTACGCGTACCCTGCCTGTGCCATGACCGTGCGGTTCTCGGCGATGATGCGCCTTTCCGACTACCCGTGCCTCTTAACGAGCGAGCCGGTCACGGCGACCCTGATGACCAACATCATTGCCTTAAGCAAGGATGTCCCGGCGGCGCCGGCCCGGATCTGCAAGGACTGTGCATCGGCTGCGCTGATGGATTTCCGACACTGCTCCTGCCAGTGGAATGAAGCGGTCTGACCCGGCCCGGGATGAGGTGAGAATCATGAAATGTTACGTTTGTGCAAAGGAGGGTAAGGAGAGTGATGCCGTGGCGGTCTGTGTTGCCTGCGGTATGGGGACATGCATGAAGCACACGATCCGGAAAGAGGTGGATGTCTGGGAAGGAGAGTACCCGCTCCCCTCCCGGAAACTTCCTAAAAAGATGCCCCGGATGCTCTGCCCTGACTGCAATGCTGCGTACGGGGATGGTAAGTAATGGCCTCGCTCGCGAAGCGCAGTATCGCTGAAGGCGTTGGCACACTGCTCCTCGTGTACTTCGGTGCCGGGGCAGCGGCGATCACGCTGATGCTTGCTGCCGGGACAAAACCGGCAACCCCGTTCAATATCGGGATCGGCCAGCTTGGCGGGCTCGGCGACTGGTTTGCGATCGGGATCACGTTCGGTATCGTCATTGCGGCGGTCATCTATGCGCTCGGCCGGGTCTCCGGGGTGCACATCAACCCGGCAGTGACCATTGCGCTCTGGGCCACGAAACGGTTTCCTTCCGGTGACGCCATTGCCTACATCATCGCCCAGTGCATTGGGGCAGCGGCAGGAAGCCTGCTCTTCTTCCTGAGCGTGGGGATGGATGCAGTGACCATCGGTGGCCTTGGGGCAACCGCACCGTTTCCCGGGATCGGGTACGGGCAGGCGATCCTCATCGAAGCGATTGCAACCTTTGTGCTGATGCTCGTGATCATGGGCGTTGCGGTGGACAAGCGTGCCCCGCCGGGATTTGCCGGGCTCATCATCGGCCTGACGGTTGCCGGCATGATCACGATGGCCGGCAACATCTCAGGGGCCTCGCTCAACCCGGCCCGGACCTTCGGGCCGTACGTGATGGACTTCCTGCTTGGCGGCTCGAACCTCTGGGCGTTCTTCCCTATCTACATCATCGGGCCGGTCATCGGGGCTGTGGTTGCAGCGGTTTTCTACGACCGGATTACGGTAGAGTGAGTGCGGTCCCCGGATCTTTTTTTTATAACAACAGACTACGGGTTCCCTGGAACCCTGCAGGGTCTGATCGCTCATCGGGATTGCAGTACCGGTTTATTGTCCCGGCCGGGGAGTTGAGTGAATGTAATGCCGGAAAAAATTTTTGCCGGAAATTTTTTCAGGATTTTTTTAAATTAAAATTTCAAAAAAAAATTCTTAAATTTTTTTACTCAAGAAAAATTTACGGGCATCATCAGACACTCCCCTCGGTGAACTGCATCCAATCTCTGGGGATGGCTGAGATTACATAATCCTCATTTTCACCGACGTGAAATCTTCTTCATCCGACGTAACGCCGATCCGGAAAACAGGCCGTCCTTTCATTTCCCCCTTCCCCCGGTTCGTCCGCCCCTTCGTTTCGCCCCTGTATTAGCGCTATTTACGTCCGCAATTCTCCGACGTGAAAATGAGGAGAAAATGGGGACTTAGTGCCTCATTTTGGTGAATTAGTACCTCATTTTGGGGTACTTAGTCCCTTTCAGGGTTCCTGCTGTGGGGATTCTACGATGGAGCATGGATATTGTGGGAGTACTAGTCCCGGTGCTCATTTTGATAGCAAAGGATCGGGAGATAACACCAAGGGGAGGGGAGGATTCGGCCGGTGATCCCCGGGCCTTCCCTTACACTACCGGACCTGTATCCCGGTCGTTAACGATGTTGAATGATATCACAATGATCTCCCGAAATGTTCGCGTTGGCGGGAGCTGATGATCCGGGGTTATCTAAAAAAAATATTTTTGGCAAACGATTGCGGGGGCGAGCCCACGCGGGCGCCTCAAGCGCGAGACCCCGTCCATCCCCGGTAACCGGGTTCCAATCGCTATATCTACCCCATCCCCCCAGTATATTTGTATGCAGACACCGGACCCCGCCCGGATCCGCACGGCGCTTGCCGATGCAACGTTCCGGGCCTACCGCGAAGCCGTCGTCCGCCTCCCGCTGGACGTGCTGAAGGTGATCGGAAATGCCGCCCGCACCGAGAAGAACGAGGTGGCCCGTGGCGAGTTTGCCAATATTTTAAGGAACATCAAGACCGCGGGAGAGCTCGGCGTACCGATGTGCCAGGATACCGGTGTCCCGGTCATCTACCTCACGATCCCGCCGGAGATCCCGTTCACGGATGCGTTGTATGACGCGGTGGCTGAGGGTGTTTGCAGGGCCACAAAGGAAGTCCCCCTCCGTCCCAATGTTGTTGACCCGCTCACCCGGCACAACAGCGGCGACAACACGGGCGAGGGGATGCCCGCGATCCACGTGAAGCCCGGCAAAAAATTCACCGTCACCGTGCTCCCCAAGGGTGCGGGTGCCGAGAACATGTCGCGGGTAGCAATGCTCCTCCCCTCCCAGGGTGACCAGATCGAGAAGTTCGTGGTCGAGACCGTGTACCTTGCCGGCTCCCGGCCCTGCCCCCCGGTGATCATCGGGGTCGGCATCGGCGGCACATTCGATGGCGCTGCGGCGCTGGCAAAGGAAGCTCTCCTGGAGCCGGTCGATGAGATGACCGCGTATGAAGAGGAGCTGCTCGCTGCCGTGAACCGGCTCGGGATCGGTGTCATGGGACTCGGCGGGGATCACACGGCTCTTGCCGTGAAGGTGAAGACCGCCGGCTGCCACACCGCATCGCTGCCAGTGGCCGTCAACATTCAGTGCTGGGCCAACCGGCATGCGACCGTGGAGGTGCACCTGTGACCGGCACGGTTGTCCAGCTCACCACCCCGCTCGGGCCGGAGGTACTGGAGCTCCGTGCGGGCGATCGCGTGGAACTCTCCGGTCTGGTCTTCACCGCCCGCGATGAGGCACACCTGCGGATGCACAAGGAAGGCATCCCGTTCGATCCCAAGGGGGCCGTGATCTACCACTGCGGGCCCGTGATCCAGGATAAACGGGTCATCGCTGCCGGCCCGACCACCTCGGCCCGGATGAACGAACTATCAGGATTTTTGTTCGAGAAGGGTGTGCGGGGACTGATCGGGAAAGGTGGCATGGGTGCCACCGTCAAAAAACAGCTGAACGGTCGGGGCGTGTACTTTGCGTTCACCGGGGGATGTGCAGCGCTTGCCTCCTCCCACATGACCTTAATGGATGTCTTCTTTGAAGACCTCGGCATGGCTGAAGCGGTCTGGGCGATCAATCTTGACCGGCTGCCGCTCGTGGTCGGGATCGACTCGAATGGAAACGACATCTTTGGTGCGGCTCGCACCCATGCGGAAGAGGCGTTCAAAAAATATACGGAGCCGTAAGAGCAGGTGTGATCCCGGAGAAGAGGTTTTTTGTAAGGGTTGCCCGAATATATACTAACGATTCTGGACCACCGATTCCATGAAACTTGCCATTGACGAGACCCGGTGCAAAGGGTGTAATCTCTGTACGAAAGTCTGCCCGTATAAGATCTTCCGCGAGGGAAAGAAACTGAACCGGAAAGGCGTTGCCATTCCCGAACTCGACCGGCCCGAACGCTGCACCAACTGCCGGCTCCGTCATCTCTACGGCCGGCAGCTCTGCGGGGTCTGCCAGCTCACCTGCCCCGACCAGGCGATCCACTGGGTTGAGGAAGCGCCCTACGAACCCCATAAGGTGGCGATTGAATATTGACGAGAGTTGAATTCTGGCAGGGAAATACGGCCTGCGCCGAAGGAGCGCTTGCGGCCGGCTGCAACTTCTTCGGGGGCTACCCGATCACCCCCTCGACCGAAGTAGCGGAGCACATGGCGGCCAAACTCCCGAAACGGGGCGGGGTCTTCATCCAGATGGAGGACGAGATCGCGAGCATGGCCTCGATCATCGGCGCCTCGTGGACCGGTGCCCGGGCAATGACCGCGACAAGCGGCCCCGGGTTCTCCTTAATGATGGAGAACATCGGGTTTGCCGCGATGACCGAGACGCCCTGCGTGGTCGTGAACGTGCAGCGGGGCGGCCCCTCGACCGGCCAGCCCACGATGGCGGCACAGGGCGACATGATGCAGTGCCGCTTCGGCTCGCATGGCGATTATGCAGTGATCGCACTCTGCCCGGCGAGCGTGCAGGAGATGTTCGAGCTCACGGCGAAAGCGTTCAACCTCGCGGACCAGTACCGCGTGCCGGTCTTTTTAATGGCCGATGAAACGGTCGGCCATATGCGGGAGAAGATCCTTGTTCCCGACAGCGTGGAACGCATTGGTCGGAAACCCCTGAAAGCGGATGTCCTGCCCTTCCATGCGGATGCCGATCTCATCCCCGGCTTCGGGCAGTTCGGCACCGGCCATCACGTCCACGTGACCGGCCTCACCCACGATGAGCGGGGCTATCCGGCGGCAACGAACCCGCCCCTCCATGCAGCGCTCGTCCAGCGGCTGGTGGACAAGATCGAGAACGCCCGGGACGCGATGGCGGACTACGACATCATCAATCCGGATGCCGAACAGGTCTTTGTTGCCTACGGTGGTCCCGTACGGACCGTGCAGCAGGTGCTCCACGACCATCCCGACAAAAACATCGGGTTCCTTCGGATTCGCACTGTCTGGCCGTTCCCCGAGAAGGCACTGTTGAAATTCAAGAACGCACAGCGTTTCCTCGTTCCCGAGATGAACCTCGGTCAGATCGCCCGCGAGATCGAGCGGCACGTGAAGGTGCCGGTCGTAAGCCTCCCGAAACTCGGCGGGGAACTCCATACCCCCCGGGAACTTGCCGCTGCACTGGAGGTGAAGCGATGAGTTTTGATGAATGGTTCCGCCAGGACCGGCTCCCCCATATCTACTGCGCCGGCTGCGGCAACGGCACGATCATCAACTGCACGCTCGCCGCTGTCGAGCAGATGGGTTGGAAGAAGGAGGATACGGTCTTTGTCTCCGGTATCGGCTGCTCTTCAAGGGCACCGGGCTACATCCTCACCGACTCGCTCCACACCACCCACGGCCGGGCCCTCCCGTTTGCCACCGGTGTCAAGATGGCGAATCCCGACCTGCATGTGGTGGTCTTTACGGGCGACGGCGACCTTGCGGCCATCGGGGGCAACCATTTCATCCATGCCTGCCGGCGGAATATCGATCTCACGGTCATCTGCATGAACAACCAGATCTACGGCATGACCGGCGGGCAGGGAAGCCCGACCACCCCTAAGGGCTGCCTCTCGTCCACCACGCCGTACGGGTGTGCGGAGATCCCGTTCGATCTCTGCGAGCTCGCAACCGCCGCAGGAGCGAACTATGTCTCCCGCTGGACCTCGTATCATGTCAAGGAACTGGAGAAGGCGGTGAAGGTTGGCCTCGAAACACCGGGATTCTCGTTCATCGAGGCGCTGGTCCAGTGCCCCACGGCCTTCGGCCGCAGGAACAAGTTCCGGCAGGTGGCCGATCACGTGGAATACTTGAAGGTCCATTCCCTCTTAAAGGCAAAACGGGACCGGATGCTGGAAGCGGGTGACGCGATCCCCGAGGATATGTTCGTGGTCGGGGAACTCACGAAGAGGAGCCGGCCGGCCATGGGGGTGAAGCCATGAGACACGAGGTCAGGTTCTCGGGATTTGGCGGGCAGGGGATCATCCTCTCCGCTGTGATTCTCGGCCGGGCGGCCGTGATGTACGATGCTAAGTTTGCCATCCAGACGCAGGTGTACGGGCCCGAGGCCCGGGGCGGTGCCTCGATGAGCCAGGTCGTTATCGATGACGAGGAGATCCTGTACCCGAAAGTCACGAGCCCCGACATCTATGTGATCATGTCGCAGGAAGGGTTCGAGAAGTACGGGGCAAAGGCGGTATCCCCCGCCGTGATGATCCTGGACTCTACGCTCGTCCACTCGCGGCCGTCGTGCCGGTTCATCGAGATTGCGGCAACGCAACAGGCAAAAGAAAATCTGAAGAAGGATATCGTGGCCAACATCGTGATGCTCGGGGCGGTTGTGGCCTCGACAAACGTGGTGAGCGAGCCGGCACTGGAAAAAGCGATCCTCGACTCCGTGCCCAAAGGCACCGAGGAACTGAACCGGAAGGCGATGCAGCTCGGTCTTCAACTGGGGAAACAATCATGAAGTTACGCGAATACGAGGCAAAGAACGTGCTGAAGGCAGCCGGGATCCCCGTCCCGACCGGCTTTCTGATACGGTCAGCGGATGAACTCGCCCGGAATCTCGATGCGCTGGGCAATGCCTTTGTCCTGAAAGCACAGGTGGATGTTGGCGGCAGGGGAAAGGCCGGTGGGATCCTGATGGCCGACAAGGCCACCGGTACAACAGTGGCACAGGAACTTTTTGGCAAGTCGATCAAGGGGTTACCCGTCAAGGAAATTCTTGCCGAGCAGCGGCTTGATATCAAACATGAATATTATCTCTCCATCACGATCGACCGGTCGAGCCGGCGCCCGCTCATCCTCTTTACGGAAGCCGGCGGGATCGAGATCGAGATTACTGCGCAGGAGCACCCGGAGCTGATCCGGAAAGTGACGGCTAACCCCCTGATGCGTGACCTCCCCCCGTTCCTGATCCGCGAACTGATTGGGACTGCCCCAAAAGAGATCGGCCCGGTCATCAACAAGCTCTACCGCATCTTCATCGAGAAGGACGCCCTCCTTGCCGAGATCAACCCGCTGGTAGCAACCCCCAACGGGATCTTTGCAGCTGACGCCAAGATCATTGTGGACGACAATGCCCTCGGGCGTCAGGGTATCACCATCAACCGCGACCTCTCGGAACGCGAGCGGGAAGCGGAGAAGCACGGGTTCTCGTACGTGGAACTGGATGGCGCCATCGGTGTGATCGGCAACGGTGCCGGCCTCACGATGGCAACCCTGGACCTGATCGAGCACTATGGCGGGAAGGCGGCGAACTTCCTGGATGTCGGGGGCGGGGCCGAGAGCGAGCGGGTGATGCACGCGGTCCGGCTGGTGGCAAGCGTGCCGGCGGTAAAAGTCATTGTCGTGAATCTCCTTGGCGGGATCACGAAGTGCGATGAGGTGGCAAAAGGCATCATAGCTGCCGGCATCTCCCAGAAAGTGATCGTCCGGCTCGCCGGCACGAACGAGGCGGAGGGCAGAAGGCTCCTCACCGAGAATGGCTACGAGATGCTGGACACAATGGATCTCGTGGTGAAGAAGGCTGTGGAGGTGACCGCATGATCTACGGTGACAAGAAGACCGGTATTCTCGTGCAGGGTGCGACCGGCAAGCAGGGCGAGTTCCATATCGGCCTGATGAATGCGTATGCCCGGCAGGTGGGTGGACGTGGAGTCGTTGCCGGTGTCACGCCCGGCAAGGCCGGCCAGACCGTGCACGATGTCCCGGTGTACAATACCGTGAAGGACGCGATGAAGGAGCACGATATTGGTGCCTCAGTAATCTTCGTCCCCGCTGCGGCTGCAGCCGATGCGATCATGGAGGAGGCCAGTGCCGGTATCGAGACGATCGTCTGCATCACCGAGCACATCCCTGTGCAGGACACGATGAAGGCGCTTGCGTATGCTGAGATGGAGGGCGCCAGCGTGATCGGCCCGAACTGTCCCGGGTTCCTCTCGCCCGGCGAGCTGAAACTGGGGATCATGCCCTCGAACCTTTTCCTGCACGGGAATGTCGGTGTCATCTCCCGGTCGGGCACGCTCACGTATGAGGTTGTGGACGAACTGACCCGGGCCGGCATCGGCCAGAGCACGGTGGTCGGGATCGGCGGCGACCCGGTGATTGGCCAGACCTTCGTGGATGTGCTGGAGCGGTTTGAACACGATCCGCAGACAAAAGCCGTGGTCCTCATTGGGGAAGTGGGTGGCAACCTTGAAGAGGAAGGGGCAAAGGCCACCGATCTCCCGATCGTCTCCTACATTGCCGGTGTCTCGGCACCCCCGGACAAGCGGATGGGCCATGCCGGCGCCATTGTCGAAGGCGGCGAAGGGGATGCCCGTTCCAAGATCGCCCGGCTCAAAAAACATGGTGTCCCGGTGGCAGCCCGGGTCTCCGAGATCCCGGAGATGGTCAGGAACCTGTTCCGGGACCACTGTTAAAATCAGAAATCGCCCTCATTTTTTGTATTGTTACGCCGGTTCTTCTCTCCGGTGCTCGACATATTCCACGATCAGCCCGTCGGGATGGCGAACGGTCATGTTGATCCCGGTCGGGACCTCCTGGGGCGAGCGCAGGATCGTTCCGCCGTTTGCAATCAAAAACTGGAGGTACTCCTCGACCGAGTCCACGAGAAATGTTGCGTTCGTTGCCCGGACCGGCTGGAGGGCCGCATCCTTACCGGCGATGATCAGCAGGTCCCCCACCTGTGCCAGCTCAAGGCCCGCAGCCGGCATCGCGAACCGGAGCGCAACCGCTTTTCCCATGAGGCGCTCGTAAAACCGCAGGGTATTGTCAAGGTCATTGACGCAAACGCGGGTCAAAGTCCTGAGGATCATAATGGTCAGGAATGTTGGATGAGATCGGATTAAAATCCAGCGGCAAAATGGCGCTCACCACCCCATGGAGGCGAGCCACCGGTGCATGAACGGTAAAATTATATGCGGTATTTATGATGCATGGAAATGACTTACATGAAAGGATCCCCCTGATGCCCGTATCCGTGCAACAGATCGCAGGGATCTCCAGATACCAGGGTTGTTCGGCACAATTCCCCCGGGGATGAAGATATGATCGTCACGTACTCCGCTATCGTTCTCTATATGCTGCTCGCCGGTGTAGTCTCAGCCCTGCTCACGGTTGTTGCGTGGCGCCACCGGTCCGTTCCGATCATCCGGCCGTTCCTCCTGCTGATGGCCACCGTCACCATCTGGATCTTCGGGTATGCCGGCGAGCTGATGAGTTCCAGCCTCTCCACGGTCCTCCTCCTCAACGATATCGAGTACCTGGCCGTTCCGGTGGTGCCGGTTGCGTGGCTCTTTTTAGTCCTAGTCTACACCGGACGGGGACACTATCTCACGCGCCGTACGGTTCCCCTCTTCTTTGTCATTCCCGCCCTCGTCTGGCTTCTTGTCATCACCAACATGCTCCATTACCTCTTTTATGCCGGGTTCTACCCGATCTCCCTTGATGACACCACCATCTGGATCTACGAGCACGGCCCCCTCTTCTGGCTCCATATCGGCTATTCCTACCTGCTTACGTTCACTGCCCTTGTCCTTGCGGCGGGCAGGCTCTTTAGTTCCACCAGACTCTACCGGCGCCAGAGTGCGATCCTGGTACTTGCCGCATCTATTCCTGTGTTCACCAACATCGCCTATGTCTCGCCGTCCATACCCTTCCCCGAATACGACCTGACACCGATCTCGTTCCTCCTCACCGGTATCATCCTTGCCATCGGTATCCTCCGGTACCAACTCTTCTCGGCGGTCCCGGTGGCCTATTCACGTGTCTTCTCCGCAATGGGAGACGGGGTGGTGGTGGTGAACCGGAAGAACCGCGTGCTGGATCTCAACCCCGTTGCTGAAGAGATCGCAGGGTTCACCTCCATGGACGCCATCGGCCATGATCTCGGAGCGGTAATCCCCGAACTCGTCCCGGTAACGGAAGCGAGTTTCTCAAAGCAGGATCAGTGCCGCATCGAGATACGGCGCATGACTAACGGCCCCCGCTACTTCGATGTCCTGATTACCCCCATGAGTGAGGGCCTGGTTGCAGATGGCGCGTATCTCTGCCTGCTCCGCGACATCACCGACCGGAAACAGGCTGAGCTTGCACTTTCTGAAGCCAACAAGAAGATCAGCCTCCTGACAAACATCACCCACCACGACATCACGAACAAGATCGTGGCCGTGCACAGTTATCTCGAACTGATCCGCGAACTGGCAACCGACCCCGTCCAGATTGAGTACCTGGGAAAACAGGAGCAGGGGCTCATGGCGATGAACGAACAGATCGCCTTCACCCGGGAATACCAGCAGCTCGGCACTGAGGTGCCGGTCTGGCAGGATGCCGGAGCGGTTATCGGGGGTGCACAAGCACATGTGGATCTCGGGAAGGTATCGCTCGTACGTACCATCGGGTCATGGGAGATCCTTGCCGACCCGATGCTTGACAAGGTCTTCTACAACCTCTTTGACAATGCGGTAACCTATGGCGGGCCGGGTATTACCACGATTCGCATCTCATCGCACCGCGACGGCAAGGATCTGGTGATCGCGGTGGAAGACGATGGGGCCGGTATTTCTGCACAGGATCTGCCCCGCATGTTTGAACGGGGATACGGGAAACATACCGGCCTTGGTCTCTTCCTCTCAAAAGAGATCCTTGCCATCACGGAGATCGCGATCCATGTGACGAGCCTTCCGGGTCAGGGAGCACGTTTCGAGATCCGTGTACCGCCGGGGAAATTCCGGGGCACGGCCTGACCGCGACCGGAAAAACTGGTCCGGGATCTCTCCCGTATGCAGGTTTTATGAACTCCTGTTATTTCCGGTACCTGACTGCATCGTTTACCCGGCAGGCATCGGTGCACCGGCCGCAGAGGTAACATTCCCGTTTTGAATCGTGTTCACCGGCAGCATGGACCGGGCACGCCTTCTCGCACTTTTTGCAGCTGATACACGACTCGTTGCGCTGCAGCCGGAAGCGGCTGAATGCTGCCGTTATAGAGGAGAGCACCCCGAACGGGCAGATGATCCGGCAGACCGGGCGGTAGCAGAAGACCGACAACAGGACAAGCCCGAGCCCGACAAAGAATCCTGCGGTCAGGGTGAGGGAGAAGAGCTGGTACAGCCCGGTATACTCCATCAGGTCCACGAAGAAGAATGTGGCGATAATCGCGATGGCAAAGATGGCCAGCCGAATATACTCAGGCCACTTCGTGCAGCCGTACTCGATCTTCTTTCCCGGTATGGCATGGGCGAGCTCCTGCAGCGATCCCACCGGGCAGAGATGGCCGCAAAACGTTCTCCCGAAGACGATGGCCAGCAGGACAAGTACACCGATACCACAGATCGCACCGGTCAGGGCTGATGCACCCGAGAGGGTGCTCGCGAGCACGGCAAATTCCAGGGGCATGAGAGGGGCAAGGAGGACAAAGCCGGTAAGGGTGCTGAGTGCAGCGACCGTAAGGACGATCTTCCGGGACATTGCCCCTGCATGCCACAGGTATGCCGTGAGCAGGGTACCTGCCCCTGCATAGATAAGGGCACAGGACATGGCCGGAATCGTATCCGGGGCGAGGGTGCAGGCAGTCATCAGGGAGATCCCGAGGGCGATGATTACAGAGAGTGCCCCTGCCGGACCGGCCTGTTTCACCTGCACCCCGAGGATTCCCCGTCGGAATACAAAGTACAGCACGCCCGAGAGAATGACGAAGAGGAGTATGCCGACCAGCACGGCCGATGATGAAAGCAGATCAGCGATGCCCGTGCCTGTTGCCGGGTCAGGGGTCACTGACGAGGTGACCGGTGCGGTTGTTGAAGTGACCGCGTTCCCGGGTGCTGACGGTGTTGTGGACTGGAATGGATCGGATCCTGTTGTTGTGGATGACCCGGATCGTGTTGTATAATCGCAGAGCGAGTTCCCGTCAGCATCCGCAAAGAGGGAGCACCGCCCCGGCGATGTGCAGCCCCCGATGCCCTTGGGGCAGACGGCGGCGCAGGCCGGGTAGGCGAGTCCCGCCATGAGGAGGACTGTTGCGAGGGATCGCCGAATTTTTGTCGTGATGTGCATATTGCTGACCTCAGTTATAGATCAGCGTGAGCAAATTTAGTATAATAAACTTTACATTATGTATGTTACTATTAACTTCAATATGGGCCGCTGCGGTGCATTCCTGATCCACGATCGATATACACATTTATTATACACCTTTCTGGCCAGGGTGCCCGGTTTTTTGGAGCCGCGGGGCATACGAACCGTTATACGGATCGCCGGTCAATGGATCAGGCGCTGATACCTCCATGGCCCAACCCCAGTATTTACCCATCGCCCCCGAACTATTCGCACATGCCTGCGATACGGTGACAAAACGCGTCTCGCAGCTCCCGTTCCTCCGGGGCGGTGTGAATGTCACGGGGGAACTCGTCGGGGTTGTCATGGAATGCCTGAACGCCGAGCCGACCCGGGCCCTGGCCCTCACCACACCCAAGGGTGTCGATGCATCGGTTGCCCGGGGGCTCGACCTCATTCTTGAAGAGCGGCTGGATCTTTCGGGAAAGACCGTTGTTCCGGTGATAACGGAAGTCTTGTGCAGTGCCGGCATCACGGAGATGACGGATATTGCTGACCGCCAGATACGTAAAACAAGGAGAGCCGTTCACCTGCTTCCTGCGTGGACCTGGCATATCGCATCGACCATGGCCCCATCTGTCCGGCTCGGGGGCGTTGGCGCGGATGCCGGTGCATCCCTTTCCTGGCTTGACACCTGCCCCATCTGCCGGACCGGGATCCTTGAACGGGTGACGGGAAAACAGCTCTTCGGCATCCCCCACACGGATTTCATCATCGAATGTTCCCACTGCGGTGCAAAGTTCATCCCGGTTGGGCCCGCATTCCGGCTGGTCTCGATTGCAAAGATCAGCGACCCGCTCTGGAAGAGATACCTGGACAAGACGAATACCCCGGAGATCTGGGCAACCATTGCCCGGGGACCCGGCAGCGGTACTATACGGAGCAGCAGCCGCAGCAGTACCTCCAAACAGGGTGTGGCCCTGGGAAAACCCGCCGGTCATGAACCCACCCCGCATGTTCTGCCCCCCGCCTCCGTCACGGTCACTGCATTAAAGGATGGATCCCTTGCCATCCCGCTTCCCGGGAAAAACCTGTACTTCCGACCGATTCCCCTGAAATTCACCGGGGGGGCAAAGGAGGATACATTCACCCGGATCCAGAAATCGCTGGAAGAGGTACTGCAGGAACCGGCCTTTGAGCACCTGCGTGACCCGGTGAATGCAAAGTACTCCCGGTACCTGCCCATGAAGATTGGCCTGTTCTTAGGCCACCTCAAGGAGCGGTTCGACCCGTTCTACCGCGAATTCCTCAACCCGTTCGGGGATGAGAAGTTCGGGTCCTTCCGTACAGGGGATTCCGGGGAGACCGAAAAGAGGGGAGTTCTGATCGTGGCCGTGAACCGGGGTCTCTACCATGTCGCAGACTCCTCTGAGCCCCTCTATCACACCATCAATAACCATTTCGGGAGAGTCGGACCGGATGACTGCCTGCTCACCGGGGATCCGGCCCGGTGCCGCGTCAATGCCCTCTTGTCCAACAACCAGAAAGAGGCAGGGCTCTTCTTTTACTCCTCAGAGCGGGAAGCGGATCGCCTCACCCTTGTACAGTCTGTGGAAACGTTCATCCGGCCCAACGCCTGAACCGGACCGGATTGCGGATCGATGCTGATCAGAGTATTTTTCATATCTGATGAGAACATTATAGTTATAAAGTCCGGATACCGTAATAACGGAGTTCACCCATGAAATGCCCTCACTGCGGGATGAATATACGCGATGAAGTTACCGAATGCGGCTACTGCGGCGGTAAGATTACAAGGCATCCGAAGCGTGCAGAGGCCGGGCCCGTCCGGTTTACTGACAGCACCGGTGCCGCAGCGCAGAAAGGGGGCCAGCGCTCAAGGGAGCCCGAGAGTGAACCCGGGTCAGAAGATGAGGGGGAAGAAGGGGGTCTCTCGGCCATCCTCCAGCAGGGGGAGCAGGTGCTGATTGGCGCCCTCAACGTCTCGGTCAAGAAGTTCTTCTTCCATGCCTACCTGACCAACAAACGCATCTTCCTGATTGATACGCAGGAGAAGAAACTCAAAGTCACGGCAAAGGATGTGGCCCGGGATACGATCGTCGGCAGTATCGTGGAATTTTCCGAGAGCTCGGACCCGGTCCTTGTCCTCTCCATCAAATCCGGTGATGACGATACCAAGACCATGAAACTGGTCTTTGCCCAGAACGGGATGGACCGGTCCAGGGAGATCGACGAGTGGATCACCCTGCTCAGCGGTGAGGATACAAAAAAGCCCGCCCGGAAACCTGCACGGGAAACCCGCGAGCCTGCACCGGAACCAGAGCCGGAGCCGGAATACGAACCTGAAGACGAACCGGCCCCTGTCATGCCGGAGAAACCCCGGCAGCAGCAGGAAATACGGCCTGCACGAAAACCGCTCAAGGATCACGAGCGGCAGCCCCCGGTAAAACGCCTGCTCTCCACCTACACGGTACCGGAAGAGGAGGTGCCGGAACCCGAAGAGGAAGCCCCGCTTCCCCCTCGGAAGGCCCCGGTCCGGCACATTGTGAAGACCGGGTATGACCGGGAGATCCCGCCTACTGAAGAGTCCGAGGGCATTCCCGTACGCAAACCCGAAGTGCAGTCTGCCATGAAGGTCGCGATGAAGGGTGCGATCCGGCAGACTGCCCCCCAGCCCCTCCAGACGGTCAAGAAGACGGTTATCGAAACACCAACCCGTCCTGCCCCGGAATATGAGCCGGAAGCCGAGCATGTCCCGCAGCGTCGCCCGATCGTGCAGGAGAAGATCACGGAGACTCCCGTTCACGAAGAGGTGGCTGAGGCAGCTGACAACTCCCCCCAGTTCTGCCACAACTGCGGCAAGAAACTGCCGCATTCCGCCAACTTCTGCCCGGGCTGCGGCACCAAACTGAACATGAACCGGACAAACCCGCATGCCCGGACCACCCCGACAAAGAAAGCCACGAGAACAGATCCCCCGGGCCAGGAGCACCGGCCCGTTGTAGATAAGCGGGATGAGGATGAGGTTGAAGCGGAGCGATCGGTCACCCCGGCACGCCCTCCGGTCAGGAAGGCCCCGAAAGGCAGCGAGATGACTATCCTGCATAAATTTTTACGCAGGTAATATCCCGCCTGCAGGGACTGTCTTTTTTTCGCAGATACATCTGAATAAGTACTCTCTTCGGCGATCGCCCGGTTCATTATCCCTCGTGTATCCGGCGTTCCGTTACAGCCCGTTTATTACCTTAAGTAATAATTGGTGCAGTAACAATTGCATTATTAGAAATCGTTATATGACTCCCGGACGTTTGTACTACTACAAGTGTCACGAGGATCCCCATGAAGAGAAATATCCAGATCGAAGCACTGAACCAGATTCCTTTGGAAAAACAGAAAATTGAACTTGTCGAACGCAAATGCCTCGGCCACCCCGACAGTCTTGCCGACGGGATTGCCGAGTCCATCAGCCACTCGCTGTGCAAGGCCTACCTCGACGAATTCGGGGTTGTCCTGCACCACAACACCGACCAGGGAGAAGTTGTTGCCGGGGAATCCTGCCCCGAGTTCGGTGGCGGCAGGATCATCCGCCCCATGTTCGTTCTGCTCGACGGCCGTGCCACCAAGCAGTTCAACGGGATCACCATGCCCACGGATGCGATCGCGGTCGAGGCAGCGCACAATTACCTCCACAAGATCCTTCCCGAACTCAATCTCAACCGTGACGTGATTATTGATTCCCGCCTCGGCACCGGTTCCACCGACCTGCGGGATGTCTTCAAGCCAAGCTCGGGCAAGGCCCCGCGCTCGAACGACACCTCGTTTGGTGTCGGCCACGCCCCCTTCTCGGATGTCGAGAACATCATCCTGAACGCATCGAACTTCATCGACACCAAGCTCCGGAAGAAGTACCCTGCAATCGGCCAGGACATCAAGATCATGGGTCTCCGCGACAAGGACACCATCACCCTTACGATCGCCTGCGCCATCGTTGACAAGTACTGTGCGGACATCAAGGAATACCAGGAATACATGGGGATCTTACAGGAACAGATCACCGCTGTCGCCAAGAAGAGCACGAAGAGAAAAGTCTTTGTCCACGTCAACACCGCTGATGACATCAAGAAGAAGAGCGTGTTCTTAACGGTCACCGGTACCTCCGCTGAGATGGGTGACGATGGCTCGGTAGGCCGGGGCAACCGCTGCAACGGGCTCATCACCCCCAACCGCCCGATGTCTATGGAGGCAACGAGCGGCAAGAACCCGATCAACCACATCGGCAAGATCTACAACTTGCTCTCCACGCATATCGCCCGCGAGTGCGTGACCAAGGTTGACGGCATCGAAGAGATGTACGTCCGGCTCCTCTCCCAGATCGGAAAACCGATCGACTACCCGCTCGTGGCAAGCGTCCAGCTCCTGCCCAAGGCCGGTGTCTCGTTCAAGGAAGTCAATGCCGAGGTTCTTGAGATCGTGGATGACCAGCTGGCAAATGTGACCAGCATTACCGAAAAGGTAATCGAAGGCAAGCTCAAGACCTTCTGATGCGCAATATGGCAAAACCCGCCAAGACCCCAAAAAAATCCTCAGGCACCCCCTCTTTTTCTGAAGTAGTACGGCTGGCAATCCCGAACAAGGGCCGCATTGCCGCCCCGATCACGGAGCTCGTGGAGAAGAGCGGGCTCCATCTCGCCGAGACCAGCGAACGGCGCCTGATCACAAAAACCCTCGACCCTCATGTCGAGATCCTCTTTGCCCGCCCGGTGGATATCCCGGAGTACGTGGCTACGGGAGCGGCCGACCTTGGCATCACCGGCCATGACATGGTGGTGGAGCGGGAGTCCGATGTCGAGGAACTCCTCGACCTCCAGTTTGGCAAGGCAAAACTGGTCCTTGCCGTGCACGAAGACTCCGGTATCACTTCGGTAAAGCAGCTGGCCGGCAAGAAGGTTGCCACCGAATTTCCGGTGATCACCCGTTCCTTTTTTGCCCGGCACAAGGTGAAGGTCGAGATCGTTCAGGTCGGTGGCGCCTGCGAGGCAACGCCCCAGCTCGGGATCGCCGATGCGATCATCGATCTCTCCAGTTCGGGAACAACCTTAAAGACGAACCGGCTCCGGGTGCTGGAGGACGTGCTCACCACCTCCACCCACCTGATTGCAAACCGCAAATCCCTCAACAGCAAGAAGGACAAGATCGAGGAGATCCACCTTGCGCTGGAGAGCGTGATCCGGGCAAAGGGCCAGTGCTACCTGATGATGAACGTGAAACGCTCATCGCTCGAAACGGTGAAGAAGGTGCTGCCCGGCCTCTCCGGCCCAACCGTCATGGACGTGGCCTCGTCCGAGGGCCTTGTCGCGGTCCATGCGGTGGTCAGCGAGGAGCGGGTCTATACCCTCATCAACCAGCTCCGGCGGGCAGGGGCCAAGGACATCCTGGTCATGGCCATCCAGCGGATGATCCGCTGATAGGGAGTGGGCATGAAGATCTTTCCCGCCGTTGACATCCTGGGGGGCCGGTGCGTCCAGCTGGTGCAGGGAAAGCGTGAGAGTGCAACGGCGTATGGCGATCCCCTTGCCTGCGCCACCCGCTGGCTGGATGAGGGTGCAGAGGCGCTCCATATCATCAACCTCGACGGTGCGTTCGGCAGTTCCGGCAGGAATGCGGAACTGATCGATGAGCTGGTGAAAAAGACCGGGGTCGAGATCGAACTGGGCGGGGGCATCCGTTCGGTGGAGGATGCGGCCCGCTGGCTGGAGACCGGGGTCTCCCGGGTGATCATCTCAACGCTTGCGACCCAGCAGCCGGACTGTATCCGGCAGCTTGCAACAGAGTTCGGGAGCGAACGGGTGATGGCCGGCGTGGATGCCAAAGGCGGCCAGATCGCGGTCCACGGCTGGCAGGAAACGGCCGGCGATTATATCGGCTGGGCACAGAAGTTCGAGGAACTGGGTGCAGGGTCGCTCCTGTACACGAATGTGGATGTCGAGGGGCTCCAGCAGGGTGTCCGGTTTGCACCGGTCAAACACCTGATCGAGAGCGTGAAGATCCCCGTGGTTGTGGCCGGTGGCGTCTCGTCCCGGTCCGATGTGGCCGGCCTGAAAGATGCCGGCGCATGGGGAGCGGTGCTTGGGTCTGCCCTGTACAGCGGGAAGATATCAATACAGGATGCATTGGAGGAATGTGTATGAGATCTGCGGAAGTGAAACGGGAGACAAAAGAGACGAAGATTGCACTCCGGATCAGCCCGGACGGAACCGGGAAGGTGACGGTTGAGAGCGGCGTGCCGTTCTTTGATCACATGCTGACGGCGCTTGCAAAGCACGGGGGTTTTGACTTCACCCTGACAGCGAAGGGAGATCTTGAGGTGGACTGCCACCACACGATCGAGGACATTGGCATCGTGCTCGGTGAAGCACTCCGCCAGGTGATCGGTGACGGCAAGGGCATCAAACGGTTCTCCCATGCGATCATCCCGATGGACGAGTCGCTGGCACAGGTGGCACTCGACTGCGGGGGCCGGGGGTACCTGGTCTGGCACGGCACGTTTGGCAACAAGGCTGTGGGCTCGATCCCTTCAGACATCTTCGAGCATTTCTTCTACTCGGTCTGCACCCGGGCCGGGATCACGGCGCATATCACGTTCACCGGCAAGAACGATCACCACCAGTGCGAGGCAGCGTTCAAGGCATTCGGGATCGCCCTTGGGGACGCTCTCACGATCAGCGGCGACAAAAAAGCAGTCCGCAGCACCAAAGGAAAATTCTGATTTTTTTTCTTCAGGGGGCAGCGTATTTATTCGCCCCCCTTCACTCCCGTGCACCGGATTACCTGGGATTTATCGCTCCCGCTTATTCCAATACGCAGGAGGCCTGCCTAAAGAACTCATCTCCCCTATTTGGTAAAAATGGCCCATCCGGGCTCGTACAGGGCCCCGTTTCACTCTTTTGGGATATCAGCGACCGGCCTGTTTCGGGGGTTTTTGCGGGGAGTCTCACGAGAAATCTCGCATTTGGCCCCGTTTGCTTATCCGGAGGTTTTGTGAGGAGAAAAACCGGCCTGTTTAGAGCTTGTTTAAATCGGGGATCGGGTGGAAAGATGAGGTTTGGGTTGTCGGGGGTGGTGATCCGGGGCCCGGCGGGCGCTATGGGGGTTCTGGCGGGGTTCGGAGTTTTACGTCGAAGAAATGGAGTGATCTGACACGTTTATCGGACCTTTTCCCCTCTCTGATGAGGGAGGATACCTGCATCTTTTTTCGACTATCAGTACTCTCACCCCCCCGGATCGGCAAAAATAGTCCATCCGGGCCCGTAAAGAGCCCCGTCTCACTCTTTCCGGTTATTAGCGACCGGCCTGTTAGGGGGGTTTTTGCGATGAGTCTTACGGGAAATCGCGCAATTGGCCCGGTTTGCGTATCCGGATGTTTTGCGCGCGAAAAAACCGGCCTGTTTAGAGCTTGTTTAAATCGCGGATCAGGAGGCGGGATGAGGTTTGGGTTGTGGAAGGGGGTGATCCGGGGCCCGGCGGTCGCCAGGGGGGTTTTGGCGGGGTTCTGGGTTTTACGTCGGAGAACCGGGGTGATCTGACCCATTATCTGATCTTCCCTGCAGTTTTCGAACCATACCGAAGAGTGCCGGGATGGGGGACTGACCCGGTTGGTTCGTTACGCTGCCATGGATTTTGCACGGGATTGTACTGCACTCCCTGCATGGGCACGCTGGATGAAAAGATGCAGCCTGATAAAAAAATCCTCTGCCTCGTTTGCCAAAAAGGGAAAGTATCAAAAATTATTTCGGGACAGGACAATCCGACCAGCCAATCCCTCAGCAAAAATCTGGAATCGTGGGGACGGAATTAGTAAGCCCTATTAAGAATTTCCTGATATTAAAAAAACGGGCCTTTTAGTTTTCTCTGAAATCCTCTCTTCAGTATCCGGTTGCGTAATAATACCCGTCCTCTTCTTTCACGTCCACGGGCACCTCAAAGAGCCGGCCGATGTGTCGGTCGGTGAGGAGATCTTCCTTTCTCCCGTCCTTTACAAATTTCCCGTTCTTCATGAGAATGACCCGGCCGATCTCCGGGATGATATCCGGCAGGCTGTGGGTGACAAGGATGATACCGGTGCCGGACCGGGCGATCTTCCGGATCGTCTGGCGGAACGTGTGGAGGGCGTGGAGATCGAGGCTGTTGGTTGGTTCGTCAAGGATCAGGATCTTCGGGTCATGCACCATCGCCCTCCCGATTAAAAACTTCCGGGATTCTCCGGAGGACATCTCGTTCATTGACCGGTCACCGATATGACCGATCTCAAGGAATGCGATGATATCATCGGCCTTCCGGTTCATCTCCGGGGTGATCTCGCGGTTGAAGAGTCCGATGCTGGAGAAGAAGCCGGAGAGGACGACTTCCCGGCCGGTGATCCCCCGGGTGAAGGTGTACTGGAGGTCGTTGGAGACGATCCCGAACGCTGACCGTAAGGAGAAGACATCCCAGACCTCCTTCCCGCAGATCCGGAACGTGACGTTGCCGCAATCGAGCCGGGGATAGAACTCCCGCATGATGGTCTTGATGAACGAGGATTTTCCCGCCCCGTTCGGCCCGAGAATTGCGACATGCTCGCCCTCCCGGATGGTGACCGAGATTGTATCGAGTACCAGCTTCTCCCCGTTATACACGGTGACGTTTCCGAACTCTAAAAACGGGGCAGCCGGAGTCTTATGCAACGGTGCGGGGGGATACTGTTGATCGGGCATGGGAACACTCATCGTTTTAGATCGCCCGGCTGACCTGGATCGTATACAGGGTCGCCCCGGACTCGTCCCGGCCCTGTGTGAGCGATCCTCCGGCCCGTTCTGAGAGCCCGTGCAGGAATCGCATGGCCCGCCCGGTCTCCGTATCTGAGGTCACGACATTACCGGTGATCGTGAGCATTGCCGCGGTGTCGGTTGTCCTTACCTCTGCCCGTATGGTGTCGGAGCCGATACCAACCAGGTCTTCGAGCACATAGGTGATGAGGTCGGTGAAGAGATCCCGGTCAATGACGACCGGCAGGTGCTCCGGTTTTCCCTCCATCGAGAAATCCACGTCTTCCAGGAGAGGTCGTGCCCCGATCCGGGCCATCAGGATCGCTGCAAAGGCAGAATCGTCATCCGTTGATGAGAGCACGTCATCATCGGAACAGGAGGGAATAGTGAATCCCGCCACCAGTACATCCAGCAGCGATGACAGGTCAACCGGGGCAATCTCCCGCGGGGGGGTATACCCCCTAAACATCGTGGTATAATCTGAGAGCAGCCGCTCCGCCCGCCGGATCATGCTCGGGTCGATGATCCGTGCCAGGTCGGACTTGTTGAAGGAATGCTCCAGTTTCCCGATCACCTGCCCGGCCTTTAATGCCAGGTGAATCGAGAGGTTCTGTCCCCGGTGGTGCTCTTCGGCAAAGGCCCGGAACGCATCCAGCAGTTCGTCAACCTTGTCGCCGTTCATCAGGGCACTGGCATCCTCTGCGATCCCGGCCTCTCCCAGTTCGGAGAGGACATAGGCAACATAGTCCAGGCGGCCGGCCATGATCGTGAAGAGTTCGTTCACCACCTCCATGCAGTCTTCGGCATATGCCGCGGCCTCGGTGGCACGCTCCCGGTTGAACTCGGCAATGTCGGAGAGGGCAAGGGCATCTCTCTTCACCATTGCCATCATGGACGCTGCATCCTTTGGTGTTATGGTCCGGCCGTGACCCGGGCAGATGATAGCAATATCCTCTCCGGAAAGGAGCGGTTCCATTGCTGAAAGCGAACGGACGAGCCCCTCCTGCGACCAGCCCGAGAGCCCGGCAACCCCGGGATTTGCGGCAAAGAGGAGGTCCCCGATAAAGAACAGGCTGCCGATCCGGATGCAGATCGAATCCGGGCTATGGCCGGGCGTGTGGTAACAATCCACTACCAGCGAGGCCCCGACCCTGATGCGTTCATGGTCGGCATGATGCCCGGTCGGATCTTCCGGCGAGCGGGTGATTACCAGGCGGCCCCTGTTTGCCGGGTGAAGTTCAACCGGGGTGTCGGCCTGATCCTTCCGCGTGGGCGAGAAAAGGTGGACTCCGACATGTATCGGGGGAATTGATAGGTTGAACATATCCGCCTGCGTCAGGAAGCGATCGCCGCGTTCGAGTGCCCGTGCACCCTCTTCCTGCACCATCAGGATCGCGGTATTCGCATACGCAAAGGCCGGGACATCCCGCACGCCGTTGAAATGGTCGACATGGGCATGGGTGAGGATGACAAAGACCGGTCGATCCCGTTCAGCATGGCATTCGGCAATGAGCTCTGCCAGCATCTCTGCCTGATCCGTAAGGCCGCCCGGGTCAATTAAGAGGATGGCGTCCGGTGTCCGGATCAAAAACGAGTTAGAAGAGATGACATCGACTTTCCGGATATAGGGGAAAATCTCTGCCCCGGCAGCACCCGGTAATGGCTGCCAAATGGAGGGAACCAGCTGGACATTACCAGCCGGCAAGCGCCTCTCCCTCAGACGTATATATCGAGAAGATTGAGGTGAATCCTGCAAGTTTGAGGATCTTATGGACTTCGGGCGAGAGCCCGCAGAGGGCGAACTTGTCTTCAGGGCTTTTGAGTTTCTTGGCGGTGGCAAGGAGCACCCGGAGCCCGCCGCTGCTGATATACGAGACGCCGGCAAAGTTCAGCAGGACTTTCCGGTGGCCCTGTTCGATCTCCTTATTGATGGTCTGTTCCAGTTCCGGTGCGGTGGCCGTGTCGATCCTTCCATTGATCGCCAAGGTCGTTGCGTCGTTATTATTTGCTGATGAAATCTCCACGATGTTCCCCCATACAATCCTTTGTGTATGATGTTACGTCCAATGTCAGTGTTTAAAAAAGATAAGCATATCTCCCCATGATTTTGAGGATGTGGCAGCCTTTTATGTGCCCCGGGGAGCAATGCGTACAGTAGGATCCTATGGATAATACCCTCCTTGTTTCCCTGATCACGCTTCTTTCGATGATATGCGTCATCATCGTGGTTGTGTACCTGCACGCGGGGAGCCGGATCGTTCCGGAGATCGCTCGCGGCCACCCAACCTTAAGTGTCCAGATCCTGATGATCGTCAAGGTGATGTAAGATGCCCGGACCCTCGTTTTCATACAGGATTCCCGCTGACCTCCAGGAGATTGCGATACTCTCGGAAAGGCTCGAAGCCGCGATGATTGCCGGGCGATTTTCTGATGGCGATATTCTCGACACCCAGCTGGCCGTTGAAGAATCGGTGACCAATATTATCCTGCACGGGTACGGTGAGGCCGGAGGGGAGATCGCCATTGATATCCAGGTGGATCCGGATCAGATCACGATCGAGCTTGCGGACCAGGCCTCCCCGTTCGATCCGCTTTCGCTGCCGGAACCCGATCTTGAAGCGGATATCGATGACCGGCAGATCGGCGGTCTTGGGATCTTCTTAACAAGGAAACTCATGAACGCGGTCACGTACCGGTTCGAGGACGGGAAGAATATCTTAACAATGGTAAAAAAGAGATCTGTATAACCGTGCTTCACGGTTCGCGGATGATATTCTGGATGTACGCGATGCCGATCTTGGCCCGGCGCACGCGTGTTGCATCGAGCAGGTGGCGCATATCGACAAATTCCCCGTCCGTGACGATCTTTTTTATCTGCGAGTTCAAGTCAAGCAGGGGATCGTAGGGGACATTCCGGAAGACCACGCCATGGTTGTGGAGATACTGTTCTTTTCCTGCTCCCGAGTTCAGCGGGTTTGCATAGTAGATTGAGGATATGATCTCTTCCGGTACGGAGGAGCGGTCCCCGGCAAGGTCGATACCCACGCCAAAACTTACCAGCGTATCGCCTTTGTAGGAGGCGCCTTTGTCGGACTCGATCCATTCATGAGACCGGGCCGGCGACATAATCGATTCACCGGGTGCAAGGCCCGAACCGGCCACCGGGGATCTCTTGATCCCGGAACTGGCGAATGAGGAGATGACACCCCACAGCGCAATGGCAATGACACCTTTATACGAGGGGATGCGTTCCCTTGCGGAGGTGAAGATGATCCGGTAGATGTCGGCAATGCTCACGCCATTTGTATCCGTTGCGTCGAGCGTTACGTATTCGCTGAAGGGGCCGTCGAGCGTGATATTGTAGCCGGTATAAACCGGCAGGTCGCCGGAAGATGTATCGGCCGGGGTCATGAAGTCGGGCGAGCTGTTGCCGTCCGTGGGAAGCCAGACCATTGAACCGTGCAGCGTGATCATCTCGCCCAGCACGGGAAGGGCGTCCTTGGCATCTGCCCCGAGTGCGCCAAGACCCAGGGAATAGGTGACTTCAGAGAATTTTTTTGTCCGTATGTCGGCGGGGGTGATTGTTGCGTGGAGCACTTTTTCGAGTTCTCCTGTGACCCGGAGGACCGGCGCCGCGGTCTTTGCCCCGGGCTCGATCGTCATGGTGACACCGTCCCCGATGATCTTCTTGTGGAAGATCTCGTTGAAGAGCGAGGGGTTCTTCCGCTTCTTACCAAGGTCCGCGACTGCCTCGTCCGTTGTCGGGTAGATCGAAAAGACCGAGTGGAACCCCGCCATTTCGAGGACTTTCATCGGGTATTCCCCGACTGAGGAGAGGACAAATTTTCCGCTCCTGCGCTTGAACTCCTTTGACAGACTGTTGAAGAGCCGGATGCCGCCGCTGCTCAGGTAGTTTGTTCCGGTCATGTCGATGACGAGTTCCTTGTCATCGTCATGGAGTGCGTCCTTCACCCACGTATCAAGCTGCTGCGCCCCAAAGGCGTCGAGCCTCCCGTTGATAAAAAATACGAGTACGCCCTCTCTTCTCTCGCTTCTGGCTTCCATAATTGATTGCTCCCGTTTGAATTATTGCATCCGTCGGGTTTTAAGGTTGGGGTCATTGCGTTTGCGACCGCCGGCCGGGAGCATTGCATTTGTCATCTTTATATCTCTCAAACCCACACCGGATCCATGGATTTTTCATCTGTGAAGCGGGGTGTGACGCTGATCCTCGTGCTCCTCTGCGCCATCCTCGTTGCCAACTGGATCTCGAATGTGCTGATGAGCGTGCTCGGGCTCACGGGTATTCCCGGGTTCATTGCCGGGTTTGTGATCTATGCGGCCCTCTTCTTTGGTATACTGTACCTCTTCGAGCGGTTCGGTGGGATCAAAGTCTTCAATTTCTTCAGTACGCGTTGAATTTTCTTCTGGTGCCGGTGCTGTGCGGGAGATCCGGCAGCAGCACCTGCATTATTACAGACTCTTTATCCGGTGCATGGCAGGACCTGGTTCCAGCATCCTGTATTGTTGCCCGGTACCTCTGCATGGCTCCGGTAATTCCGGATAGACGGGGTGCCTGATACCAGCAGGTTTTTTCCGTTACCCTACGGTACACGGCACAGCGTTTCGGGACCGGGCCGGGTTTACGTTTTGATCCACCGGCATAAACCCCCCTTTTGGAACTGATGAGTATACCCCAGCGGGACGTCTCGATTCGGCTCATGTAAATAAATAATCAAGACACATTTATGTGAAAATATCTGCAATTTCTAGAGCACCAAGGTACTCCATTATGGACTTCTCGATCCTCACCCAGCTCAATGTTCTGCTGCAACTGATGTGCGTCATCATTGTCGCCGCCTACCTCCTGACACGGAGCCGGATCTTCCCGGAGATCCTGGACGGCCACCCAACCATCACGACCCAGATCATCCTCATTATTCTCTTTGGTGCCCTCTCCGTGTATGGCACGGTCAGCGGCATCGACTTCCTGGGGTCGGTCGTGAATGTCCGCGACCTCGGGCCCATGCTCGCCGGCCTGCTTGCCGGTCCGTGGGTGGGCATCGGTGCGGGTCTGATCGGGGCCGCTTACCGGTTCAGCATGGGCGGGCTCACGGTGTACTCCTGCTCGGTCACTGCGGTATTTGCCGGTCTCTTTGGCGGGCTCATCTGGCTGTACTGCAAGAAGAAATTTGCCGGCTGGAAGATTGCCGTGCTCTTTGCCATCCTGATGGAGATATTCCACATGCTGCTCACGCTCCTCATCGCCCGCCCGTTCGATCAGGCCCTTGCGGTTGTCGGGCGGGTGTACATCCCGATGATCCTTGCCAATGCCATTGGCATGTACGTCTTCTGCGTGATGGTGGAGAATATCCGGCATGTGCGGAAGCTGCAGGCCGAGCGCGACACGCTGATGAGTGAGAAAGAGAACTACTGATCACACGGATTTTTAATTAGGATTAAAAAAATATTGACGGAAAGACCGGTATCACTTCGGCTTGTAGTGCCCCCACTTCCCGAGCGCATCCTTAAGTTCCGGTGCCTTCTTCGCCTTCTCTTCGAGCGTCACGTGCTCCTGCCATGCCTCGATCGCCTGCATCGTTGCCATTGCGCCGGCCCGGGTACCTTTCGGGTGCCCGTGGATACCGCCCGACACAAGGAGCACCATCTCGTTGCCGTAGATGTCCATCACATCGGGAACGAGACCGGGGTGCAGGCCGCCCGATGAGACCGGGAACGCCGTCTTGATCTTCCCCCAGTCCTGTTCGAGCAGCATGCCCGGCACGGCTTTTGTCTTCTTCTCGCGCAGGAGATCGGAGAGTGCAACCGATTCGCGCCGGGAGCCGGTCAGTTTCCCGACCGCGGTGCCGGTATGGATCTGCGAGACGCCGATGAGCCGCATCAGTTTTGCCAGGAACTGCATCGAGATGCCGTGCTTCTTGTTCCGGGTGAAGGTCGAGTGCATGGCCCGGTGGGCGTGGATGGCAAGGCCGAGATCCGAACAGTAGTCCCGCATGGTCATGACACTCGCGGTTCCCGCAACCACCACATCGATCATGCAGTAGTTCCAGCCGTTTGCTGCGAGCAGGTCGGCCCGTTTCTTCATCGTCTCCACATCGGCCGTGATGTTGAGGAACGCGGACTTGACATCGCCCGTCTCCTTCTCCGCCTTGTCGCGGAGTTTTGTCATGTACTTCACCCGGTCATCAAACCGGTTGAACGAGGTCGAGGTCAGGTTCTCATCGTCTTTCACGAAATCGAAGCCGCCCATCCAGGTCTCGTACCCGATCTCCGCGTGCTCCTTTGCCGTAAAGCCGATCTTGGGCTTGGGCACAGCGCCCGTGAGGGGGCGTTTAGTGACCTTCATCATCTTGCGGATCCCGGCGTTGCCAAAGTGCGGACCCTTGAAATGTTTCAGGTACGCAAGCGGCAAAGCCGCATCGATCAGCCGCAGATTCTTCACCGCTTTCATGCCAAAGATGTTGCCCGCAATCCCGGAGAGGAGCTGGACGGCATTGCCCTCCTCCCAGAGCTCGATCGGGTACGCGATCTTTGCCACGTGCCCTTCGATGTCGAACGCGGTTGCCTGCAGGGCCTTCATCCGCGGCGGCATGGTAAAGAGCGTGGTCCACGTCCCGGTCGAACTCTCCGATGCAATGCGGCCGACCGCTTCCTTCCCGCTGATCCCGGCAGCCGGTTCAAAGTAGTAAAGGCAGACGATGTCGTCCTTTGCCGGCTCGTAGTTCAGGTTGATAAATTCCTTGTACCAGTCAATTGCCATAGTGTCCCTGTACCTTACAAGGAGATGCCGGGTAAAAAAGGTACACACCGTTCCATGACGCGCCATGTTTATGGTGGACATTCGCCCATATATGCAGGTAGAACCGGGCCGGCCTTACAATGACTGCCCGTAATTATTTCCCGGCCATGAACGCACACGATCAGCATGAACGTCCCCCGGTGGTTCTTGTCCACGGCTGGAACAGCCATCCCGGCATCTGGAACAAACTCTCTCCCCTGCTGGTGAAGGAGGGAGTACCGGTCTGGAGATTTGATTTTTCCACGCTGGAACGCCCCACCATCCCGGCTGTGGCACAGGCACTGGACACGTACATCCTCTCCATGCGGGAAGCGTGCGGATATACCGGGGACATTGATATCGTCTGCCACTCCCTCGGGACGTGTGCGGCCCGGTATTACCTGGAAGTGATGGATGGGCAGTGTGGAGAGGGGACGGTACGGCAGCTCGTCGGGCTGGGTGCACCCAACACCGGCTCGGCGCTCGCTGAACTCTTCTTTGATGCAGAGAGGGGACGGGAGATAAAGAGGCAGCTCTCCGGTATCTTCGTGCCCGTGGGATTCGATCCCGCAGCCGACCCGCTGGTCTGCGATGTGCTCTTTGAAAGTAACGCGATGCAGGATCTCAAAGGGGCCGGCCTGAGAACCGATATCGAATACCATGCCATTGTAACGAAAAATACCGGGCAGGATCCGGCCTTCTTCCCGTGGTTTCGCGGCCAGACCTGGGAACGCGATGACGATGGCATCTTCCGGGCAAGCTTCTGCGGGGACGGGATCGTCTCGAATAAGGAATCCGCCCTGCCCGGCATTACGCCGGATGTCATCCCGTCAACCGGCCCGGGTGCCCTGCCGCCTGTGCAGTACTGCCACATCCATATGCCAAGGAACCCGGTGGTCATGGACCATGTGCTCCGGACCCTCCGCCAGCCTTAAGTGATGCTATACGGGCACGGCCCCACGGGTCCGGCAAAACGGGAAGAATGCGGGGACGGATCACCGGGCAATTACTTTTTTTTCGAGAATATGCCTTTGATGACTGCCAGGATCCGGGCAAAGAACCCCTGAGGCTCCGCTTCTGAAAGGGGTGCAGAGGGTTTGTGCATCAGGGGCACGCCCGGCCCGGTTGCTGAGGCAGGCACCGAGACCACCACGGGTTTTGGAATGCGTCTCCCCAGGGGTTTGACGGCACCATCCGGCACGGTGCGCTGATCAACGCCCGATGAATAGTCCCGGGCCGTGGGATCGGCATGGGACGGGATGGGAATCCACGCAACCTGTTCTGGCTCAGCAGGTGCAGAATCGGGCTGTGTGGCACCGGCCGGCTCCGGCACAGGGACAGAGTGAACGGAAACCGGGGGAAGATCGCGGAGTACCGGTGTCGCGGGAACAGAATGCGACCCGGATATTGGAACCGCATCAGCCTGGATCCCCGGAGCCGGTGATGGCGCATCATGCGCAAGAGCGGGTGCCGGGATTGTCCGGACGGGTTCGGCAGTCCCGGGACCGGGCACAGGGTTTTGCACGCCTCCAACAGGAATATCACCGGGTCCGGAGGCCGGGAGTCCCGGCAGGGTATTGAGAAATTCCACCGTGAGACCGGTCCCTTTCAGGAGCTCGTCAAGCATTGCCCGGCCGTTCTGGATCCGGTCTTCCAGTACGGTGACCGGTATCGCCGGACTGTGCGGGAGATTTTTCTGCAGGGTGGCAAGCAGGCTCCGGTCAACCTCAAGATTCGCAGACCGGGTAACATACGCGTCAATCGTGACCCGGGGAAGACCGGCCTGCTCAAGATAGCGGACGATCTCCTTGTTCCGCCGGTCGCGTTCGAGAAGTGTCTCTATCGCGGTGATCAGCTCTTTCGGGCTCACGGGTTTGATGAGAACCCCGCCAATCAGGGTCCGGTGTGCCTCGGCCTCCTCGGGCGTGATCTTCTTTGCGGTGAACATCAGGACCGGGATGTTCCGCGTGGCGGGATTTTCCTTGATCCGGGACAGGGTCTCCCACCCGTCCATGGGCTCCATCATGATGTCGAGGACGATGACATCGGGCTTCTCGGTTTCGAGGATGGTGAGGCACTCTTCGCCCCCGAATGAGGGAATGGCCCGGTAATGCCGTTGCAGAATAGCGACCAGCCCTTCGACAATGAAGGTGCTGTCGTCCACGATAAGAATGGTTGCTGTCACGTCTACTCCAACCCACGTACTGAGGTTAACTGATTGTAAGGACCATTTAGGAGGATAAACGCTCCTTGCGATCCCACCCGTTCTCCTACCTGTTGTATATCTTTATGCAGTAAAAGGGGATTAAAGGATACACTCAGTGCTGGGAAATCATGAACCGTATTAACTAAAAAATATTAACCGTTACTCTTACATGCCTCGTTCAACCGGGCCGGATTTGCTTTTATGGCGGCCTGAACGTGCGGCTTTTTGAAAATCTTCAAATATGATGATACCGTTTTATGACTTGTAACAGTGGGGGATGCCATGACCGGAGATCGTTTTGAACTCAGGAAATTCGTTGCCCCGGAGTTTGTGATTGGCGCAGATGCCCGACTCCTGGCCGGGCGGTACGCAAAAAATTTTGGTGCACGGCACGTGCTGGTTGCGACCGGCCCCCACATCATCCAGGCCGGTTGGGTGAAGGACGTGACCGCCAGTCTTGATGAGGAAGGAATCGATCATACGATCTTCTCTTCCATCACCCCCAACCCGCGGGATCACGAGGTCATGGCGGGGGCAAAAGTCTACGCGGAATCCGGGTGCGATGCGATCGTCGCAGTCGGGGGTGGCAGCCCGATGGACTGCGCCAAGGGGATCGGGATCGTCTCTTCCAGCGGCAGGAACATCCTGGAGTTCGAAGGCGTGGATCAGATCGTTGTTCCCCCGCCCCCCATGATCTGCATCCCCACGACCGCAGGGACCGGGGCAGATGTCTCGCAGTTTGCCATCATCAACGATACTGCACGGAAGGTGAAGATTGCGATCATCAGCAAGAAGATCGTGCCGGACATTGCCCTCATCGATCCCCTGCCGCTCACCACCCTGTCAGCGGAACTGACCGCCCACACCGGCATGGATGCGATCACCCACAGCGTGGAGGCCTATGTCTCCAATGCCAGTTCACCGGTAACGGACATTCATGCCCTCGAATCCATCCGGCTGATGCAGGCCCATCTCCATTCGGCCTGCCAGAGCCTGAAGGATACCGGGCACCGCTACCAGACCATGCTCGGGAGCCTCTGTGCCGGCCTCGCCTTCTCGAATGCGAGCCTCGGGGCGGTCCATGCCATGGCCCACAGTCTTGGCGGCCTCTCGGACCTCCCGCATGGTGAGTGCAATGCCCTGCTGCTCGAACATGTCATGGCATACAATTACCCGGCCTGCCCGAAACGGTACGAGACGATCGGGGAGGCCATGGGCCTGAACCTCTCTGCCACCAGCCATGCAGACCGGAAAGAGACGATCCTTGCCGGGATCAGAAACCTGCGTGAAACACTCCAGGTGACCGACACCCTCGCGGATCTGGGTGTAGCGAAAGAGGACATCCCGGCCCTTGCAAGGAACGCGCTTTACGATCCCTGCATGGCAACGAACCCCCGTCAACCGACACAGAAGGACATCGAACGGATCTATGAACAAGCACTCTGAGGAGAAGCCCGACTGGCAGGAACAAAGGAACCGGATCATCGGCCTTGGAGAGTCATCCCTCCGGAAGAGTTACTACCCCGAGCTCCAGCAGAAGATGGCTGAACTGCAGAAGACCAACGAGGAACTGCACGCAGCCTATGAGCAACTGTCGTCAAGCGAAGAGGAACTGAGAGAGAATTACGAAGAACTCAGCGCACGAGAGCAGGAACTGCGGGAGAGCGGGGAGAAGTACCGGAACCTGGTCGAGAACTCCTTTGACGGCCTCGTGATCCACCGGGACACAAAGATTGTGTTCCTGAACCGGACCGCGCTCAGGCTGTTCGGGATCGGCGATATCCGTGACTACCTAGGCCGGTCAATCTTTACGTTCATTCATCCCGATTATCAGAACGTTGTTGCTGAACGGGCAGACGGCGGGCGGACCTCCGTCCAGCAGCCCCTTGCAGAAAAGTTTGTGCGGGAGAGCGGGGAGGTATTCGATGTCGAGGCAGTGGCAGTCCCGATAATCTGGGATGGGAAGATGGCAGTACAGGTGGCCTTCCGCGATATCACGGCCCAGAAAGCGGCCGAGGCGGCATTGCGGGAGAGCGAACAGTTTTACCGGACGGTGTTCAACACAACCGGTTCGGCCTCCTTCATCATCAACGAGGATAATTCGATCCAACGGGCCAATGAAGGGCTCGCTAAACTGACCGGCTATTCCGTTGAAGAACTGGAGCGGGATCATACTTGGATGGAATTTATCGTTCCGGAAGATCTGGAGCGGCTCAAATCCTACCATGTCCGCCGGATGCAGGAGTCCGATGCCCCGGAGACCTATGAATTCCGGCTCGTGGATCGGTTCGGCACGATGCGGTACTGCATCAACCATGTCTCGATCATCCCCGGTACGAAGAAGAGCATCTCATCAACGGTGGATATTACGGACCGTGTTGTCGCCGAACACGCGCTTGAAGAGAAGAACCGGGAACTTGACACCGCGTACCAGGACCTGTCGCAGAAGGAGGAGGAACTGCGCCAGAATTACGAAGAATTGATCCGGGCCGAGCAGGAACTCCGGAGTGCGAAGACCCACCTCGAAGCGATCTACGAGGGATCGCCGGACCTGATCTATGTCCACGGTGCCGATGGCCGCATCATCGATGTGAATGCAAATGTCCTTACCGTCTCCGGTTTCTCCCGCGAGGAGTTCATTACTGCCCAGCCCCATGAGATGAGCGGGGAGGGGTATACTTCTGAAATGGCGAGGGGGTACATGCAGGCTGCCCTTACTGAGGGCAAAGTGGATTTCGAGTGGGTCAGCAAAAAGAAGAACGGCGAGGAGTTCCCCATAGAGATGCGCCTGCGCCGGCTTGAGATGGTGAACGAAGACGGAACCCTCGAACCCCGCATCCTTGCCATTGGTCGGGATATTACCGAGCGCCGGATGGCGGAGCAGGCACTCGCACAGGGCCGCAAAAAACTCGGGCTTCTGAACACGATCATCTTCCAGGATATCCAGAGCACCATCTTTGCCCTCTCGGCATATCTCCAGCTCGCGAACAATACCACGGATACGGGGAAGATAAAGTCCTTTGCAGAAAAACAGAATGTACTCATCCAGAAGATTGTCAGCTCGCTGGAGTTTGCAAAGAACTACCAGGACATGGGGATTCACCCGCCCCGCTGGCAGAATGTGACCCGGGTCTTCCTGTATGCCCTCTCGCATGTCGATTCCTTGAAAATCTCCCGGAATGTGGATGTCGGCACGCTCGAAGTGTATGCAGATATGCTCCTCGAAAAAGCCCTCTTCAACCTGCTTGAGAATGCGCTCATCCACGGGGAACGGGTGACGGAGATCTCCCTGACCTGTGAGGAACGGGACGGGAACCTGGTCATGGTGTTGCAGGACAATGGCGTGGGGATTGCAAAGTCCGAGAAGAAGAAGATCTTCGAACGCGGGTACGGGAAGAATGCCGGCCTGGGTCTCTTTTTAGTACGCGAGATCCTGTCGATCACCGGCATGACCATCCAGGAGTGCGGGGAGGAAGGATGCGGTGCCCGGTTCGAGATACTCATCCCCAAGGGTGTTGGGCGATTCCCCGGTACATCATCTTAGAGCATTTTTTCTTTGGTCCTGATGGGCAGGCAGCCAAAAATTAATCGGCCCCTTGCGCTTTTTACCAGCTGATCCATTATGAAACTCCCCACATCCCGGTCGCTGGGACTCCTTGTCCTCTGTATTGCCATCCCCCTCATCCTCGGCATCATCGGCTCCGTCTTCACCATGCCGGAGGTTGGCAATTGGTATGCCGGGCTCCTGAAACCCTCCTTCAACCCGCCGGCGTGGCTCTTCGGGCCGGTCTGGACGCTCCTCTATATCCTGATGGGGGTCTCGCTCTGGCTTGTCATCAGGGACGGGATGAGCAGCCGGCCGGTGCAGCAGGCAGTTGCGTTGTTCGCGGTCCAGCTCGCCCTGAACCTTGCCTGGTCCATCATCTTCTTTGGCATGCACCTGATCGCAGTGGCATTCATCGAGATCCTGATCCTCTTCGTCTTCATTCTGGCAACGACCCTTACCTTTAAGCGGATCAATCCCACTGCGGGTTGGCTCTTCATCCCGTATCTCTGCTGGACTGCCGTTGCCTCAGTCCTGACCGGGACCCTCTGGCTCCTCAACTGATCCAAAGGGCAACTCCCGGTTTTTTTCACCGGGGTTTGTGGGACGCGGAGGATCACGGGGCATTGTCCCGGCAGGCCGGGCAGTTCAGGGCATAGTCACGGATGCCCTCGTTCCATGGGGTGAACCCGATGCAGACGGCCGGCTTGGTATCATGAATCCGGCAGTATACCTTGCCATCGTTCCTGAGATCGTAGAAGGGGCAGGATGTGCGCTTTTTGCCGGTTGGCTCGACCCAGTAATAGATCCGGGCGACCCTGGGGAGATCGGCAGGCACCAGATCGCGGCCGGTTGAACGCCTCCCGTCAAGGAACGTGATGCCGACATGCCGGAGGATATCGGTGCGGTGGCTCTCGATCCACGGGGCAAGATCCTCCGGTATCCCGTACTGGTCCCATCCCCACTTCTCGCAGCACTTCCCGCACTGCCGGCAATCCTGGACCTCCGGCATGAATAATCCTGAATGGTATGGGGCGTTTTAAGATTTTTAGGCATTGGTTTTTGTGGGTGCTGCTGGCGTATATCAGGGACACGTTATTATTTCCGTGAAATAGTATTATAAACAAAAAACCCAAGAAAGGCATATCGGGATTCGGGGGTATTTTCGGTACTCCCTCTCCGGGCAAAAGCACGGGCGGGGCAGGTCTGCTCACCTCTCGCAAAAGAGGCCGGTGGATTCCCGGGATCGCACGATCCCTCCGGAATCATGATCCTGCAAGGGAGCAATCCGATCAGGGAAGTTTTGCATGACTACCACACATTCCGCCACGGAAGGATCCGGCATCTCCCTTTCGGAGAGATCCTGGCAGGCACTCATCCTTACGAGTACAGCGGTCGTCCTGCTCGTCTCCTATTACTGCCTGTCCACCGGCATCACGATCATCTTCATGCACCTCTTTTACTTCCCGATCATTCTTGTTGCCTACCACTACCGCTACAACGGGTTCCTCTTCGCAATGCTCCTTTCCCTTGCCTATGTCTGGCTCGTGTACCTTTTTTTAGGCGGCGAGGCGGAGGTCGTCATCGGGGCATGGCTCAGGTTCTTTGTCTTTGCCGGGGTCGCGGCAGTGGTTGCCTATCTCTCGGAGCACCTGTCGGCCGACAAAATTGCCCTGCAGGAGAGCGAGAGGAAATACCGCACGCTCTTTGAGAATATGCTGGAGGGGTTTGCCTACTGCCGGATGATCTACGACAAGGACGGCAGGCCCGCGGACTGGGTGTACCTGGATGTGAATGCCGCGTTCGAACGGCTCACCGGCCTCTCAGGGATCCGGGGGAAACGGGTGCTGGAGGCCATCCCCGATATCCGCACACTCACCCCGGACCTCTTTGACACGTACGGGCGCGTGGCATCGACCGGCAGGCCGGAGACCTTTGAGATCGATTTCAAACCTTTGAAGATGTGGATGCGGGTCTCGGTCTTTTCCCCCGAGAAGGGCAGTTTCGTTGCGGTCTTTGAGGATATCACCGGGCAGAAACGGGCCGCGGAAGAACACCTCCGCCTTGCAGCCATCGTGGAGTTCTCTATTGATGCGATCATCGGAAAGACCCTTGACGGGATCATCACCTCATGGAATGCCGGTGCGGAGAACCTCTACGGGTACACGGCAGGAGAAGCGATCGGCAAACCGATCTCACTCCTCCTTCCTCCGGGGGAGCGTGACGAAACCCCCGGGATACTGGAGGAGATCCGGGCCGGTGATCACATCAACTACCTGGAGACGAAGCGCAGGACAAAAGACGGCCGGATTATCGATGTCTTCATGACCGTCTCCCCGATCAAGAATGAAGACGGGCAGATCACGGGGGTATCGACCATCACCCACGACATCACCCATCGCAAACGGGCGGAGGCGGCGCTTTTTGAGAGCGAGAAACGGTACCGCGACATGTTCGAACTCAACAATGCGGTCATGCTCATCCTCAATCCGGCAACCGGGAACATTGTGGATGCAAACTCCGCAGCCAGCCGCTACTATGGGTATACGCACGAGGAGTTCTGCCGGCTGCTGATCATGGATATCAATATCGCGGACCCGGCCATCACCCGGCAGAACATGTCCCGTGCCGTGGAAGAGCAGGGACTGGTATTCAACTTCCGGCACCGGAAGAAGAGCGGGGAGATCCGGGATGTCGAGGTCTTCAGCGCACCGATCACGTCAGGGGGACAGAAACTGCTCCACTCGATCGTCCAGGACGTGACTGACCGCCGTCGGTCGGAAGAGGCCCTGCAACAGGTCAACAAGAAGCTGAACCTGCTCTCCAGCATCACCCGCCACGACATCAACAACCAGCTCTTCTCCATACTGGCATTCCTCGAACTCTCGAAGGAGTCCCCCCTGGAAGCCGGACAGGCCCCCGAGTATCTCCTCAAGATCGAGCAGGCGGCAAAAGCGATCGAGCGCCAGATCGCCTTCACCAAAGAATATCAGGACCTTGGTGTCACAGCCCCGTCCTGGCAGCCGGGTGCGGACTGCGTGACCCGGGCAGCTGCGGCCCTGCCCATGCGGGATGTGACGATCGATCTCCGGGTACCGGAGCTTGAGGTGTACGCCGATCCCCTCTTTGAGAGGGTGTTCTACAACCTGATCGACAATGCGCTCCGGTACGGGGGACCGGCAATGACCCGGATCCGGATCTCCTCGCAGGAAACGGAGAATGGGCTTATGATCCTTGTTGAGGATGACGGGGCCGGCATTACCGCAGAGGATAAGGTACGCCTCTTCACGAAAGGTTTTGGCCATCACACCGGCCTCGGGCTCTTCCTCTCCCGTGAGATCCTTGCGATCACCGGCATCACGATCACCGAGACTGGTGAGCCGGGGCACGGGGCACGGTTCGAGATCGTGGTGCCGGAAGGGATGTACCGGTTCACCCGCTGAAACGGTGGCTGGACATCCACCAGAGCGATCCGATCGCGATAACTGTTTTTTTAGCAGACTCCTTATTGGGTGTATCCCGACTGCGGTTGCCGACATCCCGCAAGTCCCGTTTTGCAACCGGTGAAATCCACGCATAAAAAAACCGTAATGCGAGGAGGAGTCTTTTAAAAAAGACCGCATCACCCGGGGTTATAGGAAATTCGGGCCCAATACTTTAAAAAACCCGGAAATTATACCTAGCAATGAACCGGGGTATCAGCTGCATGGAATTTTTATTCTTCGATGATGTGTGGAAAAAACCGTACCTGATCCCTGCACTTATCCTCGTGAGTACCATCGTCTTCCTTATCCTGAACATCTACGGGATCGTGTATGGAATCACGTATGTGCTCCCGCACCTGCTGTATATCCCCCTCATCCTGACTGCCTATTATTACCCGCGATGGGGCGTTCTTTTTGCGTTCGGTCTCTCGATCTGTTATTGTCTCGTCTCCTTTGCGGTTGTTCCCCCGACAACCGTTGAGATGCTTTCTGCAATCGCCCGGTGTGGTGTATTCATCGTGATCGCAGCGGTGGTATCCTCCTTAAGCGGACGGATGCATCACGATACCCAGATGTGCCGCCGGCTGGTGTCGGTGGTCAGGTCATCCGGCGATGCTATCGTGGGGGAGACACCCGAAGGCGTTATCACGGACTGGAATGCCGGTGCGGAACACCTGTACGGGTATGCGTCGCAGGAAATGGTGGGGAGTTCGGTTTTCCGCATCATCCCCCCGGGGAAGCAGGAGGAAGGACTCCAGCTCCTGAAGAAAATCCGCAAGGGTGAAACGATCATGTGCGATACCGAACGGATCAGAAAAGACGGGACACGCATACAGGTCACCCTGTCCCTCTCCCCCATTCTCAATAACGCAGAGAAGATCGTCGGGATATCCTCCGTTACTCACGATATCACCGACCGGAAACGTGCAGAGACGGCGCTCGCGCTTGCAAGCCGGAAGATGAACCTGCTGTCGAGCATCACCCGGCATGACATCCTCAACCAGCTCTCGGCACTCAAATCCTATATCGAACTCTCCCGGGAAATTACGGACAGGCAGACCCTTGAGAAATATACCGGCATGGAGGAAAAAATTGTTGAAACACTTGAACGACAGATCAATTTCACCCGCGAGTACCAGGATCTGGGTGTGACGGCACCGGTCTGGCAGAACGTTCATGCGATCCTTGAAAAATCAACTGCCGCATTGCCCCTGCGGAATGTGACCGTGGAACAGGATTGTGCCGGTATTGAGGTGTTCGCCGATCTCCTCTTTGAAAAAGTATTTTACAACCTCATCGATAATGCCCTCAAATATGGCGGGGAGAAGATGACCGCGATACGGTTTTCATGCCGTGAAATGGACGGGCAGCTCACCCTCGTCTGCGAGGATGACGGGGAAGGAATTTCTCTTGAGGGTAAGCGCCGCCTCTTCACGCAGGGCTTTGGCAAACATACCGGTCTTGGCCTGTTTCTCACCCGCGAGATCCTCTCCATCACCGGCATCACGATCACCGAGACCGGTGAACCGGGGAAAGGAGCACGGTTCGAGATTACGGTGCCGGCAGGGGCATGGCGTCACGCAGGACAGACCTGAACCGGGTAATCGCCCTTACCGGGAATCATTCAGGAAGGACTCCGAAGGCTTCACTACTACCCCCCCTTGTTCATCAGAAATTCCCGATCCGGGCCCTGCCGATCCGGTCTGCACTCTGGTTTTGGGGGCGATCGGCCGCTGTAACCCTGCCAGACTCTGTCTCTTACCTCCGGCGTAAAAATGGGCAGATCTGCATCTAACCCTGTCTCTTTTTTAAGGAACCCTGTCTCTGGTGCTGGAAAAGAGGTCAATCGGAGCCCGTAAAAGGCCCGGATTACCCTGTCCCCAAAATGAAGGGGGCTTCCGACGGAAATGTGGGATCGGTGAGACATCCCGGGAGCCGCGGGAGATGAGGGGTCGTGCCGGGCCGGAGTGCCGGCGATCTTTTAGAACAATGCTGGCAACCGGGACTGCCCAGTTTTTCCGGATTCCCGTACAGTTTTTTTTTAAAATTCCGGCATCTAAAAAAATTTTTAAAAATATTTTTGGGATTCAGATTTTTTTACATCTCCACCCGTGACACAACGCCATGAATCTTATCGGAGGGCAACTTGTAGAACTGCACAACGGAGGGTGAAAGACGCCGGATCGCCCCGAAGATACGCCAGATCACATGCGTTGTCACGATATCTTCCATGCCGTAAAAGATCGTCAGCTCATCGATCCCCGCCTCCTCCAGGATATTCCCCAGATCAACAATTTCCATATACCCGAGATATACCTCAAAGATCGAGAAGCCCTTTGTCACCTCGCGGGTGACGCCCCACGTAACCCCGAACGGCTGTTCTGTCCGGATGATCGAGACGATGATATTGTCGTCATAGATGATCCGGTTGTTGAACATGATACGGGGAACGTACTGCGGCAGGTTCCGGAAGTCCCGGGCAAAGAACAGAGCCGTTCCGGAGATCCGGTTCGCTGAACGATAGGTCTCATCAAATCTGGCGAGGAACTGTTCAAGGGGAATCGGACTTAAGGCTGCGGCGAGTTTCTTCTGGCCGTTCACGTAGATCAGGATGATGCCAAGCGGGATGGCCGCAATCACAAGCGACCAGTAGCCCCCGTCGGGAATCTTATGAAGGTTCGCGAGCAGGAACATAAGCGTGATCGCGAGCGTGAAGACGGCGATGAGGGACTTCACAATATGCCCGCGAAGGATGAGAATCCACGTGACCAGAATCGCGGTGATCACCATGGTACCGCAGACCGCGAGGCCATAGGCATGCGTGAGGTTGTTGGAGGATTTGAAGATCAGGATCACGAACAGGACCGCAAGGAGCAGTCCCCAGTTCACGATATCGATATAGATCTGGGACCGGAGTTGCGGGGAGGTGTAATCAATGCGCAACAGGGGCATGATCCGTGTCGTTATTCCCTGGTACACAATAGAAAAAATTCCCGAGATCATGGCCTGCGATGCGATGATCGTTGCGGCGATGCTGAGGACGAGGAAGGGAACGTACAGGATACCGAACTGGGAGACGATCATCTCAAAGAGGATGTTGTGGGCACCTGGGTGGTTCATGAGGAATGCACCCTGGCCGAGGTAGTTCACCGCCAGCGCAACAAAGACAATGTACCATGCTGTGACGATTGGCTTCCTGCCCATGTGCCCCATGTCCGCGTACAGCGCTTCGCCCCCTGTTGCAACAAGGATCACCGAGGACAAAATCAAAAATCCTTCAAGCCCGTGCGATGTCAGGTAGTTGATGCCGTACAGGGGATTTATCGCAAGCAGGACCTGCGGGGCAGACCAGATGGCAACAAGGCCTGCACCGGCAAGGGCAATAAACCAGATGACCATGACCGGCCCAAACGCCCATGCGACCCGCTCGCTGCCCCGGGCCTGGAATGAGAAGAGAGCGATTGCAATGAGACCCGCGATCACCATGAGCGTTGCCTGGGACGTCTGTTCGAGACCCGGAATGAGGGTGATGCCCTCCACCGCAGAAAGCATACTGATAGCGGGTGTGATGACCCCGTCACCGATGAAAAGCGCGATACCCACAATGGCAAGCAGGGAGACCAATGCGATCTGGTTGCCGGACTTTAGCAGCGGGAGCAGGATCTCCTTGAGCACAATCGTCCCGCCTTCACCTTTCTTACCGAGATGCATGGCAAGCCAGGTGTACTGCACCGTGACGAGCGTGGTCAGGGTCCAGAGGATCAGCGAGAGCATCCCCATGATATTCTCCGGGGTTGGCGGGATGAGGAGAAAGATGGCCGTGAGTGCATAGATGGGACTGGTCCCGATATCGCCAAAGACGAGTCCCATGGATTTGACAACGCCATGCACGGTGGTGGAGGACATGCGGTAGTAGTGCTATCCCAATAGCCTGATTATATGCTTTCTCATTTCCCCTGCCGGATGTTTTTCTGATCTGCCCGTCAAAGGATGCCCAAAAATTTTGGAATTCTTTTATTGCATCATTCGATCTTCAGCAACCCGGCCCGCTCTTCACGTCAAAGGCGTTCCGTCCCGGCTTAGTTCGATGATCCGGTCACGGGCAATGCGGAAGAACCGCCAGGTTCCGTGCCGGGAACGGAGCCAGAGTTCGCACGAGACCGCGGTGTCCCGGATCATGGTCCGGAACCGGAGAATATCTTCATTGAACTCTGCGGCAATCTCCCGGGCCGGGGCAAGGATCCGCGGGGCCGTCTTTACGCTGACCAATGCAAACGGGACGGTTGTGGCGAGGGTGAGATCGTACAACCGTTCGTGTAAGGTCCCGTTCATCTGGACCCTGCCGCGGAGCTGGCCGATGGCGATCGCTTCATCGATTGCCTGGTAGGGCAGAGGTCCATGGCTCACGCTGCAAACCTCCACGGCCCGGTTGCCGGCCCGGACTTCTCGGAAGCAGGGTACGAACCGGGGAACAAGACGATCATGATCGGACAGCGATCGGGAATCATGTGCGAATAAAAATCGATTGTGTTTTATAATATATTCTGTTGATGCCATCAGATCAATCCTGTAACCATCAGGTTATGTGTAAACGATCCCTGAACAATAAAAAAACCGGAGAGGGAACCGGCTCTTCCGGCAGGAGCCCGGTTCATCCCGCTCACATGTTTATATAATCTCCCGGGATATATCCCCACTATCCGGTGATACCACCATGGATGGGGAAGACGATGACGAACAGAGATGAACCGGGATGCATCGAGGCAGGCATCCTCGAGAATGCGCTGGTGATGATCGCGGTGATGGAGAAGTCCGGGACGATCCTTGCCTGGAACCAGGCAGCAGAGACGATCACCGGGTACTCCAAGGAGGAGGTGATCGGCAAGACAACGATCTGGAAGAAGCTCTATCCCAAAAAAGAGTACCGTGACTCCGTGACGAAGCAGATCGCCACCATCCTTACCACAAAAAAATATTTCGAGAATTTTGAGACGATCATCACGACCCGTTCGGGAGCGTCCCGTATCATCCTCTGGAACACCAAGGAGTCAACCCATGCGTCCGGGTCCATTGTCGTAACCGTCGGGCAGGACATCACCCGGCTCCGGGAACTGGATGCGTTCCGCGACAGTGTCATTGAGAATGCCAATGTCCTGATCGCGGTGATGGAATCGGAAGGAAAGATCGCGGTCTGGAACAAAGCCGCTGAGGAGATCACCGGCTATTCACGGGCAGAGGCGGTTGGCAGCCGGGATATCTGGAAAAAGTTGTATCCGGATTCTGAATATCGCAGAACCCTTACCCGCCAGATCACGGAGATCATCAGTACAAAGAGCTATTTCGCGAACTTTGAGACAAGGATCCGGACCCCGACCGGGGAAACCCGGGTCATATCGTGGAACACCCGGCAGATTGGGGGGGATATGCAGTACGCGATCGCCATAGGTCGCGACATCACGGAACAGAAGAAGGCCGAGGAGGCACTGCTCGCGTACATGACGGAGATGGCGATGCGGATCCAGCAGCCGGTGGGGATCGTCCGGGACAATCTTCTGGATATTGCCCAGTTGATCCGCGACGGGAAGTTGTCCTCTGACGAGATCGCGATGCTGCTCGATGCCCAGGTTCGCAATGCCGCACAGATCGCAAGCAATGTGCAGGAGTTCCAGAAAGCAATTCTCGATAAGAACCGCGAGATTCCCGAGGCATACCGGAAATTCCTTGAGGGGTGACCACGTGGCATTGATTGTCAACCCGGACGAGCTTGCCCGGAAACGGATCTTTCTCGTCCTTGCAACCCCGGGGAATATCCGACAGCGTAACATCGACCTGATCAGGGAGGTATCCGATCTCGGGTATCACACGGTCGTCATCACCACCAACTTCCCTTACAGCATCCTTTCGAAACTCTATGGCGAGCAGGGGATAGACCTGACAAAAGTCTCGTTCATCGATGCCGTGACACGCAATTCGCTCGGGTCTGCAGAAGAGATTCCCGGGATCGTCCGGTTCATCAATAATCCTGCCAATCTTACGGACATGGGTATTGCGGTGACGGAGATCTTAAAGGAGCGGTCGGGGCAGAAGGTCTGTATCCTCTTTGATTCCATCAGTACGCTGCTCATCTACCTCTCGTCGCCGAACATCTCCAAGTTCATCCACTTTGTGACGAACAAGCTCCGGCTCATGGATATCTCCGGCATCTTTCTTGCCACCGAGAAGGGGCTCGACCCGATGCTGATGAACCAGCTGACCACGTTTGTGGATACCGTGATCGATACCGGATAACCCGTGACGGTGCCGGATACCGCCCGGTCAGGTACGATCGATCCGGATTTTTCTGTACTGAACGCAGATGATGGCCGTGCGGCCGACGGTCGCCCCCGCCTTTGTTGTCTTCTTAAAAAAACTCCTGTTTATTTCCAGCAAGTTATATAAACCGTCCGTGATAACGGAAGACTATGCCGCCCACGGGCGAATCGCCGGAACTCTCGCCACCAAGTGTCACTGATGTGGGTGCAGGCCTTCCCGGACAGGAGCGTGATATCCCATGACGGCCGAGATCCTCCCGTCAATCTCGTTACGGGTTGCCCGCATCTGCGGGATCATCTCCACCTGTATCGGGGGCCTGGGTCTTACCGGTTGGATTCTGGATTCACGTGTCCTGACAGGCGTACGGATGGAATATATTCCGATAGCGCCCAACACCGCCCTTATCATTATCCTCTTAGGGCTCGCCCTCTTTTCCGTGACCCGGTGGCCCGGCCATCGCGAGGTCAGCCTGGCCATTGCGGGTCTCGTAAGTTTCTGCATTCTTGTGGCAGGCCTGACACTCGCGAGCATGGTGACCGGTCTTGACCTGAAGATCGATGCTCTCTTCATCAGCACCAGCGGGCTCCTTGGCTCAAGCCCTGTCGGACACATGTCACCGGTAACCGCAGCATGTTTCCTCGTGGGATGTGCTGCCATCCTGCTGCTCCTCAAAAAAAAGAACGATCCGGCTGCGATCCTGGGCACCGTAATTACCCTTACTGCCGGTGTGATACTCATCGGATACTGGTATGGTGCTCCCTTACTCTATGGGGGGTCGTTTATCCCGGTTGCCCTTCCCACCGCTGTTGCACTCGGGATACTGGGGACCGGGCTGATAGCAGCTGCCGGTCCTGCCAGCTGGCCCCTGTCAGGAATATCCGATGGGTCGACACGGTCAAAACTCCTTCGCGGGCTTTTGCCGGTCATCTTCATCGTTATTCTGATAGTGAACTGGATCACGGTCTTCATCCTGGGAACTGCCAGCAGTACAGTTGTTCTGGCAGCGGCAGTGATGGTCCTCGTCTCCCTGCTTGTCATGTACCTGGTTGTCTCCTACCTGTCCCGGGAGATTGGCGATACCATTGACAATGCCGAGCGGGAACGGAAACGGGCGGACGAAGCGCTGCAGCAAAAGACCACCGATCTCGAAGCTGCCTTTGAAGAGATCACGGCAACGGAAGAGGAACTTAGGGCGAATTACGAGGAACTTGCAACAATCCAGCGGTCACTCAAAGAGAGTGAGCGGAAATACCGGAACCTGTACACCTACGCACAGGTGGGGCTCTTTGAGACGAGCTTCCACGATGCTACCGTAATTACCTGCAACGAGCGGTACGCCACACTTGCGGGTTATTCGTCCGTTGAAGAGGCGATCGGTTCGGACATTCTCCCCCACTATGTAAACCCTGAGGATCGCACCGAAGTGGGCCGGATCCTGCGGGAGCAGGGACATATCGATAACTATGTTCTGAAACTCAGGAACCATACTACCGGGAAGATCTTCTGGACGCAGTTCTCCGCACGGTTCAACTATGAGATGGAGGTTGCAGAAGGATCGATCATCGATATCACGGCCCAGAAAGAGGCAGAGGCAGCACTCCAGAAGAGTGAGGATGCGTTCCGCTCCCTGGCCGAAAATGCCAATGACGGGTTCCTGGTTGGAGCGGCGAATGGCATGCATGTCTTCGCCAACAAACGTGCTGCAGAAATTACCGGGTACAGTATCGATGAACTGGTCCAGACAAGTATCCGGGACCTGGTACGTCCCGATGAGTTCGAACGAGTAGTTCAGGATCGGTTCAGGAAACGGATAGCAGGAGAGCCGGCCCCCAACCAGTACGAGACGATCCTTGTCGGGAAAGACGGACTGGACGTCCCCATCGAACTGTCGTCATCGAAGATCGCATGGTATGGCGCACCCGCGGATCTCATCGTCTTCCGCGACATCACGGAACGAAGACGGATCATGGATACGCTGCGGGAGAACGAACAGAGACTGCACGAGGCCCAGGAGATGGCGCACCTGGGGTACTGGTCCTGGGACATCAGGTCCGGTGCGGTTACATGGTCTGATGAAGTGTTTAAGATCTTCGGCCTCGATCCGGCTACGTTCACGCCGCAGATCGAGTCTATCATGGCCCTTTCGCCCTGGCCTGCGGATCACGAGCGCAACCATGAACTGATCCGAAGGGCCAGGGAATCCCGCGAACCGGGTACGTACGAACAGCGGTTCCTCCGGCCGGATAAGAGCACCGGCTATTATCATTCGACCTTCCAGGGCAGGTATGGTGAATCCGGCAGTCTCATCACCATTGTCGGGACCCTACTGGACATCACCGATCACAAAAAGGCTGAAGAGCAGACACGGATTTCTGAATTGCGCTATCGGCGCCTGTTTGAATCGGCAAAGGACGGGATCCTGATCCTGAACCGGGATACAGGTGCTATCATCGATGCCAACCCGTTCATTGAGACCCTGCTTGGGTATCCTCCCCATGACCTCATCGGAAAACATCTCTGGGAGATTGGCCTTTTCAAGGACCAGATCTTATCAAAAATTGCCTTTGATGAGTTGCAGACAAAGGAATATCTCAGGTACGAAGATCTCCCGCTTGAGACCAAGGACGGGCAGAAAAAAGAAGTTGAGTTTGTCAGCAATGTCTATCCTGTCGATCCCGACACCACCGTTATCCAGTGCAATATTCGGGACATCACGGAGCGCAAACAGGCTGAGCAGCAACGCGAGGCGATGATTAAGGAACTCGAACAGAAGAATGCCGAGCTCGAACAGTTCACCTACACGGTCTCCCATGACTTAAAGAGCCCCCTCATCACCATCAAGGGGTTTGCCGGGCTGCTTGAGGAAGATGCCCGGAGCGGCAACCCGGAGCAGCTGAAGCGGGACATCCTCCGCATCAGCACGGCCGCTGACACGATGCAGGCCCTGCTGAACGATCTCCTTGAACTGTCGCGGGTTGGCCGGGTCATCAGTCCCCCGTCAAGAACGCCGTTTGGCACGATCGCAAAGGAGGCCGTGGAGCTCCTTGCCGGCCCGCTCACTGAACGCGGGGTTGCCGTGGAGATTGCACCGGATCTTCCGGTGGTGAACGTTGATCATGCCCGGATCCGCGAGGTCATGATCAACGTGATCGAGAACGCGGTCAAGTTCTTTGGCAACGAGCCCCATCCGCACATCCTCATCAGTGCGGAGACCGGCGGGGAGATGCCGGTCTTCTCGGTCCAGGACAACGGTATCGGCATCGATCCCCGGTACCTTGAACGGATCTTCAACCTCTTCGAGAAACTCAACCCCTCGATGCCCGGGACCGGTATCGGCCTGCCGATTGTCCGGCGGATCATCGAAGTCCATGGCGGGAAGATCTGGGCGGAATCGGAGGGGCCGGGGAAGGGGACGACGATCCGGTTCACGCTGCCGGCCGCCCACGGCAATCCCGAAGAGAACGATTGATTCCCGGGGAACGGTAGTGCCGGAATCCGATCCTGTGTGCGTCGGCCTCACGCCGCATATGGTCACGTAATAATCCGAAATGTTAACAGGTACGGGGAATAATAACGAACTACCCGATTGAGAGCAGGAGACCGGAGATTTATGACCCGCATCCTCATTGCCGACGACAACCCGCAGAACCTGTACCTGCTGGAATCGATCCTCAAGGGTCACCGCTTCGATGTAGTCTCAGTAAAGAACGGGGCCTCGGCACTTGACGCGGCAGTAAAAAATCCTCCCGACCTGATCGTAACCGATATCCTGATGCCGGTGATGGACGGCTTCGAGCTCTGCCGCCGGTGGAGGGCGGATGAGCACCTGAAGCAGATCCCGTTCATCTTCTATACCGCGACCTATACCGATCCCAAGGACGAGCAGTTTGCCATGAACCTGGGTGCGGACCGGTTCGTCATCAAACCCCAGAAACCCGAGGTTCTTGGCCAGATCATCTGTGACCTTCTCGCGGAATTCAAACAGGACCGGTCAATTGCTGAACCAACACTTGACGAGATGGAGAGCCTGCGGCAGCATAACGAGGTGCTGTTCCGCAAGCTCGAGAAGAAGGTGAAGCAGCTCGAGGCAGAGATTGCCGGCCACCAGGAGGCAGAAGAGCGAATCCTTCTTGCGAACCGCAAACTCACCCTCATGACCGAGGTCACCTACCAGGATATCCAGAACAAGATCACCGCACTCAGGGGCTATACCGCGCTCGCCCGGGTCCCGAAAAGTGAGGTGGAGCGGATTGCCTTCCTCGATAAACAGACAGAGATCCTTGAGACGATCCAGAACCTGATCAAAAAGACCAAGGATTACCAGCAGATGGGCATGGGCCAGTCCCGCTGGATTGTACTCGACGAGATCATCCGGATGCAGATGTCGCTCCAGAGCCAGAAGCATACGATCGCCCTCACCTGCGACCTGCCCGGCCTTGAGATATATGCCGATCCCCTGATCGGCCGTGTCTTCTACAGTCTCATCCATAATACCATCCGGCACGGGGGAGCCGTTACGGGTATTTCCGTCTCCTGCCGGGAGGAATCCGATGGACTGCTCATTATCTTTGAAGATGACGGGGCAGGCATTCCTGCCGAGATGAAGCCTGCGATCTTTGAACGCATTGTCGGGGGAGAGGGAAAATTCGGGCTCTTCTTTGTCCGGGAATTCCTCTCCCTCTCCGGCATGAGTATCCGGGAGACGGGCATACCGGGCCGGGGTGCCCGTTTTGAGATTGCCGTTCCTGCCGGCGCATACCGCTTTTTTAAAAAGCCGTAACCGGGTCAGCCCCCTCTTTCCCGCCAAAGCGGATGCAAATCCTTATTATCCCGGAATATGCATTGCCCTTTACTGCTGCTCTGTTTGCAGGATCGGGCCTGCATCGAGGGAGATGAGAGATGGCAAGAATCCTGATCGCTGATGACCTGCCGGCCAATCTCTACCTGCTGGAGTCGATCCTGAAAGGGAACGGATTCGAGGTGACACCCGTAACGAACGGGGCCTCGGCACTTGACGCGGCAGTAAAAAATCCTCCCGACCTGATCATAGCCGATATCATGATGCCGGTGATGGACGGCTTCGAGCTCTGCCGCCGTGTGAAGGCAGACGAACACGTACGGCATATCCCGGTTGTCTTCTACACGTCCACGTATACCGAGGCACGGGACGAACAGTTTGCCATGAACCTGGGTGCGGAGCGGTTCGTGGTAAAGCCGCAGAAACCCGAAGAGCTTGTCCGGATCATCCGCGAGATCCTGGATAAATCCCCTGCCGGCGCCGGCATTGCGAAAGCGAAGCCTCTCGGGGACGAGAGGGAGATCCTCCGCGAGTACAACGAGGTGCTCTTCCACAAACTGGAGCGGAAGGTGATGCAGCTCGAAGAAGAGATTGCCGAGCGCAAACGGGCACAGGAGCACCTGCTGCGATTCAACGAGGAACTGGAGGCGGGCGTTGCCGAACGGACCATGCAGCTCAACAAGTCACTTCACGAGAAGGAACTGCTGTTAAAAGAGATCCATCACCGGGTGAAGAACAATCTCCAGATCGTGGCAAGTCTCCTCAATATCCAGTCCCGGCAGATCAGCGATCCCGCAACGCTTGCCATGATTGCCGAGAGCCAGAACCGGGTAAAGGCGATGGCGCTTGTCCACGAGCGGCTGTACCGATCCGATGACATCTCGTCCATTGACATCTCCGATTACGTGAAGTTCATGGGCACGAGCCTGATAAAATTCTACGGAGCCTCGGCAGCACGGGTGCGGTTCGAGGTGAACATGGCCGGTATCCGGTTCGATATCAACCGGGCGATCCCCCTTGGCCTGATCATCAATGAACTCCTCTCCAATGCGCTCAAGCACGCGTTTCCGGAGGGGAGGCGCGGAACGATCACGGTGACCGGGGAGAAGGATGAGGTGGAGATCCGGATCCGTGTAGCGGATGATGGGGCCGGCATTCCCGAATCATTCGACTGGAGGAATACCAGCTCGCTCGGGCTCCACCTGGTGACAAGCCTCACCGACCAGCTCTCGGGAACCATCGACCTTGACCGGTCTTCCGGTACAAAGTTCACGATCACGGTACCGGTACTGGAGCAGCACCCGGCCTGAAGTACACCCGCTGGCGTTCAGGGAATCTGGTGCCTTTTTTTTACCCAAACGACCATCGGGACGGTCCGCATCCCCGTATCCCTCACCGGGCCGCAGCGGGATCACCTTGCAAGCCCGAAGAATCCTAATCAGGTAGCCGGCTCTCGTTCCACCGGGTATCGGTACAATCTTCTGGTATGCAGGGACTCACCGGCGGGCAGATACACTTATATCGGTTTAAAATAATTCAGGAATACCTATGAAACTCCAGTCCCGGGTTCTGATCCTGTACCTGTGCATCGCGATCCTGGTACTGGTGCTGATGGGCGTAGTCCTGCCATCGACCCTGCATAAGCAGAACCTCAATACCATCTCCGGAGATTCCATCAGCCAGCTCAGGCACATCGATTTTGCCCTCTCCACCTTCATCGGGGAGGCGAAGTACGATGTCCTTGCACTGTCGCTCAATGACGATATCCAGACCCGGGATGATGCTCATTTCACGAATTTCCTGCAATCCGATGAAGAGACGTTCCAGTACTCTATCAGCGATGATGAACAGCAGATCGTCAGTATCCTGAAAGACTACCAGACCTCGCACCCGTTTGTCAGTTCGGTGTACATGGGCCGGGAGAACGGGGCGTTTGTCCGGTCCTATCCCCGGGCCCGGCCCACTGCGTACGATCCCCGCGACCGGCCGTGGTACATCCTTGCAAAGGAACACCCGGGCACCGTCTCCGTGACCGATCCCTACAAGGCCGTGACCACGGACGATGTGAACATCGGGATCGTCACCCCCCTGCTTGACCGGAACGGGACCATGATCGGGGTTGTTGGTGCTGACATCACGCTCGTCAACCTGACCAGTTACATCTCCACCATGGGCAGCGTGGACGGCAGTGATATGATCCTCATGGATCAGAACGGCATGATCCTTGCAAGCCGGGATTCGTCCCTCCTCTACCAGAACGTCAGCGCGATTCTCGGGGACCAGGCCCCGGTCTTCCTCGCTTCAAAGGAGGGTGTTCTGGTCCTCAACGGGACCTACCTGATGTATTACACCTCCCCGGAACTGGGGTGGAAGATCGGTACCTTTGTCCCGTTCAGTGCGATTGATGAGAAGATCAATGAATCCATCCAGCGGATCCTCATGTTTGTCCTCCTGGCCCTCGTGCTGCTCAGTGTCATCACCCTCATCGCCCTCAACTACACGGTCATCCGTCCCCTTGCCAGCCTGACGGATGTGAGCCGGAAGATTGCGGAGACCGGGGATCTCAACCAGACCATTGAGACCGGAGGGGCCGGGGAGATCGGGAGCCTTGCCCGTTCGTTCAAGGCGATGGTCGAGAAGATCCACACCGAAAAACAGGGGCGGGAACGGGCGCTCGCGGAATTAAAAGATCACCGCGATCACTTAGAGGAGATCGTTACTGAGCGCACCCGGGAACTTGCGCAGGCAAAAGAGGCTGCCGAGTCTGCCGACCGGCTCAAGTCAGCGTTCCTCGCAACAATGTCGCACGAGCTCCGCACGCCGCTCAACTCCATCATCGGGTTCTCGGGCATCCTCCTCCAGGAACTGGCCGGGCCCTTGAACGAGGAACAGAAGAAGCAGCTCACGATGGTCTCGGACAGTTCCGAGCACCTGCTTGCCCTGATCAACGATGTGCTGGACCTCTCGAAGATCGAGGCCGGCCAGCTGAAGATCGCAAACGAACCGTTTGAGATCCGGCCCGTGCTTGACAAGGTGGTCCGCACGGTCAGGCCGATGGTGGAGGCCCGGCATCTCGCGCTCGAACTTGATGTTGCCGGGGACGTGGGGATCGTCCGGGCGGACAGCCGCAGGGTTGAGCAGGTTCTCCTCAATCTCCTCTCCAATGCCATCAAGTTCACCGAGCAGGGTCATATCCGGATTACCTGCTCCCAGAAGGGAGATGCGGTACGGGTCAGCGTGGCCGATACCGGTATCGGGATCACACCGGAGGACCTGGAGAAACTGTTCCGGCCCTTTACGCAGGTGGAGACCGGGCTGACCCGGCAGTATGAAGGTACCGGCCTTGGCCTCTCGATCTCAAAACGACTCGTTACCCTGATGGGGGGCGAGATCACCGTGGAGAGCGAACCGGGCCGGGGCAGCACATTCAGTTTCACACTTCCTGTTGAAAGGAGCGTATCATGACGACGAGAGTATTGTATATCGAGGACAATGACCAGAACTTCTACCTGGTCAGTTTTATCATGAGTGCAAAGGGCTATGTGGTGACACGGGCGCATGACGGGCAGGAGGGGCTCGATCAGGTAACAAGGGAGCGGCCGGACCTGATCCTGCTCGATATCCAGCTGCCGGTGATGGACGGGTACACCACTGCCCGGGAACTGAGGAAGATCCCCGAGTTACATGCCACGCCCATCATTGCGCTCACGTCCTATGCCATGACCGGCGACCGGGAGAAGGCACTGGATGCGGGATGCACCGGGTATATCGAGAAGCCCATCAATCCCCGGACCTTCATCGACCAGATCGCCCAGTACCTGGAGGCCCGGGGCAAGCAGGGTGAGGGTGGATGACCGGTGAGCATGGATGACCAGTATCCTCATCGCGGATGACAACCCGAATAATCTCTACCTCCTGGAATCGATCCTGAAAGGGAACGGGTACGAAGTGATCTCAGCGAAGAATGGTGCGGAGGCCCTTGCTGCGGCAAAGAGAACGCTCCCGGACCTCATCATCACCGATATCCTGATGCCGGTGATGGACGGGTTCGAGCTCTGCCGGCGGTGGAAGGCGGATGACACGTTGCATACGATCCCGTTCATCTTCTATACCGCGACCTATACCGATCCCAAGGATGAGAAGTTTGCCCGAAGTCTTGGGGCAGAGCGGTTCATCATCAAACCCCAGAAGCCGGAGGTTCTGGTAAAGGAAGTACGGGAAGTCTTAAATGAATCATTCAGTAAAAAGAACGGCTCCCCCTCCGCAGCACGACCCCTTGGCGACGAGATGGAAGTGCTGCGCCAGTATAACGAGGTGTTGTTCCGGAAGCTCGAGAAGAAGGTACTGCAACTCGAAGCGGAGATTGCCGAACGGAAGACCGCCGAACAGCAGCGGGAGGCGGTGATCCGGGAGCTCGAACAGAAGAATGCAGAGCTCGCCCGGTTCACTTATACCGTATCCCATGAACTCAGGAGCCCGCTCATCACCATCAGGGGATTCTCCGGCATGATCGAAGAGGGCGTGTCGAAAGGGACGGACGTGGCCGAACTCAAAAACCATATTCACCGCATCACCGGTGCCGTGGACCGGATGGAGATCCTCCTCTCCGATCTCCTGAAACTCTCCCGGGCCGGGCAGAGTACCGGTGTGCGGGAGCCCATCGGGCTTGGCGTTATCGCCCGAGAGGTGGCGGACCTCCTCGACGGCCCCCTTGCAGAGCATAAGGTCCGCGTGGAGATTGCCCCGGATCTGCCGGTGGTTGTTGTCGATCGTGCCCGGGTCCGTGAGGTGTTTACCAATCTTTTGGAAAATTCCCTCAAGTTCTTGGGCAGCCAGCCCGAGCCGGTGATCAGCATCGGTATGACGGCCGGGGAGGACGGCCCGGTCTTCTTTGTCCGGGACAATGGTATGGGCATCGATCCCCGGTACCTCGCACGGATCTTCAACCTCTTCGAGCGGCTGGACGGGAACCTGCCGGGCACCGGGGTTGGCCTGCCCATCGTCCAGCGAATCATCGAAGCCCATGGTGGGAAGTGCTGGGCTGAATCGGACGGGCCCGGGACGGGGACTGCATTCCGGTTCACGCTGCCGGTTGCCGGTGCGGTTTCCACCGATACCAATAATACCCGTTAAATAAAAGAGAGAAACCATGGTTGAACTGACCGGGGAACCCCTGCACATCCTGCTCGTCGAAGATAATGAGGATCATGCCGAACTGGTGATCCGTGGCATGCGGGACCAGCAGGTGGCAAACACGATCCACCATGTGTCGGATGGCGAGAAAGCCCTTGATTACCTCTTCGCCCGGGGTGCCTATGCGGATGCTGTGCAGAATCCCCGTCCCAATCTCGTGCTCCTCGATCTCAGGCTCCCCCGGGTGGACGGGCTTGAGGTCTTACGAACCATCAAGACCACCCCCGACCTCCTGCGCATTCCGGTGGTGGTCCTCACGAGCTCGGAGGCTGAGAGTGATATCGCCCAGTCCTATGATTATCATGCCAACAGTTACATTGTCAAACCCCTGGACTTCAAGACCTTCACCCGGCTGATGAAGGATCTCGGGTTCTACTGGCTGGGCTGGAATGCAAAACCGATAAGGGACTAGTTCTGGGGGCATGCGGGTACGGCATCTCCAGAACCATCGGGAACTCAAGAAGCGCCCCTCCATATCCTGGTAATGGAGGACGACCGGGACCACCTGGATCTCATTCTCCGGGCATTCCGAGATGATCCGGAACCGTTCCGGATCTCGGTTGCAGGCACCATCCGCCAGGCACAGGAGATAACGGTGCGCGATCCGCCCGACCTGGTAATCTCCGACTGGAACCTGCCGGACGGCAAAGGGATCGATATCCTTGCCCGCGTTGACGGGAAGGTGACAACGCCCCTGATCGTCATGACCGGCTTTGGCGACGAACGCCTTGCTGTTGAGATCATGAAGTCCGGGGCCGTTGATTACGTGGTCAAGTCGGCGACCGTGTTTGAGGATCTGCCGAATATCTCCCGCAAGGCACTCCGTTTCTGGGAGAATATCCACGAGAGACGGAGGGCAGAACAGGCGGTACAGGATTCACAGAAACGCCTCGCTGACATTCTCGATTTCATGCCGGATCCCGTCCTTGCCGTCGATACCAATGGGACGGTGATCGCGTGGAACAAAGCCATGGAGGGGCTGACCGGCGTCCCTGCTGCCGATATGCTGGGAAAGGGCGACCATGAGTACAGCATCCCGTTCTATGGAGAACGGAGGCCGATCCTCATCGATCTTGTCCTTGCAGACAATGCCGCAATCCAGACAAAGTATGATTATGTCCAGCGGGACGGGGACCGGATCACCTTAGAGACATTTATTGCCGGTCTCTCTGGTGGCAGGGGAGCCTACCTGTGGGGTACCGCCGTACCCCTGTACGATACGGCCGGGACCCGTGTCGGTGCCATCGAGGTGATCCGGGATATCACCGACCGTAAACGGACGGAACAGGCGATCCAGGCAAGCGAGGAGAAGTTCCGCTCGCTGGTGGAAGACGTCCCCAACTTCATCATTGTCCATCGCAACGGCAACCTTCTCTTTGTCAACCATGCCGCCGCGGAGGCTACCGGACTCTCGACTGGCGATCTCCTTGGGAGATCCATGCTGGAATTTGTCATCCCCGAAGACCGCGCGATGGTCAGTTCCGCAATGCGCAGGCGCATGGAAGGGGAGGCGCTGGAGCCGTATGAGATCCGGATACAGACCCGATCGGGTGAGATCCTTCAGGTCATCGTCCGCGGGAGCCGGATCGTATTCGATGGTGCCCCGGCCTCCTTAAACGTCATGACCGATGTCACGGAGACCCGTAAGGGAGAGGAGGCCCTGAAACTGAGCGAGGTGCGCTTCCGGGATCTCTTCAACAATATGAGTGCCGGTGTGATCATCTACGAAGCAACTCCCGATGGCACGGATTTCCTGATCCGGGATCTGAACCATGCTGTTGAAATGATAGAACAGGTCAACAAGGAGGAGATCCTGAACCGGGGTGTGCTTGAGGTATTTCCCGGGGTTCGGGATTTCGGGCTGTTCGATGTCTTCCTCCGGGTAGCAAAGACCGGGATTGCTGAATCGCATCCGGTTTCGATGTACCGGGACAACCGGATATCCGGCTGGCGTGAGAATTATGTGTACCGGCTCCCGTCCGGTGAGATCGTTGCCATCTATGAGGATGTGACGGCGAAGAAACAGGCCGAAGAGGAACGGCAGCGGCTGCTCGTTACCGTGCAGGAAGAGAGGGAGAAGTTGTCCGTACTGCTCAACAGTATCGCAGACGAGGTGTGGTTCACCGATATGAACCACGTGTTTACGCTCGCAAACCCCCGGGCCCGGAAGGAATTCAACCTCGATCCTGGCCAGTGTCCCGGTGTGGAGTCCCTTATAGCGAGTCTTGAAGTCCTGCGCCCGGATGGCACACCCCGCCCGGTCGAGGAAGCGCCGCAGTTACGGGCCCTTGCAGGTGAGACAATTACCGGGAGGGAGGAGATTGTCCGGACGCCCTGTGACGGGGAGCTCCGTTATCGGCAGGTCAGTGCTGCACCGGTCCGGGATACCGGGGGTGCGATCATCGGCTCGATCTCGGTTGTACGGGACATCACCGAACAAAAGACTGTCGAACGGGCACTCAACGATGCTGCGACACGCCGTCGTATCCTCATCGACCAGTCGCGGGATGGCATCGTTACTCTCGATCATACCGGGAAGGTCTTCGAGGCCAACCAGCGTTTTGCCGATATGCTCGGTTATCCGGTTGAGGAGATGAAGGATCTCCATGTCTGGGACTGGGATGCCAGCATCGAACCGGGCCAGTTACAGGAAATGGTCCGGAGTGTGGACGAGAATGGAGACCATTTCGAGACCCGCCACCGCCGAAAAGACGGGAGCGTTCTGGAGGTGGAGATCAGCACGAATGCGGCAGACTTCGCCGGGGAGAAACTGATATTCTGTGTTGTACGTGACATCACAGAAAAGAAAGCGGCCATGCGGGCGCTGGAGGAGAGCGAGACGCGGTTCCGTGCCCTGATCCAGAACTCATCGGATCTCATACGGATCCTTGATCCGGATGGCCGGATCATCTATGAATCCCCCTCTGCTGAACGAATACTCGGCTATCCTCCGGGGCACCAGATTGGCCAGGATCCCATGGAGGATATCCATCCCGATGATCTCGAACGCGTAAAAAATGATATGAGGGAAATCTTTGACAAGACCAATCTCGGGATACCCACGGAATTCCGGATCCGGAAGGCCGATGGCGCGTATATCTGGGTTGACTCCCTTGCGTCCAACCTGCTCGATGTGCCCGGGATCAACGGGATCGTGGTGACCACCCGCCCGATCCAGCAGAGAAAAGAGGCGGAAGCCGCACTGCTTGAAAGTGAGGAACGGCTCCGGCTGGCTCTTGAGGGTGCGGGTGCAGCCTCATGGGAATGGTATCTTCCCACGGGGAAAGCGGTATTCAGCGACCGGGTTTATACCATGCTCGGGTATCCCCCCGGTGAATTTCCTGCCACCTTTGAAGGGTGGACTATGCTCATGCACCCGGATGACCGTGAGCGGGTCCTTTTGAATCTCCAGCAGCAGATCCAGACAAAGCAACCGCAGATTGAGATCGAGTACCGCATACGGGCCAAAGACGGCCCCTGGCTCTGGATTCTCGGGCGGGGAAAGATTGTTGAATCGGATACCCGGGGAGATCCCATCCGCATCACCGGTGTCAACCTCGATATCACCAACCGCCGGCTGATGGAGTCGGAGATCCGGTCCCTGAACGCCGTTCTTGAACAGCGGGTGAACGACCGGACCGAAGCACTCTCAAAGGCAAACGAGGCGCTGGAGGAGGAGAATGCCCAACGGCTCGAAGCCGAGGCAAAACTCCAGTCATCCCTTGACGAGAAGACCATGCTCTTAAAAGAGATCCACCACCGGGTGAAGAACAACCTCCAGATCATTGCCAGTCTCCTCAATCTCCAGTCCCGGTATATCAAGGATGAATCCACGCTCGCCGCAATCCGGGAGAGCCAGAACCGGGTCAAGGCAATGGCCCTTGTCCATGAAAAACTGTACCGGTCGGAGGATATTGCCCATATCGATCTCAACGAATACATCAAATTTCTCGGGACCGGCCTCTTCCAGTTCTACGGAGCAAAGGGCCGGGGGATCCGGTTCAACCTGGACATGCACGATGTTGATGTGGATATCAATACCGCTATCCCGCTTGGCCTTATCATCAACGAACTGATCTCAAATTCCCTGAAGTATGCATTCCCCGATGGGCGGGAAGGGGAAGTCTCCCTCCGCATCAAAAAGGAGGGAACTACCCTGACCGTCATTTTCCATGACAATGGAATCGGGATACCTGAGAGCCTGGACTGGAGAAATACCCATTCGCTGGGGCTCCAGCTGGTCAATACCCTCACCGATCAGATGGACGGGACGATCGAGCTCGACCGGACCGTCGGGACACAGTTTACCCTGGTGCTGCATGAGAAGAAGTGAGCCGCAGATCCGGGAAATGTCAGTCTTCGGATACGGGACGGGGAGATGCTGATGGCAACAAAACCGGGTTTTCTGATGACCGGGTGGAGAGCAGCCATCATCTCCTCGTCTCTTGCCGTGATTGCCCTCTCGGTCTGGTGTCTTGCACAGGGCATCACCACCGTCTTCATGCACCTGTACTATATTCCCCTCATCCTCATCGCATACCATTACCGGAAACGAGGCCTGATCCTGTGTGCCCTGCTGTGCCTGCTGTACCTCACGCTCGTCATCATCTTTGATCCGGACAATCCCGCCACCATAGAAGGTGCATTCATCCGGGTCCTCGTCTTTATCGCCATATCAGTACTTGTTGCATACCTTGCGGAAAATCTTGTCACGGTACGGGATCGCCTGGTGTCTGTAGCAGATATCCAGCAGGGCATTGTCCAGAATGCCAATGTCTGGCTGATGGTGCTCGATAAAGCGGGCAGGATTCTTGAATGGAACCGGGCGGCAGAAGAGATCAGTGGATACGCGGCGATTGATGTCGTGGGGAAGAACACCCTCTGGAAACGCCTCTACCCGAAAGCGGAATACCGTAAAGAGATCACCGGAAAGATAGCTTGGATCATCTCCCAGCACAAGTACCTGGAGAATCTCACGACAACGATCACCGCAAAAGACGGGATGGAGAAGATCATCCTGTGGAATACCCGGGAACTGCCCGGGACTCCCGGCGAATCGCCCCGGTATATTGCAATCGGGATCGACATTACAGAACGAACATCAGCAGAAAAAGCAGTGCGTGCGAGCGAGGCAAAGATCCTCCTCCTGCTGAACTCCGCAGCCGAAGCGATCTATGGGCTTGACATGCAGGGTAACTGTACCTTCTGCAATAACGCGTGTCTCCGCGTGCTCGGGTATCATCGCCAGGAAGAGCTGCTCGGGAAGAATATGCACCGGCAGATCCATGCAAAACATGCCGACGGGTCAACCTTTCCGGTGGAAGAATGCAGGATTTTCCAGGCCTTCCAGAATGGAGAGGGGACGCATGCAGACGATGAAGTGCTCTGGCGGGCCGACGGCACATCGTTCCCTGCCGAGTACTGGTCGTACCCGCAGCGGTACGAGGGCAACGTTGTCGGCGCTGTGGTGACCTTCATGGACATCACGGATCGGAAACGGATGGAGGGAGCCCTGCGTACGAGCGAAGCAAAATACCGTTCGCTCTTTGAGAATATGCTTGAGGGTATGGCCTATTGCCTCATGATCTATGACGATCAGGGCAGTCCGGTGGACTGGGTGTATCTCACCGTGAACCGCTCCTTTGAACGGCTGACCGGGCTTGTGGGTGTCGAGGGAAAGCGGGTTCTTGACGTGATACCGGATATCCGCACGCTGACCCCCGAGATCTTTGATACGTACGGGCGCGTGGCAAAAACGGGAAATCCCGAGACGTTTGAGATAGACTTCAAGCCGCTCAACATCTGGATGAGGATATCAGCATTCTGCCCGGAGAAAGGATATTTCGTTGCGGTTTTTGAAGACATCACGGAACGGAGAGCGAGCGAGGACCGTATCCAGGCCCTGCTCCGGGCCCAGGAAGCGCAGGTGCGGATCATCAACACCAGCCCGGCGGTTGCCTTCCTGTGGCGGGCCGAAGAGAACTGGCCGGTCGAGATGCTGAGCGAGAATATCACCCAGTTCGGTTACACCCGGGACGATTTCATCTCCGGGAAGATCCTGTACAGCGCCATCATCCACCCGGACGATATCGGGCGCGTGGGATCAGAGGTGGAGTACAACAGCAGCCACCATATCGACGAGTTTACACAGGAATACCGGATATATGGAAAAGACCGGACCAGGTACTGGGTGTCTGACTATACCCATATCCGTCGCGACACGTCCGGGAAGATCACCCATTACGAGGGAATTGTCCTTGACATCACCTCCCAGAAACAGGCCGAGGAGAATCTGCGGGAGAGCGAACAGCGCAAGGCTGCCATGATCGCCGCCATGCCGGACCTCCTCTTCATCCTCTCCCGTGATGGCACCTATCTGGATGTCCAGGCAGCAGATACCGGCCTGCTGGCAATACCTGTGGACCAGATTATCGGGAGAACCATTTTCGATCCTGATTTTGACACAACTGCCGCACAGGTCATTCACCAGGCGATCCTGGCTGCGATTGAGACCGGGACCCTCCAGCAGGTTGAATACAAGCTTGTCGTACCGGTCGGAGTCGCGTGGTTCGAGGCCCGGCTCGTCCGGCTTTCTGACGATAAGGTCCTGGGGGTTGTCCGCGATATCACCCGGATCAGGGCGGCTGAAGGAGCCCTGAGAGAGTCCCGCCAGCTCTTCTCGGATATCATCAGTTTCCTCCCCGACCCCACCTATGTTATTGACCGGGAGGGAAAGGTCATTGCATGGAACCGGGCGCTCGAAGAGCTCAGTGGTATTCCGGCAGGGGCTATGCTGGGGAAGGGTGATTTTGAGTACAGTATATGGCAGTACGGGAAACGCCGCCCCGCCCTCATCAATCTTGTCCAGGATCCGGATCAGGATGCAGCCCGGATGAATTATCTCAAGATCCGCCGCGAAGGAACCTCGGTAGTTGCCGAGACACAAGTGACCCTGCAATCCGGAAGACGCGTTGTGCTATCCCTTGTTGCCTCACCACTCTATGATGGGAAGGGAACGATTACCGGCGCCATTGAATCCATGCGGGATATCACCCAAATAAAGGAGACCGAAGCGGAACTTGCCCGGCTCAATGAAAACCTTGAGACCATTATCCATGAACGGACACGGTCTCTCCAGGAGGAGGTTGCCCAGCGCATGCGAGCAGAAAATGATGTGCAGGCTGCACTCGATTATACCCGCTCCGTGATCGAGGCAAACCCGGACCTCATGTCGGTCCTTGATTTGGAGGGGAAGATCCTTGACGTCAATACCGTTGGTGAAACGCTGACCGGCATACCAACGGATCAGCTCATCGGGACACCGTATTTCAGGTATCTTGAAGATGACGGCACGCTCTACACCGCGTTCTCCCGACATCTGGAGACCGGATGGACCGAGAACGTTATCAGGATCCGGAGAACCGACGGGCACCTCACGCCGTTATCCGTCCATGCCACGATGATTAAGGGGACCGGCACAACACCGGACCGGATCATCGTCTCCGGCCATGACATCACCCGCCAGAAATCGGACGAAGCCGCAATCCAGGCATCGCTGGATGAGAAGGTGCTGCTCCTGCGGGAGATTCACCACCGGGTGAAGAACAATCTCCAGATCATCATCAGCCTGACCAATCTCCAGATGCGCACAATTGAAAATCCTGAGATGAAACAGATCCTGGCCGAGACCAGAAACCGCGTGCGGGCCATGTCCCTTGTCCACGAAAGACTCTACATGTCCGAGAACCTTTCTTCAATAGACCTGGCGGATTATACGAAGTTCCTCGCGTCCCAGCTCTTCTCCTTTTACGGGGTCGATCACCTGCGGGTAGCGCTCCAGATGGATATTGAGAAGATTTTGCTGGATATCGACACCGCCATCCCGCTCGGGCTCATCCTGAACGAACTCATCTCAAACGTACTCAAGCACGCCTTCCCGCATGGCGGGAAAGGTACCCTCAGCATCAGCGGTCACGTTGAACGCGATATGCTCACCCTTACGGTCAAAGACGACGGGGTGGGCATGCCGGAAACTTACAACTGGAAGGAGAGCGACTCACTCGGTCTTCGCCTGATCAACAGTCTTGTTGACCAGGTGGGGGGGACCATTGAGAGGGGAACCGGAGAAGGAACAATGTTTATCATCACATTCCACCGAAAAACTACCAGAGGGAATACTCCATGACCGGACCTGCAATTTTTATTGTTGAAGATGAGGCCATCGTTGCAAGCGACATCAAGGAGACCCTGATCAGTCTTGGATATACCGCGGCAGGCATTGCAAAATCCGGCGAGATTGCCCTTGAGAAGATTAAGGATCTCCACCCGGATCTCATCCTCATGGATATCCATCTCGCCGGGGAGATGGACGGCGTTGATACCGCCGGCAAGGTCCATGCACTCTACGATATACCGGTCATCTATCTCACGGCGTATGCCGATAAGATCCTGCTTGACCGGGCCAAGGTAACCGAACCCTACGGGTATGTCGTGAAACCCTATGATGAGCGGGAGCTTCATTCCGTCATCGAGATGGCGCTCTACAAGCACCATGTGGAGCGCGAGATCAAAAAACGGGATGCGATCCTCTTCGCGGTGAGTTCAGCCGTTGAATGGCTGCTCCGGATCTCGCGCGAAAAGACACCGGCCCCCACCGAACCCCGGGATTTTAAGTCAGCAGATATCCGGGATATACTCGAACCCATCGGCCTTGCACTGGATGCCGGGGCAATATCGATCTTCAGGTCCCAGCCGGATCCGAACGGAGGATCAGCCGTCATGAGTATGACCTATGAATGGGGCTGCCCCGAATACCATTCCTGCCTCTATAAACCGGAACTCAAAGAGTTCACCTGGGCCTCGATGGGTCTCTCAAAATGGGAACACCAGATTGCAACCGGCGAGGTGGTCTCTGCAACAATGACAAACCTTCCCAAAGAAGAACAAACGCTGTTCGCCTTGCTTGGCGTGAAATCCGGGGTCATGCTTCCCATCTATATCCGGGACAGCCTCTGGGGGATCATCGGATTCTTCGATCTGGTGGAGCGGTCACGTTCTCCCGATGAGATCGAGGCGCTGCGGATCACCGCGAACCTGCTCGGGGCCTCGATGGGATAGGACTTCCGTATGGATGCCCAACCTCGTATTTTTATTGTTGAAGACGAGGCCATCGTTGCCGCCGATATACAAGAGACGGTCAAGAGCCTGGGATACCTGGTGGCAGGTTCTGCAAGATCCGGTGAATCTGCGCTGGAACAGATCCCGGAGGCCAATCCCGATCTGGTGCTCATGGACATCCACCTTGCCGGGCCCAGGGATGGCATCGATACCGCGGGAGAGATCCATGCGTCTTACGATATCCCGGTGGTCTTTTTGACCGCGTATGCTGACGCGGACCTGCTCAACCGGGCAAAGAAGACCGAACCCTACGGGTACGTGATCAAGCCCTACGATGACCGGACACTCCAGTCAGCCATCGAGGTGGCGGTCTACAAGCACCGGATGGAGCGGCGCCTTCGTGAGAGCGAGGCCACCACGCGCCTGATGGTGAATGCCTCACAGGATCTCCTCTACCTCATCAGCGTTGACGGGAAGATCCTCGTGGCCAATGAGGTACTTGCGAAATGTGCCGGAACACTGCCTTCCGAACTGAAAGGCACCAGTGCATACGAACTGGTGGGAAGGCGGGTTCTCTCGCCACGGATGGCCTGCTGGCAGCTGGAAACCCGTGGTGAGAATCGCCTGAACTTTGAAGAGCAGTTGCACGACAGATGGTACGATGTGACCATCTACCCGGTCTATGATCCCAAAGGAACGCCTGAAAAATATGCGGTCAGCGTACGGGATATTACGGCAAAAAAGCAGGCCGAAGAGCAGATCAAAAACAATGCCGACTATTTCCGGGCCCTGATCGAAGAGGCATCGGAGGTGGTGGTCCTCCTGAATCCTGACGGCACGTTCTCGCAGGAGAGCCCGTCATTCCGGCAGGCACTCGGGTACCGTGACAAGGAGGATGAGATGAAAAAGAGTTTCTTCGACCATCTCTCGCTGGATGACTGGCAGCAGGCAAAACAGGTCTTTTCAGAGGTTCTCATCCACCCGGGGATGGCAAAACCGGTACAGCTGAAATTTGAGATGAACGAGGGGGGAACCTGCCGTATCCGGGGCATCATGAGTAACCTCTCCGACAACCCGTTCGTGGGACGAATCGTGCTGAACGGATGGGTGGAGTAAGGCAGACCTCCACGCATTTTTTTAGTGAACTGAGTGCTGCACACAAAAGAGATCCTGCCATAACGTGCCGGACAAAAAATATCCCCCACACGCAGCAGAAAAAAAGATAATTATTATTTTCTGAGGACTGCTGCCCCGCCCACCAGGATGAGCCCGAGGATCACCGGCAGGACCGTCAGCGGGGTTTTTGCCGCAGTGGTTGTTGTCGCTTCGATAAGCCCGAGCGCAACCGGTGTGGTCTGGCCACCGGTGACGGTGACCGTCTGGGTAGCTTCCGCGTACCCTCCCATTTGTGCCGTCACCACATGCGAGCCCTGCGGGATATCGGACAGGGTCAGGGGAGTGATTCCCTTGAAGACATTATCGAGATACAGGTTCGCACCCGGGGGTGAGGAGACCACGGTAATCTGGCCGGTGGTATCCGCGACCGGCCCGGGCGTCACCGGGACCAGCTGGGCATTGATGGTCTCAACCGTACCCCCACGGACGTATACCGTCTGGGTATACTCCTGGTAACCGGTCATGCGGAGCGTGATGGTATGGGTTCCCGGTACCAGGCTGGTGAGATCGAAATAATCCCCGGGCTGCGTCTGACCCATGTAGTTCCCGTCAAGGAAGAGGGTTGCACCCGCCGGAGTGGATGCCACTTCAATCGATCCAAATGACGATGACTGGGGAGTGAATGTGTAGTCTACCATTGTTCTCTGACCAGCGGTTATCGAGAATGTCCTGAGGTATTCATCATACCCGGCCTTGTGCATGCGGAGCGTGTGGGTTCCCGGTGCAAGGTTCGTGATCGTATTCGGGCTTGCGGCCATGTACCTGCCGTCAACGTAGATATCTGCCCCGGCGGGAGAGGTCGCAACACCCAGCGATCCGGTTGAGGGATACGGGGTCACCGGAACAAGGGTTGCACTTGCATAGGCCGTTTCCCCGGCAGAGACATAGACGGTTGCTGCATAGGTCTCGTACCCGTTCATGCTGATCTGTACATGATGATTAGTCCCCGCAGAAACCGACGAGAACTGGGCGGGCGTGTACTGCCAGTTCCCCCCGTCGAGCGTGGCAACGGCACCGGAGGGGTACGAGGAGACCTGGAGGGTGCCGGTAGATGCCACCGGGTTCAGGGTCGCGTACACGTCAACCGTTTCACCCTCTTTTGGCCACGTGGTGATCGGGCCGGCATATTCCGCGTACCCGGACTTCTGGACGGTGAAGGACTTGACCGGCGTGGTGGTTGTTCCTACCATGATCGAACAGGAGCCCCCGGTGATCGTACAGGCTTCACTCCCCAGCGATACACCTGCTCCGTCAACATTGGCGTTGACCCGGATCCAGCCCTTGCCCCCGCCAATCGGGCTCTGGGTTGCGGTGGGTGTCGGGGTCGGTGTCTTTGTGGGTGTGACGATCTCAGTCAGGGTCGCGTCAACGGCACTCTGCTCCCCGCTGCTGACACTGACGCTCTTCTCGTAGGGCTCATACCCTTCTTTGGTTATACGGATGGTGTGGGCGATGCCGGCACTCACTTCAGTACCGGTGATGGGGGTGACTCCCACGGTCTTTCCATCCAGGGAGACAGACGCACCCGAGGGTGTTGATACGATGGTGATCCATCCTATCTTTGGCGCTGACGAGGTTGTCGGGATGGTGGTGGGAACTTTTGTTGCTTCGGTTGTCGGTGACTTCGTTGGTTCTGCCGTAGGTTCTTTTGTCGGGACGGTGGTCGCTATCTTTGTAGGTTCCTTTGTGGGCACCGTGGTCTCTTCGCGGGTCACCCCGTGGATAATGACCGGTTCCGTGGTAACGGTCACGGTCGGTTCTGCTGCAAGCACCGGCAGCACGCACACCGTAAGGAGCAGGATACACATCAGGTAGGGGGAAAATTTCATTTCTTAGCCTCTTTTGTTCTGGTAAAATACTTACCTGCTCTATCTATCTGAATATTCTGAATGGTTGAAAAGCCGGGACTGGATTGTTGCATGCGGAGTTCACTCCCCGTAATTATCAGGAGACCCGCTTGATATCCGCCGGGCCGTCAGGTACCATGCGATGGGATATGCGACCCCAACGAGAAAGCATATAAAACAAAATGTCAAACATACATTACATATACCCGTGCGTAACAGCACAGGTATTGTTGTATAGAAGTGAGACCAAGAAACGAAGAAGCGAGAACACGATCAGCAAGAACACCTGTAAATGTTGTGGACGGGCGGCACACCCGTTACCATAGCACAATAAACCTCTCCCTCCGAAGTGAATCGCAGGGTCAATCATCATCTCCGTTTTGACCGGCCCCCCGGTAACCCGGGTGGGCCGGTTCTCTTACGTCCGATTTTCCTGTAACGCCGCTACCTTTTTTTCGAATCGATAATCCGGCAGAAGAGTATTTTCGTGCACGGTTTACCCGCTGCACCGGTCACCGGACGCTCGATCCGGTTCACCGTCCCGTGCAGGCAGGAGAGGAAGCTTTGTATGATCGACCATCCGATACAGAAGTAACCATGGCTTTACCGGAATCGACCCATGCCGAGCGTATCCTTTTCGTTATCGGCCTCGTCCTGATCATCATTCTCGCCATCAAGATGACGTCATACTTAATCAGCCTCATCCTCATGGCGATCATCCTCACCCTGCTCCTCCTCCCGTCCATTGCCTGGCTGAAAGAGAGGGGCCTCTCGGATATACTTTCAATTTCTATTGTTACGCTTATCGCCGGCCTCGCGATCGTTCTCTTTATTTTCGTGATCACGGTCTCATTCAGCTCGCTGGCTTCGGACATCCCGCTCTACCAGAGTGAACTCGACAGCCGCCTTGCAGAGATCTCACAACTCTTTTCCAGTTTCGGTGTTACTGCCAATATCAAAGATGCCGTATCCCTCGATATCCGGAGTCTGATGTCGGTTGTACTGTCCGGTGCAACAAGTTTTGCCGAAGGGCTGATGTTCATCTTCTTTGCAGCCGTGACCACCTTTTTTATGCTGCTGGAGCTCCCGAAGATTTTAATCCGCGGTGAAAAAATTTTCGGGAAAGATACGGATTCTCTGAGGAAAGTCTCCCAGATGACCCAGTATATCATCGATTTTTTGGTGGTGCGGACTGAGACCAATGCCATCCACGGGTTGCTGTTCGGGAGTTTCCTCACGATCATGGGAGTTCATGGCGCCATCCTGTGGGGTCTTTTGACATTCCTGCTGGGGTACATCCCGTACTTCGGGCTCATCATCGCCGCAATCCCCGCCATCTTCTTTGCCTGGCTCCAGTTCGGCCTGCCCGGTGCTGTCGCCGTCATCGTTGCCATCTGTATCCTGAATCTCGTGGTGGAGAACCCGGTCTACTCATTCCTTGCAGCGAAGAAGTTTGACATCCCGGCCATTATTGTGGTCCTCTCCGTGATCATCTGGGGATGGCTGCTGGGACTCGTTGGCATGTTCTTTGCCATACCGCTTACGCTGCTGCTCATCATGGTGATCGAATCAAGCGAAGATCTCCGCTGGATCAATACCCTGATGGGAGTGAACCGGCTGTTTGAGGATCCCAGAACAGAGAAAAATAGTGGGAATTCTGATACGTGATCTTTTTTTTTATCCCTGGTTCTGCACGGTCACGGTATAATTGCCATCCCATGCAAGCGTTACAGCCGATGATCCCCACACGGCACCGGACTTCGGGTCTTTTGCCGTAATGGTGATGAGGACCGGTTCCGTTACACTCGCGGGTTTATCGATGAACGTCCAGTAGAGTTTCTTACCCGGGCCAGAGACTGACGCCCCGAATTGATCTATCGTGTAACCGGGGGTATTCCACGCAAGGAACTGCCCGTAACTGGCATTCCAGGTGAAGGTTGCGTCCGTTGCATTAAATCCCGTGGTTACGGGTTCAAGACCGATCCCCGGGGTTGATGACATGATCGGGGAATAGCGCAGGGGAGACGGATTGATACGGAGCGATCGGGCCGGTGAAGCCGGCGAGGTTGCCGGGATAAACCTGCAGACATCATCGGGGCACGAGGTCGTGGAGATCGCGGATGGGGATGCTGAGGGGACTGTTGTGGAAAGTGCCGGGGCAGTTGTCTGTACGGGAGTAACTGACGCGGGAGATGCTCCCGTGCAACCGGCTGCAATCACGAGGGCAATGCAGACCATTGCCAGGAGACCGTATCTGAAATCCATGTCATAGTGAACGCTTTTTAGGGTATTAAAACCGGTGAATACTGCGAATATTCCGGCAGTCAAAGGAATGATAATAAGATCCTGCCCGGTAATGCTGTATACATGTCATCCTCCAGTCGTTCACCCTGGCACGTGCCGGCAGTCCTTGCACTGCTTGCCATGGCAGCAGTCCTTGTGCTCTTTGCCGGATGCACCCAGCAGGCGTCCCCGGCACAAGGAAGTATCACAACCGCACAGACAACGCCGGCTGCAGGCACATCCCTGCCGGCAACCATCGCACAGGAAGGAAAAAAGATGGTTACATTCACGGAACAAGAGAACGGAACCACCGGCACCATTGCAGCGAACACCCGGTTTGCCGTCACGCTTGCAGAAAACCCCACAACGGGCTATGCATGGAACGCCAGTACCAGTAACGGCCTGACGATCCTCTCATCAGACTTCCAGGAGAACAAGCATGCCGAAGGCATGGTCGGTGTCGGGGGAACCCGGACCTGGGTGATCCGTGCCAGCGGCACCGGCAACCAGACATTCTCCGCAACCTACCTGCGATCCTGGGAACCGGTCACGGGCAACGAGACGGGCTACTCTCTCGGAATCCATATCGAACCGCAGTAACGCGGAAACCCAAATCTTTTTTCTGATTTTTATCCCTGCCCGTAATCCAGAAAAAAATGTGGCAGTCAACGGGATTTCAGGAAGGGGGATTCTTTTTTGTCTTCTTTGAGGCAGCCGTTCCCGGGATGGCGGTTTTCTTTCTCAGGAGCCGGTTGTAGGCGATGGCAAAGCGGTGCGCCTCGTCGCGGATCTCCTGGAGGTAGTGCAGGGCCATCCCGTGTTTATCCAGCAGCCGGGGCAGCACCTCCCCCGGGAGATAGACCTCCTCCTCCCGCTTGGCGAGCGCGATGACCGGAATCGTGAGGTCCAGGTCCCGGAGAGAATCCCCGGCTGCGGAGAGCTGCCCTTTCCCGCCATCGATGATGATCAGGTCGGGCATCTCGGCATCCTCCCGGATGAGCCGGTCGTACCGCCGCTTCACCACTTCCGCAATGGAGGCAAAGTCATCGATGCCTTCAACGGTCTTGATCTTGTACCGGCGGTAATTCTTCTTGTCCGGAATGCCGTTCCGGAACTGGACCATGGAACCGACCATCGCGGTGCCGGAGAGGTGCGAGATATCGAAGCACTCGATCACTTCGGGAGGATCGGCGAGCCCAAGACTTGCCTGGAGATCCTTCACCTTCAGCTCGTGTCTCAGGAAGGCGTGCTCCAGGTTCTTCTCCACGAGGTCGAGCAGTTTCTTCTTCTCGCCAATCTTCGGCACGGTCAGCTGTACGGTTTTTCCCTTGCGTTCCGAGAGGAACCCGGCCAGCGCCTCATCGACCTCGTGGGGCAGAATCAGTTCCGATGGCGGCGTGCGGTCCGCATAATACTGGACCAGGAATTCTTCGAGGAACTCTTCGCGGTTTTCAAACGAATATTCCTGTTTGCCGGTGAGGAGGCCCTTCTCCACCGAGAATACCATCAGGTATACCGTGTTGTCTGATACCGCATATCCGATGACGTCCTGGTCGGTCTCGCGGGGACGCTCAACATGCTGGCGCTCGGCAAGATGGGTGACGGCATCGATCTGGTTGCGCAGCACGAGCGCCTTCTCGTACTCCTCGCGGGCCGAACAGCCCGCCATCTCCTCCCGGAGGGAGAGGAGGAGTTCGCTGCTCTTTCCTTTCAGGATGGCTGCGGCCCGGTCAACCTGGCGCTGGTACTCCTCCTGGCTGATCGCCCCGACACAGGGAGCGCTGCAGGTATGCATGTGGTGCCGCAGGCATGCCCGCTTGGGCAGTCTCCGGCAGGATCGCAGGAGAAAAATTCTCCGTACCATGTGGATCAGGGCATCGCGTTCCGCGGCAGAGACGAACGGCCCGAAGCAGGTGGACTCTCCCACAACGGTGTGGCGGGCGATGCCGATCCGGGGGAAGGGTTCCCTGGTGATCTCGATGTAGGCATATCGCTTGGCATCCTTGAGATCGATATTGTATTTCGGCTGGTGTTTTTTTATTAAGTTGTTTTCTAAGAGGAAGGCTTCGGTCTCGGTATTGGTGACCATGACGCTGACCCGGGCGATTACCTCAACGAGCCGCGTTGTCTTGGGGTCGTGATCCTTCTTCTGGAAGTAACTGCTCACCCGTTTCTTGAGATGCTTGGCTTTGCCGACATAGATGACCGTCCCGTCCTTGTCAAAGAAGAGGTAGCAGCCGGGGGTGCCGGGCAGCGTGGCAGTATCGAACATTTCCAGTACCAGTGTGTCTGTGTTTACAGTATTAAGAAATAGGGAGATCCTCCGGGTTACATGATAGTAAAAAAGTGTGGCCGAAAGCCAGCCGGACGTGGTACCGTGTTACTGCCCGGCCTTTCCGGATGCAGGCTTCTCGTTGAGTATCTCTTTTAAGAACTGCCCGGTATAACTCGCCTTCACCGCGGCCACCTGCTCCGGTGTCCCGGTTGCCACGATCTCCCCGCCGGCATCGCCGCCATCAGGCCCGATATCGATGATGTGGTCGGCGGACTTGATCACGTCCAGGTTGTGCTCGATCACGACAACGGTGTTGCCCTTGGCCACCAGATCGTCCAGCACCTTGATCAGTTTCTTCGTGTCATCGAAGTGGAGCCCGGTGGTCGGCTCGTCCAGCAGGTAGAGCGTCCGTCCCGTTGCCCTTTTTGCCAGCTCGCGGGTCAGCTTGATCCGCTGGGCCTCGCCGCCCGAGAGCGTGGTGGAACTCTGGCCGAGCTTGATGTAATCGAGGCCCACCCTTGACAAGGTCTCCAGTTTGCTGCTGATGGAGGGGATGTTCTCGAAGAGCTTCAGCGCCTCCTCGACACTCATGTCCAGCACATCGGCGATCGACTTGCCCTTGTACGTTACTTCGAGCGTCTCGCGGTTGTAGCGGTTCCCCTTGCACTCCTCGCACTCGATATAGACATCGGGCAGGAAGTTCATCTCGATCCGGATCAGGCCGTCGCCCTCGCAGGCCTCGCACCGCCCGCCCCGGATATTGAACGAGAACCGGCCCGGCTTGAAGCCCCGCATCTTCGCTTCCTTGGTTTCGGCAAAGACCGTGCGGATCTCATCGAAGACCTTGGTGTAGGTGGCCGGGTTGGACCGCGGGGTCTTTCCGATCGGCGACTGGTCGATCACGATCACCTTGTCGATATCGGAGTCGAAGACGATCTTGTCGTGCTTACCGGCCTGGTCACGCGAGTGATGGAGGATCTGCATCATGCCCTTGTACAGCGTCTCCTCAACCAGCGTGGACTTGCCGGAGCCGGAGACCCCGGTGACCACGGTCAGAAGGCCGATGGGAAATTTCGCATCGATCTTCTTCAGATTATTTTCCCGGCACCCCTTGACCGTGATGTAGTGCTTTGGTTTCCGGCGGGTCTCCGGGATCGCGATCTCTTTCGCGCCGGAAAGATACTGGCCCGTAAGCGACTTCTTGTTCTTCTCGATCTGCTTGGGGTTGCCTTCCGCAACAACATAACCGCCATGCACACCGGCGCCCGGTCCCATGTCGATCACGTGCTCTGCGGACCGGATCATGTCCTCGTCGTGCTCCACCACGAGCACCGTGTTCCCGAGATCGCGGAGCGTGCACAGGGTCTCGATCAGTTTCCGGTTGTCCCGCTGGTGCAGGCCGATGGAGGGTTCGTCCAGCACATAGAGCACGCCCATCAGGGTCGAGCCGATCTGGGTGGCGAGCCGGATGCGCTGCGCTTCCCCGCCCGAGAGCGACCCCGCGTTCCGGGAGAGCGTGAGGTACCCGAGGCCGACTTTTTCCAGAAAGTCCAGCCGGGACCGGATCTCTTTTAAGATCTGCTTTGAGATCTCCTGTTCCTTGTCGGTCAGCTTCAGGCCGTCAAAGAACTTCAGGCTCGCGGAGACGGAGAGATCCGTGACATCGATGATGGACCTGCCGTTGATCCGGACCGCGAGGATCTTGTCCTTGAGCCGTTTCCCCTTGCAGGATGGGCAGTCGGAGACCCGCATGTAGCCTTCGAGCTCGCGCTTCCGCCAGTCGGACTTGGTCTGGGCATAGAGCCGGGCGGTCTGCGGGAGGAGCCCCTCCCATTCGCCGTTGTGCGACCACTGGGCATCGCCGTTCTTGGCGCTCATCGAGAAGTGCATCTTCTCGGACGAGCCGAACATCAGGCCATTGTACTGCTCTTCGGTCAGGTCTTTGATGGGCGTTAAGACGGAGAACCCGAAATGTTTTGCAACCGTGGCAAGGTACTGGCCCCGGAAGCCGTCCATCGGGTTGCGGTACGGGGCAACGGCTCCGTCCGCGATGCACCGCTCTTTGTCCGGGATGATGAGGTCGGGATCGAACTCCATCTTGACGCCGAGACCGTGGCACTCCTCGCAGGCGCCGAACGGGCTGTTGAACGAGAACATCCGTGGCTGGAGTTCTTCGAAGGCGATCCCGCAGACCGGGCAGGCGAGGAGCGAGGAGTAGGTGTACTCTTTCTCCTGCTCGTCGAGCACGATGATGAGCCCTTCGGATTTTTTTAAGGCATTCTCGATCGCTTCCGTGAGCCTTGACCGGTCGCTTGTCTCCAGCCGGTCGATCACGATCTCGATGTCGTGTTTCTTGTACCGGTCGAGCGCGATCTCCTCATCGGTCCGGATGATTTCGCCATTCACCCGGACCCGGGCATAGCCTTCCTTGTTCAGATCTTTTAAGAGCTGCTGGTAGGTTCCCTTCTTCTGCCGGACAATGGGGGAGAGGATGGTGACCTGGCCGGGATGTTCAACAACGATCTGGTCGGCGATCCGGTCCGGGCTCTGGGCTGCGATGGGAATATTGTGCTCGGGGCAGAACGGGGTCCCGATGCGGGCATAGAGGAGCCGGAAGTAATCGTAGATCTCGGTGGTGGTCCCGACCGTTGACCGGGGATTCTTGGAGGTGGTCTTCTGCTCGATGGCAATGGCCGGCGAGAGCCCTTCGATGTGGTCCACGTCGGGCTTCTGCATCATGCCCAGGAACTGCCGGGCATAGGAGGAGAGCGATTCCATGTACCGGCGCTGGCCTTCCGCATAGAGCGTATCGAACGCGAGCGTGGATTTGCCGGAGCCGGAGACGCCGGTGATCACCACGAGCTGGTCGCGGGGGATCTCGACGCTGACATTTTTGAGGTTGTGCTGGCGGGCACCTTTGATGATGATATTTTTCATGGCTGTGTGCTCAGTGAATCATCGTTGTTATTTAAAGGAGTTCACTTTGGGGCATGAAAGTGAAAGATAATTGAAGTCCCATTTTGATATCATGTATCCAAAAAAGATTCCCCCTTAAGGGCGTCAGCGTACCCGACAGCCCGCTCTTTCAAGGTCGGGAGGAACGGGAGATGGCGGCAGGAAATTTTGTGTATCACAAAACCCGAAAATGATACCCGCCAGCATCTTGTGTATCACCGGTGAGACATAAGACCTCTTTGTGTCTCACATTTGTACGATTCTGATACACAATAGTTCTGGAGATTCCGGGGAAAATTACCAGCTGCTTGTCTCGGTGATTGCGATCAACCGGGAGAAACGGTAAATCGTCGGGCTGTTTCCTTTCCCTTCCCGGCTTACCATGAGGATATTCCCTTCGGTCAATCCCTTCAGGAGCCGGTGGGCGGCCCGGATGATAATCTCTCGTTCGCACGAAAGCGCATGACACGCCGATTCATGATATTTATGGGGTGTGAAACGTGAGAATCGCGGGGAAACTCCTCACAACGTATCCCCTTCGTTTCGGATCTGTTCTTCAATGAACTGGCGGATCTCCTCTTTCCCCGGAAGTGCGACCTGGTATTTCGAGACAAACAACGTGTTATCCATTCCCGCAAGTGCATACTCAACGAGGGCCTCATTCTTCTTAGTACAGAGCAGGATCCCAATCGGGGGATTATCGTTGCCGGTCACTTCATTAAGCCGGAACCAGTTCACGTACGTATTCAGCTGGCCGAGATATTCGTGGGAGAAGCTACCGACCTTCAGCTCGATCAGGACATGGCATTTCAGAATCCGGTGATAAAAGACCAGGTCCACAAAGAAATGCTCCCCTCCAATAAGGAGGCGTTTCTGCCGGGCCTCGAAGCAGAATCCCCGGCCAAGTTCCAGAAGGAACTCCTGCAACCGGTCGATCAGCTGCCCTTCGAGATTTGCTTCACTGAGTGCTTCGTGTGGGTGCAGCCCGAGAAACTCGAAGATATACGGATCCCGGATGACCTGTGAGGGATTCATGCGTTCGGCTTTTCCCAAAACGATCTTCGCGAGACGTTTTTTGTCCTTCGACATTGCGGTCCGTTCATAGTACAGGCTGCCGATCTGGCGCTGTAACTCCCGGACGGACCAGTTCCCCCGGACGCATTCCTCTTCGTAGAACGATCGCTTCTGAGGATCTTCGATTGCGACAAGTTCCTGGAAATGACTGTAGGATAGACACTGAAGAAGAGCCTGTGAACCGTTCCCGGATTGTGGGTACAGTGTACCCACAATTTGCCGAAGGTCCCCCTTTTCCGGAAGCAAGTTCAGTAATTGTGGTGACAGTGTACCCACAATGTGCGGATACGCGAGGTAAAAATCCCGATACCGGTACAACTGGCGTGGGCTGCAATTTGACACCCCGCGTGAAGTAAGATCATTGGCAAGTGTGGAGAATAACCGGTCTCCATATGTGGCACGGTCCTTCCCATCGAGTTCGTAATTCTGGATCGATAGTCCGATGAGCCAGTTGCGCAGGGTCAGGCTTACATTCACTGCCTTCGTCGCGCGTTCAACCAGCTGATTGTGGATATCCGCAATCCTCCGGACCAACGAGGGCAGATCCATAACATCCGGTTCTCCAGAGATCACAAGGTCCGTCTTTTTCTTACTCACAAGGAATTCCCCCGGCGCATTCTGCTGTGTTACTGGTGAGATTCAACCGGGCAAGAAATATAGTTAATGAACTATCCTGGCGATGGTTTCAGGTCCCGGATAACCACACCACAAACCCGCAACAAACTCTTCATAATCTGTCAATCCCGACATTTGCCCGACACGGTCCCCACGTCACCTCGTGCAATCCCGACACCGGCGCGGTCCCGACCGTGGACCGGGGATTCCTGGAGGTGGTCTTCTGCCCGGTGGCAATCGCCGGCGAGAGTCCCTCGATGTGGTCCACGTCGGGCTTCTGCATCATGCCCAGGAACTGCCGGCCAATTGGAGGAGAGCGATTCCATGTACCGGCGCTGGCCTTCGGCATAGAGCGTATCGATTAGCGAGCGTGGATTTGCCGGAGCCGGAGACGCCGGTGATGACGACCAGCTGATCCCGGGGGATCGTGACGCTGATATTTTTGAGGTTGTGCTGGCGGGCACCTTTGATGATGATATTTTTCATGGCTGTGTGCTCAGTCTGTTTGACACCGGTAGTTAAAGGAGTAAGGTTTGGGGCATGAAAGTGAAAGGGGGGGGAAACACCAATTTAACGGTTATGTGATTTTTTTACAACGGTTCCATACCAATTGAAAAACTCGACACTATTTTTATATTTTAACTCAGTTCCTTTCGGTTTTGGGATATCAGATAAAATTTTCTCAAAGAGCGACGTTCCACATAGTTGTTCTGATTTCTGATTTTGTTTATTTTCTATCTGGCAGTAGTGAAGGAAACTCGGCCATGCCACAACAAAAAAATATTCCAAATTATCATACGAATTAGGCGGTTCTTTTAGAGGAACTTTTAATGGAGCTTTATATTTACAAATAAAATTATCATAACATGTCAGAAGAAGAGCCCCTTCGGGGATGGTTTTGGTTTTTTCTATGAGTGTGGAAAGCCAATAATTTGCTTTTGGTGAGAAAATAATTCCGACCCATTCTGTCGCGTCACACCATTTACTCGCATCGGCAATGGCGGGACCAAGTATTCTCTCGTTGGAATCCTCCCATAAAAAATTTCCGACTGAAATAGCTCCACGGAATGGTATTTTGTGGACTAATCCTTGAACGATTAATCCACATAAATAAGATGCAACAAAGTATGTTATTGTTAAATTTTCACAATTATATTGATCTTCAATGGGGAATGCCAGAATTATTGTATCTCCAAATTGGGATGTTTTCGCATTTTTCATTGTTTGTGATAATATTCGAGCTCCTTGCCATTCATTTTCTTTTGGTTCTGGATGAAAAATTGTGAGAAATTTTTCCTTTAGAGAATCTATTTCCTCAAGGTCTGCGAGAAATTTTCTGCAATCCTCAATTGAATAATTAGAAGCCCCGAGTGCGTCGACAATCACAACAATACCAAAATATTCTTGAATATTTGGTTGGTTTGTATTCTGATTCATTATTCGTTCCAAACGTTTCATTAAATTAAAAATTGATTATTGTTCACGTGCTTTGTTTTAAAATACTGATGATATATCCGATAATTGTTCCTGAAACAAAAGCAAATGTCTCCCCATTAATTTTCCCAAAAAAAGTTAAAACTGCCATCGTAAAGAAAATCAAACCAATAAAAATAAAAACGGCAGCGGTGATATTGCGCCGTCCTGATATTACATATTCTTTTATCGCATCAATTGCCTTAAAACCTAATTCTGAATATTTCTCGGTCTTTAATTTTTCAATATCCGTTTTATATTTTTCAGCTTCGAGCCATTTTTGTTCATCCTTAATGAGATATTGTGGCTCAATTTCTTGTTGTTCTTCGTTCATGAGAATCTATAATTTGTCCCATATTTATTAAAGGTGGCTGATCGTTTGGATTTATCTTGGACAAGGTATTGATCCCGAATCATCCGGTCCCGTCCTATTCCTACCACTCGCCCCGGTCAGAAAGAAAACCAGACTGAACCTGTTATCCCAGCGGAAAAATTGTATACTCTTTCGTGAATAATGTGTATATATGAAATATACGGTGGTGCTTGAACCCCAGGAAGAAGGCGGTTTCACGGTCCAGTGCGTGGAGATCCCCGGCGCGATCAGCCAGGGTGAGACCCGGGAAGAAGCCCTCGCCAATATCAAGGAAGCAATAGAGTTAGTTCTCGAAGTTCAGCGGGAAGAACTTCACCGGAAATCTCCTGCACACCACTGCGAAATCTCCCAGGTCGAAGTGGCGGATGTCGCATAAACTCCCGGTCATTTCCGGGGAAGAACTGGTCAAGTACCTTGCGAAGCAGGGATTCGAGATCAAGCGTCAGACTTCGAGTCACGTTGTCGTGCAAAAAGAATGGCGCGTCTTTTCGGTTCCTCTTCACCGCGAGCTGAAGAAAGGAACATTGATGGGGATCCTCAAACAGGCCGGGATCGAAGTCGAGGATTTCAAACAGGGATTCCGGTAAGAAGGAACGTTGAAGATCGCGGTCAGTTTTTTTTAAAAGTGATCTCGTAGTATCTGCCATTTTCAGTGCCTTCGGTCCCAACAATTGACGACGGGTCCGGTACTAACCGGCCCTTGGTCCACCCCATCACCACAAGCCCGGCCCCGCCCTGCATGCCAACACATAGGGGGAGTTCATTCGCATCCGGAAGAAAACGGGAGGCGGGTTGCCGGCCTACCCCCTCCGGATTGCGGGTCAGGCATAGTTTTGGTGTATAAATGAGTGTCTGTGCGGTCCGGCAGAACTATGCGGCTGCTTTTAAACAAGCGGGGCTTTGACCGGGAGATAAACAAAAAGAATCATTTTTCAAGGTAAAGTCCCAAATCCCATGACAGGAGAAAACAAACCGTTTTCAGAGGATCCCGTTATGAACAAAAAACACATTTTCATCTTGACAATTGCTCTCACCATCTGCCTCATCGCTATGGCGGGCTGCACAAGTGCTCCTAGCGCCCCTTCCCAGCCGCAGGTCACGCCGGCGCACAACTATCCGACCGTATCGTTCAACGAAACTCCCGTCAAGCACGTTCAGGTCAACGGGGTTTCACTGGGATATCGGGAATTCGGATCCGGTGAACCGCTCCTGATGCTTGCAGGATTCGGCCAGACCATCGATTCCTGGAACCAGACGTTCATCGGCATCCTTGCGACAAAATACCATGTCTATACGTACGACCACCGGGGAATGGGATCCAGCAGCGACAGTAATGGGACGCACACCATTGGCATGTACTCCGATGACGCTGCCGCGATCATGCCCGCTCTCGGGTATGACAGCATGCATGTGTATGGCGTCTCCATGGGATCTTCGATCGCCCAGCAACTGGTCCTCGATCACCCCGAACGCGTCCGGAAACTGGTCCTCGATTCCGTTTCCTACAGCGTCCGTATCCCTGAAACAACAACACTGCTCGGCATTCTTGAATCGGTTGCCGCTCCCAATTCAACCTATCCTGAGGGGATACGGCATGAAGCTGAAGCGGATCTCGCCTGGAACGGGTCATGGGACCGGTTGTCCGGCATCCAGAAGGATGTCATGATGGTTGAAGGTACGGCCGATGTCATTACGCCCGATGCGGTTGCGGCCAGGATGACCACGCAGATCAACGGCTCGTGGCTCGTGCGGTTCAAGGGACTTCCGCATATCGGATCCCGGGAAGCGCCGGTTGAGTACGGGATGAACGGGCTCGACTTCCTGGGCATGAACGAATCCGCGCCATACGCAGCGCCATAATTTTTTTTTGAGAGGGAAATATTTGCCGGGAAATTTACCGGGAAAACGTTTCCAAAAATAATTTTGAAAATTTTCCGCATCTTTTTTGCGGAACTTGATTGAAAAATTTTACGGACTCTGCTCAATTTTTTTTATCTGGTATGAATCTTCGGCAGTGCAGGAATGGCAATCGCTTTTGTCAGGAACAATCATATGGTAGCGGGTATCCGCGGATCAAAGCGTTCTCCGCCCCATCACTTGACGACGGGTCCGGTACTACACCGGCCCCGGGTCTGCCCAATCAGTACAAAGCCCCGCCACACCGCACGCGGCCGACACGGACGCCCTGGTGATCATGATCCTGAGCTGCCGGCATAAGATGATGTGACAGAAAGAAGTTGAAATAAAAATCAGACTTCACGAAGAAAATGGAAAGAGTGAACACCTGATCAACAACTGTAAAGGTTCCGGACCATGTTCATAACCCCCATGCCTTTCTCTGTAAGGGTATAGAGCCCGCTTGTCTCCGATTTGATCACGAGTCCGGCTTCGATAAGGCGGGTGATATGAAAGAGGAGGTGACCTCCCTTATGTCCGGTGAGAATACTCAGCTCCGAGTATGACATGCTGCCATTCGAGAGCGCTTTGATCATGGAAAAGCGCACCGGGTTCGCCAGCGGTTCGATGATGGATGAGAGGACCCGCTCATCCGGCAACTCGGAGATCAGGATATCCTGCTTCTTCCGCTTCAGGGAACGCCGGGTTGCCGAAAGGTCTCGGATCGCATGGATCATCCGGTCGCGTTCAACAGAGAATACCTCCATGCAGGCTTTGCACTGCTGGCTGTTCCGGAGGTAGCGGTCGGCCATCTCCTGGTCCTGCCGGATTTGGTCCTCGATGAACTGGTCAGTACTCTCCGGGTCCAGGCGTTCTCCGAATTCACGCAACCGGTTCAGGGTGATATCCATGCACTCCTTCCGGTCATAGACCGTGCAGGGATCCGGGCAGACCCGTTCGAACTCGCGTTTTGCGTCCGAGAGAACCAGGTCAAGGAGAAGCCGCTGGTACCCCTGGCCGAGCTGCTGGCGCATGGCCTCGATCTTCTCTTCGATGAGGAGCGACTGGAACGAACGCAGCTCCTGAACAATGGTCTCGCTGATATCCCGTTGCCCGGCCTGCAGGTCTCGGAGAGTATTCTCTATCCGGACGATCCGTTCCTCAATCTCATCCTTGCGCATGCTCTTAATTCCTGTAAGTATAGTGGAATTACCTTCAAATATATTTCTTTTTCACACAATCCTGTACGTGCATGAAAGAAGAGATCAATGCAAAAGATTACCGCGAAATGACCGCCCCGTGCGGCCTCGACTGCTTCAACTGTCCGGTGCACCTGGCACAATCAGACGAAGAGATCCGGAAACAGATCATGACAAACCTTGGCGTGAGCTACGAGGATGCAGCATGCGGCGGCTGCCGGAGCGTTAACGGGGTCTGTCCGCTTGGACGAAAGCACGGTGCAAAGCAGTGCGAGACCTACTCCTGTGTCATCGTAAAAGGCATTGAGACCTGTGCTGACTGCACAGACTTCCCGTGCGACAAACTCCAGCCATCGGCGAACCTGCCGGTCGGGAACCCGCACAACATCAAGGTGTACAACCTGGCTTTGATCCGGAAGATGGGATTAGAGAAATGGGCTCTGGAGAAAGCAAATCTTGTAAGAGACGCGTACTTCGGTAAAAAAATCTGATAACACGTATTTTTTTTAGGGATATTCCGGCCTCCTGCATTGCCGGGATTCGGAACACCGAGTCCCGCTACGAACGAGGGGAGCGTCTTCATATCTCCCTGATCAGTTATGGGAGGAGCGCCTCCCCGCTCCGTTCATTCATACAGACCCGGCCCCTCCCTACGCGGCCACGACATCCCATCGGGTTGCTCCGGCAAAAAAATTCCCGGCAGAACCGGTTCGTGCAAAAAAATTTCGGGCCGGTCACGTTCCCACCAAAATGTTTTCCGGCCAGAACCGGCACGGGCAACAATATTTTTTGCCGGGCCCGGTCCGCAACAATTTTTTTTGCCGGGCCCGATCCGCAACAATTTTTTTTGTCCGGGCCTTGTTCGCAAGCTCCCGCCCCCCTCACTTGCATCCCCTGGCACTGCCCCCGCTTTATATACCCCCGTATGGGAATACGGTAAGTCCCCTGCACCCCCCTTCACGACGGAGAGATCCCGGGGTCAGAACCCGGAAAAATTCGGCAGTGGAAATGGTGCCAACGCCGCCGGATATTCCGCGTTTATATCGAGATTTCCTGAAAATAACCGTTTTAATCGCAAAAAAATCGTGCTGTTTAGAAGCGGGAGAAAAAGCGCAAAAACCGGACAACCGGTAGTCTGTCCCAAAGTCAGGTGCCCACCGGCGGCCGCTATTGCCCGAAATAAAGGGGGTCCTTCCGGCACCGGAAAATCGATGTTTTTTTCCTGAAACCGGGGAGATCCGGGCGCCGGTGCTGCCGGTTTGGCGCCGGAAGGCGGCCGGAATAGGGGATCATCTCATGGATGCCCCACTGGGTGCCGTCGGATGACGACGGCTTCCATTATTACTGAACCTATGTCGGCCCAATCGGTACAAACCTGGCCCCACCGTACGAAGCGATGGGGGTCCAGGAACCACAAAGGAAGTATATCAGACTGAACAATAGGGAAAATACGGAAGGAGGAGGTGACCAGATGCCAAGTAATCAGCGTGCTGATTCAAAGAATTCGAACAATCCCTCTCATAAAGCTGCGGTGGACAATCGTTCTAATCAAATTAATCCAAATCATGCACCATCAAAATCCGGTGGAAAGAAAAAATAAAAAAATCAATTTTACTTTTTTAGTGCCCTCAGTATCAGCAATTGACGACGGCCCCCTTCCCCACCGGCCCCAGGTCCGCCCAGCCACCACAAGCCCGGCCCGGCCGCACGCAGAAAACCCGCCAAAAATATTCATACTTACAATGCTTACAATCTGATCATGTCTGCGGTAAAACGGATACCCGTCACCGAACCGGTGTGGAAGGACCTTGCGGAGATGCGAGCGGCCGGCCAGACCTATACGGATCTTCTTTCAGAGATGATCGAGGACCGGAAGAAGCGCCGGTTGGAGGAAGATGTCAAAATGTGGAGTGGGCGTAAGAAAAAGGGGTACGTTTCACTTTCGGAGATTAAGGATTGACATTCTCCCTTGTGCTCTGGCACGAGTTAGCTGATGAGATCAATCGCCTGCCGGAGAAGACACGAAGGATCATCAAGACTGCTTTAAAAAAACTTGAAACAGATCCATTCCCGGGAAGCCCGGGGGATAAAGAGAAACTGGTTTTACGGGGCGGGGTTATAATTTACCGGCTTCACATTTCCCGCAGTTACACCGCATTTTACGATATCGATAAAGAAGAAAAACTGGTGATTGTCCAGGAGATCCTGCCGATTGAGCAGGCCCATAAAAAATACGGATACTATTGATTTATTTTCTTACCGGTTTTGTGGGTATCTGATTTTTTGATGGAGTCCGAACGGTTCCGTACCTGCACATCTCAGTATCCCCGGTTCCAGCAATTAACGATGGCCCCTCCCTCCGGCCCCGGGTCCGTCCACTCCCCACAAGCCCGGCCCCGCCCCATCGCACGCGAACGTGAGTCCGCATCGGGTTGCTCCGGCTAAAAAATTCCCAACAGAACCGGTTCGTAAAAAAAAATTTGGGCCGGTTACCTTCGCACCAAAATTTTTTCCGGCCAGAACCGGCACGGGCAACAATATTTTTTGCCGGGCCCGGTCCGCAATAATTTTTTTTGTCCGGGCCTTGCTCGCAAACTCCCGCCCCCTCATCAGCATCACCATCACTGCCCTCAGGATACCAGCGACTGACGATGGGCACCTCCCTCCACGGTGACCTTGCCAGACGACACCTCCGCTGGTGACCCCCCTCACAGAAGGCTGGGATGCACCCGTAGGAATTCTGGTACAACGGAGCCTGCTGCGAGCCCGGTTGTACCTCTTTTCCCAAAAGCACCAAAAGCAGAGGTCATAATTCGCAAAAATGCGGAACCGGGCCCGGAAAATAGAGAGGTTTATCGACGGGAATAGATGAGGTCATATTTAGCAACGTTTGGATGGCAGAAGTCAGGGCCGGATGGTGGAGTCTTGGTTTACTACGTCCGGAGAAGATACTGGTTGCGTTACTTGCACGGCCTTCTCTTCATTCGAAGAAGATGTTGGCTGCACGCCTTTCACAACCCCCTTAATTATCGAAGAATCCTGAGTATCAAGCGTGAAAGTAAGGAGCGAGCCGTCTTTTTTGGATTGTTCCATTAACCCGATATATGTCGTGTAATCCGGAATATTTTTTCCAAGTGTGTAAATGCGTGCAGATGGAGTAAGCCATACCGTAGCATATTCAGCATTTGCAGTTTCGTCCACCAGGATAACCTGCATCGTTACCTGATTTGCCAGATTTACTACATCCTGAGGAGAAACCGGAGTCGCCGGAACGGTATTCTGTATGCCAGAAAATGCACCGGAACATCCGGCACTCAGCAGTACAACAAAGAGTATCCCCATGCAAGGGAGAATTCCGGATCGTATACGGGATTGTGACTGATTTTTATCGGACATTATCTACCACCGGAACCATCATGGAATATTCCATTAAATCCCCGAATAATTCCGGAGCAGTTCTTTCACCGCAATAGCGAGGGATGAAAGATCATTTTGGATCGTTTCCCATAGGATCACGGGGCTTATTGAGAAATACCCGTGAACCATCTTGTCCCGCAATCCCGCAAATTCTTTCCAAGGGACCTGAGGGAACGGTTCAATGATTTCCGGGGGAATTTTCTTTATTGCTTCCCCGATCACCACAAAATTCAGGATGATCGCTTCGCGGGTTCTCCGGTCCTCAAGAAGTTGCTCGTACGTTATCCCTTCAGTGTACGACCGGATTGCCGAGATCGCATCGTCGATATCCGTGAGGTAGAGTTTCACATCGCGCTTAGACATAGATGACCTCAGCAAGCACATCGTGCCGGATCACCGGTTTTAAAGAGTCTGATGTCACCAGATCAACCCGTGCCCCTAATCGCTCGGAAAGAAAATTTTCAAGCCGCATGAACGTTACAAAACCTACCGGCTTTGAGAACTCAACCAGGAGATCGATATCGCTCTCTTCAGTCTCTTCGCTCCGGGCGACCGAGCCGAACACACCAATCGTCTTGACAGAATATTCCCGCGTTACTTCCCCTTTGAGTTTTTTTAATGAGAATAGGATATCCTGGCGGGTGGATCTCATAGTTGTACCTAGGGTAACATGGGTGACGAACTATTAATAATATTTTAGACCGGAATGTTTCCGAATTACCTTTTGGAAATCTGAATTTTCCTGCGCCCGCGAGCATCCGATTCATTTCTCCTGACCCATCATAGCGGGAGTAATTTATCCTCAGTACCCGCGCTGGACGACGGGTCCACAACAATCCGGTTCCGGGTCCGTCAATCAGTAGATGCCCGGCCCCGCCGCACGCGGCCGTGACGGAAGGCCGGTGAACATGATCCCGTTCCGGGTTTTCAAAAATAGTTTGGGAGAGTGCGGGAGGGCTCTTTATTTTTTTAAGGGGGGTCCGTACCGCATGATGAGGGCCGTGAACAAAAATAGTATATGCCTCACAAAGAAACCATCCGGTGTCATATCCATCTCCGGACGCTTTTTTTATAATCCCGGTATGGTTCTCCAAATATTTTTTCCAGCTTCCGCTCCTCGCCCGGGATAATGAAAAATTCGATCAACGTAACGAAAATGACGGGAAATACCAGGGTGACCAGTGTTCCCAGGAATACCGCGACACCCAGGAGGATGGCTGCCATTCCAAGGTATATCGGATTTCGGCTGATACGAAATGGCCCTGCGGTTACGAGCGACGTGGGTTCTTCAGATGGCTGCAGGGTTGTTGAATTTTTGATAAATAATGAACGGCTCCAGAGAGCCAGAGCAAAACCAAAGCCGATGATGAGAAACCCGGAGTACGTGGAGGGAGGAGAAAGGAACGTCGAACCAGGGAATAGGTAATTCAGCAGCACCGACAGAACGAGAAGGATTAAAAAATAATCTTGTCCGTCTGCCATAGATCCCACCGGTTATTTTTGTATTGAAGGTATATTGCGGTTACATCTCATGAAGATAGTCTCTTCAGTTCGTTTTCCTGAAATCAGTCTCGCTGTCAGTACCGGAGATTGACTACGGCCCCCTTACCCGTCCGGTTCACCGGGCCGGCACCACAGCCCGTATGGGGAGATACCACCATGAATGAAATTCACCGGCCGGCAACCTTCTCGCTCACAACCCGGCGCTTTGCATCCAGGGCCACAAAGATCTCATCCATCACGGCCGGAAGCCGGGCCTGGAGTATTTTTACGCCCTCCTCCGTAGTGCCGCCTTTCGTTGCCACGCGTTCAATGACCGTGTCGAACGTATCCTGTCCGCCCTCAAGGATCCGTGCAGTCCCGATCATCGTCTCCTTCACCAGATATTCCGCAACGCCGGGCGGGATAGTCCCGGTACGGGCAGCGGCCCCTGCAAACTCCCGCATCATCGATACGATCAGGGCCGGGCCGCAGCTGGTCAGGTTCGTATAGAGATCAAAATCCTGCTCATCGATCTCCACGGCCGTACTTATCGCATTCAACAGACCGAGCACGAGTTTTTTATCTCTTGGTGTTACGCCATGGCCCCATGCCACCAGCGAGATCCCGGCATTCTCCTCAGCCGTCACGCTCGGGATGACCCGGACACCGTGAACGCTCTCCCCGGTCCAATCCCGGAGGTTTTCGAGGCTGACACATGCTGCAACAGAGATGAGCAGGACGCCGGGTTTCAGCACGTCCCGGACCTCATCGAGAACACCCCGGACCTCAAGCGGTTTTACACAGATGAAAAGAACGTCGGCATTTCCCGCAACGGTTCGATTGGACGACTCCGCAGTAATGCCTGTTGTTCCGGCAAGTGCCCGTGCCGATATCCCGGACTTTGAACTGGCGGAGATTTCGGCCGGCGCAACAAGACAGCTCCCGATACATTTCCGGATCAGCATACTCCCCATCGAACCGGTGCCAATGAACCCGTACTGCGTCATGATATCTCATTTACATGGTAACCGGATCGTAAAAAAGGAGGAGGGGCTGTAGTCCGCCCATCAAAAAAGAGTACGGGTCCGCTCCACACGCAACGCGGCCAAACATCTTTCCGGTCCATTCGCAATCGTGCCGGAAATTTTCTTACGCGGAAGAAAATGAAAAAAAAAATTTGGTTTCACAAAAAAGAAGACCGGAAAAATTTTTGGGAATAAAAAAAATCTCCGGAACTTTTTTCTGACCTGATGGAGGCACCTCCCGGGTCTCCGAATGTCCGGATCAGAACAATGGCCCCCGGGACCGCACGCGATTAATACGAAACCATGCAATAAAACCGGCAGGTGATCATATGCCGGTTATCATTCTTAAGCAGAAGAAGGGACTCTCCCGCGACCAGAAGCGCACGATTGTGCAGGAATTTACCGCAACGCTCGTGAAGGTGACCGGGGTCGACAAGGATCTTGTTACCATCCTTATCGAGGAAAAAGAACTCGAAGACATCGGGAAAGGCGGAAAACTCCGCTGCGATTAAAAATATTTTTATTTACGGGAGCAGTCAGAGATCCCTGGTGCGCCCGCGTTTACGGGAGGCTGCCCCGATACTTCCCCCACGGGTGAGTTTTTTGCTCCCTTCGGGGGCATCATCGGACCGGTCTTCTAATGGAACCTCCATGCTCCGTTCGCGTGCCGGGGGGGGTTCATAGCGGGGGGCATTACCGAACCGCTCTTCAATCGGGATATCGACACTCCTTCCCCGGGAAAGCGGGCCACGGTCCTGCCGGGCCTGTTCGAACCGTTCCTCGATCGGGATATCGACGCTCCTTCCCCGGGAGAGAGGTTCGCGTTCCGAGCGGGATCCCCCAAACCGTTCCTCAAGGGGAATCTCCACACTCTTCCCCCGGGAGAGCTGGCCGCGATCCTGCCGGGCCCGTTCGAACCGGTCTTCAATCGGGATCTCCACGCTCTTCCCTTTCGAGAGCTCGCCCCGCTCGCTTCTGGCACGCTCGAACCGGTCCTGGAGCGCAATCTCATCGCTTCTCACCGTGGTGTACCGGTCCTGGGCATCGCGGTCACGCTGCTGCCGGCTCTCCTCAAAGGGGATGCCGGCACTCCGCTGTACCGGCAGGCTGCCCTGCTGGGACCCCCCGCTGGCGGAATCGGAGGACGTGCGCCGCGGGCCGGTATAAGCATACGGATTCACCGGGGGTCCACGGCTTTTCCCTCCCCGGATCTTCGCTACTTCTTCATCGATATGTGCATCCCGGTCGCTCTCGCTCCATTCCGTGAACATCAGGAACTGGAGAAAGGATTCCGGTTCCCGGAAGAGTGCGGCCCCGATCCCTTCAAAGACAATGATCCGTTCAACATCCCCGAACCACCCGCCGGAGCGTTCGGTGATTGTAGTGTTCCCTGCATCGAAGATGAAGACCCGTTCGATCTCCCCGTTCCGTCCCCAGCCGGTCTCCGAGACACCGTTCTCTTCAAATGTGAAGAGTTTCCCGACCGCCCCGTAATCCCCGCCTTCCCGGACGGCAATCCGCTGTGCCCCGTTCTCGTACCGGAAGGTCCGGGCCGGCTTGCCGAACGAGATGGTCTCCTCGATCATACCATACGGATCAAAGACAAAACGCCGCAGCGTACGATCCGGCCGGGCCGGATCGCACTCGGTCATCATATTCTCCGAAGGATCGAAGCGGTACAGGCGCCTTAAGGCCTTCTTTGTATCAAGCACCCGTACCCCGCCGTTACCGTACTGGTAATAGCGCACTACGGGCCCATGCCGGGATTCGGTATGTTCGGTGATGACTGCATCGGTCATGGCAACAGATCACTTCCGTTCGCGTTCTGGCTGCTGTCAGTTCTATCGTTGCTCTGTCCGAAGAGAAATAGTTTATCGGGGATTTCCCTAAAGAGAATGCCGGGCATGAGTAACCTTCATTCACTCAAGAGGATAATTACATTCCTGAAATGGCTGAAGCAGATGTGGTGCAGGATCAGGATGTACGGGTCATCCCTGATCAGGAGCCGCCGCAAGGAGAAGAATCTCCGCAGATCATGGGGGAACGCGGTCGCTCGTTATACCTTGCCAAGTGGAGTACCCGGTTCTGGGCATGGCTGATCGATTTCTGTATGGTGATTCTCTTCCTGAATATTATCCGGGGAATCTTTGCCCCGGTCTGGGATATCCCGTTGTACATTGACTTCTCGCACTGGGAGCCATTCGAGTTCGGGTTCCAGACCCTCTTCTTCTTTGCCTACTGGACGATCATGGAAGGGTTCCAGGGCAGGGGCCAGTCCATCGGCAAAATGGTGATGAACCTGAAAGTGGTCAACCGTGACGGGACACGGATCAGTTACAAAGGAGCGGCAATCGAGAGTCTCGGCAAGGCATTGATTTTACCGATTGACTGTCTTGTCGGATGGCTGGGTATGCCGAATACCAAACTGCGGATGTTCAACCGGCTCTCCAATACGATCGTGATCAAGACCGATTACAAGGAACCCGATGGCATCCTCTACATCAAGGACAAAGAATAACCGGCATCTCTTTTTTTTCCATAATTTTGCATAATATTTTTGTAGTTGTACCGGGCCGGTGATCTATGGACAACCCGGATTCCGAGCCGGATGATACAGGAGATACTTCCCCGCAGGCAGACGCTCCCGAATATGCAGAGCGGCTTGCGCATTTTATCGCACTCCTGTCCGATGACGACGAGTCCAGCCGCTGGAAGGCGGCGGAGACCCTGGGGCGGATCGGCGACCCGGCTGCGGTTGAAGAGCTGATCGATACGCTCTGGGACGATGACGAACGGGTGCGGGTGAAGGCTGCGTGGGCCCTCGGGCAGATCGGGGATCCCCGGGCAATCCCCTCCCTCCGGCGCCTGTACCGGATGGAGAACGAAGGCGTGCAGGAGATCATCAAAGAGGCGCTCGATTTTATCAACCGCCAGGTGTCTCTCCGATGAACTACGGGCGTGCACATTGGCGTCACAGGGGAGCCGGAGCCGGTCTCATTGCGTGGGGCATGGGTTTTATCGGTCTGGGGAATAATATAGAACAAACGAGAGGGGCCCATGGAAGAGATCGAATCCCTGTACAGGAAAGTTGACGGCAAAATCGTCATCGAGATCGATCTCTCATCGGTCAAGCAGCTCTTCAATTCCTTTGACCCGGCCCCGTTCCACGAGAAGGAACTGGATATCAATGCCGAGAATTATATCGTGGACATGGTGGACGATTTTCCATTGAAGACCCCGTTCAGGCTTGTCATTTACCTGCACGGGGACAAGAAAACCACGGACGAAGGTGTCCGGACGATCGTCCATGCCATCCGGTCACATTTTAAATTCCGGATGATGGAGCAGGACGTAAAGTTCAGAACGAAATTCCGGCACGGGCGCTGGGCGCTCCTGATAGGACTACTCTTCGTCACCATCGCCATGATCGCCCGGCAACTGGTCTATGCGAGCTGGGGCAGCGATCATCTCGTCTCCCAGATCATTGCGGACTCCCTGCTCATCATCGGCTGGGCGGCGATGTGGGAGCCGGTCACCATCCTCCTGTATGAACTCTGGCCGATCATCCAGCAGAAGAAGACCTACGAGAAGATCAGCACGATGGAGATCGATGTGCTCCCGGCACCAAAAAGTTTTGAGACGCCCCACTAGGCATCTCTAATTCTGGGGGATCACGGCTTTCAGGGGGTGGTGCCACTGCCGGCAAACGTTGCGGCGCAGACCGGGCAGAGCACCTTCTTCTTGCGATCCAGTTCGTCCAGCGTATCGGGCCTGAACATGATACACTCGGGATTCTCACAATGGTCAAGGCCCAGCAGGTGCCCGACCTCATGGGCCCCCTCTTTTGCAAGCCTGTCGATCAGGTCGTCATCGTTGCTGCGCAGGTTATAATATTCATTATTGAGCCGGGCTGCGGAGACCACGGCAACCCCGACATGGTGCCGGGCAAGGCCGAAGACCGAGTCGCTCCCCGGTTTGAAGAGGTCCTGGTTGACCACAAGGAGGACCGGCCCTTCAATGTCGTGACGGTGTTTATACGTCTGGATACTGTCGAGCAGGGCCGCTGCATCGATCTGGTGGCGGGCCACATTATACCCCATCATGCGGACATGGTTCTCAGAAACGGTGGTGGGAACCCCAAGTATCGAGGATATCGTTCTGGAAACCGGCATCTGGAGGCCGGCTGGAGAGAGCGCATCCCAAAAAATATGGACATGCATCGCTATATTCTGTTGGAATGGACTCCTATAAACATATTGAGACCTGCATCGGGGATTATATTGCCGGACACTATGCAGCGGTCGTTGAGATAGGAGTGGGCAACAACCCGGGTGCCGCCATCATCATCCATGCCGCGGGCATCCCGATCCGGTGCACGGATATCAGGAACCGCGAACTGCCCGAAGGAATAGAATTTGTCATCGATGATGTCTTTGAACCGGATCTTTCGATCTATGCCGGTGCGGATCTCATCTACGCAATCCGCCCGGCGATTGAGATGATGGCACCCCTGATCGCCCTTGCACAAAAAGCCGGTTGCGATCTCCTGGTGTACCACCTGGGATTTGAGTTCTATGAAACGGGGGGTGAACGGATCGACTGCGGCGTGATCCTCCACCGGTACGTGCGGGGATCAGAACCCGTCAAAGAGGGTTGACTGGGTCTTTGCCGGGACTTTCTTTGTCTCGGGTTCCGCCAGGGGAGATGCCGGTTCATCCGGGATCACCTTGGCTTCCGGGATGACCGCGGGTTCCGCGACCGGCGTCTCTTCTTTCGGAACGGGTTTGGCCACTGGTTCCGGGGAATCGGTATTCAGGGTCGATCTCCCTTTCTTCTGCGAGGCCTTCACCGGTTCTTTCGCTTTCTCCCGCTCCTTCTCCTCTTTTGCCAGGGTCTTGACGATCTCTGTTGACCGGGCCTTGTCGTTCAAAAAGAAGTTGAGCTGGTCGGCATCAAAGGAGAGTCCTTTAGCGTACTCCGCGGGAGCGTGTTCAACGAGCAGGGTGAAGACTCCCAGGTACTCCTCACGCAGGGTGCTCTGCGGCAGGTGCATCATCGATGAGACCTTGTTCAGGGTGGCCAGCCGGATCATCTTCTGCTTCTTTGCGGTTGACATCTTCTGCCAGCGTTCCGGGGGCATGATCCGGGCATGGATGCCTCGTCCCCCGGCGGCATCCGCGACGCCAAGGAGCATCAGGGCCGTGGCATACCGCCAGAGCGTGTGATACTGGCGGCGATAGGTATTCCCGAGGTATTCGTCGGCCCGGGCGAGGTGGCCGTATGCCTGGTTCAGGGCAGCAGGATCCGTGATATGATGAACGCTCCCTTCCACCCACTGCGCTATCGTCTCGGGCGTGTCATCGACATCATAGGAGAGGCGCATCAGTTCCTCATCCCGCGTCTTCCCGAAGAGGGCCGTGATTAATGAAAAAATAGAGACCCGCTCATCTTTCTGGGAGGTGTGGACCTGGTTGTCGTCCAGGGTGGACCGTCCAATCGATGACGCATAGAGCATGTTCACCGCAGAGCGGATATCGCCTTCAGCACTCTCGGCAATTGCATTGACGGCCGCATCGCTGCACTGGATCTTCTCGGCAGCACAGAGGTACTTGAGGCGCGGTGCAATGGACCGGGCCTGGACTGCCTTGAACTGGACCGGTTCGCAGCGTGCCCGGATCTCCGGGGAGATGCCATAGAGATCGTTCGCTATCAGGACCATCGGCTGCTGTGCGTGGCGGATACATTCAAGGATCGCCTTGGCCCCGCCCCGGTCGGAAGTTCCCTGGAGATTGTCGGCTTCATCAAGGACCACCAGTTTGCGCACCGCTCCCGTCAGGCTCGCGGTCACGCTCCCCGCCCCGGCGATCCGTTCGATGACGGCAGCCGTCCGCTGGTCGCTCGCGTTCAGCTCAACAACCTCCCAGTTCATATCGTTTGCGAGCGCGTACGCGGTGGAGGTCTTGCCGATACCGGGCTTACCGTAGATCAGGAGGGGGCGGGACTTGTTGGTCCAGGTCTTCGCCCACTCCGCAATCTGCCGCACAGCGGTCGTGTTTCCCACGATCTCCGCCAGGTGTGCGGGGCGGTATTTTTCTGCCCAGTCCATACCAGACTACATTGGTCCAACATCAAATAAATTATCTCTGATGAGTCTCAAAGTAAGCATACACGAAACTACGTGTCGTGTTTTTCAGGTGATGTCGTGGTCCACAACTGCTCCACAGAGTCGATTGCAAAAGTAGTCCGGGAATATGAGGGCGTCAAGCGGAAACATGCCATCGGAGAGATGGTCAAGGCGCTGAAGATCGATGCCCCTCATGTTGTGGCCGCTTTCGGAGAGGATGCAGCGGTGATCGAGCACAATGGCGAAGCGCTCCTGCTTGCTGCGGACGGTATCTGGTCCAAGCTCATGGAAGCGGATCCCTACTGGGCGGGATACTGCTCGGTGCTCGTCAATATCCACGACATTGCGGCGATGGGCGGTCGTCCCCTTGCCATGGTCGACATCTTCTCCATGTCGAAGAGCACGGTACAGGAGCAGGTCGTGAAGGGGATGCACGATGCCTCGGAACAGTTCGGCGTCCCGATTGTTGGCGGACACCTGCACCCGGACGCTCCTTACAGTGTCATCGATGTCTCCATCCTGGGCTCGGCCCGGATGGATTCCATCATCTACAGCCACACGGCAAAGGCGGGCGATCGCATCGTCGCTGCCATCGACCTCTCCGGGCGGGTTCACCCGTCCTGTGCCCTCAACTGGGACTCGGTCACCATGAAGTCCGCAGCCGAGGTCCGGGCACAGATTGCGGTGCTGGAAGAGATCGGGAAACGGCATCTCGCCACTGCGGGTAAAGACATCAGCAACCCGGGCGTCATCGGGACGCTGGGAATGCTGCTTGAGATCAGCGGCAAAGGTGCAGAGATCGATCTTGACCTGATCCCGCGGCCCAACCTGGCCCGGAACAATATCACCTTCGAACAGTGGGTGAAGATGTACCCGGGCATGGGCTTTATCCTGACTGCAAAGGAGCAGCATGTGGATGAACTCATTGCCACCTTCGCTGCCGTGGGTATAATGGCCAAAGAGATCGGTACGGTGGATGACACGAATACCCTCCGGATCCGGTATGAAGGCAATGAGACGATGGTCTTTGATTTCTCCACCAATGGAATAATGCAGCTGACTGAAGAGGATGTTGCATGCCGGCTCGGATGAAGCGGATCGGGATCGGGATCTTAGAGGATCCCGGGAAGGTGCTCGCGAGCGCCGTTGCGGTCAGTAAGACCTGCGAAGTCTTCTGTTACGGTCGTCCCGGTGTTGTAGAGAAGAAGCCAAACGAGGCGACCGTCCATATTGTCGAAGACCCGGAACCCGAACGGGCAATGATCGATGACCTCATGGCCGGTACGATCGATGCCGCGGTCCGGGGCACGCTCCCCGCCAATGCCACCCTGAGGGCGCTGAAGGCGGCTGAAGGGATCGACCATCTCGAACGCATCGCTCTCTTAGAGACTGCCCACGGGACAAAATTCCTGCTCACACCGGTGGGTGTGGACGAGGGCTGGACCGTTCCGGAGAAACTCGAACTGATCAAAAAGGGACAGATCATTGCAAAGAAGTTCGGCCTGCCGGAGAGGACCGGGATCCTCTCCGGGGGACGGCTGGGGGATGTGGGCCGGCACCCGGAGGTGGATGCGAGCATGGCGGAGGCAGAACTGGTGGCAAAACTCTCCGGATCCGTGCACTGCGAGATCCTGATCGAAGATGCCATCGAGACCTGCGGGCTGATCATTGCACCGGACGGCATCTCCGGGAACCTGATCTTCCGTACGCTCACCTTTTTGGGGAACGGGTACGGGCATGGGGCACCTGTGGTAAATATCAGCAGAATATTCGTGGATACCTCGCGCGCCTCACCAAATTATGCCAATGCGCTATTGCTCGCAGCATCGTTGTCCGAATAATTTAAAGCCACGGATTTCCTTTATTTTCTCAAAAAAACGCAGATTCTGTAAATAAAAAATATTTTGCGAAATTCTGAACCCCGATTAACACTTCCCCTGCAATAAGCCCTCCAATATCATAATGCGCTACAAATTGCAGCGTTTTCCCAGAAAGTATTTATAATCCCAAATGGATTTTATTTTGAGGTAAGAAACATGGCAGATTTACCAATCGCCGCAGTTGTAAGGATTGCAAAGAAGAACGGAGCCGAACGCGTGGGAAGCGATGCAGCAGAAGCACTTGTTGTAAAGGCAGAGAAGTACATCGCCCAGCTGACCAAGGAAGCCAACAAGCTTGCCGAGCACGCAGGCCGCAAGACCATCAAGAAGGAAGACGTGGACCTCGCAGCGAAGTCCAACTAATCACTTTTTTTGTTCATTACCATGTACCGGTCTTCTTTTCATGACTGTGAAGTCCGATCTTCGTCATGGTCATCCCGTCCGCCATTTTATAAAAAAATCAAAAATCGGGCGAGAAACATTTTTTGTCAATTAAAAATAGAGTAAATTCACATGATCTCCCTCCTCTATGTGGATGACGAACAGGAACTCCTCAACTTAGGCAAACTGTTCCTTGAGCGGGGAGGGGAGTTCACGATCACGACCACCACCTCGTCAACGGAGGGACTCCATCTCCTGACCACCGTCCCGTTTGACGGGGTCATCTCCGATTACCAGATGCCCGAGATGGACGGGATCGAATTCCTCAAACGGGTGCGGGGATCTGGTCTCACGCTCCCGTTCATCCTCTTCACCGGCAAAGGCCGGGAAGATATTGTGATCGAGGCCATCAACAACGGGGCTGACTTCTATCTCCAGAAAGGGGGGGATGCCCGGCCCCAGTTTGCCGAGCTCCGGCACAAGATCCTGACCGCGCTCGAACGCCGGCGTGCCGTTGACGCGCTCCGTGATTCCGAACAGAAACTCGCCGATATCATCAACTTCCTGCCCGATGCCACCTTTGCGATCAATACGGAGGGGGAAGTGATTGCCTGGAACAAGGCGATCGAGACGATGACCGGGATCCCGGCACCGGATATCCTCGGCAAGGGACAGTATGAATATGCCCTGCCGTTTTACCAGAGCCGGCGCCCGATCCTCGCCGACTTGGTCCTTGGGCCGGATGCCCTCTTTGAATCCAAGCATTATATCGCCCCCTGCCACACCGGGACAACCCTGACCGCAGAGAGTATCGTTGAGCTCTCACGCACCGGCCCGGCGCATGTCTGGGCAAAAGCCAGCCCGCTCTTTGACAAGAGCGGGAAGATCACCGGGGCGATCGAATCCATACGGGATGTCACCGAACAGAAACAGGTGGACCGGACGTTAAAAGAGAGCGAGGTGAAATACCGGGAACTGGTCGAGAATGCCAACAGCATCATCCTGAAACTGGACCGGGCCGGGAATGTCACCTTCTTCAACGAGTATGCCCAGCGGTTCTTTGGTTTTTCCGCGTCAGAAATTATCGGCAGGCCGGTTGTCGGAACCGTTGTCCCGTTGAAAGAGTCGGGTTCCAACCGGGATCTCTCCCGCATGATCGAGAAGATCATCCATGACCCGGAAGAGTTCATGAACAACGAGAATGAGAACGTCACCAAGAGCGGGCGCCGGGTCTGGATCCACTGGTGGAACAAACCGATTTTTGACAAGGAGGGCGTCTTTGAAGGCGTGCTCTGCGTGGGCACGGATATCACGGCCCGCAAACAGATCGAAGACGAACTCCGGATGGAGAACGAGAAGAACCGGGGGCTCATGAACAATGCCAGCGATGCAATCTTCATCGCCGATGTAACAACGGGTATGTTCACCGATGCCAACACGAGGGCGCTGGAACTGGTGGGAACGTCAAAGGAGGACTTAAAGACGATGCATTTCATCGATATCTTCCCGTCAGAGTCCCAGGAGATCTACCAGGATCAGTTCCGGCAGGTTGCGATTGAAGGAACCGGATCCCGTTCTCTCGTTGTGGTCGACCGCAAGGGAAAACCGGTTCCGGTGATCGCCAGTCTGACGGTCATCGATCTCGGGGGTCGGCGACATCTCATGGGAATCTTCCATGACATCTCCGAGATCCAGATGGCACAGGATGCATTGCAGCTGGTCAACAAGAAACTCAACCTGCTCTCGGAGATCACGCGCCACGATATCCGGAACAAGCTCACTGTTCTGGGAGGATACCTTCACCTGCTGAAGGAGCAGCCCACGGAATCCGATTATCCCATGTATATCCGGAAGATCAACGATATTGTTGATGATATCGGGGATAATATCGAGTTTACCCGGCTTTACCAGAATCTTGGCATCGCCGCACCCCACTGGCAGAACGTCCACGAGGTATTCTTCCAGGCCTGCACCCATATCGATACACGGAAGATCCGGATCCAGTCGGATACCGGCACGCTGGAGATCTTTGCTGATCCCCTGCTGGAACGGGCCTTCTTCAATCTCGTGGAAAATGCTCTCACTCACGGGGGCCCTGTGACGACAATCCGTATCTCGGCAACTGAATCCGGTGCAGAGATGGTGATCCGTATCGAGGATGACGGCACGGGAATCGTGCCCTCTGACAAAGAGAAAATTTTCTCAAAAGGCTATGGGAAGAATACCGGTCTGGGTCTCTTCCTGGTGCGTGAGATCCTCTCCATCACCGGAATCAGTATCGCCGAGACCGGGGAATACCAGAAGGGCGCCTGTTTCACGCTCCGGGTTCCCCCGGGGTCCTTCCGGTTCTCCGGTTCCGGCCGGGGTGACCGCTGCCATATCCGCACGATGGGATCGGATACCGATAACCCGCCCGGCTGTTAAGCAAGAAGCGAGTGCAGCCCGGCCTGCATGAGCACCGGGACCAGGCGTAACGCACCCGGGGTAAGGAGCATTTTTTTTGCAAGCATTGAAGGCCGGTCCATGTCGCCGTACTCCTCGATCACCTTAAGGATGCCCGGGTCATCCAGTGCCCGGATGAGGTTGTCGAGGGTCTCGCTGTCCATACGCTGTCGCATCTCAAAGAGACGGAATCCCCACGCCAGCTCGTTGCCGAAATCAGCCTTCCACCTGTTTTCATAATCTGCAAGGAAGGCATCGTCGAACCGGTCCGCGGAACAGGCTGTCGCTGCCACCGCTGCCGCATGGCGGGCTGCCCGCACGCCGGTGTACACGCCTCCGCCGGACGTGGGTTTTGCCATCCCGGCCGCATCGCCGACAAAGAGGGTCCGGTGCCCGAAGGTCTTTGGCATGACGCCGAGCGGGATCGTCCCGGTGACCAGCTCCACGGACGATGCGTCAAACTTTTCAAGGAATGCGGAGAAGAGCGCCGGCACACCGGTCTTTGCGCAGAGTCCCACCCGCACCCGTCCGGGGCCTGTGGGAATCGCCCAACCGAAGAACTGGGGCGATGCATCCGGGTAGATCTCAACGAGCCCCGGATCGCAGTCATACCGGACTTCAGCCTGTATCCCGGCAAGGAACACCCGTGCCCGCTGCATGCCGAGCATGCGGGCGACCGTGCTCCTTGGACCATCGGCCGCGATCAGGATCCGGAACGGTATGGGTTCGTGCGGGCCATGTCCCCGGGTGATCAGGGTCGAATCGCGGATACCACAGACTGAGGTTTTTAAGAGAAACTCCGCACCGCTTTTTGCGGCCTGCTCCGCCATCTCCCGGTCGAGGATGCCGCGGTCCACAACAACGGCCTTGGTCTTCTTTGCATCGAATTCGATACTCGAACCCGCTGCAGAAACGAGGCGGGCACCTGAGACCCGGTTCAGGATCGCACGATCCGAGACCCGGCATTCGGCAAACGCTGCGTTCGATAAGAGGCCGGCACACTGCACCGGGTAGCCAATCGTGCCGTGCTCCTCGATACAGAGCGTCTTCAGGCCGTACCCGGCACAGGCGGCAGCGGCAGCGCTTCCCGCCGGTCCGGCACCAACCACAACCACATCATAGGCATCAGGTTCCGGGCTCATGGGGGATCAATGCTCCGTTAAAAAAAGGTGGGGGAGATCAGTGTTTCTTACCGGCGCAGCGGGACGCAAACACGGTTTTTTCAGGGGATTTTTTGTCACCCTCAGCGTCTCCCAGGGGTTTGTAGAACCCGAGCATGATCGAGAAGAGACCAAATACCAGGGCAAACGTCCCCAGAACCGAGAGGAAGAGGTTCTTCTCAAAACCCGGGAAGTAATAGAACAGGACTCCGAGGAAGGCGAGCCCGGCCAGGATCATCGCGGGGATGAAGATATATTTTGTCTTCGGCTGGGTGAGGGCGAGCGTGATGTCCGTAAAGCCGTTATAGATGGCCACTGCGGCAATGACCAGGATGAACATGAGGGCCAGGAACTCGGCGATCAGGATCGACAGAACGCCGATCACCAGCAATACTGCTGCAAGGCCGAACCAGAGCATCGACTCATCGCTCTTTGCCGTGATGGCAAGGAAGACGAAGAGTGCAATCCCCAGAATGATCAAAATCCAGAAGATCCCGTAAAACGTAGCCTGTGTCTCGTTAGGGAGCATCAGGGCCAGAAACCCGAAAATTACACCGACGATCCCTCGTATGAGGCACGATGTCTTTTTATCGAACATATCTTTTTTCCTCCGTGTGATCCCGCTGACCACGAATTCTTACTCTTCATTTGTCCATACAACTACAAAATGGATACTGTCGGAATCCTGCCGGTACAACCCGTACGGGAACACTCCCCGAGTCGTGCAGAAAAAAACGATGTGTACTTATTTTGGGAGATCAGTACCCTGATAACGGGTTATATTCCCCCCATTGAATCATGGTGTCCTCCGTGTCCACAACCGCTCTTCCCACCGTTCCGGATTGTGATCCGGAGACCACTCGCACCCTTGCCCGGCTGGTGGAGATGGAGCTGGCTGCGGCTGCTTCCCGCCGCACGCAGTTTGAGCTGACAAAGGAACCGGTCCTCTTCCAGAATGCCCTCATTACGTTAAGCATCCTTGTCAATATCCTCTTCTGTCTCACCCGCAGCGATTACATCATCCTCTTTGTGGCAGCGAGTTTCTACCTCAATATGTTCTATTTCGTCAGTCTCCTGATCCCGACAAGCCCCGGCACGGCCGGGCTCCCGATCCTGGAGATCAAAAAATTCCAGGTATGGCTCAAAGAGCATGGCATCACCTCAGGCACGCGCCAGTTCACCCGACTCTTCGTCAACGCATTCTTCATGAACAGCCGGACGCTCACCTTTGGCATCGGGATGCTCTTCTCGGTGGATATCGTCTTCACGCTGATTGCCTGGTATACCGGGCTGCCCATGGATATTGCCCTCTTCGTCATCGTGCAGTCCATGATCATCATCACGTTTTACGTGCTCATCTGGAAGGTTGAACCCTTCACCACCGGCTTTGCTGCCCACATCGACCTGGTGAAACACCACCTCTCCCGCGACCTGCCCTCATGGTTCATATCGCTCCTCTTCTTCATCGGCTTTTTGATCATTGTCTTCATCTTCATGACAACCATCATCCTCCTGCCGGGCGTCACCCTGAACGCGTTCCTGACCGGGTCCGGGCTGACCGAACTTGCCTATCTCTTCGTCCTGCTCGCCATCCTTGTACTCAGCCAGTATGTGGTCATTAGGTCCATCCATGGAAAGACCAGCCGGGTGATGGCCGGGCGCCTGATGGATTATTGGGAGAGTTCCCTAGGTGAACTTCGGGACAACCTCTCGTGCGATTCCCCGGTCTCCCCACAGGGGCGGGAAGATCGCATCGAGGTGACGGAACGGATCCTGGAATCCCGGATTTACCAGATCAAGAGAAACGCGCTCTTTGGTGCGTTCACAGTCTGGGTCATTGACCTGGACTTTTCCGTCATGATGGACAACAAGACTCTCGTTGCCATCAGGGGATACCTGGGAGAGAAAAAAGAGTAAGTGATTTTTGCGGGTCCCATTGGGATCCGCCCATTGGTATCCGATTAGGACTTCATTGCGTCAGCTGAGGCTTTTATCGCCGGGAGTATCGCGTGGTTTGCCGGGGTGACGTACACGACATACTGCCCATGCACGAACAGACTTCCCACCTGTTTTCCACGACCCACCACGTTGGCATTGTGCGTTCGGATTGCAGCATCGCGTGACTCTGCACTGTCAAATGCCTGGGTGGCGATCATCACGGTCTGTCCGTTCGGGTCTTCAAGGGTGTACGTCTTTCCGCCAACCGCGCCGGGCACATTCCATGGGGTGTCGTTCACGCTGAGCACCGAATACCCGGTCATCCGGGTCACCGATGCTGCTGGATCTGTTGAGACCTGGTAATACCCGGCTTCCTCCGACACTAGGATGATCAATCCGCAGGGGATGAGGAACATCAGGATAACAAACAGCAGGAGCCAGTGCTCCATCCGGGGTGTCATGTTCATAGGATACCTCCATGTATTTTTTCGGATCGGGATTCTGTCATTATTGATTCCCCCCGGGTGCAGATGTTTTCCAGCTCGCTTTCTTCAGTTTCAGGAACACAAGCGGCGGCACGGCAAGCAGGAATGTCCCGAGCAGTACGGAGAATACGTACGCGAGCCCGTTCGATGCAAAGAACGATGGCGGCATGAGCCCGACAACGAATGCCAGGGTCGTGCCAAACAGTCCCAGTCCCCCGACAATCCAGACGCCGGCCATCCCTCCCGGGATCGTGAATGGCCGTGGCTTGTCGGGCTGGCTGTACCGCAGCTTGATCACGGCAGCAAAGACGAGGATGTAGACGATACAGAGCAGCTCAACCGTCATCGCAGAAAGGATCCAGTAGGCCTGGTTGACGGAGGGGAGGAAGACATACAGGAGCGAGATCATTGAGCCGATCAGGGCCTGGATGATGAGGACTGCTACCGGCGCTCCGTACTTGTTGGTCCGGTCGAACAGCGGCGGCATGTTGCCTTCCTCGGCCACAATCCCAAGTCCTTTTGCCGGTCCAATCAGCCACGCAGCCAGCGAGACAACACCGCCGAGCGTGATCAGGACGGCCATCGGTGCAACGAGCCAGGGGACATGGGCGGCATTGAAGAAGTACTGGATTGCCTGCATGACTCCCGATGCAAGATTGAGCTGGTTGGCCGGGATCACGACCGCAATCGCGAGGGTCGCAAGGACGGTACAGACAACGATGATTGCCGCAGAGAGCGCCATTGCCCGTGGGAAATCCTTCTGGGGATTCTTTGTCTCAAGGGCGTGGAACCCGGCCATCTCCATCCCGGCAAAGAGCAGGATGATCGTGGCAAAGAACGGCAGGGTGGAGAGATCGATGGTCGGGATCATGGCCCCCAGGGTCAGGTGCGGAAGCACGAGCGCCTGGCCGGATCCAATCCACCATAACCCGAGAAGGATGATCAGGATTGCGGGAATGATACTGCCGAGGATGACCCCGATATTGCCGAATTTAGTTGAGACTTCCTCCCCGAAATAGGCAATGGCGGTCGTGCCCCAGAACGCGATCATCATCACGGTGAACATGTACCACGGGTTGACGGCGAGCGCCGGCGTTAAGGCAAACGCGAGCGTGGAGGCGATGAACGAGAGGACGGTCGGGAACCAGACAAGGTTGTTCGACCACTCGCAGAAGAGTGCCGTAAACCCGCCTTTCTCCCCAAACGCCTGCTTCACCCACGCATAGACCCCGCCGCCTTCCGGCCAGCCGGTTGCCAGTTCGGCTCCGGCAAGGGAGATGGGGATGAGGAAGAGGATAGCGCCGATGATATACCAGCCGATGCACGACCAGCCATAGATCGCCATCGAAGGGAAGTTCCTGACACTCAACACTGCGGCCACGTTGATCATGGCAAGAGCAAAGAGCCCCAGCACTTTCTTTGACGGGAGACCCGTACCTGCCGGCTCTTCGCTCATTTTTTCTTCTCCGTTAATACAGTCATCATGTATTCTCCTTTGATGTTCTCGATCCCGTGGGTGTCGTGCTCGAAGCCGGGGAACTTCCGGTCAAACTCCTGCATGGACAACAGATACTGGAGCACCGGTTCTTTCAGTGCACCGGTCATCTCCCCCGGTGCAAGGAGCGGGATGCCCGGGGGATACGGCACGATACCGGTTGCCACGATCCGGTTCGCTGCCTTCGCTACCGGGATCTGCTCGACCTTGTTCCGCACGAGATTCATGTACGTGTCTGCGTACGTCATGGCGGGTTCTGGCAGGAGCGAGAAGGCCTGCTGGAGCAGTTCGCACATCCTGCCGTCTTTCTTGAACGCATGCATCTCATCGGAAAGCCCTTTGAGCGTCATACCGCAGTACCGCTCCGGCCACTTCTCCGTTAAGTCCGGGAAGACCTCTTCGAGCGGTGCGTTCTCATCGTACAGCCGCTTGAATTCGAAGAGTTCGGTGATCAGTGTGCCCCACTTCCCCTTCGTGATACCCACCGAGAAGAGGAAGAGGATTGAATAATCCCCGGACTTCTCGTTGACAATGCCCCGGGTGTCGAGGAACTTCACGACCACCGCAGCCGGGATGCCCCAACGTGCAAGCGAACCGTCCATGGCAACACCGGGCATGAGCACGGTGACCTTGATTGGGTCGAGCATGCACCAGTTGTCCGGCAGTCCATCAAACCCATGCCATTTCTCGTTCGGATGCAGTACCCAGCAGGAGGGATTGTCCCGCAGGGTTTCGAGCGGTGCCTCGGTGAAGTCCATCTTCTTCTTTGTCTTCGGGTCGGTGACCGTATCCGGCTGCCACATCGGGAACCACCAGTCGGTCTTTGTTTTGCCGGTCCCGATCTCGTGTTCGATCCGGGCCATGTTGCGCCGGAACCTGATCGCTTCCTCGATCGACTCGGTCGTGAGCTGCCGCCCGGAGGCGCCGTCCATCATCTTTGACGAGACATCGAGCGAGGCAATGATCGTGTAGAGCGGCGAGGTGGAACTGTGCATCATGAACCCCTCGTTGAACCGGCTGTGTTCCACCGGCACACGCCCGTTCCGGATATGGATCATGGAGGCCTGCGAGAGTGCCGCCAGCAGTTTGTGGGTGGACTGGGTGGCAAAGACCGTGGGGCCGGTCTTGTCCTTTGCCCCGTCCCGCATGGCAAACCGGTCCTTATAGAGCGGGTTGAAACGGGCATAGGCATACCATGCCTCATCGAAGTGGATGCTGTCCACGCTCTTTCCCAGCAGGGCCTCCACATCGGCGGCATGGTAACAGAGGCCGTCATAGGTCGAGTTGGTGACAACAGAATGGACCGGTTTTTTATCGGGCAGGTTTTTTGTGAGCGGGCAGGCTGCGATCTTCGCGTTGATCGCTTTTTGCGACATCTCTTCCGGCGGGATCGGGCCGATGATCCCATACCGGTTCCGGGTCGGGATCAGGTAGACCGCAATAGAATGGGTCATCGTGAGCGCATGTTCGGCGGATTTGTGGCAGTTCCGGTCCACGAGAACGATGTCGTCTTGTGTCACCCGGCCGAAGTACACGATCTTGTTGGCGGTCGAGGTGCCGTTCGTGACAAAGTACGTCATGTCGGCGCCAAAGACCTTGGCCGCATAGCGTTCGGCCTCGCCCACCGGCCCGGAGTGGTCGAGCAGCGAGCCGAGTTCGCCGACCGAGATCGAGAGATCGGAGCGGAAGAGTTGTTCGCCGAAAAATTCGTGGAAGAGCCGGCCGGCCGGCGTCTTCCGGAATGCGGTGCCCCCTGCATGGCCGGGTGTGTGCCAGGAATATTCAAAGTCCTCGGAGAATTTCACGAGTTCCTTGAAGAACGGCGGCAGCAGCCGGTCCTCGTAGCGTTTCGCCGCCGCCTTGATGCGCCCGGCAATAAATTCGGGCGTATCTTCCATCACGTAGATGTATTCGTTCACTTCCCGGATCAGGTCCACCGTGAGCGCCACCGGTGTCTCGCTCGTGGGTTCGGCCATGAGAAAGATAGGAATATCCTCGTTGCGTTTCCGAATCTCGTGGATGAGCGTGACCATCTCGGTCTGTTTCTTCTTTGTATCGCCGCCAAGATTCCAGTTGATGAGGACACAGCTGACCGAAGGGAAGTTGGAGTACGCGGCGCGGGCATCTGCAGGGGACGCCACATCCATGGCCCGTATACCAAACTCCTTGAGTCCCTCAATGATCCGCCGGATTGCGCGGCCGTGTGGGGTTTCGGTGTGGATCGTATCGTCGATGATCGCAACCATCAGGTGTTCTTCGGACATTATCATGATCTCCTCCTCCGTGCAGGAAACCACTGGATGGGATTCTCACCTTGCCTCTCGCTCATAAGCATCGCTGGGGCATTATGGGATTTATATTCACCGGATGGTAATACCGGCCAAAAATGGGGGAACCGGCAGAAGGTTCCTAAAAAAGAAAATGGAATACTACATATACTTTCTTCGTGTATTTTAGACGTGAGATGATTCTATGGCTGAAACACCTGTAACCCTTGACATGAATATGAACGATCTCAAGCTCTTCCCGTGGTGGCTTCTCCTGGTCTGGGGAATTCTCGCACTCCTCATCGGGGTTGCATTCTTCATGACGCCCGGAATGACCACGGTCCTTTTGATCACGTTCCTCGGCGCCTACTGGTTCGTGGGCGGTCTCTTCTCGCTCTGTAGTCTCGCGGTGGACAAGAGCAACATGGGCTGGAAGATCTTCCTCGGGATCATCAACATGATTATCGGTATCCTGATCCTGATCTACCCGTTCTACAGCACCATTGTGGTCCTGTCGTTCCTCGTGATCTTCATCGGGTTCTGGGCGGTCTTCATCGGGGTCTCCCATATTGTCCAGGCGTTCACAGCAAAGGATGCGGGGAACGGCGTGCTGGGATTCATCAGCATCATCTTCGGGTTTGTCCTGCTGATCAACCCGTTCATCAGTGCAGAACTCCTGCCGTTCGTCATCGGGGCGTTTGCGATCGTCTTCGGTCTTGCCGCCATCGTCTTCTCATTCACCGCAAAGAAGTGCGTGGATGCTGTGAAGGCGTAATCACAAAACAAATTCTCTTTTTTCAATACGGTGTGCACTGATACCCCGGGGTGTCTGCCCGATCCGCAAATGAGGTCTTCCTGATGATCACCCGGATCGCGGCGGGGAGTGAATTATGGAAAATTAAAAAATGTCTGAATTTTTTCTTAAAAGTCAAAAATTCCGGAATTTCTGTTACCGTTTTTTGTTTTTTATGCTGAACGTGTTCCGGAAAAATTATCAAACCTTCCGGGATATTATTCTGGTTTGTTTCCCGGATGACGATTGAGATCCAGGTTTTCAGAATGTACCGTGGCAGCATCGTAACCTTCATCTCCCCGCAATCCCATCGGACTGTATGCACGATGTTATCAGCAGCAAAAAGATGGAGAACGGAATTGTTGTCTTCTGGGAAGAGTTGGGGGAGAAGAAGTATGAGTCGTTCAATTACGCTGAACTGGTTGACATGAAGATCAATGCGCTCGACCTGCTCGAACGGCCCAAGGTCTACAAGGTTGACGCGGACGCTCACAAGCTGATCGTGAAGAAATAAATCTCCTTTTGATCTTCCGACCTCGTGATGCGCACGGCCGTACGGTTCGGTAAAAATATATAAGTGTATAAGCAAACACTTATTCAGAGTCACATGGAGCCCTGCAACCGGTGCGATACGTGCACGAAACTCTGCGAGATCGTCCCGTCCATGGCCGGAACCTTCAAGGCCCTGGGCGATCTCACCCGGCTCCAGATCATCTACCTGCTTGCAACCGATACCAGCGGTACGCTGGGGGTCTCCGAGCTTGCAGTCCGGCTCGGTATCTCGCAGCCCGCAGTCTCCCAGCACCTGAAGACGCTCAAGGGCGAAGGGCTCGTGGAGTCGCGGCGGGAGGGATTCTATGTCTATTACACCATCAACCGCGAGCGGATGGTGGAGTTCCGTGAACATTTCGAACTGATGTACGCGAGCGTCATGAAGAACTGTAACCGGGAGATGATCCGTAAGGCTTCTCCCGGCCGCACGGTCCGGGCCTGCGTTATCTACTACTCGTACTCCGGGATCACGCGGGGCATTGCCGAAGGTATCCGGAACGCGAGCGGGTGCGATGTGATCGAGGTCCGGACAAAGACCCCCTACACATCGTTCACCGCGTACACGACCGGTGTCCTGCGGTCGCGGAAGATGGCCTGCGACCCGATCGAGCCGGAGGAGATCGATGTATCCGAGTATGATCTCCTGATCATCGGCACACCGGTCTGGGCATGGAAGCCGGCCCCGGCCATGAATGCCGCGGTCCAGGCACTCAAAGGCTGCGAAGGCAAGATGGCGGTCATCTTCACCACCTGCTCCAACCATCCGGGGGAGGGCCTGCCGCACCTCAAACAAGCGCTTACCGGGCGCGGGGTTACGGTCATGGCCGAGATCAGCCTGAACGCTGAGGATACAAAGAACCCGGATGCCGGAGGAGAGATCCTCCGGCAGATCATTGCAGCGAACCCCCTACAGGGAATGGAGAGCGGGAAGACCCGAGAGGAAAAACGGATTCGGATTCAGGAAGGGAGCGTATGAAAACCAGTATCATCTATGCATCGTTCACGGGGACTACTCACGGTATCGCAGAAGAGATCCAGAAGCAGTGTGGCGGGGACCTCATCGAGGTGAAGTCACGGGACCTGCTGTCCCGGTTTGTCGCTTTCATGGGCCGCCATTCTCCCGGTATGAAGGTACGGGACAGCGGCATCGCGCCTGAGAAGATCGATCTCTCGAGGTCGGACCTTGTGGTGATCGGGACGCCGGTCTGGGGGGGAAAGCCCGTCCCGGCCATCAGGAAAGCGGTAGCCGGGCTCCGAGGATGTGAAGGGAAACCGGTCGTGATCTTTGCTACCTGCGGCGAAAAACCGGGTCAGACCCTCCCGGTCCTTGCACAGGCACTGTCGGCAAAGGGCATGACTGTTGCCGGGCAGTTCTCATTCAACAAGAACGAGATCCAGGACCGGCATGCGGTGAATGCCCTGATCGCGAACGTGCAGGAGATAGGGAGACCATGAAGACCGTCATCTACTATTTCACCGGCACCGGCAACTCGCTTGCCGCAGCCCGGACGATCGCCTCCGTACTGGGCGACTGCGAGCTCGTACCGATCGCATCGCTGCGGAATTCACCCGGGGAGATCATCCCGGCAGCCGACCGCGTTGGCATCGTTGCCCCGGTCTATGACCTCGGTCTCCCCGCAATCGTTGCAGAATTTGCCGGGCGGCTGGACCTCACGAAGGCCGGCTACACGTTCGCGGTCCTGACCATGGGCGGGACGGGGGCGTCCGCCCTCCACCAGATGAACGAGATCGTAACGGAGAAGAACGGCCGGCCGCTGGACGCCGCATGGGTTGTCCGGATGGTGGGAAATTTCATCCCCCTGTATTCGCCTCCCGGGGATTCGAAGGTGGAGACGGCTCTTGCCGGTGCGGATGCGCAGCTCCGGGACATTGCCCTTAAGATCGATACGGGCATTGCCGTCCGTCCGGGATTTTCTCCCCTCTCATCGTTCCTGAAATGTCTGGTGTACAACGGGTTCATAAGAACGATCCACGAATCCGACCGGCAGTTTGTCTCCGATGAGAACTGCACTAGGTGCGGCACCTGCGCAACCATCTGCCCGGTGAAGAACATCACGATGGTGGATGAGAAGCCCGCGTGGCAACACCACTGCGAGCTCTGCATGGCCTGCCTGAACCTCTGCCCGGCTCATGCGATCCAGTGGGGGCCAAAGACCAAAGCCCGCGGGAGGTACCGCCACCCCGACCTGAAGATGGAGGATATGAAAGCCCAGCAGGGGGAGTGAATCATCGTTCAGGAAAAATTTAAGGTGAAAATTGAACCGGATGAAAAAGAGCCCGGGGCTCCGTTACCCATGAAATCTCTCGTGGTCGTCTTCTCCTATCATCACAAGAATACGGAGAAGATTGCGAACACCCTCGCAAATGTCCTTGATGCATCCGTAAAAACCCCGCAGCAGGTTACACCTGAAGAAATTGCTGAGTATGACATGATCGGTTTTGGCTCAGGGATCTATGGAGCACAGAACCACGCATCTCTCATCGAGCTTGCCGGCAGGCTCCCGCATGCGGATGGCAGGAAGGCTTTCATCTTCTCGACATATGGTGCACCGGAGGCCATGTTCAGGGGAGAACGGCTCAGGGATTTTATCAGGGATAACCACGCAGCCCTCCGGGAAAAACTACAATCCCGGGGTTACACGGTCATTGACGAATTCAGTTGTCCGGGTCTCAACACCAACAGTTTCATAAAATATTTCGGGGGAGTGAACAAGGGCAGGCCCGATGCCGAAGACCTTCGGCACGCGGAAGAGTTTGCAGGGAATCTGAAGCGGTCCACCAGTATTGAAAAAATGGACAGATAAAAAAAGGAATTACCATGACAGACACAGCAACAAAAAAACCGGTATCGTCGCGGCAGAACATCCGGAAGTGGATTTTGATCATCTCCTTCCTTCTCATCCCGATCACGATCTTCTACATCTCCCCCATCGTCATCCTGATGGGGGCGGCAGAGGGAGTTGCAACGGGCAGCCTGCTGCTCTACATCGTGCTCTTCATCCTCTCGCTGTTCGTTGCCCGGCTCTGGTGTGGGTGGCTCTGCCCGATGGGGGCATGGCAGGAGATCTGTTCGCCGGTCATGAAGCACACCGTGAAGGAAGGCTGGCGCAACTGGATTAAGTACGGTGTCACCGTGCTCTGGCTTGCCGCGATTGCCCTCTCCTTTTACAGCGCCGGGGGAATCCGTTCTGTTGATCCCCTCTACGGAACCGTGAACGGCATCTCGATCACGTCCCTTGAAGTCCTGATGATTGTCGGTATGATCTTTCTGTTCATCTTCCTCATTGCATTCTTCACGGGACGGCGGGGAACCTGTCACGTCTTCTGCCCCATCGCAGGCCTGATGATCGCAGGCCGGAAGATCCGGAACCTCATCCACTGGCCGGCGCTCGGGCTCTCTGCCGATGCCTTCCGTTGCATTGACTGCAACGCCTGTTCGAAGAACTGCCCGATGGGCCTTGACGTGAACGGCATGGTCCGGAAGGATGAGATGGAGAACGCGGAGTGCATCATGTGTGCCAGCTGTGCCGACACCTGTCCGAAGGGTGTCATCAATTACGGATGGAAGAAGGAATAACCTGAAAGGTGAATTGTGAAGTCCGTCATCTATTACTTCACCGGTACCGGCAACACGCTTTACCATCACCCGGATGTCTCGATCAAGGACATGCGGGACCAGCGGGGCGAATGATCGTGGACGGTATCGGCAGCGGAAAGCGGATACTTGATGAAGTATCGGACCGGATCATCGCGATCACCTCGCGACGAACCATACTCGCGGCGCTAGCCGGGCTCCTGGTCACGGCGTTTCTCGTGAACGGCCGGCCGTTCGGTGTTGCACAGCTCATGGAGATCACCGGGGGTGTGGGCATCCTTGACATGGAAGTGTTGTATACCCCGGACCAGGCATACGCGTTCCTTGCTGCCATGGGGGAGGCCGGCCGGGCCTTCGATCTGACGCATATCATACCGATCGATCTCTTCGTCCCGTTCTTCTACGCACTCTTCCTCGCGACCTTCATCACATGGCTCCTGCACCGGTGGCTGCCCGTGGAGAGCGGGTGGCACCGGCTCAACGTGATACCGGTGGCAGGTGCAGTCTTCGATTACCTGGAGAATCTCGGGATCATCGCGATGCTCCTCGCATGGCCGGCCCGGATGCCGGAGATTGCACAGTTCACGATGGCTTCGACGCTCCTCAAGTTCTCGTTCAGTGCTGCTGCCTTCCTCATTGTTGCCATGGCGATCGCCGGATGGATCGTGTACGCAGTGCGGGGGCGTCTCAGGAGTCCTGCGGCATGACCGGGTCTGCCCGGCCGGAGTAATCGGATGGAAGGAACCAGCACGGATTACCGGAATATTTTCGATACCGCGATCACGGATTGCCTCTCGCAGGCACTCCGGATCATTGCCGCTGACCCGGCGCTCGCGATCCCCGGGACCGTGATCCTGCACCACCAGAAGAAGGCGGCCGCGGTCCGGAGCCGGCACGAACGCGAAGGGCTGCTCGTTCCCCCGGTGATGATCGTGAGCATCACCTCACGCTGCAATCTCGCATGCTCCGGCTGCTACATGCAGCACCGGGGCCATGCCTCGCAACCGGAGATGAGCCGGGCACTGCTCGCTGCGCTAGCCGGGCAGGCCGCAGACCTGGGCGTCTCGATCATCGTGATCGCGGGTGGCGAGCCGCTTGTACGGCTGGATGAGATCCTGGACCTGGCCCGGGCACACCCGGAAATTCTTTTTCCGGTCTTCACGAACGGCCTTTTGATCGATGAGTTCGTGGCTGCACGGATCGCTGCGTACCGGAACATTGTCCCGGTCATCAGTTTCGAAGGCTTCCGCAATGAGACGGATTCGCGCCGGGGAGCCGGGGTCTATGACCGGTTGCTTGCAGTCAGTGCCCGGCTGAAATGCCGGAATGTCTTCTTCGGCTGCTCGGTCACGACAACGCGGGAGAATTTTTCGCAGGTCACGGATCCTGCGTTCATCAGGGTGATGACAGAGATTGGCGCCCGGGTCTTCACGTATGTTGAGTACGTGCCCATGGAAGCCGGGACTGAAGATCTCGCACTGACCGCGGAGCAGAAGAAAATTTTGCAGGCCGTTCTTGCGGACTTCAACCGGAAATTCCCGGCGCTCTTCATCGGCTTTCCCGGTGATGAGAGCGCGTACGGCGGGTGCCTTGCCGCGGGCCGGGGCTTCGTTCACGTGAGCCCATCCGGAGATCTCGAACCCTGCCCGGCAGCGCCGTACTCGGATGCGAACCTTGCGAACGTTCCGCTGAAAGAGGCACTCCGCTCCCGGCTGCTCGGCCGGATCCGGGACGAGCCGGAGGTACTCACGGAAACGACCGGGGGCTGTGCACTCCGGGCGAACCGGGTATGGATAGAGGAGCTGGTGAACCGGGACTGAGTTGGGCTCCGCATTTTTTTAATATTTTTTACACAGGGAAAATTATCTTACATTTTTCCGGATTTTTCCGGATTTATTTCCGGAATTTTTTATGGCCCATGAGTCCGGCATTGCCCGGGCATCCGGTGCCGGACCGCCCCTGCTGATAAGTCCCGCAGAATTTTTTTTACCTGCACCAAAAAAGATAAGAGATCGGTATTGACAATCATCTTCCATGACACTTACGGACGTTCAGGTAACTGAAGTGATCGCAACCATTCAGCAGTATGCCACCGCATACCGGAAGAAAGACATCCGGGCATTATCGGCACTCTTTGCTCCGGGCATCAGCGGGTTTGGCAGCGGACCCGATGAAGTGATCTCAAACCATGACGATTTTATCCAGCATACCCGGCGCGACATGAGCCAAGCGACCTTGCTTTCGATTGAATATCCAGACCTGCAGGTTTTTGGCGATGGCAGGGTTGCCTGGGTAACTTCCGGGAACACGATGACGTATACAGTAGACGGGAAAACAAGAGAGACCCTCCGGGGCAGGGTGACGATGGTGCTGCGGAACACCGGGCGCCGGTGGGTTATCGAGCAGCTCCACTTCTCGATGCCCTATGGTGAACAATCCACGGGACAGTCGTTTCCCGGCGCATAGGCTTTAAAAATCTCTCCGGCTCGATGCCATGCCCCGTTCATTCATAACGGGCGATTGAACCGGAAGACCAGACGCGGAGATCACGTATTTGTGTTTCCGCAAAAATTGGGCGGGAGGCAATCGATACTCTTTTTGGCGGTGCCCCACGTTACAACCCTGCAAGATCCCGGGAACTGCGGATCGGCGTGATCGTGCCGGGCATCTGGCGTTCCAGATTCACGGGGAGTATCTCTTTCCGTTTCGGACCGGTTCCCATACCAGCCCGGAATCAGGATTTAAAAATCAGTTGTGATAATTATTACCGGTGTGACAGGGTAAATCAGAATCCGCCAGGTTTATGGGAATTCATACCCCATACGATTGCATGAAGCCGGGTTTTTCGGGTGTATTTTTCGCAGTCCTTATCGCACTGCTGCTCATTGCTGCCGGATGTACCCAGCCATCATCCCCTACAATGCCGGTAATTCCGGGGAAGGCCGCCCCGGTCAATGTGACCACCAATGAGACGCTGGTTGCGTTTGTCAACGAAGCCGTTGCCTACGCACATACTCATGGCAGGGAAGCAGCCCTTTTGGAATTTTCCAATCCGAACGGGTCGTTTGTCCGGGGCGAACTCTATATCTATGCCTATGATTTCAACAGCACCACCCTCGCCCACCCGGTCAGCCCGGAGATGATCGGGGTGAACCGGCTGCATGAACGGGATGCGCTCGGCAACCTCTATGCACAGGGATTTATCGATGCCGTGCAGGATGGCCGCGGGTATCTCTGGTTCTATTACAAAAATCCGGTGCACAATAATGCCATCGAGAAGAAACTCGGGTACGTGGCAAAGGTGGATGACGGCTGGTGGCTGGGCTCCGGCGTCTATTATGGCCCGATCGAACCGTCGCGTGTGACATCGTCGGGTGCTCCGTCAACCACGCAGGAGATCAAGGATTTTGTGGATTCTGCTGCCGCCTATGCCCAGAAGAACGGGAAGGATGCGGCCCTCAAGGCATTCAGCAACACCTCAGGTCCGTTTGCATCCGGCGATCTCTACATATATGCCCTTGATTATTCCGGCACTGCACTTGCGCTGGCATACCAGCCGCAACTTGTCGGCACCAGTTTCTATGATATCAAAGACTCCTCCGGCAGGTATTATACCCGGACCGAGATCCATCTTGCACAAGATGGCGGGGGGTATCTTGTGTACCAGTATCCGGACCCGGCGGCAAATTTCACTGTGCGCTACAAGATCAGTTACGTGCGTCCTGTCGATGACACGTACTGGATCGGTGCCGGCATCTATACGAGCGAAGACACGCTTGTCGACCAGGAACTCCGGCAGTTTGTCACGGACGCAAAAGTCTATGCGAAAACCCACGGGAAAGAGAACGCACTGGCCGAGTTCAATAACCCGCATGGATCGTTTACACGCGACGGCCTTTACATCTTTGCCGACGATTACCAGGGGACGGCACTTGCATGGCCCTACCGCCCCGACCTGGTGGGAAAGAACCTGTACAATACGACCGACTCCATGGGAACATACCATATCCGGTCCATCCTCACCAGCGCCCGTAACGGCACCGGGATGGTTGAGTACTACACGGAGAACCCGGTAACCAATATCACGCAGCTCAAGATCAGTTACGTGACGGATGTTGACGGGACCTGGGTGCTCGGTGCAGGCCGGTACATTGAACCCAATACCATCAACCTGCGGGGATAATCGTCCCCCACTATTTCAGGAAATTTACGGGTCACCATTCTCCCGGTCTTTTCTGTGATCGCTTCGAGCAGGTCGATCCTGGAATTTTCAGATAGTGAACCCGTGGGGCTGCGCCCTCCGGGCGAACCGGGCGTGGGTGGAGAAACTGCTGCGGTTGCACTAATTCTGGCTCTGTCAGCTCGGTTTTTTGACCATGACCAAACAAAGGCCATTTTCGCCTCCGATTGTCCCTCCCGGGGGTCCGACCGACACAGTATCGTATAAAAACGACACTATTGTTTGGGGATTCCGCCAGAACGGGCCCGGAATAGCGTGAATGTGGGTAAACTGCGCCCTGAAAAAGCACGATTTAGCACTATTCCAGCGGACGATCTCCCAAAAACCCGGATTTTCCGGTTTTTCCAGGGCCCCGCGAAAGATCACCCAGCAAAAAGATGCCCATAGCGGTGTTCTGCGGGCCGATCGGGGGGTGCCACCAAGTGCCGGACGTGGCGACTGGCTGCCGGAACTGATCCGGAATACCCGTTTCACGTCGTAGGAAACGTTATTGGGGGATTGTCAGACATCTGGTAAGGGGGGGTCTCCGACGGAGACTGAGGTGTATGGGGAGGAGGACTTGTGGGGGATTGACTGGGCCCGGTGCCGGAATGGTGTAGTGGAATGTGCGGGAATTTTTTTTGGCCGTACTTCTGAAAAAAATTTTGTACACGATGCCGGAAAAAGTTTTCCGGAAAAAATTTTGAATTTTAAAAAAAATCTTTTGTGAATAAAAAAAATCCGGGAAATTACGATGCATGACGCACTTACCGTGACGTAACCGTGCGATCAAGAATCTTGCCAAGCCGCGACCCGGTGACCCGGCAGACGCAAATTTCCCGGACGTTTCACTTTCCTGCCGCATCCCGCTCCCTTTTAATATCATAATTAAAGATCCTAATCATCGTGACCGAATTCCAGCTCGCATCCGGTTTCGCACCGGCCGGCTCGCAACCGGACGCGATCAGAGCGCTCAAGAAAGGACTTGAAGAGGACCGGCAGTACCAGACCCTGCTGGGTGTCACCGGATCCGGCAAGACCTTCACGATGGCAAACGTGATCGAAGCCGCCGACCGGCCCACGCTCGTGCTTGCCCACAACAAGACGCTCGCCGCCCAGCTCTACTCAGAGTTCGCGGACTTCTTCCCCGCAAACCATGTCGAGTACTTTGTCTCGTACTATGACTACTACCAGCCGGAATCCTACATCCCGGCGCGTGACCAGTACATTGAGAAGGACTCCGCGATCAACCCGAAGATTGAGCAGCTCCGCCTCTCTGCGACAGCCTCGCTCTCGCACCGAAAGGACGTGATCGTGGTTGCCTCGGTCTCCTGCATCTACGGCCTCGGCAACCCGGAGAACTTTAAGAATATGGGTTTCGAGCTCGCGGTCGGCCAGAAAATTTCCCGGACCGAGATCATGAGCCGGCTCCTGGACATTTTGTTCGAGAGGAACGATCTCGAACTGATGCCGGGCCGGTTCCGGGTCAAGGGCGACACCATCGACATCATTCCCGGGTACTTCAACAACATCATCCGGATCGAGATGTTCGGGAATGAGATCGAGCGGATCCGCGAGATCGACAAGAACACCGGGGCGAGCAACGAGGAGATGAAATATTTCTACGTGTACCCGGCCCGGCACTTCGTCACGCCCGAGAGTTCAAGGAAAGCAGCGATCGCCTCCATCCAGAAGGAACTCGACGAGGTCCTGCCCACGCTCGGCATGCTCGAAGCCCACCGGCTCGAACAGCGGACCCGGTACGACATCGACATGATCGAAGAGATCGGCTCCTGCAAGGGGATCGAGAATTATTCGCGCCACTTTGACGGGCGGAGCGAAGGCGAGAAGCCCTACTGCCTGCTCGACTATTTCCCGGACGATTTTTTGATGATCATCGATGAGAGCCACCAGATGATCCCGCAGCTCCACGGGATGTACAATGGTGACCGTTCGCGCAAGAAATCCTTAATCGACTACGGGTTCCGGCTGCCAAGCGCGTACGACAACCGGCCCCTGAAGTTCCACGAGTTCGAGCAGTACATGAACTCGGTGGTCTTCGTCTCGGCAACGCCCGGGGAATACGAACTGAAGAAATCCGGAAAACCGGTGGAGCAGATCATCCGGCCCACAGGCCTTGTGGACCCGGTGGTCGAGGTCCGGCCCATTGACGGGCAGACTGAGGACGTGATCAAGGAAGTGCAGAGGACGATCGCCCGGGGCGACCGCGTGCTCATCACCACGCTCACAAAGAAACTGGCCGAGGAACTCTCGGAGTTCCTGGCGGACCGGAAGATCCGGACCCGCTACCTCCACTCCGAGATCCAGACGCTTGAGCGGAGCGAGATCATCCGCGAGCTCCGGCTCGGGAAGTTCGATGTGCTGGTCGGGATCAACCTGCTCCGGGAAGGCCTCGACATCCCCGAGGTCGGCTTCATCGCGATCCTCGACGCGGACAAGGAAGGATTCCTCCGCGACACAAAAAGCCTGATCCAGATCATCGGCCGGGCGGCCCGGAACGTGAACGCGAAGGTTGTCCTGTACGCCGACACCATGACCGACTCGATGAAGCGGGCGATTGCCGAGACGAAACGCCGGCGCGAGCTGCAGGTAGCGTTCAACAAAAAGCACCACATCACCCCGCAGACGATCATCAAGCCGGTGAAAGAGAAAGAGGTCGAGATCACCGATATCAAATATCTGCCGACACCGGAGATCCCGAATGTGCTCATCGACTTAGAGAAACAGATGCGGGACGCGGCCGAGAGCCTTGACTTCGAGAAGGCGATTGCACTGCGTGAGCAGATCAAGAAGCTGAACGAGCGGCTCGCTGCTGCCGGAAGGTAAACGCAGTCCGGATACTGAGCCGTTGCATCAAACGAGCCGGATCAGGTTTTCCCGTCCTTTCTTCACTTTGATGATCGTGCCCCGCACATGGAGGTCGTTCAGCACCGTGCTCACCGATGACCGGGGCAGACCGGTCATTTTAACGATCTCCGACTGGAACATTTCGCCATCATGAGACCTGAGCAGTTGCAGGATCCGGTCCTCGATGCTCAGTATCTCGGTCTCCGTCAGGAGCGTGGGAGCCGCGGTCTCCTCAGGAATTTTTTCGTTGTTGTGTTTGCGTCTGCGCAGGAACACACCACCGGCAACGGCGATTACGATGATAAGCACGAGACCGCCGGCAATTGCCGGCAGCGGGAATGCCGGCGGTTCAAGCACCACCCGTGGTTCGCCGGCACCAAACGAGCGCTGGCCGTACCAGATCAGCCCGTTACGTGAATCGTCAGGTTCCGGTTCTACCAGTGTTACGGTATACGATTCAGGATACCGGATGATGAGCGTGTTGTCATTTTCCAGGTACAGTCCGCCGGCAAATGCATCGCCGATGGTCATCGTAGTGCCGGGTTGGGTAAACCCGCTCCAGCGTGCGGTATAGACCACGATACCGTACCTGCCGGTCGGCGATTCCTGTATGATCGCATCGCCCGTCACCCCGGTGATAGCCATGTGACGGCCGGTCATCACCGCAGCCTGTGCCGCCGACCGTTCCATCAGGTCCCGGAACTGGGGGAGGTAGACTGTCGGAAGGTCGAGAGTATATGCCTCGAAATCCGTACCGTCCGTATTCGTTGACAGGAGCGTGCGGTACTCAACGCGCCAGAGTGCCGCCCCGTCATCTGCGACCGTGACCGTATAGGCAACCGAGTAGTCCGGCGTTGCTGCCGCTGCTGGTATACCGGTCAGGGCAATGGATAGCAGGAGAATAAGTATCACCGGCATTCCCTGCTGGAGCACGCGTGTCATGGTTTTAGTTCCGGATATCCTGTGAGATTGTTGTTGTGCGATATGAAAAAATTAAGGGACTCTCAGAGACCCGGGGATTTGTATGAATTACCGGCTCTTGCCGTTGCCTGCGCCTGAACTACGGCTGCTGCCGGCATTGCCGTTGCTGTCGTTTCCGTTGCCGTTTGATGTGCTGTTATCGGTTCCGGATTTTCCTTTTCCTGTGTCATCCGTATCCCGGGATGGTGCAATGGTTGTCATGGTCCCGGCAGCCTGCTCGCCCGGGGATGTGGATACTTCGGTTATCCGGCCCTGTCCTTTGCCGTTATCGTTTCCCTTGTCCGTGCCCTGCCGGACCTGCTGCGTCTCCTGCACCTGAAGCGTCTGGTTCTGGCCGGCATTCCGGGAATCCTTCTGCTCCCTGACATCGAGCCGGACCGCTTTCATGATGGTCGCGTTGTTCTTCTGCATGACACGTTCAAACCGGGTCATGGTCTTTTCCTCAAACTTCTCTTCAAGGGTGAGGCTGTTATTGTACGCCCGCATGAGCCCGGTGTTGTTCGGGTGGCTTTCCAGCAGGCCTGCCAGGACGAGCTGGTGTTTTGCAGCCATCTCCTGGGCATGTAACAGGCCGGTTGCGTTTGAATCCGCATAGGTCTGGAGGCGCAGCCTCGTGATGTTGGTCTTCTGCCCATAGAGATCAAGGGCCCGGTCGGCATCGCCTGAATTGTTCAGCTGCAGTTCCCGGTACGCCTCGGATAAGCGCAGTCGTGCCGTGGTCATCTGTTTGTTGAAGCGTTCGGTCTCGTTCGTTGTGAAGGACTCGTCAAGGTCTTCAAACGCGATCTTGAGACCGTACAGCGGGCTGCCCGGACCGATCGAACCGGTGTACGCCCCGATATCCTCTGCAATAACCGTCCCGTTACTTCCCGTGGTATCCTCCAGTGCTGCGACAGTGCCTGTCATGCAGAGCAGTGCGAGCACGAAGATACCGGTAATCCACCCGGATTTTTTTATCATGGTCAAATCTCCAGATTTTTAGCGAATTGCCGCTGATACAATGGTCAGGCCCGGGCGGGATAAGCCCACCGACAATCCCAAAAAAAAGAGATCGGCCGTAGTGGTTCCGGTACTGAAACGATCGTTCAGGATTGTTCAGATGACTGATACGGGCACGGATTAACGAAATTGCCGGGGCTGGAAATCGGGAGTCAAATCATCTTTTTTTATCCTGAAACCGTGTGATCGCGCGAAACAGTGAGGAAGGGCGTCCGCCCGGGTGAAGATGCACGCGGGCATGAATTCTCTAACTGTTATGTGAAAGACCTGCAAAAAACAAAAAAAATGTGATAACCCGGGCAGACCGGTTACCTGCCGGACGGCCCGTAAAATCGAAGTTACCCCAGTCCCCACTGCGCCAGGGTCGTCCGCGAGGGATCCACATCGTCCCAGTTCCAGCCCAGCGCCTCGATGATGCGGGAGATTGGCTGCTTGATCGTCTTGTCCAGCATCAGCTCGCGGTCCACCACGAACTCCGGCGGTACCTGGTCGGCATACTCGAAACAGAGCACGTCCGTCTTGGGATATTTCGACGTCACCTGTTTGATGTAGACCCGTTTTGGCTTGCTGCCTTTGCCAAACTCCGTGTGCAGGTACTGGTTCGCGTACTTTGCCCCCCTAACCTGGGCATCGTCCGATTCGTAATCATCGAGCGCCTTGCCGATCCCGCCCGGGATACCGATCTCGTCCAGCGTGTACTTCCCGGCCCGGTATTTTGTGATCACGCCCGAGAGGAAGGCCTTGATCTCCGCGTACTCTTTGCCGTCAAGGATCTGCTCCATCACGGTCATCTGCACGATCTTCGTGATCTGCGGCGTGTCGCTCCGTTTGATCTCGAAGCCCACGATGTCGGTCTCGTGCACATCCTTTCCCTCTTTCCAGACGAGCGAGCCTGCGTACCGCTTCTTCTTACCGGCCTGGAAGAAGCGGGCATAGATCTTCTCGAACTTGATGGAGAAGAAGTTGGTATCGGCGTTCAGCTCGGTCTTGGCAAAGACCGGGTAACTCGCGTTGAGCGTCTTCTCGATCGACCTCGCAAGTTCGATCGTCTTCTCGCGGTCGAGCGGCGGGAGCTGGATCATGCAGGAGTCCGTGTCGCCATAGATCACCTTGTAGCCCTGAGCCTCGATCGTGCGCCGGGTGTGCTCGATGATCGCCCGGCCCACGGAGGTGACCGCCGACCCGATCTCCCGGTCGAAGAGACGGAACCGGACGTACCCCGAGACCCCGTAGTAGGTGTTCATGATCACCTTCAGGACGTTCTGCTGCATGTCGTACATCAGGTACTCGGGTGAGCCGAACGCAAACGTATTGCGGAGCGCCTTCTTCTCGTCCCGCTCCTTCAAGAGGTCTGCGATGATGCTCCGGGTCAGGCCGTCCGGCTCTTTCCGGAACCGGATGCCGTTTGGCGCCCTGAGTTCCCCGTTTGGATCTTTTGTCTCCATCGAGGCATTGATCGTCATCATCGCCATCGGGTACAGGGACTTTAAGTCGAGCACCACCACGTTCTCGCGGACGCCCCTGCTCGGCTCGAAGACCGTCGCCCCCTCGAACTCCTCGGCATTGGCAAATCCCTTGGAAGGGAGTACGTACTTCCCGAACGCCTTTTTCAGGACGTAGACATCGATCACGTTCGAGGAGTTCAGGGTCCGGTCGAGCGGGCAGCCCACGTACCGGGCGATCTCCCGGTAGAACCCGATGATGTTGTCCTTACGGTTGATCTTGACGCAGAGCTCCACGTCCTTGAAGTTGTACTCGACAAAGAGCGCCGGCTGCTTCTTCCAGAGATCGGAGACCGTGCCGGTGTACCGGACCTTCTGCTCGCCCAGTTCCTCCATGGCGATCGCGTCGAGCCGGTACGATTCCTTCTGGCTCAAGTGCATCTTCTTGTACGCGGTTAAGAGATCGAAGAGTGCCCGTCCCCGCAGGGCATTCCGCTCGGTCATGCCCGGGATCCGGGCAAGCGAGTCCGGGCGGAGGCCGAGTCGCTCCATCCTGCCGGTGATGTAGGGCATATCGAAGTCCACGAAGTTCCAGCCCGAGAGGACATCCGGGTCACGGGCAACAATGTAGGCTGTGAATGCCTTGAGCATCTCGGTCTCGTCCGCGTACGGGCAGATCGTGTGTGTACCTTTCCGGAAGCAGCCATTCGGAAGTCCTTCCCCGCCCAGCTTGCCGGCAAGCTCGCCCGGCATCCCGCTGGCCAGCAGGAACGTGGTATAGTCCTCGTCAAAGGAGTCGTAACAGGTGATGCAGGTGATCTTGTCCCGCTGGGCATCGGGAAAGCCCCGCTCATCCTCGCATTCGATATCGATGATGCAGTTCCGAGCCGGGGCATCGACATCGGCCGTTGCGATCTCGTGGAAGTCAGCGGTCTCCTGCGGGACTGCCACGCCTCCCGTGAGCCCGGAGTCGATCATGAACCGGGTGGCAAACGGGATGTCTGCCTCGAAGTGACGGTAGCGTTCCCGCACTTCACGGACATCGCCCGGCCGCTGGGTGTAGAGCCGGCGGAGCGGTTCGTTCCGGATCGAGCGGTAACTCGTCCCGGTCTCAAGATCTGCCTGCGGGGGGAGGGGGAGTGCCTCGGCCTGCTCGGCCGCAACGTAGAAGTACGGCCGGAAGCCGGTGATGTCCAGCCGTTTTGCTCGTCCCTGTGTGTCGCGCCCGAAGATGTGGATGATGGGACCACCCGGGGAGTTGCTGTACTCCACCTGGTTGATCGCGATCCGGATCCCGGCCGGCTGCACCGGTGCTTGAGGGGCTTCAGCCCCATGTTCTTCAAAAAGGGACTGCTGCACCATATCAGGGCACCGCTTGTCGGCAGAGCCCGGTTACGAATGCCCCGGCATCCGCCATCTTCCGCTCTTCCCACGCGTCAAGTTCCCACTCGTGGATCTCGCGGATGCCCTCTCTCCCGATGGTGACGGGCACGCCAAGTGAGCAACCGGAGAGTCCGTACTCGCCTTCAAGCACCGCGGAGCAGACTGCCATCTCACCGGTATCAGATAATACCATCCGGGCGAGTCGTGCGATATGGAGTGCGGGCCCGAAGACCGTTCCTCCCTTCCCTTTGATCACTTCCATGCTCGCCCCCCGGAGTCCCCGGAGGATATCTTCCCGCACGGATTCATCCACGGGATTATCGAGCCGGGAGAAGACCGGTACCTGGTGTTCCCCATGCTCGCCAAGGACAAAGGGCATCCCCCCGATGCTGCGTTCGCGGAGGGCTGTGCCGAGCCGGGCGCTGTCGAGCTGGCCGCCAAACCCGATGCAGTGCTCGCGGGGGAGGCCCATCTTTCTCGTAAGATAAAAATTATTGATATCCATCGGGTTCGTCACGGTGATCAGGATTCCCGAGAAGCCTTTGAGGAGACCGGCGCAGTCGCGGACTGCCGGCAGGTTCGCGCTCAGGAGATCGGCCCGGGTTTTTACGGAAGGATTGCGGGGCATCCCGGCCGCAAAGATGCAGAGATCGGCAGTGCGGATCTCGGACCGGTCCGTGCTGATCGCCACATCCAGGCCGGTATGCTGGAGGTCAAGCACCTGCGCTTTGAGAAGATCCGGCACCGTATCGTACAGGACGAGATCACGAGAGATCCCAAGCGATGCAGCGAGGTAGGCAACCTCGCCGCCGATTCTCCCGACTCCTACGATTGCAAGGCGCGCCATCTGGTATCAGTATGGGTATGCTAATAATAAATTAACAACCATCTCCTGATCAATGGTTACTCTCAAACCGGGGCCGGTCACTGCGGGCGGGGTGGAGCTGGAGAACCACCTCCTCCTCGCAGCCGGCGTCCTTGGTACTACCGGTGCATCGCTCTCGCGGATGCTGCATCTCGGGGCGGGCGGGGTGGTCACCAAGTCCATCGGCCCCCACCCTAAGGAAGGGCACTCTGGCCCCTGCCTTGTCGTACTTGAAGACGGGCTCTTGAACGCGATGGGACTTCCGAACCCGTCAAAGGAGTTTGTGGACGAGATTGCAGGTCTCAGAGGCAAACCGGTGATTGCCAGTATCTTTGGCGGCACCCCGGAGGAATTTGCGGAGGTGGCCGGCTGGTTTACCGGCAAAGTTGCGGGTATCGAACTGAACCTCTCCTGCCCCCATGCGGAAGGGTACGGGGCAGCGATCGGCAGCGACCCGGCACTGGTGGAGGCCTGTACGCGTGCGGTGAGTAAAAGCGGAGTCCCAACGTGGGTGAAACTCACTCCGAACGTTACCGATATCACCGCGATCGGGAAGGCGGCCGAGAAGGGCGGGGCGAGCGCAATCGTTGCCATTAACACGGTCAAGGCGATGCGGATCTCCACCGGCCTCAGGCGGCCCATGCTGGGGAACCGGTACGGCGGCCTCTCGGGTAAGGCGGTCTTCCCGATCGCGGTCCGGTGCGTGTATGAACTCTATGAAGCGGTAAAGATCCCGGTCATCGGGTGCGGGGGGGTTTCAACGGCTGACAACGTCATCGAGATGATGATGGCCGGTGCTGCGGCGGTCGAGATCGGCAGCGCGGTCTGTGGGGATGTGAAGGTCTTCGATACGATCCGGGGAGACCTCTATACGAAGGATGGGATTCCGGCCGGGGAGATCGTGGGGTGCGCCCATGACTGACGGGACACCGGTCACGGTCACGATCAAGGGCGTCCGGCAGGAGACCCCGAATATCAAAAGCCTCTTCTTTGACCGGGAATTTATCCTCTCCCCGGGCCAGTTCGTGATGGTCTGGGTCCCGGGCGTGGACGAAGTCCCGATGGCGCTCTCCTCATCCACCGGTATCACCGTGCAGAATGTCGGGGACGCCACCGCGGCCCTGTGCAACCTTTCCGTGGGGGATAAGATCGGGATTCGCGGGCCGTTTGGCCACGGCTTCACCATCTGCGAGAAGGTTCTCGCCATTGCCGGGGGAGTCGGGGCAGCCCCCCTCCTCCCTCTGGTAAAAGCCGATTACGTGATGACGATGCTGCTTGGCGCCCGGACCGAGTCCGAACTCCTCTTTGTCGACCAGCTCGATGAATGCACCGATGTCCTGATCGCCACCGATGACGGGACGCAGGGGCACAAAGGGTTTGTGACGGCCCTGATGGACGAGCTCAATCTTGCCTCGTACGACCGGATCGCCGTCTGCGGGCCGGAAGTGATGATGCGATCTGTGCTCACGAAAGTTGCCGAGAAAGGGCTTGAACATAAAACCGAGTTCTCGCTCCACCGGTACATGAAGTGCGGGGTGGGCGTCTGCGGGTCGTGCTGCACCGATCCCTCCGGGCTCCGGGTCTGCCGCGACGGCCCGGTCTTTCCCGGGGATGTGCTCATGAAGAGCGAGTTCGGCCACTACATGCGGGATGCGAGCGGCCAAAAGAAGAATATCTGATTTTGTTTTTTTATCGTAACGCTCGATGGGGGTGATTCCCCCGCGTTCGTTATTCGCAGGTATCGGGGCTCCGGAGCCGGAATGCTCCCCTGGGAACCGTGATCTCAAACCGGGCACCCTTTCCCGGCTCCCCGGTCTCCTGCATGGTCATGCCCGTGGTGCCGAGGATCTCTCTTGCCAGGAACAACCCGTACCCGGAATTCCGGTAATACTCCCGCTTGAAGATCTTCTCTTTTGCACCCGCGGGGATGCCGATGCCGTCATCCTCGTACACGATGACGAGCTGATCCCCGCACTCCCGGTAGGTGAAGCGGGAGACGGTTGCATGCTCCCCGTGGTGCAGGGTATTTTCTAAAAGATTGTAAAATACCTTCTCCAGCTGGTGATCTGCGAAGACCTCCAGATGGGCGAGCGTCTTCTCAATACGAAGGTGGTGTGTACCAAGGTGCCTCATGGCCATATCGACCGTGCTTCCAACGTTCTGCCATGCCGGGGGCCTGGTACCGATATACTGGTAATCCTGGGTGAACCGGATCTGTTTCTGGATGAGATCGGTGACCTGCCCGATCTTCTTGAGATGCTCTGTTACGAGGGCCGGGTCGTGGACCTCTTCCTCGGCAAGCGAGAGATACATGACGATTGCCGTGACCTGGTTGAGAATATCGTGGCGCGTGATGGAGGAGAGGGTGTTGAGCTTGCGGTTTGCGAGGGTAATTGCCTCCTCGAACTGCCGGCGTTCATCGATCTCTGCGATCAGGACCTCGTTGGATCGCGTAAGTTCGCGGGTCCGCTCCATCACGCGCTGCTCCAGATCCTCCCGGGCCTTATGGATCACCCGCTCGGCAAGCTTGCGTTCGGTGATGTCGGCCACCGAACAGAGGATGGTATTGCCCAGCGAGAGCGAGGCCGAGACCAGTACCTGGCGGACATCCCCGGTGGCCGTGGTGAAATGGAGTTCGATATCCCCCACCTGCTGGTTGCGGCGGATCTCAGCTCTGAACATCTCATACTCTTTGGGATCCGTCATGATCTCCGCAAGAGGTTTTCTATTGAGATCTCCTGGCTCTGCCTGGAGCAGGCGGGTGCATTTGTTGTTGATCTCAACAATCCTCATGGTGGCACAATCGCAGGTGAAGATGCCGGCCTGCGAGTTCTCAAAGATGCCCCGGAATTTTCGCCGTTCGTTGAGGAGCCCCTGCGCGAACGATGACGTGACGACGCCGATGGTGACGAAGATCACGAACCATGCCGTGGAGACGGCAACGAGCGCCGGGTTGAAGTTGCTTAAGGAATACACGAGCAGGAGATAGATGATACTGAGGGCGAGGGTGAAGAGAACACCCCTCTTTGGCGAGAACCAGACACAGACGATAATAGGGATGAAGAAGAGGAACTGGTAGACATCATTGATGCCGTGTTGCAGGGAGTAGATCGTGGCAACAATGGCAAGGACACTGGTGATGACGATCGCAGCAAAAAACCAGAACCTGCCGGTTCGGGTAAGGCCCTCCGGGTGTTGGGGACTGGTATTCATCGATCGTCCTCCGGGTCTCTCCGGTCCGGACTCTTCTGGGGAAGGATCGTGCGTTCGAACCGTCGGCGCTCCAGGATCTCGGCCTGGAGTTCGGCATTGATCTTCTCTAAGTGGGCGGTTCGTGCCCGTACCTGCTCTTCGAGATCGTCGAGGGTCCTCCGTATCTCTTCATCAACGATCTTGGTGCCGGTGATATCGATCGTGGAACAGAGGGCTCGCTTTCCCGTGACCAGGACCGCCGAGATCACAAACCGGGCAAGCGTCCCATCCTTTGCCCGGAAGACGCCCTCTGTCTCCGATCCCGCCCGGTCCGGCCGCAGGGCCGTGATGAACTGCTCCCGTTCCGTGTTTTCAGTCCAGATGGTTTTAATGTCCTTACCCAGCAGTTCCGCCCGTTCGTACTTCAGCCACCGGGCGCATTTGATATTGATCTCAAGGATCCGCAGGGTCTTCCGGTCAAAGCAGATGATCCCGTCCTGCGTATTGTCAAGGATGCTCCGGATCCGGCTCTGCTCTTCGAGCAGTTGTATGGCAAACGATGATGCCACCACCCCGATGGTGATGAAGATCGCAAACCACGCGGTAGCAATCGCAATGAGGTCCGGGTGGGTGAACCCGTACAGGTACACGAGCCCGATGTAGGTCATGCCGATCCAGAGGGTGACGAGCACGGCCCGTTTCGGGTAAAAGTAGACCGCAAGGATGATGGGAAGAAGGTAGAGGAAGGGAAAGACTTCGAAGATCCCATGGCTTAAGGAGAAGACGGTGGAGAAGACGGCACCGATATAGGCTGCAGCAATAAGAAGAAAGTGCAAAACTTCGCTGTTCTCGGCAGAAATGGGTTGCATCGTTGTATCGTTCCGTTAAAGATAGTATCAGGATCTGTACTGCGATGATTTCAGTAGGTTACGTATCGTACCTCTCGTTACTTGCTATTTCAATATAGTGATTTATTACTGACCTGCACCACGGGCTTACGGACCCTCCGGTGCATCGCGGCAGGTGATCACCTTCCCGTTGATCCGTTCGAGATCCTCGAGCTTGTTGATGTTCGTGAAACTCTTCAGCTCGGGATCAAGGGATTTGAGTTCAGCCATCGGGACGTACCGGGTGTTGATGGAACGGATCATCGGGCGCAGGGAGAAGGATGCGTGATCTTCAAGATAGTTCACCAGCACGGATCGCCGGTACACTGCATGGAGGGGCTCGATCATATCGCTGTTCCAGCTCGGGATCACGGCATCGTGGTCGTCGATGACCGAGAAGAGATACCGGATGACACGGGTATCGATGCAGGGCATGTCGCACGCGGAGACAAAGAGGAGATCCCCTTTGGCTGCGAGGGCCCCGGCATGGAGCCCGCCGATCGGGCCGATGCCCTGCCGGATGTCGGTGATGCATCGCACGCCCTCAAGGTTACTGAACCGTTTGCACTGTTCCGGGTCGCGGGCAACCAGGATGATCTCATCGGTCACTTCGCGAAGGGTATCGACCAGGCGTTCGATGAATGTCTGACCATCGTAGATGAAGAAATATTTCTCTTTCCCGTTGGCACGCCGGGCCTCGCCACCTACCAGGACAACGGCGGATCTCATCGCCTCACCCCATTTTTCGCAAGCGATTCGCGGAATTTGATCAGATCGACCATCATCGCATTGCAGGGTGTCGGGATGCCATGCTCCCGGCCCTTTGCCACCACGGCCCCGTTGATGAAATCGATCTCGGTTCTGCGCCCCCGTGACAGGTCCTGGAACATCGATGAATGGTGGCGGACGGTTGCCGGGAGCTGGACTGTTTTGAGGAACTCCAGGTATTCCCCTGCATCCTTCCACGGCAGCCGGACGCCTTCGGCCGCAACTACCGCAAACGCTTCCGTGACCAGTTGTTCAATGATCCGCCATGCTGCCGGGTGGGCAAGATTCCCGTACGGTACGGCCATCACCGCGCCGAGCGGGTTGAGGGCACAGTTGTACAGGGTCTTGCCCCAGAGTTCCGATCGGATCGTGCCGCTCGTCTCCACGTTCATGCCGGCTTTGCGGATCAGGTCGGCGAGCCGGGTGACCGGCTCGTCCAGACCTTCCGGGAACCGCCCGAGTTTCATGGGTCCCGCCTCGACCGAGACATGCACCGCCCCGTCGCCCCGCCACTCGAAACCCGTGATGATCATTCCCCCGATCACGCGGTTCGTGTACCGGCTTATGATCTCCTCGTTGCCGATCCCGTTCTGGAGGCTGACGGTCTCGGTATCGTGGATGAGGTCTGCATACTGCTGGCAGATCGCTTCCGTGTCCTGCGACTTTGAGGAGACGATGATATAATCGAAGCGGCTGCCCGCAGGCACGGTCTCGGCAGCGCTGAACCGGCATGTTCCCTCGCCCCAGATGCCGGTCATGGCAAATCCCCCGGTGGCAATCGCATCGGCACATTTCTTCCGGCAGACTGCGTGGACGTCGGCAACCTGCGAGAGCTTCGCTGCAACCGAGAGCCCGACTGCACCGGCACCGAGAATGAGGATCTTCATGGAGATATTCTGCCAGAATAGTTGGATCTTCAGTATGTAGTAGTTTACGCTGGCGTTGCGCTGCCCTTCCGGGCTGCTTTCTTCTCCATCGCAAGCAGCAGTTCCTTGATCTCCAGCGCCGGGGAGAATCCCCCGATCCCGTCCGCGGCCACGACCCGGTGGCAGGGGATGACGAGCGGCGTGATGTTGCGGGCCATCGCCTGCCCGACCACGCGGGGGGATGTGCCGACTGCCTGTGCGATCTCCCCGTAGGTTGCGGTCTTCCCGTACGGGATCTCCTGCACGGCCCGGTAAATCCGGCTGTAGGGCGTGTCGCCGTGGATCCCGACGCTGTCCAGTGCCCGGAGATCCACGGGCTTCCCGGCGCAGAACTGCCGGATCAATGACGGGACATCGCCCTCGATCCCGGTGGTCGCGAACCGGACCCGATGGACTGTGTTTTCGCTCCAGTGCACCTGCACGTGCCAGAGCCCGAGCCGGCACGACCCGCTTACGACTTCCATTGCGCGAGCACCTCCCGGAACTTTTCGTAATCGCACGCGATCATCTCGTCCTGCATCCACGGCGGCAGGGCGGTCTTCACCCGCTGCTCAAGGAATCGCTTTTCGCCGAGCACGAGCACACCCTTGTCCTCCGGTGTCCGGAGCACGCGACCGAGCGCCTGGAGCGAGCGGTTCACTGCCGGCAGCGTGTAGCAGAGGAACTCGCCCTCTGCCCCGAACTTGTGCCGGTAGTACTCGATCATCATCTTCCGGACGCGGTTGAACGGCGCGAGCGGGAGGCCGATCACCATGGCCCCTGAAAGCATCTCGCCCCGGTAATCGAGCCCCTCGCTCCATTTCCCGCCGCAGACCGCGAACATCACGCCCGACTCTCTCCGGGACGGGAGGGAGAGGAACTCTGCAAGGGCCGCGTTCGCGTTGGCGGTGTCGCGGGGCTCGATGTAGATCCGCTTTCCCCGGATATCGCGGGAGGTGAGTTCTGCGTAACTCTCCAGGATCTGGTAACTGGGGAAGTAGATCGCCCGGTTGCCTTTGAGCGAGCAGAACGCCCGGATGTAGCTTGCGATCCGGTTCGTATTGTCCTTGTTCTGCCGCATCGAGTACGCGGTGGTGACATCGTTTGCGCAGGCAATGAGCCGGTTCTCTTTCGGGAACGCATTCGGGAGCGAGAGCATGGTGACCGGGACCTTACCGAAATAATAGTTCCGGAAACTCTCCACGGGTGAGAGCGTGCCCGAGATCAAAATGGCACAGGCATGCGAGCCGCAGACTTCCGTGAGCGATGCTGCGGGGTCGATACTGCGGACTTCGAGCGTGATGCCCGACTCCTCTTTCCGGTACAGGGTCAGGAACGCGGGATCGGTTGAGGAGTTGGAGAGCCTCAAAAGAAATACGGTGAGCCGTTCGATGGCAGTCTCGCGGAACTCGCCGCCCTTGATGTTCTTCTCCCGTATTGTCTCCGAGAGACCCATGAGGTCGTCCACGATCTCGTCCATATCCTTGTACAGGGATTCCTTGGTCACCATCCGGTCGAAGATCGCCGGATCGAACCAGTCCTCTGCCTCGGGAGAGTTCTCAAGGCCGCGGATGAAGTCGGTGAGCCGGGGCAAAACGTGACGGACCGCCTCCGCTCCCTTGTGGCGCCGGGCCATGCCGGCCAGTTCCCGCGAGGCCTGTTCGAGATCGCTCTCAACGAGCGTGACGCTCTCGATGCCGGTGATGACGTCCCCGCAGTTGTGCGCCTCATCGATTAAGAGGAGCACGTCCTGCGGTTCGACCCCGAGATTGGCGTAGAGCTGGTCGCGGATCTCCCGGTCGAAGAGATGGTGGTAGTTGAGGATGACGATGTCGGTGGTCTTTGCGGCATGCATCATCAGCTCGTACGGGCAGATGCCGGAGCAGTACTCGGAGAGTTCGCGGGGCGGAGGCGGGTTTGCGATCACCCGGTCGGCCTTGCTGCGGAGTTCGGCCGAGGGGACCATGCGGACCCCGACGCCTTCTGCGGGAACGAACATCTTGCTCGCAATATAGTACGGGCAGAGGAGCGGGTGCTCCTTGTCCATCTTGCGGATCTGCTGGATGATGAACGGGTCTTTGGCCGGGATCATCGCACCCTTCTCGGCCCGGTCCCGCATCAGCGAGTTGCTGAACGCCTTGACGCCTTCGCAGCGCCGGTAGATGTCGCCCTCGCCGCCCAGCGGGCACATGCTGCCCTTTCCCACCAGGTACACGGCCTTGAGCTGCGGGGCCTTCTTCTTCACCAGTTCGAGTTCGCGGATGAAGGTGGTGAGCTGGCTGACCGTGCGGACCGCGATCACGATCTTCCGGTCCTTCCGCTCGGCCAGGAGCGAGGCAACCACGCTCGATTTGCCGGAACCGGTCGGGGCATCGATCATCGCGATCCCGCCCGTGCGGGCCACCTCTGCCGCGACTTCGAGCATGTGGCGCTGGCCGGGCCGGTACCCGCTGTACGGGAAGAACGTGTCGATGCTGTCCATGTCAGGGGTACTGTTGGCGGCGGAAGGTTTTATGGGTGTGGGGCAGCGTGAAAGTGAACGGGAATTTTTTGGACTTAAAAAAAATTGGCCAAATATTTTTTTCTGGCAAGCGCTTCACCATGATGTCTGACGCTCATGGGGGCTTTTGCCCCCGCCCGTGTGGGTGACCCCCGTTTGCGATAGTGCTGCATTACCGGCTCTCATGAACTGTAACCGATATGATCCGCCGTAAGGATGACAATTATCGCATTTGTAAGGAGTGCCTGAATCTGGTATCAACGTTCGACTGGGCCCTGCGGGATGTGTCGAAGCCCGCCCTCAATCCGGAGTTCAATTCTCGTATCCGTTAAACGTATTATGCCGAACAAGAAATTCTCTCATTGCAATGAAAACAACAAATACCAAAAAAAAATCCGGATCATAACTCCAGTAATTCAAAAACGGTCTCTCATTTTTTAAGCACAATTGATCCTGCAATACGACATGAGATCGCAGAATCTGTATTGAAAGCAAAACAGGAAATGGATTGTATTAATTTCCGTCCGGCATGATCATGTATTCATTTACCATACCCCTTCACCCCAACGCCCATATCAGAAAAATGCGAATCGTTTGTGACAACCGATGCGCCGACCGATAACGCGGACGCGGCAATGATCGCATCAGCAATGGAAATTCCCGGGCGTTTCATCGTGCCGGCATCCATTGCAATTTCCGGAGTCAGCGGGATACTGATAATTATCGCTGATAATTCCGAATTTCGATACCCGCATACTTCGCAATCTCGTTGAAGTCCGTGTCTGCGGTGATGATGACCGCTGCGTGATTTGCGAGTGCAATGCCGGCGATCAGGATATCGAATGCATTCACCCGGTTCCCCTCTTTTGCCATACGAGCTCCGATACCACTGGCAATATCGGCAGCCATTACATCAAGATCAAGGATCTCAACATCGGAAAAAAAGTGCCGGAAAAATTTCTCCTCCCGGGGGGATTTTATTCGCTGGATCCCTGCCATGATTTCGTAGTACGATATGACTGTCACGGCTGCCTTCTCCCCTTGTGGCAGGAGAGCGGAAAGATGTTCGTTCCGAAAGTAATCGATCAGGAACGAGGTGTCGAGGACAATCAAATTCTCGCCCGGCCGGAGTTACGCATCTTTTTGGTGAATGTGTGCAGTTCATCCAGTACTGATGAGTCACGGAGTGCCCCGGCATATTCCCGGATGTCCCGGTTCTTCCTGCTGACAAGGCGGTCTATGACATCCGAGAAACTGTCATCGCCTTCCTTGAGGACCAGAAGCGAATGATATGTTTCATCGCGGAGGGTAATGGTCTTCATTGCTTCATGCATTATTGCACGATATTATTTATATTTTATTTGCAGCAGCGTCGTAATGGATTGTTCTGTTTTCTTTTGGATCTGCCGGGTCATGGGCTCCTTAACACCGGTGTCAGAATGTTGTAATTAAGAACGTAGTTACAATGAACACGAATTAAATGAATCGTCATGAAGGAAAATCAGGGATATCTCAGTACCTCAACGCCCATATCAGAAAAATGCGGATCGTTTGTGACAACCGATGCGTTGATGGATAACGCGGACGCGGCAATGATCGCGTCAGCAATGGAAATTCCCGGGCGTTTCATCGTGCCGGCATCCATTGCAATTTCCGGAGTCAGCGGGATCATATTCAGGTGCGAGCCCTGGACCTGCATGACCCGGAGCCGGGCGGTTGCTGCATCGGTTTTCCTTGCGTAGATGTATGCAAGTTCTGTCAGCGTGATTGTTGCGACAAATCCTTCAGTCTCTCCGCTCTCGACCGCATCAAAAAAATTCTTTATTGTTTGTGATCCCTCTTCGCGGTTGAAGAACGCGAGGAACGCATGGGTGTCAAAGAGCAGCTTTGTCTTCGAGTTCATCGTCCCACTCCTTCCGCAACTCTCTGACTGCCGCCCCGGTATTCTTCATCGTGTCAATGCCCCAGAGATCTGTTAGGTTGACCAGCGGCTGGAGCCGGATCGCATTGTTCTCTTCCACGAGCACGAGCGAGTCGCCTTCTTTTAAGGAAAATTTTTTCCGGACTTTGGCGGGTATGACGATCTGCCCCTTTGAGGAGAGCGTGACAACGTCCATAGTAAGATGTTCATTGTGTTGTAAGAGAATATAGTTTTTGGCTTAACTGGTAAGACATTTATGATGGTGTAAGAAAAAATCGTGAGACTCGGTATCTCCGGGAGTGTTTTCTCCATTGATTACCCGGCACATGAGGGGAGTACCACCCCCCGGAATAGTATCCGGGCTCATTTCTGCACCGGATTGCCATTTTTCCCGGGTGCCCGACCGGCCTGTTTCGGGCATTTTTTAGGTGAGTCTCACGGAAAATAGCGCAATTGGCCCCGTTTGCTTATCCGGCGGTTTTACGAGCGATAAAACCGGCCTGTTTAGAGCTTGTTTTAATCGAGGATGGGGTGGGGGGATGAGGTTTGGGCTAGAGGGGGGGTGATCCGGGGCCCGGCGGTCGCTATGGCGGGTCTGGCAGGATTCAGCATTTTACGTCGGAGTGTGCGTATTTCATGGTGAAGAAACCTGGGGGTTTCAGTTGAAGAACTTCGTTCTTCTCCTGTCTCAAGTCTGATGACTTTCGACATTCTCCTCCACCCGGTCGGATGACCTGTTGGACGTCGAAAAATACGGAGGGGTGATTTAGGGTTCCCGAAGTTGCGGGTCACCGGACCTGTGACAGGTATCTGACCCGTGACGGGTATTTGACCTGTCACGGGTATTTTTGATGAGGCCGGATCTGCACTAATAATATAGGGGTTAGGGGGGGATGCTATCGGGCAAAGGGGGAGCAAGCCTCGTTGGAGACAGATATCAGAACGCGAGATCTTCCGGGAGGAGCGCGGTACACCCATTGATACGATTGAAGTGATCGCAATTTCTGGTGACGATCTCGTTCATTCCCCATGACTGAGCAGTCGCTGCTATCAGGCAATCATTGAACTCGATCTTTCGACCATTCTTTAAAAAGGGTTGCGTACATTTTTCCGCCGGTTATCGCGAACAACTTCATCGAGATCAACAATTTCGAAGGTACGCCAGAAGTTCATCCGTTTTCTTTTGTGCATCCTTAAGGGATGAGAGTTGAATGTGCATCCGTCTTTCTCACATCCATCGGATCCGTTTTCTTTTGTGCATCCTTGAGAGATGAGAGTGCAGCACCTGCACTCTAGCTCGGCAACCGTGATGACAGAAATGATCCCGGTGTTTTTCTCATCAGAAAAACTAATCGAACAATGCGAACGATCGCTCCGGGCCGTTGGTCCGGAGCACATCAACGCAGATGCTGGTATCAGGAAAAAAATTCATAGCGGTTCGATGGTCCGGGATTTCCGGGAGGGAGTCGACAAAGCCCGCGCTGTCCACATCTCAGCCCCATGCTCCGCGGAGCGATGCGACCGGTTTCTTTTCAATAATTTGGCATGAGAATACTTTTGGCATTTTCATCAAATGTGTATGAAAGTCCTTCTGACTTTGATACACGATTTTTAAAAAAGACCTCATCGCCGGTTTTCGTGGGTATGCCCTTCTCAAGTTCCCGGTGGAATCCGTCGATGACTTTTGCTTTGATGGTTGTCATACCGTACATTACGTACCGGGCCGGGAGTCCTGAAGGTTTGTGCGGGGCGGATCGTGGAACCGCCGGGTGCACCATCCGTGAGATCATGAGTTCACACTCACCACGGTCAATGCATCGTGTATGTGCCAGGAACCGGCTGATCTGACAGAAAAGGCCGGTCAGGTGCCATCAATGAATATGACACCGGGGAAGATTTTGAAATGCGGGTCCCCCGTCAGGACCTTTGCATGGTTTTTCATTGCGGTTGCAATGATCAGGGCGTCGGCAATCCCGCCTTCCTTCATCGTGCTCCTGACACCTCCCGCAAGCCGTGCAATGCTGATGTCGATCGGAACGATACGACTGCGCTGCCGGATCTCAAGCAGCATCTCCTCCATCTTTGTGGGGTTAACGGTGTTGTGACGTTCCAGTTCCGCAATCGTAATCACGGACGTAATCAGATGTTCGGTCCCTTCGATGAACGGATGAACCCGCAGATCCCCCTGCCAGTAGTGAACCCAGGCCCACGTATCAAGAACGATGACGATGTTAATCCTCTCCACTGCACACGTACTCAGGCAGGTCCGGGAACTTTCCAAATCCCGAGGGGAGTTGTTTCTGCCGTTCCGTGATCAGGAACATGATCGCTTCATCGTAGGTTTTAAACTGTTTCTCCTCAATAATCTGGTCGAGCCACTGTTTCGTTGGCTTAAGTACCTGCATCGGAGCGCGGAGTTCCCTGACCGGAACGCCATGCGTCAATTTCCGTGCTTTCCTCTGCACAGGCGCCGGGGATCCGGTGTGGCGGGCATCTGCCACCAGGCGTTCTGCTTTTGTCATAGTACTACGTGTAATGTATACATTATACATTATTAACTATTCCAGCGGTAATCGTTCGGGCCGATGCTGTGGGCGATTCATCCAAGAACAAGGATTAAAGCACAATGGCGATAATTTACGGCTGTCCGATCTTCCCTTCGCATGAGTGTGGATTGAAATACGTAGTATTTCCGGTGGCCCCCCATGCACGGCAGGTCACCCCCCCGGATTGTTACGATCTCACTTCCAGTTCCTTGAGGTGGAGACAACGAGCATGATGACACCGAAGATAACGAGCGCCATCAGGGCTCCCAGCAGATCCGAGAACGCACGACTGATAGCAGTTCCAATAAACCATGAGACCGCCAGCGCCACGATTGTTGAGAGGAGCCCCAGGAGGACATCACTCATCGCGGATGAACGGACAAAGGGGAGGGGATAGGGAATTGACCAGCCCTTTTTCGATGCGATCGCCCAGAGAAGGAAGAAGAGGACGATGACAAAGAGGACCGTATCCCACTTACCGGTGATGGGCTGCATCAGCGATGCAAGGAGGACAGCGACAACGAATGCGAGTATAACCAGAAGAAGACCGGGAATTGGTTTTGAATAATCCATTAATGACAATGTTGGTAAAACCTTGATAAATTTTGGCTTTCTTTCGGATTACGCCACCTGGCACGAATCGTAACTCCTCTCGAAAATGCAATAGCCCATCAATTGCATCTCTCCCCTCACCCCTTATATCCCAAAACATCCCATTTCTACCCATGGCAGTCCACCCCATCGAGGAGCGTTACGGCACAAAAGAGATGCGTGCCATCTGGAGCGAGAAGAACCGGTTCTCGTGTATTGTGAGCGCTGAAGTTGCGCTGGCAAAAGCCGAGGCCCACTGCGGTATGATCCCGGCCGCGGCCGCGATTGAGATCAGCGACAAGGCACACACGGCATCGCTCGAACGGGCAAAGGCGATCGAACTCGAGATCAGCCACGACATGATGGCAATCGTGAAAGCGATCTCGGAAGTCACGGGTGAGTCCGGGCGCTGGGTGCACTATGGCGCCACCAGCAACGATATCCTCGACACCGCAACCGCCCTTCAGCTCGGCCAGTCGCTGGACCTGATCGATACCAAGCTTCGAAAACTTCTCGCGGTGCTCTTAAAGCGGGCGGAAGAGACCAAGACACTCGTCTGCATCGGGCGCACGCACGGCCAGCATGGCGTTCCCACAACCTACGGGCTCCGGTTTGCCATCTGGGCCAGCGAAGTTGCCCGGCACATCGAGCGGCTCGAACAGATGCGGCCCCGGGTCGTGGTCGGCCAGATGACCGGCGCGGTCGGGACGCAGGCAGCGCTCGGGCCAAAAGGAATGGAAGTGCAGGAGAGCATGATGGCAAACCTTGGGATCGGATCGGTGGACGTCTCGAACCAGGTGATCGCCCGTGACCGGTACGCGGAATATTTCATGTTCTGCGCGAATGTGGCAACCACGCTCGACAAGATCGGTGTCGAAGTCCGCTCGCTCCAGCGGACCGAGATCGGCGAGGTCGAGGAAGCGTTCGGGAAGAACCAGGTCGGCTCCTCTACGATGCCCCACAAGCGCAACCCGATCAAGAGCGAGCAGGTCTGCGGCCTTGCCCGGATCATCCGCTCCGCGGTCGAACCCGCACTCCAGAACAACACGCTCTGGGATGAGCGTGATCTGACCAACTCCTCGTGCGAACGCATCATCTTTCCCGAATCCTCGATCCTTACCGACCACTGCCTCCGGCTTATGGCCGGTGTACTCGAAGGTCTCGTCATCAACCGGGCCGGCATCCGGCGGAATCTTGAATTCCTCCACGGGATCAACATGGCCGAATCGGTCATGATCGAGCTGACAAAGAAGGGCATGAGCCGGCAGGACTCCCACGAACGGATCCGGATGGCGAGTATGCAGGCCCTGGCCGAAGGCCGGCCGCTCGCGGAGATACTCGGAAAAGATCCCGAGGTTGTCCGGTTCTGCTCGAAGACCGATATTGCCGCACTCCTCGCGCCCGATGCGTACATCGGCACCGCGGTCCGGCAGGTCGAGCGCCTGATCGAAAAATTATCTCCGCTCTGTGTCTGAGGGTGGGAACCCCCGCGCTATTTTTTAATAACCCCCGGGAAGAAAACGCCCGCAGTAATCCCTGAAAATAACCATCCTTATCTATATGGAAAATAGAGACTCCTACATCCCCAGATTCATAAGCATTCCACCGTGAGTCCCATGATCTCAATCCTCTATGTCGATGATGAGGCTACCCTGCTCGACATAACCAAACTCTATCTTGAAAAGACCGGCGGGTTTTTTGTTGATACCTGTACTTCAGCACGGGACGCGCTGGAAAAAATATCCGCCACCGCATATGACGCGGTGGTCTCCGATTACCAGATGCCGGATATGGACGGGCTTGAATTCCTGCAAACCCTCCGCAAAACCGATCCTGACATGCCCTTCATCCTCTTCACCGGGCGGGGCCGGGAAGATGTGGCGATCGAGGCACTCAACTCCGGGGCGGATTTTTATCTCCAGAAAGGCGGCGAACCAAGAAGCCAGTTTGCCGAACTGGAGGGCAAGATCCAGCAGACCGTGAAACGACGCCGGGCAGAACTGGCGCTCAAGGTGTCGGAGGAACGGTTCCGTGGCATCTTTGACAATGCCCCTGTGGGGATCTTCCATACCGCGCCCGAAGGTCAGCTCATTGATGTGAACCCGGTCTTTGCCCACATGTTCGGGTACGGTTCTCCCGAAGAGATGATCGAGGACGTGAACCATACCGATCTCATCGAAGCCCACTATGCCGAGCCTGAACAGAGACGGATGATTGTTCAGGAAGTGCTTGAATCCGAAACCTGGCATACCTATGATGTCCCGTTCCTCAAGCGGGATGGCAGCACGTTCAAGACCCTGATGTCCATCCGGTCCTATGTCCCGGAAGCCGGTACGACCCGGGAACTGGAAGGATTCATTGTCGATCTTACGGAGACTATAGTAGCAGAGGCAAAGATCCGGCAGAGTGAACGGCGGTACCATAACCTCTTCGATGCGGTGGGCGATGCGCTGCTCGTGCTGGATCACGGGACCGGTGCAATCCTTGATGCGAACCCGGCAGCGGTTGTCCTATTCGGGTATACCGGTGATGAACTGAAAAGCATGCAGTACCAGGATCTGGTTGCAGAACCTGAGCAGGCGGACACGTCCGGCACCGGCACTCCTGCTGTCCTGCCGCAGATTGCGTACCGGAAAAAAGACGGGACGGTCTTTGTTGCCGAGATTACAGCGAGCCAGTACCCCCAAAAGACCCGGACGATCAGCATCGTGAGTATCCGCGACATCACGGAACGGAAACGGGTGGAAGAGCGCCTGATCGCAGCGCAGCGCCTGTATGCGGTACTCTCCGAGATCAACCAGACCATCGTCCGTGTCCATGACCTCGAGACCCTGCTCTCAGATATCTGCCGGATAGCGGTTGAGTTCGGGAACTTCCGGATGGTCTGGATCGGTTTTGTCAACCAGGATTCGCAGGCAGTCCGGCCGGTGGCCCACTGGGGTAACGAGGACGGGTATCTCTCCGTCATCGAGATCTCACCAAGCGGGGGAGAACTGGGGATGAGCCCGGCCGGCCGGGCGATCCAGCTCGGCGAGCATGACATCTGCAATGACATTGCAACGGATCCCCGGATGGAGCCATGGCGGACGGAAGCATTGTTGCGGGGTTACCGGTCCTCTGCGGCGTTTCCGATCCGGCTCCACGGTGCGGTGATAGGCGCCATCAGCATCTATGCCGGAGAACCGGACTATTTCAACGAGAACGAGATCCGCTTGATCGATGAGATTGCCATGGACGTCTCCTTCTCGCTGGACATGCTGGATGAGCAGGCCCGCCGGATGCGGGCGGAAAAAGATCTTGCCGGCAGCGAGGAGCGGGCACAATACCTTGCGGAAGTGCTGGACTCGTCGTCCCAGCCGTTTGGCATCCTGTATCCAGACGGGAGCATCGGGATTGTCAACCCGGCGCTCTGCGATCTGCTCGGGTACCAGGAATCAGAACTCCGGCAGATGGACTGGAAGGATATCCTCTCTCCGGAATATATCGCCCGGGGCCGGGAGATCATCCGGACGCTGGAGACCACCGGGATTCCGCAGCGGGAGGAGATGGTCTGCAGGCGAAAAGACGGGACCACGGTGCCGGTCGAGATATTCCTGCACCGGGTGGTAGATCCCGATCGCAATATCCGGCATTTCTCGGCATTTATCACGGACATCTCGGGGCGCCGGGAGGCTGAAGACCGTATCCTTGCCGAACGGGACCTTGCCCGGCAGTATCTCGACACGGCCTTTGTGCTCCTGGCGGTGATCGATCGCGCGGGTCTCATCACCCTGATCAACCGGAAGGGGTGCGAGATCCTCGGGTATACTGAACAGGAACTCCTCGGGAAGAACTGGGTTGATCTGCTCGTGCCCGCGGATGCGAGAAGCGAAGTCCGCGATGCCTTGTCCGGAATGATGGAGGGAGAATGCGGCACCCTGATCTATCATGAGAACACGGTGGTGACAAAGGCCGGGGAGGTACGGCTTCTCGCATTCCAGAACTCCGTTCTTGCCGGCCCCGGGTCAGAGCCTCGTGGGGTCCTCTTCTCTGCATGGGACATCACCGACCAGCGGGACGTGGAGGCATCGCTGCAACAGAGCGAGGAACGGTTCAGGACCCTGATCCAGAATGTATCGGAGATGATCCAGATCCTCAGCTGTTCGGGAGAGATCCTCTACAGTTCCCCGTCTACGCAGGCGATTGCCGGGTATGATCCGGACGAGACGGTCGGGACATCGTTTCTGGCATATATTCCGGCTGATGACCGGGACGGGATCCGGCAGGCCTTTGAAAATGTCTGTTCCGGGACCAATGCCGGGATCTCTTTGGAGTGCCGTATCCTGCACGCGGACGGCCACACGATTGACGTGGAGACGGTGTCGCTCAACCTCCTGGATGCCCCCGGTATCAAGGGGATCGTTGCCATGACCCGGCCGATCACCGCACGAAAGCATGCAGAAGCAACCCGGCGCGAGTGCGAGGAGCAGCTCTCTGCCATCCTTGCCTCATCATCCGATGCGATCCTCATCTGCGGGGACACGATCCGTGAACATAACCCACAGGCCGAACAACTCTTCGGGTATGCTGAAAGCGAGTTTGCCGGACTCACCATCGATGATCTCCTCGTACCCCGGGCCGGTGAAGGAGAGGAACCGGATACTCCCGCTTCAGCCGTTTTTATGGAAATGCCGGCAACGGGTGCCTCCCCCCTGTCGGTTCATGGCAGGAAGAAGGATGGGACGCTCTTCCCTGCGGAAGTCTCTGTCCGGTCGGTTACAGCATGCGACGGGCAGCGCCGGGTTGTGCTGATCCGCGAAGTCCCCGTACTTCCCCCCTGCCAGTTCTCCTGCGAGGATCATCCCGACCCGGTCATTGAGTGCAGCGGGGAAAAACAGATCCGGAATGTGAATGCCGCTGCCCATGCAGCCCTGCGATCGTGGGGTATGCCTGACACTCCCGCAGCGTTCATGCCCCCGGATATCGACGCGATCCTTGCCGGTTTTGCCAAAGGCGAACTTGGGGATGTCAGCCGGGAAGTCCGCGTGGGCCCGGGATGGTATTGTGAGACGATCCGGCCCACACCGGAAGACGGGGGCTGCCGGATTTATGCACGGGACATCACGGATCACGTGATGGCCGTCCATGCGCTGGAACAGGCAAACCGGAAGGTCAACCTCTTCTCTTCTCTCAACAGGCATGATATCCGGAACCGGCTTGCCGGTCTTGTCAGTTATCTCAGTCTTTCCGAGGGACTTGCCGAGGACAAAAAACTGCGTGACTATCTCCACCAGGCCGACCTGAATGCAGAGCGGATCCGCGAGCAGGTGGAGAGGCCTCTTGGGGTCAATGACCTTGGAGCCCATGCCCCGGTCTGGCAGCGGGTGTCGGATGTCATTGAGGCCGAATCCCGCCTCCTTGACCACGGTGATATTTCGGTTGAGGATGAGACACGCGGCCTGCGGGTCTATGCCGACCCGATGCTTGCGCAGGTGATTGGGGAACTGATGGCAAATTCCGTGCAGCACGGCAGCCATGTCACGCGGATGGGATTCTTTGTGCGCGAGAGCCGGGATCACTGCACGCTGGTCTATGAAGATGATGGTGCAGGAATTCCTGAAGGGGAGAAAGAGCAGGTCTTCAGCCGGGGTGGGACCACGGATGAACGGGTGCGTGCCAGTTTCGGCCTCCCCCTGATCCGTGACATTCTCCTCTTCACCGGCATCACCATATCGGAGACCGGTGAACCGGAGATCGGCGCACGGTTCGAACTGGTCATCCCCCGAGGAAAATTCCGGCTGGATACGCCGGAGTGATGAGTGCACCGGTTCTTTTTTGCCCCCGTTTAATCCCTGCGGAATGTTCCCCTGCCACAGCCCGGCTATTGCGGTGCGTCCCGGGCAATTGCCGAGAAGACGATGGCAAGAACTGCTATTCCCGCTGCTGCCAGGATTGCCACATCAAATCCCTCCACGAAGATTCCCAGTGGGATGTCCATAACGGGTGTCTTGGGATTAAACCCCTTGTTGTTCACAATGGTCATGATGGTAATCGTTCCCATCAGCGCAACCCCGACGGTCTGCCCGACATTTTTCATCGTGGTCATGATGCTTGAGCCGGCACCTTCCTCGTCCTTCTTGCTCTGGCCGAGAATCTGGTTCATGTTGGGCGGGAAGAAGACCCCGAGCGCGACACCGGCACAGAGCAGCGAGAGTACGATGAAGAGGAGGGAGGTCGTCTCGGAGTACATGCTGATCAGGAAGAAGGTCACCACGGCAAAGGCCGCCGATCCGGTGGCGAGGACCCGGGACCCGATCCGGTCGGAGAGTGCCCCCGAGAGGGGCCCGAAGATGATGAGCGCCACGGAGGGAATGGCAAGGAGAAGGCCGGCGAAATCTGACTTGTACCCGAGAACCCCTTCAAAGAAGAAGGGAAGCAAAAACTCGGTGCCGGCAAAAGCGAGCATCAGGATTGCCGCAGCAAGGCTTGCTGCAAGGAAGCTCCGGTTCCTGAAGAGTTCGAAATCGCAGAGCGGATCCTGGCATCGGGTCTCACGGATGATGAAGAGGATCCAGAGGATGGCGGAAAGACAAAAGCTTCCGAGAATCGCAGGGGATGTCCACCCGAGAGTCAGGCCTTCGTTGACCGGCCAGAGGAAGGTTGCAAGGGCAAAGAAAAAGAGGGCCGCACCCCAGGTATCAAACTTCGCGACGGTCTTTGAGATGTTGTCTTCCGGAATATATTTCAGGCCCATGATGACGGCGAAGATCCCAACCGGGACATTGATGAAGAAGATCCAGTGCCAGCTCACGTACTCGGTTAAGAAACCCCCGATGATGGGGCCTGCCGCGACTCCGATGGAGATCACGGTTGCAAGAATGCCAAGAGCCCTGCCCCGTATCTCCCTTGGGAGGTAGATGACCACCATGGCAGGACCGATCGCTTCAAGGGCCGCAGCACCGAGTCCCTGGATGAGCCGGAATCCAATCAGGGCTTCGATGCTGAATGCAAGGCCGCAGAGGAGCGATCCTAAGGTGAATAGTACAAAGCCGGCAAGGAAGATCTTCCGGAACCCTTTCATGTCGCCCAGCCTCCCGAAGACCAGGAGGAAGCCGCTCAAAACGAGAAGGTAACTCATGGCAACCCACGACACGGTATTCATGGGAACCTGGAATGATTCGGCAATGGTCGGGAGGGAGATGTTCACGATGGTTGCGTCAAGGGACGCCATGAACGAGGAGAGTGCGATGATGAACAGGACAAGTTTCTGTTCCCTTCCGCTGAGGGGCTCACGGAGTTCCATATAATTTCTTCAGAATTTTTGCATGATATGGATTTGGGTTTGTATCCGGGTCATCATCCCGGTTCGCGCCCGCGATTGAGTGTATCGTTTCCCCGATTCGCAAGGAACCTGCAATGAGGATACTTACGGGCAGATCGGTCCCACGGGGACCCGTGCAAAAAAGATCGGGCAGATACGGACAGACCCGGATATTCCGCCGGGGGGTTAAAAAAACAAAAAGAGATCAGATATACCGGGCTTTCATCGAAAGCTTCCGGGGGGTATAGAGCGGGCGGAATGGTTTTCCTTCCGTATCCTTCTTCACTGCTGCGATCACGGATTCGGTGGTCATCTGCTCCTTGAACGGCTTGTTCGGCTGCGACTTCTTCCGGACCGTCACGGTCAGGTTCTTTGATGCGACTTCCTCGTCACCGACTACAATCACGTAGGGAACCCAGTCCATGCCAGCCTCGCGGACCTTCTTACCGATCGTCTCGTTCCGGTCGTCAATGTCGCACCGGATCTGTGCGGCGTTGATCGTTCCTGCCAGTTTTTCTGCAAATGCAATGTGCTTTTCCGTTACCGGCACGACCCTGACCTGCGTTGGCGAGAGCCATGTGGGGAGGGCGGGAACTTCCTGCGTGGAGATGTTCTCGAGGATTGCGCAGATCACCCGTTCGACACTTCCCGTGGGGGAGCAGTGGAGGATCGGCGGGTAGACCGGCGTTCCGTCTTCCTTGTGGTACTTGATGTTGAACCGTGTCGAGCTCTCGACATCGATCTGGACGGTCGGGTTCTCGATCGGGCGGTTCTGGCCGTCGATTGCGGCAAGGTCGATCTTCGCGACCCAGTAATGGACACGGTCGGAGAGGATCTCGATGAGCATCGGGCAGTTGGATTCCTTTACGATCTTCTTAACCCATGCCTCGTTTTCGTCATAGAATGCTTTCGTGCACCGGAATGCAGCGACAAGCTCGGTCTCGAAGTCTTTACCCGTCTGCCAGCCAATCGTGAGCTGCTCCTCGAAACACTTGAGGGCCTGCGGCATGTCATAGCAGAGCGAGTGCATATCGGGCATCGTGAAGCACCGGAGGCGCTTTAAGCCGATGACCTCTCCCTTCTGCTCGTGACGGAAGGAGTAGGTGGAGAGCTCGTACATCTTCATCGGGAGCTGGTTGGGCGAGATGTGCATGTCCCGCATGATGGAGAACATGCCAAAGCAGGCCGCAAACCGGAGCATCATGTTCCGGTTATTGGACTTGAAGCGGTACTGGCGCTCGCCGAACTTTGCGGCGTGCTCGCAGATCGCGTTGTCGCCAAGGTCGTACATGACCGGGGTCTCGACCGGTGTGCCCCCATACTCAAGAACCAGGTGGAGCACGTAATCGGAGAGCAGGTCGCGGACGATCTTGCCCTTGGGCAGCCAGCGGAGGCAGCCGACATCGCTTGCAGGCTCGTAGTCCACGAGCTCTTTTCCGCGCATCAGGTCCACATGGGCCGGATCGCCGCCGACCGGGACGGCAACGCCGAGTTCCTTCTTGACCATGCAGCCGAAGGGTGTGTCGTTGAGGTACTCCTTGTAGTCGTGCTGCTTCCCGTCCGGGGTCATGACGAACCAGTCGTGGGTGACCTCTTTTTTCGCCGGCTTGACCGTGGTCTCACCGGGAATGATGGTCTTGGAGAGTTCCGAGAGGGGGTGGCCCTTACAGGAGAGCTTGAAGGATTTGTACCAGCCGAAGGGGGCACGCTTGACAGCGAACCCTTCCGCCTCAAGGCCGGCTTTCAGCGCATTGAGTACCTTGATGGCAGTGTCGGGCGATGAGAGATCGCTGGAGAGGTGGGCGTACGGGTAGACAACGATCTTGTTCACGTTGACCTGCCCGGCGGTCTTCTTGATCTCCTCAATTCCCTGGAGGATCACGCCTTCGAGATCCTCTTCATCGATCGATTCAACAGCGCAGAAGGCAGTGAGGGCTTCGGTCTCCTTATCCGAGAGGACTGAGCACTCCTCTGCCATCTTGGTCTTCTTTTTGGCTTCGTATTCTATGTAATCTGAATGAATGAGAAGAAGTCGCATTGATTCATCTCCGATCCGCTATGATCATCCGTATAAAATGGGTTTTTATGGTATTTATAGAGAACAATCCGGGATAGTTGGATTGTGCCCGGTGCCTGCCGCTTACCGATACTCTTGCAAAGAAGACTATCGAACACCGCACGAATGAAACTATTTCACTTCCTGATGCAGTTATCGCGCTGTCTGTGTTGTCACTGGATGCGACACTTGTTACCCGGAATGAACGGGATTTCGATCAAGTGCCCGGTCTACCTGTTTACAATCCATTTTCCAGCATCCTGATGATAATCTTCCGGCCCATTGCCAGTATAGTGCCCTGCTGGAAAATTTTTCCCGGATCAACCAGACCCTGCTCAAAATTTTTGAAACACCCCCCTACACCCTGCTTGAAAATTAATTCCGGATCAACCGGACCTCACTCAAAATTTTTCAGGCAGACCTTGCTTGAAAAAAATTTAGCAGACCTTACCCGCAAAAAGTTAACAAGAACCAGATGAAAAGTCATTTTTGGGATCCGCTTCAGTCGAGTGAAAATTTTTAAGATGTGCTTAACTTTTCACAACCAGACCTTGCTCAAAAAAAATTGAGCAGACCCTGCTCAAAATATTTTAGGCAGACCTTGCTTGAAATTTTTGAAACACCCCCATGACCCCTGCTTGAAAAATTATTCAGGATCAACCAGACCTTGCCTGAAACATTTCAATGACACCCCCCACTCCCTGCTTATCGCCCGGTCCAGACAAGGTCTCCATTGCCCGTGGGGTGCCCCGGGTCCTCACCTATTCTCCGACGTAAAAATAGGAAAAATCAGGGAATTATTCCCTCATTTTCCGGAATTATGACCTCTCCGGAAGGTCAGGGATAATTCCGGGTAGGGAGTCTTCGTCGTAAAATAGTGATTATCTTTTCCGTACTATTCCCGGGATACCTAGTAATGGGTCCCTCTCCCGTTCAGTCGTATTCCCGGAACAGTCCCGGGTTCTGCCGGCGGATCCACCAGCGCCGGACATACCAGCCGGAACCTATGAGCACAATGCACCCGGCACCGATTAGCGCAATGGTTGCGAGCGGGAAGTTTGTGCCGGGCATTGACGGGGCCGGAACTGCGCTGGTCTCCGTAGCAGCCACGGCACCGGACGAGAGGACCTGCGATCCTGCGGAAATGCCGGGACAAACCGGGCAGGTTGCCGGTGCCCGCACATTCGGGCAGGATAAAGATGCTGTTCCGGACTCCTGCGCCGCACCCTTTGCCGGCACGATCGCGAACAGCGAGAACCCGGGCGACCGGGCAGAGTAGGATGCAATGCCGTTCGTGACACCGTTGAATGTGGTTGGAAGCGTCACCCACGCCCCGTCATGGTACCGCGTCATGGCAATGTCCGTGGTTGTCAGGCTTTGCCCCTCCAGCCACGAAACCGGGACCTCGAAACTGATTGTGGCGCCGGTGATGGAATCCGCCCGGGCGGGTGTGAGTTCAACATATTGGTAGGTGCCCGGAGCCGCCTGCGGGACGCCAGAGGGGAGCGTGTCCCGCTGCGTGCCGGTAATGATAACGCCGCTGACACCAGTTCCTGTAACGGTGACGGTATTCACCGCTGAGTTGCCGCCTACGTTTGCGCTTGCGGTGCCAGTCGTTGCGGATGATAAAGAGCCGCCGCCGTCGCCGCTACTGTCGCTGCCGGAGGATCCGGACATACTGCTGCCCCCACTGCTGCCGGAGGAGGTGGTTGTGACTGTCGTGACCGGTATCGTGGTGGGGCTGGTCGTGACCGGTACCGTAGTCACTACGATATACCCGGTCCGGGTGTAGTATACGTAGTCCCCCGGTGTACTGTTCACCCGGAGCGTGACGGAGTATGTCCCGGCAGTATCGTACGTGTGCGACGGGTTCTGGCTGGTGGAGACACCGCTGTCCGCGGTACTGTAGGAACCGAAGTACCATGACCAGCTGGCAGGTGACCCCTGCGACGTGTCGGTGAACTGCACGGTCAGCGGGGCGTTCCCGCTGATGGGAGTGGCCGTGAAGCGGGCAGCCGGTAACACGGGCAGGGAGAAGGAGACGGTTTCACTATCAACCACTGCCGAGATCCTTGCCGAACCGGAAACTGAAGGGGTGAACCGGGTCGCGTTTGCCCCTGACGTGATATTGCCGGCCCCCGGTGCAAATGTCCCGCCGGCTGATGAGAACGATACCGGGATACCGTCCGGCACCGTCCCGCTGGATGAGCGGTCGGTCCCGGTCGAACGGTACGTAAGGTTGGCCCGGATCACAGAAGTCGTTGCCATGTCGATGGATGCCGGCGATGCGGTGATGCCGAGCACCAGCCATGGGTTATAGGTTACGGATGAGCTGACCTTGGCCGAGGGAGTGCTGTTCGTGCCCCACCAGTTGTCTGTGGCATCGATGCTGCCGGAACCATAGACCTCCACGTTGTTCGAAGGGATTACATTCACCAGCCGGCAGAAATGGATGTACCCGCCGTTGCTATAGACCGCCACGCCCAGACCTTGATTCCTGTGATCTGGATCGTCAGGGTTTGGGGATCCTGCCGAACATCCGGTGATGGTGCTGGTAGTGACCGTGACCGTGCCGGTGGTAAAGATCGCACCCCCGTTACCTCCGGAGCCAATACCCGCACCACTGGTCCCTCCTGAGCCTGCCGAACATCCGGTGATAGTGCTGGTGCTGACCGTGACCGTGTCGGCCGCAGAGATCGCACCACCGTTGCCGCCTGTACCGCGTCCACCGTTGCTCCCCCAGCCGTTCCCGCCGCTGCTGCCGGTACCTGCCGAACATCCGGTGAGGGTACTGCCGGTGATCGTGACTGCGCCGGTCGCAGAGATCGCACCACCGCTGCCGCCGGTACCGCCACGACCTCCGCTGGAACCAATGCCGCCGGCGCCGCCGGTGCCTGCCGAACATCCAGTGATGGTGGTGCCGATGACCGTGACCGTGCCGGTTGCAGATATCGCACCGCCGTTGCCGCCAGCGCCCGCGTTACCGCCGTTGTTGGAGCCGACACCAGCGCCACCGTTGCCACCTTTGCCTGCCGAGCACCCAGTGATTACGGAGGTCGTGATGGCCACCGGCCCGACTGACAGGATGGCGCCACCACTCCCCCCGGCACTGCCGGCGTCGCCCTCACCGGTACCGCTGTCGGCACCGGCGGCCCCGTTTGCTGCCTTCCCGTTCCGCAGCGTCAGGTTGTCGATGGTGAGCGGGGAGGCGTCCGTGACATTGAAGATCCTGCCGGACGACTGCGCATCGATGATCGTATCGGAAGGGCCGTGGTTAGAGCCTGTGTTGGCCTGGATGGTGAGACTCTTTCCCGAGATAGTGATGTCATGCTCGAAGTAGGTGCCGGCCCCGAGGATGATCGTGTCCCCGGTACCGGCATTTTGTACTGCTGTTGCAAGCGCGGTGGCGGACGTGTTGTCGATGGTGGTCGTGGTTGCAGATACCGGCAGTGCGAGTGTCACGATCAGCAGCAGAAAAATGATTGTTATCAGGGCTTTTCGTGTATTCAAACCGGCATCTCCCGTTTCCACTCATCATTCGCATGTATGGCCCTGATGGCGAATCAGAGGATTATGAAGATGTCTGTAAAAAATCAGATTTAATAAAATCGCGTTCCGCTAGCGATATCGCTAGTGATTATCACTCGCAACCGGAGACTTTTTGGTCCCGGATCCAAAAACAGCGGAAAAATCTGCGATTTCGTACCAGGGCAAAAAAGAGACTGCAAAAAAAACCGGGATCCCAGTAACGGTCACGGGAGGGGATCGACCGGGCAGTCACGCGCATGGGATTATCCGGATCTCTCAACCGGTTATTCAGGTGCCGGCCGGTCCGGGTCTTCAATAATGATCAAGACCGAGACCAACCCGTCAGCATGGGAGACCGGCATGTGGGTGACCCGGCAGGAACTCCCGGCCCGGCTCTTCCGGATCCCGCTCACCGTCTCCCCGGCTGCCACGCGGCCAGCCACGCACCCCGGGCAGGGGGAGTCGCGGTTGTAAAATGCCTTGTGGCAGGTGTCGCCTGTGGAATTGCGTCCCCGTTCCCGGATGAACCGCTCGCTCATATATTCGATGCGACAGGTCTCCGGATTAATACGGACAAGCCCGTGAAACGTGTCGGCGAGTGCTTCGAACGATCTGCGGCAGGTATCCTCCTTCTCCGCAAGAGCATCTGCAATCCGTTTCTTCTCAGTGATATCATCCCCGATAATGATGACACCATTCGACCCGTCGGGAAACTCGATCGGCATCATGGTGACAATGTACCATACCACGGAGCCGTGGAACCGGTCCCCGCCTTCGAACGTGACCTCCTCTCCATTCATGGCCCGTTCAAATGCACTCTCCCAGGTATCGAAATTCAGGGCCCGCTTTTTTACATGGATGAGGACCGGGGTACCCAGGATCTCATCGCGGGGGTAATCGATATACCGGGAGTAGATCGCGTCATTCACCTGCACGATGAGGGAATCCCGGTTAACAACAAGGAAAGGTTTGGTGGTGAATTTCAGGAACGTGGTGATCGGCACCCGCTGGGAGAGGTAGTAGAGCTTGGCATTCCCCATTGCCCGGACTTCCACGGTCTCCAGTGCCGTGAGCACTTCAAGGTACTTGGCAACGGACATGCGGTTGATCTTCGTTGCTTCGGCAATCTCCCGGATGTTCACGCCGCGTGGGTTCTTTTTCAGGACATCCAGAATGCGGGGGAGTGCGTCAGCGGATTTTGCTGCAGGATCTTCCGCGTTGTCGCTGCGAGATGAATTCGCCGGTGTGCTTTTCCGATCTGTCATGTCAGTTCCCTCTGCCGGGTGCAGGATTGAATCATTCCACCGGATAGACCAGCGCGGTGTCCGATTACCCCGGGTCGGGCGATACTTCCGTCAGTGAAGACCCGGAGAGCGGAGGGAAAAACCCGGCTCTCCCCGGATCCTGTCAGTATCAATCACTCTTTTCAAGGTAGTTAATATCCATTGTGCAATGAATCCGGGCTGATTCAGGGACTGCACCAAAGACATGCATTGGTTGTTACCGCTTGTTCCCGTGGTACCGCGAGAGCGTGGCTGAACGCTGATCGAGATACTTGGCATCGGTCTTCTTGTCGTAGGGATTCTCCGCACGCTCGGTGGTGTAGAAGACCAGCTGGCCGATGGGCATCCCCGCGTACACCTTTACGGGACGGGCGTTGACGTTCGCCATCTCCAGCGTGATCGTGCCCCGGAACCCGGCATCGATCCAGCCGCCGGTCTGGTGAAGGGTGACGCCGAGCCGGGCAATGCTGGACTTACCTTCGATGGTGGCAACGATGTTGTCGGGCAGGCCGATGCACTCCAGCGTCTCGGCAAGGACGAACTGCCCCGGGTTCAGGACAAAGGAGTCCGCATGGGTCTCCTCAACATCAGAAGTTACACTCGCCTTGTCGTACGGGTCAATAACCTCCGTGCCGGGTTTGTACCAGACAAAATGGTTGCCGAGCCGGATGTCCACCGAGTTGGGCTGTACGAGTTTCGGATCGTAGGGATCGATTTTGATATGGCCCCGGGTGATGCGGTCGCGGAGCTGCCAGTCTACGAGAATCATCGTCTCTATTATGGATTTTGATCGAAGATAAGAAGATCATTCGGTTGGTAGCGGGATCAAAAAAAGCAGATGAATTTTCACGTTACCGCTTTTTACCGGCCCGGTTTTCCGTGTCGCCGCTGTAATCCTGCCGTGGGCCGGTCATCGCATGCCATTTGGCAAGTGCCCGTAACATAAGCGGGCACCGGGACTGGAAGGTACCGGAGATTTTTGGAGGGCGATCGATAGCGGGAATGGGATGAGGGATGCCGGTGGGGAGAGTGGGTTTCACCGGTGAGACAAAGGTCTCATGGAAATGAAACTTACAAAAAAAGATTAGATGATAATGAGTTTATCCCATGAGTTTTTTCGGGGTCAGCTCGTCATATACCATAACTTTTTGTGTGAACTGATTATAACCGACATATTTGGTTTCATTGACATCGGTCGAAAACTCCCACACTGGCATAAACTCAGACATTGTCTGTTCACAGGGTTTCCATACGAGTCGCGCGTTCCCCGAGTCTCCATATCCCGCATCTGCGAGGACTTTCTTTGCCTCCTCCAGATCCGGTTTTATAATGCTGGTCACCGTCTTTTCTAATGCAGCACATGCACTGAACACGGCCATATCACCCTTGACCGTAATCTTGGAGACTACTACGGGAACCCCGTTCTTTTCAAACGGGATCAGGTAATAATCCGGATAATTTTTATTAAGGGAATGGACGAGCACTATCTTTCCGGGGGTACTTCCCTTAAGCTCGTCCTGAAACAGATTCTGTTTATTCATTTGTTCGCTTGCAAAACCGGCAAGGTCCGTCTCTGCCGTTATGGGGGTACTTACTTCCGATTCATCCATAAATCGTATGTTTTCGGTCTCCTTGTCATAATCCGGCTTACCGCTGCGGCTTCCCCAATACCCTTGAACAGTAACCCAGTAATTATCCCAAGTCGATGAGGGGATGTCTAACTGCGTAAATTCAGTTTTCCACGAATTTACAGCATAGTAAATATTGGCTGACATCGTGTACCAGGGATCCTGGATCCAGACACCATTAATCTGGTAAATCTGGCCCCCATAAAGGGTATAACTTACACCTTTCATCAGATTCCAGTGTCCTCCCTCATTAATCAGTGATGCAGAGGGGATTCCTCGGTTTACAATATCAACTGCTTGGCCCATTATCGCTGTATCGGCAGAACTCCATTTATGATCATCTGCAATAAGGTTTGGGACATAATTTTCAGCACTGTTTTCGAGTCCCTGGGGATCCGTTGCCCATCCGGATTCGATATTATGATCTTGGATAAAAGTGTACAAGGTGTCTTGACTTACCAAATTGCTATGGTAATCTGTCCACATCTGGGCAACCGCGGGGCCGCAATAATAATCGTTTTCCTGCTGATAATACGGTACTGCAAGGTTGGTATCCGTTGCGAGCACTGGCACCGTCATGAATGACAGGAGGACCAGCACAAAAACAATACTTCCTGATGTTGATCGTTTCATTTTTGTTTCTCCTTTTACTGTGTTTCTCTTACAGGCAGAATCAAAAACGCCGATTATCGTGTATTGCAAAGGGTACAAATCAAGGAAGTGTGCTTTTTAGGACTTGGCAATGAACGGTCTCTGAAACATGCCTGACTTTTCAATGGATTGTTGCCTGGGATTTCCCGAAAACGGGATGTTTTCCGTTGCCGTTCCGATCCCATTCCAGCAAGGAATGTGGAACACATCGCTTTCTGGATACAGAGTATTTTCTACGTTCCTATTTCAAGTCCCTAAAAGCGTTCGGTTTTTTCCTAACGCTTTTTGTGAATAGTAAAACAGGAGCGGTAATTCTTTGCCCTGTCATGTATGTTCAGGAAAAAACCGGAAGTACTGGGGCGGTACGATGGTTTTTTGTGAGGATAATAACTGGAACTGCGGGCTTTGGTGTGGCAACCCGCCGGTCAGGATAACGTACCTTCATCCGCATTGAATGATGCACGGACCCTGAACAACTGGATGAAAATCAAAATCCCGGTAATGAGGAGGAGAATTCCGATACCTGCTGGAAAGAGGTCAAAGCCTGAATATCCGGTATAACCTGCACCATGAATGGGTACCGACACGGTATCATGGCTGCGCGAGAGCCAGACACCGACAAACGCTGATAGGGATCCTATTAAAAAAAGAGAGCCTAGTGAGGAGAGGAGAATGGTTATCGTTACAGAATTTTCCGGCAGGAGCAGGTTTGTACCTTTGCGGGTAATTTCATAATATTTCCACTGGTGTTCATCTGGGGCAGCGATGATCAGACCGGAGGTGGTCATAAGGGCAAGATGTTCATGTACCGTTGATTTTGCTATCTTTAACTCACGCGACAATTCACTGACAGTCATCCTGCGCTGAGAAAGTTTTTTTAAGAGCGTGACCCGTGTTTCCGATGCAAGGACCCGGAATATTTCTTTTGTCAGTATTATTTTTTCAGAGTCCATTGGATCTTGTATTTGAACGATCTCATTAATGAACTTTGTAATCAAAACGTGCAGACCGAAGAGCTGGCTTGCGACGCTGGGCATTCTGTCATATGTGTTATCCCTGCTGTCTTCCAGAGATAAAGGGATTTTTTTAGTTAAGGGAGATCGAAAATCGCGCGCGAAAAATCCGGGACAGTGGGAAAAATTTTCACGAATTCCGGTATCGTTTTCAATATAATTCTCTCGAAAGAGTTTGCTGAAAAACAGGTGCTTTTGTCCAACTGCCCGGTTTTATCGATTACTAATTCAAAATTTTTCAATCAAAGTCCGGTTGAAAATTTTCATGCAAGGTCTGGTTGATCGGTACGCGGTTTCCAAGCAAGGGTCGATGGGTCGATTGAAAATTTTCATGCAGAGTCTGCCCGGAATTTTTCAATCAAGATCCGGTTGAAAATTTTCCGGGAAAAGTCCGGTCGGATAATTTCCCGGTTGGCCCCACCCATCCCCTCTGAAACCCCGGGACTGGCCGTGTCTCCGCGTAACGGCCCGGCCTTGAGCCGGTGATCGCATACCGTTTGGCAATTGCCCGGAACCTGAACGGGCACCGGGACCGGCATGTACCGAAGCATTTGGAAAGAGGTACGATCGCTATGATAAATTAGTCATCAGCGTTTTCCAGGAGAGCCTTCACTTCACGGTTAAGCACGGGCAGGTTGGTTTCAAGAACACCCCAGACAACGTGGTCTGAAATTGTTGCGTACCCATGAATCAGCCGGTTGCGGAAGGAAATAATTCTCGATGAGTTGCTGATCAACTCTGCAACAGAGGGATCGTGCTGGATAGCCTGATTGAGTGCTTCCCCAATAATTTCTGGCGTTCGACACCCGATCGAAGTAAAGGATCATTCTGGTAATCGGCAAGAGTCTTGCCAGCAGTAAATTGCGCAATCAGATCGGAAGATTCTGCGATATCAAAAAAATATTTCTTTGTCTCATGCGGCAGCATAAATTTCGACCTGCGTATCTTCAAGGGATTTGCGGAAATACGGATTGCGGACTCCACCTGGCTCGACAAGATCAACCGGGCGGTTGAGCAGGTGTTCGAGATCTTCTGCAAGCCCGAAGTACTGGTCTGCATGCTCCGCAGGTTGCATCTTCTCAAACTCAACGAGCAGATCAAGATCGCTTCTGTCAGGATCAAACCGGTCATCAGTTGCAGAGCCGAATACTGCGAGACGCCGGACCCTGCGGTGAGTGCATATCCTGATAATCTCGCTCAGGTTCTGTTCGATGATGCGGTGCATGGGTGGATCCGGTCTCCAAGGAGTTTGTTTCTTAGTAATGTGGTGATCGTTCTCACTGATAGTGCTTGCGTTGACAATGTCTTGGATCAATCGATCCGATATCGGAGGCTCCTTGCGGGGGTAAAACGTTCGGCGGGTGCCGGCGTTTTTGGGGCCCGGGGAAAATCACGTGCCGGACTTTTTGCCAGCGTGAGCGTTTATCGAATGGGTTCAACTCATCCGGAACGGGAAGGATGGCCCCATTCTGTCCCCTCCGAACCCGGGGGCTGACCCGGTCATCAGTGACGGTACTGCTGGCGGCGGGGTGTGAACGAGAACGAAGTTCCCTTATTTTTCAATCCATTCATCGCGGGAAATACCGATCTGCCGGATAATTCGTACAAGAAGATCCACACTGATTTCCGCACGGTGAGGATTTGGGAGCGTAAGCACAAAGGATTCTTTGATCATATAGGGGTGTTTTCCCCCATGAAACGGGCCTTCAAACCCGAATAATTTCAGTTTACGGACCAGTTCCGTCCAGGAAACCGGTGTCAGTTTATGCGTTGACACCAGTTTCCATCCTTGTCAGTTCCTCAATTGTGCAATTGTCAATGGGGGGGATAGGAAGCCCGCGGCGCAGCCTTACGATGATCCATCCGTCGATTACTCCCATGAGGTTCCTGCGGCACTCCTCCAGGGTTTTTCCTGTTGCCCAGACACCGGGCAGTTCGGGAACCTCGCCATAATACGGGTCCTCGTCTGCAATGACATCATATCGTGCATGGGCGAGGGCGGTTTCGATGTATTGGATGATCATATTGTTCACCGGGATTGTTCCCGTTGTCCTGTATACATTCGATTATGTACCTGCATTCAAATAGGTTTTGTATCGGATAAGGATTCGGACCTATGTGAACCATACGCGATTTCTCTTTTATTGAGATGTTCCGGAAATCCGGGTACAATCTGCCCGGGGTGCCCGGAACAATATCCCGACACTGATGGCCCGGGCCCCCCCGTCCCCGCTGAAACCCGGGGGATAGCCGGGTCTCCGCGTAACGGCCCAGCCTTGAGCCGGTGAGCGCAAGCCGTTTGGCAATTGCTGGGACTGGAACGGGCACCGGGGCTTGCGGTATCCGAAGATTTTGGGGAGTGACCGATACCGGAAAGAGCTGGACTTTTCCTAAACGGAAATCTGGGCTGTTTTCCCGGTTCATCTGAACCATGAAGAATTTTATTTTTCTACAACGTATTCCTGAAGTTTTTTGGGAAAAATTTCTACAAAGTAGAGCGCATCCAAATACAAACTAAAAATTTCTTGTGTCGTCTTTTCAAGAGGGAAGACCACATAATTTTCATGAACAAGACGATTTCTGTCACTTCCAATTGCCATAAATGCAGTGACTCCCTTTTCGAGTTTTGTGTCTTTTTTGATTTCAGCGAGCATGAATTTTTTAAAGTCTTCACCAAAAAGACTAAAGAAATGATTTGCGTTATACGCTTTCCAATCAAAAAATGTATGATATTGACGAAAGACGGCACTATGTTTGATAAATTCAGATCCAAGTAAGTTGTTATTTGATGTTTTTTCAAAAAATGTAATTATTTCATAAGTTAACTTTGTTTCAAAATAACTTGCAGATGAAAGGAGAAGAGATTTTCTAAAATTTTCTTGAGTTGTATTTTGCAATGAAATTTCGCCATGTTCTTCTAAAACCTTCACGATTTCTATGAAATCATCATGCAGTGAATCGATTGGCGTAGGGGTCATTTACCCAAACCCCTTATTGAGTACCTAATACAATTCTAGCCCTATTTATCCTATTTTTCACATTACTTACTCTCGTTGTGCCACCTTGTGATAATTCATTAAACTCTCTGTCGTTAGCTAGATTGATTATTTTTTCAATCGGAATTTTTAAGGTTACTAATTGTTGTTCTTTAAAAGGTCGCTCGCAAATTGCCACAAAAACTGCCTCAAAAAGATGAATCACAAACTTTTTGTTTGATTTATTCTTAAATGGACTATCCTTTTTGCTATTAAATAAGTTTAAAAAAGATACAAATAGTTTTTTCAAATATTGATTTTGGTCATTTGAATGTGATTTGCATTTGAGGGAGAAATTGTTTAAAAATTTTGAAAGCGGGGGCTTATAGTGATCACCATCGATTAAAAATGCAAACGATCTTAGCAAGATTTCAATATCTTTACTATGAAGATCCGGATCTTTCATCGAAAGAATATTTCTCCATTCTGGCAACTCATTAATTTGATATAGCATTTCATAGTATGGAGAATGGTAGAGACTGGCTCGAATTTCTTGAGGTTGTAAATTTACACCACCGGTGTTTAATCGATTAAATATCTCATAAATAGCGGAATTATCGTCCTTAGGTGAATTTTGTTTGACAATAACATTCCTAATCGGTCTTAATGAAAAAGAATTTTTATATTCCCCAAGTGTTGAATATTTTAATCCATTAAATTTATTTTTTCTATCCGGTAGTGCTTCAGGTAGCGCCAATTTAAAATCAATGAATAAATTATCGTCATTGAGGATATGCTCGGGAATTTCACCATGCTGATCAAAAATTTTTCGTAATTCAGCTCGCTTATCTGATTTTGGAAATCTCTGTTTAATAAAATAATATATTGACATCAAACGTTGTTGACCATCAATTACTAAGAACGCATTTCGAGATTCTTCATACAAAAATATTTGAGGCACAGGCAGGCCTAAGATTAATGATTCAATAAGCTTTGAAGATCTTTTCATGTCCCAAACAAAATTTCTTTGAATGGCAGGCATTTTGATGACATGTGATTCCATAAAATTAAAAATGGTCATCACGTTAAAATCGTTAGGAGTTGCAGTCAAATCATATTCATCAATTTGACTTTCCTCTTCATCTTGAAAATCGTCTTCAAACCAATTTGAATCGTTATTCATGCAAATCTGAATAACCTCTCTACCTCTTGGTATTTATCCCTCATTATAGATTATTTCATCAAAATTTTGAGTGATTGATTAATTATAGAAAAAAGCCAACTTCCTAAAAATTTAAGGAAAGGGTCACATGCTACAATCCGTATTTTCACTCAATCCTACCCGGGTCCCGGTGAGTCAACGAACCCCTACATCCTCCCCTATCCTTCTGCTGCTGCGCCTTCTCCGTAGGCAAGTTAGACTGATGCCGTCCCGCCTACCGCGTCTCTTCATCCTCACGAAACTCTTTTAAATTTCCCTTCCCCGTCCTGTCCCGGTCCAGCAGCGTGGGATCAATATGCCACTCGCTCCTGCGCAAAAGGCCGTGGAGGGTGCTCATCTCGCGGGTGGTGAGGTTGCACCGCCCGAGAACCCGGCGGAGGAGGACCATCGTATTCTCCCGCTTGAAATCAGGATGGTGGATCTCGTCCAGGTACCGGTCGATATGCCGGTACAGGTACTCCATATCCTGCGGCGGGGCAAGCCGGATCTCCGGCAGCGGCAGGTTCGCGAGTTCGTAACAGACCACGCCCACCGCGTGCGAGAGGTTGAGGATCGGATACATTTCATGGGTCGGGATCGTGCAGATGATGTCGCTCCGCTTCACCTCCTCGTTGTTGAGCCCCCAGTTCTCCCGGCCAAAGAGAATGGAGATGCGCCCGTCCACATCCTTGATCCGCTCGCGGAGTTCCCTGGGCGAATAAAACGGCATCCGCATCGCGTGGCAGACCGACTTGCTCACCTCACCGGTTGTTGCAATGACGATGTTGCTCCGGGCAAAGACATCCTCGATGGTGCAGACATCCGCGGCTTTCAGCACGTCCTGCGCATGCGATGCCCGGCCCTTTGCCTCCTCGCCCAGTTTGCACGGGTTGATGAGCACGAGCCGTGTGAACCCGAAGTTCTTCATCACCCGTGCGGCAAATCCCACGTTGCCATCGTAGAGGGGTTCAACAAGGACAATGTCGATCTCGGGCATAAAAAGAGAATTACTGGACCGCGTCAACGGTCGCCTTCAGCACACCGGCACCCTGGTCATACACGGCATTCCCGACAACAATCGTGTCAGCGTATTTTCCCATCTGGGCTGCCTTCTCGGCGGAGTTGATCCCGCCGCCATAGTAGAGGGTGGCATTTTCCACGGCTTCCGATGCAGCCTTCACGACTTCGGGATTACCGAACGTGCCGCTGTATTCGATATAGACCACCGGGAAATGGAAGTAGCGGTCTGCAACGGTTGCGTAGGCCGCAACATCCTCCGGTGTGAGGTCACAGATCGCTTTCGTCACTTTCCCGACAGAAGATGCGGGGTTGAGCACGATATATGCTTCAGGAATAATGTATTCCCACGGGATCTTCCCTTTGGACATCTGCACCCATGCCCGGTGTTTGCCCACGATCCAGGTGACATCGGTGGTGTTCATCACACTCGGGACAAAGACGTAATCGATCCCCTGCATGAGCACGGCCTCCGGTCCTGCCGGCTCCATGACGAGCGGCAAATCGTAGGCCTTCACCTGTTTCTGGAGTGCGTCAAGGTTCTCCCTGGTGACGTTCAGCGTGCCGGAGAGCATCAGGGCATCGGTGCCGCTTGCGGCAATGGCATCGATGTCCCCGGGTTTCAGCTGCTTGTCAGGATCGAGTTTGGTCACATGCACCCAGTTTTTCCACTTCATGGTACTCGGAGTACCATTGGCGCTTCCCCCACATATACCGGTATCCCTTTTGGCAGCCCGGGCATCTTCCTATAGCGCCGGAATTCTCTCTGAAATTCCATAAGGAATAATTTATATCGGTTCGACCGTAATTGAGAACATACCCCGGCGATTCTCATGAAGCTCCAGGAAAAGACAAGCATCATTCTTGTGCTCCTGCTGATCCTTATTCTCACCCTGATCATCATCTTCGTCTCCGTTGTTTCGCTCTCCAGCTATCGCGCTCTCGAACACCAGTATGTACTGCAGGATGTCGAGGAGGCGGTAAACCGTCTGGATGGTGAATACACCTCGATCTCCGCGATTGCGACTGACTGGGGTCAGTGGGACGATACCTATGCCTTTGTCAACGGGAATCTGCCGGATTATGTCTCCACCAATCTGGTACCGGGGATATACAACAACCTGCAGATCAATCTCATTGTCATGACCAACCAGCGTGGTGACGTGGTCTATGCCGGTGCCTACGATCTCCGAAATCGTACCATGATTCCTGTTTCCGGTACCTTCGGTCAGTACCTGGTGAGGGACAGCCCGCTCCTGGATATGGCTGACCCCATGAAGACCACCTCCGGTATCATGGTACTTGAGGGCAGGCCGATGATTGTGGCATCCTGTCCGATCCTCCATTCGGATCTCACCGGCACCCCCCAGGGCGTTGTGATCATGGGGAGATATCTCGATGTATCTCCCGCATACCTTCCGGGGAAACCGACCCGGCAGACACTCCGTTTTCTTCCGGTGAATGATTCTGCAATCCCTCCGGATCAACTCCTGGTTCTGGAGGCAGGGGAAGGCCATAGCGCGGGTATTGTGGTTCCGGTTGAACAAACCAGGATCGCGGGATATTCCCTTATCCGCGATATCTTCGGAAACGAGGCCCTTGTTCTGGAGCTTCTGGAACCCCGGGATATTTACGGGCAGGGCGTTGCACTCACCACCCAGTATGTTCTCATTGTGCTTGCGGCAGGTCTCCTCCTCGGGATCGTTACCCTCTTTATCCTGGACCGGCACGTCCTCTCCCCGATCACCACGCTGAGCCGGCAGGTGCATGAGATCGGCCAGCCGTCCACCTTCCACGGGCGGGTGAATGTCGGAGGCAGCGACGAGTTCTCGGATCTCTCCCGGGAAATTAATCTCATGCTCGAGACCATCGAGGAAACCCACGACGGCCTGTTGCAGAGCGAGGCACGGTTCCGGGAACTTGCCGAACTCCTTCCCCAGATCATCTTCGAGATGGATATGCAGGGCACCCTCAATTTTGTCAACCGTGCCGGATTTGAGATCTTCAGCATTGATGCTGAACGGATCCAGAAGGGAACCAATGTCCGTGACTATATGATCCCGGAAGATTCAGAACGAATGGACCGGGGGCTGGAACAGGTTATAACCGGTAAAAAATCCGTGGGAGAGATCTACCATCTCCAGACACGGAGCGGGTCCCTGATGAGTGCCATTGTGTATACGGCCCCTATCCTCAGAGACGACCGTGTTGTCGGGTTCCGGGGCATTGTAACCGATATCACCGAACGGGTGAATCTTGAAGAGGCCCTGATCGAGAGCCAGGAGTACCTGCAGACCCTCCTTATGTCGGTCAGTGTCGGCATTCTTGTGATCGATGGAAAGACCCACACGATCATTGATACCAATCCCGCGGCTCTCGACATGATCGGTACAACCCGGGATCAGATCATCAACCAATCCTGCCACAAGGTCATCTGCCCGGCCGAAGTTGGAAGATGCCCGATCACCGATCTCGGCATGCAGGTGGACAATGCCGAGCGAACCCTCCTGACCGCTGATGGCAGAAAACTCTCCATCATCAAGCATGTGGTACCGGTGATGCTCCATGGGCGTTCCTGTCTGTTAGAGACCTTTATCGATGATACCGCACGCGTGCAGATGCAGGAGGAGCTACGGGAGAGTCAGGGCCGCCTTTCCAGTATCCTCCGGGCATCTCCGGTGGGTGTTTTTGAGATCAAGGCAAATGGCACCCTGCTCTATGTCAATGAGCGCTGGGAAGAGATGATCGGGATGACGCTGGAAACCGTGAACATGCGGCAGTGGGCGGACACCCATACCCCTCTTGACAAGACCCGGATATCCAAGGAGATGTGGAAGAAGTTCCAGACCCACCTCCAGTCCCGGAATGAATACCGGTTTATGAGGCCGGACGGGTCCATCATCTGGATCTATGGACAATCGGTCCCGGTGTATGATTCCAAAGGTGAGGTCCGGGGCTATGTCGGGACGATCACCGACATCACCGACCGCAAACGCATCGAGGATGCCATCCATCTTGCCAACAAGAAACTGAATCTCATGAACGATATCACCCGCCATGATATCCTGAATACGATCACCGGCATCTTCGGGCTTATTGATATGGCCGTGGCATCCGGCAATAAAGAGGAACTTGCCCAGCTGTTAAGCCAGCTCAAGGATGAGGGGAGTCTTATCCAGCGCCAGATCACCTTCACCCGGGATTACCAGGGCGTTGGCGTGAATGCCCCGCTCTGGCAGAGCGTGAGGGAGGTTGCGAGCAGCGCCATTAAGAATATCGGTCACTCCGGTGTTGCCATTGTCATCGATATTGAGGATACGGAGATATTTGCGGATCCCCTCCTTGAAAAGGTGTTCTATAACCTGGTAGACAACGCGTTCCGGTACGGGGAGCATGTGACTACGATCCGGTTCTTCTACCAGATCTCCGACAGTGGTTTTGCGCTCATCTGCGAAGATGACGGTGTCGGTGTTCCCACGGATGCCAAGGGGCGTATTTTCGAGCGGGGTGTCGGAAAGAATACCGGCATGGGGCTGTTTTTGACCCGCGAGATTCTCCGGATCACCAGTATCTCGATCCGGGAGACCGGTATCCCGGGGAAAGGAGCGCGGTTTGAGATGCTCATTCCCAATGGTATGTGGAGATTCGTAAAGGGGCCGGGGAATGGGTAAGCATATCACCCGGATCGTTGATGAAGATATAGGGAGGAGGAAAGGGTGTCGAAAGGAACGATTCTTCTGGTTGAGGACGACGATATCATCGCAAAAGTTGCCGACTGGCGGCTCAAAAATCTCGGGTACGATGTGTGCGGGCGGGCATCAACCGGTGCAGAAGCAATGGAACTGGTGGTGAAACACAAGCCGGACCTCGTTTTGATGGACATCAACATACAGGGGGATGTGGATGGGATCGAGACGGCGCAGATGATCAAGAAAGGTTTCAGTATTCCTGTCATCTATGTTACGTCCCATTCGGACGGTCCTACCTTGGAGCGGGCGAAGGCTACGCATCCTGATGGGTTCATCATCAAACCCTTCGACGACAACGATCTGCGGGTTGCGATCGAACTTGCGCTGAAAAATTGAATTCTGGTTATCAGAGTGGGATAACCGCGGTATCCCTCTTTCTTTTCAGGATCTTCTGGTAATCCCGTATCTTCTGTTCGGGGATCCCGGTTGCTGATGCTACCTTGGAGGGATCTGCCGCAAGAAGACCTTCACCATCGATAATGTCCGCTGCGAACAGTTTCTCAACAGCCGCAGACCCAAGACCGCTGATCGCAAGGAGCTCTTTTTTCCCGCGTTCGATCTGGAGTTTTGAGACCTTTTTCGGGACGGGTTTGTTGAGGTAGGCACAGACAAGGCTCACATGGCGCTGTACAGTTCCCGCAGACATCCCGGTCTTCTCACTTAAGGCCACCGGTGTGGCGGCACAAAAGGCTTCAGGTTCAATGATGCCAGCCGCAATGTATTTCTTGAGGCTGACGGCGGGAATGCCGATCTCTTTGAGAATCTGGCTGTTGTACACGATTCTTGCTTCGGTGAGCAGTTGTTCAGCTTCGGCATCGCTGGCTCCTGCATTTTTCAGGGTGGCAAACTCTGCCTTTGCAAGAATGGAGAGATCGGTGATCCCGGCTTCTTTCAGCGCATTGAGGACCTTTGCCGAACTCCGTCCCCTGCGGGGGATCAGCCGGTCGCGCATGAACTTGCGGCACTCCGAGCGGCGGCGCAGTTTCGCAAGTCCGATGCCAGCATCTTGAATGAGTATTGCAGCACGATCGAGAGAGATCCCGAGTTTCTTTGTCAGCACTTCAGGGGTACTCCGGGCCAGCTCGGCAACGGTGTAGATGTGGCAGGCCTGGATCCTGTCAACCAGAGCCTTGTCAGCCGAAGGGATCTCTTCTAATGACTCCCGGTTGGAGTTGATCTGGTGGCAGAGCGGGCATCCGATATCCCACGGGCGTGCGCCTTTCCGTATGAGCCGGACAAAGTTCAGCCCGTGTTTCTCGCAGACCTCATCGGTGCGGACGGCAAATCCCCACTGCGCCATGGGCAGGCCGATATTGAACGTGCAGTCAGGATAGCGCGAACAGCCGATGAACTGCGTGTTGCCCCGGAGGTGCTTGATCGCGAGCGTGCCTCCGCAGACCGGGCATTTCCCGAGATTCATCTCCTCAGCCGTCCGGTCCCGGATGTCATCTCCTATCACCTGCTGGTTTGCTTCGAGCTGATCGAAGGCGTGGTGGAGCATGGTGCGGGACTCCTTGATCACGTCCTCCCGCGTCCGCTGGCTCTGCTTGATCAGCTGCATGTGGGATTCCAGCGTCTGGGTCATAACGGGTTTTGTGATCGTGTCGGCATGCTGTTCGAGCGTCTCGGTCACGGCCCGGCCGACAAGGGTCGGGTGCAGGGGTGTCCCTTCCACGTACTTCCGGGACACGAGCTTGGCGATCACTTCATGACGGGTACTCTTGGTGCCAAGACCGAGTTCCTCCATCCGCTGGATCAGTTTGCTCTGGGTGTAGCGTGCGGGGGGCTGGGTCTCCTTCTCATCGAGCGTGACTTTCTTGATCGGGAGTTTTTCTCCTGCGGTAAATTCCGGAAGGATGGTCTCGCGTGCCTCGCTGAACGGGTAGACCGCATGCCAGCCGGGTTCTATGAGCTGGCCGCCGGTTGTCGTGTACTCTTCCCCGTTTGCATCGAATAGGATCTTCAGGGTCTTCCACTGGGCATCGGGGGAGAGCGTGGCAAGGAATCGCCGGAGCACGAGCTCGTACACCTTGAAGGTGTCATCGCCGAGCTGTTCCCGGGTGGCTGCACCGGTGGGGTGGATCGGGGGGTGGTCGGTTGAGGACTTCTTTCCCCGTGTGGGCTCCGGGCGGCGATGGGCGATCACCCATTCAACATCCTTTTTAAAAGGGGATGCCCGGAGGGTCGCAAGAATCCCGTTCAGGTCGAGGGAGGGCGGGTACACGGTATTGTCGGTTCTCGGGTAGGAGATGAAACCGTTCATGTACAGGTCTTCGGCAATGCGCATCGCGTTCGCTGCAGAGAGCCCGAGGCGTGCGGCTGCAACGATATAGGTGGTAGTGTCAAACGGCGAGGGTGAACGGTCCTGCTTGGTGCCGAACTTCACGTCCGTGACTACGAGCGGCGCTTTGGTCCGGTCCCGTGCCTGTTCGGCAACCGCTTTCTCGTGGAACCTCCCGTTGGTATGGCGGGCTTCGATTACTTCACCCCGCTTCTCGAAATCAAGGGCCAGCTGCCAGTACTTCTCCGGCACGAATGCCTCGATCTCCTTTTCCCGGTCCACGATCATGGAGAGGGTGGGGGTCTGGACCCTGCCTACGGAGAGGATGTTCTGTCCCCCCCGGCGGGCAGCGAGCGAGATGAAACGGGTGAGGGAGGCCCCCCACATCAGGTCGATCGACTGACGGGCCTCGCCGGCAGCGGCCAGCGCAAAATCGAGTTCCGTGGTATTGGCAAATGCCTGCTTGAGCTCCTGCGCCGTAATGGCGGAGAAACGGGCCCGGTCGATCGTGACTTTGGCATTGGCAGCCCGCACCAGTTCGAACGCCTCTTTCCCGATCAGTTCCCCCTCGGTATCAAAGTCCGTTGCAATGGTAATGCGGTCTGCTTTCTTTGCCATCTTCTGGAGCAGGGAGACGATCTTCTTCTCTGTTGGGATCTTGATGGTCCTGGCATCGATCAGGCTCCTCGGGGTCGCCGTCTCGCTGCGCCAGTTCGAGTATCCCGGTTCGAAATCGATCTCGACAACGTGACCCCGGAGACCCATCGATGCCGTGTCGCCGAAGGTGTACAGAGAGACCCCGGCATCCTTGTTCTCCGTGACTCTCTTTCCGTCAGAGAGAATCTCTGCAATACGACGGGCTGATATGTTTTTTTCCGCAACAATCAGGTGCACGGGTGTTACGCCTCCCGTCTCTTCAGCGCTTCGGTGAGCATACGGTTCAGGTCGGCAGGATCTGCTTTTCCCCGGGTCTTCTTCATGACCTGTCCCACGAGGAAGTTGAGGGCTCCGGATTTTCCGGCCCGGTAATCTTCAAGGGCTTTGGGGTTCTCGTTGATGGCCTCTTCGATTGCGGCTGTAATGGCGCCGGAATCCCCGGTGGTCTTGGCGAGATTCAAGCGTTCAACGATCCGAGCCGGCGTCTCCGTGCTCTCGTTCTTTAACCGCTGATCGAGCATCACGCGGAGCACTTCGATACCGCTCTTATCGGTGATGGTTCCGGCTTTTAAGAGGAGAACGAGGCCGGTCATGGCAGCCGGTTCGACCTTGTCAAGATTCATGTCCCGGTAGTTCAGTTCCCCGATGAGGGTGTCCGCGATCCACGTGGATGCGAGGGAGGACAGGCCTTTTTTGTCGGATGCAACAACCTTCTCGAAGAAGTTCGCAAGCTTCAGTTCGCCGGTCAGGGTCCTGGCATGGTTGAGTGAACAACCGTATTCTGCGATGAACCGCTCGCGGCGGGCATCCGGAAGTTCCGGGAGCACGATCCCGTCAACCCATGATTTCACGCGGAGGGGACGGAGGTCCGGCTCGGGGAAGTAGCGGTAATCGTTCTCCATCTCCTTGCTCCGGGCTGACTGGGTAACCCCCCGGGCTTCGAGGTAATGCCGGGTCTCGCGTTCGATCCGCTGACCGCGCCGGATCAGGTTCTTCTGCCGGGTCACTTCGAACAGGAGCGCCTTTTCCACACCCTTATAGGAGGTAATATTCTTGACCTCCACCCGCTCGTGTCCCTTGATCGAGATGTTGGCATCGACCCGGAGCGATCCCTCCTTCTCGGAGTCAAAGACACTGAGGTATTCGAGCGTTGCACGGAGTTTGTTCAAGAACTTCCGGGCCTCCTTGGGGGAGCGCATATCCGGCTCTGAGACGATCTCGATGAGCGGGATACCCGCACGGTTATAATCCACGAGAGAGTATTTCCCCCGCTCGACATTGCCCATGTGGACGAGCCGGCCCGGGTCTTCCTCAACGTGGATACGGGTGAGCCGAATCTTTCGCTCCCCGCCCTCGTCGCTCTCGATCTCTAAGTATCCGCCTTCGGCAAGCGGCTTGTCGTACTGGGTGATCTGGTAGGCCTTGTCAAGATCGGGATAGAAGTAGTTCTTCCGCGAGAATTCGGATTCCTCCAGAACCTCACAGTTGAGCGCCTTTGCGACTTTCATGGCGTACTCGATTGCCTTCTTGTTGAGGGAAGGCATCGCACCGGGGAGGCCAAGACAGATGGGGCAGACGTGGGTGTTGGGGCCGTCGCTCCGGTAATCGGTATCGCAGCCGCAGAAGAGTTTGCTCTTCGTATCCAGCTGGCAGTGGACTTCGAGACCTACGATGACCTGGTCTTCAGCATCCGCCATCTCAGTTCACCGCCTGTTCGTAGGCATAGGCCACATCGACCACACGCTCATCCTCGAACATCCTGCCCATGATCTGGAGGCCGACGGGCATTCCTTCGGATTTGCCACAGGGTACTGAAATGGCCGGGATACCGGCAAGGTTTGCCGGCACGGTAAGGATGTCGGCGAGATACATGGAGAGCGGATCGCTCTTCTCTTTGAGTTTGAACGCGATCGTGGGCATGGTCGGCCCCGCGATCACATCGACATCCCTGAAGATCCGGTTGAAGTCAGCCTTGATATTTTCCCGGGCTACCTGCGCTTTCGCATAGTACTTCCCGTAATACCCGCTGGAGAGCGCGAAGGTGCCGAGCATGATCCGGCGCCGGACCTCCGTGCCGAAGGCGGCGCTCCGGGTTTCCTGGTAGGCATCGTGCCACGACTTCTTCGTGTCCGCAGCCGGACCATACCTCACGCCATCGAACCGGGCAAGGTTGGAACTGGCCTCGCAGGTGCAGGTCACATAGTATGCGGCGAGCGCATATTCCATCGAGGGGATGCTGCACGGGACGGTGGTGGCCCCGAGCTCTTCGAGCCTGCCGATCGCTTTCTTCACGACAGCAGCAACCTGCGAGTCAACACCCTGACCGAAATACTCCTGCGGGATGCCGATCTTCAGTCCTTTGATATCCGCGACCGGAGTGTGGGTATACGGCTTATCGCGTGAGGTGGTGTCGTGACGGTCGTATCCCGCGATGACACTCATGAGGGTGGAGACATCGCTGACGGTCTTTCCCATGGGGCCAATCTGTTCGAGCGAGTTCGCGTATGCGATCAGACCGTAACGGGAGACGCGCCCGTAACTGGGTTTCAGGCCTACGATACCGCAGAATGCGGCGGGGCACCGGATTGAGCCCCCGGTATCCGTTCCGAGTGCCATGCGGACCATGCCGGCAGCAACTGCCGCGGCACTGCCCCCGCTGGATCCGCCGGGAACGCGCCCGGTATCGCAGGGGTTGAGGGTGGGACCGAATGCGGAGTTCTCGGTGGTGGTCCCCATACCGAACTCGTCCATATTGGTCTTGCCGGCAATTGCGGCGCCTGCCTGTTTCAGCAGCCCGACCACGTGGGCATCGTAGGGTGGCACATAGCCCTTGAGGATCTTCGAGGCACAGGTGGTCTCAATTCCCGCAGTCGAGATATTGTCCTTGACGGCAACAGCCACACCGGCAAGTTTTCCTTCAGTATGCGTGGGTTTGTTGCAGATCGTGAGAAATGCATTATATTTGTCGTCCGGTTCGAACGTGATTGTGCGGGCCGGCATCACATCACCCGTGGCGCCTTGATGAATCCATCTTCCTTTGCAGCGGCGTTTCGCAGGACATCTTCCTGAGAGAGGGACGGTTCGATCTCGTCCTCGCGCAGGATCGTGTGGAGTTCGTGCGTGATTGTCGGATCGCCTTTGACCCGGTCAAGCGTATCGAAATATTCGATAATTGCGTTGAACTGGTGCGTAAAAGTGCCCAGTTCCTCAGAACTGATGCCGACATCGGCCAGTTCCGCGATATGTTGTACGTCTTTTTCAGAGACCATGTTCCACCCTGATGATCTGGTCTATGTAATCTTGCATGGACGTTTTATAACCGTTTTTACGGGCCAGCTTCCTGAGTGCGGGCCAGACCCCGCTCCCGTATTGCATGGCTTTCTTCTCGTACCATGCGAGATCTTGCGGAATGTGGCGTTCTGCGACCTCCCTTAAGGGAATTTTACGGCGGCCGCCGTTCACTTTCTCGGCTGCGGGGATCGCCCGGGCAGCGCGCACAACGCGGATATCCAGATAGGGCATCGAAAGGTAGGTGCCGTGGAGCGCCGCAACTGCCTGGTCGCGCCGCGCCTGTGCTTCGAGACCAGAAAAGTCCCGTGCAAGATCTTCTTCGAGGGTGGCAGTCTCAAGATACCGGGTATAGCCCCCAAAGAGTTCGTCCGCTCCCTGCCCGGTGATGATGCGGCGGTACCCGTTCTTCCCTGCCCACCGCGCGATGAAATACTGGGTGAGTGCTATACCGGCATTGACCGGGTTCTTCTCGGGGATAGTGTTCAACACTTCGGGAAGGGCCGCTGCAATCTCGTCTTCGGTAATCGTCACATATGTACAGGAAAGATCCAGTAATTCTGCTGCCCGTCGTGCCTGTTTCATGTCATGGGAGTCTGCAAGCCCTACAGCGACACACTCCCTCCCGGCCAGGTGCGCAATAAGTGTCGAGTCAACGCCGCCGGAGAGCGCAACGACCCCTTCATCGCTGCGGAGTCTTGTGGCCACAACAATCGCCTCCTCAAGGGACATCTCCGGTGCCCGGGGAATGATCTCTCCCCGTATCTCCCCGTTGCATACGAGCGCACCTTTCGGCCCGGCACCCTCCATGATACCAAAATGGTCGCGGGCGCGGCAGTCATCCCAGGTAAGGAAGAACTCCCCCCCGAAATGGCAAACCTGCTCCGGCGTGGTATGGAGTATCGTATCAATCGCTTCGGGGCCGAGTCGCGTTCCATCGAGCTCGACCCAGCCGGACAGGAAATGTGATGTCATGGTTGGTCGCAAGGTTCGTTTTCACATTCTTTTGCCCTGCGTTGGTTTTAATCCCTCTCCTGCGTGCATCGGGCCGGTTAATCCGCATCACCATTTTTCCCGCAACTCTTCCGTCATGCATTGAAGATTGACGACCGATCTCCTCCCTGCATTTCCGGCTTTGGTAGAGGGGAATCATTTTTTGCATACAAGGGCTAATTATTGGAGAGCGCGAGAGGCAGATGGGTCAGGGAACGTCGCCTGGCTTACTACCTTGTCGTGAGAAACCGTACTCGTGTCAGCGGGAGGATAGGAAAGCTGGCCAACTCCGCCGGACTTAAGATCCGGTCCTTAGTGGTTCTTGGGTTCGAATCCCAATCCTCCCATTGTTTTAAAAAAAGATTTGCACTGACGATCCTCTTTATTGTATTACCATTCTACGGCAGTCAGGGTCTTGACGACCGCTTCTCCAAAGGCTTTTGATGCCGATGGGCCGTTTGCGGTAACAATGCGGCTGTCTACGACAACCGGCTGGTTCACGAGAATTGCACCCCCGCCTTTCATCTCACGAAACGCAGTAGGACTCTCTGAGTACGTGGCCTTGATCCCTTTCAGGATACCGGCCCGGGCAAGGATTACCGGTGCAAGACAGATGGCCGCCACGACCTTTCGTGAAGCCCGGAAATTTTTCACAAGGATGGGCAACAGTTCATCATCCCAGAGGTGTGCCTGAGTACCTGTGCCCCCGACAATGACCAGCGCGTCATAGGGCTTGGGATCGATCTCTTCCAATGACAGCGATGCAACCGCTTTTGCACCCATCATGCCGGTGCAGGTTCCGCGGCGCGTGGATACAATATCAAATGTCATACCGGCCTTCGTCAATGCCGCAACCGGCTCGGCGAGTTCTTCATCCCGGAATTTTTCAGGAGCAATGGCAATGAGTACTTTCATGGTAACCGGATCATCTGTTAGGAGTACTGGATGATGGATATTGTGCCATCCGGTCCGGAAATGAGGCGACTTCTTCTACTCACTGACCTGCAGATGGAGGTGCCCTGACCATCTCTTCCAGGCGCGCCTCGATTCGCTGGAGCGTGGAGATCTCCAAAAAGATGAGGATGTTTCCTGCGATGTTGTGCTCTTCAGACACAAGTTTGACCTGGAAGAGGATCACGTCATCCACATCAATGGTCATCTGGGCAATCATGGTCGTGATTGCAGCGTGCGCCATATCAACGATAAGAACCGGGGGTGACGGGAGCATCATGAACCCGAGGAGATCGGAAGTGGCGCTTAAGAACGAGGAGATCATGATGTTGCTCACTTCGAGGATGGTGCTCTGGTCCATCTCATCGAACGTATGGGGTGAGTCGGCGGATCCCTGCATGATCCCCGCAGTCCGAACTGCTGAATCCCTGGGAAAATGCAGGATCAGAAATCCCCCGTGGGGAATATCTCCCTGCAGCTCAAAGATCACCATCGTGGTCAGTTCATCGGTGATATGGTTCCCGACCCTTGAAATGTCCACAATGGTGATCTCAGGCACGCTCATACCAATCTGGGTATTGAGCATCTCCGAGAGTGTTGTTGCAGAATGGGCAGCCCCGATGTTAGCCATCTCCTGCAATGCATCCATCTGGTTGGGTGTAAACTCCATACGGCCCCTGATCCCTCCATGGGTGACCCGCAGGCTGTGTATTGATCCTGTATGTCGATCAGCAAACGCTGGTCTTCGCTCCTGCAGACAGTGAGATGGTGGGTATACGATCATTTATACCTTCCTGCCCCGGGGAATTCCGGCATCTATGAACAGGAACAGGGCGTATCGCAATTCCTGTGCAGGTAATTTACGGATCTTTTTCTTCCACAGATCCCGGGATCGATGCAACCCGGCCCACCCGGCCATCGGTCAGCCGCACTTTGATGCCATGCGGGTGAAACCGCGAGTTGGTGAGAATTTCCTGAACGGTACCTCGTACCGTCTTTCCCGTGCGCTGGTCGTTCTTCTGGACAATTTCGACAACGAGTCCTGCATGTATCGATGCCCGGTCGTGGGGATTTGGGTGGGAGGTCATAGCGAAAAAAGAGTTATGGGGCAGAGGGCAGATCGGGCATTGTGTATGCCCCGATACCCTTCTCAAGATACCCGGCAAAGGATGTCCATCCGGTCTGCTCGCCGAACATCAAGAGGGAGATATCTGTCCGGTATTCATTCTCCTGCGGTTCGAAGATCGTCCACTGGTTCTTTCCGGTCAGGGTGGATCTGATCGTCACTTCTGCATTTGGATCGGCATCATATGCTGCATATAACGCGGTCTGGTAGGAGTAACAGGTACCCCCTGCAGCAACGGTTGCATTGCTCCGGCAGTCCGTTGGCCGGATATCCGTAACAGGGCGGTACATCGGGCTGTTCTCCACCGGGTTTTGGGTATCGATATACCCTTTCGTTACGATATCCGTCGAGATAGTAACCGTATACGGGTTCTTTTCCGTGGTACCTTCCGGGGGAACCAGCGAGGGAGCCGTCACTTTCATCAGCGTTGCCTTCCCGGTCTCGTACAGTTCCGTCTTCCAGGTGGCGGGAACACCGGATATCTCGTGAGCGCTGAGTCTCGCGATCACCGGGGAGTTCCCGCGGGGATCTGCCGGCACGGGTACAAAAAGGGTCAGGTTACCCAGCGTTGAATCGGTGGTTAAGGAGAAGGTATAGGTATAGGTGCCGGTGAGAGAGGACCGGTACGCATTCTCGGTATATCCGGTATACGATGTCCATCCCGCGAATACCACGAGTATAATGACAAAGAGACTGATGGTGATTTTTATGATCCTGTCCATACGCTGCCACATCCTGCCGGGCCCTCGGTATCGGAATTACGACACCGGAACAACCGGCTCAGTTCCTGATCGATTATTGATCGATCCGGGTTGAAAACCTGTCGATGAATAGTTGTGTGCAGGTTTTGGGAGCGTTCAGGCATCACTATCGCTTTATGCTCCGGAATAAAATCCACTAGTATGCCATCATCCCGGACACTGGTATTACGTAACGTCTCTCTTATGGGGGGGCGTGTTGCGGATATCACTGTGCAGGATGGTGTAGTGACGCATGCCGGGGCAGGGGGTCCGGTGGATCGGGAGATCGACTGTACGGGGCTTTTTGTTCTTCCGGCTGCCGTGGACATGCATGTCCATATGCGCGGCGGTGCCCAGTCGGCAAAAGAGGACTGGGCCAGCGGGAGCAAAAGCGCCCTTGCCGGTGGCGTCACGGTGGTTGTCGACCAGCCCAACACGATACCTCCGGTAACGAGCCCGGATACCCTGCGGGCCCGTATCCTTGACGCAAAAGATCATTCGCTGTGCAGTTTTGCCATCAACAGCGGTGTGACCTTTGACACTCCCTTCAGTGCAATGTGGAGCAATGGCGCGATGGCATTCGGAGAGACTTTTTTTGCCCCATCCAGTTATGGCGAGGCAATTACCCCTGAGGAACTGGCATCCGCACTCCGCACGATCCACTCCTGCGGCGGGCTTGCAACAATTCATGCAGAAGAGATCGGGAGTGGCGATGATACTAATCTCACGTCTCATGATCTGATCCGCTCCGCGGAAGGTGAACTGCGGGCAGTCCGTGCCGTGAGCGGATGCAACGCAGCCGGGTGCCGGCTTCACTTCTGCCACATGAGTACCGGGGCATCTGTTGTTGCTGCTGCGGCGGCAGGGAGTGTCGAAGTGACGCCCCACCATCTTTTCCTTTCTTACGATTCGTTCAAACCCGACGATGCCCATGGCAAAGTGAATCCTCCTTTGCGGAGCGAAAAAGAACGCAAAAACCTGTGGGCGGTCTGGGATTCCATCGATGTGATCGCATCCGACCATGCCCCGCACACTTCTGCCGAAAAGGGGAAGCCATTTGCTGAAGCCCCCGCCGGTATTCCGGGTGTCGAGACCATGGTTCCGCTGCTGCTCGCACAGGTAATCGAGAACCGGATCTCTCTTGCTGATGTCATCCGGAAGACATCCCGGGCCCCGGCAGACCTGCTGGGTATCACACCCGCCGGGTTTGCACCGGGAGATCGCGGGGATTTTGCTATTTATCCAAAGCAGGCACAGCCGCTTGATCCGGCGCAGCTCCACAGCAAATGCGGGTTTTCGCCATTTGAGGGCCAGCCGGTGGTATTGCCCCGCACCGTCATCCTTGGCGGCGATGTAGTGTATGATGAAGGAGAATTCTACCCGGGATTGCCGTCATGGTTCCCCGGAAAAGGATACTATCCCAGGTAACTCCGTTTTTTGTCCCAAACACTCATCATCCCGGACGCCGATTCTGTAATGCCGATACATGCGTGTCCATAGGTCCCCGGGTGATCGATTGACAAGCGTCTGGATATGATCCATGGGACAACCCGGATACGCGACAGGCATACAGCCCGGCAGGGTTTAAACACCGGAGAAGTACGGCAGCAGCCACTTGTGATCCGCGTGCGTTAATGCCGGGCGACATTTCTTCTCTCCGGAGAATCGATATGGCCGGCATTGCAGACGCTCTTTCTGAAGACGAGAACGGTACTATTATCGCTGTTGAAGTAACGGCCGGGGGAAAAAAAGCGGTCTTCCCTGCAGGTTACAATATGTGGCGCAAGATGATCGGGTGCCGCGTATCGGCTCCCGCAATCGAAGGCAGGGCGAACCGTGCCGTTGTTGAACTGGTTGCCGGAACACTTAGCCGACCGGCTGCTTCGGTGAGTATCGTGTCCGGTGCAATGTCATCCCACAAACGACTCCATATTTCCGGTATCGGTAAAGAAGAAGTCCTTCACCTGCTGGACAAATTTCCCCTATGAGAACCGGGGACTATGATTCTTAATAAAAACCCGGGTGAAACCCGCTCTTTTCGCTGGTGCCGGACTCTTGTAAAGGTACCTGTACTTTAAGTAATTTCCCACAATATATTTTATTATACCTATGATCAGGCATTACAGTCATCGCATGATACATGGGGGTGCATTTACGTGTATTCACCGGATACTACCAAGTACCTTATTCACATCAGCCTCACTGCAGAGGGGGTGGTCGAGAAACCTGACGTAGTCGGCGCCATATTTGGGCAGACTGAAGGGTTACTCGGCGAAGATCTGGACCTGCGGGATCTCCAGCGAACAGGACGTGTCGGACGTATAGACGTCCAGATCACGAGCAAGAAGGGCGAGACAAAGGGCGAGATTTTGATCTCATCCTCACTCGACCGGGCGGAGACGGCGATCCTTGCCGCTTCGCTTGAGACGATCGACCGTGTCGGTCCCTGCGTTGCGCACGTGACCGTGGAATCGATCGAGGACATCCGCGTCAGCAAGCGGAAGCTGATCGTTGAGCGGGCAAAAGAGATCCTGATCGAGCGGTTCGATGACGGGACGATCGATTCCGATGCACTGCTGGACGATGTCCGGCAGAGCCTGCGGGTCGAGAAGATTGGCTCCATTGGAGAAGAGCGCGTCCCTGCCGGGCCAAACGTGCTGGACTCCGATGCGATCATCATCGTCGAAGGCAGGGCCGATGTCCTGAACCTCCTGCGATACGGCATCAAGAATGCGGTGGCGGTTGAAGGAACCAATATCCCCAAGAGCGTCGTGGACCTCTGCGGGACGAAGACCACGACTGCCTTCTTCGATGGCGACCGTGGCGGCGAACTGATCCTGCGGGAACTTCTCCAGGTGGCGGATATCGACTTCGTTGCCTTCTCCCCGAAAGGGAAGAGTGTGGAGGACATGTCCAAAAAGGAGGTCATCAAGACGCTCCGTAACAAGGTGCCGGTTGAGTATGTCCGCGACCAGTACTTCGAGACCGCAGCAGAACTTCCGGGAGATCTGCGGGGCCACTCCTCATCAGAGACGGAAGACTCCTCCGATCGGAAGGCAAAGGGATCCACTCCTGCCAGGCGTTCCCGTGAACCGGGCGGTCCGCTCAGCCTGCACGACCATATTGAGGATGTCCGGGGACAGAACACGGCACGGTTCTTAAGCGACGAACTGACCGTGGTCCGGGAGATGCGGTCGGACGAAGTGGAGAAGGCGATCGAGACCATCGATCCCGCCGCCACCGGTCTTGTCCTCGATCGTCCCGTTGACCAGAAACTGCTTGACAGGATGGTCTCGAAAGGGCTCTCGTATGTTGCGGCGAAGGATTTCAAGGGTATCATCAAGAGACCGCTCTCGATCCGTCTGCTGAAGATGGGGTCGTAAAATCTCCCTTCACACAAATTTATTTATGCTGCATCGGCTCATGTTAGTGTCTGAAGTGGTAGCATGCACAAAGAGGAACTGATCAATCTTCACCAGATGCTCGCCGAAGTCAAAGATTATTTTGAAGAGATAAACCCGGATCTGAAATTCTCCCAGTACACTGCCCTGAAGATCAACCCTACCCAGCAGCACAAGAGCAAGATGGAGCATAAATATGCGATCTTTGTTCTTGGTACCGAGATCGCAAATGCGATGAAGGAAGTGGATTACAACTCGTCAAGCAGGATATCGGCCCGGATGAAGGAACTGGCCGACAAGACCTTGAAAGAGATGGATTCCGATATCCAGTAACTGATCTCAATCTTTTTTTCTCTCGTTGTTTTTTCTGCCCGTATCCGATACCAAGGTTTCATGGCCTTTGAACGAGCATTGCCGTTCATGGACTATATCATAAATCCGGATGCAGGGCTGGATATCGGTCTCGTCAACCGGGCGGTGGAGTCAGCGTTTGCGGATCACGGGAACGGGCTTGTCCAGATGCCACCCAAGACGTATATCACGCTGCCTGATGGGGATTTCCGGACCATGCCGGCATACCTTCCAACGCTTGGGATTGCCGGGGTGAAGATCGTGAATGTCCATCCCGGCAACCCCTCCCGGGGCCTCCCGACCGTGATGGCCCTCACGGTAATACTGGATGTCGGGACCGGTGAACCGATGGCACTACTCAATGCTACACGGCTCACGGACATGCGGACCGGGGCTGCCGGGGCGGTGGCCTGCAAATACCTCTCCTTGAAAAAAGAGATCGTGTTAGGCGTGGCGGGAGCCGGCCGTCAGGCCGAAGCGCAGGTTGAGGCCATCTCACGGGAACTGACCATACGGGAGCTGAAGGTCTGGAGCCGGAACCCGGACCATGCGGGCCAGTTCGCGGAACGCTTCTCCGCTTTTTCCGGTATTTCCGCACCGCTCGAACAGGTCTGCGACTGCGATGTCCTTGTCACCACAACTCCCTCCAGAAAGCCGATTATACGGGACGAATGGATACACGAGGGGATGCATATCAATGCGATTGGTGCCGATGCGTCTGGCAAGGAAGAGCTCGATCCGGCGATCCTGAATCGGGCCCAGGTCTTTGTGGACGACCCGGCGCAGGCAGTTCATTCCGGGGAGATCAACGTACCGATCAGCAGGGGTCTCTATCATGAAACCGATCTTGCCGGGACGCTTGGCGAGGTGGTCATTGGCAGGAAAACGCGGAGGGACAAGGATGCGATCACGGTCTTTGACTCAACCGGCCTTGCCATTCAGGATCTGGCCATTGCGAAGATCGCGATGCAGCACGGGACGCGGATCAACCTGCCGTTTCCGTGAACGGTTACCCAAGTGCAAGGGGGGTCTCCTGCCAACCCCCCACCCCACCGGTCTCCAAAACCGCGTCGACCCCCCCACCCGCATGGGGGGGAGGTCACCGGCCGACCCCTCCCCCCCTCCGGCCCAAATCGACCCCCCCTTACCATTTCTGGGTAGGCTGCCGTGCAGGACGCTCCGTCTGAACGACCCCAAAAGATCGTGACAGATCACGCGTGCAATAGTGCGTACATCCCATTTTTGATGGGGGGGTCAGCGGTCGACCCCCCCTCCATCTTTTTTTTAAAACGTGTTGACCCCCCTACCCTTCCGGAATCAGGGAGGGGGGGTATCCCTCATGGCGCATTGTCCGGGGCGGGATTTCTCATGAGCCTCCGACGGAGACCTGCGTTACGGAGCGGTTGCAGGAGGGGGGGTCGGTGGTTGACCCCCCCCACGTACCGCTGGTGCGCTTAAACGAGAACTCACCGGTATCAGAGGGGTAAGGAAGGTTCAAGATGGGGCGCATCAGATCCGTATCACAGAGCAAAGGATGGATGTGGCGTGGCTCCTAAAAAAAGACCAGAATACGAAATAAAAGAGGATACTGCCGGCAATTTCAGCGCAGGGCAGATCATTCCTGATTCCCAGTACAATGCCGTGAAAGAAGACTACGATATCCGTATGAAAGAATGGGTTGGCAGCGAAACAATCGTGCATATCTCCGGCCGGAAACGGGATCTGATCAAGAGTTTTTTAGAAGAGAAGCGGTACGCCATCACCGCTGAATATTTTCATTATAGTGTAAGGGCACGCGGGAAGAACGTCGACACCGGAGCCATTTCACTGAAGGTTCAGGGACTGGGACTGAAGTTTCTCCGGGTGCGGGTTATCGGTGAAACCGGCCATGGTGGGGATTAAGGAGCCGCAGATCAGGGTAATATCATTTTTCGTGCAGATGCAGGTGCACGTTACCGAGTGAAAACAAAAAAAGCAGAAGCCCTTACTCTTCAGGCTTCTTCGCATACTTCTTCCAGATCTGCTCGCGGTACACCGGTCCGCTGTTATAGGTGCAGAAGGGGACCAGTTTCCCATCCGGTGTTGCATAATGAATACAGCACCGCTGGACCCGCTCGATATCGTAATTGTACTTGTCCATGAAGTGCATGGTGCCGATGAAGAGGGCATTCCAGTGGAACTCCCTGAGGGCTTCGAAGTTCTGGCCGATCAGTCCCTTGCTGATCAGTTTCCAGAACTCCGTTGTTGCTGCCTGCTCACCCTTGCTGACGGAGGTGTGCATGTTCTTCACACCCTCAAGGAGTGCCTTGTACTTGTTGATGGTTCCACCCTTCTTCAGGGTCACTGCCATCTGCTCGATTGACTCAAAGAGACTTTCCACGTCCACCATCCGGTTGACCGGGACGATTCCTTCCTCCCGGGCAAAGACATAGGTTGCTGCCCCGCAGTGCTGGTGGGCAGTGAACCTGACCTGGGGCCGGCCGGTGTAGGCCTCGACAAGATCGGAGAAGGGAAGGACACACGGAACCGGGTAGAAATCATCCTTCCGGATGACCCCGCCCATCTGCTCTTCGATTCCTGCAAGGACATCCGGAATGGTGATGCGGGACTTCTGGAGATCGTCCTCGCTCGCAGCGCCGGTAAAGGCCACCGGCTGGAAGTTGATGCCCCGGACCACGGCAATATTATCAACGGCAAACTGGATGATCTTCCCGAGTTCCTTGTCATTGCGCCCCTTGATCACGGTCGGGACCAGCACCGTGCCAAGACCGACTTTCCTGAGATTTTCAAGGGCTTTTATGTGGATCGCGAGAAACGGATTTGTCTCCGGGCTTACCCCGTCAAAGTGGAGATACACCGTATTGAGGCCCGCATCCTTCAGGTGCTGGGCAAGTGCCGGGTCTTTTGATATCTTTACACCATTGGTGGCAATCTGGACCTGGGGGAATCCCATCTCTTTTGCTTTTCGGATGATCTCGACAAGGTCGTCCCGCATAGTGGGTTCGCCACCGGAGAACTGGACTGCCGGGGCAGGTACGGGTCTCTCGTCACGGAGCACCTGGAGCATCCCGACAACCTGGTCAAAGGTGGGTTCGTATACAAACCCGCAGGCCCGGGCATTGGCAAAACAGAAGTCGCAGTCCAGGTTGCAGCGGTTGGTGAGATCGATGTTCGCAAGCAGGGTCGCCGAGTGATGATTATTGCAGAGGCCGCAGGCCGTGGGACAACTGTCGGGCGGAGCCTGGTTCTGTGGGTTGGCTACACCGTCTCCCACCGCATCGTATTCCTGGAAACGGTGGTACATGGGAGCGTCCGACCAGTACAGATTTCTTGAACTCCCATGTACGGGGCACGTCCGTTGCATCCATATCTTGCCATCCTCTTCGACGATATCTGCGTCCACGACGGAACTGCAAGTGGGGCAGAGGCCCCTTGTCTTTTTTATCAGCATTAACGTCCACCCGATATTAGTACGATTGGCACACGATAGAAAGATTCAGGATTTAGTAACCTTAATGTTTCCGCCTGCTCTTTATTACAGGTATTGGAGTGCTACATTATTAGTTTTGAGTTCTTCATAATACCATTGCTTTCAGCCCTGTGGATTATGCTCCCGGCCTACCTGCCAAATCCAGTGGCCGCGCTGTGCGGGGGAGGTACTCCCATCGATTTTGGAAGGAATTTCTCCGATAATCGCCGCCTGTTTGGCGATGGCAAGACCTGGCGGGGACTCATCGTCGGCATCCTCGCAGGGGTCATGATCGGCCTTGTCCAGATCTGGGCATCAGGTACATACAGCCTTGGCATGCTTCCCCAGCAAACCCTGCTGTCCGTCACCCTGCTTGCCATCGGGGCACTTTTGGGCGATCTTGTGAAGAGTTTCTTCAAACGGCGATTTGGCAAGGAGCGGGGAGCGAAATGGCCGGTGGCTGACCAGTATGATCTCGTGGCAGGAGCGTTCCTGCTCCTCCTCGTCTTCAACCCGTCCTGGCTCTTCTCCCAGGTCACCCTTGCGGCATTCATCTGTATCCTGATCATCACACCGATCCTTCACCGTGCCGTCAATATTATTGGCTACCTGGTGAAGGTCAAGGAGGTACCATGGTAAGAAATGAACATGCAGACCTGCTCAAACAGTACAAGGCCATCGAATTCGGGGATTTCACCCTGGCATCCGGTGCAAAGAGCCCGTATTACATCGATGTGAAAACCGCCGTAACGCACCCGGATCTGCTCTCAACGGTTGCACAATCGATTGCATCATCCCACACCTTCGATGTGGTGGCCGGTGTTGCTGTCGGAGGAGTCCCGCTCTGTGTCTCGGTGTCGCTGGCAAAGAACGTGCCCTTTGCCATCATCCGGGCATCGGAGAAGGACCATGGCAAGAAGAATTTAATCATCGGGGATGTCAAAGGCAAAGACGTCCTGCTGGTCGAGGATGTCACGACCTCGGGGGGATCGGCCCTCTATGGGATCAACACTCTCCGTGCCGCCGGTGCAAAGGCCGACCGGGTCATCACGGTCGTAGACCGGGAACAGGGAGCGGAAGCGATGCTCTTGGAACACGGCATCCGGTTGATTCCTCTCGTCAGGTTGCACGAGCTCTTAAAAGAGTAAGGCCTTTTTATCTCAAATGTACACTAGGATGGTACTATGAAGATTCTTGTTGTTGGCGGGGGAGGCAGGGAGCATGCGATAGCTGCAGCCCTTGCCCGCAACACGACCACCTCCGTATTCTCGGCCATGGCAAAACGCAATCCCGGGATCGATGGTATTGCCAGGAATACCCTGATTACGAAGGAGACCGAGGTTTCACAGATCGTTGCGTATGCAAAGGAGCACCGGATTGAATATGCGTTTATCGGGCCGGAATCACCCCTTGAAGCAGGGATCGTGGATGCTCTTGAAGCGGAAGGAATCCCGTGTGTCGGGCCGGTACGATCCGCGGCACGCATCGAAACGGACAAGGCATTCTGCCGGGAGATGATGGAGCGTAACGCCATTGCAGGCTGCCCGAAGTACCGGGTCTTCCACTCCCTGCCGGAAGCCGTGGAGTTTATCGAACACTATGATGGCGATCTGGTTGTCAAGCCCATCGGGCTCACGGGCGGAAAAGGGGTCCGGATCATGGGCGAACAGGTGGACCGGAACGGAGCCATCGAATATGTCAAATCGCTCAGGGGCGAGGCCGTGCTCGAGGAGCGCCTGCTTGGGGAGGAGTTCACGCTCCAGGCTTTCGTGGATGGCACGCATCTCGTACCGATGCCGCTGGTGCAGGATCACAAGCGCGCTTTCGAGGGGGATATCGGGCTGAATACCGGTGGCATGGGTTCGTACTCAATGCCCGATCACATGTTGCCGTTTGTCACCCCCGGCGATTACAGAAAAGCCATTGAGATCATGAAGTCCGCTGTTGCAGCCATGGGAAGGGGCGGGCATCCCTACAAGGGAATCCTCTATGGCCAGTTCATGAACACTGCGCAGGGCCCCAAGGTGATCGAGTTCAATGCCCGGTTCGGGGATCCCGAAGCCATGAATGTACTCTCCCTGCTCACCTCAGACCTCTCGGAGATCGTTCACCATATTGCTGAAGGCACGCTCCTGCCATCCCACGTGACCTTCGACACGCAGGCAACGGTATGCAAGTACCTTGTTCCTGATGGCTATCCGGAATCTCCCCATGCAGGGGATGTGATCAGCATCGGCACCCACAAAAACGCGCTTCTCTATTACGCAAATGTCGAGAAGACTGCAGAAGGGCTCACCACCCAGACCTCGCGGACACTTGCCTTTGTGGGTATCGGTGAAACGCTGGAACAGGCAGAACAGGCTGCTGAAGCGGCTGCAACGGAAGTCAAAGGCGCAGTGCGCCACCGCAGGGATATCGGTACGCAGGCATTGCTGGACCGGCGTATCGCCCATATGAAGGAGTTACGATGAAGTCGGATTTTATCTCCATCCTCGATATTGACAGATATGAACTTGAAGAGCTGCTCTCTGAAGCACACCAGCTCAAACGCCAGAAGAGAGCGGGTACCCCCCACCTGCTGCTTGCCGGCAAGACCCTTGCCATGATCTTCGAGAAGTCCTCGACCCGGACGCATATCTCGTTCGAGGTGGGGATGAACCAGCTGGGTGGGCACGCCCTCTTCCTCAATGCCCGCGACATGCAGATCCGGAGAGGCGAGGAGATCCGCGACACCGCCCGTGCGGCATCCCGGTATGTATCGGGTATGATGATCCGGGCCTATAAACACGAGACGATCGAGGAATATGCCAAGTATGCAACAATTCCGGTGATCAATGGCCTGTCCGACCGGGAACACCCCTGCCAGCTCCTGGCCGATATCATGACCATGCAGGAGCATTTCGGTTCAACGGAAGACCTCCGGGTGGCATGGGTCGGTGACGGGAACAATGTCTGCAATTCCCTGATCCTCTCCACCGTCCTCACCGGTCTTGAAGTGACCGTATCAACTCCCAAAGGTTACGAACCCGATGAAGATATTGTGGCAAAGGCCCGCTCTCTCGGGGGCAAAGTGACCCTGATTCGTGAACCGGAGACTGCGGTAAAGGATGCCCAGGTCATCGTCACGGATACCTGGGTCTCGATGGGTGACGAGGGTGAGAAGGATGAGCGCATCAATGTCTTCAGGGACTATACGGTCGACTCCGACCTGATGAAACGGGCATCTCCCGATGCCCGGGTGCTCCATTGCTTACCGGCCCACCGCGGTGAAGAGATCACCGATGAAGTGATGGAGGGTGGGCAGAGCCTTGTCTGGGATGAGGCCGAGAACCGTCTCCATGCGCAGAAGGCACTGCTCGTGCGGCTGCTGAAATAATTTAAAAAAAATTACTTTTCTTCAACGAACGCTTTCAGCTGTTCGATCATATACTGTTCGACCTTTTTTACTTCTTCGAGGTCTCCCCGGAATGCGAGCAGTTCGCGTGCATCGCCATCCATGTTGGCGAACTTGATCTTTTCGATACGCTCTACCACGGTCACCTTGAATTTTGTGGTCACATCAACGATGAGTTTCTGGGGGACCCCGGGGGGGATCAGTACATCAAATTGTTCTTTCTCGTCTGCCATGGTTAACTCCGGAATTTTGGGTATGGTTCTATTTACCTATCTTGATCCGACGGCTCATAATACATGGGCCCCCGCGGACGCCCCCGATCGGGTTTTTGGGTTTTCCCAGGGAGTTCATGCACCGCCCCATGAGGGCCGCGCCCCGGGCAAGACCGTCATCAACAAAGACCAGGTGGTCGTTCGGGTCGTCAAAGAGGTTCCGTTCGATGATCCCGTCAAGGATATACTCGGGTTTCCGCCCGGAGATTGCCGCCCTTCCGGTGAACCCGATCGAGGCGTTCTTCGACACGAGATCCTGGAGCACCGCCACGTCGATCAGGCGCAGGGCCATCCTGGCGCAGACCCGGTCGATCACGTCGTTGAGTGTCGAGAGTCCGTGGTTCTTGTAGATCTCGGTACCGAGGGTCATCAGGCTCTCCAGTTCGCTGCTGTTGGTTCCGCAGTCGCACCCGATCATGGCGATACCTGATTCCAGGGCGAGACGGGCATTGACCGGGACCCTGCCGAACCGGTCCCGGTCCGCAGGAACGATCCGGATATCGATATACTCGTGGGCCCGGTTGACATAGTCGTCAACAACCTTTCGGTTACCCCCCGAGAAGAGACCTCCCGTCACGCTGTGTTCGCCGAAGATATCCAGTGCGGTGCCGGTCCGTTCCTGGACGAGCCCGGTGCCCCGCACGATTGCATCGGGTATGGCACCGGCAAGCCCGCAGAAGTTGCCCACGGTCTTTGCAAACGGGGATAGGTCATCCTTGCGCACATCCGTTGTAATGCGCCCGTCAAGCGTTGTCCCGAAATCAACGGAGATACAGGGATTGCGGAAATCCACCGGGGTCCATTTTGCCCCTTCCTTGATCCCTGCCATGGCAAGTTCGCCTTCCATCTCGTTTGCCACCATCTCGACCCCGGTAGAGCCGACCGGGGGAATCACACCGGCAACCGCCCCGGTAAAAACGACTTTGTCGGCAAAACTGAACGGCTGGAGTTTCTCCGGCTGGTTCTCCTTTGACATGGGTGGGGTCATCTTACGGGGTGGCACACCCGCAACAAGGCACCCGTTGGCAAGCGCAATGACAAAGTCACCGACCTGGTCCGGGGACTCCATCTCGGCAACCACCCCGGTGCTCCGGACAACGAAATCCAGGTCCTTCTGGATATCAAGGTGGGCATCTTCATGGCACTTGATGAGAGTATCTCGGACCAGTTCCGTCACAGCTTCGCGGGTAAGCTGCGTACCGTCAAGCGTTGCCCCGAAGATCGTCTCGTCCGGTTTCGGGGGCCTGATGTCGCGGCTCATGCTGACGGTCTTGTTGATGACATAGGACATCCCGGTCTCAAGGCTCACACCGGTAAGGATGCATTTTGTGGTGGTATTGCCCATCTCCACCGATGCTACAATGAAATAGGGTTTGTTCTTGTATTCCGGGATCTGCATCCCTGCGCCATGGGTGATGGATGGTACTTGCGGACTCTCCACGATATGCGGTCTGGGTTTTATGAAGCGGGAAAAAAAACTGGCGCACATATACTCCGGGTCATCTCTGTATCTCAATATAGGTTTCTGTTTGCTAAAGGGTCATCAGACCTGAAGCAGGAGAAGAATTGCTGAAGCAATTCTTCGATCTGACGAATCTTGGCAATACTGATAGTTAAAAAAAGGATTATTTTCTCTTCTTCTGCATCTGCATGACCATACGGGCCTGGATACCGAAGTACTGCGAGACCCCTATGGCATGGCACTGGTCGATGGATGCACTGTCGAATGAGACCAGGTCCGAGGAATAGATTGCATCCGGAGAGGTCCTGCCCAGCACCCGCACGCTGCCTTTGTACAGTTCAAGGTCTACCGTCCCGTTGACCCGTTTCTGCGTGGTATTGATAAACGCATTCAGGGCAGCATAGAGCGGTTCGTACACAAGCCCCTCGTAGGCGAGCTCTGACCACTTGTCATCAACCATTCGCTTGAAGACGAGTTCCTGGCGGGTGAGGGTGAGCGCTTCAAGATCACGGTGGGCTGCAAGGACGACGGTAGCTGCGGGATGCTCGTAATTCTCGCGGGCCTTCAGGCCCAGGATACGGTCCTCGATCATGTCATTGCGCCCGATCCCGTGCTTTCCGGCAATGACATTGAGTTTCTGGATCAATTCGTACCCGGGATACTTCTTCTTATTGATGGCAACAGGAATGCCCTCCTCAAAGGTAATGGTGATCTTCTCCGGTTTAGCCGGCGCATTCTCAGGAGATACGGTCCAGAGGTAGATCTCTTCAGGGGGATGGTATGCGGGATCTTCGAGCCTGCCTCCTTCGATACTCCTGCTCCAGCAGTTCTCGTCCATGCTCCATGGCTTGTCTTTTTTGACCGGTACCGGGATATTATGCTTTTTTGCATAATCGATCTCCCAGTCCCTTGTGAGGTTGAGTTCGCGTATGGGGGCAACAACCTCAAGACCGGCACCACGGATGATGAAGTCAAACCGGAGCTGGTCGTTTCCTTTGCCAGTGCACCCGTGCCCGATCGCGGTTGCCTTCTCTTTTTTCGCAATCTTCACAACCTCTTCGGCAATGAGGGGGCGGGCAAGGGATGTTCCCATGGGATATCCCTCGTAGGATCCGTTTGCCCGTATTGCGGGGAATATGTGTTCGGCCACAAACTGTTTTCGGGCATCGATGGTGTAGTGGCGGTCGGCGAGTTTTTTGCCCTTCTCTGTGGCAACATCAATCTCCTCGTCACGCTGGCCTACGTTCACCGCTACAGTTACGACACGGTCGTAGTCATACCTCTCTTTTAAGAGCGGGATACAGATGGAGGTGTCGAGCCCGCCGGAATATGCAAGAACTATGGTGCCTTTTCCCATGGTATACTCCTGTTTTTACCTTGTATTAGACATTGGGTTGGATACTGCATATATGTTCAGGGTTGGCTGTGGAGAAAACCTAACTATTGATGTGATATTGATAATCGTCAGAATAGAGATAAAATAGGGTAGTTGTTCAGGTTATTGCATCCTGAACCGGGTATTGTTTTCTTATACAACGGTAATTCTACCGGGTAGTACTGGGTAATAAACCGTTGTATAGTCGTAGGATCCAGCCTTATCGAAGGTGACTGCAAAAGACTCTCCGTACGGAAGTACAACCTCGTTCATTCCACCAAAGTATGCTGCGGTTGTAGAACCCACTGCCTGAATTGAGTGAGGCCTGTAGGGATCGGTATTTGTCCAGACTACTTTTGTTCCGGCTTTCACGGTGGCACTTGTATCGGGAGTAACCATAGAGCCAGAGATGGTAATTGCGTACGTGGGTGCGGGTGTTGCCGTAGCAGTGGGTGTTGCATTAACGGTCTTGTTGACAACAACGACAACAACTTCCTTTGTCGGCTCAGCGGTTGGAACGGCGGTTGCAACAACCGTTGGAATAGCAGTGGCAGTTGGGGTGGCCACAGGTGCTGCCGGCTGGGATGTGCATCCCGCAAGCAGAATCCCGATAAACAGGATCGCAAGAACAACAAATAATTTCTTCATGCATGTTTTTTGGTTATTTCGGTATTTAAGGATATTCAATTTTTTTGGGTATTTTCCCGGAAGCCATGAGTGGCCGAGGGATAGCAGGATTACTCATATAATTAAAAAAAAGCCAATAACGGGGAGATATCGTCAATAACTCCTCAATTACTTCAGATAATGGCTGATTGGCTCAAGGGTCATCTGTTCGCGTTTGATGGCATCAATGGCAAGTGCAGCAGCCCGCGCTGCCTGAAGGGTGGTAATATAGGGTATCTGGAAGTCCACTGCCGCACGCATGATCTGGTAATGGTCCTGGCGTGACTGCTTGTCCTGGGGCGTGTTGATGATCAGCCGGATCTCCCCGTGGTGCATCATATCGAGCACATTGGGGGAACCTTCCTGCACCTTCCGCACGAGATTTGCCTCCACACCTGCTTCATGCAGGTAATCCACGGTTCCCTCGGTCCCGTACAGGGTGAGTCCGAGGTCTTGTAACTTCCGTGCAATGGGAATGACTTCGCTCTTCTGCTCCATGTTTACTGAGATGAAGACATTTCCTTTGAGTGGCAATTCGTTGTCGGCCGATATGCAGGCCTTGTAGAATGCAAGTCCGAAGTCGTAGTCAATCCCCATGACCTCCCCGGTACTCTTCATCTCGGGTCCGAGCATGGTATCGACCCCGAGGAGTTTATTGAAGGGAAGCAGCACTTCTTTGACCGCAACGTGATGGATCTCGCGCTCCTTGTACCCTAGGTTACGGAGTTTCTTCCCGATCATCACCTTTGCTGCGATCTTTGCAATGGGGGTCCCGGTCGCCTTTGAGACGAACGGCACGGTCCGGCTTGCCCGCGGGTTTGCTTCTAGGATGTACACCACGTTGTCCTTGACTGCCATCTGGAGGTTGACGAGTCCGACTACTCCAAGCCCGAGGGCAAGTTTCCTCGTATAGTCCCTGACCGTATCGATCACTGCCGGGGGCAGCGACTGGGTCGGTATAACACAGGCAGAATCTCCCGAGTGGATGCCTGCCTGCTCGATGTGCTCCATGATACCTCCAATGAGGACCTCTTCCCCATCGCAGACCGCATCGACATCGAGTTCGATCGCGCTCTGGAGGTAGGAGTCGATCAGCACCGGGTGGTTATGGCTGACCCGGACGGCTTCCTTCATGTAGGTCTCGAGCTCGCGCTCGTCATGGACGATCTCCATGGCCCTCCCGCCAAGGACATACGACGGCCGTACAAGCACCGGGTAGCCGATCTTCTCTGCCATGGCATGTGCTTCACCCTCTGAATATGCCGAACTGTTGGCCGGGCAGGGTATGTTGAGTTTCTTCAAGAGCACGCTGAACCGGTCCCGGTCCTCGGCAACATCCATGGCATCGGGGCTCGTCCCAAGAATGCGGGTTGAGAGGCCGAGACGTTTAATCTCGTTTTCTATCGGTACGGCAAGGTTGACCGCGTTCTGCCCGCCAAACTGGACCATGACACCGTAATATTTGTCAGATTTCAGGATATTGACGATATCCTCAAGCTGCATCGGCTCGAAGAAGAGGCGGTCAGAGGTATCGAAGTCCGTGGAGACGGTCTCAGGGTTGTTGTTGACGATATGGACCTCAACGCCCTCTTCTTCCCTGAGTGCCTGTACTGCATGGACTGTGCAATAATCAAATTCGATACCCTGTCCGATTCGGATGGGGCCTGACCCCAGTATGAGCACCTTTTTGGTGTTCGTGGGAACGATCTCGGAATGTGACTCATACGTGGAGTAAAAGTAGGGAGTGTTTGCCGGGAACTCGGCAGCGCAGGTATCGACCATTTTATAGGACGGGGCACCAACAATGCTTTCAATCTCTGCTGCTGTTTTTCCGCAGATCTGTACTATCTCGGCATTGGAGAATCCGTACCGTTTTGCCTGTAGGATATTCTCCGTACTGCACGTTCCCGTGCCAAGGCGCTTTTCCAGGTCTACGATATTTTTGATCTTCTCTAAAAAGAACGGGGTGATTGAGGTGAGCTGAATGATCTCGTCAATCGTGAATCCCTGGCGGAATGCATCGAAGAGGCAATGGAACCGCTCGTCGGTTGGCCTTGACAAGATCATGCGGATCTCGCTCGGGCTCGTATGGGACTGGACATCGGTATCGAGCGACCGTTTTGCCTTCATAAATGCTTCTTCAAGGGTACGGCCGATCGCCATGACCTCTCCGGTGCTCTTCATGGAGGTTGAAAGTGTCCGGTCGGCACCTTTGAACTTGTCAAAGGGCCAGCGGGGGATCTTGACAACAATGTAATCGATCGTTGGTTCAAACGACGATGGTGTGCATCCGGTCACTGTGTTGGTGATCTCGTCAAGCCGCAGGCCAATGGCGATCTTGGCTGCCACTCTGGCAATCGGATACCCGGTTGCCTTGGAAGCGAGTGCTGATGAGCGGGAGACCCGGGGGTTCACCTCAATGACCCGGTAGTCCCCGTCTTTGAATGCGAACTGGACATTGCAGCCGCCCTGGACGTCAAGCGCCCGGATAATGTGGATCGATGCACAGCGCATCATCTGGAACTCATCGTCGCTGAGCGTGAGAATCGGGGCTACCACTACGCTCTCACCGGTGTGGATGCCCATCGGATCCACGTTCTCCATGCCGCAGACAATGATGCAGGTATCCGTTGAATCCCTCATGACCTCGAACTCGATCTCTTTCCAGCCCATGACGCTCTCTTCGATCAGCACCTGGTGGATGCGGGAACGGGAGAGACCGAGTTCTATTATACGGGTCAGTTCCTCCTTCGTCTTACCGATGCCGCCACCAGCTCCGCCAAGAGTATACGCAGGACGGACTACTGCAGGGAGACCAATCTCCCTGATGGCCTCGTCAATCTGGGTCATGGAGTTGAGGACCATGCTCTTGGGCACTGGTTCCCCAATCTCGTTCATGAGATCACGGAATTTCTGCCGGTCCTCTCCCTTATAGATCGCCTCGAGCGGAGTGCCAAGGATCTCCACGCCTTTGAGTGCCCCCATCTCGGCAAGTTCAGCGGTCAGGTTCAGACCTGTCTGGCCACCCATGCCGGAGAGTATCCCGTCCGGCTTCTCCTTCTCGATGATCTTCGCGATGATGTCTGCCCGGAGCGGTTCGATATAGATCTCATCCGCCATCTCCGGATCCGTCATGATCGTGGCCGGGTTGGAGTTGACTAAAACGACCTTTATCCCTTCCTCACGGAGGGCACGGCAGGCCTGTGAGCCGGAGAAATCGAACTCCGCAGCCTGACCGATCTGGATCGGTCCTGACCCAATCAGCAGGACTTTTTTGATGTCAGTCCTCCGCGGCATTCAGGCAATCCTCCTGAACAGCGAATCAAAGAAATGGGCTTCTGTATCCCTCGGGCCCCCGTGTGCTTCAGGGTGGAACTGGACGGTTGTGAGGCACAGGTCCTCGTTCTCGAATCCCTCCACCGTGCCATCGTTGACGTTCGTATAGGTCACCGTCGAGCCTTCCGGGAGCGAATCCGCATCGACCGCAAACCCGTGGTTCTGGGTGGTGATGAAGATCCTGCCGTCTTTGAAACGGACCGGTTGGTTTGCACCCCGGTGCCCGAATTTGAGCTTGTAGGTATCTCCGCCAAGGGCAAGCGCTGAAACTTGGTTGCCCATGCAGATCCCGAAGATCGGCAGTCTGCCGAGCAGTTCCCGGATGCACCGGATCGCGTCAGTCGCCTGCTTGGGGTCACCAGGGCCGTTACTGACAAAGAGGGCATCGGGCTTGCACGCCAGCACCTGGTCAGCCGTTGTATTGTAGGGGAAGACGTGGAGATCCCCGCCCCGCTTCGAAAGGCTGGTGATCATGTTCTTTTTAATTCCCAGATCGATCACTGCTATTCGTTTCCCGGTCCCTGCAATATGGTATGGCTGCCTGCAGGATACTTCAGGGATCGGGACAATATCGCATATCGTCGGTGTCTTCCGGGCGAGGGATACAGCATAGTCTCCGTCATCGCTTCCGACAACAAGTGCTGCCCGCATCGTACCGTGGACCCGTGTCTTGATGGTCAGGGTACGGGTATCGACACCGGTCATGCCGAGAAGGTGGTTCTCTTCAAAAAAGGATCTGATGGAGGGCTGGGCAGCAGGTTTTTCACAGATTTCCTTGGTGATACACCCGAGGGCGCAGACCTTGTCGTTCTGGAAATTCTGCCGGTCGACACCATAATTGCCGATCTGCGGAAAGGTGAACATCAGGATCTGGCCGAAATAACTCGGGTCAGTGAGGGATTCCATGTATCCGGTCATCTGGGTATTGAACACCAGTTCACCGGCGGTCTCCCCCTCAACCCCAAAACCCACTCCCACGACGTGTTGTCCGTCTTCAAGACCCAGCACAGCCTTCATGATTTCCATATATTATGTGCCCGAATAGTTATTAACGATAGTGCAGGTACATCATTTTCCTGCTAGGCCGGTTGGAATTCTCACTCCAGAACTGTTGCCTTGGGACCTGCTTTAGTGCGCAGGTAAATCCTGTGCCCTGACGGATACGCATATTACCTAGGGCTCATGATATTTGATTATCATACCTGATAGGTTGTGAACACAGATGGGAACTCAAGGACGAAAGATTGTCGGAACCGATGTGAAGGATCTCGTGAATCTCCTTAACAAGGCCTACTCTGATGAATGGCTTGCCTACTACCAGTACTGGATTGGTTCAAAGGTCGTGAAAGGGCCCAACAAGGAGGCAGTCATCGCCGAACTGACCCTTCATGCCACGGAAGAACTGGCACATGCAACTCTTCTGACAACCCGGATCATCCAGCTTGGCGGAACACCTGTAACCAAGCCGCAGGACTGGTACAAGCTCACCAACTGCGGGTACGAAGCCCCGGACGATCCGTTTATCGTCAAGGTTTTAGAGCAGAATATCAAGGGCGAGCAGTGCGCCATCAAAACATACAATGCTCTCATGAAGAAGACTGAAGGCAAGGATCCGGTCACCAACAATATGCTGCTCACCATCCTCTCTCAGGAAGTGGAGCACGAAGAAGATCTCCAGGCCCTCCTTGAGGACGTAGAGATCATCATGAAGAACAAGTGACTTAAGTCACCTGGTTACCTTTTTTTAAAATGTGCGGAAGCACACTATCCCCGGGTATAAATAGTAGTTACCGCAATCTCCTTGCATAGAATACCTGACGGGGCTTTTCATGACAGTTGAACACGTGAACGGGAAGAACAAGGGAAAAGTCATGCTGTATGCACTCTCAACCTGTGGGTGGTGCGTGAAGACCAAGGATCTCCTGCGCCAGATGGAAGTCGAGTTCGACTACCAGTACGTTGATCTGCTGGAAGGAACTGAGCAGGACTGTGTCATGAATGTGATAGAGAAGTTCAACCCGAATGGTTCCTTTCCCACGCTCGTTATTGATAACAAAAAGGCAATTATCGGGTTCCGCGAGCAGGAGATCCGGGAGGCCCTTGGCTCATGAACGTTACCAGCATCAGCGAACAGGATGTTGACCGGGCATATGAGACCTTAAAGAAGGATGCCCTCGATGGGGGATACCGGATAAACCCGGATACGGAATTTGTGAAGAACCTTGTCCGGGGCCTGCTCAAGAACGAACAGCGGTACGGGCACGGTGCCTGCCCCTGCCGGCTGGCCTCCGGAAAGAAAGAGGAGGATCTTGACATCATCTGTCCCTGCGATTACCGTGACGCGGATATTGAGGAATACGGTGCCTGTTACTGCGCCCTGTACGTGAACGATGCGGTTGTAAACGGAACGCAGCAGGTGGCGTCTGTTCCCGATCGACGGCCGCCACGGTCGGAACGCGGAAAAATGAAAGACTCCGCGGTCCGGACCGTTCTTGTGGGGGGATCGCCGCTTTCCGGCCTTCCGTTTCCGGTCTGGCGGTGCAAGGTCTGCGGTTATCTCTGTGCACGGGATCAGCCGCCGGGCATCTGTCCGGTCTGCAAGGCAAAGAAGGACCGGTTTGAGCGGTTCATATGATTCTTGGTGGCTTCAATTAAGCAATCACCTTTTTTATAATTTCCCTTGTCAGTCCACCCTCGTGAGTTTCCCACTTATCAGGTCGAAATAGAGGCCGTGGAAGTGGATGGTGCGTTCTTTGACCGTCTTCTTTACCAAGGGGTGCGCTTTTAAATGCTCCATCTGAAGCCGGATATTTTCGAGTTCGATCAGATGGTGCCGCTCCCGGATTTCCTGCGGCGTATTCGGCGTTTTAATGACCGCATCAACCCGGGTTTTTGCATCCTTTGCATTGTTCAGCCAGATCGAGATGTAATAATCATCACTCTCTTCCTTATCCAGTGCCTTTATTGCACCGCAGTCGGAATGCCCGCAGATGATGATATGGTCTACTCTGAGATTCATTAAGGCGTACTCGAGAACGGTGGTGAAATTCCAGTCCTGCAGGGGGACAATATTCCCGATGTTCCTCTGGACAAAGAGTTCACCGGGAATCGATCCGGTGATCCGTTCAGGATTCACCCGGGAATCAGAACACCCGATCCATAGTATTTTGGGCTTCTGGCCAAGGACGATCTGTCTCCAGTACGTGATATTGGGCAAAAAGTCCGTCTTACGGAAAACCTCGTTTCCCTGAAACATCCTCTCGATCGGATCGGGGGAATCATATTCGGTCATGGTACATCCACATTATTCCCGCGGGCTCAAGCGCGGGGTCGTAATAGTAAACGACCATCCGTTCAATAAAATGTTTCATCCAAACCAGGCACACATAATTAATCCTATATTTTGAGAGATGTAACCAGTATTCATGAAATCCAGCGTGATTGTCGAGATCGTTGGCCTGAAAACAACGGAATGCTCCCCCTTTCCCTGCGATGAGAACCGCACCTGCGGTCTTGAAGGGTGCTACCATTCAGGAAAACTGGTCGATGCATTCAAGGAACTCAAAAAAGTGCTTCATGAGACCTATGGCACCCGTGTTGAACTATCGCTGACCCTGATTGATGAGGGCGCCCCGGCGCACATCAAGGCCATCATCGAGCGGGACTATCCTCCGATTCCCATGGTTCTTGTCAACGGAAGGGTGACAAAGATCGGCCGTATCACTCTGGATCGGATTAAGGCCGAAATAGAAAAGGATCTCTGACCATAACGCTCGAATGCGCGCAGATGCAAAAATCTCTTTTCTCCACACGTTTTTCTGGAAATAACGTGTTCCTGTTCGGATACCCGGTAAATCAAACGGAGTTCCTCAAATTTTTGGTTGGATCACTCCCATGATCTTTTTTAAAAATGCCCTTAAATTATATAAGCATAGAACAATAACCGTGTTAAATCAACCTGTGCCGATGATCTGAATGAATTGCATTAAAACCTGGTTTTCCCCGCATTCGCTCATTATTCATTCATTCCGATTCGGCGGTGGGATGTATCCTCCCCACAATTCCCTGACGGTGATCCACCCATGATCTCCGGCGTATTTCTCCTGGCACTGCTGATTTTTGGTGCCGGCATCATCATCCCTCTTATCACTGCGAGCCGGGACGAGCGGATATTCAGGACCATAGCGCTCGGATGCACCATTGCAGGCTCAACCCTTCTTGCCATTATTTCCGTCTGGATCCTGATCACCAGCCAGACACTTTCCATCCTCGTGTATCAGCCGCTCGATATCCTTTCGCTCTCCTTTTCCGTCGATCGTCTTGCTGCGTTCTTCCTCCTCATCATTGCAGCAGTAGCTGGCCCGGTTGCCCTTTATGCAATGGAATACTTCGAACATCTGGGAGGCGGTTCCCGCAGGCACCTGTTGTGTGGCTGCACAAACCTGTTCATCCTCTCGATGATCCTGGTGATCATCTCCGCAAACACCCTGTGCTTCTTCTTCTTCTGGGAGATGATGGCGGCCAGTTCATTCCTGCTGGTCATGTATGAATATACCGAGCCGGAGACACGGAAGGCCGGGCTATATTATTTTATCATGACGCAGCTCTCAACCCTTTTTGTCCTGTTAGGGGTTGTCCTGCTCTTTGTGCAGACGGGTTCGTTTGCATTCGCCCCTGCCACGATGACCCTTTTGTCCACAGCAGCGTTCCTCTCCCTGTTTGCCGGCTTCTCCATAAAGGCCGGCATCATCCCGTTCCACAAGTGGCTGCCCTATGCCCATCCCGCAAGCCCGTCGCCCATATCGGCCCTCATGTCCGGCGTCATGCTGAAGATTGCGGTGTACGGGCTCATACGGGTTCTCATGGATGTGTTCACACCGGATCTGTGGTGGGGCGTATTGATCCTTGCAGCAGGCACGGTATCGGCGGTACTCGGCATCATCTACGCCTTAAAGGAACACGATATCAAGGCGATGCTTGCCTACAGCAGCATTGAAAATATCGGCATTATCTTCATCGGGATTGGGCTGTTTGTAATTTTTTCATCATACGGTCTATCCGCTCTCGCAACAATCAGTCTTCTTGGGGCACTCTTCCACTCCCTGAACCATGCACTCTTCAAGAGCCTCCTCTTCTTAACTGCGGGATCCGTGGTCCATGCAACGCATACGCGGGATATCGAGCATATGGGGGGACTCTCGCACCGGATGCCCTGCACGTCAGTCCTGTTTTTTATCGGTGCACTTGCGATTGCAGCACTGCCGCCCCTGAACGGGTTTGCCAGTGAGATTTTGATCTTCATCTCGTTCTTCTCGTCCGTTGCGGTGGCCGATCCGTTCTTCAAGGTCTTCCTCTTCCTCTGTCTCGCGCTGTTTGCGCTCACGAGCGCCCTCTCCGCTGCCTGTTTTGTCAAGGCCTATGGATCCATGTTCCTCGCACTCCCCCGTTCTTCAGAAAGCGAGGAGGCCCATGAGGTTCCCCTGCCGATGCTGGTCGGCCCGGCACTACTGGCATCAGCCTGCATCCTTATCGGCCTGTTTGCCGTCCAGATGTTCAGTCTTGCCGGGTTTGTTGTGCCCATCCCCGATATGTTCCTTGTCGGGATGCTCCTCCTTGTCGTGATCGTACTTGCATATGCGTTCCTGTATTACCCGGCAGCACAGAACCGCCGGATCACCGAGACCTGGAACTGCGGGACTCTTTCACAAAAGCCTGCCATGGAATACAGCGGCCACGGGTTTTCCGAACCGATCGATATCATCTTCTCCATTGTGTATCGGACCCGGATGAAGAATGAGCGGACCTTCTTCGATGTGAAGAACTGTATCTTTAAGGAAGGTACCGCTGAGATCCAGCTCCTGAAGATCTTTGAGGAATATCTTTATCTTCCCGTTGCCCGGGTATCCCTGCGGGCAGCAACGGCAGTCTCCCGGTTCCAGAACGGGTGTCTTGATACGTATCTCCTCTACGTCTTCTGCACGGTCATTGCAATCATCATCTACCTGGGGTGGCTGGCATGACCCTCTCGTTTGTCCTGTACCTGGTGATCAACACCCTTGTGGTCCTGGCCCTTGCTCCGCTGTTTGTGAGTATCATCAAGAAGGTCAAAGCAAGAACCCAGGGAAGAACCGGGCCATCCATATTCCAGACCTACTACAACCTGGCAAAACTGTGTAAGAAGGAGATCCTGTACTCCACCCATTCGTCATGGATCATGCGGGTCACCCCGCTTGTGAATATAGCGGCAATGCTGGTTGCCGCCCTGTTTGTTCCGCTCGTATTCGTAACGGAACCGGTCGGGGGAATCGGGAACATCATTCTCCTCCTCTACCTGCTTGCCATGGCAAAATTCTTCATGGCGCTTGCCGGGCTTGACGCCGGCAGTTCATTTGGGGGCATGGGCAGTTCGCGGGAGATGAGCATCTCCGCCATCATCGAGCCGACCACGATCATTGTCTTTGCCGCACTAGTCTTTGTCTTCAAGACAATCAACGTCTTTGCCATGTTCACCGCCTCAATCGCATCCGGGACACCCGCCACACCAACGCTTATCCTGCTCGGGATCTCGCTCTTCATCATCCTGATCGTGGAGACGTCCCGTATCCCGGTTGACAATCCTGAAACGCACCTTGAGTTGACCATGATCCATGAAGGCATGATCCTGGAACAGTCAGGACCCAACCTTGCCCTGATGGAATTGTCCTCTGCTGTGAAACTGACACTCCTGATGGCGCTTTTGATCAACCTCATCCTGCCGTTCGGGCTTACGACCACGCTCGCACTGGGTGCTCTTGCCGTAGCCATTGTCCTGTTTGTGATCAAAGGGGCGGTTCTCTCCCTGATCATCGGGTTGTTTGAATCCTCGATGGCAAAGATGCGCTTCTTCCGCCTCCCGAGCCTCTTTGCCATGGCGTTCTTCTTCTCTACGCTGATCATCATCATGGAGGTATTCGCATGATCGACCCGTCAACCCTCCAGGCAGTCATCAGGATTCTCCTGGTTATCGTCATCATTACTGCCGCCTACATCATATCCACGCGCAATCTCATCACGCTCGTATCCGTGTACGCGTTCCAGTCACTGACCCTCGTCATCATGGCTCTCGCGCTCTATTCGTATGAAGGCGCAACGGTCCTCCTGGCAATCGCTGTTATCACCTTCATCTCAAAAGTCCTGGTCATTCCGTACTTTATTGCCACGATCCAGGAGCGGGTACGGATCAAGCGCGATATCGAGTTCCATTACCTCAACCCGACCACCTCCCTCCTTGTCTCCATGGCGCTGATGCTCTTCATCTACATCGGGCTCTCCAAGATCATGGAGGGTACCCCGGCGCGGGAGAGCCTTGTCTTCTTTGGCGCTGTGATCGGGCTCTCGCTCATGCTGATGGGGATGATGGTCACGTTCTCGCGGAAACGTGCCATCACGAAAGTACTGGGATACCTTTCAATGGAGAACGGTGTCCTGCTCTTTGGCATGTTCGTCACCGAGCTCCCGTTCATCATCGAATTCCTGATTATCATTGACCTGATCATCCTCGTGATGCTGACCACCATCCTCACCGTGGGGCTGGACTCGACCCTGGAAGATTATCATAACCGGCTTCACCGCTTCCATCTTATTGAGGATACGGAGGAAGGTCCATGATTCTCGCTCTGCTCGTGGTTGTAACCATCCTCGCCCTGCTCCTCATTACGGTGAGTCATACCCACCGCCAGATGAACATGGTCTGCATTGCCGAAGCGGCACTGTTCCTTGTATTTGCCCTGTATTACCTCATGTCCGGGCAGATCCCATTATCTGCCCTCACCCTTGGAAACGAGTTCTTCTTCATCGATCACCTCGGGATCTTTGAAGTCCTGATCACCACGGTTATCTTCCTGCTCGCTGCAATCTACGCCCGGGGATATGTGGAAGGTTTAATTGAGAGCCATGAACTCGGGAAGGGCAGCCTGAAATTCTTTTACGGGTCCTGGTCGTTCCTGCTGCTTGTCATCATTCTTGCATTCTTCTCGAACAATCTTGCGCTGTTCTGGATCTTTGCCGAGCTCACCACGATCATCTCGGCAATGCTTGTCGCGATCCTGTACGCGAGGGACAACATCGATGCCGCCATCAAGTACATCTTCATTGCGTCCGTCTCGATGCTCTTCTCGTTCGTCGGGTTGATCTTCCTCTTCGAGATCTCCCGGTCCGCGGTGCGTGGGGGGACCCTGAACTGGACGGAACTGATCCACCTGGCCCCGGCATTTCCCGCAGGAATGATGATCGCGGCCTTTGCATTGATCTTCATCGGGTTTGCAGCAAAGTCCGGTATCTTCCCCTTCCATACCTGGCTCCCGGAAGCGCATGCACGGGCACCTTCTGCTGTCAGCGCGATACTCTCCGGTGTTCTGCTGAACGTGGGTATCTACGGCATCATCCGCGTCTTTGCGATCGTGCACCAGACGCCGGCCATTACGGCTATCTCGCCCCTGCTCACGGTCTTCGGGCTTCTCACGGTCGGGATTGCCGCATTCTCCATGCTGACGCAGAAGAATCTCAAGAAACTGGTGGCATTCTCCAGTATCGAGAATATGGGCATCATTTTGATCGGCCTTGCGGTTGCCACACCGGTAGCCATCTTCTGGGTGCTCTTCCATATCATTGCCCATTCCTTTACCAAAGCATCCCTGTTCTTCTCGGCCGGGATCCTTCACCGCCAGTACCACAGCACGCTCTCCGCGGATGCCCCCGATGATATGCGTGATGTGTTCCGGTTCCAGCCGCTTGCTGCATGGGGAATTATCCTTGGGGGTCTTGCCATCATCGGTATGCCGCTCTTCCCGATCTTCTTCTCAAAGCTGTTCATCCTCACCCAGCTGGCCTCATATTCCCTGCCGGTGCTCGTGATTCTGGTCTTCCTGCTCTTCATCACTGCCGCGGCACTCGGGTATTTTGTCATCAGCACGTTTACTCAAGTGTATCCTCCCGAAGCGCTCGCGGAGGTTCACGCATACCATACCCCGGGAAGTATGAAGGCCCCCATCGTGATTCTCCTGTTCCTGCTCGTGATCATGGGAACGGTGTTCTCCGCAGGTGAAATCGCATTCCTGAACCAGATTGTTACGGAGCTGATGTTCTGATGTCTGCGGATCCTGCAATGCCCAAAGAGATAATTCTGGATCTCATCGGGCCGTCGTTGAGGGGGGAGCGTCTCTCCCCCGGGAATAACGGAGAATATTACCTGCGGGTAGAGGAGACCGAATTCGGGCCCATCGTCACTACCCTTGCCTCCCGAAAATGTGCTCTGATCGGCCTGTTCTGTGCAGAAAATTTCTCTCATGAAGCACGATTCACCCTGTTTTACGTCTTCGAAAAGAAGACGGCCCTTCTGGTTCTTGTCCGGTCAGTTGACCGGGTAGCAACGTCTGTTGCGCGCCTTCTGCCGTCCGCCACATGGTTTGAACGGGAATGCCGCGATGGTTTTGGTATCGAATTCGACGGGGCATTTGATGAACGGCGGCTCTTTTTGCACGAGACCTATCCCGAAGGATTCCACCCGCTGGAAAAATCGTTCCGGAATGGGCCGATCATCCCCCTGCCCTTGGTAAAAAGCGAAGATGAATACCCGTTCCGGAAGGTGAACGGGGAGGGCGTGTACCAGGTTCCGGTCGGTCCGGTCCATGCCGGGATCATCGAACCCGGCCATTTCCGGTTCAGCGTGATCGGGGAGAAGATCTTCAACCTTGAGATCCGGATGTTCTACAAACACCGGGGAATCGAGAAACTTGCCGAAGGAAAGACACCGGCCGAGGTCATCCCCATCGCAGAAGCAGTCAGCGGTGACGAATCCGTGGCGAATACAACCGCCTATTGCGGTGCCGTTGAAAAGATCACGGGAACCGTCGTACCTGACCGGGCATGGTATATCAGGACCATCCTGCTCGAACTTGAGCGGATCCATTCGCATCTCGGGGACCAGGGTGGCATGCTGGTCGATATCGGCTTCCCCTTGGGAGCCAACCAGTTCGCCGTCCTTCGTGAGGACATCTTCCGCATGAATGCGACGCTCACCGGGTCACGGTTCCTGCGGGGCATGATTACCATTGGCGGTCTGTCGCACGACATCAGCAATGATCAGCTGGATGCACTCAAACCCTTCCTGCTGCAGCTGAAGAAACGCTACCGGGTAGGCCTGAAGATCGTTCTTTCCACCACCTCCGTTCTCGACCGGTTCTCCCCCACGGGAGTGATCAAAAAATCCCTCTTGCGCCCGCTCAACCTTACCGGGCCGATTGCCCGTGCATCGGGCGGCCGCGGGGATGTGCGGAGCAACCATCCGTACGGGATATACGAAACGTTCTGCCCTGCCATACGGACACTCTATGACGGGGATGTCCTTGCCCGCTTTACCGTCAAGGCTTCCGAGATCCTGGATTCCATTGATCTCATTGAACGACTGCTTGCGTCCCTGCCGGACGGTGCGGTGTCCACCCCCCCGGTGATCCGGGACGGGTATGCCCTCTCCCTCGTGGAATCGGCGCGGGGACAGGATCTCTGCTGGGTCTGGATCCGTAACGGGGTTATCGACCGGTACAAAGTGAGGACGGCATCGTTCTGCAACTGGCTGGCCATTGAACACGCGGTGCAAGGTGAGATCGTGCCGGACTTCCCGCTCATCAACAAGAGCCTAAACCTGTCCTATGCAGGAACGGACCTGTGAGGTAAACCATGGTAAATGCATTATCCTGCCTGCTGAAACCCAAAGTGCCCCCGGACACCGTTATCCGCGATGAGGAAGTTGAGACGATGGGCCGGGAGATCCGGTGCCGGATCGATTCCGTGTTCGGCCGCAGCCTTGCGATCCGGGAGCTCGATACCGGCAGCGACAATGCAACGGAGATCGAGCTGAACAACCTGAGCAATCCCTACTACGATGTCGAGCGGTTCGGCATCACGTTTGTGGCCTCGCCCCGGCATGCCGATATGCTGGTAGTCACCGGTGCCGTGACGCACAACATGGCGATTGCTGCACGGAAGACGTATGACGCCATGCCCTCCCCGAAATATGTGGTGGCTGTTGGCGACGATGCCTGCACGGGCGGGATCTTTGCCGGTTCGTATGCGGTACTTGGCGGAGCGGACAAGATCCTGCCCGTGGACATGAAGATCCCGGGTAATCCCCCCACGCCAAAAGAGATCCTTGCCGGTCTCCTGGCGCTGATGAAAAAAGCCGGCCGGTAACACGCGCACTCCCAGTTTATACCTTCGCCATGAGCAGCGACGATTTATATTCCGGGAAATAACCGTATACTGTCATGAAGCCGGTACGGAGATGGGGTCACGGACCTTATTCGGTAGTTATCGTCCACGGAGGTCCCGGTGCACCCGGTGAGGTTGCCCCGGTTGCCCGCGAGCTTGCGGCCGTGAAAGGGGTACTCGAACCTTTCCAGACAGAAACCACACTTGACGGGCAGGTACAGGAACTCCGTTCGGTGCTGGTAGAACAGGGCATGCCACCGGTAACGCTGGTCGGTTTCTCCTGGGGAGCACTCCTCTCCTTCATCCTCGCTGCCCGTCATCCCGATCTGGTCAAGAAACTGATCCTGGTGAGTTGCCCCCCGTTTGAGGCACATTATGCGGCCGCGATCACCCAGGTCCGGATGAACCGGCTGAACAGCAAGGGCAAAGCCACGGCCCAGTCATTGCTGGCCCGGCTTGCCGCCCCGGATACCGCCAACAAGAATGCGCTTCTTGCAGAACTGGGGACCATGCTCGCCAAAGTGGATGCCTACGACCCGGCAAATGTTCCTGATGAAGGGTTCCACTGCCAGTATGATCTCTTCCAGGGCGTCTGGGATGAAGCCTGTGAACTCCGGGAGAAACAGATCCTTCTCCAGATGGCAAAGGAGATCAAATGCCCGGTGCTGGCCATCCACGGCGACTGGGATCCCCATCCGGCGGAGGGTGTCAAGGATCCGCTTACGAAATCTCTTACGGACTTCCAGTTCGTCCTCCTGGAAAAGTGCGGGCATCGCCCGTGGATCGAGCGGACTGCATCGGAAGAATTCTACAAGACTCTCGTTGAGGCAATCTGAACCCGGCAGGGCCCTTTACCTGCCCGGATCCAATCCTTTTTGAGCCGGGGCACCCATTCCCCATGCATGAATACGGGTAAACTTGCGGCAGTGATACTTGTTATGCTCGTTGTCGTTGCAATGTGTCTTGTGGTTCTTTTTGCCCCTTCATCGAAAACAGCCACGGACAACCCGTTACCTCTTGCCCCGGTTGAGGTACGGTCATTCCAGGGAAAAGATCTCTCTTCTGTCAATGATTTCCGGGAAAATTCCATTGCAGGTCCTCAGCATATCGATATATCTGATTACCGGCTGAACGTGACCGGCCTGACCAACCGGACCGTGGTATATACCTACGATGAGATACTTGCGCAGTACCCCCATTATTCGAAGGTGGTCACTCTCCATTGTGTCGAGGGTTGGGACGCCACGATCTTCTGGGAGGGTGTGCTCGTCCGGGATCTCATTGCCAATGCGGGAGTCAATCCCCCGGCAAACACCGTGATCTTCACAGCACACGACGGGTATACCACGTCCTTTCCCCTCTCGTATTTTACAACTCGGGACATCATCATGGCCTACCGGATGAACAATGTCACCATGCCCGTGGAACGCGGCTATCCCTTCGAGCTCGTTGCTGAAGACAAGTGGGGATATAAATGGATCAAGTGGATTGAAAAAATTGAGTTGTCAAATGACACTTCCTATCGGGGCTACTGGGAGCAGAGAGGGTATTCGAATTCCGGGGATCTTGACAGCAGTATCTTTGCGAATTAATTTCTCTCGAATGGAGCATGCCGAAAGGATCAGTTATCTGCCGGTCTATCTCCAATCACCTGTTTTGTCATTGCGATGATCCGGTTCCTGTTCAGGAACAGGTGGACGAAGACGAGTAGTCCGAGAAGGATCCCAGACCAGTCATGCAGATCGGAGATTAAGGCAGATGGCAGGATAAGACTGTTCAGGCCGGTCAACCGTAGCAGCAGCGTGAATTTTAAGAGACCCGTCACAAACGAGATCACGAGTGCGATGACCATTGCAAGATCCAAAGACCATTTGAGAATGATACGGTTCATCTGATGATCATCCCATCCTGATGTAGAGTGGTGTAAAGGAAGATAATGGAGATTGCGGAAGGGGCAAGGATCCAGGATCCACCTCATGGGTTCTTTAACCCTTTACCGATCCGCGCCTCCAGATCCTTCCCGTGCGATCCGTTCCAGTAGAGTTTTTTGCAGCGCTCGCACCAGAAGAACGAAAGATTGCGCCAGCTCTTCGGGGCATAATCGGCATTCTGGATCTCGCAGGTGTTTGCCTCCCGGAGTACCGTGTTGCAGAGCGAGCACCGGCTCAACACGATTCGTCGTTTTATGAGCCCGCAATCGATCAGCTGCTGCACCTGCTCCATCACGTTCTCTGACCGTACGTAGATGACCCGCTCCTTTCCCCGTCGCGCCAGTTCGGCATCCCGGGTCAGGAGGACGCGATGCTCCTGCACGGCAATGTCCAGAAGGAGCGTGTCCTCCTTTGCATTCCCGGGGGCGAAATGGTTGGCACTGGTCGTGTCGTATCCCATGAAGCGGAGATACCGGGTCAGCGTGCCCAGCATGCGATCCGTGATGAACCGGGTCTCGCCACCGGTATCATCCGGCATGGGTCACGACCGCAATCTTCTCCCCACAGGTTGCGCATTGCGTCCCGTCCAGATGAACGAACCTGCTCGAAAAGCCCTGGCGCTCTATCAGTGTTGCGCCGCAGGCCGGGCAGTAGGTGTTCTCGTACCGGTGGTGGTACACGTTCCCCAGGTAGGGATACCTGAGCCCGAGCGCCTTTGCCCGCTCGTAGATCTTTTCCAGCATTGCGACCGGCGTTCCGCCCCGGTCCGTCATCTGGTAGTCCGGGTGGAATGCGGAGAAATGCATCGGCGTGTCGGGGCCAAGGTGTTCGATCACCCAGCGGATCAGCGCTTCCTGCTCCTCCATGCTGTCGTTCAGGCCGGGGATCACAAGCGTCACCGTCTCGATATGCATACCCAGTTCGCGGGCAAGGATTGCAGAGTCGAGCACCGGCTGGAGGTGCGCCCCGCAGATCTTCTTGTAAAAATCGTCCGTGAAAGCCTTCAGGTCCACCCGGAATGCCCCGAGCATGGGTGCGAGTTCCCGCAAGGCCTCTTCGGTGATGTACCCGTTTGTCACGTACACGGTGCCAAGTCCCTGTGCCCGTGCGAGCGTTCCCATATCAAGCGTATATTCGTGCCAGATCGTGGGCTCGTTGTAGGTCCACGAGATGCTCCGGCTCCCGCTGCCGATTGCCCGGCGGACTCCTTCTTCCGGTGAAATCTGGCGGAGGTGTGATGTGTCGAGTTCCGCCCGGGAGATATGCCAGTTCTGGCAGTGTTTGCAGTGAAAGTTGCACCCGACAGAGCCAAGCGAGTAAGAGGTGGTGCCGGGCAGGTAGTGAAAGAGCGGCTTCTTCTCGATGGGGTCAACTGCTTCCGCGCTGATCTTCCCGTACGTCCCGGCATACAACGTCCCCTCCTCATTGATCCGGACCCCGCAGATCCCCTGCTTTCCCTCATGGATCACGCACCGGTGGTTGCAGAGTGAACAGGTCACTGAATTATTTTCAGTTTTCCGGTACTGGCGTGCTTCATGCATAGGAACGAATCCTCCGTGAATCAGCGGGGCTTCTTCTTTGCCTCACGGTCTGCCTCTTTCAGTGCCGCGGGGTCATCGATCTCAAGGACAAACGATCCCCGGTACCCGCAATCCTTGCAGAGGTAGACCGAACCGACATATCCTCCCACGACCGGGAAGATCTCCTGGCTCTTGCAGACCGGACAGTAGAACATAGTAAACAACTCTATGAGCCTCCGGTACAAAAACTAGTGCAATGAAGAAGGTTGTCATCTCACTGGGCGGCTCGATCCTGATCCCGTCCCTTGAAAACCATACCATCAAAGAGTACATTCCCGTCTTAAAGAAGATCGCAAAGAAACACCGGCTCTTTGTCGTGGTCGGGGGCGGCGGCGAGGCCCGCAGGTATATCACCATCACCCGCGAGCTTGGGATTGACGAAGGGACCTCCGATGAGGTCGGGATCCTGATAACGAGGCTGAATGCCACGATGCTGATCGCGGCGCTGGGTGAGGATGCCTACCCGAAAGTGGCGGAGAGCCATGCCGAGGCAAAGAAGTTTGCCGAGACCGGGAAGATTGTCGTGATGGGCGGTATCACCCCCGGCCAGACCACCGATGCGGTGGCGGCAGTCCTTGCCGAGCGGGTCGGCGCCTCGGTCTTCATCAACGCAACATCGGTTGACGGAATTTATACCGCGGACCCGCGGAAGGATCCGAACGCAACCCGGTTCGATGAGATGACCCCGAAGAAACTGCTGGAGATCGTGGGCGGAACGGCGCTGGGCGCCGGCTCCAACAATGTTCTCGATATCGTTGCGGCCCGGGTCGTGGAGCGGAGCAGGATCCCGCTCGTGGTGCTTGACGGTCGCGAGCCGAAGAACCTGTCAGAAGCGATCCTGAAAGGAAAGTTCCGGGGCACGGTTGTCTCGGACGGGACGAAGAAGCCGCTGCCGCTGTAATTCCAGCGCTCCCATCTCCCGTTTTTACCGCCACCTATTTTTAATCCCCCGCCCCAACTATGATGGCGCGGGGTAGTAGGGTAGCCTGGTCCATCCTAGAGCGTTTGGGACGCTTTGACGGCGGTTCGAATCCGCCCTACCCCATCGGACCATGAAAAAACAGGATGCAGCCCGGATCTATTCTCTTCTCGTAAATCATTATCCGGATGCCCGTGAGCGTCCCGAGACGGTTGCCCGCGGCACGCCGTTTGAGGTGATGATCCTCACGATCCTTTCTGCGCAGACAACTGACAAGGCTGTCCTGAAAGTGAAAACGCCGCTCTTTTCAAAATACCCGACACCCGCAAAACTTGCAAGGGCGAAGGTCGCGGATGTGGAAATAATTATTCACAGCCTCGGTTACTACCACGCGAAGGCGAAGAACATCATCGCTGCATCGCAGACCCTGCTCGATCATTTCAGCGGCAGCGTGCCGGTGACGATGGACGAACTGCTCACGATTCCCGGTGTGGGACGCAAGACGGCAAACATTGTGATGTACCATGCGCTCGGCAGGAACGAGGGGATTGCGGTGGACACGCACGTCCGCAGGCTGGCGCAGAGAATCGGATTCTCGGACACGGACAATGTCGCGGTCATCGAACGCGATCTCATGAATATTTTTCCCCGGGATCACTGGGGGGATCTGACGGATGTTTTAATTGCCCACGGCCGGGCAACATGCGATGCCCGGAAACCTTTGTGTGAGGATTGCGTGATCAAAGGGGAGTGCCGGTTTTTTAAGACTGAATATTCCCCATGAGGAAAAAGGGGTGAGTCAACCCGCCGAACCGCTTGGCGTTCTTCAAGTCCCGACGTGATGTTTTGCGTGTGGAGCATCGTATCACGCAGTCAATACGGATCAGCGTACCTTTTCACAACCAGACTCTGTTCAAAAAAATATATGCAGGGTCTGATTGATCCGGATCATCAATGCTAGCAGGGTCTGAGGGATCGATTAGAAAATTTCAGGCAAGGTCTGGTTGATCGTCCAATTTTTTTTACGACGATGACTTGATTTTCAGATCCCGTACTTATGCAAACCTGTTTTACTTTCTCACCGCAGAGTCCGGTGAAAATTTTTCAATCAAGGTCTGCTTAAAATATTTTAAGCAAGGTCCGGTTGATCCGGATCTAATTTTCAATCGCGATCATGAGCGCGACTAATATTTGTTAAGCAAGGTCCGGCAAAACATTTTCAATCAAAGTCTGCTTAAAATGGTCAGCATGGATCAATAAACCGTACAAAAAGAGCATCACAAACCTGATGTTTGTGATAACCCGGACCTCCGGATCCTGCCCCCCGCCATTTCATCAGCCAGCCTTTTCCACCGAATAACCATTCAATGTTCATCCAAAAGGCAACAATTAGACGTTTTTTTGAGGCAGAAATGCCCCTCAGATGCACAAAATGACGCCAATACAGCCTTCTTTCCAAAACAGTACTCTATAATTCGCAAAAAAATGCGACTATCAAAAAACTCGTTTTTCAAAATGGGCTCCGATCGGAAAACGGGGCGTTTTTAGGGGAGTTTATTTTGAGAATATTTCATGTCTCAATCAACCCCGATACCGTCAGTACCCGACAAATACCCGGATCACCGCGAATGCTACGAACCCGATGAGAGCGCTGATCGGGATCGTGAGGATCCATGCGCCCATGATGCTGCGGGCAACGCCCCACTTCACCGTGCTGGACCCCATGGTAGTCCCAACCCCCATGATCGATGTACAGATAATATGGGTCGTACTCACCGGAATGCCTGCCACCGATGCACCGAGGATTGTCGCGGCGCCGGCAGTCTCGGCAGCAAACCCGTGCACCGGCCGGAGCTTGGTGATCTTGTATCCCATGGTCTTCACGATACGCCATCCGCCCGAGAGGGTGCCGAGTGCAATTGCCGAGTAGGACGCAAGGATCACCCACAACGGCATCGGCAGGTTGTTGGGATCAACCGAGGCCCCGAAATATCCTATGGAGAAGAGGAGCGGCAGGATGATTCCCATGGTCTTCTGGGCATCGTTGGTTCCGTGGCTGAAACTGTACGCCGCGGCCGAGCAGAGCTGCAGTTTCTTGAATGCCGTTTCAGCGGACTGTTTGTTTGCCTTCCTTGTCAGCCAGAGCACGGCTGCCATGAACAAAAACCCGCAGGTAAGACCGATAAGCGGGGACAGGATCATAAAGGTCACGACCAGCTCAACCGTAGACCATTTTATCGCGGCCAGTCCTGCTGCGGAGATCCCCGCCCCGGCCAGTCCTCCGATAAGGGCATGAGACGATGACGTGGGCAGGCCGAAGAACCACGTGATGATGTTCCACGAGATCGCACCGACCAGGGCACCAAGAATAATATAGGGAATCAATGCGGTTGATACCACATCCAGGTGGATCATCTTGCTGACCGTGCTTGCAACGGCAACGCCAAACCCGAAGGCTGCAATAAAATTGAAAAATGCTGCAAATATCACCGCATTCCGGGGCGACAGCACTTTTGTGGAGACCACGGTAGATATGGAATTCGCAGAATCATGGAACCCGTTGGTGAAATCAAAGACCAGTGCAATGCCGATGATGATTACAATAAGTTCCCACGTAGCTTCGATCATGCTCTCCCCTCACGTATGCCCGGTCATGAATGCCGTATCGCGATATCGGAGAGCACGTTCACCACATCTTCGCACCGGTCAGTTGCGGTCTCCAGGTGCTCGTAGATGTCCTTGAACTTGATGATCGCAATTGCATCGTTGGTCTTGAAGAGGTCGGTGACCGCATGGGCGAGCACGTCATCGGCAAGGTTTTCGAGCCGGTTGACCTCGATGCAGCGCTCGTCGATATACTTGGGGTCCTTGATCGAGCGGATGCCCCTGACCGCACTCTCGATCTCCACGGTGGACATATGGATAATTTTTGCGAGCTCGATCATGTGGGTATCGGTTGCTTCGATGCCGTAATAGTACATCTTCTCGGTTGCGCCGTCGATGTAATCCAGAACATCGTCCAGCGCCGAGGCAAGCCGTGAGATCTCTTCCGGATCGAGCGGCGTGATGAATGTACTGTTCAGCTGGGTGTAGATATCGTGGGTGATCAGGTCACCCTTCTGTTCGAGCAGTTCTATCTGGTGGCGTTTCTCCTTGACATTGGTAAAATCCTCGGTCAGAGCAACGAGCTGCCATGCAGCTTCCTTATTGATGGCGGCCTGCTTCTCGAATAAATCGAAGAAGACCTTATCCTGGGGTATCAGCAACTCCCGTAAACCCATAACAAACCCAGTGGTAATCGGCGGTAGATCATAAAAATATAGCGGAATATTGTGCCATCTATAGCACCGTCAGGGCAAATGCGACCACGAAATACCCGCACCAGGCCACCGCGAGAGCAAGCGGGATGGTAATAATCCACGCAGTCATCATCTCGCGGACGACCCGCCACTGCACCGCGTTCCTGCCCCGCGTTGCACCAACCCCGATGATCGCCCCGTTGATCGCATGCGTGGAAGAGACCGGGATCCCCGCCTCGGTCACGGCAACGAGGATCGCGCTGCTTGCGGTTGCGGCACAGAATCCCTGGTACGGGCGGATCTTCGTGATCTGCTTGGCCATCTTGTCCACGACCTGCCAGCCCCCGAAACAGGTGCCCAGGCCGATCGCAATGGCCGATGTGAGGATCGCCCACAGGGGAACATCAAATGTCATGAGAAGCCCGGACGAGACGAGCAGCGCCGTGATCACACCGACCGCATGCTGGCCATCGTTTGCTCCGTGGGCAGTTGCCTGTACAAGGCAGGCAAGCACGTGGAGGGGCTGGAAGACATGTTTCATCTGGTTCTGCCGCGAGTGCCGGAAGAGGTGGGAGATGAGGATGTCGAAGATAAATGCACCCGCGATACCGATGATGGGAGAGATGAAGATGAACAGCACGACCGCGAGGAGCCCCGAGATCTTGAGGACTCCGAGAAGCATCAGGGCCGGGATGATCAGGGCCGCACCGCAGATCGCCCCGAGCATGGCACCAAAACGGACATCCTCTTTGAATGAGGCTGTGAACAGGCCAAGGATGATGGCACCGACAACTCCCCCGACGAGGCCATAAAGGATAACCTGCTCCAGCATGCTGAACGAGGGAAGGATCACGGCGGACAGTCCCGCGACCGCGATCCCGGCGCCGAGCAGTCCGCCCACCATCGCGTGGCTGCTCGAAATAGGAATTCCCGCCCGGGTCGCAACGAAGACGAGGATGATGGCAGCACCCATGGCGACAACGATAGAGAGGGGTGTGAGTCCGCTCGCAGTTACGAGTGCAGTGCCGATGGTAGCGGCAACTGCCGTGGTAAACAGGAAGGGCCCGATCATATTGCAGACGGCCGTGTACAGGACGGCTTTCCACGGCGACAGGGCCTTGGTCGCGACAACCGTTGCAATGGAATGTGAGGCATCATTGAGCCCGTTCACAAAATTCAGGGCAAGGGCAAGGAGGATCCCGAACAGGACAAGGGGCTCCATACCGATCATGCGTGGGCCATTGCAATGTCGTGTAAGGTGTGCCCGACATCATTGCACTTCTCCATCACCTTGGCCAGACCCTCGTAAATATCCTTGAGCTTGATGATCAGGAGGAGGTCCTGCGTCTTGAAGAGCTCCAGGACCGCACGCGAGAGGAGTTCGGTCGAGAGGTTGTACAACCGGCTGATCTCACGGACGTGGGTCTTCACGTCCTCAGGATTCTTCAGCGTGGCAAGGCTCTCCACAGCATGGCCAATCTCGGTACTCGACAACAGGATCAGGTAGGAGTACTCCTTGAGCACATCGTTTGTCTCGGGGATCCCGTAGTTGCACAACTGGTGGGTGACCCAGTCGAGCTTGTCGAGCACATCATCGAATACCGGGGCGAGCCGTGCGATCTCTTCCGGTTCGAGCGGGGTGATGAGCGACTCGTCCAGCTGCTCGAAGATCTTCCGGGTGATCTCGTCCCCATGGTGCTCGATCTGCCGCACCTTGTGGGCCTTCTCGGTCCCCCCGGGCAGTTCGTGGGTGATCTCGTTGAGCGTTGTAGCGGCCTCGGTGATCTTCTCTGCCATCTCATGAAAGAGCGTGAAAAATACTTTGTCCTCGGGCAGGATCAGGTCACGGATGCGCATAATCTCCAGACTTACCCTTAATCCGCAAGTATAAAAAGTGTGCTGGGAAACGATGAACCGGTCTTTTAAGAAACCCGATGATCACCGCTTCAGGCGGGGGTATTCGGTGTTCGGAAACCGTCGGGGGGGATGATCATCTCGAACCGTGCTCCTTTGCCCGGGGTTCCGGTCTCCCGGATGGTGATCCCGGTGATCTCAAGGATCTCCCGGGAGAGGAAGAGGCCAAGACCGGTGTGTTTTCCAAACCCTTTCTGGAAGATTTTCGTCTTGTCTTCATCCGCTACTCCCACACCGTCGTCCTCGTACCGGAGAATCATTGTCCCCTGTTCACCGGGCATTGCGGATATCGTGATCTGCTGCACCTGCTTCCCGTGACGGAGCGAGTTGTCGATCAGGTTCTCAAAGACTTTGGAGAGGAGGGGATCGGCGTAAACCTCAAAATCAAGATCCCGCGTTGTGATGGTGATTTCGGTGCCTTTGAGGAACGACCGGAGTGGTTCCACGAGTGTCTCCGGATCCTGCCAGACCGGGGCATGGACACCGATATCCTCGTACTGTTTGGTGAAGGAGATCTGCTTCCGGATGGTGGTTGCGATCAGACGCAGTTTCTGGATATATTGCAGGACCACCGGATCGGTTACTACCCCTTCGGAGAGATCGATATAGGCCTGGAGGGCAAGCGTCTGGTTGTTGATATCGTGGCGGGTGATGCTCGTCATCAGGTTGAGTTTCCGGTTGGCATCCGCAAGCGCCTTCTCAACCCTGCTCCGCTCGGTATTTTCGAGCGAGAGCCTCTTGTTGGCATACTGGAGATCTTCCACGCTCGACGTGAGCTCTTCATTGAGTCCGCTCATGTTCTCGTGTGCTTCCTGTAACTCCGTGTTCTTCCGGACCGCGAAATCGTAGGTGGAGAGCAGGATATTCAAGATCTTCAGCCTGCCGGCGCTGATGTGGTGGGTAGTACCGGCAAATTCGAGCTCAATGGGTGGTTGTCCATCGTCTGCCGTGCCGGGGGTCTGGAGCGTGACCCTGATCCGGGAATAAACCTGTTCGGGATCGTACGGCTTGACAATGAAGTTGTCCGCACCGGATTCGAGCCCTTTTACGACATCGGAGGGATCGTACAGCTGTGTAACGATGATGACGGGGATATCGCGGGTTTTTGGATCGGCCTTGATCGCCCGGCAGAGCTGGTAACCGTCCATCTCCGGCATGACGATGTCGGTAAGCACCATGATGGGGCGATCCTTTTGGATCATACCCAGAGCAATCTTTCCGTCTCCAGCGACTACTGCCTTATACCCGGCCTGGGAAACCAGGTGACGCAGGTATTCAGCCTGGGTCCGGCTGTCCTCGACAATAAGGATCCGGCCTTCTCCGGGTTCAGGTTTTTTTCCCGCGGTCACGTCATGCTCTCCAGGGTTCTTGGGGTATTTTGTGAGGATATGCCGGCATTCTCATCCGGCAGGTTTCCCGTCACCAGCATGTCCGGCATCGGGGCTGATATCTTATTCGCGTCAATATCTGGTTGCTGTTTCATAAGCATTCCGAAATGTGATCCGCCGATCTATCCTCTCGTGCCCTATAATAAACATCTCGTGACAAATATAATAAATCTGTGACAAAAATAAAAAAGATTTTAGCGGAATGGACCGGGCGGGAATTGAACACGCGGCCTCTTCAATGCCAATGAAGCGATCTACCACTGATCTACCGGCCCGCTCCTACCTAATAGGATGTCATAGGATAAAAGAATTGTTCGTCCATTCGCATGCCGGGTGTCTCTTGCCCCGCTATTCTTGCCCCCCACTATGTCTCCTGCATAATGAGGGAGAAACTGCGCTAGTTATTAGTACTCTCTCGCCAACATTTCTCCAGCAAGGGGATCGTGTATGCAGGAAGAGACGAGGGGAACCATCCGCGCCGGAAGGGGATACTGATGCTCGGGATCATTGGCGGCACAAGCCTGCTCTTCTCCACGCTGCCGACACTGGAGAAACGAGAGGTTGCAACACCGTTTGGTACTGCCGAACTGCTCTGCGGCGACAACCTCGTGATGCTGATGCGCCACCAGCACAACCGGCCCCCGCACCGGATCAACTTCCGGGCAAACCTTGCGGCCATGGCCATTGCCGGTGTTACCGAGATTGTGGCATTCGGGTCGTCGGGCTCGCTCAAAAAGGAGATCGCACCCGGCTCGCTCCTCATCCCCCATGATTACGTCAGCGTGACCGATATCCCGTCCATCCACGACCACGCGATCGAGCACGTTCGCCCCGAACTTTCGGAAGCGCTGGCACAAAAACTTGCAGAACTGGTGCCCTCCGCACGGTTCGGTGGCGTGTACGTGCAGACGCGGGGACCGCGGATCGAGACGATCGCAGAGGTGCAGGCGCTCGCGGGAATTGCCGATGTGGTGGGTATGACGGTTGCATCCGAAGCAACCCTTGCCTGCGAGCTGGGCATGGGCTTTGCCGCACTCTGCACCATTGAGAATTATGCGAACGGCCTCGGTGACGAGGTGCTGACCTACGAACATATGCTGGAGATCGCCCGGGAGCACCGGGACAGGAACGAGCAGATCGTGAATACGATCATCCGGCACATGAGCTGAAGTACGGACTGGATCATTATGGCTGACCACGAGATACAGGAAATTTTTCAAAAGAACCGCTCCCTGCTGATCACGAACATCGTTGCTGATGGCAGGGCTGCCGATATTCTCATTGACGAGAACGGGATCATTGCCGAGATCGGGACGAGCGCGAGAAAAGACCGCCGGTGTGAAGCGGACTTCATCATCTATGGCGAAGGCGCCCTCGCCATTCCCGGCCTTATCAACACCCACACCCACGCGGCCATGAGCCTGCTGCGGGGCTATGCCGACGACATGATCCTCCAGGACTGGCTGGCGCAGAAGATCTGGCCGCTTGAGGCGCACCTGACCCCTGACGATGTTTACTGGGGTACAAGGCTCGCCTGCCTTGAGATGATCCGGAGCGGGACGACCGCGTTCAACGATATGTACTTCATGATGGACCAGGCGGCAAAGGCAGTGGACGAGGCCGGTATCCGGGCCGTGCTCTCGTACGGGTTCATCGATCTCTTTGATGTGGCAAAGCGCGAGAACGAGTGCAGGGCCACCGAGAAACTAGCCGCTCATATCCGGTCCCTGAACAATCCCCGGATCAAGATGGCCGTCGGCCCCCACGCTCCCTATACTGTCTCGCCCGAAGGGCTGAAGTGGTGTGCGGAGTTTGCGCAGGAGCAGAAGATCGGGATTCACATCCACCTCTCGGAGACCGAGAAGGAAGTGATGGACTGCGTTGCCCAGCACGGCAAACGCCCGGCCGCTCATCTCGATGCCTGTGGTATACTCACACCGCACACGGTCGCTGCCCACTGCTGCTGGCTGGATGCGGCGGAGTGCCGGTTGCTCGGGGAGCGGGGCGTCTCCGCATCGCACAACCCTTCAAGCAACATGAAACTCGCCACCCACCGGGCCATGCCCTACCCTGAGCTTCTCGCAGCGGGTGCAAACCCCTGCCTCGGGACCGATGGGTGCGCCTCGAACAACAACCTCGACATGTTCGAGGAGGCCAAGACCGCCGCCCTCCTCCAGAAGTTCTTCTGGAACAATCCCACGATCCTGCCGGCGCACGAAGCCCTTGCGATGGCAACCGCCAACGGTGCAAAGGCCCTCGGGTTCCCGACCGGAAAACTCGCGGTGGGTGCACCTGCGGATATTGTCCTTGTCAGCACGGCGGCAGCCTGCAACACACCGCTCCACAACGCCACCTCGAACCTCATCTATGCCTGCAATGGCGGCACGGTCGAGACCACGATCTGCAATGGCCGGGTGCTGATGCTCGACCGCGAGATCCCGGGTGAAGCGGAGATCCTCACCGGTGCGGGAAACGCCGCCCGCGAACTGGTGAAACGGGCACAGTCTGCATAATTCCGATCCGTCATGCATCCCCTGCCCCCCCGGTCTGCCCCGGTTCTTCCGGCGCTCATCCTCATTTTTCTTATCGTAACCTGTGCAGCAGTAGCCGGCTGCACCACCGGCACCGGGCGCGGGTCATCGCTCGATCAGAACACCACAGGAGACCTCCGGGCATATTTCCTGGATGTTGGCCAGGGCGATGCGTCGATCATCCTGTTCAAGGACAAGGTGATCGTCATCGATAGCGGCGAGGTTGATCAGGGTGAGGTGGTGGTTGCTGCCCTTCGGGAACTTGGTGTGAAGAAGATCGACCTCCTGGTTGCCACCCACCCGCACTCCGATCATATCGGTGGGATGCAGAATGTGCTGGCGAACTTCAAGGTGGTAACGGTCCTGGACTCAGGGACCCCCTCGACCTCCACCCTGTACGAGCGGTTCCTGCAGATGATCGAGAAACAGGGTATCACCTACATCGTTGCAAGGCAGGGGCAGACCATTGATATTGACCCCTCACTGCGGATACTCGTTCTCTGGCCGCCCGAGGATCGGACATCGGACGATCTCAATGCCAACAGCATCGTCTTACGGATCTCGTACGGCACGGTGAACCTGCTGTATGCCGGCGATGCGACAGCTTCCGCGGAAGAGGCGATCACAAAGACCGGTTACCCGCTGGACGCCCAGGTGCTCAAGGTCGCCCACCACGGGAGTTCCGGATCGAGTTCGGCAATGTTCCTCTCCCGCGTGAACCCGGATATCGCCGTTATCCCGGTCGGGAAAGCGAATGACTACGGCCACCCGCACAAGGCTACGCTCGACCGGCTCGCCGCAGTTGGCTCCATGGTCTTCCGGACCGATACCGACGGGACGATCCGCGTGATGAGCGACGGGAGCACCATCGGGGTCGCGACCGAGAAAGGGGATGCAGGTTTCTGGAATGCAGCGGTGTATGCAACAACCCCCACTCCCGTAACTCCCGTGATGACGGTCGTGACAGTTCCTCCCACGCCCGGGGTCTCCCCGGATATCGATAATCTTGTCCCGGCCCTCTCTCCCGATGTCACGCTGCCGGCTATCCAGCTCGGCAACGCCTCATCAGTGTACATCAGCGCCGTGCAGTTCGATGCCCCGGGGGATGACCGGGTCAACCTGAACGGCGAGTGGGTACAGATCGCAAACCGGGGCACCGGGCCGGTGCTCATTGCCGGCTGGACGCTCTCCGACCGGACCGGCTCGTCTCCCTATACCTTCCCGGCCATCGTCCTCTTACCCAAAGAATCCGTTACCGTTTATACCGGGAGTGGCGCCATGAACGACACTGCCATCTTCATGGGACAGTCCTCGCCAATCTTCGGGAACAGCGGGGATGTTGCCATCCTCCGGGACGGGGCCGGCACGATCATCGACCAGAACAGCGGGGCCGTGAATCCATGAGAGTGACCATCGACCGGATCGAAGAAGGCATCGCGGTCCTGATCCTTGACGATGAACCGGGCAGCCGGTTCACGCTGTCGGTCTCACGGCTCCCGCCCGGCTCCTGCGAAGGGGATGTGCTCACCCTCACGCTGGAACGTGATGAGGAAGAGACCCGTGCCGCAAAGGACCGATCCGCCTCGCTCATTGCCGTCCTCCGGCAGCGATGATACCGGCGATGCGGCTTTTAAGGAACGTTTCGACATATTTTTCCAGACAGAGATCAATTTTCAAGAAGTATGGCGCATCACGGATCTTTCGAACACCACGATCATCCCGAACACAAGGAAGGATCGAAGACCTGCCGGGTCTGCTCATCTGCATACTCCAATGAACATAACCCATCCCACTTTGGCATCTGCCATCATTGCGGGTACAAAATTCTCATCGTCCTCTTCATCATCATGATCTCCATGTCCTATGTTGCATGGTTCGGGGTTTTTTAAAAAATTCCCGCTTTTTTTGAACCCCTGTGCAAGGGTAAAATGGTAAATATCTCGTACCGCCGCCGTCCTTATCCGCGGGATGACGGCATGTATGCCATCAAAGCGCTTGCGCTCACTAAACCGTTCAAGGATATCCAGGCACTTTCCAAGGTCGTGTTGATGAAGATCGATGCCCCGACCCGTTCGACAAGGACATCCTGCGGGAGAAGATCCAACTCCAGATGGATTACGGGTGCTACCGGCGCACATGAACCGGTAAACCCTGAAAAAAAGATTTTTTTTAATTAAAATTATGCGGTCTGGATCTTGTCGGCTTCTTCGAGGCCGAGCACCTTGATCGATTCATCCCGCATCTTGTACTTCTGGATCTTACCGGAGATGTTGATCGGGAAATCATCCACGAACATCACATAGCGCGGGATCTTGTAGTGAGCGATCTTTCCTTTGCAGAAGTCTTTCACGTCCTGCTCGGTCATGGCAAGGCCCGGCTTCATCTTCACCCATGCACAGAGTTCCTCGCCGTACTTCACATCCGGCACACCAACAACGTACACATCCGAGATCTTCTCGTGATGGTGAAGGTACTCCTCGATCTCCCGCGGATAGATGTTCTCGCCGCCCCGGATCACCATGTCTTTTAACCGGCCGACAATCCTGAAGTACCCCTCGTCGTCCATCGTGCCAAGGTCGCCGGTATGGTTCCAGCGGTCCTTGTCGAGCGTGGCATGGGTGGCCGAGGGATTGTTGTAATAACATTTCATAACGCAGTAGCCGCGGGCGCAGATCTCACCGATCTCGCCAAACGGCACGATCTTGCCGGTCTTTGAGTCGATGATCTTGAGCTCCGTGTGCGGGAATGCCCTGCCGATCGTGGAGACCCTGCGGTCGAGCGGGTCCTCTGTGGTCGTCATCGTGACACCGGGGCTCGTCTCGGTCTGGCCGTACACGATCACGATCTCGCTCATGTGCATCTGCGTATTGACCTGTTTCATCACCTCAATCGGGCAGGGAGAGCCGGCCATGATGCCGGTCCGGAGGGAGCGGAGATCGTATTTTAAGAAGTCCGGGTGGGAGAGCTCGGCAATGAACATGGTCGGGACGCCGTGCACGGCGGTGCACCGCTCCTTCTCGATGGTCTGCAGGACCGATTCGGCATCGAAGGTCGGGGCTGGCAGCACCATGGTCGAGCCGTGGGTGACACAGGCAAGGTTGGATAAGACCATGCCGAAGCAGTGATAGAACGGGACCGGGATGCAGAGCCGGTCCTTCTCGGTGAATTTCATGCCTTCGCCGATGATGTAGCCGTTGTTGAGGACGGAATGGTGCGTGAGGACAACCCCTTTAGGAAAGCCCGTGGTGCCGCTCGTGTACTGGATGTTGATCGGGTCGTCAAACGAGAGGCCCTCGCCCCGCTCGGCGATATCGTCCATCGTCATCTCATCCGCCTTTGCCAGGAAGTCACTCCACGTGTACATGCCATTGTACGGGATGTCACCCATGAAGATCGCATTCTTCAAAAACGGGAACTTCTCGCAGGAAATTCGGCCGGGCTTGCACTCGTAGGCTTCGGGGCAGGCCTCGTAGAACATGCCCACGTAGTCCGAGGTCTTGAACCGGCCCTGTACGATCAGGGTCGAGATCTCGGCCTGCTTGAGCACGTACTCGAGCTCGTACGTCCGGTAGGCCGGGTTGATGTTCACCATGATGGCGCCGATCTTGGAGGTCGCGAACTGGACCACCACCCATTCGGCATAGTTCATGGCCCAGATGCCGACCCGGTCGCCCCGCTCCACGCCAAGGCCCATCAGGGCGCGGGCGACAAGGTTCACCTGCTCGGCGAATTCCCGGTAGGTGTACCGGATATTCTGGTGCACGGACACGATGGCCTCGGTGTCCGGGTATTTTGCCGCGATACTGTCGACCATCTCGCTGATGGTCATTCCCAGCAGGGGAACTGCTGATGTCCCACACGTATAACTGCCCTCAACCATTGCAGGAGTACTGGGACATGGGGCATTATATGCGTGATGATTTGCGGCCGGTGTGGTGCAGGTGCGATCAGGGTATGGTGCAGGCCCTGCTGCAACAAAACTCTTAAGTTTGTACACTGCGATTTTATTGAGTCAGCATGGGAATACCGTCCCTGTTGGCGTAAGGGGTTGTGGCCTAGCCCGGTATGGCGACGGGCTCCAGCGGTCTTTGCGTTCAAACACGTGCTCAGATGATGAACAATGGGTCTACTGACAAATCGGATGATGACCCGTTGGAGCACTGATGCGCATGTCGGAGAGACCCGTCGATCGTGAGTTCAAATCTCACCAACCCCACGTTTTCTCTATCGCACTCTTCTGAAATTTTTCTGGTTTTGTTTCATCCGAATTTTTATCTTACCGGCACGCAATCACTCTTTCATGCAAGCCGAACTGCACCTTGTCGATGCCTTCACAAGTTCACCGTTCCGCGGGAACACGGCCGGCGTCTGTATCCCGGATGGACCGGCCGATGCGGTCTGGATGCAGGAAGTGGCAGCCGAGCTCGCGCATTCCGAGACCGCGTTCCTCTTCCCTGAGGGTGAGAAATGGAACCTGCGGTGGTTCACACCGGCAAAGGAACTGGAACTCTGCGGCCATGCCACGCTCGCCGCCGCGTTCATCCTCTGGGAGACCGGTCGCGTTCCCCGCGAGAACACGATCGCCTTTACCACGCTCTCCGGTACGCTGACCGTACGGCAGGATGCGGACTGGATCAGCATGGACTTCCCGGCAGAACCCGCTGCCCCTTCGATGTCGATCCCCGGTCTCGGGCAGGCGCTTGGGATCGAGCCGTTGTATACCGGACGGAACCGGTTCGATATCCTGGTGGAACTGCCGCTCGCGGACGATGTCTGCAGCCTTGAACCCGACATGAACGCTCTTTCGGCCATCAAAGCCCGGGGGATCATCGTCACGGCTGCTTCCGACATCCCGCACTTCGACTTCGTCTCCCGGTTCTTTGCGCCATCCGTGGGCGTACCGGAAGACCCGGTGACCGGCTCGGCCCACTGCTGCCTTGCGCCCTACTGGGGAGCAAAACTCGGGAAGACCGAGATGACCGGGTTCCAGTGTTCGGCCCGGGGCGGATCGGTCCGCGTGACCCTGATGGGCGACCGGGTTATTCTCGAAGGCCACGCGGTCCACGTCTTTTCGGGAAAACTCATGGTCTAGAAAAAAGACTGGAAAAAATTTTACTTAATTTTCGCTGCTGCAATTTCTGCGAACTGTCTGGCAGTCTCGTAATCTGCCGCGGTTCCGTTTGTCTCGATATCCTGGAAGACGCCCTTCTTCGCAAATGCGATCACGTACATGCTCGAGTTATCGCTCTTATCGGAATACTTCAGCGAACCGCTTGCATCCCCTATAGCGGAGATGGATATTTTTTCAACGGACAGGTTTGCATCATTCTCTTTTGTGATCCAGTCTATTTGCCCGTCGATAGTATCGGATACCGCGAGGGTGGCATTTTCACCGGCATAGATCGAGATATTCTGCAGGATGATCGTTCCGGAAGGCGAATTCGGATCATTCTTCCGGTAGACTACAGAATATCCTTTCTTCCAGCCGTGATCGAGAGCCCACTCGCTCAGTTCGGAAGCCGTTCTCTCCCGTTCTGTCACCAGGGTGAAATTTCCCGGGATCTCTGATGCCTGCACTATCATTTCAGAAGGCTCAATCGTTGACACCGTTTTGGTTGTTTCCGGTGTCGGCGATGCTGCTGGAGTCTGTGATGAACATCCTGCAATACCGACAGAGAGAACGATCAATACGGTCATGAGCAGTATTATTGCGGATATGGATTTTTTGACCATGTTTTGAGTTTCCTCCCGTTTAATTAAAATAGTTGTTATTTTATTTCCCGTTCACCGGATTTTTCAATAACAGATATTTTCCCTGCCCGGAGTCCTTATCATTCCCCGCCACCAACAGTAACGAAATTCATGGATCTCGTCACCACCCTCCTGATCGGCATTGCGCTTGCGATGGACTGTTTTGCCGTCTCGCTTGCCATCGGGACCACGACAAAGACAAAACTCCTGAACACCGCGCTCATCATCGCACTCTGTTTCGGGGCGTTCCAGGCAGGCATGATCCTGATCGGGTGGGCAGCGGGCACAGGACTCACTGATCTCATTGCCGGGTTCGATCACTGGGTGGCATTTCTGCTGCTCGCGATCATCGGCGTGAAGATGATCCACGAGGGGCTCGAAAATGAGAATGAGGAGGAGCCGATCAGCGCTCTCCGGTTCGTCCCGGTCATGATCCTCTCCCTTGCCACGAGCATCGATGCACTCGCGGTCGGGGTATCCTTCGCAATCCTCCACGAGAGTGTCCTTGAGCCCGCGCTCATCATCGGGCTCGTGACCTTCATCTTCTCCTGTGCCGGTGTGCTGTCGGGCATGCGGCTCAAAACCGTTCTCGGGAAACGGATCGAGATCATCGGCGGCCTGATCCTCATTCTCATCGGCCTGAACATTCTCGTTTCGCATCTGGTGACCGGATAAATTCCGGGGATGAAAGAGCGGACCCGGTGCATCTTCAGGACGTTTGCGTTGTTGAATATGGTACCATCAATGGTACGTAAAAAAGTGAGATCTCACTTCTTCTTCTCTGCCTCTTCGATCCCGGCAATCGCGGCCGGCAGGGCTTCGAGCACGGTGACCAGGCCCGTGAGGTGCAGGTTCATCACGACCGCTCCCACAATCTCCTCCCGGGTTGCGCCCGCCTTGTACGCCATCATCGCGTGCATCCGTACGCCCCGGGCATTCCGTGTTGCGGCCTGGATAGCGATGTTGATCAGTTGTTTTGTCTTGGGATCGAGCGCGTTTGAGGAACGCTGCACATCGACCAGGTTGTTAAACTGCCGGGCAAGCTCCGGGCACTCTTCCACGAATATGTCCATCGGATTCTTTTCCATTTTAGCGACTCTCCGCGTACGTGGTGGGAGTGCGGTACCATAAGTTCTTCTCTTCTCCTCCGGCTCCCTTGGGCTCGTAACTTTATCATAGATTGGCGCCCCATACTAGAACGATAGGAAGAGTTCCATGTATCTGATTGGTGAAGCACTCATCGGCGATGGCCCTGAACTGGCGCACATCGACCTCTTAATGGGCGACAAGGAAGGCCCGATCGGTTCCGCATTTGCAAACTCGGTCTCGCAGCTCTCGGAAGGACACACCCCGCTGCTCGCGGTCGTCCGCCCGAACCTGCTGACGAAGCCCGCGACGGTCGTGATCCCGAAGGTCACGCTTCGTGACATGGCGCACGTGAACGAGATGTTCGGCCCCGTGCAGGCTGCCGTTGCCAAGGCGGTTGCGGACTGTGTTGAGGAGGATGTCTTCAAGGGGATCGATATCGAAGGGATCGTGATCATGGTCTCCGCGTTCGTGCACCCGGACGCCCATGACTACAACAAGATCTACCGGTTCAACTACGGCGCAACCAAGCTGGCACTCCACCGTGCGCTCGACAAGTTCCCGGACACGAAGACCCTCGTCTTCGAGAAGGACCGGGCCGCCCACGGTATCATGGGATTCAAGGTGCAGCGCCTCTGGGACGCACCCTACCTCCAGGTGGCAATGGACCTCGTGGACATGGGCAAGGTTGCCGAAGTCTTAAAGGAAGTGCCGCAGAACGACCATGTGATCATTGAGGCCGGAACCCCGCTCATCAAGAAGTTCGGCCTGGGTGTCATTGGCGAAATCCGCAAGCTGCGCCCGAATGCGTTCATCATCGCGGATATGAAGATTCTCGACACCGGCAATCTCGAGGCCCGCATGGCAGCCGATGCAACCGCCGATGCGGTCGTTGTCTCCGGTCTCGCGCCGACCTCGACCATCGAGAAGGCAATCTCCGAGGCCCGCAAGGTTGGTATCTACTCGATCGTGGATATGCTGAACGTCCAGGCACCCGCGAAACTGATCGCCAGCCTCAAGGTCAAGCCGGACATCGTAGAACTCCACCGCGCGATTGATGTTGAGGAGAGCGCCCATGCGTGGGGCGACATCCCGGCAATCAAGAAGGCGGCCGGCGGGAAACTGCTCGTTGCAACCGCAGGCGGCATCCGTGTTGATGTCGTGAAGGACGCCCTGAAGGCAGGCGCCGATATCCTTGTGGTCGGCCGTGCGATCACTGCATCGAAAGACATTGGCCATGCTGCTGATGAGTTCCTCGACCAGCTGAACCGGGACGAGATCGACCAGTTCAGGGTTATGACTGACTTTTAAAGTCAGCATAATGTACTTTTTAATCTATCAATTTTAGAACGAATCATTAATATTGGTCAGGTTACAAGTTCGAATTTTGCCATAGGCTTGAATTAAAAAGTTCAAATCTACTGTTTTCTTTATGAGCTTTACTGATATCACGCTTGACTATTATTGATACAAAAGCAAATCGAGACATTTTTATTCGAATAAAGCCTTTCAAACAATTGGACAACAATTGACAGTAAAGATAGTGCTTGATGCATGTGTTTTAATCGATTTAGATCTCCCCCAAGTTGATCTTATCGGCACTTTAATAAAATTTATTAAAAATAATGATAATTATAGATTTATGATCTCTAATGAGAATTTTGATGAAATTCTGAACCACATCCATTCACGAATGAAAAGAGATCTCTCTTCAACAACAGAGTTCACCGTTGTTCCAATTGACAAGACCCAATTTGACACTTTCACTTCAGCATTGAGAGACCCACTTAATATCAATCTCGCAACAAAAGATCGATGCGTGTTATTTCTTGGTGTCCATGAAAATGCAAATTTTATCTCTACTTCAGATACTAGTTTAATCGATAAAATCGAAAAATATCGGAAAAAGAAAGGGATTCATCGTTCTGATGAAATATACCCAATTAACACAATGGGCGTACTAAAAATTTTGTATGATGAAAAAGCAATCGATTCTCAGATATATTTTGAAAAAGCACTTGCTTTGTTCAAATTCAAAGAGATTGAAAATTTTTTTAAACATATGGAAACCCAAAATTTGGATGTGAGTGGAGATAGAAGAAGAGATTTAATGCAAGATTGTATCAAGGTACTAAAAGAGCGCTTTCAAGTATACAAGGATCCTATCTTAGATGAATATAAAAGTTTGAAGAGTCAAGGCTTGATAAAAATATGACAACAACCGAGCAAGAAAAAATATTAGCTGCGGTTCTCAATGATGAGATTACCTTTTCCAAAGCTGCTAAATCACTAAATGTTAGCAATGAAGAACTTGAGGAATTAATCGATAACTATACTCCAGTCTCTTCTTTCGAAACGATTATAAAAATTTCTGAGTTCGAAAAGAAATCAATAAGCCACATCAATGAAGTTATTCAAAAGCATACCCCAGTAAGGGAAAGACTCGATATAGTATGCAAATTTCCCAATATAGCCCCCCATTTCAGAGCATTTGAGCATCTTCCGAAAACATTCATAGCAACATTTTCATCTGGTTCGACACCTTGGGAAATTAAACATACAATCTCATCCTTTAGAATTGAGAGTAAGGGGATATTATCATCGTACAAAGCATCTGCAATACCTGCACCTTCAATAAAACCTCATCAAACCCAAGAAGGCATGACTTTCCAATATCAAGAGGTGATTAAACCATGCTCCTAAAAATCAAGGATATAAAATTACTAAAATTAGATTTTGAGACATTTTCTCACTCAGACGTTGAGAGTGGAGAACCTATAAAAGTAAAAATCGATTTCAATTTTGAAACAAGCAATATCTCGAAAATAACTGATGATAAAGCAAAACTGGTAATAAAATTCATTTGCCATATGGAGGCATTTTGCAAATACCAAATAGATCTCGAATCCCAGATTATTTCCAAAGATATCGATACTATCATCACAACACTCTCAAATAAACAGACATTACCTCCAGAAGCAATGTCAACATTAATTAATTCATATTTCTATTTCGTGATGCCAGAAATTGTGTTACTGGCAGAAAAAGCAAAAATCCCAATTCCAATTCCACCACTTTTTAATCCAAAACAGATGGAAATTAAACGCTCCAAATCAAAAGCGGTCAGAAAAAATTAGGTTGAGGAATCTTGCAAAAAACTATTTTTCTCTGACATATAAATTTACTATTTTTGGAACTTATCACTAATTCCATTGACCAACTTGATCTGTTTTGTCTTTCTTTCTCGGACAAATCAGCCCAATATATCAGAAGTTCACCAAATGAAACAACATATTTCCCACGAACCTGTCTTGTGAATTTCTTAACAGTCTTCTTCCAGTCCCGAATCCTGCCCCGCCATATCCAGCCTTGTGACATAACCGGATATCACCATATTGAAAGAGAGTATACTGGGCAAGCACATACCCTGCACGTGAATGTTCTGCCTGTTCACGGATCTGCACGTATAGTATACGTCACCGGTTCGACCGGCCCGGGGTGTATGAATACCTGAAGCGGGAGGCGACGGCATAATCCGGGCAAGGTTACGGATCAACATAATTCTGTAGCGCCAACCCTCCGTGTTTTCCCGCGTAAGGTATTGCAGCATCCATTTTTTTTCCAATTCCCCCACAAAAAATTTTTTAAAAATCCGGCAATGCCCGGAAAAATTTCAGACCCGTCCGGAAAATTTTTAAAATTTTTCCAACCACAACGCCCATTACCAATACAAATAAAAATACGAGTCTAATGACCCGCGGGAAAAAACCTTTTGCAGCCATCCGCGATGCAAAAAAATTCGCGGAGAAGATGGGCTACCAGTGGCAGGAGAACACGGACACACCGGACCTCGGGTACGATCTCTTCGTCTTCAAGCCGGGCTCCGCATTTCTCCTTAGGGTCCGGGTGCTGCGGTATTGCATCGGCCCGGACGTCTTCTACGAAGACCTGCTCGCGGACGAACTCGGTGAGGTCCGCGGCCTGCCGTTCCCGAAATGGATGCCCCGCGAGATCTGGCTCCGCACGCAGCACGAGCGGACGTTCCGGAGGCTCCGGGTATACGACCTTGCGGTCACCGAGATCGGGTTCTGGGAGCCGGACGGGTACACGAACCGGTACGCCAAGGACTGAGCCCGTCACTTCGGGCATATGCCGGACTCCCCTGCCCCGGTCACTCCGTCAGAACCCCTCGTAAAGGGGGGTACTGGAAGACAGTAAGTCATCCATGATCGTTCTCCGACGGAGGATTTCAGGGCCGGAACCTTGAAAAAATTCGGCAGTGGAAACGGTGCCAACGCCCGACAAAATTCCTCTTTAAAATCGGTATTTCTTCAAAATACCCGTAATGCGCGGGAAAAAACCGTGCATTTTAGCGGGCTTTGAAAAAGCGCAAAAAACACACAGGTTGCACCTTGTCCCGGAACCTGCCCATGGCCGGAGGGGCACTATGGTCGAAAAATAAAGGGGGTTTTTGGGGGGGAGAAATGAGTTTCTTTTTTCACTGGAAAATGAAGGGATCTGCCTGCCGGCATTACCTATCCGGCTATCGAGGGTATCCGGAATGAGGGATGCGGTCCCCCGGTAACATAATGTACTCCGCAACCGACCGGAAGACCATGAACAGCACGAACCGGGCAAGCGGTGATTTTTCGGATGGTGATGAAGTCATCATTGATTCTCCGTATAATTCCTTAATGGGAACACACGGCATATAACCCCCGGCTATTTGGAAAAAATGAGGGGGAAAATTCCAAATCCGAGACCTTCATCAGAAAGTCGAGGTAGAGAAGAACCCACAATGGTTCTTCGAGTTCCGACCAGTCATCAGAATGCCGCATCTTATAAGAGGTGTGGCAGGAACAATTGGTACAGCATGAGCTCGGAGATTCCCTGGGACGATTCAAGGAAGGAGTGGAAGCCGGTTGATATGACCGTCAGGTACATCGGAGATGGAGCCTTCACCGCCACAACATCGTCCGGTGAGATCGCGTTCCCGATGGAAGCCCCGGTCGGCATGGGCGGACACGGGAAGTTCGCAAACCCGATCCAGTACCTGGTCGGCTCGCTCGGGGGCTGCGTGGGTGTCAAGATCCTCCTCGCCCTCTCTGACAACGGCATCGTCCCTTCGGAGATGTCCATCGCGATCCACGGGACGCGGGGGAGGACCATGCCCGCGTTCTTCGATAAGGTCCACCTCACCATCATGATCCGGGCCGATGCGGACAACGCGGTAATGGAGAACATCATCGACCAGACGCTCACCCGGCTCTGCCCGATCGCCGCGATGTTCGCGGAGGTAGGGGACGTGACAGCGGAGTGTCGGATCCTCCGGGAATAGTCCGCACACCGCGAATCGTCCTCTCCCGTTTTTTGAGATCCGGCCGAAACTGCAAGCGGGCCGGAAGAAATCAGGAAGAACAATATCCCCGGCCACCAACCCTTCAGTACTGGGAGACTGCCACGCATGGATCCGATAAGCAAGGTCAATCTCGAACGCCTCACAAACGGCATTTACGCATTCACGATGACCCTGATGGTCAGGAACATCCAGTCCCCTGCAGCGGGAACGATCACCGATGATTTGTCCTTTGCAAACTACCTCATCTCGACAATCATGTCGATCACCGATTTTATCGGTGCGTTCCTCATTCTCGGGATGTTCTGGCTCTTTTATTTCCAGATGTTCCACCGGATGAAGACCTTCGATTACCGGTTTCTTTACATCCATCTCCTGTCCCTGATGATTGTCGTCTTCGTGCCCTTCACCAATAGTTTTGCCGCGATGAGCGAGGAAGTCCCGGCGTCCAATATCCTGTTTCAGATCAACTACCTGATCCTTGCTATCCTCCTGACCTGGCAGTGGCACCATGCACGGACCCACCCGGCCCTGCTCGAACCGGAACTTACCGAGGCCGAGGCTTCATTCCTTGCAAAAAAATTCCTCGTCCCCCTTGGTGTGGGAATCCTCGGCATCCTCATGGTCAGTGCCGGAGCCGGGTATATCGATCTCCTCTACCTGCTCCCCCTGGTCCTCGTTGCGATCTTCTTCCGCCACCCCCCGGGGGAGGCTTCGTCATAAGGGGGAGGTGACGGGCGGTGATGGCGTTCTGAAGTTCGGTCGGAATATTTTTTAGAGTTTTTTTTAATCAACGTTCCGGTCAGGGCCTGCCGTGTCAAAGGATATCTGATCCGGACCGGGCAGACTGCCATCTTCATTAGCATCAGTTTAAGCCCTCGCTCATCTCATGTGAGGTTATGCTTGAGGAGTTCTGTGAAAGCCATCAGTGCGATCAGTACATCCATTCGGAAGGGGGATCGTATGCCCAGTGCCTGATGGTACAGAGGGAATTGTCCCGGGTTGGTTCCTGCCCTCTCCGCTATGATACGGTTGTGGTGAAGGCGAGCCCTGACGTAAAAACCAATTCTCATAATGAAACCAGAGCCGAATCAACGAGAAAGAAAGGGTTTGGCAACCGATCAAAATGAATTGAAGGTATGGCTGGGTCAGAAGTCCGGGGCGGATCTTTTTCATCTGCAATCTGAAAAATTTTAAAAAAATTTTACCTGCCGGGATTTTTTATTTTTTTTTACCCGGCACTTCTTTACAAAATTTTCCCTGAAAAAATTTCCAATTCCCCTCGTACGTATGCAGATCCCGACCCCTCCCAGAAATACGGATCTCCCCTGAAATCACCCCACGACGTTGTACGACAACACCCACCTGTAACGGGGGGTACCGGTGACATACCCTTTCCTCAATGTAATTCTCCGTCGGAGCCCGTCGCCCATAAACCTCCTCCGGCCTGCACCAGAGACAGGGTTCCTTAAAAAAGAGACAGGGTTATGCATGGATCGGTCCATTTTCACGCCGGAAGGCAGAGACCGAGTATGGCAGAGTTACAGCGGCCGATCTCTCCCTCCCGCTTATGCCGGGACGGTCAAATGCAGCCGGATCCTGCCAGGGCCCCTTGTAAGGCATGTCCCGGATCTGCCGTCGGGGAAACCTGAATGGTTCTCCGTATCTTCCTCTGACCTGGAGGAAGAGAAGCCATCAGACCCCGATGACAAGATGCCCTCAGGCCGCGAAGAGAACTAAAAAAAGATTCCAAAAAAATTATTTTATCTTTGCTGCAGCCGTTTCTGCAATCTGGATGAGCGTGTCGTAATCTTTTGCGGTCCCATTCACATACAATTCCTCATACACATCGTATTTCACAAAGGCGATCATGTACAGGTTGATGGGATCGTCCTTTTCGGAAACCTGGAGTGCCCTGCTGAAATCCCCGACACCGGGTATCGGTAATTCTTCAACCGTCACATTCGTATCCTCAACGGACCAGTTTTTAATCCCCTGAACGGTCTGTGGCACGATCAGGGTGATATTTTCAGCAGGATAGATGGAGATCACCTGGTCAAGGCCCTGGACATCCGGACCCTTTGTCTCATAGTAGGTTCCGTACCCTTTTTTCCACCCCGTATTGAGTGCCCAGGCACTCATGTTAGCAGCATTCCTTTCGTATTTTTCCACGAGCGTGAAGTTCGTCGGGACATCGGCGGGCTCCAACACCATCTGCGAGGGCTCGAGCGTTGAGAGTTTTTGTTGCATTGCCGGGGCCTGTGATGTTGTACATCCGGCAATGCCGGCACAGAGAATGATGACGACCGACATCAGCACGATCATCGGAGCGAGGGATAGTTTTTTCATGGATATCCATACCTCTGCAAAACAGTTAATGGTTGTCAAACGCGGTTCCCTATAAAGAGGACCGGACACGTGGCAGGACCCATGCAGAAAAAAATTACGCCAGCCGGTATTTCTCTTTCAGCTGCTGCCCGGAGGGATCGTTCATGGGTTTTTACTGCAATGACAGGTGGTGATCTGATACGCGCTTTCCAATGGCGTTGAAGATCCGTGACGAACGAGACATGATCAGAAAATCCGATGAAAAAATTATTGCACCGGCAGCTGCTCCGCGGGCGAACTGATGATCTCGGCATATGATGCGGGGGTGATATATCGGGGCGTGTACGTCTGGCCGAACGCAGAGATCCGCTCCGACAGGGAACGGAGGTTGTTGCGCGAGGACGCCAGTTCCTGCCGGTACATGTAGAGCAGGTCATTGTTGTCCGTCCGCCCCATTGCATTCGAGAGATCCGCGATGTGCATATCTTCCACGGCAGCGCTGGACTTCAGGGCGTCCGCTGATGAAGAGAGGCCGGAGTTCACGCCATTGTTGTACATATTCTGAAGTGCTGAATTCGAGAAGACACCCGGTACCGCATTCTCCGGATTGGCAAGGCCATACCGGGTCAGGATCACGTTGTCGACCGCGACAAGGATCTTTGATGCGTTCGCAATCTGCAAAAACACCGGCTGATCGTTGTGCAGGCCATAGAGTTTCACATTGAGATCATGGCTCAGTTTCTCGGATTCCTGCAGGAAGAGGGCATCCTCGGTCTCGGAGGCATTGAGCGGTGCTTTTGGGATCGCAAGGAAGTTCTTCTCGATGTCTGTTTTGTCCGTGGTGCCCGCTGGTGTAACGGTAACGTCCGGGGTGATAATAACCGGGGTCGTCTGCGGACTTGTGCATCCCGCTGCAGCGGCAAAGACGCAGACCATGACTAAAATTCCAATCACCGAAGTAATTCGCATAGCATAGACTCGCCGGAATTATGCTTAAGCATTCGCTTATCCCACGCAGTGCATCGGGAGTAAACTGCCCCGACAATAAGCGTATTAACAGAATAGTACTCTAGGTTGTACAGGAACAACCCGGCACATCCGGGACGGGAACACCAGCATGACCAGCGCAATCCATATTGAGCACCTGACCCGGCGCTTTGGCGATCTCGTGGCCGTGGACGACATCTCGTTTGATATCGGGCAGGGCGAGATCTTCGGCCTATTAGGCCCGAACGGCGCCGGCAAGACCACCACCCTCTCGATGCTCGCCACCATGCTGGAGCCGAGCTCGGGTTCCGCCACCGTCAACGGCATCGACATCATGGGCGATGCGGCCGGTGTGCGGCGATCCATCGGCATCGTCTTCCAGGACCAGAGCCTGGACGAGGAGCTGACCGCATGGGAGAACATGGACTTCCATGGCCGGCTCTACCGGATCCCGGCCGAAGTACGGAACCAGCGGATTGACGAACTCCTCCGGCTCGTGGAACTCTTCGATCGGAAAGATGATATTGTCAAGACATTTTCGGGCGGCATGCGGCGGCGCCTCGAGATCGCCCGTGGTCTCCTGCACCATCCGGCAGTCCTCTTCCTGGACGAACCCACGCTCGGCCTCGACCCGCAGACCCGCAACCATCTCTGGACCTACATTGCGACCCTTGCACAGGAGAAAGGGATTACCATCGTCATCACCACGCATTACATGGAGGAGGCCGACCGGCTCTGCAACCGGATCGCCATCATCGACCATGGTAAGATCATTGCCATGGATACCCCGGACCGGCTGAAAGAGCGGATCGGCGGCGAGGTGGTCACGATCACATCACCGGATCCGGACCGTGTCATCGCAATACTATCCGACGCCGGGCTCAAAGCGGACCGGAGCGGGGAGCAGGTGACGGTCAGCCTTGAGAATGCGGAACAGCAGATCAGCGGCCTTATCGTCCGGCTCTCAGAGAACAAGGTTGCGATCACCGCGATCGCGATCCATAAACCCACCCTTGAGGATGTCTTCCTCTCGTTCACCGGCAAAACGATCCGGGACGTTGAAGCCGATGGCAAGGAGTCGATGCGGATCCACCACCGGGCCATGAGGCACTGACCATGGACATCGTATACACGATCTGGTTGCGCAACATGAAGCGGTTCATCCGTTCGAAGAGCCGGATCATCGGCAGCATCAGCATGCCGCTCTTCCTGCTGCTCTTCCTCGGCTTTGGCCTCAACGCGGTTGTGACGCTTCCCGGGAATGAGAACTACATCGCGTTTCTCATGCCCGGGATGGTGGCGATGAGCGTGCTCTTCTCATCCGTCTTTTCAGGGATCACGATCATCTGGGACAAGCAGTTCGGCTTTTTGAAGGAGACGCTCGTTGCGCCCGTCACCCGGCTGGAGATCATGATCGGCCAGACCGTGGGCGGTGCCACCACCGCGTTCATCCAGGGGATCATCATCCTCGTCCTCTCGCTCTTCATCGGCCTCGTGGTCGACAATCCCTTCCGGTTCCTTGTCGCGTTTTTGTTCATGGCGCTGATCGGGATCTCGTTCACGGCATTCGGGATCGCGATCGCCTCCCGTATGGAGGATATGCACGGCTTCCAGCTGATCATGAACTTCATCATCTTCCCGGTCTTTGCGCTCTCGGGTGCATTCTTCCCGATCAAAAGCCTGCCGCCCGTGATGGCGACCGCAACGATGCTCGATCCGCTGACGTACGGGGTGGAGGGAATCCGGTATGGCCTGACCGGGAGTTCGCAGATCGATCCGCTCATCTGCCTTGCGGTTCTCAGCGGTTTCACGATTGCGATGACAGCAATTGGTGCGTATCTCTTCCGGAAGATCCGGATTTAACAAGAAAAAAGAAAAGTGAGAATGCGCGGGAAAAATTTCCGGAATTATTTTTCGGGAGAGGCCGGGTGATCCGGTATGCCGGCCTTTGGCAGGGTCACCGTGAACGTGCTGCCGATCCCGAGGATACTGGAGATCGCGATTGCGCCCCCGATGCGGGTGGCTCGTTTCTTTGCCATCGCCAGCCCGATCCCGAGCCGGCCGTACTTGCGCGAGAGTTTCTCGGCATCGCTGATAAAGAACGGGTCGAAGATGATCTCCTGTTTATCCGGCGCAATCCCGATGCCATTGTCGGTCACCGCGATCCGCACCTCATGTTCTGTCTCGCCCGTGGCAATAGAGATGCTCCGCGGCTGGTGGGAGAAATTCACGGCATTTGAGACGATCTCGTCCAAAATCTCGTGCAGGTACGGCCCGTTGCTCGTGATGGTGAGCCCGACCGGGATCTCCACCGTGATCGTTGCCTCCGCATTGTACCGGCCCTGCCGGATCACCAGTTCCACGATCTGGCGGACATCCACCGGCTCCATTGTCGGCCAGTGATGTTCGTGCACCGATTCGAGCAGGCTCAATTCAAGGATCTGGCTCACCATGTGCCGTTCCGCTTCCACGTAGGTCCGGACCCTCTGGAGGATCGCAAGGGCATCCGGCGGGATGGGGAACCGCCCGGCATCATCAATCAGCACGTCCAGGTACCCGATCACCGGCTGGAGCGGGGTGCGGAGTTCATGGGCAACGATATTGATGAAATCCCTCTTCCGGTCGAGTTCGTTCTTGAGCCGGATCTCCTCTTCTGACCTGACGGTATTCGGCGATTGCCCACTCATTACTGCCATTATCGGCAGGGAAAGCTAAAAAAGGCTTCCGTTTGGCCGCAGGATTCCCAAACACATTTGTATTTCCCTTGCGGAACATCTAGTCAGGAACCTTATGAAGCACGAGATCATTGGCAGCAACCTCCAGATGGTGAAGGTAGACTTAAAAGCCGGCGAAGGGATCTTTGCCGAGGCCGGTTCGATGGTGAACATGAGCGCTTCGATCCTGATGGAGAGCCAGCTCAAAGGCGGCATCATCTCCGGTATCAAACGCGCAGTCACCGGGGAGAGCCTCTTTCTGACCCGGTTCTCGGCAGGAGAGAGACCGGGCTTTGTCTGTTTTGCCGGTATGATGCCCGGCAAGATCTTTCCGGTACTGATCGGACAGGGCCGGGAGTTCATTGCACGGAAGGAATCGTTTCTCTGCTGCGATGAGACCGTGGAACTGGATATTGCGATCACCGACAAGATCCAGGCCGGGCTCTTTGGCGGGGAAGGGTTCATCCTCGAACGGATGACCGGGCAGGGTACGGTCTTTTTACACTGCTGTGGGGATATCGTGGAGATGTCGCTTGCCGAAGGTGAAGTGATGAAGGTCCAGACCGGCCTCGTGGTCGGGTTCGAGCATACGGTTGATTACAATATTGCACTTGCCGGAGGCATCACGACCGCACTCTTCGGGGGCGAAGGGCTCTTTGTGACCACGCTCACCGGCCCGGGAAAGGTTGTGCTCCAGTCCATGGACATCAAGAAGATTGCCGCCAGTCTCATCCCCTACCTGCCCAAGCAGCCGGAGATCACGGTTAAGGCGGTATAAGGATCGTACATGGGACCGGGCAGGTTCCCAAAAAAAATCTTTTTTAGATCCGCCGGACACGGATCCTATAACGCCACGTACTGATATATTCCCGTGCGGGTAATTTAAAAAAGTATAGAGAGATTAATCGTACTGGCGCCAGGTATGGTCGCATTCCGTGCACCGGAAGAACCGCACCTCGCTCTCATCCGCAGCCCGGAGCTGGCGGAGCCACCAGATCGCCAGGTTGTTCCCGCACTTCGGGCACTTGATCTGGATCGTGGGCATGGTCTTGATCTTGCAATCCTCATCGTCCACGATCATGATCTCGTTCTCCGTGCGATCTTTCGTCTTCTTCATCTGATCGGTGCACTCGATCTTCCTGACATACCCACACTTCCGGCACTTCAACTGTCCGCCGGATGACATCAACAGAGACTTGCATTCAGGACAAAACATCGGTATATTATTGGGTGATGCTACAAGATTAAGGCTCGCGTACCCGCCATGAATTCAAAGGCGGGCTTGCGCGGACCGGCTGATGAATAAGGTTGTAAGGACTTCCTTAACGGTACTTTGCCAGATTCTGGTTTCGTTTCGGGAGAATCCTTTTTTTGGTAGAGGGTGGATAATTCTATAATGATCGAGTATCTGGTAATTCTGTCCTGTGCCGGATTTCTGGCATTCCTCATACCCGGTCGCCATAGAATCTACGCGGCAATCATCGGCTGGATCTTCATTGTCCTGACGCTCTTTTTTATGCTTCCGGAATTTTTCCAGGAGTACAATTTCATGTACCCGTTGATCGCCGCGATGTCGGTCCCGTTCTTAGTTATCACGATCAAGTACCTCCTTGCCGGTGACGAGCGGGTGATCAATCTCTCGCGGGCGGCAGCAGTTGCATTCCTGATCTATGCGCCGTTCGGGTTCACGCAGGTCCCGCTCTTTGCGTGGCTCGGCAGCCAGCTCATCTCTATGGTTGTCGGCCAGGTCCTCTGGATCCTCAGCCTGCTCCAGTTCCCGGTCACGCTGACCTGTATGAACCCCGTCACCGAACGGGTACTGGACCCCACACTCTGCACCGGCCTGCTGATGGATACGATCACGAGAAACGGGTACAGCGTCCAGATCATCCTCGGCTGCACGGGCATCCAGAGTATTGCGATTCTTTTGGGGGTTGCAGCAGCAGTCCCGACCACCCTGCGCCAGAAATGCTATGCATTCCTCATCATCGTCCCGACGATCTATTTCCTGAATCTCTTAAGGAACGCCTTTGTCGTCATGGCATATACGGATCAGTGGTTCCCGCTCTACCCGGAGATCGCGAGCAACGGTGAGCTCGGGTACGAGAGTTTCTTCTGGGCGCACAATGTGATCATGGAACTGCTGGCGCTCGTGATTCTCGTTATGCTTGCGTACTGGCTCTTTACGCTGATCCCAAGGCTCGGACAGTTTGCCGATGATCTCTACCAGTTGTATACCGGGGAGATCAGGCAAGCGTTCGGTAAAGGTAAATAATCCGCTGGAGTGCCGAGAGGTTCGTGCACACGGCAATAATAATTACAGCTGCCCAGATAAACCCGGTCACGCCGCCAAGAATCAATACGAGGAAGGTCTCCGGCCTGCCGAAGAACCCGACGCCCTCAAGGGGGTCGTCGATCTTTCCTTCGACTTTTTCCTTATAGCCAATCTCCGCGTAGACCACCGGCTTGATGAATGTGTTCATTAAGGAACCGATGATGGCGAACGTGACGATACCGAAGTCCGCAATGGGTGGCACGGGGAGGAACTGGCTCACGATCGCGATACCGGAGAGCCCGATGCCAAGGAGGGCCAGGGCATCGACATACTTGTCGACAATCCAGTCAAAGACTGCCCCGAAGTTGGTGTGGGCACCGGTCTTTCTTGCCACACTCCCGTCAATGAGATCGAAGATGGCGGAGAGCAGGAGGGCAAGGGCCCCTAAGAGGAACTGGCGTTCGAAGAAGAGAACGGCGCAGAGGATACCTGCTGCAAGCGAGAGGAGCGAGATCTGGTTGGGGGTGATCCGGAGCCGGACAAAGAGATCTGCAACCGGCTCGAGATATCCTATGAACCGCGGCCGGAGGGCAGTAATGTTCATTGCTCAATTCATAGGTACATGAACTTTTAATAGTTGCCCATTTCTGCGCCTCATATAGTAACACCGGTGAGCCGGTAGAGTGCACTAACGCCATTATCATGTTATTTATAATATCCCGCATCCCATTATTCCGGAGATACGAGGCATCAATGACCGCCAATTCCGAACGTCCGCATGTACTGATGATGTCAGAGATCACTGCTGACGGCAAACTCACGCTCAAGAAGGGAGCATCTTCCAAGATCTTAATGAAATACATGGCCCCCGAGACGGAGATCCTGCTCCACAATACCCGGGCGGAATACGATGCGATCATGGTCGGGGCCAACACGATCCGGATCGACAACTCGTTCCTCACGGTCCGGCTGGTTCCCGGGAAAAGCCCCCTCCGGGTGATCCCGTGCAGCATGGCAGATCTCCCGCTCGATGCAAACGTGCTGGGGTCCGATGCCCCGACCGCCATTGCGGTCTCTGAGGCCGCACCGCAGGACCGGGTGGAGGCCATCCGGAAGAAAGGCGTGCATGTCATCGTGGCCGGGAAGAACCATGTCGAACTCCCGCTGCTCATGAAGATCCTAAAGAAAGATTTTGGCGTAAAGAAGCTCATGATAGAAGGCGGCCCCACGCTGAACTGGCACATGCTCCACGACAAGCTCGTGGACGAGATCCGGCTGATTCACCTGCCCTTCATTGTCGGAGGCTCCGATACCCCGTCCCTGGTGGGCGGCATGCACATCAATGACGAGAGCGAGATGATACGCCTCAATTTGAAAAAATTCTACCAGTGCGGCAGCAATCTCGTCTCAGAATTTGATGTCCTCTATACCCCGTGAGGAACTATGGATATTTTCGAAGAACAGACCATTGCCACGCATAAAAAATCCCATCGCCACCTGAAACTCGCCCTGGGGATTATTGCCGGGCTGCTCATCATTGCCGGGCTGATGGCTGCCACGTATTACCTGACACCGTCGGATACCCGCGGCGTCACCGTGATCCGGATGGAAGGTACCATGCAGACGGGACAGGTATCCGATGGGGAGTTTATTGGCAGCGAAGTGATAGGTACCCAGTTGCGCGAGGCAGCGGACGATCCCCTTGTCGAGGCCATTGTCCTCCGGGTGGACAGTCCCGGCGGAACCCCGGCCGCGGCACAGGAGATCATCCGGGATCTCGAATATGCCAAGCTCAAGAAACCCGTGGTGGTCTCGATGGGCGATATGGCGACCTCGGCCGCGTATTATGTGAGCGCTCACGCAGACCGGATCTATGCCAACCCGGATACGTTCACTGCCAATGTGGGTGTCATCTGGAAGTTCTCCGATATCAGCGAATGGATGGAGAACGAAGGCTATAATGTCAGCGTTGTGAAGTCCGGCAGCAAGAAGGATATGGGCTCCACTTCGCGCCCGATGACGTCAGAGGAAGAGGCCTATGCCCAGAAGATCGTCACCGACAGTTTTGAGAATTTCATTGCGGATGTGACCACCCAGCGTGCCATCTCCCGTTCCGATATCGAGGATGGGAGATTGATCCGGGGCGCCGATGCCATCAGGATCAATGTCGTTGACGAACTCGGCAACCTCAACGATGCGATTGCCGGCGCAAAAAAACTGGCAGAGTCCCGGTCTAAATCATCCTGACCGGGTCTGCCTTCATATATTCCCGGCAGACCGTGGTGGCGTAATGTCCGGGCGGCAGGGTGAACTTCAGCCGTACGCCCGTCTCTTCAAGGGTGGCTTCGACTCCCGCGTTTAAGGAGATCGGGCGGTAGGCACCGTCAAATTTTGTCTCAACAAACCGGGATGCCCGGCCAAAATCCTCCGGGGTGATCCCCCGATCTGCCAGCAGGGCTTCGATCACCGGTTCTGCGGTTGCGCCGCTGCTCTTCTCTTTTCCCGGCATGAAGAGCGCAATAGTGCACCGGCCGCGTTTGATATGTATCGAGGCTGCGGGGATATTTGCCGCAGTCACGGTATCGGTCCGGCCGTTTGAGAAGATCAGGTGATCTCCTACCACCGGGCCGGTTAATGTATGGCCGTCATCAAACCGCTGGCTTACGGCACAATTGAAGAGATAGGACTGGAACGCGGAGATGAACATGGAGAGGAGTTTTGGCGGCAGTTCCTTCAGGGCTCCGGGATAATCGCCCGGGTTATTGTACAGGTGCTGGAGCATGGCCCGTTCATAGTTCATCTGGACCGGGAATTCCCGGAGGGCAGGGCCGGGGTCACGATCGGACATGAAGGTACTGCGGATATTTTTGATCACCTCGTTCTCGTCCGGGAAAGGAAGGCCGATGTAGGTCATGACGGCCTGTTCATAGTCGCCTTTTAAGATCCATTCCCCAACCGTATGGGTCACCGGGCGGATCGCCCCAAAGCGCTGGAGCCCGAAATAATTGGGTACGCCCTCGCTGACGGTTGTGGTGATCTCTTGCACGAGCGTCTCAAGATTGGCAGGTTCGCAATCCCGTATCACGAGATCGAACCGGTTTCCCTGCAGGTCCCCAAGGGCCAGCGCTTCATTGGAGTTCCGTACCGGCGTGAGAACAATATCCTTTAAGTGAATGGCATTCACCTGCTCGGCGGTCACCTTGTAGATCGAGATCCATTGCGTAGTGATGGCGTTCCGGTCCTTGGTCCCGGCCCAGCCGATCCGCCGGTGGCTGATGCCGAGCCGTTTTGCGATCTCTTTTACCGCATGCTGGAGTTCCCAGTTGGTCTTGGTGAGCGTGCAGATCAGGAATGGGCCTTCAGTTCCGCCTTTTTCCTCAAGGGGGATCTCATTGACAAGGAAATCGGAAGGTGCTGCCCGGAGCCGTCCGCCGATCCCGGCCGCATCGCTGGCATAATAGCGCATGCCGAGCTCGCGTTCGAGAGGATAGATACTCTGTCTCATAGGAGGGTGAGCGTGCCGGTGATCCGGTCGAGTTCCTCGCTCTTTGCCGGGCCAAGACCGAGGGCCGTGATTGTGCCCGGGGGAATCTCGGTCATACCGGCATCCTGGATCAGGGATGTGGAGATGCCCGCCCGTTCTGCAAGCACCTTGAGTTCATAGAGTGTCCGTTCGTCATTGGCCTTCAGGACAACCTTCTTCTGCCCCTCGGACATCCAGGCCTTCTGGAGTGACTTGTCCGCGCCATTATACGCCCCGATGGCAGCATGACCGGCCTGGGCGCACCGCTTGCCGCAGCTCATCTTCACATCGTTGCGTATGACAAGGCACTGTTTGTACCGGAATTCGGGCTCGGGAACCATTGGCGTATACTTGGCTCTTGCACGTCAAATAAGTATAGCAGGAAGGCACACCGGATCATAACGATGCCTGACGAATGTTCCGGGACACAGGCCCACTATGACCGGTTCCTCGCGGATCACTATACCTGGATGGCGGGAGGGTTTGATGACAATGTGGAGAAGAACCGCCGTTTTTTCACTGCACATGCCATCGCTCCCGGTGCATTCGGGAATGCAATTGATCTTGGCGCCGGATGCGGCTTTGTATCCATTCCCCTTGCTGAGGCCGGCTTCCATGTCACGGCACTTGATTTCAGCCAGCCGATGCTGGATGAACTCCGACGACAGGATCCGGCTCATCGAATAGAGACGATCACCGGGGATCTCATGGACTTCGCTCTCTGGAATGAGAAAAAACCGGGTCTCATCACCTGCCTGGGGGACACGCTCACCCACCTGTCGGATCCTGAGGCCGTCAGCGCCCTCATCCGCCAGTGTTATACGGAACTTGAGCCGGGAGGGATGCTGGTTCTTTCATGTCGGGATTACACGAATGAACCAGAGGGCACGGTCACGGTCATTCCGGTGCAACGGGATGAAGAGCGGGTCTTCCTCTGCCGGCTTGCCTATGGCAGGGACCACGTCAGGGTCACCGACATCCTCTTCTCGCACACGAACGGAACATGGGGGCGGATGGCAGACACCTACCGGAAACTCAAGGTTTCCCCACGACAAATCCGGGAATGGCTCGGGCATGCAGGATTCCACATTGATTCCCATGAAGATGGGAACGGCCTGATGACCGTCATTGCGGTAAAAGCATGATTCGGATGGATCGATCACTTCAGGATTTTATCTGGATGTTGGGGATGATCTGATCCGCGGGCTATTTCTGCCGGCCCTGCAAAAATACCGGTGAAACAGATGACCGGTGAACCGCAGGACTCCGATACCGTGAAAGGGGAGAAGCGTAACTTCGACACTGTTGCGGCATCCTGGGACACGAATCCCGTACGCGTGAAACTGGCGCACGATGTGGTACGGGCAATCCGTGAGACCATCCCGTTAAGGCCGGATATGGATGTGCTGGACTTCGGGTGCGGAACGGGGCTCTTAAGCCTTGGCCTCCTTCCGATGGTCCATACCATCACCGGTGTCGACAGCTCGCAGGGAATGCTCGATGTGCTGGAGGGTAAGATCCGCGAGCAGCAATTCAGCACGATGAAGATCTGTCGGGCGGACCCGGAGCACGGAGATCCCCTGCCCGGACAATTCGATCTGGTGGTGAGCAGCATGACCTTCCATCACATCCAGAGGATCGAACCTCTGCTGGATTCCCTGTTTGCAGCAATCAGACCCGGCGGGCGGATCGCTATTGCCGATCTCGACTGCGATAACGGGAAATTCCACGATTCCCCGGAGGGTGTATTCCATAACGGGTTCGACCGGTGCATTATGAAAAACAGGTTTGAGAGAGCAGGGTTTGTAGCACTCCGGAACCGGACCGCAGCCATTGTCCGTAAACCGGCTTCTGATGGGGAGATGAGAACATTCACGGTGTTTCTCATGACCGGGCAAAAACCCGGGTAACTTCCCTTTTTAAGTTCATGGAAACCCGGATGCAGGACAGCATCGTTCAATACCGTTGGGATGGAATTTTAATACGAGCGTGGGAAACGGGATGGCAAAGGTACTCATATCGCCGCTGAACTGGGGTCTGGGCCACGCCACCCGCGACATTCCGATCATCAGGACGCTCCTCGCCCACGAGCACGAGGTGACGATTGCTGCATGCGGGAATGCCCGCTCGGTGCTGGAACAGGAGTTTCCCGAATGCACCAGCCGTGATTTTCCGGATTACTCCGTCCCCTTCAGCGCAAACAGTCTCTTTCTTGCCCGGTTTATTGCATCATTCCCGCAACTCCTCCAGGGTATCGCACGTGAGCGCCGGAATCTTGCAGCGATGCTGGCTGAGGAGAAGTACGATCTGATCATCAGTGACAATCGTCTCGGTGTCTACTCAAAAGAGATCCCGTCGCTCTTCATCACCCACCAGCTCCATTTCCATCTCCCGCTGGCGATGTGGCCGCTCGAACTTGCCGGTATCGGGCTCAACAGTTGTCTGCATGAGAAGTTTGACCGGGTGATTGTACCGGACAACCCCCCCGGTCCGTTATCACTTGGGGGAAAACTCTCCCGGGCCGGGACCGATGTCACCCGGGATCGCGCCTATTACACGGGTATCCTGACCAGCACGCGGGTGCAGGATGTGGCGCAGGATCTCGATTACCTGATCCTCATCTCCGGGCCGGAACCGCAGCGGACTGAACTGGAACATCTCCTGCTGCCGCAGGTGAAGGATCTGCCGGGAAAGGTTACGGTGCTGCTCGGGAGTCCCCAGGCAGCAGGTGCAGCACAGCGGCAATCAGAGCAGTGCACGGTTCTCTCCTACGCATCCACGGGAGAGAAGGAACTCCTGATGAACCGGGCAAAGGTCATCATCTGCCGGTCCGGGTATACCACCATGATGGAACTGGCGGAACTGAAGAAACACCAGGCGCTCCTGATCCCGACACCGGGGCAGCCCGAACAGGAATACCTTGCCGCCTATTACGAGCAGCAGGGCTGGTTCCATGCCCGTAACCAGCACCAGCTGGATCTTGCACGTGATGTCCGGGATATTGTACGGTACCGGGGGCTTCCGGATGTTTCGGGGACTGAAGTGAATGTCCGCCGGCTCTATAATGATCTGCTTGCGGGGTATCTCGAATGACGGACGGAGGGAGATCGGGTGTGATGCAGGATGGATGACCTGGTTGCCAGCGGTATCGCCGTGCTCCTTTCACTCCTTGCTGTAGCGGCGATTCTTATCGCCGGTATTGTGTACGTCATACTGCTGGAACTCCACGCATTCGCAAACGGAGATTATCTGTTCGTTCTGGGAAGTATTGGTGTGCTGTTCCTCCTGTGTGTCGGATATGCCGGTACTGGTCTCTGGCTGCGCCGGACCGGCCGGATATAACCCGGAGATCCGTATATCTCCGTGACCCCGGCCGGTAATTGGCGGAGTATCTGCACCATACTGCCGGAAAGCCACACTCTTTTACATCCTCCCGGCCAACCTATATACTTACGAATACCCATTACGGGAGAAAAACGTCCATGAAGGAACATACCCTGATCCCGCTTGAAACCCTCTCAAAAATTACCGGAACTGCCGGCCTTGCATCCGACAGGGTCGGGGCGATGCGCACAGAATACGGTGCAAATCTCTTAACGCCTCCCGAACGTGAGCCGCTCTGGAAACAGTACCTGGAAAAATTCGATGACCCCATCATCAAGATCCTGCTCTTCGCGGTGGTGATCTCTGCGATCGTATCCCTTGTTCAGGGAGGCGGTCTCCTGGACACGATCGGGATCATTGCGGCTATCCTGCTCTCAACCGGTATCGCCTTCTTCAATGAATACCGGAGCAGCCGTGAGTTCGAGGTCCTGAATGCGCACCGGGACGAGACCGCGATCAAGGTGATCCGCGATGGTCACCCGGTCCATGTGGCTTCCCGGGATATTGTTGTCGGCGACCTCATCCTTCTTGAAGCAGGGGATGCCGTTCCCGCAGACGGGTGGGTTCTCTCATCAGACGGACTCGTATCCGATGAATCCGCGTTCACGGGAGAGAGCGAGCCGGTGAACAAGGCGGATCGCGAGCGTCTCCTCAAAGGAACCTATGTCACGGCGGGAAAAGGAAGAATGCTCGCCGCTGCTGTAGGAGATTCCGCTCAGATGGGTGTGATTGCAGCGTCGCTCGGTATCGATCACGCAACCCAGACGCCCCTTGAGAAGAAACTGGAAGATCTGGCCGGTGTGATCAGCAAGTTCGGGTACGCCATGGCGGTCCTGATCTGCAGCACGCTTGTGATCCGGGGAATCCTGGTAGGTGATGTGAGCGGCCTGAACCTTGAGACCCTCAACCATGTCCTCCAGTATTTCATGCTCGCTGTGGTCATCGTTGTCGCTGCGGTTCCTGAAGGACTGCCGATGAGTGTTGCCCTCTCGCTCTCACTGGCCATGCGCAAGATGACCCGGGCAAACTGCCTTGTCCGCCGGCTGATTGCCTGCGAGACGATCGGTTCTGCCACAACGATCTGCACGGACAAGACCGGCACGCTGACAAAGAACCAGATGCTCGTGGCATCGTCCTCGGCCGGCAACCCGGTCATGGCAGATTCCGTGCCCCGCACCCCCGTCGAGTGGATCACCCTCAATGCTGCGGTGAATGGCACTGCCCACCTTGACACGCACGGGGATAAGACGGTGGTGATCGGGAACTCCACGGAAGGGGCGCTCCTGCGCTGGCTGAAAGGTTACGGGCTTGACTATACGAAGATCCGGGCGGAGATGCACGAGACCAAGCAGTTCCTCTTTGACGGGAACCGGAAGCGGATGTCAACCATCGTCACGATAGAGGGAAAGTCGTTTCTCCTTGTGAAAGGGGCGCCGGAGATCCTGGCAACGCTCTGTACTGAATCGCCGGATCTTGCAGGAGTGCTGGCCCTGGCCTCCCGTGCCATGCGGACGCTCGCCTTTGCCCACAAGGAGATCATCAATGGGGACGAGAGCGAGAATGCGCTCATCTGGGATGGGTATGTCGGTATCCGTGATCAGCTCAGGGACAATATCGGTGAATCGGTTGCCACCTGCCAGCAGGCGGGTATCCGTGTCCGCATGGTCACCGGGGACAATCCCGAAACCGCCCGGGCCATTGGTCACGAAGCCGGGATCTCCAAGACCGGGACGGTCATCACCGGCCCTGCATTCCGCCAGCTCTCGCCCGAAGAACAGGTGACCGCAGCACGCGATCTCGATATCATGGCACGGGCCGAACCCATGGACAAACTGCTCCTTGTGCAGGCACTCCAGAAGACCGGCGATGTTGTTGCCGTGACCGGCGACGGGACCAACGATGCCCCGGCCCTCAAGCATGCAAATGTCGGGTTTGCCATGGGGATTGCCGGGACCGAGGTGGCCCGGGAGGCAAGTGATATCATCCTGCTCGATGACTCGTTTGCTTCGATTACCCAGGCGGTCTGGTGGGGCAGGTCGCTCTACGAGAACATCCAGCGGTTCATCCTCTTCCAGCTGACGATCAATGTCGGGGCCTGCCTGCTCATATTTATCGCACCGCTCCTCGGCTACGCGGAACCCTTCACCATCATCCAGATCCTCTGGATCAACATCATCATGGACACCCTTGCTGCGTTTGCCCTCTGTTCTGAAGCCCCCCACGCAGGGCTGCTGAAACGCCAGCCGATCCCGCAGGATACCACCATCATCACGCCGTTCATGTGGCTCTCGATCCTCGTGACCGGGGCATTTCTCATCCTGGGCGGCATCCTCCAGTTGGCAACCGGTTTCCTTGGCGGATCGACACCGGAAGAGGTTACCACGGTCTTCTTCTCCGCGTTCATCATCGCGGCGGTCTGGAATGGGGTCAACTGCCGTGCCCTTGACGGGAAGATGCCCGCATTCTTCAAGGGTAACCCGATGTTCTTTGTGATTATGGGACTCGTGGTCGCGCTTCAGATGGCACTTGTCCAGTTCGGCGGGGCCGTCTTTTCAACCGTACCCCTCTCTGCGATCCAGTGGGCCATCATCATCCTTGCATCGGCATCCATCCTCGTAGTCGGGTTCGTATTGAGAGTGGTATATCGGGGCTACTCTTCCCGCAGACTCAATAATGCGGCCTGATCACGGGGAGATAAACTCCCGCTTTTTGTAACTCCGCACAAAACCATTGTTGCCCTTTATTGATGGCAGAACGAAAAAGAAGTGATCAGAGTTTTTTTGCGATCCCGCCGATGACCCGGTGGATATCGGCAAATTCCTTCTCGGGATCTCCCCCGCGGTGTAGGTAATAATCTGCCCCGCAGTCAAGAGCATGCCGGATATCTGCGCCCTGGATAAATCCGGAATATAAGATGATATACGCGTTACACCCGTCGGAACGCAGTTTCTGGATGAGTTCAATGCCGTTCATTCCCGGCATACGCCAGTCGGATATGATCACATCATACCGGGATATCTTCACCCGTTCCAGGGCGTCTTTTGCGGTAGAGGTGGTATCCACAGCATTTGCGGGGTCGTCTTCCAGATCGAGACGTACAATATCAAGGATATCCCGATCATCATCAACAAGAAGAATGCGTGGCATTGGTATTTCCCGTTCTTTTCAATAGTTTTGTTGCAGGACGGTCATATTTATGCATTGTCTTTGGTTGCAGAGCAGAAGATTGTATGAGTCCGGTGTCTGAATCGGGTCATTAAGGATTGTTTAGAAAAAGCGATAATAGGTCTCGGGGATCCGGATCTCAAAGCGTGCACCGCTCCCGGGATCGCCGGTCTCCAAAAGTGAGATGTTTGTCAGGGAAAGGATCTCATGGGCCATAAACAGATCGCGATCCCCGGATCCATCACTCTGGAGTTCAAACAGCCGGTCCCTCTCCTCTTGTGAAAAACCCGGGCCATTGTCTTCAATAATGAGGGAGAGATGACGGTCGCTGATCCGGTGAGTGATCCGGATCTCCGGGTTGTCATCATGACGCTCAACAAATTTATCCACCAGTCGATCGAAGATATGCTCCAGTTGGCCATCGGCGTAAATCTCCACATCCGGTATATCTACGGTTATGGTGAGGGGCTTCTGCTCGTACCGGCTGATTACTTCATCGAGGATCTGTGGAACATTCTGCCATTCGGGGGATTTGCGACCCATATCCTTGAAATCCCGGGTCAGGTTGATCTCGGTACGGATCGCCTTGGCGGCCTCTTCCTGATGGTTGAGATAATCCAGAAGAACCGGGTCGGTGACTGCCTTTTTTGTCCTGCCCAGATAGGCCAGGAGTACTGTTATCTTGTTCTGGATATCGTGACGGGCGATACTGGTATAGATGTTCAGTTTCCGGTTGGCTTCTTTGATGGCCTGATCCATGCGTATACGCTCGGACAGATCGCGTGAAGAGCAATAGACAAACTCTTTTCCCTGGTATTCGAGATAGGTGAACCTCACTTCAGCAGGAATCTCTGTCCCGTCCTTTCTCAGCAGGCTTGTTTCCCGGGACACCGCTTTCCCCGCTTTAAGTTCGATCCAGAGATTCGTCCATTCTTCCGGAGAATATAACGGCACGATCTCTTCAAACGTGCATTCCATCAGGTTTGTTTTCTCATATTGCAGCCGTTCGACTGCCACATCATTTGCATACCGGATCCGGGCATCCTGACGGATCCAGAAGACCATGTCCGTTGCCTTATCCATGGAGAACTGGGCAAGGAGCAGCTGCTCCTCCATCTGCTCCCGTTGCGCAATCTCTGAGTATAACTGCCGGTTGATCTCCCGCAGTTCCTCGGTCCTGTGCACGATCGTATCTTCAAGGGTCTCCTGGGTCTTCTTCAGTTTCTGCTGGGTGAGTACCCGGTCAGTAACATCAATACCAAAGGATGTGATCCCGACACGCTCGCCCCGTGTATCGAACAGGGCCCGATCCTGCCACCACTGGTATCGCAGCTCACCGCTTGCCATGACGACCTTGTACTCAATGATCCCCACGGGATACTTTACGGACAGGCTTACCTGGTGGTTCCTGATTCGTTCAGCATCTTCCGGAGAGACCAGCGGTTTAAAGGGCCGTCCGATCAACTCCTCCTTCTTCTTTCCCGCGGCATGACAATAGGGTTCGTTGACATACCGGATGATACCCTCAGGGGTGCGCCGGATTACGTATTCAACACCGTCATCAAGGAGCGCGAGCATCTCATCGGCGTGCTCGCTCTTCTGGGAGGGTGCATGGAAAAATTCTCCTGTATCGGCGATCAGAGCGATGCCCGGTTTCCCGTTATCGAGGATTGCCGGAATCAGTACCAGGGTCGCTGACTGCGATTTTCCCCCGGATTGAATCTGTACCCGAAGCTGCTGTTCCGATCCTTTCAGTACCGTTCTCAGGATAGTATCAAGAGACCCTCCATCAGGAAACCGGAAGGGCAGGATATGACAGGACTCATTTACCAGTTGATCCGATCGTAATGCAGCCAGAATGCTGAACTCGGAGTTTACTTCCACGATCTTTCCGTTCTGGTCGATGACTGCGAACGGGCGTGTACAGGTTTTTTTAAGGGAGCTGGCGGGCAGTCGCTCAGAGGAGTAATAAATCTTCGATGTCCCCCGCTTACGGCCGTCAACAGCTCCCCGGGTCTGGAGGATATCCAGGTATTTCGATACAGTATTGCGGTTGATGGAGAGAATGCCTGAAATTTCTGTTATACTCAGGCCATCGGGATGACCCGTCAGCAATTCCCTGATCCTTATGATGTCATCCTGATAATTCTCCATCTTTCACTCCCTGATGGAACAATCAACGGCACATAATAAAAACCCACCGATTCCGCCTTGCATATTTGCATTGCATATGCGATTATTTATAAGTGGTTTTGGAGACATTGAGTGTGCTGCAGTGAAATGCCTTGCAAATTGGGAGGGGGGTGCAAGCCGGTGGTGATGGAGATGACAGCAGATTCGGTTCAAATCGTGTGTGAAAGGGGATATTCCCCAACGAAAGAAATGCGGAATGGATTCCAGGAACAGACTGAGATCTTATGCCAGTTGTCAAAACAGCTGGATGAATATTTCAGCTTGAGATCCTTTGAATTTCCTGCAATAAGGGAATGAAGGTGCGGACATGATGGCAAATGACATGAAGATGCAAAGCCCTGCAGGATTCTGGCGCGACGTGCCGATGGTAATAGGGGATTCATCTTCGGATATTGGCAGGGCGGAGCTTCTGTATGTCTGGCTGCGCTCAACGGGAATGGATCAGATGAACGAAATTCGGGGAATGTGGTGATTGAGAAATGACAACAACGGTTGATGAAGTATTCAAGAACGCGATGAAAATTTCGGACACAACGGCAAACCCGGGTGCACTGGGCCTGCTGGCTTTCGGTATGACCACGATCATACTGAACCTGCACAATGCAGGATTCTTTGCAATGGGGTCCGTGGTCTTTGGCATGGGAATATTCTTCGGGGGCATTGCACAGGTCATTGCCGGCATCATGGAGTGGAAGAAGGGTAACACGTTCGGCATGACGGCGTTCATGTGTTATGGATTCTTCTGGATCGTCCTGGTCTTCATGATACTGATGCCAACGCTCGGATGGACCGGCGCACTCGACAAGGCATCGCTTGTCTCGTACCTGGCATTGTGGGGATTGTTCTCCCTTGTGATGTTTGTCATTACATTCAGGCTTTCAAAGGCACTCCAGGTAGTGTTTGGCCTCCTTGTGCTGCTCTTCATCCTGCTGGTTGTTGGCAATGCGCTTGGCAGTGAGACGATCCTCCACATCGCCGGGTTTGAAGGGATCCTCTGCGGGCTCTCGGCAATGTACACCGGCCTTGGTGAAGTGATGAATGAAGTATACAAAGAGAAGATAGTCAAACTCGGGTGATTACCATGGTAGAATTAAACGAATTCAATGAGATGTTTGAAAAGAATCCGCTTGCCCAGGTACTGATCGATGCGGATCTCAAGATCCTGATGGCGAATGAAGGATTTGCCCAGATGGTCGGGTACAGCAAGGACAGGCTGCTCGCGATCCGGATCAGCGATCTCCGGTCACAGAACATGATCAAGTACACGAAGGATTCCGGAGAGACCATTCAGGACGCCATTACGACACGAAGGGTATCCCATGGTGAGAGCACCCTGGAAACACCCACGGGGACACACGTCATTGTCAGGACAAACATCCCCCTCCTGGATGAGCGGGGGAATGTGAAGTACGTCTATGTTACGTATAACGAGATTACAAAGATCGTAAAATCGCAGCAGTTCATGGCAGGCCAGGTGGATATCCTGTCCGGGGCGTATGCCAAGATGGCAGCAGGTGATCTCACGGTCCGCGTGGAGCTGTTGAAACCGGATGAAGACACCAAAGATGTGTATGAGCAGATCATCAAGCTCCGTGACGCGGTCCGCGGCATTGTCATCAGCCTCGAGAAGAATATCGCTGACGTCAACAAACAGATGACAAACCTGACCACTACAACCGACAATGCGGCAAAGAGTGTCGAGGACGCCTCCAAGAGCGTCAATCAGATTGCCAAGAATGCCGGTGTTGTCTCGGAAAATGCCCAGAAATCATCTGAAGGCATCGAGCAGATGTCCAAGGCCATGCAGGACATGAGCGCCGCAGTGGAGGAGATCACCTCCAGTATGGAGAGTGTCTCCACCCAGGCAAACAAGGCGAAAGATTCGGCAAAGAGCGGAGCCCTCCTTGCAGACAATGTCAACAAGGATATGACGGAGATCTCCAAATCATCCGACAACACGTACATTATCGTCAAGGATATCGAGAAACAGATGACCGACATCGGTAAGATCATCGTCCTGATCCGTGATCTCGCCAGCCAGACCAACCTGCTGGCCCTGAATGCAGCGATCGAGGCCGCACGCGCAGGAGAGCACGGCAGGGGCTTTGCGGTTGTCGCATCGGAAGTCAAGTCGCTGGCCCAGGAATCCCGTTCAAGTGCGGAAAAGATCGAAGAGATGATCACCCAGCTTAACATTGCCACCAAGAAAGCAACCGACGCCATGGAACTGTCAAAGACCCTCGTCAGCAAAGGCTCCGAAGAGTCCCAGCAGGCCGTTGAAGCATTCCGTCAGATCCAGAAAGCCGCTGAAGCGGTTGCCAACAGTGCGTCAGAAGTCGCAGCTGCCACGGAAGAGCAGGCTGCAACAACGGAAGAGATCACCGCGAGCGTGCACGAAGTTGCAAAGCTGATCGAAGAGACCGCGAAGGAGTCCGGAGACACCGCTGCGGCAACCGAAGAGTCTGCGGCAGCAATTGACGAGATAACAAGGATGATCCAGACCGTCAATGACGTTGCCGTCGAGGCGATGGAAGCCAACAAACGATTCAAGGTGGACTAATACAGGAGAACTGCCCATGTCAGCAAAGGCAAGCGAACCTGTTGCAACGGCAAAGAGTCCCGTTACTACCGAGAAGATGACCGACACCATACAGGTCGTTGAATTTGTGCTGGGGAGCGAACACTTTGCCATCGATCTCTTCGATGTCAAGGAGGTTGTCGAGTATACGACAATCACCAAACTCCCCAACGTTCCCTCTTACGTAAGGGGGATCATCGACCTGCGTGGCGAGATCACCATGATCATCGATCTCAAACACCGTCTGAACATCACGGAAGAGAGCCGCAATTCACTCGAGTCGTCCCGGATCATTGTTCTTGACGAGAAGATGGCCAAGTCGAAGATCAGTATTCTTGTCGACGATGTGACATCCGTGTCGACATTTGAGGAGAACCAGGTCGATTATACCTCGGCATCCGTCAGTAAGGAAGATACGTCGATCATCGGGATCATCAAACGCAAGATCAAGGTCAAGGATAAGGAGATCAATGAACTGATCATCTGGATCGACATCAAACAGCTGCTGAGTGACATCGACTCCTCCCTGTAACCGGGGAGATCAGATGATCCATGTGCTCTATGTGGATGATGAGCCGGACCTGTTGGAGCTGGGAAAGACATTCCTGGAAAAAGCAGGTGACCTTGTAGTGGACACGGCTCCATCGGCACAACAGGCACTCACGATGCTGGAGTATTCCCCCTACGATGCGATTATCTCCGATTTCCAGATGCCGGAGATGGATGGGATCTCATTCCTGAAGCACGTCCGGGCACAACCCAATGGGATCCCTTTCATCCTTTTTACGGGAAAAGGGAGAGAAGAGATCGTTATCGAGGCCCTGAACAACGGGGCTGATTTTTATGTTCAGAAAGGGGGCAACCCCAAACCCCAGTTCGTTGAACTTCACCACAAGATCATCCAGTCGGTCAAACGCAGAGAATCCGAAGAAAAATTCCGGATTCTTGTTGAAAAATCCCTCATTGGCGTATACATTATCCAGGATGACCGGTTCATCCATGTAAATCCGCGTTTTGCCGAGATATTCGGGTATTCTCCGGAAGAGATCCTCCATGACCTCAGGGTTGTGGATCTGGTTCTGCCGGAAGATCGGAACCTGGTAATGGAGAATCTCCAGGTACGGCTCTCCAATAAAGCGAAGAGCCTGCATTACACCTTCCGGGGGTTACGCAAGGATCATCAGAGCATGGATGTTGAAGTGGTCGGAACCCGTGCACTCTTTCATGGCCAGCCGATCATTGTCGGTACATTGATCGATGTGAACGGTCATGCTCCGGTGGATAGTAACCTTCTCCGGGCGAACCGTAAGCTTTCCATTCTCAACAACCTGACACACCATGACATTGCCAACCGGCTCACCGTACTGCGGGGACGGCTGAAGGTTATCCGGAACCAGTATACGGATCCAATGCTCCTGCAACAGGTTGCCAGGGTTGACGAAGCAGCCAGAGCCATTCACAGCCATCTGGAAACTGCCCGTATCTACCAGAATATTGGGATGAATACCCCCAAATGGCAGAACGTAACGGAGATTATCACGAAAGAACTGGAGCTTCAGGCAGTTCCCAACCTGAAATGTACCCTGAATAGTGCGGATCTTGAGATCCTTGCAGATCCCCTTCTCAACCGGGTCTTTACCAACCTGATCGACAATACTGTACGTCACGGTGTCCATGCAACAGAGATCCATGTTACCTATCGGAAATCCGCGGGATCGTTGACCCTCCTCTTTGAAGATAATGGTGTGGGGATCGCAAAGGAAAGTAAAGAGCAGATATTTGAGCAGGGATTTGGCAGGAATACGGGTCTGGGGCTCTATCTCAGTAAAGAGATTCTTTCCGGAACTGGGATCACGATAACCGAGACCGGGACACCAGGTAAAGGAGTACGTTTCGAGATATCCGTGCCGGAACATGCATGGCAGATCACCGGGCAACCGGCTGATATGCCCATACCATCTGCACGTAAGCCTTCACGCACACAATCATAACAATGTGTGATTGCGTTTTTCAAACGTCCGGCTTTATCCGTTCGTTACCATTTTTCTGCCAGATGAATCGCGTCATAGGGGAGTCATGGACCGATCTCATCATCCCGGGGCGGAGGGATTACTGGTAACTCCCCCGGTGCCCCACGTAAAACCGACTCCCGGATTCCGTGCTTAAGAGGGAGAGGTAATAACCAAAACCGCAATAAAAATCACTGATAGGATAACTGCCCCGCCAATCACAAACAACAGGGCCATATCTGATCCGCCACGCTTCTGCTCACCGGTTTTTTTCGGGGTTTTTTTCTGTTTTTTATTTGAATTCATATACTTCCTTCCTCATCCAAACCGGAATCCCTGTGACTGGGCGAGAAGGATCATCTCCATCACCTGTTCTTCCTGTTTATGAGTGAGTTTCCTTCCTTGTTGAATCAATCGTCCCATCCTGACGATCTGCATTCTCTGCTCCGGGGATAATGTCCCGGCATGATGCGACCATTTCAGGAGATCGAACCATTGCGCCCGGTTAAATGAGAACCGTGTGGGGATACTTTCTGCCTTCTCCTGATACGTGGCGGTGGCTGGCTCCTCATCAGGCTCTTCCACTTCATCAGTATCATCAGCAGATTCTGTTGGTTCATCCCCGGATTCATAACTGCTGATACCGGGGTCTGCTACGGGGTCCCCCAATTCTATATCCATCTCGGGTTCCGCTGGTTCGTGGATGATCGAGACGGTGGGCGCATCTGAATCATCAGGGCTCGCGGGTTCATCATCCTCAAACAGGTCTTCAACATTGGTTATCCGGGGCACCGGTGATTCCGGTTGCTGAACATTAGAAAAAACACTCAGTGAGTGCATCTGTTTCCCCGTGGTCATGGGAAGATCCGGCCCTTTTACAATTAATGCCCGCTTTTTTGCTCGTTCAGATTCGAGTTCCCCCGGCCGTTGGAATGATGAGGGCACCTGCTGTTTTTCCAGCGTGGCAGAGGCAAGCCGTTCCTGGGCATTCATATGATCTTCCCATTCATCGGCAAGAGCCGTTCTTGCCTGATCGATCTCTCTGGAAAGATTCGTGATTTGCTTCTCGGCCTGCTCTTTTTCATGGGTAATGGTGGAGATCTGTGATTCCAGATTCCGGCAGGTTAATTGCGTGGCTTCAAGTTCGGCCGCGAGAGCTGTAATCTTCTCATGCAATGCGTTTTCCCGCGCCTCATCCTCGCGTTCAGATGCAGCAACCTGCTGGAGCAGTCGTTCCTTTTCTGAGGCAAGTTCAGTGCGTATCCGTTTTTCTTCTGCAAGTTCCTGTCCAATGGTGTCGCGTTGCCGGATTATCTCCTGCATTTCTGAAGTGAGTCCTCCGATCTTCTCAGAAAATACAGTCTCCTTTGCAGTTACGTCCTGTTCCGATGCGGCAATCTGCTGGAGCAGTCGTTCCTTTTCTGAGGCAAGTTCAGTGCGTATCCGTTTTTCTTCTGCAAGTTCCTGTCCAATGGTGTCGCGTTGCCGGATTATCTCCTGCATTTCTGAAGTGAGTCCTCCGATCTTCTCAGAAAATGCAGTCTCTTTTGCAGTTACGTCCTGCTCCGATGCAACAACCTGCTGGAGCAGCCGTTCCTTTTCGGAGGCAAGTTCAGTGCGCATCCGTTTTTCTTCTGCAAGTTCCCGTTCAATGGTGTCACGTTGCCGGATGATCTCCTGCACTTCACGGGACACCTGCTCTTTGATGTTCTGTTCCGCACGAAGGGATTCTTCCGTCTCGGTATGCCGCTGACGGGCATGCTCCAGTTCGCCCATGGCCCCGGAAAGTTCCCCGGTCAGCCGTTGTATCTCCTGATCAGCCACAGCCTTTGCCGCAGATGCCCCCTGAAGATCCGAATCCAGTTTCCGGATCATGACATTCGCATTATCAAGACTGGATTCCAGATCGGTACGGGCAGAACTTGCGGTTTCAAGGTCATTGCGGATCTTTGCAAGAGAGGTGCGATACGATTCGCATTCATCCTGAACTGAGTGGAGATCGGTGCGCAATTCATTGAGGCTGGTTTCACGGGATTCGAGTTCCTTGTTCAGTTGTGCAATGGCAACCTGATGCTGGTCTTCTGCATCCGTGAACCGTGTTCTTGCAGCATTGAGATCTTCAGTACGTGCATGCAGGTCCTGTGCTGCCTGATCCCCCGCCTCCTCCAGCTGACGGATCAGTGCATCCCGTGATCCGATCTCCTGCTCTTTTGCGGCAAGCGTTGCACTCATTTCATCAAGTTGTATATGGAGACTGCTGATCGTTGCGGCAGAGGATTCTGCATTTGCCCGCATCTCCTCATATGCATGGGATCTTTCGGTTTCAAGATCCGTTGCACGGGTCTCCAGTTCGGCAATCCGGGTATCACGTGCCGTGAGATCCGCTTTGAATTGCAGGAGATCCTCATCCTGCTTTTTAACGGTATCTTTGAATTCCCCCATGATGCGGATGAGATCCTGCTCGGATTCATTCTTTGCCTGCACCAGTGTTTTTGCTTCATGTTCAGCAGACTCTGCCCGAACCTTTTCTGCAGATAATGCACTGCGCAGTTGTTCGCATTCCAGCGTGAGATCCTGCAGGGCCTGATCTGTCTTTTCCCGCAGGGCTTCAGACTCTGAAAGACGGGCTTCGGTCTCCTCCCTGCGCGTAGTCTCTCCTGCAAGCGATTCCCGTGCGCCATCCAGATCGGAATGCGTGGAGGCGAGACATCCGGTCAGTGAGGTGACCTGCTGCTTGAGATCAGCGGACTCATTGGTATATCGCTCCGTGAGATCGTTCAGTTCGCCGGAAAGGTTACGGACCTGTTCTGCAAGGGAAGCGAGCCGGGTATCCCGTGCCGCAATCTCCGTTTCAAGCCGGTGAATCTCCCCCGTATTTTCCTGGATACTGTGATCCCGATCAACAAGATCCGCGCTCAGTGTCCTGATAGACTGCTCTTTCTGATCGAGAGTCCGGGCAGTATTTTCAAGGGCATGATCCTGATCCTGCACCCGGGCATCGGAAGCAGCCAGAGACTGTAAGAGTGCATCGTTTTTGTCGGAGATCCTGATGATCTCCCCGGATCGGCTGACCGCGATCTCAAAGGAGGAGAGAAGAAATTCCAGCAGTTTGCGACGGTCGGCCGTGACAACAAAGAGCTGGTCATCGTGCTGGATCTTGAACTGCGTCTTGATCTGGTCCGGCGTCTGTCGCTCCACGGGCGTTGAGAGCAGCCCTTCGATCATGGCTGCAAGATATGCCGGGTCATAGGGTGAGGAGATGAAGTTGTCCGCATTGCAGTCAAGGACATGGAGGAGATCGGAGAGATTCGATGCACCTGCCACCATCAGTACGGGAACAACCCAGAGATCAGGATCCTCCTTGAGGTTACGACAGAGATCGTAGGCAATATCCCCGAGCGTGACGGAATCGCAGATCAAAAGGTTGGGCTTGCCATCCCGGAGGGATTCAAGCAGTTGATTACTGTCGGAAAAACAGGTGACCCGGTATCCCAGATCTTCCAATGGGGCAACCTGCACTGGAGATTCTGATGTACATGTACTCAAAACGAAAATATCAATGTCATTCTCGTTCCCGTCCGACAGGGGGTTGTTCATTATAATCTCTCACATGTGATGATCTATCATCCGCCCGGATGGCTATACATATAATTTTATATACATGATTATAGCATTTCTGGTCGGAATCTCCAGTTTGATACCTTTTCATTGCCCCAAATCGGGAAAAAAGCATTCCTGTAATGAATCGGATGGAGTCTTCTCCCTGTGCATGTACCGATGACAGGGAGATGCAACGTCGGACCAATTTATGGCCGATGCGCTATTGTTGATCCCTGCCGCTGATCCAATATTCAATCAGGGCACGCGAGATGCTCATCGGGGATGGCAGTCTCGGCATGTGTTCGCGATCGAACCAGTCAGCTCCAATAATTTCCTTGTTGTCGATGGCGATCTCACCCCCGGCATAATCGGCTATAAACCCGAGCATGAGCGAGTTGGGAAAGGGCCACGGCTCGCTGCCAATGTACCGGATATTGGCAATCCTGATGCCAACCTCTTCTTTCACTTCGCGATGAACGGCTTCTTCGAGGGTCTCCCCGGGCTCCACAAAACCTGCAATGATACTGAAAAGATCCGGGGGAAAGCGGGGCGAGCGGGCGAGAAGGATCTTGTCCCCGTTCCTGACAAGGACAATGATCGCCGGTGATGTCCGGGGATAGGTGATGAGACCGCACCGGTCACAGATCTTTGCGCGCTCGATGCGGGACATGCGGGTCTCTGCACCACATTGCCCGCAGAAGGTGGTGGTCCGATCGAAATCGATGATCCGGGTCGCCAGCGCTGCAAGGGCCAGCTCGCGGTCAGGAAGTATCCCGTAAAGTTCCCGGATATTCGGATAATAAAGAGACCCGGGCACTGCAAAATCCTGTGAGATCTCTATCGCATAACACGCCCGGGAATCGAGGTGTCCCAGGTACTGCTTGTGCAGGGCCGGCTCCGGCATTTCCAAATCTTCCGTGAAAAACAACGATGGGATCGGACCGGTCTGGACGAATACGCCATTGCCCTGCACAAATACCCTAAGTGGTGATTCGGGAAGGGTCTCCGGCTCCGGATAGCAGGCCTCCAGAAATGCTGCGGAAAATTGTGCCGTATGATTCCAGTTTTTGCTCCGGTCATCCATGATTGGTATCTGATTAATCCGTCGTCGTCATACCATAAAAAACGGTGAGGGGGTAGCGGAAGGCATGGCAGAGTATGACTGGATTCTGAATCGTAGCCGCAGACCACGAGGTTATTAATTGACCCCGCCAGAATAGTTGATCACTGGATCAGGTACTGGAGGTTCAACCATGGCATATCATATCACCATCATCACCCAGGACGAGAAAGAGCGCCTGACCGGACAGTTCCTTCCGCGGGTCAGGTACGAGATCAAATCCGAGATCTACGGCTGTTGTATCAAACTCCTTGCCGATGATCCGAAACTCCGGGATACCTGGCAGGATAATTTTTACTCCATGTCCCAGAACATACGGTCCCACGGGAGGATGTACGTGTTCAGGGATGCAGGATACCCCGCCGACACGGTGCTGTACGATCCCCAATCCAAGACGGCATTCTTGTTGAACATCGCCTACTACGGGTGGATAAAGTCACTTGCCCTCAGCCTGACCGGTGATATCCTTGAAGACGAGCATGGGATCTTTTCCATGCACGGGGCCTGCGTGGATATTGACGGGCACGGGCTGTGCCTGATCGGGACTTCGGGTGCCGGGAAGACGACCCAGACCTATGGCCTGCTCATGGATCCCCCTACCCGGATCGTCTCCGATGACTGGTTCTTTGCCCGGGTCTTTGGCCCGGAAATTCTCGCGTATGGCTCTGAGAAGAACTTCTATATCAGGCAGGATCTTGAACGGATCTGGAAGGAGTTCGGAGGGCTGATGCAGGACCGGGAATATGACCGGGATGGCCGGGCAGTTGCCGATCTCCGGTGGATCATTGGAAAGGGAAGACTGATCCCCTTGACCACATTAAAGACCATCATCGTGCTCAAGCGGGATCCCACCGATCCTGCCGTCACAAAGAGACTGAGTAAGGATGAGGCACAGGCCCTGTTCCTGCATCAGCAGTACTTCAATCCGCACCTTCTCGTGAACAATGCCTATAAGGCGAAGATTCGTGAACAGTTCCTCTCCGAATTGCTGAACCGGACCACCGTTTATGAGGTTAACACCACCGGTACACCGGAAACAACCCAGCGGCTGATCCGATCGCTTGTGGGGATCCCGGGCTGATCCCAAACATTTGAGAAGGCCCGGTCATGCACCTGCTTTTTAGGAAGCGACTGCATATATGTAAAAGCAAAAATCAAACTGAAGTGACACGAACATGAATTTTGGATCTCTTGGTGGAATGGGCGGGGCTGTTGCAGGTTTTCTTCAGACTCCCGAAGGACAGGACGCGGTAAAAAAATTCCTTGCATCCCCGGATGGCATTAAGATGCTGCAGAATTTTATGGGCACACATGAAGGAAAGCAGACCCTGATGAGCATACTCCCGACGGTTCTATCCGGGTTGAATCTGCCCGCTGGTGCATCTGACATGATCACCAACGCGCTCAAAACCCAGCAGTAATTTTTTTTCTTGGATTTTTTGTCGTGATCCTCCCGATGGGCTAAAAATGGGCTCATTAAGGGATTTTTTGCATGAGACTTTCATGAAGTCCTCAATAAAAATGATATTGACCCGGGAAACATGGTTGGATCACCAATCCTGCCAAAAGGGTGTGTAAAATGAGATGGTGAGATGTCTGAATCTCGACAATCCAACGCACGGAAAAATCCTGTGAAATTCACTATCTGTCTCAGGTCTTCACTATTTTTTAGCCACAGTTAAAGAAAGCAGTACGATCTAAATAGTCGGCGGGAGCCGAATATGGTCAATAGGCGGCAAAGGGCCCGCCGAATAACGAATGAGATCCGAGCAGAAGATTGTTCCGAAATTGCAGTTGAAGCAATAAACCGGCACCTCACGATTTCCATCATCGGAACGCTAAAACAAACAACGATCATCCAGTCCCTCGTCAGGATGTCAGCGGACAACCTATCAGTACATTCCACCAATCAAGTCGTAGAAAACGTCCCGTGTGAGACATCGGTCAGATACCATTTGTCCAAGATGGACCTGGACTCACATCTCGGATTAGAATCAAAGATCCTCACCTATTCAAACGATCAGATCCTGGTTCCCGGAATGTTGTGCTTCGGTACCTCTTGACGATAACCTCATTTTACCTCAAGAATATCTGGATATCTCTTCAATGGATGTTCTTCTATAAGTTTCAACGAGGGCCGAGGACGATCGACGATGATTTCTTCCGGTATGATTTCTTCCGGCTCCTCGTTTGGGAAGGACTCCGAAAAAAACTCAAATTTATCTCGGTTGTTTCTGTTCTTAGATGTCCCGGTTGATCCGAGGTTGGTAAGTGTTGTTGAATATCCGAGGTTCATGGAGGAAAATTTTGAGAAGTACTGTGTCTTACATCCGTTGATAATGAAAAAAGTACTCAATTCTCTTTTGTATTAGATATAATTCGAATCATTTAATTAGTAAAGTTACAGAACTTTACAATATAATAATATTGCATCCGAGATGAAGAAAAAATGATTCCGAGATTAACGCTTGCACTCATTGCTGTCGCTCTGGTCGTCCTTATAACAGGCATACCGGTAACGGCAGACAATAGCTGGTCTGGAACAGAAGGACCCACCCCCCCTGGGGGTTTTGTTTCTATCGAGTCACGCCTTGATCCAGCCCACATGCCCTCCGGCTGGGATATCCCCTGCCAGGGTGAATGCATCCCGATCATCATGGTCTTTTCCCCGGGCGACAAGATCGAGTTCCATGGTGAAAACACCGCGACCGACATGACCTACTTGTTCATCTCAGGACCCGGACTCCCGGAAAATGGCGCCCAGATAAACAAGCCGGATCCGGCGCACTCTCCTGTTGAACCCGGCAACCCCGCCACGTTCGCCAGGACAAGTATCGGGAGTGACCATACCTGGTCCTGGACGTGGGACACTACCGGAACGGTACTGAAAGACGGTACTTACGAAATCCTTGCATCATCCCTCCCGAACGGTTTTGACAGGAGTGAGGCAGCCAGGGGCTATTTTAAACTCACCTTTAAAAATCCATCCACAGAAGCAGCAACTACCAAATCAACCACCGTTGCAACCACAACCGCAACAGCCACCCCCACTATAACCAAGACTGTTATGCCGGGCGTAGTTACGATCGTGACAGCCAGCAACCAGAACTACTTCCTCGGAGACGAGATCAACTTCACCGGTACCAACACGGCGGCCTTGAAGACTTACCTGTTTATTACCGGGCCCGGCCTGGCCATAAATGGCTCACAGATCCATGTCCCCAATCCCAAAAACGCACCGGTTATCAATGATAACCCCATCACGTTCAAGCAGATGGATGTGCAGGGCAACCATACCTGGTCCTGGAGATGGGGAACCGCAAATACAAATCTTGATGCCGGGACGTACACGGTCTATGCAGCAGCCGGGCCCAATGACAAGGATAACCTTGAAAAAATACCCCACGGCACGGTCTCTATTGTCATCAAGAAGCCGCTCGTGTCAGCAACTGCATCCCCGGCGGTTCCCATTAAGACCCAGAGTCCGGCTGAATCGCCCGGTTATGGTGCCCTGATCACCCTTATCGGTCTCGGTGCAGTTGCATTCATTGCCATACGAAGGCACTGACCCGGTGTCTTTTGTCCGTAAGTCCGGGAGGGGGGCAGGGGAACATGCACACTTCCATGCTGAATAATCGGATCATCATTTTTTTCACGTAACTCTGTCTTCCAAAACCCCAAAATATATTTTCTGATCAATCATAAAAAAACCGGCCCTTTTTCGCACTCAAAAAACACACACATTTACGTCATAAAAATGAGCATCATGCTTATATGGTCCCGACACCTATATTTATTATGATAATTTTCAATACTTTTTTCACTTTTTACGGAGGTTCCTGAGTGACTGACACATACGATGCATCTCATATCACCGTACTCGAAGGGCTCACGCCGGTCCGCGAGCGACCGGCGATGTACATAGGCAGTACCGACACCCGCGGCCTGCACCATCTCGTCTACGAGGTGGTAGACAATTCCATTGACGAAGCACTTGCAGGATTCTGCAGCCGCATCAATGTGGTCATCAACCGGGACGGTTCCCTCATGGTCGAGGATAACGGCCGGGGTATCCCGGTCGACCGGATGGAGAAGACCGGCAAGAGCGCCCTTGAAGTGGTCCTTACCGTCCTGCATGCCGGCGGGAAGTTCGACAAGGAGACATACCAGGTATCGGGGGGTCTCCACGGTGTCGGTGTCTCGGTGGTCAACGCTCTCTCCAACTGGCTCTCCGCCAACGTCTACCGTGACGGCAATATCTATGAGATGCGGTTCAGTCAGGGCAAGATGACCTCGTCGCTCTCGACACGGGAGGAGTCACTAGCAGAACTGATCGCACGGTACCAGAAGTGGTACGGTGCACCAGCCCAGTTCACGCCGACCGAGGTCCCCGTCCACACCTCAGCATCCGGCCAGATGGATCTCTCTGCCACGCCCGTGATCGATCCTGCAGCGAGCGAAGAGGAGAACCGCAGGACTTTCCTTGCACAGTTCGGTAAAAAGATGAACGGCACCCGGATCCATTTCGTCCCGGACGCCACCATCTTCGAGACCACCACCTTCGATTACGATGTCCTCGCCCACCGCATGCGGGAACTCGCATTCCTGAACGCGGGTCTCGCGATCATCATCACCGATGAACGGACGGGTGACACAGCAAGCTACTGCTATGCCGGTGGCCTCGTTGAGTTTGTCAAGTACCTCAACGAAGGTGCCGAATGCCTTCACCCGGCACCGATCGATATCACCAAAAAGGATCCCGAGAACAAACTCGAACTCGAGGTCGCGATGCAGTATACCACCGCGTATGACGAGAAGATCTACAGTTACGTCAACTCGGTCAATACCCGTGAGGGCGGGACGCATCTCGAAGGATTCCGGAGTGCGATCACCCGGACCATCAATACCGTTGCCAAAAGAAACGGCCTTATCAAGGAGAACTCCACGATCACCCTCCGCGGCGAGGATGTCCGTGAAGGGCTCACGTCGGTCGTCTCCGTCAAGATGGCAAACCCCCAGTTCGAGGGCCAGACCAAGATGCGTCTTGGCAACAGCAGCGTCAAGGGCATTGTCGATTCGCTCGTGTACGCAGCACTGAGCGAATATTTCGATGAGAACCCGAATGTGCTCAAGACCATCATCGAGAAGGCGCTATCAGCAGCCAAGGCCCGCGAGGCGGCACGGAATGCCCGCGACCTTGCAAGGCGCAAGAGCACGCTTGAGAGTTCCGGCCTTCCGGGAAAACTCGCCGACTGCTCCGAGCGGGACCCGGCCAAGTCCGAGATCTATATCGTGGAAGGAGACTCTGCAGGTGGTTCCGCCAAGGGTGGCCGGGACCGGAAGTTCCAGGCAATCCTTCCCCTGCGGGGTAAGATCCTTAACGTGGAGAAGGCCGGTGAACACCAGATCTTAAAGAACGCAGAAATCCAGACCCTTCTCTCTGCCATCGGCACCGGGGTCGGGGAGAAGTTCGATGCCGAACGGGCACGCTACCACCATATCGTGATCATGACCGATGCCGATGTGGATGGAGCCCATATCCGGACGCTTCTCCTCACGTTCTTCTACCGCTACATGCCCAAACTTATCGAGCTGGGGTATGTGTACATCGCCCAGCCGCCTCTCTTCCGGATCTGGAAAGGGAAAGAGGAACATTACGTGTACAAGGAAGAGGAGATGCAGAAAGTATCCGCTGCCATGGGAGACAAGGGCGTCTCCGTCCAGCGGTACAAGGGTCTTGGTGAGATGAACGCCCAGCAGCTCTGGGACACGACCATGGACCCCGCCCACCGTATCTTCCGGCAGGTGAACATTGAGGATGCGTATGAGACAAACGAGATCTTCAAGACCCTGATGGGAAAAGATGTGGAGATCCGGAAGAATTTCATCATCCGTCATGCCAAGGAGGTGACCAACCTTGACATCTGATAAGACACCTCCCGCAGGTACACCGGAGACTCACCGGACTGAGCCGATCAGCATCGAGCAGGAGATGAAAGTATCGTTCATCAACTACGCGATGTCGGTCATCATCAGCCGTGCCATTCCCGATGTCCGTGACGGCCTCAAGCCCGTGCACCGCCGCTCGCTCTACGGCATGTGGGATATGGGCAACACGAGTGACAAGCCCACCAAGAAGAGCGCGAGGGTGGTTGGTGACGTCATGGGTAAATACCACCCGCACGGCGACTCCTCCATCTACGATACCATTGTCAAGATGGCCCAGCCCTTCAGTTACCGCCACATGCTGGTACAGGGGCAGGGTAACTTCGGGTCTATTGACGGGGATTCTGCGGCAGCGAGCAGGTACACCGAAGTCCGGCTCTTCCCGTACGCAGAAGCGCTTCTTGAGGATCTTGAGAAAGACACCGTGAAGTTCATACCGAACTACGATGAGTCCCTGCAGGAGCCCACCGTGCTCCCGGCAAAGATCCCGAACCTGCTCGTCAACGGCACGGATGGTATCGCTGTCGGTATGGCCACGAAGATGCCCCCGCACAATCTCAAAGAGGTCTGCACGGCAGTCTCGGCCTACCTCGACAACCCGGAGGTTCCGGTCGAAGACCTTCTCCGCATCATGCCCGGCCCGGACTTCCCGACCGGTGGCATCCTGATGGGAGTCGAGGGTGTCAAGAACATCTACATGACCGGTCAGGGCCGCGTTGTGGTCCGCGGTGTTGCAGAGATCGAGGAATCCGAGGGTGGCAACCGGGGCGATCGGATCATCGTCTCCGAACTCCCGTACCAGGTGAACAAGGCGCAGTGGATCACCGGGATTGCCGAGATGGTGAAGGACAAGAGGATCGACGGTATCAGCGATATCCGCGATGAGTCCGACAAAGATGGCATACGTGTCGTCTTCGAGCTCCGCAAGGGAACAATGTCGCCGGTCATCCTCAACAACCTGTACAAGAACACGGCGCTCGAATCCAGTTTCTGGACCTCAAACCTCGCCATTGTCGATGGCCAGCCCAAGGTCCTCAACCTGCACGCCCTCCTCGGGCACTTCGTCCAGCACCGGATCGAGGTGATCCGGCGCAGGTCCGAGTTCGACCTTAAGAAGGCACAGGAGAAGGTCCACATATTGAACGGTCTGCTCATCGCCCTCTCGAAGATCGACGCGATCATCAAGGCCATCCGTGCATCCGATACCGTAGACACTGCCCGGAATGCCCTGATCGCAGGATTCGGCCTTGACGAACTGCAGGCCAATGCGATCCTCCAGATGCAGCTCCGTCGTCTCGCAGCGCTTGAACAGCAGAAGATCACGGACGAGAAGAACAGTCTCCAGGCAGAGATCATCCGTCTCGAGACGATCCTCTCAAGCGAGGCAAACATCAAGGACGTTATCCGGAACGAGACCTCCGAGATCGCGGCAAAGTTCGGCGACAAGCGCCGGACCCAGATCGCACTCGACACGAGCGAACTCTCCACCGAGGACCTCATCGAGGACAAGACGGTGCTTGTCTCCATCACCTCCGCGAATTATATCAAGCGCATGGATATCGACACCTACCGCAAGCAGCGCCGCGGTGGCCACGGTATCACCGGCATGACAACAAAAGAGGAGGATATCGTAGACTCGGTCTTCATTGCCAGCATGAAGGACTATCTCCTCTGCTTCACCAACCTTGGCCGGATCTACTGGCTGAAAGTCTACCAGATCCCCGAGAGTTCAAGGATTGCCAAGGGTAAACCGATCGTCAACCTCCTCAACCTGAAAGAGGAGATTGTGACAACCGTACTCCCGATCAGGGAATTCCGGGAAGACCAGTTCCTCCTCTTTGCCACAAAGAAAGGCCAGGCAATCAAGATCCGCCTGGATGAATTCAACAACCCCCGCTCTACCGGGACCAACGCAATCAAGCTCAAGGCGAATGACCAGCTCGTTGACGTGATCCTGACGAACGGTAACAACGAACTGGTCCTGACCACCCGCTTCGGCCAGAGCCTCCGGTTCCACGAGGAGACTGTCAGGACGGTTGGCCGCAATGCACAGGGTGTCCGGGGTATGAAACTGAAAGGCGACGACACGATCGTTGCCGTCACGCTCCTTGCAAAGGACCACCTCCTCACGATCTCCGATGTCGGGTTTGGCAAGCGGAGCGAGTTCGATGAGTTCCGCGGCCATGGCCGGGGCACAATGGGTGTCCGGAACATGCTGCTCGAACGCGACGCCGTTGTCATCGAGTCGCGGGCAGTCTCCGATACGGACGAGATCATTGCCATGACCGCCGAGGGTGTGGTTATCCGGACACCGGTCAGCGAATTCAGGATCATAGGCCGGGGCACGAAAGGTGTCCGCGTTATGCGGCTTGACGAGAAGGACAAGATCGTCGGTATTGCCATTCTCACTGCGGAGATGGCGACCGGTCCTGAGACTGAGACCGATGTCGTGGAAAAACCGGAAGAATAATTCTTCCCCATCCTATTTTCTCTCCCAAATCCGTAGTATCCTGGTGTCGGCTCCCGCTCTCCCGTATCTTTTATCTCTCCAGCCCCCGATCTTCAGAACAGGGATTGTATGTTCAGGAAAGAGCTGCGGGTGACCACTGCCCGCGAAGGGGAGATCATCAACCTGACCGATAACGTCAGAGATGTGGTAACGGAGAGTGGGATAGAGGAGGGGCTTATCCATCTCTTCGTCCAGCATTCGACAGCAGCGCTGACAATCATTGAATATGAGAAGGGCGTGCTTGCCGACCTGCAGCGTGCGCTCTCCGTTCTTGCCCCCGACGACATCCCATATGCCCACAACGCGAAGTGGGGTGACGGGAACGGGCGCTCGCACGTCAAGGCCGCACTCGTCGGGCCGGACCTGACGGTTCCGGTATCATCGGGCGAACTGCACCTCGGGACCTGGCAGCAGATCGTGCTGCTGGAACTGGATGTGAATGCCGGGCGCACACGGACGATCGTCTGTACCGTCATGGGGACGTGAACCGGATGAGCACGGCACTCAAAGAGGAGATCCAAAAGCGATGCACGGAACTGGATATTCCCCTCGTGGGCTTTGCCCCGGCGGACCGGTGGGACGAGCCCCGGTTCGAGCCGTGGGTCCCGGACGCGTTCCGGCCCCGTGCCATCTGGCCGGAGACCAGCACCGTGATCGTGATCGGCCTTCCCGTCACCCTGCCGATCATCGAGACTGCTCCTTCCATCTGGTATCATGAGCTCTACAAGACGGTCAATGCCCTGCTGGACCAGCACGGGTACCGGATTGCAACCCGCCTCACAGAGCAGGGCAACCCGTCGGTCTGGGTGCCCCGTGACGGGTATGGATCAATTGCCGTGCTGAAAGAGCGGCCGGTGGCCTTCTTCTCCCACCGGCACGCCGCCTACCTCGCCGGCCTCGGCACGTTCGGGATCAACAACACGCTCCTCACGTCGGAGTTCGGGCCCCGGGTCAGGTTTGCCTCGATCTTTACCGCAGCCGATATTCCCCCGGATCCGGTGATGGAGAGTGACCTGTGCACCCGCTGCATGCGCTGTGTGGATGCCTGTCCGGTGAGCGCTCTTGACGGGGAGATGTATCCTGCCGGTCTCACCGACAAAAGAGCCTGTGCCACCCGGTCTGAAGAACTGAACAAAAGGTACATCTCGCCCTGCGGGATCTGCATCAAAGTCTGCCCGGTCGGCAATGACCGGATCCGGTTCAACCGGAAAAACATGGATATCTACCATGAGACCAAAGAAGATCCGTCGCGGTACCAGCGGGCATGGGACCATGTCCGGGCATACGGGGGCAGGTAACGTCGGGATATAATGAAGGATTTTAATACAAATACCCCATAATCCCGGATATGAAAACTGCATTCCTGGGAATTATGGTACTTGCGATCCTTGCGGTCATCTGTGCCGGCTGTACCAGCCCGAATCCTGCCACGCCATCTGTAACAACCCTGGCAACACCTGCGCCGGCTGCGGTATCAACAACTGCCGTGGCACCAACCCTGCCCGCAAACCTTGCCGGCAACTGGCAGCTGATCACAATGGCCATCCAGGACGGGACCGCGATCACGCACCCGACCACCGCGATCACCCTGTATTTCGGGAGCGACGGGACCGTATCCGGTAACGGGGGCTGCAACAACTACAATGGCCCGTATGTCCTGACCGGTACAACTACGCCGAAAGGACAGGCTATCACCATCGGATCCCTCTCATCGACGAAGATGTACTGCCAGACCACCTCCGCGCAGGAATCCCAGTACCTCTCCCTGCTCGCAGATACGATGGCCTATAACGTGGACGGAAGCCAGCTGAGCCTCACCGGCAAAGAGCAGAACGTGTTGATCTACCAGCGCCCATCCACCATCCCGACCATGACCGAGGGAATTCTCCCGGCCTGAATCATCCTTTTTTCATTCCTGTGAATCGCCTTTCACGGACGATCCCCGCATACCCGTTGCACGTGCAAACCGGGATGATCGGATTTCTCCAATCCCCGATGATGATAGTCCCGTATCCGGGTCTGATGCACAAAATCGGGATATTTCCACATAAGAAATCTTATATAGATATTAGGTATTTTATACATTTACCGGAGGGGGTCTTTGGATGGATAGGCATTTCAGAGGAAAAGACCAGCATGAGCAGGGAACCCGGCCCAACTCCACTCCGGATACCCGGAGCAATGAAACCTCATCCATCATCTCTGTTCTGTATGTGGACGATGAGCCCGCTCTCCTTGAACCAATAAAAATATCCCTGGAACGACTGGGGAATTTTTCCGTGGATACCTCTTCGAATGTGCAGGACGCCCTCGGGATGCTCCGGAAGCGATCCTATGATGTCATTGTATCCGACTACCAGATGCCGGAGATGGATGGCATTGCATTCCTGACGCAGTTACGGGAGAACGGCGACCAGATCCCGTTCATCATCTTTACCGGTAAAGGGCGTGAAGATGCCGTGATCGAGGCCTACGATGCCGGTGCCGACTTTTACCTTGCCAAGGGGGGAAACCCCAAAGCAATGTACCTCGATCTCAGGAAGAAGATCGAACAGGTATATACCCGGAGGAAGGCCGAAAAGGCGTTAAAAGAGAGTGAAGAGCGGTACCGGAAGGTCATGGAGCAGAGCCATGATGCGATCTTCATCATCCGGGGATCCAGATTTGTCTTTGTCAATGACCGGGTCACGGAGATCGCCGGCTTTTCGAAGCATGAACTCTATGACATGGAGATTTGGGATCTCCTCCACCCGGATGACCGCGAGCGGATCGCCGGGATCGCCAGGAACCGGGCCCAGGGAGGTGCTGCTCCCCACACCTACGTGGCACGCGCCATCAACCGTGACGGTGACGTGCGGTATCTCGAATTTGCCGCAACATCCCTGACCTTTAATGGGGAAGATGCAACCCTCTGTTCCGTGCGGGATATCACGGACCGGAAGAGATCCGACGAGGCCCTGCAGACGGCATATGCCGAACTTGAACGGAAAGTTGCAGAGAGAACCCGTGAACTGAGTCTGCTGACCGGCAACCTCCAGAATGAGATTGCAGAGAGAAAGCGGGTCATGGACGCACTTACGGCAAGCGAGGAGAAATACCGGTCTCTCGTGGAGCAGATCCGGGACATCGTGTTTCATATCAACCCGGCCGGTATCATCACGTACGTGAGCCCGCATGTCCTCGTGAATCTGGGATTCAGCACGGAGCAGCCCCCGAAGATCGATATATTCGACCGGGTCTCCCCCCCCAGTAAGGAGAGGATCGAGAAGATCCTCTCTCCCGCCCAGGCACCCCATGAGCAGGTCTCGGGATTTGAGCTCGAATTTCCGGTGTATTCCAAAGACAAGACAACCATATTCGAGATCAATGCCACACCGAGTTATGCAAAGGACGGGTCATACTCCGGGTATTACGGGATCGCCCGGGACATCACCGAACGCAAGAACCTCCAGAATACCGTGGCGGCCTCTCTCAAGGAGAAAGAGATCCTGTTAAAAGAGATCCATCACCGGGTCAAGAACAACATGCAGGTGATCTCAAGCCTCCTCAGCCTCCAGGTCAAGCAGATGAAGGATGTGACCAGCCGGGAGGCCCTCCGGGAGAGCCAGAACCGGGTCATGTCCATAGCCCTTGTCCACGAGAAGCTGTACCAGTCCAAGAGTTTTGCCGAGATCGATTACTATGATTACCTGACCAAGATCGCCGAGAACCTGCTCCAGTCCTACGGTATACCCAAGGGGAAGATCCGTATTGAGATCCGTGCAGAAAAGATCGTTCTTCCGATCAGCAAGGCCATACCCGTCAGCCTGATCATCAACGAGCTGATCTCAAATTCCATAAAATATGCGTTCCCGAATGATCGCCGGGGAACTGTTCTCGTGGAGCTGCGCAAAGCCGGGGACCGGTATACTCTTGTGGTCAGGGATGATGGGATCGGAATTCCTGAAGGGATCGACCTTGACCATCTTGAGACGCTGGGGCTCCAGCTGGTGAACTCGCTGGTCGGGCAGATCCTGGGGACCATCATCCTGAACCGTACAAAAGGAACCGAATTCAAAATCGATTTTACCATTGAACCTGTAGAGAGGGATCGTTATGAGTAATGTGAGTATTCTGATTGTTGAAGATGAGGCAGTCACCAGCATGGATATCAAAAAAAGCCTCATGGATATGGGGTATTCCGTGTGTGCTATTGCCACCACGGGAGAACTGGCCGTACACAAAGCGGGAGAATTGCACCCGGATCTCATCCTGATGGATATCATGCTCGCCGGCAAGATGAACGGCATTGAAGCAGCAGCAGAGATCAAGAGACAGTACCGCATTCCCGTGGTGTATCTCACGGCATACAGTGACGACAGTTACCTGGCAAAGGCAAAGATCACCGAGCCGTTCGGGTATATCCTCAAGCCGTTCCGCGAACTGGAACTGAAGACCACCATCGAGATGGCATTATACAAATTTGCCATGGAACATGCGCTCCGCATCAGCGAAGAGACGACCCGCGTGCTGCTCAACGCCACGGAGGATTTTTTGTTCCTGATCGATACCCGGGGGAGGTTCCTTGCCGTGAACCAGGCACTGGCCCGGAGGGCGGGAAAAGAGATCCGCGAATTTGTCGGATCGGATATATCCGACCTGGTGTCGCAGGGATTTATCTCGCCCCGCATGGCCGTCTGGAACCTGAATCCCACCCAGAAGAATCCGATCCATTTCCAGGAAGAGTTCCAGAACAACTGGTTTGATGCATCCGTATATCCCGTCACCTGCCCTGAAGGCGATGTCGTGCTGTATGCCGTCTCGGTCAGGAACATCACGGATGCAAAAAAGACCGAGGAGCAGTCCCGGCAGAACGAGGAGTTCTTCCGCTCGCTCATCGAGGACACGTCTGACGTGATTGCGGTGATAAACAAGGACGGGACCATCCGGCACGAGAGCCCGTCCATTACCCGGACCCTCGGGTTCGGGCCGGAGCATCATGTCAAAAAACCGTTCTCCGATATCGTGTGTGAGGCAGATGTTCCGGAGTTCCGGAAAATTCTTGCCGCGATCCTTGAGAGTCCCGGGATCGTCAGGCCGATACGGCTGCGGATGAAGACGGTAACGGGCTCCTCCCCCATCATGGAGGGGATCATCAGCAACCTGCAGGGGAATCCGGTGATCGACGGGATCATCCTCAATGGATGGATTTTGGGCGACGCGTGCTGAAAATTGTAAGAAATCCTGACATCACGACACCCTATTATCCGGCACCCTCTCAACGATACTGAGTGGGGAAAAATTTTCGCCGGGGCACTCTTTTTTATCAGGCAGGTTTTGGGATCGCCTTTACAGACATTGCAAAGAAGTATCCCACGATAGCGAATGTGATGACCGGCGAGACCCAGAAGGGAATGTGGACACCGAACCCGTCGAGAATCATAATGACGCCGAGGCAGAAGATGGAGTACATGGCCCCGTTCTTGAGGTAGAGGTACTTCTTGATATTCTCGACATTACGGATCGTCAGTTCCCGGACAATGAATGCCCCGAGGCCGTTCCCGATCAGGATCAGGGGCACGGCCATCGTGAACGCGAAGGCACCGACTACGCCATCGATGGAGAAGGTGGCATCGATCACTTCAAGGTAGAAGATCTTTGAGAGATCGGACATGTCACCGCTCTTCATCTGCTCTTCAGCCAGTTCGGCATTCTGCCGGAACCCGTGGACGATGAAGAAGGCGGTTGATCCTATCACCGCCCCGAATGCCACCATCGTGTTGTAACTGAGGGCAAACCAGACGAGGGTGGCAAGGATGATCGAGACCACGGCAAAGAACCAGACACCTTTTGCTGCAAAGAACCGCTCGCCCCGGATGCCGAAGTTCTTGTCCTCCAGGAACAGCCAGTGGAAGAAGAGGAAGAGGAGGAATGTGCCTCCGCCCATCAGGAGCATGGGCGCTGACTGCTCGATGGCCGCAATCACCACCGGATCGCTCGAGAGCGTTGCCATGAATGAGCCGACCGGTCCGAGCGATGGGGCGGAGAGCCAGACGATCAGCCACGGGAGGAGCCCGCGGACTGCAAAGACGGCGAAGATGAGACCCCAGAACAGAAACCACCGTTTCGCCCGCTCGCTCATGGTCGAGAGCACTTCGGCGTTGATGATCGCATTGTCGATGCTCGTGATGGTCTCAAAGAGACAGAGCCCGGCAATGATCAGCACGATGGAGAGGAAGTCCATGAATCAGGATCATATGGTATTTGTCCGGTTATTAACATTATTCAGGTTCCCGGTCTTTTGCGGGGGCACGCCAATGGAATACACCTGCCGTAACGCCGCATCCCGCACCTATTTCTGGTACCCGGGCCGAGATCTGTAGTACCAGTACCGATACGGTAATCGTGATGACCGAAAGGACCGCTGATGAAGAATGCACGGATGGCAGAGATCCCGATCCGGAGATCGGTTGCATAGCGCTGCGGATACAGTCCGCCCGGACCAAGGGCGATCTGGGCACGATCCTTGCCCATGAGATCCAGACCTATTCCATCTTCGATCTCCAGATCATCGGCGGGAGGCTGAATGCCGAGATCGAACAACTCCCCTCACCGTACCGGGAAGCGGTTGCCCCCCATTTCCGCGAACAGCTCTTCGGGAAGCACCACCGGCTGCTTGCCATGCATCACAGCGGGGTGTTCGACCGGCTCACCAACCCCATTCCCGAACGGGAGCGGTTCGACGAATTCTGCGCCATGATTCCTGCGGGAACTCTCCAGTGGGACGATACCGGGGAGCGCAACCCGTACTTCCGGAACCCGAAGAACCGCCTCTTCTATTACCTGATCGCCGCGTTCACCATGTTCGTTCTCGAAGAGCCGGGCCACCCGGTGGGTATGCCGTTTCCCGGGGGATTCAAAGTGGAGCAGCGGGGAACCGAGTACTACTGCCTGATCCGGGACAAAGAGAAAGAGGTATTCTACTCGATCTGCAACTTCTGCCCTGCGCGGCAGAACGAGGAGAACGCACCCCGGAGATAACCTCCCCGTAACCGGAGATACGAATAACGCGCCACCTCACGGTGATGATGGCGGACGCGGAAGTATCGGACTCTCGAAACAATCGTAACGGGATTTATAAAAACAGGGTGCGCGAAAGGGATCAGTCCAGCGGGATGGTCTCCAGTTGTGAGACGAGCTCCCAGATCCGGGTCCGTGCGTGGATGGGCATATTGGGATCATTGGATATTTCATCTACCTTTGAGATCGCTTCCGCAGCGCGCAGCCCCATGGCTTTCGAATTATTCAGGAGCAGCGATCGGGTCTCGTCGGCAACGCGCCGGATATTGCGGGGTATTGAACTGTCTTCCTGGATGTGCTGCAACATCAGGATACAGTTTTCCATCGTCTTTTCAGGGGTTGGCATGGTTTTACCTGTTTGTGTACCTGTAGTTAATATGCGGGACCGGCATATATAGGTTAAATATCGATCAGACGGTGACATGATGGCATCCAGAAAAGAAGACGAGATTATGGCGGAATACCTCCTCAAGGGAGGAAAGATGTTGGAGAAGAGCTGCAAGACCTGCGGGTGCCCGCTCTTCGAAGTGAAGGGCAAGACGCTCTGCGTGGTCTGCGCGGAGAATGAGGTGACGGCGAAGGCTGCAAAGGCACCCGCGGCAGCAGCTGCACCCCATGTCCACGAACATGGCGCGGGTTGTGGCTGCGGCGGGGATCATGATGAAGATTCCTGCACCTGCGAGGATGATGATGAGGGCGGGATGCTGGCCGACGAGGTCGCACTGACCGTCCATGCGCTCTGCGAGCGGATCCACAACGAGAGGGACCCGAATCATGTCCTCACCCTGATGCAGGCGGTAAAGGCCGGCACCGAGGCACTTGAGATCCTGTGCCGGTTGTAAGGATCGTTCCCGATCATCTCTTTTTTTACGGTTTTTCAAGAATTCTTTGCGATTGATCCGCACCTGAATTGGCAACGCAGGCCTTTCAGGAGCGGTGGAAGTGTTGCGACGGGGATGGTCGTTCATCCCGTATCTTCTCTTTTATATCCCATGACTCCGCAAACGGTATCTGTTCATGACCGTGGATCTGAAAGTGACTGGTTTGCAGCCGAAACTTGATCGTACCCTGATCTTTTACCTGGCGCTGATCGGGTTCTTCGCCATCTTCTCCACCACCCTCTCCAAAAATCCCGTCCTCCCCCTCTATGCCCAGGCACTCGGCGCCGGGGACAGTCTCCTGGGGCTCATCGCCGCAGTCTCCCCCCTTGCCGGCATCCTCTTCTCGTTTCCCGTGGGCGTGATGTCGGATCGCCTCGGGAGGCGGCGCCTTCTGATCCTCTCCGGCATAGTCTTCCTGACTGCACCCCTGCTCTACCTCCTCATCAGCGATCCGCTCGCCCTCATACCCATCCGGTTCTTCCACGGTACGGCGACCGCCATCCTCGGGCCGGTCGTCTCTGCTATCATCGCGGAACGTTTCCCGGCAACAAAGGGGGAGATGCTCGGCAGTTACTCTTCTGCAACCCTTGTCGGCCGCACCCTTGCCCCGCTTGCCGGCGGTATCATCATCTCGGTGTTCATGTTCATGCCGGGCCTCTTCCCGTACCGGATGGTGTACGTTGTTGCGGCGCTTGCTGCGGTTCCCATGCTGTACCTGATCATCAGGTACCGCGAGGAGACGCCCGGGTCGATGAATGTTCCCGGATTTTCCGTATTTCGGGAAAGCCTTGTTGCCTTCATCGCCAACCGCCGCCTGCGGGCAACGGCTCTCTCCGACATGGCAACCTACTTTGCCTTCGGGGCGTTTGAGACGTTCCTGCCGGTGTACCTGGTCTCGCTGCACTTCGAAGCCTGGCAGATCGGGATCATCTTCGCCATCCAGGTGCTGATCATCGCCGCAACAAAACCGTTCTTCGGCAGGATCGCGGACCGTGCCGACAAGCGCCACCAGATCGTTGCAGGACTTCTCATTACAGGAGCTTCGGTTGCAGTCGTCCCCTTTACCGTGAGTTTCGGAACGATTCTCGCGGTGAGTGCTGCGTTCGGGCTCGGGATGTCACTCTCCACGGTTGCAACCAGCGCTTATGTGGCGGATGTTGCAAAGCGGGAGCAGATCGGCGCCTCAATGGGTGCCCTCTCGTCCATCATGGATATCGGCCATTCTGCCGGGCCGCTCGTCACCGGTATCATCATCACCGTTGCCGGTTACCCGCTGGGGTTCTTTGCAGGATTTGTCCTGGCTCTTGTTGTTGTCGGGATCTTTGCGATATCAGCCCGGGGCCCGGGCGGGAAGATTACCGGTTAAGGCGGGGACCCCTCCCCGTTTCGCGTGCCAGATCCGTTGGACCCCCCCACCATGGGGGAGGGGGGGTCCCCCGCCATGCCGGTGCCGTACGGATGTTGAAAATGAACCTTCACGTCGGAGGCTCCACGCAAAGATATGCATGGGCGGATGCGTGGAGGGGGGGGTACCCCCTGCCAGTTTCCGGACGGGTGGGGGGGTCTGCACGAATTAAAAACCAAACGAGGGGGGGGTCGACCGCTGACCCCCCTCTCCAAAAATGGGATGTACGCAATATTGCACACCGGATTTTGTATCACTTTCAGCAGGCTTCCGGCGTGAGAGGTTCGCGGGAGGGCTACCCAGAACTGATCAGGGGGGGTCGGATCCAGCCAAAGGGGGGGGAGGGGTCGACCGGCAACCCCCCCACCCCCATGCAGGGGGGGTCGACACGTTTTGAAAATAAATTGGAGGGGGGGTTAACTGTTGACCCCCCCAAGGAAATACGAATTTACTTGTATTCTCTCCGGCACAGGTCGAATATCTTCTGCGCCGTCTTCTCTCCGATTCCCCGCACCGCAACCAGCTCCTCCAGCGATGCATTCACAATGGCCTGCACCGACCCGAAGTGCGCAAGGAGCAGCCGGGCGTTCTTCATCCCGATCTCAGGGAAGGACGAGATGATGTACTCCTGTTCCTCCTTCTGCGAATGATAGGACTTGTGCGGATGGACCTTGCGCTCGCCCCGTTCGCCATCTTCGCGCCGGGCCAGGACAAAGATCATCTGGGCGGTCTCCTGCTCGTCCTTCGTATACAGGATGGAGATCGAGAGGTCGATCGTGATCGCTGCAAGCACGCCCCGGATCGCGTTCGGGTGGATGTCCCGCTGGACAAAGAGATCGCCACCCTCGATGATCAGCACCGGTTTTGTCGCGGCATCGGCCATCTCCTTGAGCTGGCCCAGAAGGTCGCGGTTGATGAGCGTGTCCACGAAGTCGCGGGCGGTCTTTCGCTCGATGAGGATCCGGTCGCCGATCGCATAATCCCCGTGGGGCAGCCGTTCGAGCCGGATCAGCGCTTCGAGGTTCGAGAGCACCTCGACCACCTTCGATGAGGTCTCGCGGTCGTCGATGACGATGGTTGTGGCATGCGTCCCGAACTCCTCAATGCTTGCCTGTGCCTCCATTGCCGGTTTGGGGGGATGCGTCATTGCACCGCCGAGCGTCCGCATGCTCTTGTGCATCATCTTCTCCTTGCTGGCGCTGACGTGGCGGTACACCTCGTCTGCCGTTCCTTTCGTCACGAGCACCACGACCCGGCCGGCGCCCGAGCGGCCGGTACGGCCCCGGCGCTGGATCGACCGGATCTCGGACGGGACCGCCTCGTAGAAGATCACAAGGTCGGTGGACGGGACATCGAGGCCTTCCTCGCCAACCGATGTGGCGACCAGCACCTTGAACTCTCCCTCACGGAAGCGGGTGAGAGCCGCGATCTGCTTCTTCTGGCTGAGTCCCTTCTCGGTATCCTTCGTTGCCTGCCCCACGAACCGTTCGCTCACGATCCCGTGCTTTGCCAGGTGATCCACGAGGAGCTGTACCGTGTCCCGGTACGTGGCGAAGATGATGATCCGGCTGTCGGGTGAGGCCTCCATCTGCTCCTGCACGAGCCGGAGCGCCACGTCGGGTTTCGGGTGGAGTTCGCGGGTCCACCCGGTGGACTGGTTGAAGAGCTCGCGGAACGAGGAGTCCTGCGCAAGGCGCTGGCTGGCCTTGCTGCCCCCCGCTCCTGTGCCCTCGGCCACGAGTTTCGCGAGGTAACCTTTGAGCACCTCGCTGCCCTGCGATTCGGCAAGGGTCACCGCGTGCCGGAGTTTCATCAGCTCGGCATAGATCGATGCAGCGGCGTATGCAGCGGAATCACGGTTCTGTATCCGCTGCTGGATCTGCGCATTGATCCCGTTGAGCTCCCTCATACTGAGTTTCTCCCGTTTCGGGACGGTGAAGTTCATTGAAGCGAGCAGGGCAAGCCGGTCCTCGATGAGGCCGTTGATGGTCTGGATCGCGGCCTTGAGATCCGGCGGGAGGTCGATACTGATGTAATCCAGTTCCCGCTCATAGACGTACGGCCGGACATCAGCATCGTTCTCGGTGCGGGTCTCGACGTGTTCGATCCCGAGGTTGGCACAGACGTCCTGCACCTTCTCCTGCACCCCGCCCGGGGATGCCGTCATGGCAAGGAGGAGCGGCTTGTCTGCGCTCGCAAGGTAGCGCTGGGCAAGGAAGACATAGGCATAGTTGCCGACCGCACGGTGGCACTCGTCCACCACGAGCAGCGTGACATCCGCGAGCGTATAGCGTCCCGCAATGAGATCGTTCTTGATCACCTGCGGGGTGGCAAAGATCACGGATGCCCGGTTCCAGTCGGCCGTCCGCTCAGCAGGCGGGGCCTCGCCTGTGAACATCACGAACGGGGAGACCTCAGGACCTTCGGGACTCTTTGCCACCAGGTACTTCTCAAAGTAGCGGAGGTGCTGTTCCACAAGGGGTTTTGTCGGGGCGAGCATGAGCACCCGGCCGCCTTCGTTGTAGATCCGGGATGCGGCTACGATCAGCGCCACGGCGGTCTTGCCAAGACCCGTGGGCAGGATCACCATCGTGTTCCCGTCCAGCGCCCGCATCGCGATCGAGAGTTGGTACTCCCGCGATTCGATGCTCTCCGGCCGGATGAGAGGATGGCTGATGAAGGTCATGTATCCAGTGTGTTGTTACGCATTCCGGAGTATTTTACCACTTCGAAAAAAAGAGGGGGGGTTAAAAATTGACCGGGATCATTCAAGCTCAGCGAACGTCTTGCTCCCGTCAACCAGCACAGCAAGCGTCTCCGGTAATTTATCGATCGCAATCCTCACCTGCTTCATGCTGTCCCGGTCGCGGAGCGTGACGGTATTGTTCTCCTTGGTATCGTAATCGACCGTAACGGCAAACGGGGTGCCGATCTCGTCCTGCCGGCGGTAGCGGCGGCCGATCGCCCCGCTGTCATCGTACTCGGCCAAGATGCCCCGCTTGTGGAGCGTGCGGGTGATGGTGTCGGCAATCGTGTCAAGGCCGTCGCGGGTCATGAGCGGGAAGACCGCGACCTGCACGGGGGCTACTTTCGGGGAGAACCGCATCACGACACGCTTCTCGCCATCAGCGGTGTCCTCGTCATAGGCCTGTTCGAGCACCGCGTAGCACATCCGGTCGATACCGTACGAGGGCTCGATCACGTGCGGGACGATATCCTCGCCCCGGACATCCACAATCTCATCGCGGACCTCGAAGAGGTCTGCGGGAATATGGATCGTCTCGCCATCGATTACCACATCTGCCCCGTCTTTTGTCGGGACCGATTCTGCGAGTGCCTCGAAGATCGCCTTTGCCTTGTTCCGGTACTGCTTGCCGAGCACCCCCATGTTGGGGATGATCCGCCGGCGCGGGAGTTTTTTCGGTTCCGCGTACTGGATGAAGACGGTCATCGGTGTCCCGCTCTCCTTTGCATGGGCATTGAGGTCGTAGTTCGTGCGGTCGGCAAGCCCCACGGTCTCGACCCAGCCGAAGCGGTCCGAGAGGATCTCGGCATCCCAGCAGTCGGTTGCGTAATGCGCCCGCTCATCGGGGAGGTGCTGGCGGAAGCGGAGGCGTTCCGGTTTGATTCCGATGGAGACGAGCATCTCATGAGTCAGCGCCACGTAGTAGGCGAGGTATTCGTTCGCAATCACGCCATTGTCCACGGCTTCCCGCATCGATAAGGAGACTGCTTCCTCGCACTTCAGCTGCTGGCCGAAGGTGAGAAGCGGCATCCGGTAATCGGCATAGCGGTGGAACCGGGGGTGTTTGTTCTTCTCATCCGGGTGAACGAAGATCTCAGCCTCCGCCTGCGTGAACTCGCGGAGCCGGATCATGCCCTGCCGGGGCGAGATCTCGTTCCGGTATGACTTGCCGATCTGGACTGCGCCGAACGGGAGCTTGTCGCGGTAGAAGCGGAGGAGCCGGGAGAAGTCTACGAACATGCCCTGTGCGGTCTCGGGACGGAGGTAGCCGACACGCTGGGAGTCCGGGCCAATGGAGGTCTTGAACATCAGGTTAAACCCGAAGACCTCGACAGTGCCGAGAATCTCCTCGCAGGCAAGACACTTGCATGTGGCGAGGGCCGCGGCGAGTTCCTGGTTCTTCATGGTCGACGCGTTCTTTACTCCGCCGCCTTCCGCCACATGGTCGGCCCGTAAGAACTCCTTGCAGTGCGGACACTGGCACATCTTGTCGGCGAACCCGGCCACGTGGCCGGAGGCGATGAAGACGGCTTCCTGCGCGATCGTGGGGCACTCGATCTCGTAGTATCCCTCGCGGATGACGTAAAAATCCCGCCAGATATTCTCGATCCGCCGCTTCATCATCGCGCCCAGCGGCCCGTAATCGATGAACCCTGCCACGGCACCGTAACACTCGGACGTAGGCCAGATGAAGCCCCGGCGCTTGGCAAGTTCCATCACGTTCTCAAAGACGTCGCTCATGGTGATCACGAATTCGTTCTCATACTGTTGATCGACTGGCGACAAAAAGGCTCTCATACATATCCCGGCAGGATGGACCCGCCGGAACCGGCACCATAAGGGAAATATTCATGCCGGTTATATCCGGGTCTCCCGTGGAGTCATTGATGATGCCGGGTCAATACCCATATGTAGAAAAAATGTGGGAATACTGGCTGGAACTACTACAAATACTCAGTGCCTTAAAAACAAATTAACTCCAATTTATACGTCTTTTGGTCAAATGACGCGTAAAGGAAGCATTAAATAGTTGACGAAGTATTGTATATCCTAATCCCAATACGGGGTATGCAATGACCGAAGACAAACGCAAGGCACACCTTCTGAAACTCTTCAGTTCCATGTCGGGCAAGACCAAGATCGTCGAGCCCATGAAAAATATCCATGGTACTTTAAGAGACAGTGATGCAATAGAACGCGAGGTCGCTCTCGTCATGAGAGAGATCACGGAACAGGGGATCTTCAAAACGTCCTTGAAGCCGATCCAGCTTGCCAAGCTTGTCACGTCATTCTATGCAGACAAGAATGACACCGAGATTGCCCGCGAGCTCGGCGATGAGAAACTGAGCAAGACCGTGGCACGGGCCCGGGTCCGGCTCAAGCTCTTCCGGGAGCTTGACTTCAAGATGCCCTTCAACAAGGAGGAGATGGAAGCCCTGATCGAGTCCGGCAAGACGATGAAGGAGGTCTCCGAGGAACTGGGCGTCAGCCCCTCGACACTACGGGAGTACCGGCATGTGATCGAAGAGCAGGAAGACCCCACCATCGATCCCTACATTGACCGCATCCGTGATGTCATGGAAGACCGGGACTTAACCGAGCAGATGACCCGGAGTGCCACTGCCGACAGCCTCGGTGATTCGATCGATATCACCGAAGCTGAACTGATCGACGTGACATAAGCGCTGGTGCTTCCGCCAGTCCCTTTTTTTAGCAACCTCTCTCGCTCGCGATCCAAACGGCAGAATAATCTTCATCCGGGTAGAATCGATTCCGGATATATGCAACTCACCTGGCTCGGCCATTCCTGCGTGCTCCTCTCCGGTACAAAAAAGGTCCTGATCGATCCGTTCATTGAAGGCGGAAGCGTTGCCGCAACGAATCCCGATATCGTTGCGGTCACCCATGGACACAGCGATCATCTGGGAGAGACCGTGGCACTGGGAAAAAAGACCGTTGCCATCACCGAGATCGCGAAGTACCTGAAATCCAGAGGTATTCCCACCGAGAGCATGAATATCGGGGGAACACAGGTCGTTGACGGGGTCTCGTTCACCATGACGCAGGCCGTGCATTCCACGTTCATTGAGGAAGCCGGCCCGGGTTTCTCCGGGGGATCACCGGCAGGTTTTGTCATCGGTATGGATGGCGTGAAGGTATACCATGCCGGGGATACGGCCCTCTTCTCGGACATGAAACTGATCGGCGAACTCTATCATCCCGATGTGGCCTTCCTGCCCATCGGGGGTAGGTACACGATGGGCGTTCCCGAGGCGATGATGGCAGCGAATTTCATCGGGGCAAAGACCGTCATCCCGATCCATTACAATACCTGGGATCGGATCGCGTCGGATCCGCTTTCTCTGAAGAAAGCGATTGAACGGACAACGGATCTCAAGGTGATCGTGCCCCGGCCCGGCGAGAGCATTGAACTCTCCCAGTAATCTTTTCTTTGCTTTGGCCCGTCCTCATTGCGGATAAATCAATAGACTTTTATAAATATTTGTGCCTACACTTCCTACGCATTGTAACCGAAAGAGCCATGTCTAACTGCCCGCAATGTAAATCCAAAAATACGGAATGGACTGATTGCAAGACCGTCAACAACAAGACCATTGTTGTCTGTGTCTGTTCCGACTGCGGCCATACCTGGGAGATGCCGCTCTGAACCGGTGAGCCGAGACTCTCTCCGTATATCCTGCAGAAACCTATTCATATACTGATATCATCAGTTCCGTGGAGGGTCGTTTTATGGTGCTGGAATGGATCTCAATCCCCCTTGTCAACCTGTTGTTGTGCATAGTAATCGTCATTCTCGGGTATCTCTGTTATAGGAAGAGTGGGGAGCTGCTTCCGGCATTTATCGGGGCCGCGTTCGGGCTGTTTGGGATCTCCCATGCTGCAACGCTTGCAAAGCTGGCCACCGCGTATGAAATACCCCTGATCCTGATACGGACCCTTGCGTATGTGATCGTGATCGTTGCCCTCTGGCTTCACATGAAGAACAGCCTGCTCCAGAACGAGGCCCGGGAAGGATGGGTGGAATATTTCAAGAGCGAACTCGGCCAGTCTGACGAGACAAAAAAAGAGTGAGTTTCAGATCAGGGAGTGCCGGAACCCGTGTATGGATACCCGACCTCCCCCCAGGTTGTCACTTCAGGGATTGCAGAGCCTCATCCCGTGTGTCATAGATCCGTAAGATATTCGTGAATCCTGACAGTTCGAAGATCTTGCGGACGGGGGGTTTGAGTCCGAAGAGCGCGATTCCGCCTCCTTTCTTCTGGAGGTCGCGGCTCATCTCCAGCACAACCCGCAGGCCGGCACTGGCAATATATTCTGTACGGGAAAAATCCATCACAATCCTGCTCGGATTCCCGGAACAGAGCGATTGGAGTTGTGCCACCATCTCCTTCACATTCCGGGTATCCAGCCGTTCGGGAATATCTAGTACGGGAATTTCTGTTGCTGGGGTGGTTTTGTGTGCCATGGAGATCCTCGCGGTATGTAGGTTATCGGCGCGTTGGGCAGAAGAAAATTTTGATGTGATTCACGTCCGGAACCGCTACGAGATCATTGTACGGAGCAGTCCGTGCCACCTGCGGTATTTTTCCTGCACCGGACGAGCGAGAGGAAGATCCCGGCACTACAGAGCACAGCAAAGATGCCAAAACAGGTCTTCATGCTCGTGAGGAACTGCGGGAAGTAGGCAGACGTGATCTGAACATCGCCGACATAGACCGCAAGGAGCATCATCGCAATACCCATCGAGAGCATCTGGCCGACAAGCCTCATGGTACCCAGTGTCCCGGATGCCACACCGTATTTCTTCCGGTCTACGGAGCCCATGATCGCATTGGTATTCGGTGATGAGAAGATGCCGAGGCCGGCCCCGAGGATGATGAGGACAACGACCAGTTCCGCTAAGGAAGTCGACGTGTCAGCAAGGACGAGGAAGACCAGCCCAAACGCGGTCAAGGCCATGCCGATGGATGCAATCTTCCCGGGTTCCTGTTTGTCTGAGAGCCACCCGGCAACGGGAGAGAAGAGTGCCTGCACCACGGGCTGGATCACAAGGAGCATACCGGCGTGTTCCGGGGAAAATCCCTTGATGTACTGGAGATACAGGCTTAAGTAGAAGGTGATGGCGAAGGTGGCGCTGTAATTGATCAGGGCTGCCATGTTCGAGAAGGCAAAGACCCGGTTCTTCGTGAAGAGGGTCATGTCGAGTACGGGGTATTCGATGCGCAGTTCCCGCAGGACAAACAGGGCAAGGATCGCACTCCCGGCAAGGAGCAGGATAAAACCCATGAGTTCGGGCAGCAGCGAGAACCCGTACATGACACAGACGAGAGCAAGACCGTACTGGAATGATCCGGCAAGGTCAAACGGTTCTCCGCGTGAATCCGCCCACTCCTCTTTTAAGAGGAGGAGCACGAGGCACATGGCAAAGATACCCACCGGGATGTTGATGAAGAAGATGCTCCGCCACCCGAACCATGCCGTGAGAATCCCCCCGAGAAACGGCCCTGCTGAGAGCCCGATATAGACGGCAGTCGTGTAGATGCCCAGCACCCTGCCCCGTTCGTTGGCAGGAACTACGGACGTAAGGATCGCAACCGTGGTGCCGAAGATCATGGCTCCCCCGAATCCCTGCAGGACCCGTACCAGGATGATCATCAGGGAGGAGGTGGAGAAGACCAGCAGGACCGAGGCCAGCGTGAAGATGAAGAGACCGGCAAGAAAGACCTTTTTCCTGCCCCAGATGTCCCCGATCCGCCCGAATGGCACGAGAAAGACACCGGCCGCGAGCAGGTAGGCGGTGGCAATCCAGCCCATCTCGATGGCATCCATGGAGAACTCGTTGCCGATGGACGGGAGTGCGATATTGACCGCGGAGAGATCGAAGGGGGTGAGGAACCCGGCAAGAAGCGCGATAAAGAGTGCAATCTGCTTGGTCGTGGGCATAGTCAGTATACCGGTATGGGGCGGGGAGAATGATGAGAGTTGTGGCCGGATCCCGACGGAGCGGGGATTGCCGCGCAATATGCAAAGGATTATTGCAGGCCCGGCATGATAGTTCCGGTATGCACCTGCACGGCAGAAGATGGTCTGGCCTCCTTGCAGTTATCCTGCTTTCCTGTGTCATACTCATAAGCAATGCCTCGGCCGGGGGGATCCAGGCATACCTCGGGGATGTTGTCCCGCTCTCGGGATACTCCCCGACCAGCAATAACGTGTACCTTTTCCTGACCGGCCCGAACCTGCCGGCGAACGGGGTCGCGCTCAACGACATCACGAAACTCTCATCGGAGGGCGGGTTCAAGGTTGTCCCGGTGATGGGCGAGGATGACAGCTGGAGTTACAAATGGGGGACCTCGAACATCAACGGTCGCCTGGATGCAGGGACCTACACGGTCTGGGTGGCAGACTGTCCCTGTGATCGCGCCCACCTCCAGAATGCGGAATACGGGACCATCTCGGTGACCCTTGGCAGCCCCGGGATATCTGCCGGCATCAACTCCGCGACAATCAGCCAGTCCCGGCCCGGGGCCTTTGTTGTAAGTTCAACACCGGATGCATCGTCCGTTACTATTAACGGCCAGTACCGGGGCAGCACCCCGCTGACCGTGGACAATCTCGATCCGAGAACGTATACCGTCAATGTCACGAAGTTCGGGTATGCCCCCTATTCGGTGACAACCAATCTGGGGTCGGGAGAGACACTGGGAATAACAGCCACTCTTCCCGCTGAACGGGGGTCGCTTGCGATCAACACAACCCCGGACGGTGCAAATATCTCGGTGGACGGGACGTTTACAGGAATTTCTCCGGTGGTCATCCCCAGCCTTGTCCCGGGCAACCATACCGTCGGTATGACAAAAGATGGCTATGTGTCCGAGACCCGTTTCGCTGATGTCACTGCAGGAGCGGAGTCTGAGATCACGGCTACGCTCTCCCCCAAATCCCCGCTCTCCATCCCGGGTTTCCCCGCAAAAACTCCCCTTCCGATCGGGATAGCGCTCATTGCCCTGTGCGGTACTGTCGCACTCCTCGGGTATTGCCGGTCACGAAACCGGTGATCCCGCACGGATTTATATCCGAGAACAGGCAACCGGATATTCACCTATCATGACGCCCTTTGATATCCTGATGATCCTTGCCCTTGGCTCGTTCTTTGGAACTGCCATCGGGCTTGCCATAGGATTCCTTGCACGGCGGCAGAAGCATGACTGGGGGCTGATGACCAGAAAGGAGAAGATCATCAATATCGCACTGGTCCTCTTCTTATCCGCTGCCTGTATGGCCGGCCTTGCGGTATACGAACTGCTCTGAATCGTCGGAGCGAGTTCGCGTTTTTTGATACGGATATGAGATGCCGGTTTTTTATATGCAGGACCTGCTGAATAATTCCTGACGATGCAGCTCAAGGTCCTCCTCCGGCAACGTGACGCCCGGTACCCGCCGGCGGGTCTTCGATCTGGTAAAAAAAGGGGTAATTTACTTGTCTCTTCCATAGTGCATGGTGAAGAGCGTCGTGTATTCGTCGGCATAACAGGACGAATCCGAACGGAGGGAGAACTCCGGTGCAAGGCTTGACTCAAACAGCTCGTGCCACTGGGTCCGGAGCATGTGGTACTCCGTACGTTCACCCCGTTGCTGGGTCAGGAGCGATGCGACTTCGGTCATAAGAAATGAGTCGATGCAGTCCGTGACAACATTGACCGGTGCATCGTATGCATAGACAAAGTCCATGATCCTGCCATAAGACTGGTATACCGAGAGCGCAAGTTCCGGCGAGTTCAGTTCGGGAGTATCGTTGTTTGCGTCCATCTCGAAGAGGAGGAAATGGTCGATCCACGGTTTGAGCCGTGCGAGGTGGACACGCTTGTCCTCAACCGGCATGTGGTGGTAGGCAAGCGAACTCATCGCTATGTCATAATGGTGGCTGATGGACGCAGAGCAGTCCTGGATCCGTGCATTCTCTGCAGTGATGGTGATGCCCGGGATGGATTCGGATAGCGTCTTTTTCGCCAGTTCGATCATGGACGGGGAGGAATCAACGAGCAGGACCTCTTCGATATGGTTCACCTTCCCGGTATCGAGCAGGTGCTTAAGGACATTCGCTGTCAGGGACCCGTCACCGCACCCGATATCCATGAACCGTATTGGCTTGTCGAACGCGGGAAGGCTGTGCACAAACTGGCACACCAGGTGGCTGCGGGCCTGCTTCATCGTCGGCACTCCGGCAAAGTGGAGGTAGGGGCGGGGATCTGCGAAAGCAACAGCAGGTTTGATCATCTTCCCGTTGTGCCGTGCGAGAAAACTCAGGAGAAACGTGGAGGAGAAGAGTCCGTCCTCTTCGCACATCGTGCCTGCCTCCAGCCATTCCACGGATCGCGTATTCTGGCCCTGTAATGCTAACTGGCTCCCGATGTAATAATCGAACGCCGAGAGCAGGTTTGCACGAACCCGTCCCTCATACTGTACCGGTGTGGCACTACTCCCGGTAATTTCACGGGCATATTCTGCCCATGCCTGTTTCTCCTCTTCTGATAGGAATAACATAATTCTTCCTGTACCTTCCCGTTACAGATTCTTCACCCTCTCGTATATGTATAATGATAGGGATTACGGCGGCCCAATCAATCGACTTCCCATGATTTCAGTACCCCCCACAGACCACGAACTTTTATCCGCAGCCAGAAGAGACACTTCAGCAGGCAGGCGATTATGCAGATAAGAACCCCAACATCGCTACTTCGTGACTGGGCATCTGACGACATCGGTTCGCTTGTACGGCACGCAAACAATCCCCGGATTGCGTCCATGATGCGGGATGCGTTCCCGTTTCCCTACACATATGAGGATGCCCGTCGGTTCATTGATCTCGCAACCACGCCCGGTCCGCGCCTTTTCCTTGCCATCGAAGTGGATGGGGAAGCCTGCGGCGGTATCGGCATCCACCTGCTCGATGATGTCCACCGGCGTTCCGCGGAGATCGGGTACTGGCTCTCGGAGTCCTGCTGGGGCCGGGGGATCGCAACGGATGCGGTGCGTGCCATTGTCCCGGTTGCATTCGGGACATTCGATATTATCAGGCTTCAGGTCGGGATCTTTTCCAGCAACCGGGCATCGATGCGGGTGCTTGAAAAGTGCGGGTTTATCCGGGAAGCGGTCCATTCCAATGCCATCACCAAGAACGGCGTGACCATGGACGAGATCGTGTATGTATGCCTGCAATAAAAAAGGAAAATTTCAGACCGGGAGAACCCGGCTGCCGTAGATCTCGTTGATCAGCTGGCCCATCCCCATGTAGAGGGCGAGGGCTCCGGCAATAATGCCCGTAACTCCTCCAAGCATGAGTACCAGTGCACTGCCGGTCAGCTGTGCGGCAACAAGCAGGACAACTAGGAGCACCACAGCCGCTAGGGTGATCTGGAGGAGACGGTGCATCCTGAGCGTGCAGATGAACAGGCCCAGTGCGAAGATCCCCCAGATTGCGAGGAATGCTGCAAGATCCACCGGTTGGGGCGCCTTGGCAAGACCCAGTACCGGTAGCATCAGGAGCGTGGCAAAGGAGATCCAGAAGAACCCGAAACTGCCGAAGGTAAGCATCCCGAAACTGTTCTTCTTCTTCCATTCCATGATCCCTACAATCACCTGTGCAATCCCCCCATACAGGAGTGCCATGGCAATGATGGTGCTGCTGAGCCCGGTCAGGCCGGCATTGTGCAGGCTGAGCAGGAGCGTGGTCATACCAAAAGCGCACAACCCGAGGGGTGCCGGGTTGGCCGTGTTGTCGTTGAGGAAAAGGTTGTTCCGGTTGATCTCTTCGATGTGTTCCATGAGTGCCTCACATGAATACTGCTACTGGGCATCGTAATGTGCACCAGCAACCGGGTGAATTACAAAGATAATGCACCACTATCTCAAAAATTGTGGTGCACAATATTAAATAATTTGGGTTTGTCTGTGGATATTTTGCAAATATATGCACCACTCGCAAGGATATTTGATACCTTTGTGCACCACAATCTGACAAGGTGATATGATGATCATCCCCATTCCGGCAGATGTCCTTAAGATACTGATAAAAAAGGAAGAGATACCCGGTGCATTTGGTTATGCCCGGGGATATACGATCCTTAATCGCTTCGCAACGCCTCAATCGGATCGAGATTTGCTGCCCGCCATGCCGGATATACGCCCGAGAAGATGCAGATGGTAATACCGATTGCCATCGATACCGGGACATAGATCAGGCTCGCAAAGGTGAAGAAATACTTCGTGGTGCCAACCATGACGAGCACGACGAGCCAGCCTAAAATGAGGCTCATGATTGCCCCGATGATGGCGCCGACAAGGCCGAGGATCACCGCTTCATAGATGAACATCCTAAGCACCTCGCCTTTCTGCGTGCCGATGCTGCGTAGGATACCGATCTCCCGGATCCGTTCAGTTACCGACATCATCATCACGTTGAAGATGGAGGTCGCGGCCACAAGCAGGGAGATGCCGGCAATGGCCATGACAAACGTCGTGAGGGTACTGACCGTTGAGGTGATGCTCTCCATCATCCTGCTGCTGTCCTGTACCGTGACCTCGTCCTCCTTGCGGTTCAGCTGGTCTTCAATGGCTTCGGTTGCCATATCGGCATCGTCGATATCGTTCAGGATCACGTTGACCTGAGTATACTCGTTTTCTCCGCCATAGAGACCGGTAAAGGTCTTCTCCGACATGATGATGGCATTGTCGCTGTTGAGGTCCATGGACATGCCCTTCTCTTCAAGAATACCAACGACACGGACCTTCTGGATGATCGCCTCTTCGTCGTCCTCGTCACCGATGGTGATGCGGCTCCCGATCGTGAGATCATTGTTCTCGGCAAAGGTCGGGCCGACAACGACCGAACTTGAAGTCTGGGGCAGGGTCCCATTAGCCACGACAAGGATCGTTGCCATATCCTCATCCCGCATGCCGTAGATGGTTGCCCTGCGTTCCTCGTCCCCGACCTTGATGGTATCGGACTCCTGATAGAGCGGGTAGACGTTTCCGTACTGCCCGACAGCCCGTTTGATATCTTCGAACTGATCCTTGTCGATATAGTCGTCATCGCTGGAGGAACTGCCGCCGCCCCCCATCATCCCTCCCCCGCCACCGCCGCTGTCCGCTTTTACGACCAGCACGTTGGCCATGGCGGAGAGTTCCTCGGTGACCGACATGGTCATGTTCGCACCCATCATGCCCATCGATGAAATCGCCACCACGCCGATGACGATGCCGATGGCCGCAAGCAGCGAACGGAGGAAATTAAGCCGGATGCTCCGGATGGAGAGCTGGAGGATGATATCTTTCTTTTTCTTCATGCTTCCTCCACCTTCCCGTCCTTGATCCGTATGGTTCGTTCCGCCTGTGCTCCAACGGATGGGTCGTGGGTGACGATGATGACCGTCCTGCCCTGATCGTGCAGGGCCTTGAGCATCTCCATGATCTGGGCGCCGGTCTTGGTGTCGAGGTTGCCGGTTGGTTCGTCGCAGAGAAGGATGTCGGGGTCGTTGATGAGCGCCCGCGCGATGGCAACCCGCTGCTGCTGCCCTCCTGAGAGTTCAGCGGGTCTGTGTTCGGCCAGGCGCTTGTTGATCCCCACATCTGCAAGCAGTTTACTGACCCGGCCGGTATCATCGTTGCACCGGTGCTTGAGGATGTAGGGGTACTCCACGTTCTCGTACGCCGTAAGGAGTGGGATTAAGTTGAATTTCTGAAAGATGTAACCGATGGCATTGAGCCGGAGATTCGTGAGTTTCTCATCGGACATCTTCCTGATGTTCTTGCCGGTGATGCGCAGGATCCCCGATGTCGGGACATCCAGTCCCCCGATCTGGTTGAGGAGGGTGGACTTGCCGGAGCCTGAAGGGCCCATGATCGCGACAAACTCGCCCCGTTCGATCCGGATTGAGAGGTGGTCAAGTGCGACCACATCCCCGGAGGCGAGCGGGTAGATCTTGGAGACCTCCGTGAGTTCGATGACCGGTGGTACTGCTGTCATGGTGCTGTCGTCGGAGGATCCGTTTTAGTCTTCCTGCTCGTCATCGTTATTCTCGGGTAAGGGATCCTTGCGGAACTTGTTTGCCAGACGTTTTAAGAGCCCCTTTCTCCATGCGATGATGAGTGCGATGATCGCAATGAGAATGATGACGATCTCGGTCACCGGGATCTGACTGACACCGGATCCGAACGATCCGAACATGCCGCGCCGCTGGCCGGAGGCACCCGCCGGTGCGCCATTCGCGGCCGCTGAACCGGGCAATGCCGAATTGCTGTTAGCGGAGACGTTGAATTTTTTTGTAAAGGCATTCCCTTCCGCATCCTTATACTCGACAATAACCGGGACTGCGCCGTTGCCAGTTATGGTATAGGTGACTTCGAAACTGGAGAAGTCGTCCGGTTCAAGGTTGCCGATTGCGTACACCGGGTTCGGGTCGACCGGTGTTGCCGGGCTCCCTACCGTCACGAGTACCGACTTGGCATCGACCAGTCCGTTATTGGTTACATCCCCTTTCAGGGTCTGCGTCATGCCGGAACCGGAGCTCTCAATGTTGTTGACCACAATCTCCGCCCCGGTCTTGTCTTCGCCGATGTTCAGGGGCAGGATCACGCTGGTCTGGCGGTGGTTGTCCCCGTTGTCAAACGTGACATTGAACAAAACATCTGCCTGAGTGTCGGGGGTAATCTGGAACGTGGTTTCAGCCTTGCTGTTGGCAGGGATGGTACCGATATATCGCTCCTCCGGGAAGATCTCCGCACCCGGGCTGGATGCAACCACATTGACGTTGATGATATCGTCATCCCGGGGATTGATGACCGTCACGTTGACAGATGACTTCTTCGAGATTGAGAAGACATCGGGTTTCTGGGAGATCGTTGCTTTGGCATCCGCTGAATCAACTTTTACGGTGAGCGTAGAATGGATGGGATCACCAAGAACTACCGGTGCAAGACTAAATAACGGGTAATAATTCCCATCGGTTGCATCCACCGAGACAACAAAGGTGTATGATACCGTTGCACCAGGTCCGATTGTGGTCTTGGTATTGAATGCATTGGTATTTTTTACTTTGATATGTGGTTCAATGAGATCGGGCTGCGATACGACAACTGATGCATTCGCAGCATTTGTGACATGGACGGTAATGGTGCCGGATTCATAAGGATAAAAAACACCGGGATCCATCTCGTAACTGGACACATACACAAGTGCTGCAGCATCAGAAGGATTCGTAGCAGCAATCGTGCTTGCTGCTGAACATAACGGGACAAGTGCGATCAGTAATGTCAGGACGCACAGGATATGATAAACACGCTTCATACAAACTCCTTGATCAAATTTATCCCCGGGAACAAATTTTCAATCTGAAAGAGAGCGTCCCAAGGGGGTTACAATTTGTATACTATATTTGACATTTTGTAATATATAGATTTTCTTGGCCGATCTCAGATTATCTGAAATCTGAAGGCCGGGATTCAGAAGAGAGCAGGGATTAAAACCCCACCTAAAAATCCGAGATGGAGTTCATAATGGTAAACTCAGTACTTCACAAAATTCGAGCCAGAACCAAAGAGAAGCGTAAGATCAAAACCGGCCACGGGCGCCGGATATGATTATTGTATGGCAAAAGAGCCAGCTGAATACTAAAATATCATCCAGAAACATTGCGATCCGGTACTTTCTGACCGTCATCTCGTTCCTGCCCAGGAATATACTGGTGACTCTTCAATGGATTTTCCTGGCCCGTATTCTCCGTGGTCCCGGAACAATTGACGGAGATTTGTTCCGGTTCTTCGTAGTTTCGGGATGAGGGGATGGGAGTTGCTGACTATCCACTCTGTACGGGGAAAATTTTAGAGACGTACCAGGTTCATACGATTTGTTTGGATTAAGGTATTCTCCAGAGCATATTTTTTTTAGCAGACTCTGCTGAAAAAATTTCAATCGCGATCATGAGGTGTCAGTTGATGAGGCTACAATCGGATAATTATCCTACAATATGCATGTACATGCTACAAAATTTTTAATTTGCCGGCGTGAGAGGGTTTGCAGATCAACCAGACCCTGCATGAAAAAATTTAAGCAGGGGGTGTGGGGGTGGTTGAAATTTTTTTACCGGAGATCGATTACGATACTAATGATGGTGTAACTATTCACTCAGGTATTTGGCAGGTAGTATTCACTACCTGGATTCATGGAGGAATAATTAGTGAAGTACTGAAACTGCGGATATGCGCAGGTGATGAGGATCTAATAATGTCCCGCAAGGCAGGGCTGATTGGAACACTCAGGATCAATGGTAATTTTAGTCTTCGTACGTGAAGACTTCCTCAATATTCACCTGAAAATGCCGTGCAATCCGAAATGCCAGATCAAGTGAAGGGACATATTTTCCTTTCTCGATGGCAAGGATGGTCTGGCGGGTAACCCCGATTGTCTGTGCCAGATCTTCCTGAGTAAGATCATGCATTGCCCGGAAGACCTTGATCTTATTCTTCATCGGTCTCCCATTCCCCGTATTTTCTTGCATAATACATACGGAACCCGACATACAGGAAGATCATCAGACAGAGAAGCCCCAACTGGAAATATCCCATCATGCGCGGAGATACGATCTCAAAAATCTCACGAGAATTTTCATGGGTGCGGTTGAGGAAGTATTCTCGGGGGAACTGGGGCACGTACAGGATCTGCATGACTGCGCCGATCGAGAGCGCACAGAACCCGACCCAGAAGATCTGGAATGTCCGGAGCACTGCCTGTTCGGTGATCTTTGCACTCCGCTCATCATCAATGAGATCGGTAACCCGCTTTCTGGCGAAATATGCACTCGCAATCCCAACAATAAAGGCGATCTCAATAAACAGGGGATTGTGGATCTCAACAGAATACCAGAAAATGGCGAGCAGAATAAGCGCAATGCATCCGGCCAAAAGATAAAACGTATTCTTCTTCATGGCGTCCCTTTGTTATCTGGTTTTAACATTCTGTGTGATAAATGTGACCCTGACTGGCATGGATTCCCTGACATGAATAGCATCGAAATGATATCATCCGCTGCGACACTGCCGCGTACACTTCAAATGATTTAACCCGGTAAACATAGTCTCCACGTGAATGGCACGTGACTGTATCTCCACCGGATACATACCCTCATATCCCTTAAAGCAAAACCCGTATACTACGAGGTGTGTGAACTGGGAATTATCAAGATCGGACTCATCCAGATGATGATGAGCGCCGATCCAGACGCAAATGTAGAAAAAGCACGCCGGAACGTGATCAGTGCCGCCCGAAACGGTGCAAATATCATCTGCCTCCCGGAACTCTATGCTGCCCGGTATTTTCCTCAACATCCTGGTTCGGATGTCTCTGGTTATGCCGAAACAATCCCTGGACACTCCACCGGACTCTTTTCAGCTCTTGCCAAAGAGCACAACATCGTCATTATCGTACCGGTTTTTGAAAGAACTCCTGAAGGAATGTTCTGTAATGCAGCGGTTGTGATCGATACCGATGGGGGGATCTCGAAACCGTACCGGAAAGTCCATATCCCGCAGGACCCGGGTTTCTTTGAGAAAGGATATTTCTATCCGGGGGATACCTACCGGGTGTATGATACGCGCTTTGGGCGTATCGCAGTCCTGATCTGTTTTGACCAGTGGTTCCCGGAAGCTGCCCGCTCTGTGGCACTTGACGGTGCGGAGATTATTTTCTACCCGACCGCCATCGGCCATCCCGGCCCCTCAGTACCGGAAGAGGGCAACTGGCAGGATGCCTGGGAACTGATCCAGCGAAGTCACGCAATCGCCAACTGTGTGCATATTGCTGCTGTGAACCGGGTGGGAAGAGAGGGTAACATCCGGTTTTTCGGGGGATCATTTGTTGCCGACGCATTTGGGAAGATCATCACCCGGGGCGGTGATGGTGAAGAGATCCTTGTGGTCCCGGTTGACCTGTCGATGAATGCAGATGTCCAGAACTCATGGGGCTTCTTCCGGAACCGCCGCCCAGAAACATATCGGCAAATCGGCGTGCAATTCCCGGGTACTGATGGGGTTTTTCCCGATCTGCGAACGGGGGATACGCCCAGAAACCGGGGATTTCATATGCCAGCAGAATGGGAACCCCATGAGGCCGTGTGGATCTCCTGGCCCCATAACCCTCTGACGTTCCCGGATATCCCCGGGGTCGAACAGGCATTTTTTGAGTTCATTGCACAGGTTCATACCTCGGAACGCGTCGAAGTGTTCGTTCCAACCGCAGTCCTGCACCGAAGGATCAAGGCCCGGTTAAAGGAGATGGGAATAAATTCCGAACGGGTGGTTCTCCATACCAACGAATATTCCGATGTCTGGATACGGGATTATGGCCCCACATTCGTAGTCAATCGTGCGCTGAAGCGGATTGCGATGGTGCGTTGGAATTTCAATGCCTGGGGTGGCAAGTATGACGACCAGATCCGTGACGGGAAGATACCGGCCCTGATGAACCGGAGACTCAACTTGCCGCTCTTCGAACCCGGAATTGTTCTTGAAGGGGGATCCATCGATTCAAATGGTCACGGAACGGTCCTCACTACCCGGTCGTGTCTCCTCAATCCAAACCGCAACCCGGCATTGTCGGCGGATGAGATCGAGGAGTACCTGAAGGAGTATCTTGGAATCGAGACGGTAATATGGCTGAACGATGGGATTGTCGGTGACGATACCGACGGGCATATAGATGATATTGCCCGGTTTGTCGGGCCTTCAACCGTGGTTTGTGCCTACGAATCCAATGAAAACGATGAAAATTACCTGGCACTCAGGGAAAACTATGAGATCCTCCGACAATCCTGCGATCAGGAGGGCACACCGCTCACCGTTATCCGGCTGCCGATGCCGGCCAAGGTTGAAGATACTGACGGGCGCTATCCGGCAAGTTACACGAACTTCTATATCGGGAATACCGTTGTGATTGTCCCGGTCTTTTCCGATCCCAATGATGCTGTGGCGCTCCAGATTATCAGGACTCTCTTTCCCGATCGGGATGTGATCGGGATCAATGCACGTGCGATGGTCGAAGGGTCCGGTACATTCCATTGTGCCACCCAGCAACAGCCATTGGTATAAAAAAGCATTCTGGGTGCTCATCACACCCATTTTGGTATAACCAGGATTCCCGGATCTGAATTTATGGGGTCTTTCAGGATCCGGATTCGGGGGAGGATTTGCAAGTATAAATCCCATCTCGTGCCCGTTTATCCGTTGGGACGATACTGACGCAACTTTTTGGAATCTGCACTTCAAGAGCTGCCTGTATGCGGTTGATGCTCTCCTGTACCTCGGACATCTTCTTGTTTCCGTCAAATTCCAGGAAGATCTCAATATAGACACTGGTTCCACAACGGCGCGAGCGGACCCCGTGCAGGGCAGTATAATCGTCAAAGAACTCCGCAAGGTGACGGACGATCACCAACTGGAGTTCCTCATCCAGCGTCTTATCGAGCAGATCCGGAAGCGACGATGTGATGACCCGGTATCCTGATGTGAGCAGGAAACCGGCAATGATAAATGAGGCCAGGGGGTCGATATACAAAGACCAGGAATAATGGGAGAATGCGAGCGTGGCAATCAACGAGGCAAGAACCGAGAAATCAGAAAACGCCTTTGTACGGAAGAGGCGCCACTGGGAATCCATGATGGGGGATGGATCGTTCTTGCATAACCGGAAATTCCTGATCCAGAGCCAACTGTTCATGCAGACGCCAATTGTCATAAGCACAATACCCAGGTAGGCACCCGCTTCCACAAGCTCTGCGGGGTTCACGAGACGGTAAACCGCGACAAAGAAGACGAGCGCAAGCGAGACGAACATCACCGCGCCGGTGATGATTGAAGTGATCGTCTCGAATTTTCCGAGCCCGTAATCGTATACTCCCGCTCCGCCTTTTGACATTTTACGGAGTGTCAGGTAGGCAAAAAATGTGGCCAGGATCTCATTTGCACACTTGAGTGCATCTGCAAACAGGACGATCGATCCGGAGAGGATCGCGGCAACGATATCCGGAATCCAGAGAACGAAATCGATGATCAGGCTGGTCAGCACGGCTCGTTGTTTGGTAGCAAGCGATCCGCCACCAATATCCCCTTCAGCAGGTAAATGAGACATATTAATGATACAATAAACTTCCCCGTTTCCAGATATAGACCGTTCGGTTTATTCTCCCGTAGCATTTTAAGAGACGAATGTTCAGGTCACGCGGATCAGGATAAGGGTAATATCATCCGATTGGGGTTCATTACCGGAGAACTCGCGGATATCATTGATAAGTCCGGTCGCTATCTCATGGACCGGCCGATTCAGGTTTCGGGAGACTGACGCAATGAGCCGTTCTTCGCCAAAAAAATTTTCCTGTTCATTGAAGGCTTCGGTAACGCCATCTGTATACAGGACAATGAGATCCCCGCGTTCAACAAGAAGAGTTTCCGGAGTGAGCTTGACCTCATCGATTACGCCGAGAGCGATACCCTTTCCCGGCATCATGTGGGCAACCGGGGGTTTTCCCCGGAACAACAACGGGGGATTGTGCCCGGCATTTACGTAGGTAAATGACATCTTCCGCGGATCGAGAACCCCATAGAAGGTGGTAATGAACATGCTCGACCGACCATCTTCATAAATGAGCCGGTTTGCCTCACGGATCGCATCGTCAGGACGCTCCTGTGCGATCCCGCATACCCGGATCAGGGTGCGGCAGAGAGCCATGTAAAGTGCGGCACTCACTCCTTTGCCGGAGACATCGGCAATCACAAAACCCCAGCGGCCATGGGTCATCGGGATGAAGTCATACAGGTCGCCCCCGATCTCCATGGCGGGGATAGTTTTGGCACAGATCTCAAAGCCGGGAATGGACGGTATGGATTCCGGCAGGATGGTATCCTGAATCTCCTTTGCAATCTCCATCTCCTTTGCGTATCGTTCCTTTTCCGCAGTGGTCTTCCGGAGATCATCGATGTTCTTCCGAAGGTCCGCAGACATGGTATTGAACGAATGCGCCAGATCCTCGAATTCATCACCGGTACTGAGAGTTACCCGGTACTCAAGATCTCCGTGGCCAATGGCGATCGCCGCTCTCTTGAGCGAGTCCACAGGCTGTGTGATGATCCGGGAGAGATACCATGCAAGTGCAATGACAATGATGAGCAGAATGCAGAAGAGTACCGTAAAGATGATCATGATCCTGCTGGTTGTCGTGGCAATGCTGGATTCAGCTTCACGTGTGGATGCCACGATCTTTGCCTGCGGTCCTCTCAACGGTGCAGTTACCTCGTCAACCGGCAGAGAAATGGCGAGACTCCAGTTCAGGGACCGGACCGGTGCATAGGCAACAAACGACTCCCGGTTGCCGAAACGCACCTTTTCAATCCCGGTTTTCCCGGCCGTCATATTGTGTGCCAGTGCGATAATGGCCGGGTCAGACTCTTTAAACGCATTCTCCTGGGGAAACGGCTGGTCCCACGAGATGTTACCGGAGGACATCCCGGGTCGGCTGACAACATTACCCTGACTGTCGAGAAGAATTGCATATCCGTTCCCTCCAAGAGTCTTGTTCAAAAAGGCCGAGTTGATGGTATCAACCGACACGTCGCTGCCAATCACCCACGAACCCGTGGCCGTAGGCACCTTCATGGCTGCAGTCACAACAAGTCCGTGGCGGGCAGCATCAACGTACGGATCAGACCAGTATACCCCGTCAGTCGTCTTGGCTCCGGTAAACCATTCCCGCTGACGTGGATCAATAGTGGCGGGGGTCAGAGTCTCCCATGGGTAGATACGCAGGATGCCGGAATCCGTGGCAAGATAAACGGATGTCAGGTTGGTGTCCGCGCCATACATGCCTTTTAAGAGATCATCCATCCCGGCAGTTCGTTTAAACTCTTCTGAATCCGGAGAGATTGTAACTCCGGGTGCGAGAGAGTATAATACCGCGGCAAAGGGATCTTCCGGCGGATTATTCCTGCCATATGATGGAATAATGGGTTTTACCGGGGGATTCCTCTGCAGGGTCTCTGCCTGGACAGCCATAATCTGGAGCTCGGTTTCCGTATCCTCGAACAAGACCTCGGTGATCACTGCCTGATCCGATACCACCTGAACAAGATTCTTTTCGGCTGAGTCCAGCAGAGAAGCGGTACTGGTGTCAAGCGCCTGCCGCCCCAGATCGAGACTGCTGGACTCTGCAGATTTTGCTACATCCCCGATCGTGAATAATGCTACATACCCGGTTATCAGGAGTGAGATCAGGGCAAGGGCAAGAAACATGATCAGAATCTTGACCCTGACCGTGAATTTCGGGAATGGCGGGAATCTGATGTCCATAGGCAGTCACGGCAGGAAAACCGGAATCGCAATGTACAGGGAAATGATCCGGTATCTTTCCTTTCACCCCTATCGTATTAAATTGTCACAAATACGTTGACGGGGGGAAACGAGTCATCTGAAATTTTCCGTTGATAAAAAAATATGCCAAGATTTTTTTCAGACATCAATATTCAGGAAAATCCGAATCGCAAAACCGATGACAAAAGAGATTGCCGCGATCCCAAGGCTGATAGCGAGCATCTCTCCAAACCGGCGGTAGAACGGGAGATCCTTTGCCACTGAGATGTAGAATGTGAAGACAAAGATCACACCCACGGCCCCGAGCAGGGTGAACAGGAGGGCCATATATGGGCTTGTCAGGAGAAGGAATGGCAGGATGAGCAGCGCAACCGTCGTGACGTAGGCAATCCCGGTATGGACTGAGGCCTTGAGCGGATTGCCCGGGTCCCCTTCCGATCGCTGTGACAGGTACTCGGATGCAGCCATGGAGAGTGAGGCTGCAACACCCATGATGAGCCCGGCGATGGCAATGATCTGCGTGTTCTGGATCGCGAATGTTAACCCGGCGAGTGTTCCGGTAAATTCTACCAGGGCATCGTTGAGCCCGAGAACGATTGACCCCACATATTTCAGACTTTCTTCATCAATGAGGTCGGTCAGTTCCTTTTCATGCTTCTCTTCATCTTCGATGATCCTGGCATACTCCGGGATCGCGGCAAGAGTTGCCGGATCCGCATGCTGGGCACGCTTCTCAACCGTTTCCATCAGTTTGAGCGCAAACGTGATCCCCATAATTCTGGCCATTGCACAATAATACCAGATACGGAACCGGTGAGGGGGAATATCTTCGTGGGTGTACCCTTTCCAGAGGGTGTAATGGGCCAGTTCTTCTGCCGCTATCTCGCGAAGTACCGCTTGGTTGTGTTCATCGCGGGTGACCTCAGCGATATGAGTATAGATGAGGTGTTCGGTGATTTCCGCGCTCTGGGCCGATAGTATCCGCTTGCGGAGCACCGGATCGTTTTTTATATCCTGCATCATGCGACCATCCCGGTTAAAGTTCAGATTACCCGGATAAATTTCATACTTCCCGGTACTTATGCAATACCGAATGTAATATAGGTCGAAAAAATTTCCCATTCAGGAAATGTTCCATCGGTATTCACAAATGGAATGACCGTCATTCTTCATTCATTCCATTAAACCCTAAACAAAATCGTTACCTTTATTGTTTTTCCTGCCGTTGGTGAACTGGATGAGTCGTAATCACTATTTCCTCTGTGGCTGCTTCATGATCCTGGCAGTTGCCATCCTCATATCCCCGGCTTCAGCATGGACGATCCAGAACTGGGCAGGGCCCGCTGACGGTGCCACCCTCTCCCCGGGAACTGCTGTCAACGCACCATTTGTGATCAATTTTGATTCGTGGTCTGACGGTGCCTTCGATAGTGACCATTCGATCACCCTGTATAGCGATCTGACCGATGCACAATGGACTGCAACCAAGACCGTGATAGTCAATGAGGAGACCCCCATCACCACACAACTGATATCCCGTAAGAGTATCCAGGTCAAATTGACCGGCTGGGATCTGAGCGATTCCGAGAATTCCTATAAGGTCACGGTCCAACTGATCGGTACAGTTCCGGCATTAAACGCGACGCAGGATATCACCCTCATCCGGATACAGGAAGTGGATTCAAGTGCCAAAGCAGTACCAGGATCCGTGGTGAAAAAAACGGTGAATGTGGTGGTCCCTACACCGGAACCAACCGCTGCACCTTATATTGAACCGCAGGAAACCGTACTTGAAATAACCCCGGAACAAACCTCCTCCGCTCCCACAGCAGCACCCGTTATCAGCCCGACAAAAAAACCGACCTACTCTCCGGGGCCGGATTTCCTGATGATTTGTGTGGCACTGGTCGGCTTCATCATATTTCTGGGCATGAGAAGATCCCGAAAATAATTTTTACAAGGATCTCCCAGAACCCCTTATTTCGGCCATATGGCAATCATACGATACTCCTTGTTCTTTCAGTTAACCTGCGGGTTCTATTCTGATCCACCTCACCGGTATTCGTGACCGATCCCCCATACCAGAACGTGAAGGCTGAATACCCTCAGCAGGTACATACGACGCTGTACCTGCGGGATCCGGTTTGCAGGAGATTCGCTACCTGGAATTTTTTTAGAATACCGGGCTTTGTCACAGAATTCTGCTGGCCCGATATCATTTCGTTCAGTCTCAATAAATTTCGTTCCGAACGTGTCCAGGTTCTTGGAACGGAAAAAAATATTGACTCAACAAATTCTCCCCAAATGATTCCCAGAATTGATTTTTTACAGATTCTTATGTCAATTTTTAATAAATCATATTAAAAATTGCAAATTCAAAAATGAAAAGAGTTATATACGGCATTAACAAAATAAGAGTTTATAAAAAAGGAGCGTGAGGGTGTCAGGATCGGCAATTGATGATTATTCCGGAATTGTGATGTACTCCTGTTGACTGTCATCATCTGACAGACAACAGATGAACGGTCTCAATAAGAAATCCTTCGTTTCAAACGGACTCGTTCCTTTGTGCAATACCAGGATCAACTCAGAAAATGTGAGTGATCCCTGCACAGGAACGGGATATCATTCCCTTAAAAATTTTAAAATTAGTCTCCCAATCCCAGAATCCTTCCTTAAGAACCTGATGATCCTCTTTTACTCCGTGGTTTTATTTCCTCAGAACTATGTTCCTCGGGAGCTATCCGAAAAGACGCTCTTTTCTATACCGACCTCTGGCGGATCGCGCATACCATAATTTTCTAGACTCCTCTTAAGTATTGTCCCCATCAGGGCAAGGATTGATTAATACCCTCTATCGAGCCATGTGTCCGCTTTTTTTTACCAACGGAATTTCTGCGCGTGGTGTTCTTTCTCCTCAAACGAGACAATGCAGTAATTCTGGATGCGCCGTGCATCATCCAGCCCTATTTCAAGGTACAGTTCCATCATTGTGTGACTGAACGCCACCGCAACCTGATCGCTCCCGAGTTCAACAAACCCAAGAGCAGAAAGGGTCCCGGTAATTTTCCGCAAGGATTCCCTTCGGTGCTTGCAAACCAGCCGCTCAACCAGTCACCTCATCCGTAACTGCCAGCCTTTATTCACCATATATCCTGCCCACAAAGGTCCGCGTATACCGGGGAAGTTGAATCCCGAACGCAATTAAGATATGGTTGAGGACAATTCACCGTAGTTGCCGGAAAACAAAAAAAAGATTGCCTGAAGATTACGTTTTCTGGTATTTCTTCCCATCAGAGAAGGCTTTTCCGGTGATTTTACCCATATCGAAATACGTGGCCTGTGCATAGATGATCGGGTGAATCTTTGTGGCATCCGGTTTCCCTTCAGTGACATAGGACTTGTCGGCATGGATCTCCACGATCTCGCCGATATACAACAGGTGACTCCCGCAGTCAACGGACTTGAAGAGACGGCATTCGATATTGACCGGGCATTCCTTCACCATCGGGGCGGTCTTCAGCGTGCCGAAGAATGATGTGAACATCTTGGATTTGTCGGCGTGTGCCCCGGAAGCAATCCCGCAATAATCGGTCTCTATTACCTGATCGGTGGTCGGGACATTCAGACTGAACGTCTTGTTCTCCTCGATCCCCTTCACTGTGAAACGGCTCTTGTTGAGCGCCACGCAGACCATTGGAGGTGCCATGCAGGCAACCGTGGCCCATGCGGCAGTCATGTAATTTGCTTTCCCATTCACGTTTGCGCCCACAAGCAGCGTGGGCATGACACTCATGTACGGCATCGGGCCGAGCGCAATCTTCTCCATGATATTCTCCGGCATGATGTTGGTAACGGTGGAGTAAAAGGATATCCCTGGTACACGGGAGATATGGAAAAAAAACTATCATTTTTTCCAAATTCCCAGCCCTTATATACCATTCCTTGTAACCTCATTCACTAAGGTCTCTCAAAAGGGGAGACAGGAAACGGGATACGTATGACAACAAAAAAGAGAGTGAACGTTCCCATCCGGACGGATCTTTTTTATGGATCCGTACGGGTACAGAAAGCATTTATTGAATTTTTTGCAGAAATTTTTGGTACGGGATCACCCGCAGGCATCAGGAACTTGGTATACCTGCACAGGTCGCGGTCCGATGGGATAATTCCCGAAGCAGCATCCGCGACTCGGTCCCGTGCATGCAGCACTCACGGAATACTACCGAAACAAAAAACAGCACAGGCAGTGTGATTGTATGAATGCAGAAATTGTTCAGTTGACGAGTGAGGCAAAGACAATTGCTGGCACACTCGATGCGATACGAAACGAGATGAAGACAGTCATTGTCGGGCAGAATGAGGTGATCGACCGGCTGCTGATGGCAGTCTGCGCCGATGGCCATGTTCTCCTTGAAGGCGTGCCGGGCATTGCAAAGACCTTAACGATCCGTACGCTCTCGCAGTGTCTGGACTGCAGCTTCACCCGGCTCCAGTTCACCCCCGATCTCCTCCCCGCGGATATCATGGGGACGAAGATTTACAACCAGAAGGATGCCACCTTCTCGACCGTGAAAGGCCCGGTCTTTTCCAACTTTATCCTTGCCGACGAGATCAACCGGGCACCGCCCAAGGTCCAGTCCGCGCTTCTCGAAGCCATGCAGGAGAAGCAGGTCACGATCCAAGGGGATACGCACCCGCTCGCCCGCCCGTTCTTCGTGCTCGCCACCCAGAATCCGATCGAATCCGAGGGAACCTATCCCCTCCCCGAGGCGCAGGTCGACCGTTTTATGTTCAAAGTCCTGATGACTTACCCTGAGAAGGCGGACGAGGTGACCATCCTCGACCGTTTCACGGAAGGAATCGCCATCGAACCAAAGAAGGTGATCTCATCCGCGCAGATCCTCGCGATTCAGGCATTCACCCGGAATGTGTATGCTGATCCCAGCATCAAGCGGTACGTGAGCGAAATCGTGGATGCAACCCGGCATCCCGCCACGTACGGGCTGGACGAGGCGCGGTACATTGCGCTCGGTGCATCGCCGCGTGCTTCAATCTTCCTGATCCTTGGTGGCAAGGCCCATGCCCTGCTGGTCGGGCGGGGGTACGTGATCCCCGAGGATATCAAGGCCGTGGCACACGATGTGCTCCGGCACCGGATCATCCTTAACTACGAAGGCGAGGCGGACAGTATCACCACCGATGCCATCATCGACCGCATCCTCGGGACGGTGAAAGTTCCATGACAGCTGGTTCAATTACCGGGCGACTGGGACGGTGCACCGACCACCGGCGCAACCTCATCGTGGGGGGGAGCGGCGCATGGAAGACCGACGCGAACTGATCCGGCGGATCCGGCGCATTGAATTAAAGACCGGCATTCTCGTGGAAGGCCTCCAGTCCGGCCTCCACCACTCGGTCTTCAAGGGTCAGGGCATCGAGTTTGCCGAGATCCGGGAGTATGTGCCGGGCGACGATGTCCGGTCGATCGACTGGAAGGTGACCGCCCGGTACAACCACCCGTTCATCAAGGAGTACTCCGAGGAGCGGGACCAGACCTTCTACTTCATGGTGGACATCTCCGGCTCGGGTACCTTCGGGTCAACGATCTCGAAACAGGAGCGGATCCTTGAGCTCGTGGCAAGCCTCGGGTTTGCCGCTTTGAAGAACAACGATCGGGTAGGTCTCTGCCTCTTCTCGGACCGTGTAGAGAAGTTCATACCGGCTCACCGGGGACGGAAGCACCTGGTCGGCATGCTCAACACGTTGATCGATCACAAGCCTGCGTCGGACAGGACCGACCTCGGGGAATCCGCCCGGTTCCTCTCAAAGGTGCTTGCACGGAGATCCTCGATCGTCATCCTCTCGGACTTCATCTCGCCCGATTTCATGCGACCCCTTACGATCCTGCGCCGGCGCCACGAAGTGATCGCGCTCCGGGTAACGGATGAGCGGGAGCGCGAGATCCCGGATATCGGGTACATTGAGCTGGAGGATCCCGAGACCGGCGAACAGGTGCTGGTGGACACTTCGGATGATACATTACGGGAGCGGTACCATGCGCTTGTGGAGGAAGCCGAGGCCACGCTCCATCGCAACCTGGCCAGGAACCATATCCACGACCTGGTGATCACCACCGATGAACCGTTCGAGATCCCGGTAAAGACATTCTTCACCGGCATTGCCGGCAGGAGGCGGTACCATGCCCGGGTTTTATGATCCGGTCTGGCTGGCCGGTCTGATCCTCATCCCGGTCCTTGCGGCCGTGTACTTCTGGATGATGAGACAAAAGAAAAAGGAGGCGATCCGCTTCTCCCGGCTCGCGTTCGTGAAATCGGCGCTCGGGGATGTGAAGAAGTCAAAGCGCTCGCACCTCATCTTTGCCATTGCGCTCCTTGCCATCGCGTTCATCGTGATTGGCCTTGCGAACCCGCACATCCCGCTCGAACAGACCAAGGAAGGCGTAAACGTGGTCCTCGTCATCGATGACTCGGGCAGCATGCAGGCCACCGATTACCAGCCCACCCGGATCGAGGCGGCAAAGAGCGCCGGTGACATCCTGATCAAAAGCCTCGACGCCAAGGATTATGCCGGGGTTGTGATCTTCGAATCCGGCGCCACCACGGCCGCGTACTTAAGCCCGGACAAGGACCGGGTCCGCGAGAAACTCGCCTCCGTCTCTGCCAAGAACGGGCAGACCGCAATCGGCGACGGCCTGGCGCTCGCCATCGACATGGCCAAATCGATCCCGAACCGGAAGAACGTGGTGATCCTGCTCTCGGACGGCGTGAACAACGCAGGCGTCATCTCAACGGATGAAGCGGTCGCGTTTGCCAGGAACGCCGGGATCCAGGTCTACACCGTGGGCATGGGCTCCAGCCAGCCGGTGGTACTCGGGTATGACTGGCTCGGCAACCCGCAGTATGCCCAGGTAGATGAGGCAACCCTCAAATCGATTGCCGAGAAGACCGGCGGGACGTATTTCAAATCCGTCAACGACCAGACGCTGAAGGAGATCTACGGCAGCCTGAACCAGCAGATCACCCGTGAGAAGGAGGAGACGAGTGTTGCCGGCTTCTTCTACGCCGGTGCACTTGTCCTGCTCTGCCTTGAACTCTGGCTCCGGTACGGCAGGGGGAGGATCATCCAATGAAACAGATGACGGGGATTTCCCTTCTCCTCCTTATTCTCTGTGCCGGGCTTCTTATCGCTCCGGCCATGGCAGCGGACATCAGCATGTCCGCCGCCAGCAGCGAGTATTATTTTGGGTTCGGCGAATCGGCGGATGTACCCCTTGCCATCACGAGCACGTTCGATCACGACGTTGACGGCACACTCCAGTTCTCCACAACCGAGCAGCTCCAGAACGCGGGGACGGTGATGATGAGCACCAAGAACAAGGTCTACTCGCATACCGTCTCCCCCGGGGATTCGCAGATCACAATCAGCGCCGGGACATCCGATGTGGAGAAGACGGTGCGGGTGCAGGTGGCGTATGACTACACGGATCCATCCGCGATCCATGTCGCCATGCCCGAGATCCTGATACATTTCGTTGCACAGCCCTCTCAGTCATCTGGTTCGCAGTCGCCGGTCACGAGCACGAGCAGCGCCGGAACCGGGAATGTCCCGACCTCAAGTTCGGTCCAGATCGTGCAGCAGTCCGTCTCCAGCCCCCAACAGTCCGGCCGTGACGGGACCGTCCAGCAGGCGCTCTCAAACGGCCAGCTTGCGCAGGATACCAGTGCACTCAAAGAGCAGCTCCAGAAAGAGGCGGAGAAGACGGAACTCAATACGGCTGCCTTTGAAGAGGCACTCAGCCGCGACCCGCTGCTTGCCTCTGTCAACGAGAGCCTGGCGGCGGACGGGTTCAGCCGGGCCTCGCAGTCCACGAACCCGGAGTCCGGCACGGCAGGTACCTTCACACAGGAATACCGGAACGCAGCCGGTGAGACTGCCACCATTGCCGGGCGGATGGAGAACGGGGCTGTGCCATCGGTGACCGAAACATCTGCGGCACCGGTCAACGTGACGGCCCCGCTCGCCGCAAACACGACTTACCAATCCGCAGTGAAACAACTCAGCGAACGGGGATTTGCCCGCAACACGAGCACGCTGAACATCGCAGCCGGTGGCGGATCGATGGTCAATCTCACATACCAGAACCCCAAAGGAAAACTGGCATTCATCAACGCCACCACTGACGGGACGAACGTGACGCAGCTGACCGTTGCCATTGAACCCGATGCACCGTTCGATTACCTCCCCGTGCTCGCCGCGATCGTGATTGGCGTTGTTATCCTGATCGCAGCGTGGGTCCTGTACCGCAGGTTCCGCCGCCCGGGTGCCCCGGCCCCGAATCCGGTTCCTACCGCGATGCCACGCGAACCGTTCGATCACCGGAAGGCCGCCCGCGATCTGCTGGCAAAGGCAGAGATTGCTTATGGGAAGCAGCAGTACCCCGATGCCTGCAGTCTCGCCGGCCAAGCGCTCCGGCTCTTCCTCTCGGGGGAGAACGGGGTTCGCCACGAGATGACCAACACGGAACTCCTCACGCTCCTCCGTTCGACCCCTGCCGACAATAGGACCGTGCGGGACCTTCTCGACCGGTGCACCGATGTGGAATTCGCGCGGGGCACACTCGGTCCGGATGAGTTCCCGAAAATGGCAGCATCGATCCGTAGCATGATTGACGGCAAACCGTGACCGGGTACAGCAGCCCGATCCAAATTCTTCTTTTTAATTTTGAGGCCCTGAACAGAACCGATCTCCCCAGTTCCCCGCGTGATTTTTTATATCCGGGAGCAATCACGTACCCATGGCAGAACAGGTGGAGGGCGCAATTCTCCAGCGGGACGGCTGCACCTATGCGGTGATGGTACGATCTCCCGCCGGCCTCGTGACCCCGGAACTTCTTGAACGGGTGGCAGCAATCGCAAGGAAATACCATATCGGGATGGTGAAGATCACCTCAGGCCAGCGGCTTGACCTGATTGGGGTCCGGGCTGAAGACCTTGCCGGTGTCTTTTCCGATCTGGGAACGGATGCCGTGCGGCGAACCGGCCCCTGCGTCCGGTACGTCCGTTCCTGTCCCGGCATCCGGCACTGTAAGAACGGGACGCAGGATTCCCTGGACATGGCCCTTGCGATCGAGGCAAAATACCGGGAACTCCCCTTCCCGGCAAAACTGAAGATCGGCATCTCGGGTTGTCCCCGGTGCTGCGGGGACAGCCGGACCCGGGATATCGGTATCATGGGATCGAAAGGCGGATGGATGGTCCTCTTTGGCGGCAACAGCGGCACACGCCCCCGGTTTGGTGATGTGCTGGCAACGGACCTGACAACGGATGAAGTGCACGATCTGCTTGCCCGGCTGCTGGAGTATTTCCGGACGCATGCCCAGCCAAAGGAGCGGACCTCTCGGTTCATGGAGCGGATCGGCATAGATACGCTCAGACATGATCTCATAGACCTGATCCCGTACATTGCGCTGAAACCGTAGCGGGACCGGTGTCACGGGATCTTTTTTACTGATTTTTATCCGGGAAAACCCTGTTTTCTCTCACGCGGAGTCCCGGAATTCCTTCCAGAGATCCAGTTCAAGGAAACTGCCCTTTACATTCTGCTCCATCTCCCGGTACAACGCGAACGGGACGGAGAATGTCAGGACATCCTTTCCCAGCGTGGGGCGGACGGCCTTCCGGGCCGAGAGATCCGTGAGACCCACCACAGCGCGGGGATACTCCTTATCGCGCTCACCTTCCGTGTACGTGCAGACACCGATTGCCTGGCACCCGGATGCACCGGCAGCAATGATGACTCCGTTCCGGATATTCCCGGTCCCATAGTTTGCAAGGATCGAGAGTGCGGCGATCTGGTCGGCATTGGCAACAAAGACAATGCTCTTCACATCCTCGCCCTCTTCGACTTCATGGACGGGTTTCATGACAACAACCCGATCCCGGGCATAATAGATCGGCAGGTTTGCAAGAAATTCCTGGACAATCTCAGGATCCTTGAAGAAACGTTCCCCCTCGGTCAGCATCTTACGGTGGCGCTCATCCGGGGCTTTGGCAATGACCGATTCATAACCCTTTTTGTCATTTATCCCTTCGATTCCATTCGAGAGAAAACTACAGAATCCCTCCTCGCTCCGGGATGCGTGCCGCTCCATCGGGCGCCCGAACCCCAGGCCCATTGCCCCGCCGGCACACGTGGTGGTGTCCCGCATGAATGCTGCGGTCTTTCCATCCTTTGCCACCTTGGCAAAGAGCCACATGACGCATCCCCAGGTACCGGGTTTGAACTCAAGGGCATTGTCAGGTTTTTTATCAGTCCATACAATCGCAACCGGGTTGGTCGTGATCCCGGCTGCCCGGGCAATCTCGCTTCTGGGCAACATGGCGGTTCCGCTTCGGTTTTTCTTTCAGGGCCACATGACGGGGTTCCCTTTGAGATCCCGCAGTGACGTTTACACAATCGGTTGATTGGTCAACCGGTAATAAAAAGGTGCCGGGTATCGGAACCCCGGGGGAAGCGGTCTTGGCATTTCTCCTCACATCCAGGAACCCGCAATCGTTTTCTGGTTGCAGGACATCAACACTAGGATACCATCATGACATACCTGGACTGGGGCTGCGATCCCCTGCGGGAGGAATGTGAATCCTGTCTCGACGCCCTCTGTAACGCGTGCCTGGATGAGTTCAAGAAACGATCCGGCACCGGTGGATCGTTTGGTCCCGATACCGATGTTCCGGACTCCGGTGAACCGGATTGCGATCATTGCGATCTGGAGACAAAACCTGACTGTTCACGCTGTGAGATCGTTATTGCGATCTGCCAAAAGTGCGGTGAGAACCAGACCTGCGAGTTTAAAATTTCCGAGTAAACCCGGGACTACGGCATCTTTTCATTTTTCATTCCCTCATTCTTCGTGGAACAACGCGTGCCGGGTCGAAAGACACTGGTCAGCAGGAAATACCGGCCGATCTCACTCGGTCTCCCAGCTCCCGTCCGACCATGACTTGAGGACATCAAAGTCCCGCATCATGGTTGCCTTGCTCCGTGCCTGTGCAGGAGTGAGCATCCGCCGCTGGATAAAATCGTATTCGCAGACGATTTTGGAATTCCGGAGCAGGGTTGCACGCAGGGGATGGTGCCGGTACGTGATCGGTTCCTGGTTCCTGAAATACCATTTTATTCTCTGGAACGTGAGCCAGTCGAGTTTCATGGCAAGCGTTGCATGGAACCTGAATTCATCGACCGCGTCCAGGTCATAGTTCCGTAAGGTGCAGTAGGGGGCAATTGCCCGTGAGAGTTGGTACCGGAACAGTTTCAGGTTCTCATCCGGTGTGATCGTGACAAAGACCACCCGGGTATCGTTAAAAAACCCGTAACTTCCTACCTCGTATTTTGGCGTCGCAGCCTGGTTTGCACAGATTCCTGAGAAATCTTCCCCCAGTCTCTTCTCATCGCTGGTTGCAAACGGCCCGGCGAGCGTGATATGCGGGATCACCAGTTTGTCCTTGAGGTTGAATCGTTCGGACAACTGGTTGCTCAAGGTCTGGATCTGGTGCTTCACGGAACCCATCAGCCGGATATCGATCAGATAGTGAGTCATGTCGTGCACCATTCTCTACAATAAAAACCGGGGAATGATCCTGATTGCGCCAACCGGAGATACCTGTAATCAATTATCCCTTGTTCGATATTACCACATCAGGTATTTGGTATAACATCAGGATAATCCCTGATAGGGGCATATACCGGACAGGAACGTTTTGCACGGGATGATGAGGGCTCTCTTCTGAAGCAAGGATTAGTTTGCCGACGCTGAAGGTATATTAATTCCCTAAAAAAAGTGATCTGGTTTTTAGATCTATGCTGCATCCGCACTGTCATAGAGCAGGGAAAGGTACCGTGCCTGGAACAGGATAATCACCGGTGTTATGATGATGAGCAGCAGCATGCCGATATAGGGAATCACCATACAGATCATCTCAATGATACCGATGATGATTGCCATGACAATCAACGCTACGAGGTAAGGTACAAACCCGATCTTCCCGATATGGGCAAAGATTGCACTGAAATTGAACGCTTCACCAAAACTGTTCGTGCGTGCAAAGCGGACCACTGCGGTTGCCATAATGATCTCGATAATGATCCAGACAATGACAAGGATGATGACCGCGAACAGGAAACCACCGATCAATGCCATCAGGCCCTCAGGATTTGTCTGTCCCTGGGTGGACATGGCCATTGCGGCAGTGACAATTGCTGACAGGCCGACAGCGAACGCAATGATGAAGATGGGTATGCAGTAGATCAGAGCTACGATGAAGAGTTTGATCCCATCGATGAACATGCTACCCCATTGATTTAACTCAGGAGCTTTGTCGGCTCCCCGGTAAATACGCAGTATGTATCCCATAATCAGGGGGAAGATGATGCAACTGATGATCAACAACAGCCAGTTTACCCACTTTCCAACAAGACTTTCTTTTGCATATCCAAAAGAGTCTCCAACCAGTTTTCCGTAATCCATCGTTTCACTCCAGAGAGATCTCATCGTTTCAAAATTATCTGTGACTTGTCAACGCCACAAACAATTTAAATATGGTATAATAACTTCGCAGAATATATACTATCGCATTATTCGTGCCTCGATAATGGATTCAGACTCAATTATTGTGTAATTCCTCATGCGGAGTATGGTTTGATGGGGAATATCATCGAGGATGTGAAAACAGGACTTAATATTCTCATGGAAAAACTGAATGTTGTTGATAACAAAATCCAGAGAATTGAACATTTCTGAATTTTTTCACCGTCTCCCTCTGATCTGTTACCAACAGAATCAGATGAGTGATTAACCGGGACAGCCGCGCAAAAATTCTGCGCACATCACGGATCCGGGTCCCGGAAAAAAGCCTAAAATTGATGTTTTTCCGGATCCCTGGTAGCTGTCATGTTCAGGTTCGCTTACGCGGGCGTTCAACCGGCTGGATCTCCTGCACAATTTTTCGCGACAGGTAACTGGCGTAAATATCAGGGCAGATGAAAATTCCCGTCAGGTTCCCGTTCTCTTCCATGATCAACAGGGATTCCCGGCGGTCAGCCATCAGCAACAATTTCATCGAGAGCCCCATGTTCTCTCCCGTGTCATGATGAAAGAGGGATGACGCAATATCACTCCCGCCCACATAGCATTTTACCGGTACGGACCCGGCAAGGTCAGCACTTCCGACAACAAGGTACAGTGAAACCCGTTTTGCCGCTCGCGAGATATCGCTGCCATATTTCCTGAGGAATTCTTCATCATTGCAGAGCAGGATGATCTCGGATTTCGCCCGGTGCAACATCATCCGGATCTGGTTGTCCCGGGTCCATTCTGTGTACAGTTTATATCCCTGCATGAGCGGTTCCGGTGTTTCGGATTCCAGGGCTTTCAGGCGCCGGACCAGCCCTGCAAGAGAGGTCACCGATTCCCATTTCAGCCGCTCAAACATCTGGATCACATCAACCGGCGAGTACCGCACCGGCGACTTGCCGGATGAGACAATGAATCCTTTCTCTGTGAGCGTGGCAAGCGTCTCATAGATCCTGCCCCGGGGGATCTTGGTCTGCTCGTGGATTTCCCGGGCACTTGCCACCCGTAATGCAGTTAAGATCACGTACACCTTCGCCTCGTATTCACTCATCCCGATCGTTTTCAGCTGCGAAAGTAACGAATCATCCATCATACTATCAGCTACTATATTCAGGAGCACTTTCTTAATATCTTCACTTTGGCGATTTAGTAGGACATGAATCCAGCAGAATTCAAACCATCGAAATGGACCCTTCTTTTTCTCATGCTTGCGGCCATGATGATCCTCATGGGTGGGGCAGCGGTTGCACCGGCACTGCCGTTAATCAGCGCAGCATTTCCCGATGCATCTGATGCAAGCATCTCCTTAATTGTTACCCTCCCCGCGCTTGCGATTGCCATCACGGGCCTGTTCCTCGGGATTCTTTCAGATCGGATCGGCAAGATCAGGGTTCTTGTCGCCTCCGTTGCGATCTTCACCATTGCAGGAAGCTCCGGTTATTATCTCACTACCATACCCGCAATATTAGCAGGCAGATTCATCCTTGGGATCGGCATTGCCGGTATCATCTGCACGACATCTTCCCTTATTGTCTGTTATTACGACGGACTTACCCGTGCCCGGGTTCTCGGGTACCAGGCAGCGGCAATGGGTGTCGGGGTATTGATCCTTGAAGTGAGCGGGGGACTGCTCGCCGGTATCTCATGGCGTGCAGCGTTCCTCATCTACCTGCTGGGCATTGTCATTCTCGCCGGGGTTCTTCTCACGATGAGAGAGCCCGTGCCCCTGAAATGTGAGGAGAGGAAGGCAGCACCCGGTGAGACAAAGGCGGTACCTGCAACCTTCCCGGTCACGCCCCTCATGCTGGCTTATATCACCCTGTTCATGGGTAACCTGCTCTTCTTCTTAATGCCGACAAAGTTCCCCTACCTGATTGCAAATATGGAATCAGCGCGGATTCTGGGTGAGAACACCGCGCTTACTGCGGGGATATTCCTCGGAATCGGGGGCTGTGCATCAGCAATCCTGGGAATCTTTTACGGGAGAATTGCCTGGAGATTCCACCGGTACACGATCCTCACCGTTACGCTCCTTGCCTTTGGCATCGGCCTGTGCCTTCTTGGCATTGCCACCTCGCTCGTCACCGTAGGGGTCGCAGTAATCCTTGTCGGTGTTGGCGAGGGTCTGCTGATGCCAACAATCTTGACCTGGATTGCTGCAATCACGCCCCAGCAGTTTCTCGGTCGGGCCATGGGCGGGTTCTCCGTCTCCTTAAACATCGGCCAGTTTGCTTCAGCGCTTGCTGTTGTGCCGGTCATTGCCCTTACTGCAACGTACGGCAATATGTTCCTTGCATTCGGCGCCGTGGCGATCGTGCTCGCTGTGCCGTATGTTTTCGCGATCATTAAAACGAAGTATTACCCGGCGCCATCGGACCGGAGCAGCCTGCCACAGGTAACCCTAAAATAATTTTTTGGCAAACGGGAACACAAGGAGCCGGCTCAATAAAAAAACGTGCCGTGAAAATTTTAAATCATGAGAGATACCTTTGTAATCTTCCTTCAACAATCCTGAGATACATATGTCCGGCAGCAATGGCGATACAGAACGTTCCGGCCGGGTGACCGGCTTTGTGCAGCGTATGGCAGCCCCGCTCTCCACGGCCATCCAGTTTGCCCTTGTCGCATCGCTCTCGTTCTCGCTAGCCCTTCTCCTTTCCTCCATTCTCCCCGACTCCTCCGATACGGTAATGATCGGCGCCATGTGGGCGATGATCTCCGCCATCATCGTCACCCAGGAGACCCGTTCCGCAACGATCAGTATGGGCGGCTTACGGGTCATGGGCTCGTTCATCGGGGCCGTCTTTTCTGCCCTCTACCTCATCTTCTTCCCGTTCAGCATCGTGGGCATGGGCATCCTGATCGGGATCGTTGTCTTTACCTGCGTGCTCCTTGGGATGCCGGGGTATCTCCGCCTCGCTGCCCTTACGGCGGGTATCGTGTTGGTGGTCTCCGCTCAGAACCCGGACATCCCCCCGTTTGTCAATGCGGCACACCGGTTCCTGGAAGTGATCATCGGCAGTTCGGTAGCGATTGCCGCGGCCTGGGTCTGGCAGTACGTGTTCAAGAGTTCCTGAACCCGACGGTCATTGGAGCATATAAAAAAGGTAAAACCGGGATTTTTTTAAAAATGAAGTGGCGGGTCGGGTATCTTTTTCCGGATTGACCCGCGGAATTTTTGTGGGTAATGTATGGTTCAGGCTCTGGTTATCGTTCACGAAACCGGTCTGCGGCTCGCAGTTATTCTGCCCGATGCCGGGGCACGCAACCGCGACTGCAACCGGTCCAGAAACCATTGTTTCTCGTTTCTGGGAAGCGCCTCAAATCCATTGAGGTTCGGTTGTGCTGACAGTTGTGTGGTCATTCGGTATTCTCCCTGGCCCGAATCTTTTGGGCCTGATCCCGTTGTTGATTTGCCCGGTATATAAATGGCGGGAAGTTGGAAAAAAATGAGGGAATATTTTCCAATGCCGACAGGTCTGATGACCTTTGAAAAAAAATTTAGAAACTCTTTCTTTGAGCATTCATATTGCGCGAGGTCTCCCGCAAAAAAAGTCATCCATTAATCCATACCATAACTGTTAGGTATCCAGCCAAATTCAGTGTTCATCCAGTGGAGCTCCCCCCCGCATTCCGGGCAGAGCCTTAAACCGTAATATCACACCGTATCTTCGATCGTTTCAAGGGAAGATCCGGTCATATCGATCCGGGTGAGCAGGGTCACAACAAAGGCAACGAGGCAGATAACTCCCATGATGATGACTGTGACCTGAACTCCGCAGGATGCCTTCATCAACGGGACAAAGAGGATCCCACATGCAGCCCCCACCTTGGCAAGCCCGGCTGCAAAGCCGTGAGCGGTTGCCCGAAGCCGGGTAGGATAGAGTTCGGCAGGGAGGAGGAACGTGGTCGCATTCGGCCCGAAGTTCTGGAGGAGATTGAAGAGGCCAAAACCGACAAATGCGAGGGCAATGATAGTCCCTGAACCGGACTGGGACAGGGCAAGAATGAACATGCCGGCTGCCATGCCGATAAACCCGGCAAGCTGGAGCCGGATCCTGCCAATCCTCTCAATGAAGAATATACTCAGGATGAACCCGATGACGAGAAAGATGTCAAGCAGGACCGTATACTCTGACGAATAGAAATCCTGTGTAATGAAATTGAGTACTGTCCCGTGCGTGCCGATCATGGATGCGATGAGGATGGGCGTGAATATCCCCACCCCGTAAAAGGCAAAGTCCATCAGGAACCACGGCACGGTGATGAGCAGGGTCCTGCGCCGGTTTTTGCAAGAGAACAGTTCGGCATACGAATTCAGGGAGGTATGCCAGGCCGGCTTTTTTTCCGGACACTCCTCCACTGCTTGAGCCGCCGGGAGCATGACCGGCTTATTCAGCTTAAAGTCGGGTATCAGGTAGCGGACAACCCCCATTGCAAGTTTCCACTCCCTGCGCTGGATATGCCACCGGGCGCTCTCGGGAACGGCCCGACGCAGCAAGAGGATCACCACCGCAGGAACTGCACCGGCTACAAGCATCCACCGCCAGGCCGATTCCGACGGGTGCAGGGCAAGGATGAAGAGCCCGATCCCGGCTGCCGCAAAGATGCCGACGGCCTGGAAGCTGAAGGCAGCGATCAGCATCCTGCCCCGGATTCGTTTCGGCATGAACTCACTGACATAGGATGCACAGACCGGATAGTCTGCACCGATACCTACCCCGAGAAGGAACCGGAAGAGGATGAGTGACTCTATGTTCCACGCACAGGCCGACAGGATGGCAAAGACGATGAAGAGGGTGAGATCGGCTAAAAAGACTTTCTTCCTCCCGAACCGGTCACAGAGCCTGCCCCCGATAAGCGCCCCGAAGATTGCACCGACAACGGCTGCTGCACCGACAATGCCCTGGGCGAGCGGTGTCACGGTAAACTGGACGATGATGAGCGGCAGGGCAATCGACATCACGAAAAGATCAAAACCGTCAAGGAAGATCCCCATTGCTGAGAGAAACCAGATGTGGGCATGTTTCAGGGTGAACGGGGCCTCATCCATGGCTTCCGTGAGAAGAGTGCAGGGCATAAAAAAACCTCAGAACCGCAGGTAAACTCCCTCTATTGCCCAAATGGATAAACATTTCTTTTGATTATTTCCGCCGGTCTCACCGGTCTTTCCGATATCCGGACAGGTTATCAGACCTGAAGGCCGGCTGATTCATCGCTTCAGGTCTGCTCACTCGCTTTTACGTCTGTACGTTCCCAACGAAATGAATGGGGGGAGGGGGGTCGATGGTTGACCCCCCCTTGTTGTGATCTCTCGATCTCTCCCTTGTTAAAAGGGACTAAGGGACTAGTACTTCTGTGAGATCCATTCTCCGTCGTAGCCTCCCCCTAGCCGGAATCCCCAAAGGGACTAAATACCCTAAAATGAGGGACTAATTCACCAAAATGAGGGACTAAGTCCCGATTTTCCCCTCATTTTCACGTCGTAGAATTGCGGACGCAAATAGCGCTAATACAGGGGCGAAACGAAGGGGCGGACGGACTGGGGGAGGGGGAAATGAAAGGAAGGCCTGTTTTCCGGATCGGCGTTACGTCGGATGAAAAGATTTCACGTCGGTGAAAATGAGGATTATGTAATGTCAGCCATCCCCAGAGAAAGGATGCAGTTCACTGGGGGGAGAGTCTGATGATGCCCGGAAATTTTTCTTGAATAAAAAAAATTTAAGAATTTTTTTGAGAAACTTTTGAGAAAAGTTTTGAAATATTTTTTGGGAAAAAAATACGGTTAGAATTTTTTAATTTTTTTCGGCCGTTTTCAAAAATTTACGGCCACGGCCAAACCTTTTTGCATTCCGTATTTTTTCCACTCCCATTCCCCCCACCCGGAGATTTTATACTATCCCATAGTAATGACTAGTACTGGAACCCACAGGGCATACCCTCGCATGTTTTACTTTCCATAATGGTGCACACATGGAGATACCAAAAATACTTGCTGACGATCCCTCGCTCTACATCAACCGCGAACTGAGCTGGATCCGGTTCAACCGTCACGTACTGGATGAGGCGCTGGACGAGACCCATCCCCTCCTTGAACGGGTCAAGTTCCTTGCCATCTATGCCAACAACCTGGATGAATTCTTCATGGTCCGGGTCTCCGGCCTCCAGCGCCAGGTGGCAAAGGGCGTGCTGCGTGCCCCCCCGGATGGCATGACCCCCACCCAGCAGATCGATGCCATCCGCCAGATGCTCCTCCCCGAACTCCAGGCGCATGATGACTGTTGGCACAAGGTACTCCTCCCAAAACTTGCCGAAGCCGGCATCATCCTCCACAAGTACAGCGACATGAGCGAGCCGCAGAAAGAGGCTATGCACCGCTTCTTCGTTAACGAAGTCTTCCCGGTCCTCACCCCGCTGGCATTCGACAGCTCGCACCCGTTCCCCTTCATCTCCAACCTCTCCCTCAACCTCGCGATCGTTGTGCGGGACCAGAACAAGAAAGAGTTCTTCGCCCGGGTGAAAGTACCGACCAACCTCTTCTCCCGGCTGGTACGGGTACCGGAACCGGATGGCAGCACGCGGAAGGATGACAGCATCGTCCACATGGTCTACTTAGAAGAGATCATTGCTGCACATCTCGACATGCTCTTCCCGGGTCTTGAGACCGTGGCATCGTTTCCCTTCAGGATCACGCGGGACGCCGACCTTGAGATTGAAGTGGACGAAGCATCCGATCTCCTGACCACAGTTGAAGAGATCATGGAACAGCGGGCCAGAGGAAAACCGGTCCGGATCGAGATCGAATGCTCGATGCATGACGGGATCTGCCAGATGCTGGGAGCAAAACTGGGTACCAATGCGTCGATGCTGTACCGCGTGGGTCACCCGGTCGGCATGGCAGACCTGATGCAGATGATGTCCCTGGATCGCCCGGACCTCAAGGACACGCCGTTTCTCCCTTCCGTTCCCCCGGAACTGTCAGATGACCGTGACGTCTTTGCGGCCATCCGTCAGGGGGATATTCTCCTCTACCAGCCCTATGACAGTTTTGCCCCGGTTGTCAATTTCATCCGCAAGGCCGCCCACGATCCGGCGGTGCTTGCCATCAAGATCACCCTCTACCGCGTGGGCTCCAACTCCCCCATCGTCAACGCACTCATGGAGGCCCGGGAGAACGGGAAGGACGTGGCCACGCTCATCGAACTGAAGGCACGCTTCGATGAGGAGAACAATATCGGCTGGGCCCGGGCGCTGGAACGCGCCGGCGTCCATGTTGTGTACGGGGTCGTGGGCCTCAAGGTGCATGCCAAACTCTGCATGATCGTGAGGCGCGAGAGCAACGGTATCCGGAGGTACATGCACCTGGGGACCGGCAACTACAATGCCACCACGAGCCGGATCTACACCGATTTCGGGTACTTCACTTGCGACAAGGATATTGGCGAGGATGTGGCAAACCTCTTCAACTTCCTGACCGGTTATGCCAGAATCGAAGAGTACAACAAGCTGCTGGTAGCACCGGTCACCCTGCGCAAAAACCTGCTTGCAAAGATCGACCGTGAAATCAGCCGCCAGCAGGAGCATGGCGACGGGCACCTCATCTTCAAGATGAATGCGCTCGTTGACCCATTCTGTATCGCGGCGCTCTACCGGGCATCGCAGGCCGGTGTAAACGTGGAACTCCAGATCCGGGGGATCTGCTGCCTCCGCCCGGGAATTCCCGGTATCAGCGAGAATATCCGGGTGACCGCGATCGTGGGCCGGTTCCTCGAACATGCACGGATCTATTATTTCCATAATGGCGGGGAGGATGAGGTGTACCTGGGCAGTGCCGACCTCATGCCCCGGAATCTCGACAAACGCGTTGAGATCCTCTTCCCGGTCCAGGACCCGGGCCTGCGAAAGGAGATCCTGGAGACGATCCTGCCGATCCAGCTGGCCGATACTGCCAAGTCCCGGCTCATGCAACCCGACGGCACGTACGCCCGCATCACACCCGCACCCGGGGAAGCACCCGTGAGCGCTCACACGTGGCTCATTGCTCACCGGGGGATCTGGTATGGCCGCCGCTCCTGAAACGATCGCGGCCCCGACGGGGCTCAGCTGGTTCGCACAGGAACGGCTGCCCCCGCTCCTTGCAGCCTTTGAAGCGGAGATCGAAGGAGTCCGGGCTGCCGAAGATATCGAATATATCCACCGTATGCGGGTCGCCTCCCGCCGCTTACGGGCCGCCCTCCCGATCTTCCGGCCCTGTTTTTCGAAGAAACAGTATCTCCGCTGGATGCAGGGGATCTCCACCATCACCCGTGCGCTGGGTGAGGCCCGGGATGCTGATGTCCAGATCGCATTCCTTACAAAATACCGAAAGAAACGCGTAGCAGCATGGAAGAGCCGGCACCCGGATAGCACCAGCACCGAACCGCTGGAGCCGGCGATCGCCTATCTCCTGCAGGATCTAAAAGAGAACCGGAAGGATCATCAGGAACAGGTGAATGCCGCTCTGGCTACGCTTGAGAAGAGCGGGGTTGCCCGCGAGATGCATGCGGTCTTCTCCCTACAATCTGCCACATTCAGAAAGACCCCCGTGCAGGCCCTTGCCCGGGGCATTCCCACGATGGCTGCCTGCCGTATTGAACGCCGCCTTGAGGCAATGCGGACGTTTGAACCGTGGGTGACGCAGGAAGATGCGGTTGCCGAGCACCATGCCATGCGGATTGCTGCAAAAAAACTCCGGTACACGATCGAGATATTCGGGCCGGTGTACCGGCTCGGGTTGAACCGGTTCCATGCCCGGGTGAAGATGGTGCAGGAGATCCTCGGGGATCTCCATGACTGCGATGTCTGGATCGACCAGGTGACCCGGCTGCTCCTTAAGGAACGGGGCCTCCTGCGGACCGGTAACCAGAAGAAGCGTCCCGATACTGCCACGCTCAAGAGTCTCCGGCTCTTCCTGGAGGACCGGGAGCGCGAGCGACGGTTGCTGCACCGCCGGTTTACCCGCTACTGGCAGTCCCTCATCCGGGCGGGAGTCTGGGACCAGCTCACCGGGACCCTGAACACGGGCCGCCGGCAGCGCTACATCCCGGCTAAAAAATCCATGGACGATGAGATCCTTGCAGCCGGCAGGGCGCTAGCCGCAACCTACCCGGATGGGCTTCTTCACCAGCAGACGGTTACCCGGCTCGCACTCATGATCTTTGACAGTCTCGCCCCCCTGCACCAGCTGGCCGGGCGGGACCGGCTCCTGCTCGAATGCGCCGGTATGCTGCACGATATCGGCTGGGTATCCGGCACCCGCCGCCACAATGTGCGTTCGGCCCGGATGATCTTCATGGATGAATCCCTGCCCCTCGATATGATCGACCGGATCGTACTGGGGCTCATTGCAGGAGCCCATCGCGGGCGGGTTACCCTTGAGTCCCATCCGCTGTTTCACCTGCTCGCACCGGAAGAGCGAACAAAGGTACTCCGGCTCGCTGCAATCCTCCGTATTGCGGACGGGCTGGACTGCCGTCATGCAGGGACGATCCACGAGATTCACGGGGTGATCGGGAGCAGTGAAGTGACATTTTCCCTCTCAGCAACCGGTGATGTCACGGAAGAGAAGAGCCGGGCGCAGTCCCGCGGGGATCTGTTTGTCCGGGTGTTTGAGCGTAACCTGGTGTTCCCATGAAGAATGCTGCCATCGGCCCTGAGGGCAGGGTCGTGACCTTCATCGATATGGGAACCAACTCGATCCGTGTCCTCGTTGTCCGGCTCAACCCGAACCATTCCTATACGATCCTGACTCGGCAGAAGCAGCAGGTACGCTTAGGGGAAGGTGAGTTCGAGAACGATGAGATCAACCCGCAGGCCCTGGAGCGGGCCGTTGTTGTGGCTAAAACGTTCACCGACCTTGCCCGGACCTTTCATTCCGAAGAGTTCGTTGCGGTGGCAACGTCCGCTGCCCGCGAGGCCTCGAACCAGAACGAGCTGCTGCACCGGATCCGCCAGGAGGCCGGGCTCGATGTGCGGGTCATCTCCGGGCGCGAAGAGGCCCGCCTCATCTACCTAGGTGTGGTCAGCGGCATCCAGATCGGGGACCGCAGGGGATTTTTTATCGATATTGGCGGGGGAAGCACGGAAGTTGCGCTGGGCGATGCCCGCGATTACCAGTACCTTGACAGCTTCCGGCTCGGGGCGATCCGGCTCTCAAACATGTACTGCACCACAGACAACCGGGGGATCGTCTCCCCGGAGCAATGCAAAAAGATCCGGCACCATGTACGGGACGCCATCATCCATGCCCTCCCAACAATAAAAAAGATCGAGCCTGACTGTGCAGTCGGCAGTTCGGGAACGATCATCAACCTGGCAGAGATTGCCGGAAGAGCCCTGCATGCAGCCAACGGCTCGTCCGTAAATGGCTCCCACCAGGTACTGACCTATCGCGATCTCCGCAGCGTGATCGAACTACTCTCTCCGCTTACACTCGAACAGCGGCGCAAGGTCCCCGGGATCAACCCCGAGCGGGCTGATATCATCATCGCCGGTGCCGTTATCCTTGAAACGTTCATGAAGGAACTCTCGCTCGACGAGATCGCGATCACCGGGCGGGGTCTCCAGGATGGCCTGCTGGTGGACTATCTCTCGCGGATCGACAACTTTCCTCTCCTGGGGGAACTCTCATCCCGCCAGCGGAGCGTTCTGCAACTGGGCCGCTCCTGTGGCATCAATGAGGTGCACGCCCGTACCGTGACGAGCCTTGTTTTGGAGATGTTCGATTCGGCAAAGAGCCAGGGACTCCATGATTGCTCGGACACGGACCGGGAACTCATGGAGTACGCGGCATTCCTTCACGATATCGGTTCGTTCATCTCCTACACGAATCATCACGCCCACTCGTATTACATCATCAGGAATTCCGAACTCCTCGGGTTCAATGAGCGGGAGGTCCGGTTTATGGCAACGCTCGCAAAATTCCACCGGAAGAAGAGCCCGAAGAAGAAGGATCTTGAGATCACCGATCTTGATGCACGGGAGAAGAGCGCCCTCCGCCTCCTCTCAAGTTTCTTAAGGCTCGGGGAGAGCCTGGACCGGAGCCATGCTGCACTCATCCAGCATGTCAGGTTTTCCGCAACGGATGAACAGACCGCCCGGCTTGAGATCATTGCACGGGGCGACTGCCAGCTGGAACTCTGGGGTATCGAGAGCGAGAAGAAGGCCTTCGAGAAGGCATTCGGGAAGAGACTTGTCTTCGAGATCATCAATTCGCAGCGGGCATAACGATCAGAGATCCGGCCCGCCGGGGTGAGCGGGATCCGGAACCAGTCATCCGAATTTCCGTAACGCCTCTTCTGCAATGGACCGGATCTTCTCATCATTGCGGTTGAGGAGCCGGGTCAAGGGGGTCACTGCCCGGTCGTCCCCGATCTCTCCGAGTGCCCATGCGGCATAGTCCGGGATTTCTCCTTTGGAATCAAGGAATACGACAAGCCGTGGAACTGCATCCCGTGCCTTGAGTGCCCCCAGTGCGATGATCGCGGTAATCTTCACTTGTTCGCGGGAGTCCGAAAGGGTATTCAGAAGAACGGGAATTGCCGCATCTCCTGATGCAACCAGGGCATCGAACGCGGATTCACGCACTCTCCAGGATGCATTCCCCAGATCGCGAATGAGGAGCGTGAGTTCCCCGGCATCCACAACCCGTTTATTCTGTGGGTTCCCCGCACCAGGGATCGTTGCAGGTGCCGTATCAGGAGTGGCTCCCTCTTGGGGAGAAACGATCTCAAGGTTCAGTGCTGCAGCCCAGGTGTCCACGGCCCACTGTGCGGCCTCTTCAGAAAAAGCCACTTCATCTATGAGACGTTTGATGAGAAAACCCCGGAAGAGTGCTCTTGGGAGAGTATGCCGGGGGGACAGGAGGTCTGCCGGTACCTGCTGGCGGACGGCGTTCACCAGCACAAAGATCTCCTTGTTGCACCGGGGGCAGGTATCCCGGAGCAGGCCTTCGCACCGGAGCGGGTCGAGTGCTACGGATGATCCATAAGTATCAATAAACGATTTGAGAATACGTCCCACATCGGTGTTCATGGTTTCACCAGCTCTTCCGGCGACGTGATCGTGACCGTGATGCCCTCGATCGACAGGGTGGTCCCGGGATTCAGGGGAACGGCACGGCCGGGAGGAACCCGTGCAGTGTCTCCATTGGGAAATGCCGCATCCCATGGAAGGGCAGACTTGTTGCGAATCCCGGCAGCACCGGGTACTGAATGGTGGGGAACAACAATGCCGACAATCTCCGATCCATCGTCACTGGCCTGGGACACCGAGATATGCCTCCTCCGCAGGGTAGTGCCGACCGCAAGAGCGATGATACTGTCGCCGACCGGCCGCCGGATCCGCAGGACCGGTGGCGGCACAATCGTTGCCTGGCAGTGCCAGCAGGGAGCGATCTGCCCGTCGGGACAGGAGATGTTCTCTGCATGACACCGCGGACAGATCACAATACGATCCTTGATTGCAGAGAAGAGATTCTGCCATTCACCCTCAGTCACCCTCCGGTTAGGATCCCTGATACCCTCGGAGAATACCCGGATGAACGTGGCCTTGAGATCCGATGGGCAATACTCCCAGCGTTCCCGTGCGATCGCATAATCGGGATCCGGCGGGAGGCGGTTCTCTGCATTGTCAGGATCGAAGATGAAGACCGGGGATTCCCCGTATACTTTCTTCTTGGCAGGGATATCCCAGCAGTGGAAGCTGTACTCCATCTCCCCGTGGAACGGGTGATGCCAGACCCAGAGATAGAAGAGGAGGACAGCAAGCGAGTGCAAGTCAGTCTGCGTCGAGGGATCGGCACTGCACCGGATGATCTCCGGTGCCATGTATTCCATGGTGCCCCAGACCTGGCAGGCAGACTGGCGGTTCACCCCGACATTATCATTGTCACAGATCAGGATGTTCCCGCTCACCGGATCGAACATCAGGTTGCCGGCAGAGATGTCCCGGTAGCAATGGCCGGACAGGTGAAGCGCCCGGTAACTGTTTGCCAGCTGGTAGGAGATCTCGCAGAGCGATGAGAATGCGGGCACCGGCTTGATATGCGCCCAGACCTCCCCCAGTTCGGCAAAGCGCTGCGTGTCGATCCGGGGCATCAGGTACCCGAACTGGTTGGATCCCTCCCGGGTCACGAGGTCAAGGGGCCAGACAAACCGCTTGCCGGCTGCACCAAAGGGTGGCCCGGTCTTCACGAGGTAGAGAATGGCAGCCCGTTGTTCGGGCGTTGCCTGTTCGGGTTTATACCATTTGACGGCCTGAAATCCTCGCAGGCCACTGACAAGATAGACTTCTCCTTGTGTTCCTTCCCCGAGTTTCCGGATCACTTCCAGTTCGGTACCGGTCAGCGCCGAGGTGACCTTCTGGCCAAGGGAGAGGGGCATTACCAGTACTCCTGATCGGTACCCTGGGTATCCGGCTCAACGGACTTCTGGCTGCCAGGCCCGGGGATCACAACCTTGGGGTTGACACTCACATAAACAAGCGTCATATCATCCCCGCTCGCCAGTTCCGAATACCGGTCCAGCCAGTTCTTCATGGACCCGGCAACATTCTCGATCCCGAACTCCTGGACCCGGGCAACAAGACTCTTCACGAATGTCAAAAACTCCGGACCTTCGCTTCCGTCAAATGAGTCGGATATGCCATCGGTGGCAACGATCAGGACGCCGCCTTCTGCTCGATCCAGGGTCGCCACCCGCCAGAGCAGGTGGGCATCCCGGGAGGAGAGTGAATAGGTCTCTTTTCCGACAAGGCCGGTCTCGGACGAGATGGGGCATTCCACGGTTCCATCCGGGCGGACAAGGACAATATCGCCATCACCGATCTGTCCGATAAGAATCGAATCGTCGAGGATGAGGGAGGTGATCAGCGTCGACCCGTATCGTTCATATTCGTCAAGCCCGGTACCGGCATTCCGGGGCCGGAAGATCCCCCTGCGGACCGAATCGGATTGCACGAACTCCCGCCAGCGCCGTGTCACCCTCCGGGGGAAATCTGCTTTGAACTCCGATCGCAATGCATGTTCCGGAAGGGTGTGCATGTGCATCCGGTGAAACTCGATCAGTTCATCGATCGCTGCATGAACGGCAAGTGCGGAGCCGGTCTGGCTCTGGTCGTGACGGGGATCGCCATGACCATCGGCGACCGCGATCGCAATGCAGGGGACGGCACCGGAGGATCCGCTCCAGAGGGCAAAGGAGTCCTCGCAGGGGCGTGATGCCGCGATGTGGGCAGCCCCGGTCCGGTTGCAGCCAAAGGCCCAGCCCAACGTGGGTTCGCCGGCACCGTAAAAATGAGGGGGGGGATGCATGTCTGTTTTTAGAACAATTCGGTATTGGACGTGATCATCGGCGGCGGGGACTCCAGGGAGACATTCGATGTGTCCTCCATGCTCCCGGTACTCCGGCTCCTGCCACGGGAAGCGGCAACGGATGCCGAGACAGATGCCCACTTGATGTAGGCAACCAGTTCCTCGGGAGAGTGGGCCTTGAGGAGGCCGATCTGGTCCTGGTTGACGAATTTCAACAGTTCCGGTTCATTGTAATCGGATTCGTCACCGATTGCAATGGCAAGCCGGACCGCTTTTACCCCCCAGGGAATCTTTGCCAGTTCGGCTATGGCATTGTCATATTCGTCGCGGGGATCGGTACAGAAACCATCCGAGACGAGGATGCAGACCGGGGGAAGGCCCCGGCGGGGCATGCGCTCGATGGAGAGTTCCTCGGTGAGCAACTGGACCGCTTTTGCGGTTGCGGTCAGGCCCGAAGTCTCAAGTTCGGGCCACGTGAAGTCTGCTACCGGGACCGGCTCGGGACCAACATGCCATTCTGCCGTATCGGAGAACCGGATCGCCCGCATGAAGATCTCCACCTGGGGATAGGCTTCGACCGCTTTCTGGACCTCAGGGATAGCTTCCCGGATCGCCTGGTTCAGGGTGGCAATCTTCTTTCCCCGCATGGAGTCGGAGCAATCAGCAATCCAGAAAAAATGCAGCTTCTTGCGGACAACCTGACCGTCAGGAATCGGAATGGTATCTTCTATGGTATGACCCCCTGCCTTACCATTCAATCTGACAGATAACCATATAAGTTCACCGTTTTTTGGGCAGTTCAACGAGGAATGGGCACAGGATCGCGGCCGATTACAAAAACAATGCCGATGTGAATGAAAAAATCAAAAATAGTGGGATGGGCAGCAGGACGTCAGAACTTCTTGACGGCCTGCACGAGCTTTCCGACCGTGTCCTGTGCATCGCCGTAAAGCATCCGCGTGTTGTCCCGGTAGAACAGGTCGTTCTCGATCCCGGCGAAACCCTTGCCCTGGCCACGCTTGAGGACGATCACATTCTTAGCCTGCTCGACATCGAGGATCGGCATGCCGAAGAGCGGGCTGCCCTGGCGGTGGGCCGCCGGGTTGACGGTGTCGTTCGCCCCGATGACGAGAACGACGTCGGTGCTCGGGAACTCCGGGTTGATCTCGTCCCGGTCGAAGAGGTGGTCGTAGTTGACACCGGCCTCGGCGAGGAGCACGTTCATGTGCCCGGGCATCCGGCCGGCGACCGGGTGGATCGCGAACTTTACCGGGATGTTCTTGCTCTCGAGCAGGTCGGTGAGTTCCTTGACCTTCTGCTGGGCCTGGGCAACTGCCATGCCGTAGCCGGGGGCGATGATCACCTTATCGGCGTAGGCGAGCAGGACGGCAGCGTCGTCGATCTCGATCGCCTTCATGCTGCCCTTGATCTCCACGCCGGTCTCCTCGGTTGCGCCGAACGCACCGAAGAAGACGTTCGAGAGCGAGCGGTTCATCGCCTTCGCCATGTTGAGCGTGAGCAACGTACCCGCTGCGCCAACGATGATACCCGCGACGACCATCGCGTAATTGGGGGTCGCAAACGAGAACCCGTCGAGGGCGACGGCAAGGCCAGTGAAGGCGTTGTACATCGAGATGACGACCGGCATGTCCGCACCGCCGATCGGGAGGGTCATCAGGAGCCCGAACCCGAGCGAGATGATGAAGAAGAGCGGGAGGTACATCGCAACCGAGAGCGGGAGCCAGGCCGGCTGCAGGATGACGAGCACGCCGGAGATGACCGCAAGTGCCAGGACCGCGAGGTTGAAGACCTTCTGGCCGGGGAAGGTGATCGGCCGGGGCCGCATCCATCCCTGGAGCTTCATGAACGCGACGATGCTGCCCGTGAACGAGATGGCGCCGATAAGGCCGCCAACAACCGCGAGGGAGCCGGTGGTGGCATTGGTGATACCGAGGAGCGCCACCGCCGAGATGCCGGCCGCAGCTCCGCCACCCATTCCATTGTAGAGCGCTATCATCTGAGGCATGTCGGTCATCGCAACGCGTTTTGCGGCGATGTACCCGAACCCGCCGCCGATGACGATCGCAATCGCGATCAGGGCGAGGTTGGAAAGACCGGGGGTGAAGAAGGTGACGAGCGTTGCGATCAGCATCGCGGCACCGGCCCAGACGATCCCGCTCCGTGCGGTGAGCGGGTGGCTCATCCGCTGCATGCCGATAATGAAGAAGAAGATCGTTACGATATAGATTGGATCGATCAGCCAGGAAAGGTCGGTCATTTTATACCTCCTTTCCGGGCTTCTTCCCGCTGCGGTCGAACATCTGGAGGATCCGTTCGGTCACTACGTAGCCACCGGTGACATTTGCTGCACCGAGGACGACGGCGACAAAGCCGATCGCCTGTTCGAGGGGGGTGGTCGCGAGGCCGAGCGCCACCATGGCGCCGACCAGCACGATACCGTGGATGAAGTTCGAGCCGCTCATCAGCGGGGTGTGGAGGATCGCAGGGACCCGGCTGATGACGACGTAGCCGGTGAATGCGGCCAGCATGACGATATAGATCGCAGTCCAGAACGTAGTGATGTCGGTCATGATTTTCCTCCGGCGATGAGATCGCGGGTGGGCGCATGGCGCACCTCGCCGGCATGGACGAGGAGGCTCGCGACCAGAATCTCATCGGAAAAGTCCGTGACGATCTTCCCCTCATTGTCAACGAGGAGCGAAAGGAACGACTGGAGGTTCTTCGCGTACATCTGGCTCGTGTGGAACGGCACCCGGGCCGGGAGGTTCTGCGGCCCGATGATCAGGACGCCATGCTCCCGGATCGTCTTGCCGGACTGGGTCAGCTCGCAGTTGCCGCCCGATTCGGCTGCCATATCGATGATGACCGCGCCCGGCTTCATCATGGCGACCGTCTCCTTCGTGATCAGGACCGGGGCCTTCCGGCCGGGGATCGCTGCCGTCGTGATGACGATGTCGGCCTTTGCGACTGCGGCAGAGACCATCTGCTGTTCCTGCGCCTTCTCTTCAGGAGTGAGCTCGCGGGCATAGCCGCCCTGTCCCTCGGCATTGATCTCGAGTTCGAGGAACTTTGCCCCGAGGCTCCGGACCTGCTCACCGGCTGCTCGCCGGACATCGTAGGCCTCGACGATCGCGCCGAGACGTTTTGCCGTGGCAATCGCCATGAGGCCGGCGACACCGGCACCGAGGATGAGCACCGTTGCCGGGCGGATCGTGCCCGCCGCAGTCGTCAGCATCGGGAGAAACTTCGGGCAGTTGTCAGCGCCCATGACCGCAGCCACGTACCCGCCGGCGGTTGCCTGGGAACTGAGCGCATCCATGCTCTGGGCGCGGGTGATCCGCGGGACCAGTTCGAGGGCGAAAGCGGTGATCTTCCGGTCACGCATCCGGGCGATCGCTTCGAGATTGTTCGCCGGGGTCATGAACCCGATGACGATCGTGCCTTCGGCCAGCTGGTCGACATCGGCAACGGTCGGGGGCTGGACCCGGAGAACGATCCGGGCTCCGTTCAGCAGTTCGGACCGGCCGGAAACGATCTTCGCACCGGCTGCGATGAAGAGTTCGTCAGGGTAGTACGCGTTTGCGCCTGCATCGTGCTCGATCCGGACCTCGTAGCTGGCCTTCGTCATCTTCTGGACAACTTCCGGCACGGATGCGACGCGCTGTTCGCCCGGGGCCTGTTCTTTCGGGACGGCGATGACAACGGTCATGCGTCTGCCCCTTTATGTGCTCTTTCGCTGCGGAACAACTGTTTCACTCCATGAAATGGTCTGCACTTGTATCGTATGCATTGGCGTTATAGCTTCTTTATTTTACGCACACGCACGGCCACGCCGCGATGCGAGCGGAGCATCTCCCCTGCGGAGAGCGCAGCCCTGCCATTCGCGATTGCCCGTTTGCCCACAACAAGGACCTCGTCACCGTCCCGGATCGCGGGATCTGCCCCGGTAACGCCCGGGACGAGCACATCGCCTTCCGGAATAAAATCGTCGATGGTAACCCGATAACATTCCGGAAGTAGCGCCCAGCCGTCAAAGGTGGGTCGGATGAGGCCCGTGCCCGTATCAATGGAGAAGAGCTGGGTAGTGCCTTTGCTGTAGAAGAGTTCAAGGTTCCTGCCCCGGGAGACCATGCCCTTTGTGTCGATTTCCGCCCCGAACTGGTAGGAGAGCATGCCGTGCAGCCGATCGTCCTTGATCTTCCGCTCGCCGGCGAGGGCAGAATCGAGCGCGTTCAGCGCAGCCGAAGCCACCGGGTTCTCGGTGCAGGAATATTCGAGCGTGATGCCGCAGAGGTCCGCGGCCTGCCGGGCCACGGTGAGGGCGCCACCTTCGAGATGGGCGATGATCCGGCGGTACTGGTGGCGCTTAAAGTACCGTGCAAGGATACCCGAGATGACGGCACACTCCTCCGCATCCCAGTACCCGGTCACCGGTACATCGTAATGGGCGGCGGGATAGACGCACTCGAGCTCGCGGGGCACGAGGCCGAGCGGGGAAGTGACGATCAGCTCGTGGGCGCGGCCCCCGACAGCCTGCTGGAATCTCCGGTGACTCTGGGAGAGGGAATACGGCTTTCTTGCCGAACAGGGCAACAGGACGGCCACATCGCACCGGGGCGGGATATACCGGGTCAGGAGCCGGTCGGCAAACCGCTGCACCTCGACACGCTGCATCGACTCCCCGGAGTTTGCCCGCATGACCCCGCTACGGGCCACCGGCTGGGCCGCTTCCATGAACGCATAATGGCGGTCCAGATGACGCATGATGGCAACCTGGTTTGCATCCATGCGGCACCGCGACTCAATCAGTTCCCGGAGCTGAGCCTGCTGGATGAAGCGGGTGACGAGCGCGATCTCATGACGGAGTGCTTCACGGTTATGCTCATGCAGGTTCCCGGCTTTGCACCCGGGACAGGTGCAGATACCGGCCTCTATGGCATCGGCCGGGAAATCGCCTTCGGGCGTGCAGAACAGTCCCTGGGCGGACTTCAGGTCCACAGCCGTGTAATCGAAGAGTTCGAACCCGGAATAACAGAGGATCGCAACGGTTGACGGCAGTGCCGATGCGGGGGCATACCACGCGGTGTCGGCAGGAGTCTTCTCCTTGAGTGCGACAAGCCAGTCCACGTAGTTCCGGGGATTGGAGAATGCGGTCTGCCAGTTTGCGGCCATGACACAGTCTCCACTCTTTGCAGTAGTCTCCATCTGCGGATGGATGATCACCGGTCCACCGGGGATTATCGGAGGAAACTCCTGTACCAGCTTTGCGGGAGCTGACAGGGGGATATTAATGAACGGGACGTTGGCAAGAGCGGGGAAGAGGGATTCAGGATCAGCTGCCGCGGGAAGCTTCACGGTTGCTGTCCCGGTCTCAAGCACGCCCATGCGGGCCAGCCCGTCCCGTTTCCGGATATCAAACCGCGTCATCGGCAGTCTCCATCCCTGCGAGTTCCTGTTGTATAAGCCCGGCCCACGCGGGACTGCATGCGATCACAATTCTGCTCTGTGGGTGGCTGTCGGCAAGGACCCGTATACCCCGGCATCCCTGCCGGACCATCGCGTCGTCCCATTCCGGGAGTTCGCAGGGGCCGATGGGGAAGGTCTCACGGAGTTCTGCAGGATATGGCCCGAACGGGGGCTTGAAGAGGAGGATATCATCATATCCTTCCCGGGTCTTACCATCGATCACGACAAGGACATTCTTCCCCAGCCGGAGCCTTTCAAGCTGCTGCTGGTACCGCAGGACTTCCGTGCGCTGACAACTCTCATTGCCCCGGTAGAAGAACCGGCGTTTGGTGGCCCGGTCGTGCTCTGCCAGTGCAGGGGCGTGGTTCAGGAGCGCCCGGTACCCGGAGAGGAGCTGCGGGTGGCCCCGGCACCGCTCGTCCACCAGTTCCCAGAGCGTGCCGTCAACGATTGCCTGGCGGACCCGGGAGATCTCGGCAAGCGTGACGTACAGGTTATGGAGCGCGAGCAGGCGTTCCCGGTCGGGTGCACTCCGCAGTTCCTCGGCTGTGTGAGACCTGCAGACACTGCAGGCACAGGGAAGGTCGGCAAGGTCCTCGATCCGGTAACTGCCATGGGATGTGAGATACCGCCCGTCCTTGGCATAGAGTGCATAAGCGGCTGAGTCGAACAGGTCGCAACCCATCGCCGTGGCGAGCGCGAACATCGAGGGGTGTCCGGCTCCGAACAGGTGCACGCAGGCAGAGGGGGAGATCGTCCGTTTTGCAGCCATGACCACGCTGACAAGATCGCGGTACCGGTAGGACTCCATGAGGGGAACCACCGCACCAATAGGGCAGAAAGAAAAACCGAGTTCGGTAACTTTCTTTCCCGAGAGCTCGCGGAGGTCTTCAAAGATCCCTCCCTGCACGGGTCCTGCAATCGGAGCATCGCTGCCAAAGACCTCTTTTGCCTCGGCAAGGCGCTGGAGGGTTATTGCGAGTTCGCGTTCGGTGGTCTCGCGATCCGCTGAGGGAGAGGTGGGGATATCGAGTGGCACCCAGATGTCGCTCCCGATATCGCGCTGGAACGAGAGTGTCTCCGTGTTGGTGATGGAGACCTGACCGTAGACCGAGAGCTGGAATGAACCGGAGTCGGTCATGATCACCCCGTCAAAATCCAGCACCTTGTGGAGTCCTTCATCAAGAGCGCGTGCACGGAACTGCTTGCTCTGGGAGAAGATGTAGGCATTGGTGATCAGCGCCTCGACCCCCATCTCCTGCATCTCTTTGGGGGTAATGAGCTGGAGGTGGGGATTGATGACCGGCAGCAGTGCCGGTGTCTTTACCGTCTTTTTTCCAACGGAAAGTTTCCCGCACCGCCCGGCAATATCACTGTACATGCTCTCAAATGCAATGGCCATGGTGCTCCCTGATCGCCTTGTATATGCGCGCTCTTTTAAGTTAAACGGTTCCCCTCAAGACCTCTCGGTAAAGATCTGGCCCTCAAACGTGAGGATCTCTATCGCGGGATTGGTCCAGCACCGGTTGGGCAGGCCGGCCTTCATGCAGGTATGATCAAGGAATGTCGTGGCATCCCAGCCGTACTCGGTTGCCACCTGGGGGAGGAGAAGACCGCTCGTGCCCATGCCCATAACGATGAGCCCGTGTCTGCCAACCACGACATTTTTTGGGCGATCTGATGGTTCACCTTCAAGAGATACTGGCACGGTAAGGATCGTAACCTCAACCGTGATCTGTTCCAGCTCATCCTTCCTGACCGGGGGAAAACGCGGATCCTCAAGGGCTGCAGCCGTTGCTGCATGTTCGATCGCATCCCCGAGCGCCATCACGGGATAGGGAAGGCCGATGCACCCCCGGAGTTCGCCGGTTTTAGTGAGCGTGACAAAAACACCGCGCTTTTCATGAAAGACAGGCGTGAGGTTCAGCGCGGATCGCGGTTTTTTTGCAACAACATGTTCGATGGTGCCGCGTGCAGAGCGGATCGCCATCAGGCCCTCATCAGCAGTGAGCAGGTTCATGGCAGTTCCCCGGTTCTTTGTGACTGACTTGTGCATATCTTGTATCTCAATCTATCGAACTCCCGGCATGTATCCGGCAACGGACAAAAAGGTGGTTCTGGCGCTGTTCTTATCTTCTCCGCCCTCCCATATGTACAGGAGAGGGAGAGAGCGGCCGACGGTAACTTAAGTGTTGCTGAGGAAAGTCCCCCCACCCACCGGGCACGCAGCCGTACGCAAGTACGGGTGGCGAGAGTCACGGCAATGGCACAGAAACGACACGGCCTGCCATCAGTCATGAAGCGGTTGAGCCGGAAACGGCGAGAAGCACGGGTAACCGTGCGAGTAACCCGCTGAGCGTTTACGGGCAGGATACGGTGAAACGGCGAATCCCTGCGGGTGCAAGTCAGAACAGGACCATGGAGCGCTCGGTATCCGTCCGGGTATGACGCAGAGCTGAATGCCGCTAGAACAAAAGGAGGCTTACTCCTCCCACTCGCTTTTCATTGGAGAAATATTCGTTGAACCCCTGATCCAGTGATCACGTTTTGGTATTCCATTCCAGATACCTAGTCACGGATTCAGTACGGCATCTCATCTTCGGTAACCACTTCGTTTGTTTTAATTATTCAAATGAAAAATACTATATAACAATGAAATCGTCAGGAAAATCCCATAAATCTGAAAAAACAAGCATACCTGACGGGACCAGCACAGCCCCATTTTTAAAACAAATTTTGGACTCTCGCTCTATAGGATATCTTTTCCAGATAATTTCCCGCCATTCGCTGGAGATTTGTATCTTTCTCTTCTCACTGTTCTTTATTTTAACAATATCCAATCCGGCTCTGTTCATGAATGATGAATGGATTACCGTCAATCAGCTCAATCAACTTGATCAGGGTCACCAGATTGTTACCAATGAAGGAAAATATGGTGTTTTTAGTAATGGAACCCCAGGACCGTATTTCCAGTTAAGGAACAACAGACTTGGGTACTCACTTATGTTGCCGGTCCTGTCTCTTCCGGCACTTCGGGTGTTTGAGTTATTTGGGGATTCATTCCGCCTGTTGATGGTTTTTTTCTGGACTATACTTGGCATTTCACTCCTGTGGATGATCGGGACATATTATCCAAAATATTCCCGCTGGAATTCTGCTTCATGGACAACGCTGGGAATCGCGGGCTTTCTCGTGCTGCTTTCATTTAACATTCTCCTTTACACCAGCTGGCCCCTGGCGGCAGCTACTGCCCCAAAAGAAGTAGCAGCCGTCGTTTTTACCAATTCCATTATTTTTGGCATAACTGCGGTTATCATTTACCGGATCTGTCAATCCCTGTTCCGGGATACCCGGCTCTCGATTGTTTCGACATGTGTCTGCCTTTTTAGTTCCTCCTACTTGTTCTGGGCAACAAATGCAAAAGATCATATTCTTGTGGCCGCCCTCTTTGCGCTCATAATTCTCGCGTTTATCCGATACCTGCAAACTGATGATTTTATATCCTGTGCAGGAGGTTTCTGTGTAATCGGCTTACTTGCATGGGCGAGGCCTGAAGTTGCGTTTCCCGTGTTCCTGTTTGCAACAATTTTTATTACTGCATACCATCTCATCGCAGCGAAAAAACTGGAGAATTTACGGATCTTTTTTAAGAAAAGCTCCGCCATCCTCTTCACGATTATCGGGGCCATTCCGTTCTTTATTAACAATTATATCGTCTCAGGAAATCCATTGAAACCAACGTTCTATCTGTTTGCAATTAAAGAGCCAATTTTGGGATCTCCGGCTCCCTCTCCTCAACTATCGGGAGCACCTCTTGGCGGCATTAATCCTCTGGAAATCCTGAACAGTGCAACCAGTTCGTTTTTTCAGTATTACCACTTTGCTCCTGATAAGATGCTCAATGAATTCCTTCATATAATTTTTTTGCCGCAATCAGGTCATATTGGTTTATGGGTCATTTGTCCGTTATTTATCATCGCAATTATCTGCCTACCCCTCTACATCCTGCGAGATAATAATTCATCAGAACAAAATTCCCAGGAAAAATTAATTGTTTTACTGCTTGTCTGGTTCTCACTCTCCATTTTTTTTGCCTACAGCACCGAAATCGGTCTATCAGAACTGAACTCCGCGGATGGAAGTTCACCCGATCCCCGCTACTTCTCTCCTGTATATCTGCCAATTGACCTTATCGCATTGATCTCCCTGTTTGGTTGTGGGATATTATCGCGTTCCCGGCTGACACTTCGAAGATTTTTAAAAGCGGAGATTTTCCTGATTCCCTGTATCTTCATCGTGTTCCTGGTTTCTTCAACCATGACGGTAACATCCGGGTTGGGGCCACTACCATTCTCCCTATACTTCACGGTTCTTGTTGCTATCATGATCCCGGTTTTTTTAATTATCGCTATCTGGCAATGGAAACAACATCTGTCACGGGATTGTATCAATCACATTTTTTCCATAGTTGTTGCTATTCCTCTGGCATTCCAGATTATTACGATAATTGTCTCATCTCAAACCAAATTCAATGGGTATACATTCTGGATCCCACTGGTTGATTTTCTCTACACCTTTGTATCCTGGCTGAAATTCAGTTGAATGTACCTTAACCCATTCCTGTATTTTGGATAGTTTTCACGTGGGCCTCATTACAGCAAGCTATTAAATCAGAATTTCCAGAGTACGTGAACAGGAAGTGCATCGTGGAGCATCAATCTTTTTCTCAAAAAAACGTGTCAAGATATCTCATCCTCTTTCTGTGCATTGCCGCACTGGCAGTACCTGTATCAGCAGTGACTCTGACACCCGGTTCTTCAACCGCTGGTTCCGCTACAATCTCAAACGGGGACCCCGTTTATATCAATGGTATTGCAACCGGGCACCCGCAGAATGGTCTCCAGGTCTGGCTCGTCGGGTACAACACCGCTAAAGTGTCAACTGTCACGGTCAACGCGGATAACACCTACTCCTATGAACTAAAATCCGCCGATACGCAGAACCTCGCATCCGGCCAGTACATTGTCATTGTCCAGCACCCGATGATGAACGGGCAGTTCGATATCGTGTATTCTCCCGCTACGGGCAAAGTAATCAACAAGCAACTGGGAACCGGGACGTCCATATTCCAGCTGACGAGCGGGGGCAGTCTCCAGAGCACGGATGCCGCATCTGCACTCATGCGGGCGATCAACAGCCAGAACGTGGATGATACGTTTGCCATGGCATCGTTTTACATAAACCCGCCCCAGGCACTGATCAATCCCGTAGGGGATCACCGGGTTGGCGACAAGTTCACCATCTCCGGTTACACGAATCTTGCCGTTGGCGACAAACTCCAGGTTGATGTGTACTCATCCTCCTTTGTTCCCACATCAAAGAGCCAGAGCGGGGAGTATTCCGGGGCAAGCGGGGTTGTTGAGATGAAGCAGGGCAGCAATGGGTACAACCAGTGGTCGTTTGACATCGATGCCTCGGGTTTCAAACCTGACGAGTATATTGTCAAAGTGACCGGCATCCTACAGGATGTTACGGGATCGACTACGTTCAACATCCTTCAACAACTGCCCGCCACAACCCAGGTACCACAAACCGTGGCAACCCCCCTTACGGTCACCATGCCTGCCTCTGCAATAGCCACGACACCCGTGGAACGCACGCAGACCCCCACGACAACGCATGCGGCCCTGCCCCTCTGGATCAGTGCCTGTGGAGTGCTTGCAACAATTGCAATCCTGAAACTGAAAAAATAAAAAGGAGATCCTGATCTACCAGTTGAGGAACAGGGTCTTGGTCCGGGAATAATTGTCAAGGGCGTGGAGCCCGTTCTCCCGGCCAATGCCGCTCTCGTTCATGCCCCCGAAGGGAACTTCCGGCGGAACGGTAAGGTGGCGGTTGACCCATACAATACCGGCATTCACCTCATCGAATGCCCGTTTTGCCGTATGCAGGTTGTTTGTCCAGATCGATGCGCCAAGGCCGTACCGGGTACGGTTTGCCTCGCGGATGGCCGTATCAAGATCCGGGACGGGCATGACCGGCAGGACCGGCCCGAACACCTCCTCGTTCATGAGCCGGCCTTCCGGGGCAACATCGGCAATCAGGGTCGGGCGGTAGAATAATCCCCGGTCAAAGGGAGCATCGTTCAGCACAGATCCCCCAACAAGGATGGTTCCCTCCCCGGCATCCCTCGTCGCATCAACAATCTGCGTAATACGCTCCCTCTGGGCGGGACTGTTCAGGGGGCCCATCTCGATACCGGCATCAAGACCGTTGCCTACCTTCAGCGCTTCTATCCGGCGTTTCAGTTTCTCCGTGAATACCGCTGCAATGGTATCGTGGACAAACAAGCGTTTCACCGCAGTGCAGGTCTGCCCCGCATTATAGAACCTGCCCCGCAGCGCTCCTTCAACCGCCTTATCGATATCGGCATCACCCATCACGATCATCGGGTCCGAGCCCCCGAGTTCGAGCGTCAGGTCCTTGAGATGCGCCGTGGCCAGTTCCCGGATCCGTTGTCCCGTGGCGCAGTTCCCGGTGAACGAGATCTTGCGGATCAGCGGGTGTTTCACCAGTGCTTCACCCACGACTTCCCCCGACCCGGTCACGATATTGAGGACCCCGCCGGGCAGGCCGGATGTTTCAAGGATCTGCGCAAACCGGATATTGGTTAAGGGCGCCGTGGAGGCCGGTTTGAGGACCATCGTGTTGCCGGCAAGCAGTGCCGGTCCGATCTTCCATCCCATGATGAGCACCGGCATATTCCACGGGATGATTGCGCCGCAGATCCCCAGCGGCTCCCGGGCAACCAGCGCATCGCCCGAGGCACCGAGGCGGATCAGATCTCCCTGCTGGGACGCGGATATCCCGGCATAGAACTCAAGGATGTTGGCAAATCCCCTGACTTCATCGACGGATTCCCGCAGGGGTTTTCCCTGCTCCCTGGTCAGGAGCCGGGCAAGATCCTTGTGCTGCTCCCGTACCTTTCCTGCCGCATGGAAGAGGATGAGACCCCGGTCACGCATGGACTTCTTCTTCCATGCACCAGACGCGGCCTCCGCGGCTTCCACGGCCCGGGCAACATCATCGGAAGACCCGGAAGGGATACGATCAATCTCTTCTCCGGTGGCCGGGTTGGTTACACGGATCCATGTATCATCCATCGACGCAACATCGGTGCCCCCGATTCTCATCTGCATGTTCTCTCTCCAGTCATGAGATCATCCTGTCAACAAGGTACCCGTGAATTGAATCAGGATTCCCGGGTTACCGGTTATCATCATGTCCCGGTTTACTATTCATCTGACGATAATAAATCTCTATCATCACGATAAAAAAAATCGCTCGTTTCCCCGGTTCAGATACACACGTAATCTCCTGAAAAATGGATGAATCTTATTGCAGGGAACGGCTGCACCCGCACTGGATTGCGGCCTTTGCCACCGCTGCTGCAACTGCCTTCGTGACGCTCTTGTCGAGAATATTGGGGAGGATCCGTTCGCGGCGGGGTTTGGGAACGCACCCGGCGATCGCGTGGGCTGCCGCAATCTTCATCTCATCGGTGATCCTTGTTGCCCGGGCATCGAGCGCTCCCCGGAATATGCCCGGGAATACCAGCACGTTGTTGATCTGGTTGGGAAAATCGCTGCGCCCTGTCCCGACCACTGCGGCACCGGCATGTTTCGCCAGGTCCGGCATAATCTCCGGCACCGGGTTGGCCATGGCAAAGACAATGGCATCCCGGTTCATCGAGCGAATCATCTCTTCAGTTACAATGCCGGGTGCGGAGACACCGATAAACACATCCGCACCCTGCAGGGCATCCGCAAGAGTTCCGGACAAGGCTGCCTTATTCGTCTCTTCAGCAATGATGAACTTGTACTTGTTTTTGTACAAGCCCTCCCTGCCCCGGAAGATCGTCCCCTGCGTGTCGCACACAATGATATCGTTGACCTTGGTGCAGACGTCCGGGCTGTAACCGATGCATTTCAGCATCCGGGTGATTGCATAACCGGCTGCACCCGCACCGCTTATCACGATATTGAGATCGCTGTACTTTCTTTTTGTTACTTTGCAGGCATTCATGAGTGCGGCCAGCACGACAACGGCAGTGCCGTGCTGGTCATCGTGCATTACGGGAATCCCGAGATCCTGCAGGGCATCCTCCACCTCAAAACATTTCGGTGCCGCGATATCCTCAAGATTGATTCCCCCGAAGACCGGTGCGATGTTGCGCACCTTGTCAACGAAATTCGTCTCATAACTTTCAAAACAGATGGGGAAGGCATCGACACCGGCAAACTCCTTGAAGAGGATCGCCTTTCCCTCCATCACCGGTATCGCCGCATACCCCCCGATGTTGCCAAGGCCGAGTACGGCCGAGCCATCGGTAACGATGGCAATCGTGTTGGCTTTCAGCGTGTACTCATAGGCAAGGTCTTTGTTCCTGATAATCTCCCGGCTGACTTCAGAAACCCCCGGGGTATAGGCAATCGAGAGATCGTGTTTTGTCTTTAAGGGAACCTTGGACCGGATGCCCAGCTTTCCGTGATGCTTTGCATGCATGGCAAGCGATTCGCTGTAAATTGTTTCTTTATCTGGAACGCCCGGCATCCGCATCTCCTTATTACGAGTGAGGGATGGGTCAGGTAATGAAGGTAGTGGTCGGGTGCGGGCCATTTCGGTCCCATTCCTGTCAGCGGAATCCTCAACCCCGGGTCTCGGTACATTATACCGGGAGGAGCGCAAGAGAACAGAAAGAAGAGTTTTTTAATACATGAATGAACAAATGTATACATCAAGGTATAAAGTAGTCATTATTGGCGGCTGTCACCGGCCGCTCTCACGGTTACCCCTGAATCATTACGGATGTGGATGAAATGAAGTCAAAAGATATTGCTATTGTCGGAATCCTGCTTGCAATCGGTGCCATTCTCCGGTACTTCCTTGCAATGCTCCATACGCCCTTAACGCCGAACATGATCATCGCGTTCTACTGTCTTGCGATCATCCTGATACGGCCAAAACTGCTCGAAGCGCTCGGTATCGGCCTGGTTGCCGGTGTCCTCTCGATGCTGATCTCCAGCTCGATGTTCCCGCCCGCAAATATCATCAGCGAACCGATCGGCGCCCTGGTCTGTTTCGTACTCTACGCAGCCCTCCGCGACCGGACAAAATTTGCCCCGAGTGCAACCACCTTTGTCGCCACGCTCGCAAGCGGGTTCTCCTTTGCCGCGATCGCCATCATCGCCATCGGTGCAACCTACCTGGCCAAGTACAATGGCGACCTGATGGCCTTTATCGTGGTCTTCATACCGATCGTTGTCATAACGGCAGTCTTTAATGCAATCGTAGTCCAGTTCCTCTACATCCCTTCCAGCAGGGTGCTTCTTAGAGGACAGGAATGATCGAGCTCAACAACGTCAGTTATTCATACCCCCGCACGGTGCAGCCGGCCCTGCACCATGTAACTCTTTCTCTTAAGAAAGGCCGGTGTGTCATGGTTACCGGCCCCTCTGGCGCCGGAAAGACCTCGCTCTGCCTTGCCGCATCGGGAATTCTGCACCACGAGTACGGCGGGAAGAAAGAAGGGACCGTCATTATCGACAACCGGAACGTGGCAGAGTACAAATCCCTCTCGGATCTTGCGCAGAACGTGGGGATTGTCTTTGACGATGCCGAAGCCCAGATGATCTTCACCACCGTTGAAGAAGAGCTCTTGTCCGCGCTGGAACACCGCGGGCTCACAGCAGACGTGATTGAAGAGCGTCTCGATGCGATCATCAGGACAACGTACCTTGAGAATCTCCGCGACCGCTCGCCGCACCACCTCTCCGGTGGCCAGAAGCAGCGGGTCGCCTTAGCCGCCACCCTGGCACTGGGAAACGAGTTCCTCATTCTTGATGAGCCGACATCCGAGCTGGACGAGCATGCAACCGAACGGATTGCGGAGATCCTGACCGATCTCAAGAACCAGGGAAAGACCATCCTTTTAGTGGAGCACAAGTACCGGAATTTCAAGAATATGGTGGACACCCTGGTCATCCTTGAGAATGGCGCCATCACTGCGTCGGGCAGCCCCGATGAGGTTCTCGCGGATCAACGGATCCGGGGCATGATCTTTCCGGACTTCTCAACGATCCATAAGACCGGGCAAAAAGTTTCGGGCGGTGAGCCAATCATCGCGGTACAAAACCTCACCCATTCCTATGGCGAGGTCACCGCACTCGCGGGCATCGATCTCACGATCCACAAAGGCGAATTTGTGGCGATCGTTGGTGAGAATGGTTCGGGAAAGACCACGCTGGTCAAACATTTCAACCGGCTCCTCTCCCCGACAACCGGCGATGTGGTCATCAACGGGAAGAATACTAAAGAGTGCAGCATTGCAGAACTCGCCCGGAATGTCGGCCTTGTCTTCCAGAACCCGGACCACATGTTCTTTGCCGACACCGTACGGGAAGAGATCGCGTACGGGGTGAACAACCTCGGTATCGGGAACAGCGATGCCGTCATCGATGCAGCGCTCCGCGATGCCGGTCTTTTTGGGACCGCGGACCTGTACCCCCGGTGGCTCTCCCGCGGGGAGCGCCAGCGCCTTGCCATTGCCTGCGTGGTTGCCATGCAGCCAGGCATCATTGTGCTGGACGAACCGACCACCGGCCTTGACGGGAACGAGGCGCTCCTTGTCATTCGGATGCTTAAAAATCTCCAGGAGAAGGGGCACACGATCATCATCATCACCCACAACCATGAGATCGCAGAGCACTGCGCCGACCGCATCATCCTGATGGAGAACGGGCACATTATGTCTGACACGGGAGGTGCGTGACCATGGCAGAGATCCTCCAGTACGTCCACAAGGACGCATTCCTGCACCGGCTCAACCCGTACACGAAGATCCTGTTCATCATCCTTGTCACCATCATGGCCATCATTGCGACGGACATCACCTTCCTCATCCTCATGGTGGCAGCCCTCCTGGCGTTCGCGGCGTACGGCGAGATGCTCAGGGAATCCCTCAACCAGCTCAAGCTGATTCTCGTCATGAGCGTCCTCTTCATCCTCATTACGGTAATCACGATGCCCAACGGGGAGACGCTCCTGTACCTGATCCCGCAGGGGATTCCGTTCATTGGCGGACTTATCCCGATCACGACCGGGGGGCTCCAGATCGGCGTGGTCCTCACGCTCCGGTTCATGATCCTGATCTTTGCCTTCCAGCTCTTCCTGGTCTCAACGCAGCCACGGGATATTGTCCATGCCATGGAGAAGGTTCATATCCCGATCGATTACATCCTGATGTTCATCATCGCGCTCCGCTTCATCCCCACCCTCCAGATCGAGGGCCAGCGGATTCACGAGGCGCAGCTGGCGCGGGGCTTCAACCCGGGGACCGGGTTCATAGGAAAGATCCGGAGCGTCTCCCCCATTGTCATTCCATTGGTATCCAATGCCCTGCTCCGCTCCAATGTGCTCGGGCTCACGATCGATATGCGGGGATACCGGACCGGAAAAAGGACGCATGTCCGCGAGCGCGTCTTTGAGAAGCGGGATTATGCGGTGATGACCGTGATGGTCGTTGCCGGGTGCGGGTTCGTTGCGCTCGTTCTGGCCCGGATGGTTTGAGAGGATACGGGAATTTTTTCCCGGAATTTTTTTTAAATTTTTTTCTGTACAAATAAAAAAAAATTACCGGTCACATTTTTTGGAAAGTTCCGGTCGCTGAATTTTTTTTGAAATTTTTTTAATAAGAAAAAAAATTCGGAACGTTCCGGTTACAAAAAAAATTTACAGATTTTTTACCGGTTACAAAAATTTTTTAAAAATTCCGGGACGCTGAAATTTTATACAAATGTTGTCTGAATGTTTCCATGATACCGTCAGGGAGGTATCGTAAAACCCCCTCATTCGAAGAATCCTTCGGATTCTTCTCTTGCTCCAGGTCTGCGGACCTGTCGCACGTCGTAGCACACTTCCACCAAGGGGATGCCCCAATCCGGGCATTTTACGGGCTCCGATCACCCTCTTTTTCCGGCCCGGATGCCCAAAGTGGGGGAAAAACCTGCTGAATTCACTCATTTTTTGCCGGTTTTACGTCGGAGAAATGACCCGTCTATTTAGCCGTGTCCGGTTGGCAGATCGGGTGCCCGGATGAGGTTTTGGACGTTTGGAGGGGGGATCTGATGGCCGGAGGGGCACTATGACCGTTTAAACGCGGGTGATGGTTTTACGACGAAGAATCCTCATTTTTGAGGGTAAAATGTGATGAATAATGGTGGGGTGGCATGTATCCCGGGTTCTGCCACAAAAATTTCAGTAAAAGATCGATTGATCCGGAATAATTTTTTCATTGCGATTGGAATCGTGGTTAAATTTTTTATCCGGATCGGATGAAAAAAATTTTAGCGGGTTTTGTTGATCCGGAAATTATTGCGATGCCTTACGCGCAAAACGCCTCACGGGTTTTGCGCTACGCACTTACCGTTTTTCCATATGGGTTCAGAACCTTGCCCAGCGAGGACCCGACGAGGCGTCCGAGCGACCCCCGCAGGGGGTGGGCGGACTCGTACTAATTGAGAGCGTATGAAAACTGCTGGGCGATTGAGATATTGCGTGACTCAATATTCACATACGCCCCGAAATCTCTTCCATTCGCGATCTGTCCTTAATTTTTGGGACGCAATCGTTCGTATCACTATGTCGGACAGGGTCATGATTTATATGGCATAATTCGCTGAGAAAATGGGGTCGATGGATTACAAAAAAAATTCATTCTTTTTTTGCAGCCATTATTGGATGATATTGTTGGATGATTAGGATCACTCCAAAAATTGATGCGATTGTTAGGATGGTACTTGCACCAAACATGACCGTATTAGTGAATAAAGTCGACAATGAATTGTAACTTATAAAGTAGGAAAAAATACAAGTAAACAGACTAAATGAGGATACAATACTTATCCCGAACATAGATTTCGAAATGGTCTCGTTTAATGTGGGATTTATCCCCATAGCTGCAAATGCTACTGCAATAATCGCTGCATTTATAGTGATATATGCATTGAGAAGATTGTGCATCCCATCAATTGGAATATTTCCAACTATAAGTGACACTACTAGGAATGCGATTACAGCCAAACAATAGAGTAATATTGGTAAAGAAAAATTTTTCATTACTGGATATTATGGATGAAAATATTAATAGTTTCTACTTATCGTGACGATACATATGATAGACAAAATCTTATAATAAAAACCTGAACTCAAAAACGTCGAACGCCCCGGCCGGGATTCGAACCCGGGTCAAAAGCTCCGGAGGCTTCTAGGATATCCACTACCCTACCGAGGCATATGGCCTGCTATGTCCACTGCCCCACCCATATTTTGGGTCAAATTCCATCTCCGGATAGATCGGAATTCAGGCAGTGGTCATTACCATATGTAAGAGGTGAGTGGACTAGAAAAACGTTTGGTGTCGTCGAAGAATAGGTGCGCGGTTTTGTCAAAAAATCGAAAAAACGCGCACAATGTCGAAAGAAACAATAACTGCCTTGGCAGTGGACATCATGTCCACTGCTTAATTTCAGCAATTGACACGATGAAGTCACAAATAAAAATAAAGCTATATTCTAATTAGGATAGTCTAAAAATGGCTATCGAGAGGATATTTATTTTAAGCCGGAAAAAATGAGATTGACACCTTTATATTGTATTTGAGATAATATGGGTTTATGGCAAAAAAGGAACTTAAAACCGTGCATGGTTTAGTTTACAGTAAAATGGACGGGGATGGAAGGCATACGAATACGACTCACGTCCGTAGAATTCAAGAAGAGGCCGGTGTAGGGTCGACTTTATCAAAATCAAAAAAGCTGAAGAAATAATTGTCACAATTCTGATAATATTTATGATTTTTATTAGATACTAATCCCCCGTCTAATTGTTCTGGTTTTAATATGAAAAAAAAATCTTCGAATGAAAAAATCCCTTTAATGAACTTTGAAGACTATTTACAAAAATGCCGTGGATCGTCCGATATTCCCTTACCAGATCCAGAACCATCCAATCTTGATAGGTTGACAAAAAAATTTTCAACGTATTCTCAAATCGAATTAATCAGTATATTAAGCGGTCTCCAACTCTATCCTGAAAATCATTCTCAGATACTGCGATTGGGTTACGCCACGAAAGTCGCCTGCCAAAGTATCACAAGGGGAAAACAGAAAATTGAACGGCGAGAATTAAAAAAACTCCTCAACAATTGTCTTCCAGTTTACGGGGATATCGGGGTTCGTGAAGATCCACCCGAATGCCATTTCACTCAAAATTTTGTTTATCATGGGGGAAACTACATCGTTTTCTCTGCCTACTGCGAAGGCGAAGATGAGATACTTCGTGATTTTTTAGCTACAATCCAATTGAACAGAGAATCACTTCCACAACGGTTTGTGATTCGTGTCGAGACCATGACGTTCGCATTATTGTCCCTGAGTAATGCGGTCGCCAGCCGGTTGAATTACTGCAGGAATATCATAAGTCCTGACAATTGGAGAGAGAATATTTCATTACCTGAAATATCAGAGATGGAACGGTTTCGAGATGCAACCATATTCTCGGATGACGAAATTCGCTCTTTATTGAATCCTTCGGGACTTGATGGCACATCACTGATGCCTTTTATTTGCAACGCGGGAGAGAGCAGTCTTTCCGAGGAAGAGATAGATAAAAACCCATTGCACGAGAGACCGCTGGTAAAAATTGATGGCAGCACCATTGTTGCATATCCAAGTATGATGATGAGTGCTATACGGCATAATATCTTAATCTCTGCAGAAAAATTTGGAATTCGTGGTTTATTACTTGAAAAATATTCTGACCACCACTGGACTCGGGTATGTTCTAATCTGAAATTCATGTTATATAGGCAAATCAAATACCAACTTCCAAAAATCCAAGAGAATCTGCCAGTCAGGGATGGAATATTCCGGTTTGATTCAGACAAAGTTGCGTATGTTCAGCTGATTACAGACAATGGATCCGAATATAATGAGCATGAAATTAACGGCGTATGGGATACATCGCCAATTTCCGACCAGATAAATGATCGAACGGAAAGAATTGTAAGAAAATTAGAGAGAGACAAATCTGAAAAAATTTTTGTTATAATCGTTATTGGGAGGATTGGACGGTCTTTCAAATTTGGATTGCGTATGCCATGTAAAAACGTCATTATCATTCCATTTGAAGAACTGGAAATAATCGCCAAACTTAGGGACTTGGATAATCTCTCTTTATGGAAATATTCGATTGCAGAAAATAAATTTAGAGAGACAACAGAATCGTTCTCATGGGGATTTTTGGATAAATATGCATTGTATCGTCAAAATGACAACTCTTTGGCGATTATCGATGAAAATGTGCCTTCTTTTTTAAACGTAACTCCTGGCACCGGGCGTTCTTTGCGGATGAAATCCGTAAGTATCAATGATATCCATCTTGCATTGATAGATGATCCCCCTCGATATATCTCTGTAATGAGACGGTTTGAGGATGAAAATATTCCGATATACCTCCCGGAAGATGTTTCCGGAATGAATTTCGATCAACTTGTGGAAGGATATTATCAACCCGTCTGGATCGGACCGAAAACAGACACAATAAAAATCAAATCGCTCTCCGGGATACTCGATACATATCTTGGAATAACTGAGATGTTATCATATTGGCTCTGGCAGTTAACACCGGAGTTGAAAAACCATTTGGAAATTTTAGGAGCAAATCCAATAAAAGTGAGTTATATCTTGGATTGTGAGTATTGTTGGAAAAATATCTCTTTAGAAAACACTGCGGAAGGAAATCAAGAAATTAATTTTACCGTCACCTTCGAAGGAAATGAAATTCTCTTCCATCTGCCTCCGTCAATTATCTCATTCTTCTCCAGGATCGACAACGAAGGTGAGCGGCTAATTATCAGGGAACTATTGAAATCTTTTGGAAGTTTCCTTGTGTCAAGAGGAAAACAAGATACTATTAGTGATGATCGATGTTGTGAAATTATTGAAAAGATTGCGCCGTTAGGATTAAAGAAAAAATTTCTCTTGCTTAACACTACCTTACAGACTTCATTAAATCCAAAAAACCTTCCGCGGGTTCGTCTGTTGCAGCAACATGATATCAATCAACAAATGGAAAATCTTAATGAAATCATTACAAAAATTTCACAATTAATACACGAAACAACCGATCCCAAATCCAAGAACATTACCGTCTGTAATTCCTTAGTGAAATTCTATTATCAGAGATTATTATCCGCGATTGCTCCATTTTCTGCACATAACCTATTGTCCACATTAATTGGGTATCATGAAGCGGTGTGCTATTCCCGAGCAAATAAACGGCTCACTATTCCAACGGCGATTGCCTGTTTTTACGGAATAGAGGAAATGATCAAGAAAGAAACCGAAGAAATGCCGCATCTGGATGGAACCGCAGTGGCCCTCAGAACATTAATCGAAATAATTGCTGCGAATCCTCCAGATGGCAAGAAAGAAATAAGTTTGGATGATTTTGACAGATTATTGGCAATTACAAATCGTTTGATTCATTTTGGGATGGTAAGCGATCATATAAAGTACGGAATAGTTGATTTTTCAGTTAATCTACTTCAATCTGGGAAAATCAAGATCGACTCTTCTAACGAAATTTGGGGAAAATTCTACGAATCAAAAACATCAGAATTTGTTTTCCAGAGTACTGAACACCATGCAGATTTTTATCGAGACTTTCAAAGCAAGACCGAACCCCCTGAAGATATATCCACCCAAGAGATTGCTTTCAAGTCAGAATTCGGATTATCGATAACTGAAATCATCTCGTTTATCAATGCATTGGTCGAATTGGGGCTGCAATCACCAGAATCCGTGGCAGTTCTTTCGTTATCTGAATTTAAGGAAGTAGTAAAACACATATTATCATGGGAAGATGAGCAAATCGATTGTGCAATACGGGTTTTCTCTCTTACCCCAAGAGAGATATGGGAAATCCCCCCAGACGGTTTTTCTGAAAGGGATATCTGGCCTTGGCGATATAACCGATCGTTGTCATTTTTACGAAGACCTCTTGTAATCAGCCGAGGACCTGCTGTGAAAATCTATTGGGGGCCGCGTCATGCTGAAGAAGCGGGAAGAGAACTATATAGTCTAGTCCACTCAGGGTGTTATAACACGGAAAAAAGTTCAAAAGAAATGAAGGAGTACGTCGGAAACATAATTAATGAAAATGGACACGGTTTCACAAAAGCGGTGAAAAAATGGTTTGAAACTAATACGAACTGGATAGTTGATTCTGAGATCCAAATCAAAACAGGCAAGGAATTTAATTCTGACACAGACTTGGGCGATATTGATGTCCTATTAATTGATAAACAAAAGAGGCGTCTTTTTTCAATTGAATGTAAGAATATAAATTTTGGAAGAACCCCTCATGAAATTAATCAGGAGATTGAACGATTTATTGATGATAAAAAATCCTATGTTCAAAAACACAAGAACAGAGAAATGTGGTTACGAGATAATATTGCATTGATTAGCCGGAAGTATTCTCTTGATTATCAGAGCATGGAAATTGCTTCTTGCATAATCACTTCTATGGAAATCCCGACACCGTATCTCAAAGAGGTTTCGATGAAGTTCATTTCATATTTCAAACTTAGAAATCAGGGATTATCAGTACTAAATTGAAACATCGGATCAATCGTGTTATCTCAGCTAGAAAGCATAGGAAAATTGGGTACTCTAAACAAATTGTTATCAACTATTAAAAGTGATGCCAAAATATAATTTCAGAAGAGATATTACAATAATAAAGAGCATAATCCCGCAAATTGCAAAATACGTTAATAGGATTTCTTTTGCTTCACGGTCTGATACAGCTGGATATATCGCTTCTAATAGACCCAAACCAAAAATGATTGCACAAAAAACGAGGAATATTATCCCTGAAAAAAGCAACCAGGTAAATGATTGTGTAATTCCTATGTAAATAAAAAATGTCCCAACGATAAAAAGTGCAAAATCCCATCGTGTAGGGATATTTGGAAAATTCATAATGATTAACAGATTTTGTTTATCTTAACCATTTTTATTCAATCTGCTCGATCATTTTGGCTTATGGAAATTATTTAACATCTCAATCAAGTATTTAAATTTATTGTAGAAAAAGTCGCAGGCATTGGACATTACTAACCGATGCCCTACCGAGGCACGTTCATACCCAGCACGTACTCGTGCAAAGTACCACATAACTAACACCGTGAAGCCTAATAAAGATCTCGCAAAAAAAAAGAAAATTCTGCCTAGAGTTTCTTCAGGTGGTACTGGTGCCAGATCTTGCAGGCGCCTTCATGGCTCACCATGCACGGCCCGACCGGGGTCCGGGGCGTGCAGACCTTCCCGAAGAGCTTGCATTCTGATGGGTTCGCGAGCCCCCGCAGGATCTTATCGCAGCTGCAGGCCGAGTGCTTGGAGATGTGCTTGAACACGATTCCAAACTTCTTCTGCGCATCGTACTGCTCGAACTCTTTCTTCAGCCGGAGACCGGAGCCGGGGATGACGGGAAATCCACGCCACTCCACATCGGACGGCTCGAAGACCTCGTACATTAATTTCTTGGCCTTGAGATTTCCTTCGCGGGTCACGACCCGGGGGTAGGCATTGTCCACCCGGTGCGTTCCTTCCTTCACCTGCTTCACCAGCATCAGGAGGCCGAGCAGGATATCCTCCGCTTCGAACCCGGCAACAACCTGCGGGACCGGGAACTGCTCGTATTCATCATAGCCCATGATCGCACAGACATGGCCGGGCAGCATGAAGCCGTGGAGCTTTGCTTCACCTTGGGAGAGCAGCCATTTCATCGCGGGCGGGACCACGCGGTGGCAGGAGAGGATCGAGAAATTTTTCGGCGGTTTTGAGAGGAGCGTTGCGGCAACGGTCGGGGCAGTGGTCTCGAACCCCACGGAAATAAAAACAACTTCCTTGTCGGTCTTCTCTGCAATCTCAACCGCCTTGTGGACACCCTGTACCACGCGGATATCGCCGCCGCAGGACTCCATCGATCCTTTCGAGCCGGGCACCCGGAGCAGGTCGCCGTAGGTTGCGATGATACAGTCCTTCTCAACAAGGTCGAGCGCCGCATCGATCTCACCCTGCGGCGTGATACAGACCGGACAGCCGGGCCCCATCACGATCTTCAGCTGCTCCGGCAGCAGGCTGCGCAGGCCGGTCCGGGCAATCGCTGCCTCGTGCGTACCGCAGATGTGCATGAAGGTCATGTCGCGGTCCACCTGTTCATGCAACATGTCCGCGATCTCTTGTGCCGTCGCCATAAAAATCTCAAAAGTATTTACTGTTACATCACATAAGAGTACGCGTATGGATCTCGCAGCGTACGGATTTGATGTGAACTATGTCTTTGCAGCGTTGACGATACTGCTCGGTATCATTCTCGCGTTCGTTGTGCGAACAATCGTCCGCTGGCTGGAGTCAAAGGCCGGAAAGACCGATACCAAATGGGATGACATCATCATCGCAGCGTTCGGCCTGCCGGTCCAGATCACGATCATTGTCGTCTCCGTGTATGTTGCCCTCACCTGGTTCAACATCATTCCGGAGAATGCACAATGGATCCTCAACCCTGCCTATGTGACCGCATTCTACATCGTCATCAGCGCCTGGATCATCTCGTCGTTCCTGCACGACATCATCGCCACGTACGGCCGGGTGCTGGCCGGCAAATCCGATACCGACATGGATGACCGGCTCATCGACCTTTTGGAACTGGTGGTCAAGTACGTGGTCTGGTTCGCAGCCATCATGGCAATCCTCAGTGTCTTCAACATCGATATCACCCCGTTCCTGGCCGGTGCGGGTATCGCGGGTATCGCCGTTGCGCTGGCAGCACAGGATTTCATCTCCAACTTCTTTGGCGGTGCAATCATCACCGTGGACAAGCCGTTCAAGGTGGGCGACCGGATCAAGGTGGATAACTACTACGGGAACGTGCTCTCGGTCGGCACCCGGAGCACGCGGATCCAGACGCTGGATTACCAGGTCGTGACGATCCCGAACAACAAGCTGACCACGAACGTGATCACCAACTATTCAGAACCCGACGAGAAACTGCGGCTCACGATCCCGGTCTCCGTGGCGTACGGCACCGACCCCAAGCGGGTCAAGACAATCCTCCTTGAGATTGCACGGGAATCGATCAAGAAGACGCCCTACCTGCTGGAGGACCCGGCCCCCTCCGTCTACTTCACCGAGTATGCCGACTCCAGCCTGGATTTTATTCTCCGGGTCTGGATGCGGAAGTACAATACGCCCGATGAGGCAATGGATGATATCAATGTCCGTATCTTCGAGCGGTTTGCAGCGGAAGGTATCGAGATCCCCTTCCCGCAGATGGAAGTGCGGATGAAGAAATAATCCGACAAATCTTTTTTCCCGGCACGCTGTCGGGTTTTGCGTATGTTTAAGTTCCTGAGCCACGACCATTCCTCATGTATGGGATCTCCTCGTTCTGCCTGAGCACGGAGCCATTACCGGATGCGCTCGCAACGCTTGCGGACCTGACCGACCGGATCGAGATCATGGATGAGGGGCTCCACCATCTCGATTCCGCGGAGCTCCTCCAGTCGTTTGACTGCCGCTTCTCGCTCCATGCGCCGAGCCGTGGCACCAATCTCGCCAGCCTGCTGGAGCCGATCCGCGAGGCGAGCGTGAGGGTGATGGCGCAGTGCATGGCAATTGCGGGGGAAGTCGGGGGAAGCGTTGTCGTCCACCCGGGCTACTTTGCCTGGCCGGTGGAGCGGAAGAAGTCGGAGGAGCAGCTGGGCCGGTCTCTCGCGGAACTCTCCCTCATCTCCAACGATCTGGAGGTGCCGTTCTTTGTGGAGAACATGGGCGACTGGGAATATTTCCTCTTCAAGACCCCGGAAGAGTTCCCGCTGATCAAAAGCGCCCGCTTCGCGCTCGATGTCGGGCATGCGCACCAGATGAAATGTCTTGACGCATTCCTCCCCCACCCGGCCTCGCACTACCACCTGCACGACAATGCGGGCGATGCGGATGCGCATCTCGCGGTGGGTGCGGGCACGATCGATTTCTCCCGGGTGATGAAGGTGGTGCGGGCGTCCGGGATCGTGCCGATCATTGAGGTGACAACGCTCGATGCGGCGAAGGCGAGTATCGGACGGCTGGACGCGATCCGGTGAGACCGGCCCGCCACAATGGAACGGGCGTCCGGCGGAGTATGGCGAGAAAATCCGGCACGCGTCTCCGCAATGTTTTATAGGGATTACTCACAACGTAGTTAGGCAACCCGCAATGGAATAATTCCGTCGGGTGATCGCGTGCCTATGTGACACAGCCCGGCAGTGTGCCTCCTTGGTAAGGAGGAAGTCGCGAGTTCAAATCTCGCCATAGGCTCTTTTCCTGTAATTTTTCTTTTTGAGAGAAATTTCTTTGTCAGGTTTTTAAAAAACCGCAATTGTATTCTTTCCAGGGATTCCATACCAGAATAGTTCATGGCCCGGTTGCATTATATTGACAATCTGCGGTGGATCTGCATCCTGATGCTCTTCCCCTTCCACGCCGCACTCGTATTTTGCCCGCAATGGTACGGCTTTTATGTCTCTTCCGATTACTCGTCCACCGCTGCACGGGGTCTCGTTATTGCGGTGGAGCCATGGCTCATGCCGCTGCTCTTCTGCATTGCAGGACTGAGTATGAAATTTGCGTTATCTGAGCGTACGCCTCTTGTGTACCTGAACGAGCGTGTCAGAAAACTCCTTATCCCGTTCCTTGCAGGGCTGGTCCTCATCTGCCCCGTTATCGCATACTATGCCCTGAAATTCCACACGGGCTATACCGGGAGCTTTGCCGGTGCGTTTGTACATTTCTTTGGCACAATTGACACCATGCAGGCCAGGAACGGGATTTTGGGAGATTTCAGCGTTGACCACCTCTGGTTTATCATCTTTCTCTTTATCATCTCCATCGTAGCACTCGGCCTGATCCTTCTCGGACGGCGACAGGCAAGCCTTCACCTCAATTTCAACAACGTAAGCCTTCCGGTCCTTGTTCTTCTGTTTATTCCGGTCTGGCTTCTGAACTTTGCCGGTTTCACGATGACCGGATACTCTCTTGTATCGTATTTCGCCATGTTCCTCATCGGGTACTACCTGCTCGCGATGGATTCCGCTCAGGCCCGGCTGGAAAAGCATTGGGCAGGTCTCCTGGCTGCATGGATCATCCTGACAATCGGCGTGATGTGGACGTATGGAATACTTCTTGCGCATGACGAAGTATTCTCCGGGTCTTCCGCTCTCTACGTCCTGACCGGATGGACCGGTGTCCTTGCTCTCATGGGGGCAGGCAGGCACCTGTTTGACGTCAGGAATAACTTCGCAACCTACATGGGTGCGGCATCGTATCCGGTGTATATTCTCCACCAGGCAGTACTGGTGGCAATTGCCTATTACGTGGTGATGCTCGCAATCCCCCCGGTACTGCAGTTTCTGGCCATTGTGATCGCGAGTCTCCTGCTGACATTTGCCGGTTACGAGATCCTCCGGAGAATCCCTGGTGTGCGGGTGCTGTTCGGGATTGCCGGCCCCGATAAGAAACCTGCGTGAATTGTTCGTTTTTTCCTCCGGGTATTGAAGATAATAATGGAACTTAAAAAAATAGCAGCGGTAATTCTGTTGCGAACTACAATGTTACTTTTCAGGGTCAACCTGCGGTAAAAAATTCCCCGACCATTCATCTGCGCCAGCCCGGCATTGCTCCCGCTCGCACAAAAATAATCCGGAAAATCGTAGAAAAAAATTATTCGCTCTTCACGTCATCAACAAACTTCGCAATCTTTGCGATCACCGCATCGTGGTGATCGAGACTGACAAAGACGCGGTCATCGGAGATCCGAACAGTGTTCAGGAGCGCTGCATCGTGCAGCGAATCGAACCGGGTGATATTCTGCTCCGAAAGAAAATCGCGGATCTTCCTGGACTTGGTCTTCTCATATCCTGACAACAGTTTCGGTCTTCCGCGAGGCATAGGAAAAAATGGGCGTTAATTCATATATATTATTTTTTGACCATGGGATGCATTTCGGGCAGTACGAGCGCCAATGGCTGGAGAAATGCGGTGATTTCCCATTTTAATCATGAGGAAAAATAAATTGCCCGGTTTACCGGAGGATCACTATTAAATCGCCGGTGGATGTGACCGCGTACCGCTTCATCAGGAGGTCGTTTGGCAGATTACATTCGCTCCCGAATACCTCCCGGATTTTTTCCCGCACACGATCGCAGTATCCGCTTCTGGCCGTTCCCTGACGCGCCGGCTCATGACTCGCTCTCATACACATTTCGGTTTTCCGGTGCAGCATAAGAGGGCATGGCGCGGACGGAGCGAAAGTGAGGATTGGGGATCAGTTTAAGGAGATTCTTCTCCAATTCTATTGACACATATCTGGTGAACCATGAGTCAGCAGGCAGAGTCATCGGCCGGGACCGGATCGTCCACCGGCCGCAGGTACCGGTTTGCAGCACGGATGGCAAAGACGCCCAAATCCTTCATCCGCGAGATCCTCAAGGTGACCGAAGATCCCCGGATTATTTCTTTTGCCGGCGGTCTCCCGAACCCGGAGCTGATCGATGTTGAAGGAATCGCCCGTGCCACAAGAGCCGTACTGGCAGAGGATGGCCGGGTTGCGCTGCAATACTCAACCACCGAAGGCTACCGCCCGCTCCGCGAGTACATTGCAGCCCGGTACAAAAAGCGTCTTGGCCTCGACATCTCACCCGATGAGATCCTGATCACGAACGGCTCGCAGCAGTGCCTTGACCTTATCGGGAAGGTCCTGATCGATAAAGGCGACCATGTTGCGATCGAGCGGCCGGGATACCTGGGAGCCATCCAGGCATTCTCGCTCTACGAGCCGCAGTTCCACGCGGTCCTGCTGCACGAAGACGGCCCGGACCCGGTCCAGCTCGCTCACGAACTGAAGACCAATACCATCCGGTTGTTCTACGGTGTCCCGAACTCCCAGAACCCGTCGGGCGTCACGTACTCGGAAGAGCGGCGCAAAGAGATTGCCACTGTGCTCGCCCCGTATGACACGCTCTTTGTCGAGGACGATGCCTACGGCGAACTGAACTTTGAGGGAATTTCATCATCATCCATGCGCAAATACCTGCCGGACCGGACGATCATCACCGGCTCGTTCTCCAAGATACTCGCGCCCGGCATGCGGATGGGCTGGGTTGTCGCGCCGCCCGCGATCATGGAGCAGCTTGTCGTCGCCAAACAGGCCTCCGACCTCCACTCCAATTATCTCTCCCAGCGGATCGCGTACGAGTATCTCAGCCACGAGGACATCGATGCGAAGATCGCAGTCATCCGGGCAAAGTACCGGGCACACGGGAATCTCATGGCAGGTCTCGTGAAGGAACTGATGCCGGCCTCGGTCACCTGTACCGTCCCCCGGGGCGGGATGTTCGTCTGGGTCACGCTGCCTGACGGGATCTCTTCGATGGATGTCTTCGAACAAGCCCTCAAAGAGCAGGTGGCTGTCCTGCCCGGCAGCCCGTTCTACACTGACGGGGGCGGCACCAACACCCTGCGGCTCAACTTCTCCAACTCAACACCGGAAAAGATCCGGACCGGCATGGAGCGGCTCGCGAAAGTGATCCGGAACCTTGAGCAGCACTAAAGCCGGGCCTTCACGGTTCTCCCGACATTTTTTTATTTATCAAAATTTTTTGTAACCTTTTTGTAATTTTTTCATGGCAGGCCGACGTTTGTAACCGAACGGACTTAATAGGGATTAAGTATAAAAAGACTATTCATAAGGCAGGAGTATAGTACACGTACCGGAAAGAGTATAAGGGTCCTTTATAAAACCTCTATGCACGCGCGAATATCCGGAACAACCAGGTCCAATACGAGAGATCCCGGCACAAAATACCCGGCATGATACCACGAGGTCACAGAATTCATGAACAAGAATGATGCAGAAGCATTGTTGAGACAGGGGATTGAGCTCTATGATCTTGGCCGGTTCCAGGAAGCTATCGTCATGTTCGACCGGGGTCTCGCGCTCTACCCCCATCTTGCCAAGGCCTACTACTTCAAGGGCATTGCCCTTTACGATCTCGGGAAATTCGAGGAAGCGATCGCAGCCTATGACAAGGCCGTTGCCATCGAACCTTCCGATCCCAATGCCTGGTACAATAAGGCGGCAACGCTGGCGCAGATTGGCCGGAACGAAGATGCCCTCATTGCCTGCGACCGCCTCCTCTCCCTCCAGTATGACAATGCCGAGGCCTGGATCCTCAAGGGGATTGCGCTCTATGAACTGGGCAAGTTTGCAGAAGCGATCAATGCCTACGATCATGCGCTGATGGTGGACCCGCGGCACGCGAAGGTCTACTACAACAAGGGGATTGCGCTTGCGGATCTCGGACGCCATCAGGAAGCGATCTTCGCCTATTCCAAAGCGATCGAGATTGTGCCCGATTATGCCCGGGCCTATTACAACAAGGGGATCTCGCTCTACGATCTCGGGAAGTACGACGAGGCGCTTGCTGCGTTTGACCGGGCGCTCGAACTCGATCCGGAAGATGTCTGGGTCTGGTATTACCGTGCCTTCATTCTCGCAAAAGAGGATCTGAACGAAGATGCCGTCCAGTCGGCGGAGGCCTTCCTCAAAGTCGAGCCCGGCCATGCGGATATCTGGGCAATCAAAGGGATCTCCCTATACAAGCTCGGGATGTACGAGGACGCGGCAACCGCTCTTCGGAAAGCGGCCGAACTGAACAGCGAACTGTCCGATGCCTGGTATTACCTCGGGCTTGCCGATGCCGAGATCGAACAGTACGCTGACGCAGTGAAGGCGTTCTCGAAGGTTATAGAACTCCAGCCGGAGAATCCCGGTGCACTTATCCAGCGGGGCCTTGCCCATTTCCGGCAGAAAGAGTACAAGGAAGCCATCACCGATTTCGAAGCCACACTCACCATCGAGCCGGGCAACATGGAGGCCTGGTACCGGCGCGGGGTAGCCTGCATCAACACGAGCCGGTACGAGGAGGCGCTCGAATCGTTTACGCGAAGGCTGGCGCTCGAACCCGACCATGCCGGTTCGGAATATTTTAAGGGGATTGCCCTCACGCGACTCGGCCGGCATAAGGATGCGATCGACTCGTTCGAGGCCGCCCTCCGGCTGGATCCCATGTGCTCGTCAGCGGCCTTCCAGGAAGGGATCACGTATGCAGGCCTCGGGCGGTTTGCCGAAGCGGTCGAGGCCTATGACCGGGCGCTCCGGATCAACCCGGGACTCTCCGATGCCCTGTACCATAAGGGATTCGCGCTCTCCCGCCTTGGCAGGAACGAGGATGCGGTGCAGGAATACGACCGCACGGTGGCATTCGACCCGAACAATGCGCAGGCCTTCCACCAGAAAGGGCTCCAGCTCTCAAAGATCGGAAAGTTCAAAGAAGCCGTTGAAGCATTCGATAAGAGCCTGGAGATCCGGCCCGGAAATGCCCAGACCCAGTATGACAAGGGAGCGGCGCTCGTCAAGCTCGGGCAGTACGAGCAGGCGCTGGGCGCCTTTGACCTGGCCGTCAAAACAAACCCGAACTATGTCAATGCCTTTTACCAGAAGGGACTGGCCCTTGTCCAGCTCCAGCGGCACATTGAGGCAATTACCGCATTCGAACGGGCCGCGGAGATCGATCCCACCCACACGCTCGCACTTTACCAGCGGGGTCTGACCCTCGTCCGCCTCAACCGGCTCCCGGAAGCGGTGGTCGCATTCGATGCCGTTCTTGCCATATCCCCGCAGAATACCAATGCCTTAAACGAGAAAGCGCTGGCTCTCTTCCACCTGCTGCGGTACCAGGACGCTGCAACCTCCTTTGAGGAAGCGCTGGAACAGAACCCGGCCCTCACGAACAGCTGGCTGCACCTGGGAATTTCACTCGCCCATATCGGCCGGCCTGAGGACGCGATCGCTGCTTTTGACAAGGCTCTTGGCCTCAACCCGAAACTGAGCGAGGCCTCCATGCGCAAGGGGATCGCCCTCTACTCGCTGGACCAGTATGAGGAGGCTGTGACCGTCCTCAACCGGGCCCTGGACGACAATGCCCGGGATGTCTATGGCTGGTGTTACAAGGGTCTCGCCCTGTTGGCACTGGAGCGGTTTGACGAAGCGATCCGGGCATTCGACCGGACGCTCGAGATCAGCCGCCGCTGTCCCCGGGCCTACTTCGAGAAGGGCAACGCGCTCCTGAGGCTGGGTAAACCCCTTGAAGCAGTAGTCTCCTTCGATCAGGCACTGGAACTCTCTCAGGACGATCCCCGGATCCTGTACCAGAAAGGCGTGGCCCTTGCCCAGCGCGAGCGGTACGATGATGCGATCAAGGCCTTTGAGGCAGCGCTGGCACTGGAACCGGAGAATGCATCCGGATTTTATTATCTCGGTATCTCTTATGCCGGGAGGGAGCGGTTTGAGGATGCGATCAGGGCCTTCGACAACGCCCTCCTGCTCGATCCGGCTAACGCCCAGGCCTACCATTACAAGGGCATTGCCCTGATCCACCGGGAGAAGTTCGAGGATGCCATCAAGGCATTCTCAAGCGCACTCGAACGCGATCCGGACAATGCCTCATCGCAGTATTACCTGGGGCTCGCCTTCCTCCAGTCCCGGCAGTACGAGAACGCGATCTCTGCATTCTCGCTCGCAACCGAACTCGATCCATCGCTGACGGAAGGGTACATGTATCAGGGTCTGGCTCTCGCCGCCCTTGCCCGGCACGAGGAAGCAATCCCGCTCCTTGACCAGAGCCTTGCCGTCAATCCCTCGCTGATCGATGCAATGATCTGCAAAGCACAATCGCTTGCCAAACTCGGCCGGTACCCCGAAGTCATTGAGACCGATGACCGGATCCTCTCACTCAACCCCACGCTGGTCGCGATCTGGATGCAGAAAGGCGATGCCCTGACGAGCCAGTCCCTGAAGACGGAAGCAGTCAATGCCTATTCCCGGGCTCTGGAGATCGATCCAAGCCTCGCGGAAGGCTGGGTTAAGAAAGGCAGTGCCCTCCTGGATCTCGGGAAGATCCCGGATGCGATCACGGCCTATACCCGGGCGCTGGAGATCAACCCGGCGCTCTACGATATCTGGATGAAGAAGGGCGATGCGCTCAACCAGATCGGCAAGACCGATGAGGCGATCCTCTCCTATGCAAAGTCCTTAAAGATCGAGCCCGAGAACGAGTCCGGATGGATCCAGTACGGTCGTGCGCTCTATGACATGGGCCGGTACCAGGATGCCATCGACGCGTTTGACAGTGCCATATCGTTAAACCAGCGGAGCATTGAGGCGTTCTATTACAAGGGCATGGCTCTCGAAAAGGTAAACCGGTACGAAGGTGCCATCCATGTGTTTGAGATCCTGCTGGAGATCGATCCGAAGAACGGCGATGCCCAGTACCACAAGGGTCTTGCCTTGGCAAAACTCGGCGATCACCGGGACGCCCTCGGCAGTTTCGAGAAGACGCTGGCACTCCTGCCGGAGTTCGCCCCCGCATGGTACTATAAGGGTCGGTCGCTCATCGAGATCGGGCGGTACCCAGACGCGATCACGTCCCTGAACCACGCAATCGGGATCGAAGCCTCCTACACCGAAGCCTTCTACTTCCTCGGCCTGGCGCTCCTGAAGTCCGGCCAGCCTGCCGAGGCACTCGTTGCGTTCGACCGGAACCTTGCGAAGGATACGAGCAATGCGCCCGGCCATTTCAACCGGGGCATTGCCCTCGAGAAACTCGGGCGGTTCGAAGAAGCGCTGGATGCGTTTGACAAGGCCCTGATCTATGATCCCGAGAATGCCCTTGCATTCTACCACAAGGGGAAGTCCTACGCGGACCTGGGCCGGTACAATGATGCGGTCTTTGCCTTTGACACAACCCTCAACCTCAAGCCCAAGTACACTGATGCACGCCTGAGGAAGGGGATCGCACTCTACAACCTGAAGAAATACCGGGATGCGATCCACGATTTCGACAAGACCCTCTTAGAGAACAAGGGCAATGTCCAGGCCCATTATTACAAGGGGCGGGCGTTCTTCGATCTCTCCCAGTACAGCGAGGCAATGGAAGAGTATACCCTGACGATCCGGCTCGACCCGAACTTTGCCGATGCCCATTACTATGCGGCCCGGGCCCTCGCGGGACTCGTGCGGTTCGATGACGCGATCCATGAATTCGATCGTGCCGAGTCCCTTGATCCCAACAATGCCCTGGCCTTCTATTACCACGGGCGTGCCTGTCTGAAAGTTGACCGGCAGAACGATGCCATCCAGGTATTCGATACCAGTATCTCCTTGAATCCCCGGTATGCCCCGGCTCATTATTACCGCGGTCGTGCACTCGTCTCACTCGGGCGGTACCGGGAAGCGGTAGAATCGTTCGATCATGCCCTGGATGTCGATGCATCCTGTGCGGATGCAGCCCTCTGGAAGGCGGATGCCCTCAGGAATCTCGGAGGTAATGACGATGCACTGGCAGCGGCTGAGGCTGCACTCGCCATCCGGCCTGAATTTGCCGAGGCCTGGCACAGTAAGGGGATAGCCCTTGCAGATCTCGACCGGATCTCCGACGCTGTGGCCGCCTTTGACCGTTCGATCGAACTTAACCCTGCCGAGGCAAAGACGCATTTCGATCGCGGTCTTGCCCTGCACCGTCTCGGAAAATACCTTGACGCGGTGGAGTCGTTCGACCGGGTGCTCGCCCTCATCCCGGGCTATGTCCCGGCATTCTACCGTAAGGGGATCGCACTGTTCGAAGTCGGGATGTTCGATGAAGCAGTGATGGCATTTAACATCGCCCTGGACATCAGCCCGGACGATGCCGACATTCTCTACCAGAAAGGGCTTGCCCTCACCCGGCTCGACAAGCACGAGGACGCGATCGAGGCGTTCGATGCGGCATACGCCCTTGACACCCGCAGGGCCGATCCCCTGTACCAGAAAGGGCTCGCCCTTGCCGTGATCGGGAATCAGGAAGAGGCAGCATCAGCATTCTCCCTGGCGCTGGAGGTTGATCCGGGGAACCGGGACGCACTCTACCACAAGGGTCTGGCTTATGCCGAACTGGGACGGTTCGAAGAGGCCATCGAGCTTTTGACAAAGACGCTTGATGCCAACCCGAAGATTGCGAATGCCTGGCTGATACGAGGATTCTGCCTCTTTGCGGTTGAGCGGTTCTCTGAGGCGGTACTCTCGTATGCCAATGCTCTCGAACTGGAGCCAAACAATCCCCATACCTGGTTCTACAAAGGGCGGTCCCATCTCAGCCTCGGCAATGATGAGGAGGCGGTAGCAGCCTTCGACCGTGCGCTGGCGCTGGTTCCGGAGTTCGGCGAGGCCTTCCATTACAAGGGTATTGCCCTGTTCCGGCTGAAGCGGCTCCCTGAAGCGGCAGCAGCCTTCGCCGAGGCCAACCGGATCATGCCGGACTTCACCGAGGCGTTTTTGGAGAACGGCCGGACACTCTCCCTTCTCGGGCGGTTCCGTGAGGCCGTGCCGGCCTTCGAGCAGGTTCTTGCTGCACATCCAAAAGATCTGACCGCTGCCTACGGGCTGGCCCGGGCACTGGATCATCTCGGTACGTATAAGGAGGCCATTGCCGCGTACACGAAAGTGAACCGGATCTCTCCTGACTGCGAGCGGGCATACCTGTACAAAGGGTTTGCCCAGATGCTCAGCCACGCGTATGACGATGCGGTGGCTTCGTTCTCCCGGGTGCTTGAGATCAATCCGGCCAATGCCGAAGCATGGCAGGAGAAGGGCCGGGCGCTGGTCATTCTTGAGAAGTATAACAAGGCAGTCGAAGCATTCGATGGCTTCCTTGCAATAAAGCCTGATGCAGCGGAGATCCTGTACGAGAAGGGACTTGCGCTGACCCGGCAGGATCGCAGCGAGGAGGCATATGGGGTATTCAGCCGGTCTATCGAACTCGGACTGAATACTGCTGAAGTCCACACCGAGCAGGCACTCTCACTCTTCCGGCTCGAACGATACGAGGAAGTAATTCCCTCAGCAGATCGGGCGCTTGCCCTTGATCCGCAGGAGTCCCGGGCCCTGCTCGCAAAAGGCGATTCCCTTGCAAATCTCAAACGATACGAAGAATCCATTGCATCGTTTGACAACGTGCTCTCCCGGGACCCGGAGAATGAACGGGCTCACCGGGGCCGGGGCATGGCGCTTGTCAGGCTCGCCCGGTACGAGGATGCGATCATCGAACTGGACCGGGCCCTTGAAAATGATACCACCAACGCCGAGTTGCTCTCCTGCAAAGGATACTCCCTCTACCGGCTCTCCCGGTTCAAGGAAGCGGTGGAGTCCCTGGGTAGGTCCTTAAAGCGCAAGCACCAGAATCCCACAGCCCTGTTGTTCAGGGGGAAGGCCTACCTCCACCTTGGTCAGGGTGCCGATGCCCGATCCATGTTCGAGAAACTGATCGCGCTCGACTCGAAACATGTGAAGGCATGGTACTATAAGGGGGTGGCACTCTCATCCATGAACCTCCACGAGGAGGCACTTGCCGCCTTTGAGGATACGGTCACCTTCGATGAGACCTGTGCCCCCGGCTGGTATAACCGGGCACGCGAACTGGGGTCGCTGGGGAAATACGAAGAATCGCTGCCCGCGTTCGATCGGGCGCTTGAATTGCAGCCCGGCATGTTGGATGCCGCATACCAGAAGGGACTGGTGCTCGCGATCCTTGGCCGCCACGAAGAGGCCGTGACTGCGTTCGATCGGGCTGCTGCGGCAGGTCTGGACAGTGCCGGGCTGCATTACTATCGCGGGAATTCCCTCATGCAGCTCGGCCGGTGGCAGGATGCGGTGACCGCCTTTTCAGCATCCCTTACCCGTGCCCCGGAGGATGCGGTTGCCTGGCTCGACATGGGATTTGCCTATTCGAAACTGGGTGAGTTTGGATCCGCGGTCGAGGCGTTTGACAAGACAATTCAGTACGATCCCAAATCAGTTCAGGCAATCTACAGCCGGGGCATGGCACTGGTGGAACTGGGGAAGGACGCCGAGGCGCTCGCTGCATTTGGCCGGACTCTCGAACTCGACTCCACCTGGTATGATGCGGCCTACCAGAAGGGCTGCATTCTTTTGCGGACCCGTAATTTCGATGAGGCCATCCGGTCGTTTGATTATGCCCTTGAGCATTCCCCGGATTTTGCACAGGCCCACTACCATAAGGGCCTGGCACTCCAGGCACTGGGGAAATTTGAGAAGGCCATCCGTTCCTACAAACAGGCACTCACCCAGGATACATCCATCATTGACGCGGTCTTCCAGACCGGAGTCTGCTATGCAGGCCTGGGAAAGACCGAAAACGCCCTCAAGGCATTCAACCGGATGCTGGACCTGACACCGGATAGTTTTGCGGTGCTCTTCCAGAAGAGCCGTGCGCTCGCCAAACTGTCGCGGAACGATGAAGCGCTTGCTACCATTAACACTGCACTGAACCTGGAAAACAACGATGCCGGGATATGGGAATTACACGGCAGCGTTCTGTATGACCTCGGAAAACTCGAAGAAACCCTGGAATCATTCGACCGGGCCATTGCCCTGACCCCCGATGCTGCCGCACCATGGTACCTGAAGGGCCGGTCGCTTGCTGAACTCTCCCGGTACCAGGACGCAATTCCCTGCTTTGACGCTGTACTGAAAATCGATGAGACCTGTGCCGGGGCATGGATGAGAAAAGGCAGTGCCCAGCTCTCCCTGGGACAGTTCGAACCTGCGGTCACCACGCTTGCCCGTGCCCTCGAACTCGATCCAAAGAATGCCAACGGCTGGTATGATCAGGCCATTGCACTTGCCGAACTGGGACGGTATGAAGAAGCGGTCGTATCCTGCGATCACGCCATCACGATCAACCGTAAATATACAAATGCATGGTATGACAAGGGGCTTGCTCTCGTCCATCTCGGCCGCGATCACGATGCAATCCAGGCATTCGAGAATACCTCTGCCATTGATCCGCACTTCTTCGGGGCATTTTACGAGAAGGGACTTGCCCTTGAGCGCCTCTCACTGACGAAGGAGGCACTGGTGGCATTCGATGCCGCGCTTGCAATCACCGCATCTTCAGTACCAGCCCTGTACCACAAAGGACGTGCCCACTACCATCTCGGGACCTTTGACGATGCGGTGACTGCCCTTGAATCTGCGCTGGATCTGGATCCGTCACTGGGGGACGCCTGGTATCATCTTGCTCTGTCTTACCGCCACCTGAAAAATTACCGTCAGGCGGTTGGTGCCCTCGACCAGGTGATCCGGATCAACCCCGGTTCCTATGAGGCACATTGCGAGCGCGGGTATAATCTTGCAGATCTGGAGGATTATGCTGCGGCGGTCTCCGAATTCGACCTTGCGCTGGGCATCAATGACTCGAACAAGGGGCCGCATCTTGCCCGGGGTCTTGCACTGGAGGCACTCGGACAGCCGGAAGATGCGCTGGAGTCATTCAACCGGGCCATTCGGATTGACCCGGCACTGTATGATGGCGTGTATCACCAGGCACTTGCATTAGAACAATTGGAGCGGTTTGATGAGGCCATCCAGGCGTTTGATCGGATGCTCTCGCACAATCCGGATCATGCGGAAGCATGGTATCACCGGGGATTATCTTCCGAACACCTTGCCAACGATGAAGATGCCGTTGCCTCATTTGAAAAGGCTCGACGGCTCGATCCGGACAATCAATCGCTCTTATTATCCGAGGGTAAGGCACTCTCCCGGATTGGGCAGTTTGACAATGCAATCCGTATATTTGATATTGCCCTGAAAAACAAGCCCGCTGATGGCAACCTGCTGCTGGAGAAAGGTATTGCTCTCGCCCATCTCGATCAGCATGATGATGCGGAGAAGGTATTTGCAGAGTCCTCCCGCAACCTCCCCGACCAGTTCGAACCCTCGTTCCTGCGCGGACTCTCACTTATGATGCTCGAACAATACAGTGAGGCGGTCACTTCGTTCGATGCTGCACTTGCGTTAAACCAGGCGGATCCGGATATCTGGTATCATCAGGGGCTCTCACTTGCCCGCCTGAAGAAGGCGGATCTGGCAGTGACAGCCTTTGACAAGGTATTGGAACTGCGTCCCGGTGATATTGATGCGTATCTTGAACGGGGTCGTGCATTCTATGTCCTTCAGTCGTATGAATCCGCGGTTGACTCCTTTGATCATGTGATTGAACAAGAACCCCGGCATGAGGCTGCATGGTATGAGAAGGGGCGGGCGCTCATGGATCTCGGCAGATTCGAAGATGCGATTACTGCCTTTGAAGCCGTGCTGACGGTTGATCCGGCACACCATGATGCGCTCTATTCACTGGCAGTATCCTTCAGTTTCTTGGAGCGGTTTGTTGAGGCGATCCAGACATTTGATCGCCTCCTTTCACAGGATCCCAACCATGCGGAAGCATGGTATCACCGGGGATTATCCGCAGAACACCTTGGCAACGATGAAGATGCCGTTGCTGCCTTTGAAAAGGCCCATCAGATCGATCCGGATAATCAATCCATCTTATTATCAGAGGGCAAGGCACTCTCCCGTATCGGGCAGTTTGAAAAGGCAATCCGGATATTCAATCATGCCCTGAAGATCCGACCCTCTGATGGAAACCTGTTGCTGGAGAAGGGAGTTGCTCTCGCCCATCTCAATCAGCATGATGGCGCGGAGAAGGTATTTGCCGAGTCCTCCCGCAACCTCCCCGACCAGTACGAACCCTCGTTCCTGCGCGGACTCTCCCTCATGATGCTCGAACGTTACGATGAGGCCGTCACCTCATTCGATGTCGCACTCGCGCTAAACCCGACGGATCCGGATATATGGTACCATCGGGGGCTATCACTTGCCCGGCAGACCAAAGCAGAACAAGCGGTCCCGGCCTTTGACAAGGTACTGGAACTGCGTCCCGATGATATCCCGGCGTATCTCGAACGGGGTCGTGCATTCTATGCCCTTCAATCGTACGAATCCGCGGTTGAATCCTTTGATCATGTGATTGAACGAGAACCCCAGCACGTGGCTGCATGGTATGAGAAGGGTCGGGCCCTTCAGGATCTGGGAAGACATGAGGACGCGATCATAGCCTTTGAGACCGTTCTTGCGGTTGATCCGGCCCATCACGAAGCCCTGTATTACCTGGCAGTCTCCTGTAATTCCCAAGAACGATTTACAGAAGCGGTGGATGCACTCCGCCGCCTGCTGAACCTGACACCCGAGGATGCAAAAGTCTGGAACGAACTCGGCGTGGCACTCACCCGGCTAACGAGGCATACCGAGGCGATCCATGCGTTCGACCAGGCAGTACGGATCAAACCGGATTATTTCGATGCCCTTTTCAGGCGGGCCCGATCCTATGATAGTCTTGATAATCCGAAGGATGCGGTTACGGCTTACAATGAAGCACTGGCGATCCAACCCCTGCATGTTCCCTCCCTCCACGGGAAGGGTGCAGGTCTCCTGAAACTGGGGAAATACGAAGAATCGATCAAGGCGTTTGATCGTGCCCTGGAGATCGACCCCTCGTATGAGGAGGCCCTGTATGACAAGGGCCGGGCACTCGCTGCGCTCCGCATGTACCGTGAATCTGTCAAAACTTACGATAAAGTGCTGGGCCTCAACAAGAATTATGCGAGTGTCTATTATGACAAGGGTCTGGCACTCGCAAACCTCGGTCGTCATGAAGAGGCCATTGCCTCATTCAACAAAAATCTTGATCTCGATTCCGATAACTTGCAGGCAGCGTTCCACAAGGGACTTTCGCTCTTTGAGACCGGGAGGTATTCCGATGCGATCGATGCATTCGACCGGGTGATACAGGTATCTCCCGAATCGGTGGAGGGGTGGCTGCACCGGGGCATGACCCTTGCCCGGCTGGAACGGTATAGTGATGCAGTCGAATCCTATGTCCGTACGCTTGCGATCGATCCCGCCAATGCGGATGCATGGTATCTGAAAGGAAGTGCGATTCTGGCATCCAACAGGTTTGAAGAGGCCATCGACGCATTCAACAAGGCGCTGGAGATCCGCCCGGATTATGCAACCGCGTATTATGACAAGGGGCGCTGCCTCGTCCAGATGGAGATGTTCAGAGAAGCGGTGCTTGCCTTTGATAATGCACTCTCACTCCAGCCGAAATATGCCGAGGCATTATATCAGAAGGGAACAGCGCTCACCAAACTCTCGCAGTATGATGATGCCATACGGGCCTTTGACCTGGCACTGAAGATCCGCCCCAACTTCGCCTTCATATGGACCGGGAAGGGGATTGCAGTTGCGGCATTGGGTCGTGATGATGAAGCAACGCGGTTCTTTGCAAAAGCGCTGAGCATCGATCCAAAGGACTCCCGGGCCAGTTACGCACAGGGAGTATCCCTCATCAGGCTCGGGAGATACCAGGATGCCATCCGGAATTTTGAATCTGTCCTTGTGCAGCACCCGGACTGTGCTGAGGCGTTCTACCAGAAGGGCAGGGGGCTTGCCATGCTCTCCATGGACAATGAAGCGGTCAGTGCCTACGACCGGGCACTTGCCCTCAATGACGCGTTCATGGATGCCTGGCTGTACCGGGGGATCTCCCGGGCCAGTCTCAAACAGTACGACCGGGCAATCGAGGATTACGATCATGCCCTCTCACTGAACCCCACGTATGCTGCGGCCCACCTCTTCCGGGGTATTGCTCTCATCAGGGTACACCGTCACGAAGATGCAGTCGATGCCTTCGATCAGGCCCTTGCCAGTCATCCTGATTATCCCGAGGCGTATTACTACAAGGGTCTGGCCCTCTTTGAGCAGAAGCGATACGGGGAGGCATTGCCGGCATTCGATCTGGCTCTTGCCAGCAACAACCGGTATGCGGATGCCTACTATCACAAGGGTGTGACCCTGTCCCGGCTCGAACGGTTTGATGAGGCGATTGCCGCATTCAATGCCGTGCTTGCCATCCAGCCGGATTATCCCGATGCAGTGTACGAACGCGGCCGGGCCTGTATCCATACCGGCAACTTCAAGGAGGCAATCGCTGCCTTCGATCAGGCGCTCCTGTTGAATCCCGGCAATGCCAGTGCCCTGTATGAGAAGGGCCGGGCTCAGTTATCCTTGGGAACCCTGTCACCGGCAATCACCGCATTTGACCGTGCCATTGACATCAATCCCTCATGCTGGCAGGCCCTCTTCTGGAAGGGGCGGGCACTCTTTGAGCAGGGCAACTTTGATGGTGCGATCACGGCGTTCGACCATGCGCTGGAGATCATGCCCAAACTGGCCCTGTTGTATGATCACCGGGGGCTTGCCTATGCATCCCTTGAGCAGTTCCGCGAAGCGATCCAGTCGTACGATCACGCTCTCGAACTCGATCATCTTCCGGTGGTCTTCTCCCACAAGGGTGTCTCCTTAACGGAACTCGGGATGTACCGCGACGCCATCGAGGCCTTCGATAAGGCGCTTGAACAGGATGCAGAAATTGCCGAAGCATGGATGGGGAAGGGTAATGCCCTTTACGACTTAGGGAAATACGCCGATGCTGAGGAGGCCTATAATCGCGGGCTCTCCCTTGACCCCGAGAATGCCGTGGCATGGACCCGGCAGGGAATGGTACTCTCATCCCGGCAAAAATATGATGAGGCTATCGAATCCTATGACCGTGCCCTCTTAATCGACCCGACCTTCTCCATTGCATATTTTACCCGGGGGAGTGCGCTGATTGCCCTGAACCGGAACGAAGAGGCGGTAGAAGCATTCAATGCCATGCTCCGGATCCAGCCGGAGTTTGTCGATGCCTATATCCACAAGGGCCGGGCGCTCCTGGAGATGGGTATGTACCAGGATGCCCTTGCCACCCTGAAACAGGGCCTTGAGATTGAGCCGGGCCGAAAGGAGATCTGGAACGATATCGGGGACATCCTGGACAAGATCGGAAAACCCGACGAGGCAAAGATCTGTTACGACAAGGCACGGTAAGAGGCCGTCCCTTTTTTTCGGAGTGTCTATTACAAAAAATTATTCTTCCTTCTTTTCTCTGAGGAATACAGACCAGAGTACAATGCCAATGATGACCACGGCAATCATTGCAATCACCGGTAAAAACTTCATGGAGTCTGGTGTTGCCTGATCCCGGAGTTGCTGGGCGATCTTTTTATTCTGATCGATCTTCGGGTACTCCGGGTTGATCTCTTTGACTTTATCGAATGCAGCAATGGCCTCATCGTACCGCTTCATACCGGCAAGGGCATATCCTTTGTTGAACCAGGCATCGGCACTGGCGGGATCGAGCGAGATCGCCTTCTCGAACGCGAGCAGCTGCTGGTTGTAATACTCATTCGCCTTCGTCAGATCCGTTTTCTGGTCCTCATAGTAATAGCCGATGTTGTAGAGGATCTGACCCCGGTTGATCCAGCCCTGCACATAATCCGGGTTGATCCCGAGCGCCCGGTCCGAGGCTTGAAGTGCATCGGAGAACTGGCCGTCACGGTTGAGTACATCCGCTTTGCCATCCCATGCCTCAAAATACGTGGGTTCAAGGGCAATTGCCTGTTCAAATGCCACTATTGCAGCAGTATTGTTTCCCGCAGCGATCGCGGCATTTCCCTGTTCGTACCATTGGGTGGCACCGGGAGAATACGCAAGAACCGGGATACAGAACGTACAAAGGATAAGGACCGCAAGGACCGACAGGCCAAGAGATGAACGTAGGGTCATATCAACTGTACCATATCTGTTCCGCGAAGAATAAAGAATTCTTTTCGATGGATCTCGGATTCAAGGGGGATTTACCGGGTCAGGACCAGCACCCTGCGGGTGAGGCTCTTGTGCACGCGCTGGCTGTGCTGCTGGAGGACAGTCATATGTCCTGCGGCAATGGCAGAGATGTCACGGTGGGTGACGACCACGACACGGCGGCCGGGACGGACTACCCGGCGGATCTCGGCAAGGGCATCATCATAGAGCCGGTCCATGGTATCGGCTTTCCGGATACAGACCGACTGCCCATACGGGAAATCCGTCACGACCGTATCGATGGCCTGATCCCGGAACGGGAGGCCGGTTGCATCGCCGATAAAGAACCCGGTCTTTTCGGCATTCAGCCGGCTTCCCCGGATCATGAACGGGTCAAAGTCGCTGCCTATCGTCTGCATGCCGAGGAGTTCCCCTTCGATCAGGATGCCGCCGGTACCGCAGAACGGGTCGAGCACGCTGTCGCCTCCTTGTGCACAGGAAAGATTTACCAGGGTCCGGGCCATGCGGGGCATCATGACCCCGGGATGGAAGAATTCTCGTTTCCCGGGATTGCGGGTATCATAGCCTGCACGGTCGATATTAAAGAGCACCTTCCCAAAATAGCAGCGGTCTTCAGAGAGGATGGCCCGGTACTCTGCCTCTGGCGCATGCAGGGAGACCGGCCCGTTGATCATTGCACCGATCATGTGCTCGAACTCCCGCTGCGAACAGGGATTACGCTCGTGACATCCCCCGTGGACTTTCTTTGCCCTGCCGGCAAAGGTCTGCGTTGTTTCGAGGGCAAGATCTGCCAGCAATGCCCGGAATGCGGCGAGGTCCGGGTCGCATTCCCCGAGATATTCGAGCACGGCTTGCGTCATCGCAAGGCGCTGTGTCGCGTTCGGGTCCGGGCATTCTGCCACTGCCACCTGGAGCCGCCGGTCCGTAACGGTGCCGATACAATCGAGTTCGGCACAGGGGAGAGTCGGATTTTCACCGGAGAGCTCAAAGAGCAGTTTCATTCTTACCAGTTTTCACTCATGGCCACAAATAGGTGTGCCAGAAAAAAGAGGGGGAATCACCGGATCATTTCTTCGATTTCTTCTTTCCCATGATGCCGGAGAAGAAACTGCCAACACCGCTGCCTTTTCCTTCGAGCTCGATAAGTTTCTGGTAGAGATCCTTCTGCTCGCTGGAGATGTTCCTGGGGGTGATGATCTTCACGCGGACGAGAAGATCGCCCGGCCGGCCCCGCCGCTTGACTCCTTCACCGGCGATCTTGAGCGCGGTGTTATACTGGATACCGGCCGGAACCTTGAGATCGATATGCCGTTTGTCGATGGTCTCGATATCCACCTGGGTTCCCAGCACTGCCTGGGCAGGACTGATTTCGATCGTGGTCTCCAGGTTGTCCCCGGTCCGGACGAACCGGTCGTGGGACTGGACGTACACCTCAAGGAAGAGGTCGCCGTTTGCTGCCCCGTAATCCCCTGCTTCCCCGTATCCTTCCATGCGGAGCCGCATCCCGTTGTCAATGCCGGCCGGGATATGGACAGCCACCTTCCGTTTGACCCGGGAATGACCGGTACCATGACATTCGCGGCAGACTTTTTCGGGAATCTTGCCTTTTCCGCCGCACTGGGTACAGGTCATCATCCGTACAAACTGCCCGAACGGGGAATTGGTTGCCTGCCTCATCTGGCCGCTGCCACCACAACGCGGGCAGACATTCAGCTTCTTGGTCTCGCTGCCGGACCCGCTGCAGGCTGTGCAGGGCTCTGAGTGCATCACTTCAATCTCACGGTCGGTACCGGAGACGGCATCCTCCAGCCGGATCTGGATGCGCATCAGGAGATCGGCACCGGGCTGAGGCCCCGACCGCCTTCCCCCCCCGCCACCGAAGAAATCGAAGATATCCCCGAAACCGGAAAAATCAGAGGAGAAACCGCCACCGCTATACCCACCACCTCCCGAGTAGGAGCCTTTCGAAGCATTGGTGAATGTCTCGTGGCCCATGTTGTCGTACTGCGCCTTCTTCTGGTCATCGGAAAGGACGCTGTAGGCCTCGTTGATCTGCTTGAACTTCTCCTCGGCCCCAGGCTCCTTGCAGACATCCGGATGGTACTTGCGAGCGAGATTGCGGTAGGCTTTCTTGATCTCCTTCTCGTCGGCACTCCGCGGAACACCTAAGGTATCATAGTAATCGCTATTTTCACGCATAGATTATTGACCCATTAACCACATTTCTCAGTGCATGTATACGGTGCGCGAGTATTTGGAGGATTTGGAGGGGGCAAACCGGGCGCCTCTGACGATCAAGAGCTACCGGGACACCTTCAAGTCGTACGCCCGTTTTATCGGGGCGGATTTGGACGAGGTTCACAATCATATATCGGCGGACAACCTCAAAAAATATGCGCTATCGCAACGGGACAAGAGCGCGAAGGGGGCAAAGATGCGGCTCAATGTCCTCCGGGCATACTTCGCGGAGAACGGCGTCGTATTCACCCCAATGCAAATGAAGATCATCTCATCCAGGCGCGTACAGGATCCCGATGACAAGCCACTGGAATTCGAGCTCCTACAAAAAATGATGGACCTGAGTGACACACATGCCAAAGCCATGATCGCAGCGCTCATCAGCACCGGGGACCGGGCCGGCTCGCTCTGTAAATGGGAACTCCGGGATCTCAATATTGAGATAAAAGAAGAAGGCGGTAAAATATTTCCTCAGCTCGCACCGCTTGAACGCCGGGGGGATGTCGTGACGATCCGCAATGAGATATCGAAGTTCGGGCACGGCAGGGAGGCATACCTGAACGAGGAGGCTATGGAGTTCATGAACCTCTGGTTGCGGGAACGGGCTGATTATATCAATCTCGCAGACGCCCGGGTTGTCGGGCTTGTCCGGTCCGGGGGTGCAAAGGCCCGGCCTGTTGATGATCAGCGGGTATTTGCCTGCGCTTATCACTCGTTTCAGAAGATCTGGCAACGCCTGTATGAAAAGACCGATGGGGAGAAAGGGAGGTATGGGGGGAACCGGTGCACCCCGCACTCCTGCCGGAAATATTTCCGCACGAACCTTGTAAAAACATTGGGTCTCGATCTCGTTGAAATGATCATGGGGCACACGGGGTATCTCACCAACTCATACGTGCGATTGAATCCCGAGCACGTCCGTTCGGCCTATCACGAAGGAGAGGACGCCCTCTATATCACCCGCAGGGACCGCCGCATGAGTGAGAACGCCCTCGAAATAGAGAAGATGAAGCGCGTGAAACTGGAAGAGGACGTGGAATTCCTAAAGCGGGCGATGGCAACAAAGCAGGACCGGGTATAAAACACAATGATTATGGGGCCGGAATATGATCAAAGGTACAACAATGGCTGAAGACACAACAAACGCGGCTCCGGACCCCTGCGAGTGTGGTAGGGCAAAAGTCCTGAAAGACGGGGTAATGACGTGCCCGTGGTGCGAGGATCAGGAAAGTGATGATAAGATCGCCGATACGAAGGGGAACCGGGTGATTCGAGCGAAGATTAAAACCAAACGGGATCAGGTGGATGATATCAGCCAGACCGGGCCGGGGCTATTAATCGTTTTGGGGATCATCATAGGAATAATCTTTTTCGGGGTCGGGGGGATCTTTATTGCCCTAGTCATCATTGGCATCGGGTATTGGTGGAGTACGACCCGGACAAACGAAGAGAAAAAGTTGAGGAATGAGATCCGGGAACTTGAAGCGGAACTGGAATACTCGTGATCGATAAGTACCCGATCCCCGAACTCCCCGATGCCGAATACGAGCGGATGAGTCCTGACCGTCAGCACAAATACAACCAGAAGATTGGGGCAAAGGACGAATACACCCGGGCGAAGAAGGCCTACGAAACCGCGATGAGCTTGTGGGGTCCCGCCATCCTCACAGTGATCGGGATAATCGGCATCGCGGTCTTTTTCCTCGGGCTTATCCTGATCGCCGTTGCAATCATCTGGGCGTTCTTCAGGGTAGCGGCCCGGTCCCAAGCATACCAACGATACAAGGATGCCGAGGTCGATCTCAAAGCAGCGATCGCGGCAGAAAAGGAATAGAGATCACTCTTTTTTCCGGGGCTTTCTCCGGGCAGCCTGCCGGACCAATGCGATCCCCTCTTCGGTACTGAGGATCTCTCGCAGGGCCGCCATGAGATCAAACTTCCTATGATCAAGCGCAAACCTCAAAAGCGCTGACATTGCTGCCGGGCGGCTGACGTAAATACCTTGATCTACCAGATCGTCTATCTCATCGGCGATATCCGGGGGCATACGGTACGTCATGGGTGTGATCGAGTGACGCTTCCGGCGCGTGGTCATTGTGTATGTCGTTATGGTCGTTAATAAAAATATTGCACGTAATCGTTTTGACAGGTCGAAAAGACTACAACGAGCAACGGGAAATAGATTCGGGGCGCAATAAGTATAACCGCTTGGTTATATCAATGAACTAGCGGGTTCTACGTCGATAAAAATAGGAAAGTTTATGCTGAAACACTTTCACAGTGCATACACTACACCACTATAATAATCGGCGGAAAAAAGTAGATGGGGGAAATTAACACGGATGAAGTCATGCGTGAGGCTATAAAAAGAATAATTATTGACAGTGAATTCAGAGATATGTTTACTTGTCAAGTGTCAGAGATAATATCATCTGACCAAGCTCTCGCAAAGCGGCTGGATCTTCTCGGAACGCCTGAAGGATCTCAGCCTTCCGTTTCTCCGGATCCATGTCAATATAATGTTTTGAGAGGGCATCGATGAGAATATCCCCTCGGTTCTCCCATTCAATATTTCGCTCTTCCACCTCTTTCTCAAGAAGCCCCAATAATTTGGGAGGGAGTCTGACCGTAACTCTCGGATCTCTTCCTACCATTACCGCACACCTGATTGATTGTTAATACCCCTTTTACGTCGACATATATCTATTTTACGACGTGAAAAATGTTAATAGTTGTCAAACGTTTACAATATTTTATATACTTTGATGTTGATTATTGACATATGGCAACAAATGACAACACTGCCAAAAGAGAAAACCGGGTGTGGTTATCATGCCCAAAGAACCTGTTGGGCGTGCAGGAAAAGCTCCTAGCGCTCTATGAGAAGGAGGATATCTACGCCGAAGGGCTCCGGCTCCTCGGGAAAAAGCACGGGTGTCTCCCAGAGATCGCCGAAGAGGGGGGCGCTGCCGGTATCGAGATGGACATGCACCTCCGCGCACCCATTCAGACCGCAGCGAAGGACGCCGCATCGGAGTCGTGATCCCATGCCCTCCGCAGCAACAGCCACAGCGCCGCTCCGCAGGACTCAGGCGGATGTCGATCGCTACGTACAAACGTATGGCCCGATGGGGATAACTCCCGAACTCATCGAGCAGATGAAACACGACGGGGAATTAGAAATCGTAGAACAAAAAGGCGGTCAAAACAATGCAATCAACAACATCAAAAATTGAAACGAGTGGCAGTGGCGTCCCGGGCGTCCAAACCAAGGGAACAGCACCTGCCTGTGAAGAGAGTGGAACGCAGGAGAACATCAAGGTTGCGCCAATCATCGATGCCGAACAGGCGCAGAACGCAGCCCGCGCCGCATCAGATGAAGTGAGGATGATCTACGATATGGACATCGTGGGATCAGACGGGGCGAGCATTGGGGTAGCATCCTTCAGTGGGGGTGCATGTATGACTCACCCAGTGATGCTCTCCTTACGGCACCACCCGGTAACGATCACACGCCACCTATCGCTTGATGAAGCAATGGGAGTCCGTGATGCTCTGATCGCTGCGATTGCGGCACTGGGTAACAGCAAGGGGGCGCTGTCATGACCGCCGCATACGCCCGCCGTCAGACTGCCGTAAGGACCATCCCAAAGGTCACCGAAGAGCCCCTCGTCACCATCCACCTCCTCAACGAGATCCGCACCTACTGCAACGGCTGCGGTCAGGTCGCCTCATGCGGGACCGCGAAGAGTGCAGCGGCCCTCAGCTCGTGCAAGAAGATCCAGGATGCTGAGCCGGAACTCCGGAAGAAAGCGGGGTGCCCGGCATGACCGAAGAGCAGATCGTCCGGCACATCCACGAAGACAAGGACCGGAGGCCGGACAGCATCGAGATCGGCACGCCCTCAAAGGGTGGTGTCGTGAAGATCTACTTCAATGCTGATGATCCGGGCCGGGCCTGCGAGCTCGTTGACAACGCCATGATTGTCCGGAACTATGCACAGAACGCATACCTGAAAGCGACCGGGAGCGCGTGATCACCATGCCCCCCGAATGGATCACCGGGACCCTCACCGACTTCGAGGACCACATTATCCGTATTGACGATGTGCCGCACCCGGCTTACGACTCCGCAATGAAGATCTGCCGCTCACTCCTCTCCAAGAAATCGAAGGTCGATTACAAGCTGACCGATAAGGGCGAGATCTGCGACATCCGCCCGTTCAAACCGAACGGCAGCCAGCCGAGCCAGCCAGCAGCACAGCCCTCCGCAGCAAAGCAGGACCCGCCGAAAGGTAACAGCACGTCCCCCCGGGCGCCTCCTGCCGATGCCAACAAGCCGAAGAATGTCGAAGGGCAGATAACGGCCATCGATCACGGCACTCACAAGATATCTGTCAAGGACAAAACCGGGCAGGTCCACGAGTTCGTCTGGTCCGGCAATGTCAAGATGACCAACAACAAGGGAGAGCCGCTGAAGCAATGGTGGTTCATCAAGGTGACCGGAGAGCCGGCCGGGGATCTCTGGAAACTCACCGCTCATGCATACTTCAAACGCCCGGACGACTGGCCCCTCGGCAACAAGGGTGGCAACGGTGGGGGCGGAGGCCAGCCCCGCAACGAGAAGGCGATCCTGTTCCAGTGCCTGTTCAAGGGAGCGGTAGAGATCCGGAAACAGCAGCTCGCAATGAACGCAGGGATGTCCCCGTTGGCCGATGTCCTCAAGGAATGCGTCACCGCGGCGAAAGAGGCCCTGCCGGAAGCGCTCACAGCGTCGGGGGTGACAGCCCCATGAAGATCATCCACACCGCAGACGCTCACTTCGGGAGAGCTCGGTTCAATAAGGCGACCCAAGACGGCTCCAACCTTTTTGAGATCACCTGTTATGAGAATGCCCGGCTCGGTACACAGCACATCATCGACCAGAATCCGGACGTTGTTCTCAAATGCGGGGATAAGTTCGATTCAGTCACCCCGAAGACGATATCGATCACCGCTGAACAGGAAATCCTAGAATGGTACGAGGAAGCAGAAATCGACGTTGTTGAAATCAGTGGGAATCACGACATGCCGAAAATGTCCCATGTAAGATGCCCGCTCGATATCACATCGCGGAGCAACATGATCCACTCCGCTCATGCGTACCGGTACCAACGTGTCGAGATCCAGGATACGATCTTCCACCTGATCCCAAACATGCTGCACGCAGCGGACTACAAGACCGCCATGAAAGAGGTCGAGATCAGCAACAGCCACAACAACGTGCTCGTCACCCACGGCCTAGCGACAACGATCCGGGATAAGCGCCTGAATGAAGCGGCGGAGTTCGAGCTGGACGAGAACATCCTCACCGATCAGTTCGATTACATTGCCCTCGGCCACTACCACGGACAGGAACAGGTCGCCCCGAACGCATGGTATTCTGGCTCACAGGAACACCTCGCCTACGGAGAGATCGACAACATCAAAGGCGCTCTCGTAGTGGACCCGGCCCGGCACACAGTAGATCACCTCGACCTCCCGTGCATCCCCATGACGGACCTCGGCACAATCCACTCTGCCGAACTGTCAGGGGAACAGCTCGCCGATATCATCATCCGGAAGGCCGAGAGCTTGCCCGTCAACTCAATGGCGAGGATCACCCTGGACTTCATGGACTTCCCGGTGCGCGTCGTACCGGAAGAAGCCCTCGAAGCGATCCGGGACCGGCTCCTGGATCTCAACATCCGGAACAAGTCAAAAGCCGCCGATCGCGCCGAGATCCAACAGCAGGACCTCCGGGCCATCGACTATGTCGGGGAGTTCGGCACCTTCCTGCAACAGCGCCCCCTCACCGACCAGCAGCGGGCGGCTGTGATGTTGCGGGGCACCGAGACCCTTAAAACCGTAGTGACGGAGCGGGGGGTGTCAGCATGAAGATCACAGAAATCCACCTCATCCGGTTCAAGCGGTTCGGGCGTGTCGATATCGTAATCCCGGACGACGCCGAGTTCATCTGTATCACCGGCCCGAACGGCTCCGGGAAATCCACATCCCTTAACTCCGTAGAGTTTGCCCTGTATGGTGTCAGTGGCGGACTCAGCGCAGATCATATCGTCAGCTCCTTCGCAGAGCCTGGGGAACGGTGCGAGGTCGGGCTCGAATTCACCCACTCGGGGCACAAGTTCAACATTCTCCGGACATTCAAAAAGGGGAAGTCCATCCAGCACGACGCCGTGATCAAGTGTGACGGCGAGGTCCGGGCCACGGGCGTCTCCGCAGTAGAGGCAGAGGTCATACGGACAATCGGCCTGACTGCCAAAGATTTCAACATGGTCGTCTACTCGAAGCAGGACGACCTCCGGGCCATCACGGACATCACGCCCGGCAAACGCGAAGAATGGTTCCGCAAAGGGTTCGATCTCGATTTCATCAAGACCGCGAGCGAGAAGATCCTCAAGGAGAGAATCAAGGCAACAGAGCAGGCCATCGCAACGCTCCAGGGCGAGCTTGCCGCATTGAGCCGGCAGGACCCGGCCGAACTGGGGCAGACCAAGAAGGACCTCGCGGATCTCAGTGAGGCAATCTTTACCCTGAAAGCACAGGAACAGGAACAGCAGGCCGCCCGGGCAGCCTTCGCCACGCAAAAGCAGGAATACGATCTCAAGACCGTGCAGCAGAGCAAACTCGTGGATCAGCACAACGGCCTGCTCTTCGATATTGACACCATCCGGAAACGGATCGAGACTCTTGGGGTGCAGCTGGGATCTCTCACGGTCGATACCGAAGAACTCGCCCGGCTGGAGAAAGCGGCTGATGAGATCCCGCAGGCCCGGCTAGATGTCGAAGGGTATCGGACGAAGAAGGCCGAGGCTGAACGCATCAACACTGAGGAAAAGGCAGCATTACGGGAAGAGGCAAACATCAGGGAGCGCAGGGACCGGGTACAGGCAAATCTCGCAGATCTCGAAACCTCGGAGAAAGAGCGGGAGGACCTGTACGCGAAAGTCAGGGTCGCCCTTTGTCTGCTCGAAGATGAGGATGTCGATAACGGCGTCGCAGAGTACCAGAAACGCACAACCGAGAAGATCGCATACCTGAACGCGGAAGCGCGGACCAACAGGGGAGTGCAGGACAAAATCCGGAAGAGCCTAGAATCGATCCGCGACATCGGGCCTGAGGGAACATGCCCTACATGCCTACAGAAACTCGGGGAGCATTTCGGAACCGTCGAGGCCGATTACCTGGCACAGCTCAATGAGGCCGTCGACGAAGAGCACGATATCGACGCGAAACTCGACACTGCTCTCCATGAATCGCAGAAGATTCCCGACCTCAAACCCATCCTCGATCGCATCAAGCAGATATCGACCGCGCTCGGGTACCGGGAGAATCTCCAGAACGAACGCGAGGATCTCAACAAGGGAATCCTGAACGTCACTCAGAGGATCGGGGACCTCATCGAGGAGTACTGGAAAGTCAGGTATAACGAAGAGGATCACCTCGCCTGCAAAGACAACCTCGTCAAGCTCGAAGCCGCACAGACTCAGTATACCGAACTCACCAAGCGGTCAGCAGAACCGGCCGGCATCAGGGCACAAGTCGCCGAGCTCAACAGTCAGATCACCACGAAGAACGCAACCCGTGCCGAAGTCAAAGCTGTGATCGACGCCAACCCGATCATCCTCACGGAAGGCCCCCGGCTCACCCACGAGATCGAGAATCTCGACATCAGCCTGAAGAACATCACGCAGGACCTCGCCACCTCCATTGAGCGGGAAAAGACCCTCACGCAGAAGGTAACGGATCTCGAGATCGCAGCGGCAAGCATCGGGACCGTAGAGCAGCAGCTCGCAACGCTCAATGAAGAACTGGAAGTCCTGGCACTGACCCGGTCCGCGATCTCCGATTACGTCCTGTATATCATGCAGGTCATGAGGTCCGCGATCGAGACCGAGTCCAGCGCAATCCTCTCAGGCATCACCGAGGGCAAATACTCGCAGGTGATTGTTGACGAGGGGTTCAACATCCTGATCCGGGAAGGTGACAAGGACTATGCGCTCGACCGGTACAGCGGCGGGGAGCAGGACGTGATCGCTCTCTCCCTCCGTATGGCTCTGTCGAACATCATACCGAAGCTGCACGGAGTTCACGAAACATTCCCGTTCCTGATTGATGAGGGGCTGTCCTCTCTTGACCCGGAGCGGAAAGAGAACACCGTCCGTGCTATGCGGCAGCAGGCCAAACGCTGCGGGCAGGTCTTCAACAACACTCACGATCAGGAAGTAGTCGGGGATTACAACCTGAGGGTTCAGGCAAACGGGCCGGTCAGCACCGTGCAGGCAGGTGCGTGATGTTCCCACAATGCGAAGAGGGCTGCCAATACCTAGTCGATGAGATGGCATGTCCCTGCGAAGATGTCCGCCCGTTCATTGCCGACATGCGCCGGTACCTCTACCGCAACGTAGCCTGTGAGTACCGCAAGGGCTTCAAGGATTTCTCGAAGATGCCCAATGTGCCGGGGTGGGCGTGATGGCAACAGGAAAGAAATGCAATTTCCTCGTCTGTCAGAAAGTCACGATGATCGAGCAACCCCTTTTTGATGATGCGATCATCGAGGAGGCAAAGAGGGGAGATTTCTGGTTCGTCAAGGATCTGACTGTGAGACCGGCAAAGATGTGGGCGATACAGCACGGCGGTCATTCTCACTCAAGACCATGGATCGTTCCGGGATTTATTGCGAAGACCCGGAAGGAAGCGATTGCAGCTCTCATGAAAACCCTCTCGCCCCGCATCACCTGGGAAAATATGAAAGAGCGAGGATTTTCAGTAGTTCGCGTTTCTGTCGAGGTGGCCTGAATGCCCGCCCTCTGCCCAACCTGCCGGCATCCCCGCGAGGTCGGCTATGGGATCGACTGCATCAAAGGGGATCAAATCATCTTCGATAAGCATGAGGATGATCGCCCGCACTATCGCAACCGGTGCGGACAGTATCAGCGAGAGGTTGCCACCGGTCTAACACAAGGAATGATCGATGGCGTGCTTAATACCGTTCTCAGACACCAGGCGGCCTTGCCAGAGGGGGGGAACTGACATGCTCCTCTTCAAACCCTATCACGTTGCCCCAATCATCGATCACGATAAGACCGAGACCCGGCGATTCTGGAAAAAACCGCGAGCAAAGAGGGGATCAATTCACTTCTGCCGGCTCAGATTCGATCATAATTATTTTGGAAGGGTCGAAATCCTCGACGTTTACGAACAACCCCTCGGTGAAATGTCCGAGGAATCCGCACAAGCGGAAGGCGGGTACACCCTGGAAGAGTATGCTCGTATCTGGCAGATCATCAACAAGACCCCGCTCAATCCGCTCATGGAGGTCTTCGTTGTCGAGATGAAGTGCATCGAGGTCAACGTCAACACGGACGACCTCGTGAAATACCGGGGCATGTACCGGCAACACATGCAGGCAATCAGGAGTGCAGCATGACCAAATCTTATAAACTCACCGACGGTTTACAGACGGCAACGGCAGGTGAACCATGACACTTGACGAACGAATGATCGGCTGGATTCGGACCGGAGATCGCGGAATATCATCTGAAGTAATTTTTGAGGTTCTCGCAGATCATCCCCTTTTACCGGAGCATTGGCGCTATAGTACCCCCTCCGACTCATCGGACTTCTACCGATGTTACAAGCTCCTGCGAGCAGTACCGGAATGGCGGGGCCGTCTCAACGAAGTTGCGGCAAAGCATCCGCACTGGCGGCTCATCGTCAAGTATTGGCAGGATCTCGAAATTGCGTTAATCAATGATCTTGTTGATGACGGAAGATCCTGTAATCGCCTTCTCGGTGAGCTGAACAAATATCGGTACGCTCCTGAAAAATACCCCGGAGGATTTCCATGAGCCCCCCCCACGACCGGCCACCAAAGGGAGGTCTCCAGATCCAGTGCCCGTATTGCAGCATGATCCTCAACTCCCGGGGCGCTCCGACCCATATACGGAACCTGCACCCGGAGCAGTATCCGGAGTTCATGTCAGGCCGCAAGCGGTACCGGGGCAATGTGGTGGGGAGCAAGCGGGAGGCGATGGTGTGATGGAAGAGCCAACCAATTTTGAGAAACACATAATCTCTACAATCATCGCAATGATCGGGGCGATTATGATTAGTATCACCCTGAAGCCCGACTCATTATCATTGCTTGTCGGGCTGATCGGTATCGTGATGCTTGGTTTTGGGGGGGTCCTCGAAGGTGGGGTAAAATGACCGCCCCACTCGCTACCCTCTTTGAGAACAAAGAGATCCGGGCCATCGAGCAGGACGGCGACATCATCTTCCCGCTCGCGGATCTCGCCTCGGCATGGGGAGTGCACCGGAACACCCTCCCGGACATCATCGACCGCCACCCTGACCGGTTCGAAGGATTCCACACGACAGCAGCACATGAGACATGTGCGGGCTTACGTGCAGTCAATGAGGCCGGCCTGTACCTCCTGATAGGAGCGATCAGCACGGACCGGCTCAAGAACCCGGCAGCAGCTGAGGCAATTCTCCGGTTCCAGCGATGGGTCCCGCAGCTGATCAAGAAATACCGGAAAGGTGAGATCAGCCAGCAGGCTCCCGCGGAAGATCCCCTCATCGTGTCCCTGAAACGCAATGCAGACATCGCGGACATCCTGATAGAACGATATGGATTCAAACCGGACGACGCTCACGATCGCGCCATGCGGGCCGTGGTAAAGGATGTTGGGGAGCCGGCTCTGGTTTACCGCGGTCTCCCTGAACTCGCGGTGGAGGCCCCCCTGGCGCTCCCGTCATCTACGGCCCCCCCCTCCCAGCTCTGCATTCAATGCTCTTTCATGGAGGCCGATCCGGACTTCGATAAATATTACTCGTTAAGGGATGTTGCCAAGTTCACACGACAGACAGAGACTCGTGCCCAGGAAATCCTCACAAAAGAGGGGTTGATGACCTGGGCAAACGGGCACTATCGCCCTACCACGCTCGCACTGAAAGACAAATTGTTTGCCAAGATCTTCATCACCAAACCGCAATGGCCGCACCGTCCCCTCTTTGAACAGACAAATACCCGGTGGTCTCCCGCAGCAATCGAACGCATAAAGGTGCATCTGAACATCGGGCAGACGAGCCTGACAGCACAAGCGCAGCCCGGGTGATCACCATGGGAAAATTCAAGCGAATGATCCAGCGATGCGGACCGGCCCGGGAACGAGCCCAGGACCTGCGAGCGGAATGTCAGGTCCATGGTGTCCGTGATATCTACGATCTGCCCGTGCCTGTGCTCTGGCATCACCGGGCCCGGCATCTGCGCGAAGCCGTGATCTCCAGTACATCAAGGGTGGGCCTTGCTCGGAGCTGACGAAATTATGGCACTCCTTCTCAAAAAAGGCCCTATGTCCCGGGCCGACATAGCCGCTGCCACCGGGTATTCACCGCGTCACCTCCAGCGGATCCTGCCCGGCATTCTCGGCATCCAAACTGTAAAACAAGGCAGGAAGATTATGTACTCAGTGTTGGTGGTGGCGGCTGCAGCGGCGGCGTCCTCCTCATCTACTACTACTATTACTCAACTGCCCGAACAGGGACTTCCAACGCTCGGACCCCGCGAAGTAGGACATGAACCTGGACAAATGTCCATCATGGACATTTCCGGGGATGTCCAACATGGACAAGTAGGACATTTCAAAGGAAAGATAAAAGCAGATGAGCCTCCGAATCGGGAACGAGTAGCCAAAAGGCATAGGGAAGGCCCCTCCGGTGTCGCCGATTGTTCCGCCTGTTCGCCCGGTGACGATCACAAATGCCGGGCCTGCCCCCTCTCTTATGCAGAGCTTGAACGGGACACGGTCCAGTTCGTCATTGTGGATCAGGAGTTCCGGGACCGGTTGGTTGAGATCGCAACCGTGAAGCAATGGAGAAGGAAGACCGACCGGGGCCTCACCTGGATTTACCAGAAACACCTGACGCTGCAGGTGGGCGGGGATGTCGTTGTCTTCTATAGCGACGAACCGGAGGACCTCGGCCACATCGTAGAATGGGCACGGACTGCGTTCTCAGGGATCTATCAGGACATCAACAGCCTGCTCGCCCGGATCAAGCGGCCCCACGAGTTGACACGTGACGAACTCACGGTCATCGTCACCGACCCGGGCACCATAGAGGAGATGATGTTCCACCTTCGGATGAAGATGGAAAAGACCGGTACCTACTACCTGCCGAGCCCGAACCCGGTAACCCCGGGGTTCAAGGCGTATAAGTTCCAGGGCACGCTCCGCTGTGAGTTTGACTGCAGGGACGACAAACGCCGGGTATCGGCCCTTACGATGAGGAGGAGACTGCTGGAAATTTTACCGGACATCAAGGGAGCCCCCGGTCTTTTCTCTGAGTACCTGACGGACTATTACAACCCGAACGCCCACCCAACGGTGATTGATACCGGTGTTGACAACATCCTTGAATGGGCGACGTCATTCGCAGAGCGAATCATCGACCGGTGCATGGAGAAAAAAACCACCCCGCCCCCCTCGCCTGAAGAACAGAAACTCCGTGAACTCCGGGATGCCATCGAGGCCCTTGAAACCGGCGAACTCGGCGACATCATCCGGACCTTCCGGGACCTGCTGAACGTTGAGGAAGGCCCGACGAGAGTCTATCTGGCAGCCTGGGCGATCTGGAAAGGCCGGCACTGTAAAGGCCGGGTGAACAAAGCCGAGATCGCGAGCTTGCTGGTACGGCAGAATGACCCGCTTACCATTCCTGAGATAGCGGACGCTCTACCGGTCCTGCGGACCGCAGGCCTGCTGCAAGAGGACCCGAGCATCGAGATATGTTTCTCGGCAGCGGGTAGGGAAATCGCCGAGATCCTGATGGCGAAGCGGGAGGGACTATGACTCGCTGCGAAAAGGATCACCTGATCATCGGCACAGCCCTCCTCTTCTGCTGCGTGCTCGCATGGCTGGCGGGGGCATTATCATGATCCGGAACTTCAGCAACAAATTTCACGCCAAAAAGACCGTGCTCGAAGTTGACGGGAAAAACCACACCTTCGACAGCCAAGCCGAGGCCCGGTACTATTTGCAGCTCAAGCAGCTCCAGCGTGCCGGTGAAGTGCTCACTATTGAGTTGCAGCCCCGGTACGAACTCCAGCCCGCATACTGGAAATGCTGTGGGGCGATCCTCCTGAACACGCGAAAGGTATGCATCTGCCCTCGTTGTGGGAAGAAGGTGCCCAAAACCCCGGCTATCCCCCTCACGGCAGACTTCCGCGTCACCTACAAAGACGGGCATGTTGAAATCGTCGATGTGAAGGGAGTTGAAACGCGGGAGTTCAAGCGGGCCAAAAAAATTTTTGAATACCGGTATCCGGAGTTGTCCCTCAAGGTGGTGCCATGATCCGGACCTTCGCCGATTGCCAAGATCGAAGGGACGACTCGTACATGGAGGGACCGGGGGAATTCTACTGTATGATCTGGGGCGATCACTCGAAGAACAAAGGGGGTCGGAATGTCGGTGCAACATTCAGTTGTAATTTTAATTGTGAGAATGGGAGATGCCCGAGGGGGTTTCAGCGATGATCACCCCCCTCTCGTGCACCTGCCCCGAGGCAACGCACACCGCCAACCACCGGGCCAACCTCTCGGACATCTGGCAGACCCCCGAATGGATCGGGGAATCCACCGCGTACAAAGACCGGCACTTCCCGGTCTGTTCACGGTGCGGCATTGTCGGCCCCATCGTGCCCGGCCACAAGGAAGAGGACTACAAGGACATGGCGACCTACATCCAGAAGGTCCGTGAGGATCGGGTCGTGCCGCTCTGCCACCGGTGCAACAAGGAAGAATCGAAAGGCCGGCACCCGTGCCCGTCCTGCATCGAAAAGCACCGGGAAGACCCCGACCACTGGATCCGGTACATCGGGCGGGATGCGGAAGTGTGCCCGGAGTGCCGATCACCGGAAGAGAAAGCAGCCAGTGAAGTGAAGGCGATCGGGTTCCACCGGTTCGTGCGAGGAGTACGGGACCGGGACAATGCCCGGAGAAGGGAGATTTACCGGGAAAGGAAGGAGGCATCCCCATCATGAGCGATCCCGTAGTTGTCGATATGTTCTGCGGTGCCGGTGGTGAGAGCCAGGGGATTGACGGCTCGGCAAAGAAAGCCGGCGTCTCCATTGAGATGTTCGCCATCAACCACTGGGAGCGGGCGATCGAGACACACCGGGCAAACTTCCCCGCAGCGGCGCACATCTGCCGGGACGTCCGTGACATCGACCCCTCCTCGCTGATGGAAGGCCGGAAGGTTGCGCTCCTGTGGGCCTCCCCGGCCTGCACGCACTTCTCCGTTGCCCGCGGGGGGAAACCCTGCGATGACCAGAGCCGGTGCACCCCGTTCACGGTCCTGGACTGGCTCGACAAGATCACCGTGGACCGGGTCATCATCGAGAACGTGCCGGAGTTCCAATCGTGGGGCCCGTTGGATGAGGAGACGCACCGGCCCATACCGGAAGCGAAGGGAGAGACTTTCGCCGCGTTCATCGGCATGATCCGGGGCCTCGGGTATTCTGTGGACTGGAACGTCCTCAATGCTGCGGATTTCGGAGCCCCGACAACCCGGCGCCGGCTGTTCATTCAGGCAGTGAGGAACGGATCCGGGAAATCGATCATATGGCCCGAGCCGTCGCACGCGCAAGCCGGGCCGAACCAAACACTCACCGGGGATTTGCCCTCATGGGTACCAGCCCGGGACATCATCGACTGGACCCTCCCGACGCAGATCATTGACGAGAGATCAAAACCGCTTGTGGCGAACACCATGAAGCGGATCTGTCGGGGGATTGAGAAATATTGGGGAGAGTACGCAGCCCCCTTCCTGGTGCGCTACAATGGGGGAGATGGTCGGGTCCATTCGCTCAACGAGCCGATCCCGGTCCTCGACACATCGAACCGGTACGGGCTTGTGCAACCTCTCGTGATGCATATCGGGCAGACATCCAGTAAAGGCCGGGTGCGGAGCGTCCACGAGCCTCTCGCAACAGTCGTCACGAAAGAAGAAGCGTGCCTGATCGAGCCGCTCTTTATCCCGCAGCACTCATGCGGAGAAGTGCGCCCGACATCTGGCCCGCTGTCAACCGTTGCGACGAAAGGCGCGATCGGTCTCGTTGAACCTCTCTTCATACCGTACCGGTCGACCGGAGCCGTCCGGCCCGCATCTGGCTATCCGATCCCAACGCTCGTCACTTATGGATGGGTGGGCCTTGTCGAACCGTTACTGATGAATTATTACGGGAACGGGACGTGCGAACCAATCTCAAAACCAGTACCGGCAGTCACCACGAGAGACCGGTTTGCACTGATCACTCCTGAAAACTGCCGTATCGGATTCCGGATGCTGAAGCCCCACGAACTCGCAGCGGCACAATCGTTCCCGCGTGACTATCGCTTCACGGGCAACCGTGGCGAGATCGTCAAGCAAATCGGCAACGCCGTTTGCCCGGCAATGGCGGAGGCCCTGACCACCGGCTATATGCAGGAACTGGCTGCGGGGTGTGGAGCATGACCGAGCACCGCATCATACAAGGCGACGTGCTGGACGGATTGAGGACCCTGCCGGATTGCTGCGTGCAGGAGGTTATCACCAGCCCCCCATATTATGGACTCCGTGATTATGGGGTGGACGGGCAGATCGGTCTCGAATCAAGCCTGCAGGAATATATCGGCAAACTCGTGGAGGTGAGCCGGGAGCTTCGCCGCGTTCTCCGTGACGATGGCGCATATCTCCTGAATCTCGGGGATTGTTATGCAGGCAGCGGAAAGGGTCCGAGTAAATCGCTCAACGCCAAAAACCCGCACTCGCACATCGCAGCGGAACGGAGGAAGGGCCTCGATAAATCCGACAGTAATCGGAGAAGTCAGAAATATAATTTACTCGGAGGGGATGTTCCCGGGGGTCTCAAAGCAAAGGACCTCATGGGGGTGCCGTGGCGAGTTGCCTTCGCGCTCCAGGATGATGGCTGGTACCTCCGCTCCGACATCATCTGGGCGAAACCGAATTGTATGCCGTCAAGCGTCAAGGACCGCCCGACCACAAGCCACGAGTATATTTTCCTGCTGACGAAAAAGCCCCGGTATTTCTGGGATGGCGAAGCGATCCGGGAACCGGTGAGCGAGAGTTACGCCAAGGACAAACGCCCTGTCGGTATTCTCAGGCAGCGGGTGAACAAAAACACGAAGTACCCGAGAACGGGACAATTCAAGCAGCAAAAGCTGAGCGGTCGTGCAGCTCGCCCTCCAGGAACCCGGGAGAACAATCTCCATAAAGGTCCGGTTGTTCGAGCGATTTTCAGAGGGGGAGGAAAGTATACCGAAGGACAGAGTTTTGACAACTCAACCCCGGTAGATAATCAAGTCCCGGGAAATGTCCCAAATCTCTGCCTCTCCCGCAATGCCCGGTCCGTGTGGGTTATCTCACCACAGCCCCGTCCGGAGGCACATTTCGCAACATTCCCGGATGAGCTGGCACGAAGGTGCATAAAGGCCGGCACGAGTGAAAAGGGATGCTGCCCGTCATGTGGTGCCCCGTATCGCCGGATCGTTGTTGCCACCGGAGGCACGATCGGTAAGAGCTGGACCCCACATGATGACGATCTCGGAGTGGGCGCCAAGTGTGGTGCGCCTTCCGCGGGTTATCATCGGGAGTTCCTCGGGTGGGAGCCGACCTGCAAGTGTGAAGCCGGTGATCCGGTGCCCTGCACGGTTCTGGATCCCTTCATGGGTTCGGGAACTGTTGCCTGCATGGCCCGGGATCTCGGGCGAAATAGCATCGGGACCGAGATCAATGCCGAGTACATCGCTATAGCAAGGCATCGCCTTCGGGCAGATGAGCAGATCCCCGCGGGGAACCGTCATGTCGAGTATCGTTTTGAGAAAGTAGCAGTAGCCGTCGTAGAAGGAGGAAATTGAAGATGTCACTAGAAACGAAAGGAACCATCAAGTATGACCCGGACGTGAAACCAAGCGATCCGCACTATATGATCGAGGCAAAGCAGCTGGGGATATGTATCACAGGGGGGGGCGATATAGAGCAGATGGTGGACGAGCTCACCGAACGAATCCGCCGGGAAATCTCGCAGGAGTTCGGGATTCCCCGCTGCGATGTCGTGATGGTGAAGTACTCCATGACCTGCACGTTCGATGTATCGGCCCCGGTCAACACCACGCTGGAAGAATTCGGCATGGAGCCGGTCCTCAGCGAGGATCAGGCAGCACTCGAAAAGAAGATCCGGGACTATGCCGAACGCACCGGGCAGGACCCGCTCGAAGTTCTGGAGAAGTTGAAAGCCGAGAAGGACAAGCAGCAACAATCCATCCTGGACAAAACCGCCGATATGGTGAATGCCGGGATACTGGACACCCCGGGCTGTACAGCCAGGGCCACAACTCACAAGGCGAAGGGCAAGGGGGCGCCTGAGTGAACAAGACCGGGACGCGAGAATGGATGCCGAACAGCCGGAACCGCTGCGATGGCTGCGAGGGTGATTGCCGGTACTGCTATGCGAAATTTAAAGCAGTCCGGTATAAACGCCGGACCGAAGAGAACTGGCACGAGATGAGGCCGTTAAAAGTTCGGCAATCCACCAAAAAAGCCGAGGGCGGGATCATGTTCCCGACAACGCACGACCTTCACTATAAACACCGTCATTGCTGGTTCCCGTTCCTGAAAGAAATGCTGGAGAATGGCAACGATGTTCTGATCGTCACCAAGCCGGAGTATGCAGCGGTCTCGTATATCTGCGAAAATCTGGAGCAGTACAAGAATCAGATGGAGTTCCGGTTCACCATCGGCACGAACGACGATAAGGTGGCGGCGTATTGGGAACCCGGCGCACCCTCTCCAAGCGACCGGCTCATGGCAATCGCGCATGTGTGCACGTTGGGATTCCGGACCTCTATCTCAATGGAACCGTTACTGATCGAGCAGCCGAAAGAGATGATCGACAATCTCTTCATGGGGTGGATTACCGGGGACATCTGGATTGGTGCCATGAATCATTACGACCTTAACCCGGCAATTCCCGAAGAAGCCCGGCAGATCAAGATCCAGGGCCGGGAGAACATGCGGCGCGTCTATGAATCCCTGAAAGATAACCCGCAAATCCGCTGGAAAGATTCGGTGCAGAAACTCCTCGGGATATCCTCAATGGGGGTGCCATTGTGACCCACAAGATCGTCACCATAGACGTCAGGGGGAAAAAACATTTCCCGTATCTGGAAGAGCATGTCAACTTCCAGAACTCTATGGGGCAAATCCAGACACTCCTTCAGAAGTATAATTGCGACCAGATCGCAACCGCACAAAAACAAGTTACGGATACCAAACATGGTGCCTTCAACGTATACTCGTTGGCGTTCCTCGTCCGTGGGGAGAGATTCCTCATTGAATTCCCCGTAATTTTTGTCAGGAATTCCGCCGGCACCAAACTCCGCATGGACATATCCGGGAGGGTCATCTTCTATAAACTGAAAGCCCTTCTGATCGATGTCGAGTTCGGATATCTTGATTTTGTCGAGGCAATGCTCCCCTTCAGAATCGTCACTCTTCCGAACGGCCAGCAGATCCCCCTTGCCGATTATGTAATGCAACACGGTCCGGAACTTTCCGCAGGGACGGCGGATCTTCTTGCCCTACCCGGAGGCGATCGCAGATGACCGCCCACACCGAACCCATCCTCTGCATCGTCTGCTCCGCCCCGCTCCCCCACAACATCACGCGGGCCGAAGCCCTCGCCAAAGGTGCTGCAACCGTGATCGGGAAACGGACATACTACCACTGTGCAGGAGGCCGGCACAGTCCCGAGGAGATCCAGATGAGTATCGCAGCGGTGCCGAAGTTCAGCACGGCGGGAAAGGCAGGTGCACCATGAGGTTGTTCGAATTCACCGCAGAATTTACGCTATGGATTGGCCGAAGAGATACCGTCATGCCAACGGGAGAATTCCGTGGTGCCGGCACCACGGACAGAGATGATGAAGATCCCGCCAACGCAATCGCTCAGGCCATGTTTAGAGAGTTTTACCCGAAGAAAGACGGAAATGTCGCAGTCGTAATTTGGGTTCACATACTCGGGGGATTCGCTCCAAGCCCCTTACCGTGGGAAAGAGTCTGGAGATTACCATGACCCTCACCCTCAGCGATCTCTCCGAATGGCGCCGGGCCGAAATGGACACCCCCGCCATGATCATCCCCCCACCTCAAGCCGAAATCAAAAGCCTGCTCGATCAGCTCCTCAAGGATGCCGGCCCCGACCCTCTCGCATTGGGAGAAGACTGTGAACTCTTTGCAGCCAAGGATCTGCTCGCTGACATCTTCCGGATCCGCCGCAACAAACTAGCGCGGGCCTGCGAACTCAACCCGGACAACGCAAGCCTGCCGGAACTTCGGAGCCTCCTACCCTTTGAAAACGAAACATGGTTCTATCTCACGGAGGGGTACCGCAGGCTGGACTACGCGATCAGCGATGTCGTGAAGCGGGGAGAGTGGAGCGGGAAGTGGAGGCCTGACAAGAAATGAGCTTCGATGAGTTCAAGCTCTGCAAAGGTTGTCCCGTTAAGGGATCGCGTTACTTCGATCCTGACGGATATTGGTGCTGCAAACACCCGGGCGCATGGAAACATGCACAAGATCTCGATGATAGTGCCCGAACGAAATACACTCCTGACACGCCATCGGGGCACGAATCAGGCGATACAATCCCGTTCGTGTGCATGAAGACCTGCCCGGCCGGTCACTGGAGACGCACGATCGAAGGCGGGCAAATACCGAAGACGCAAACTGAACTGGTGGTCGATTCGGAGTATGCCGCATGACCGCCGAATCCCGCACCCTCTTCGACTTCGGCCCGGCCCCCGCAACTACTAATCCAGAACTAAATAGTGTCAAATTAGTAGATGCCCCGACGGAAGAAAAACAATCGCCGCCTACCGCAAAGAAAGATCCCAACAGGATCCTCATCGTCCCGCTCAGCGCATCTCGGCCCGTAATTCACAACTTCGCCCTGGTGCGGGAAATGATCACAGAAGCATTCGCCAACAATAAAAAAGTCGTCCTCTATCTCACGGGAAACGCCAAGGCAGACGAAGGAAAACCGGCCACGGAATGGCAGTTATGGAGAGTGGTATCATGACAGAAGGAACCAACGAACCGACACGCAGCACGGAGGAATCGCAACCCGATTACCGGAAGAAATGGGTGGTCCCGAAACGGAAACGCGGAGGGATCGAGAAAATCCACCTCATGAACACCAACGATGAGGCTTTCTGCGGGCGACACATCAACCCGGATCCAAAAAAGATCCTCGACTTCGATGACTACTGCCCGCTCGATCATCAGGATAAGGTCTGCCCAAAATGTCTGGAGTGGTGGAACAGCATCCGCCCCGGGAAGTACGGCAAGAAAAAATCTCTGGCAAAATCCTGATCGGAGTGATCCACATGAAGCCACCAAACGCCATATAAGGCCACATGAAGCCACAAAGAGCCGCATAAGGCCGTATAAACCCTCTTTTATCCCACTCCCCCGTGCACTCTTCTGTGTTATGCCCCGGCACCTTGTCCGGGGAAAATGTAGGAAGTGTACACGTAAATGACAGGCACAAGCGAAAGCGACACGATCAACATCAAGGTCGTGCCGATTGAAGTGACGGACGACAAGTCCCAAGTCAGCCTTTCCGGGATGTTCTTCAACCAGAACGAGATCCGGGAAGAGGACGAACCAGTACAGGCGCTCACCATCGCAAAGGACACCCTCGACCGGTCGAGCGGGTTCATTGTCGGGAGATTCAAGTACAAGATCGACGCCAGGTCAAAGATCATCTGGCAGGTCGCCATTGATGGCCGGCAGCTGGACGGGTATGGTACCGGCGTCCCGTACGGCGCAAGTGAAGGAATCTATGACACCCCCCTGTTCAGGTATCCCGGCAGTGCACGGGCCAACAAAGACGGGCTTCACAAGGTCCATGTCGAGTACGGCCTGATCACCGGCATCGCGGAAAACGCCCTCGGGTTACTCGACGGGGGAAGGGTTCGGTCAATCGGCTCGGCTGACTTCACGATCAATCTGCTGCCCCACACGGCCCCTTTATCTTCGGGGTGACGCAGCCCCATGTCGAATCGCAGCGAAAAGAGAGCACAGGCCCGGCCGAAGAAAGGGTACAATCCAGCGAACCCTCCGAGCAAGTCGCATCCGTTTTGGGGGTGACGGCCGTGACCGAATCCCCCGGCCCGTATCCGCCCGGCACCCCTCTCGGCATCAGCGGGCACCCTCTCGGCCCGCTCAAACCCACGGACCGGAACGGCCACGAGTACAACAGCTACGACACCGCGGGCGAACATGCCGAGATCCTCACGATCCCGGACTGGTTCCCGATCGCATCCTTGCGCGGCAAAGTCCTCTGGGACGGCATCTTCAGCTGTTACTATGACATCCATCTCGGCATCAATGCCTTCCTTGCAGGCTGGCGCACGAAACAGAACGAGGACGTCCCGAAATGCCCGCCCTTGTGGGCTCCAAAAGAGCATTACTGGGGTATTGCAGATATCGCGTATGACATCAAGCGTGGCAGCCAGGGCGCCATTATCGGCGGCGCAATCATGATCCTCACGCTGCTGAAAACATACGGTGTAATCTGATGAACACCACGGGACCCGAGCTTATGTTTTCTGGGATGACTCCCCGGCACGGCATAAGCCTCACGGATGGAAAACGTAGAGCGGCGGTTCACAGTTCCGCCCGGGTCCCATCTCCCTTCATGCAGAAGGCTCGTTTGACCGCGTTCCGGCTGCGTGTGGGGATCAATCCAACAATGAATTTCCCCTCAAATTCCGCTCGTCACGTACTACCCGGAGGCTCACAGGCGCCCTCCGGACGAGCGTCACCCTGTCGCCGGGTGCACCGGCCCGATAAGACAAGCCACACACACCAGGTAAGGATTTCATCATCTCGTAGAGATTGGCCCGGTTGACAGGGACATCAGAAAAACAGCAGCAATCCTCGACTAATGGTCGGTCCTAGCGCCCAGAAGTGGGAAGACGCAGATCCGGGTTCGAATCCCGGCGGTTGCCTTCAATGACATGCACAAACGATCCCTATCGCCACTATGATGACGGCACATGCACGGCAGCCACCTCATCATCAGCAGCACTTGAAGATCGCTGGCCGTCATTCCCGATCGTTGAACAGATGCCGAAAATCACCGAGCGGCAGATCTTCAAAACCATGCGTATGCGGGGCATCCGATGACCGAAACCCCCCGCAAGATCCTCTATATCTCCGGTCCCTTCAGCTCCGCTCCTGCAGGGTACGATCCCCTCCACGCCACCGAGCACAACATCAACGAAGCCTCGCGGTACGCCCTCATGGCAGCCCGCCGGGGATGGGTGCCGTTCTGCCCGCACAAAAACACTGCAGGATTCCAGCACACCGATATCCCATACGAGTTCTGGATAGAGGCCTGCCTGGAGTTCGTCCGAAGATCCGACGCCATCCTTATGATCCCCGGGTGGGAAAGCAGCCCCGGCGCAAAGCGGGAATGCGCCCTTGCCACGCTCATAGGAAAGCCGGTCTATTACTTCATGGGTGATGGGATACCCGGGCCTGAAACGGGGGTATCAAATTGAAGAAACAAGAGCTGCGAAACGTCCCGCTCCGTAATCTGATACCGTACCGGAAGAAAGTGCACGACACCACGAAAGCCGTGCCAGACATCATCTCATCTCTTGAGAAATTCGGATACGTCAAGATCTCGATCGTTGTCGATGAAAATATGGAGATCATCTGCGGCCAGGGCGTGCTGAAAGCCATGGAAAAACTCGGCTGGCCATCAGTCCCTGAAGTCACTCAGGTTACTGGAATGCCCGACACCCTGAAACGGGAATACCGGCTTGCAGATAACCAGGCCGCCGCGAGATCCCAATGGAATATCGAAGCCCTGCTGCAGGAAATTGAAGAGATCAAAATCGACGACAAAGACTTCCAGATCGGAGATATCGGATACCTCCAGAAAGAACTCGATCAGATGCAGCACGACATTGAAGCCGAGAAAAATCTCCAGGATGATGACTTCGACCCGGAAAGCATCAGGCCGACTGACATCAAATACGGCGACATCTTCGAACTCGGCCCGCACCGCCTCATGTGCGGAGACTCAACAAAGCCCGAGGACCTGCAGCGGCTCATGGATGGCGCCCTGGCGGATCTGGAATTCACCGATCCCCCGTATAATGTCGCGTACGTCGGCAAGACAAAAGCCGCTCTCACCATCAAAAACGACTGCATGAGCAAGACCGATTTTTACCAGTTCCTTTTGAAAGCATATCGGGCCATGCATGCCACATTGAGGCCCGGCGCCCCGATTTACGTTTGCCACTCGGACTCCGAAACCCTCGCATTTCGGCAGGCCTTCATGGAAGCCGGCTTCGAGCTCAAACAGTGCATCATCTGGGTCAAGGACCAGTTCGTTCTCGGCCGGCAAGATTACCAGTGGCGGCATGAACCCATCCTGGAAGGCATCAAGATCGACAGTGTCAAAGAGCACGATCCGGTCCTGTACGGATGGAAAGGGGGCGCCGCTCATCGATGGTTCGGGGGCCGTTGCCAGGATACGATCTGGGAGATCCCGAAACCGAAACGGAACGCCGAACATCCGACCATGAAACCCATCCCGCTGGTGGGCCGGGCGATCCTGAACTCCACCATTGAGGGAAACATCGTCCAGGATGCCTTCGGAGGTCTCGGCGCCACGCTGATGGCATGCGAGCAGACCGGCCGGGTCTGCCGGATCAATGAGCTGGATCCGCACTACTGCCAGGGCATCATCGACCGTTGGGAAAAGTGGACCGGGAAGACCGCGGTGAAGGTGAAAGCGTGATGCAGGTTCTCATCAGTGATGACAGGGGGCAACTCAACCGGGTAAAATGCCCTCGTCCCTATTTCCCCCCGGTCCCGCTCGATGTCTGCCGGAAGTGCCCGTGGTTTGTCAGCATCCAGATCCCTCCCAATGACCCGGCATACGTTGTCTGTCGTCTTGAAGGAGAATGGCGCAATGCGGAGCTGGTGCCCTGATGGCAGCCGCGAAGAAGAAGGCCCCGCTTCCGGAGAGTAATGACAACTGGAAGATAGTCGATCCGAAGGATGCAAAGAAAGAGATCAAAAAGGCCCTCTCAAAAAAGAAATCCGGGAAAAAACGCCCGGTGATTTCACGAAAAGGAGCGCAGAGAAAGCCCGGAACCGGAAAGAGTGCGGCAAAGAATAATAAAAAGGTCGAGATAAAAAAGGAACCACAACCGCCGAAAAAACCCGGACGCTCGACGAAATACGACCCGGATACTCATCCCCTCATGGCATGGGTCCTCGCGGTCCTTGGGAAGACCAATAAAGAGATCGCGAAGGAACTTAGCATTTCCACGGGCACTCTCTTCGCATGGGGCAAAGAGCACCCAGACTTTCTAAGTACCGTAAAAGGGGGGAAAGAACTCGCCAACGCCCGGGTGGTCAAAGCTCTATACACGCGGGCAATCGGCACCCGTTATCCTGAGACAAAAATCATCCAGAATCCCGACGGCACCACTCGCAAGGAGGTTACGATGAAGGAGATCCCGCCGGATGTAACTGCGATCATTCGTTGGCTTACGAACCGGGATCCCAAGAACTGGAGAGATCTCAAGAGTGTGGCCCTTGGCGGGGATCCCGGCGCACCCCCGGTCCAGATCACAAATATGTCTGACGAGGACCTCCTGAAGAAAGTCGCAGAGATCGCAGCCAGACAAAAGAGCGGAGGCCCGTGAGTGTCTGAAGCCTGCCTGTCTCCCGAGGATCGCGCAGCCTGTGAAGAGATTCTGCTGAGGGTGGCCCGGACAGACTTCTCGCAGTATTGCGAGCTCACATACCGGGGATTGTGGCAGCCGAACCGATACACTGATCTGATCTGTGAAAAGCTCGAGAAGGTGGAACGGGGCGAGATCAGGAAAATCATCCTCACACTTCCCCCGCAGCATGGTAAGAGTATGTGCGTGACCGAGACGTTCCCCTCCTGGTTCATTGGGAAGGACCCGACACGCAACGTGATCGAGGTCTCATATTCGGATGAGTATGCCCGGAAGTTCGGAGGATCGAATCTCAAGAAGGTCAAGGACTTCGGCAATCGTCTGTTTGGCATCGAAGTGGACCCGCGGAGGGGATCGGACACCTACTGGCAGGTCAATGGATACCGAGGCGGCATGATCAGCGCAGGGGTCCTTGGAGGTATCACGGGGGCGGGCGCGGACCTGCTGCTCCTAGACGACCCGATCAAGAACTTTGAGGAGGCCAACTCGGTGGTATACCGCGAGAAGATCTGGAACGAATGGCAGTCCACGTTCAGGACCCGGGTCCATGCCGATGGCGTGATCATTGTCATCCTAACCCGGTGGCATGAAGACGACCTGATCGGGAGGATCCTGGAATCACCCGAAGCGGACGAATGGCTGGTTATCCGGCTGCCGGCAGAGGCGGAAGAGAACGACCTGATCGGCCGTGAGGTGGGAGATCCACTCTGGCCTGAGGAGGGGTACGGTAAACAGTGGATGGCCGATCAGAAAGTGGCAGTCGGGCCATATGTCTGGACCGCGTTATACCAGGGCCGCCCCACTCCAGCAAGCGGGGAGATCATCAGGCGGGAATGGTGGAAGTTCTACGACGAGTTACCCGCGAAGTACGACGAAATCACCCAGGATTGGGACCTTGCCCTGAAAGGAGGCCCCAACTCATCACGGGTCTGCGGACAGGTCTGGATGGATTCTGGCGCCAACAGTTACCTTGTCGATATGGTCTGCGATATCATGGACTTCCCGGCAACGCTCGACGCCATGAGGACCCTGTCAGGCAAACACCCGGAGGCTGGCTCGAAGTATGTCGAGGACAAGGCAAACGGTCCCGCTGCGATCGCTATTCTGAAGAACGAGATCCCCGGGCTTATCGAGGTGCCCCCGCACGGAGACAAGGTTACGAGGGCCAAAGCTGTGACCGGCTTCATCAAGGCGGGGAACGTGTTTTTGCCGAGCCCAAAGGCATTCCCGGAGAAAGCCGCATGGGTCCACGACTTTATCCAGGAGTGCAGTTCGTTCCCCCGGGGACGGTATAACGACAAGGTGGATGTTATGAGTCAGAAGTTGAGCAGGCGATTGATGAAACGACTGAAAAAAGACCGCTATTTCCATTCAGCAGGAGGAAGACGATGATCATTAAACCAAACTTATGGCAACGTGTAAAGGCATTCGGAAAATCAGCAGCCCCGCAGGTTGCGAGGAAGACCATAATCTCCGGGGGTCCGCCCAAGTATTTCTCCCCCGAGATTCGAAATAACGAAAACCTCAGGAAATGGCGGGATATCTACGAGCAAGGTGGCATCATCAGCGAGGCCATCGACGCCTATCCGCTGGCCATCTGGTCCAAGGGGTACCGGCTTGAAGGGGGAGAGGCCGAGAAGACACTCGTCCAGGACCGCCTCGACACGTTTGATCTCGTGACTCAAGCAAAGATGCTCATTACCGAAGCACTGGTCTGCGGTGACGGGTTCGCGGAGAACGTGCAGAACGTAAAGGGCGATGCGTTCGCCTGCCTTGAAGTGAAACCCGCCGAGATGATCCAGCTTGATCAGGATATCATGGGGACCGTGACAGGGTACAAGTTCGTACCGGACACCACACTCACCGGCAAGACAGTCCCGCTGGCCTTGGAAGACATCACCCGCCTCACACTCATCAGGTCGCCGAGGAATCCCTACGGCACGTCTCTCATTAAGAGAGCGATCGATGAGATCACCCGCGATACCAAGACTGCAGAAGGATCCGCCGGGGCGATCGAACGACATGGTTTCCCTAAATGGCTGATCAACGCCACCGCACCCGGGACCCCGGATCGTCCCGCGGAATCGCTCGATGAAGAGACTGCCAAGAAGATCGAGCATGAGTTCGAGGAACTGAAATACAAGTCGGAGTTTATCGCAGACGGCGATATCAAAGCAACCGCGATGGATACCGGGGGCGTGCAGAACATCCAGCAGTACAACGATGTCATGCTCCAGCGTCTCTGTGCTGCCATTGGCGTCCCGCGTGAGATCCTGCAACTCACCGAAGGCGGTCTCGGAACAGGAGGCCCATCAGTCCGGATGGATGTCTGGTATGATAAGATCGAGGCCATGCAACAGCAGGTCGCCCGGTGCCTGAACCTGAACGTCATCGACCGGATCACCGGCAGGTCCGGCAGCGTGAAGATCGTCTTCAACAACCCTCGCCCCAAGAACTTCATCGCCGAGGCAACCGCGATCGCCGCCCTCCGACAGGGTATGGACCCCGACGCCGTCTGTCCGGCAGACTATGCCAGGGAAAGGCTTGGGATCCCGAAGGATGAAAGCGCGATTGATAAGGTGGTCCCGGAGCCGCAGGAAAAGAAGAAGACTCCTGAAGAACTCCGCGACTGGTTACTGGCCCAGATAAAGAAGGAGCCGAATGCCGCCACAGCAGAGTAACAAAGTCAAGGCGAAGGCGACACTGGCGAAGATCCACGAGAGAAACATCTCCGCATTTTTTCGCACCCAAGGAGCCATGGTACTCAGGGCCATCTCTCGCCGTTCGTTATCGGCAGCCCGCTCTTTTGAATCTCCGTCATTATGGAGCATCAGCCCGGAAGAATGGGACCTTATCTGGCAGAACATCACCAACCAGACCACTCCCGACCTCTCGAAAATCATCGCGGCGGCGGAAGCGGACGGCCTTCATGCTGGATCGGAACAACTCAGGAAAGCGATCGGGCTTTTCAACGAGAAATCTACGTTTAATCTCGCCAACCCCCGGGCAGTCGCATGGTTCCAGGAGAACGGGGGCAGCGTTGAATACATCAAAGGGATCCAGAAAACCACCGGAGGTCAGATCCGGTCTATCGTCACCAATGCACTCAACACCGGGCAAGCCTATACTGTGACCGCCAAAGAAATTCAGGGCGCTTTCGATGGAATGACACGCGATCGGGCACAACGCATCGCGGTCTTCGAGACGGGGCAGGCATACGAGGCCGGCAATCGCCTGTTTGCAGAGTCCCTGGTGGATGATGGCGTAAAGATGCAGGAGCGCTGGGTAACCTCGCACGATGAGAAGGTCCGCCCGGAGCATGCTGCGAACGAAGCCGAGGGGTGGGTCGAACTCGGGCACGTATACTCATCAGGAGATACCGATTGCCCGACCGATCCCGGGTGCAGGTGCTATAAGGAATATCGGCAGGCTCCGGAGGGGGACTGATGGTTGTGCCACTCATCCCCGGCCATGAAATCATCAGTATGCTGATCGTCTGCGTAAGTGCCGGGGTCATCATCGATTTTATAATCATTTGTGCGATCATCCGGCTCTTCCAGTGGCACCATAACAAGGTGGGGTTCTGATGTTCGGCAGAAATCGGTTGTGTGCCGGTATTGACTCCGAACGCCAGCTCTTATCCGTCAGCTCGTCAGCGTTCCGTATCCACGGCCCGATGAAGGCCCTATTCTATAAACTGCTCGGGCTGGTCAACCCGGCGCCCCGAGAATGGCTGGATCAACTGACGGGGAATAACGCGGTGATCCGGGATATCTACATGGAGTACCTGCAGCACGACAAAGAGGCCGGTCGCGTGCGGATACTGGAACGAGTAATCCCGTTTGCATTGTGCCTTACGGATGAGGAGCAAGGCGATACGGCCTACAATGAAGTGTTCCAGTATTTCCTTTACCGCATCTGCCAGGAGTATCGGGCCGGTCGGTTCCAGTTCAACCCGATGCACATTAACCCGCACTGTTGGTATCAAGACGGACGAGGCCGGGAACTATCAACCGTCGAGGAGAACTTAAGAGCAATTCAGGAGATGAGGTCAAACCGAGAAAGCAATCCGGGCAAAATCTCCCGGGACATTTCCGAAACGGAGCAAGGATTGAGGTCAGATTAAGATGTCAGGACATTTCGAGAAAGGGGTATGGGTCGAGGACCCGCCGCGAGGGTGCGGACTTGGAATAACAGGGGAGAGAATCGAACGCGGACAGCTGGTCTGTATGGATGCTGACGGACAGGTCCGGCCAGGAATGTCTCGCAAGGAGATGGCGTGATGGCGGAAAAGAGCGTCGTGTTGTGGCTGGTGACTTGCCCGGTCTGCGGGCTCCGCATCTTCGAGGGACACATTCCAAAAGGAGATCCCGTGATCGCACGGTGCGGCAATTGTAAGTCGCTCATCGAGATATCGTCATACCCGCACGCAGTTCCGCGTGTGCTCTCTGAATGGGAAGAGGAAGTGAAGATACTATGACCTCAATCGCTCATACCGGGGGGGAAACGATCCTCGACGAATTCCCGGGGCACTTCGACCAGGGTAGATGGGTGAAGGACCCGGTAAAATACGGTCGTAATTTCGTGCATCGTATTGATGGCAAAGAGATCATCGACGACAGACACAAACGGTTCGTTCTCTCCGGATATGCCCACCGATTCAATAACCCGGAGAACGATCTCATGGGAATCACTCTCGGGACCACTGACGATCTCGAAGAGGCAAATGCCCTCTACGAACTCGGGTATAAAATCCGGGAATTCGGATACGATTTCTGGGTTTATATCGAATTCGAAGACCGCCAGATGATGCTCGGATGGAAATTACCGTGCGGTGCAAAGACTCGTGAAGGGGCCGTGCCGTTATGACCTCCGGCATGCCTTTCCACGAGGACGAGATCACATTCGTCGAAGAAAACATGAAGGAATACCCCTCAATCCTTGCCCGGTCCCTGGGCCTCTATTATCCGCAGCACAATGGCGGCTCCCGCTGCACCAAGTCGGTCTCGCGGCTCATGAACAAGATCCGGACTGGCCGGGCCCCGAACAGCCTAGACACCTTGGAAGATGAAGTTATCGAGCCGAACACCCGCATGCAGGATCTCCCGCCCGTGGCCAAGATACCTGCGGAGCCCGTTGCAGCGATTCCTGCAGAGAAAGTCGCAGAGATCGGGACAAAGACTGCGGAACCGCCCGTGGCGAAGCCAGAGCCCGCTGTTGCAGTAACCAAAACCCCACAAACCCGTGTGCATGGGGCCGGGAATAAGAAAAGGCGATAATCCCCGTTTCATTGATATACCAGACATATCGAATATATTTTTATGACAGCCAAGGTACGGGGAGTCGAAAAAGAAGTCTGGTTAATCATAAGGGAGAACGAGATCACGGACTGCATTCTCACGAGCGAAGAGGCGATCAATTTCCTTGCCGGCCCGGGCGATGAGGTAGTTCCATATACGATAAAAATTTAAGGTAGTTTATGAAGGATAATGAAGAAAAACCGTCTACTATGCGAGCATACCCGGGTACAAAGACGAGGTATAATGAGGAACGCCATGGTCGGGAAACCGATGACGCACTTCTCAACCGGCTCCTGGATGAGCTGCACGAGCTCAGGAAAAAACAAGAAAAATAATTCTTTTATGCAGTCCTGTATTTCAGGAGCGCCCTCGCCAATATCGCATCCCCGTCAGCCTCAATGATAGAAACCATCACGCTCTTTCCGTATTCTATCTGGAACGGCAACAATTCGGTTGCCATAACAATGAAGGACCGGTGCTGTGAGAATTCGAGTGGAACACGAAACCGGTAAGGGACATCCCCCTCGCTCTGGATCTGCAGCAGGATCTTCGAAGAGTCCTGCGGGATATCCCCGGTTCCGTCCACGCGCAGGGATTGGTCGTGATACGTCACGGCCGCGGGATCTGGCGTCTTCCGGTATGCAATTCTCTCGTATGTCGCAGCAATCTGGAATGTCATTATTTCAAACTCCTTGATTGCGCAGTTCTAAGGGTTTGGGGAATTAATATTCTGCTATAAAATAAAATGCCGCTCTTTTGCAGATTTACATAAAATCCCATATCCCTGTTGCGACCCAATAGTACTATGCCATCCTTAGTTGTGGCACGCCTCCACCCGCTGACCGGCGGTGATGAGGGGAAAGTGCACCGTAACAAGTACGGACAAGGCATTTCGCCCGTGTATGATCGCACCGGGCAGGTATCAGAAATTCGCTTTTCCGAGTTATCCTCACCCGAAGACGTCCGGCGTTGGCTGGATTCCCACAGGTACACAGGATACGAACTCAGCACTCCGCAATCAGAAGATCAGCCGGCAGAACAGCACCGCCATTACCTCGCGCTCGAATTCGTCCCGGAGGGATCGAATCTTGTCGAGATGGACGGGGGCCTGCTGGTAAAAGGCGTGAAACTACTTGCAGCAGGGACCTGGACGGACTCCGTTCAAAAGACCCCATGTCGGTACACTCCACTGAAACTCAAAACCTACTCGACCAACTGGGCCGATCCCACGTATTGGAGCCGGCATGGTGGGGGCACACCCCGTAATGCCACGGATGTTATCGGAGAGGTCCGAAACCCACGGTTCGAAGGCGATGCCGTAGTTGGGGATCTCTGGTATGACGGAATCACCGACAACAGCCAGAACTGCATCAGGATCGTCAAGGCGGCCGCAGCAGGCAAGCGGAAAGCACCCTATGTGTCTGTCGAGATGATGACCCGTGACAAATGGCTCCCGGCGGAGAAGATCTACGAAGCAGAGGAGATCCTTTTTGACGGACTGGCCATGGTCAACCGTGGCGCTTGTGCAGTATGCACCATCAATGCCCGGGCCCAGGAAGAGGCAGCACCCGCATCTGCTGCAGCAAAGGAGGAGAATGTGAACAAGGAACAGCAAGCCCCGGACGGATCGCTGGAAGCCCAGCGTGAAGACCTACAGACCGCACTGAACGACAAGTTCGGCATCGCTGAGTCGGATGGGCGCAAGTGGGGAGCGTGGATTACAGCCACGTACCCGGATCGCGTCGTGTTCCAGTCGTCCAAGGATGACGTCCTGTACGAAGTCCCGTACTCAGTGTCACCGTCCAGGGAGATCCTGTTCGGAACGCCCTACGAAGTCGAGATCATCTATCGGAAAGTACAACCCGACAATCCAACACCGGAGAACACCATGGAATCGAAAGACTACGAAGCCAAGATCAACGATCTCACCAAGGAGCTTGAGGGTCTGAAGGCAGAAAACGCATCGCTCAAGACCCCGCCTCAGGCAGCCGCACCCGCAGAACCCGACAGCAAGGCGCTCGAAGAGGCTACTGCCCAGATGAAGGCGCTTGAAGCCCGCGTCAAGGAACTGGAGAACAAACCGAACCCCAAGATCCCCGGCGCCACTGCGACACCCGCAGATGGAGAGACCAAGGAGCTTGAGGCCCCGGCGACCCGTGTCGTTGTATCCCGCACCGGGGAAGTTCACGGAGCGTGAAGTAAATGTCAGATATCTCAGCATTCCCAACAATCCGCAAGGTACTGCATTATGGCAACCCCGGCCCCGGCGGGTTCGTCGCAGGAGCAACCATCAAGGCCGGCATGGTCCTGGCAATCCACGGGACTGGCGAGGACTATATTGCATGGCCCGCGATTGACGGCACCACAGCAGCCGTTATCGGTGTCGCCCTGCATGATGCATCAGCAGGAGATCCCATTGCGATCGCACCCCCGGGCAGCATCGTTACGGTTGCCACTGGCACGGACGATGCAATCGACGCAGGCCACTGGGTTGTTGTTGATGACAACTCGGCTGGAGGCATGGTCATCGAGATGGACCCGGCAATCGGTTCGCACAGCGCGACCGTTGTAGATTTCTTCGTCGGATATACCGTGAAGAACTCAGCGAGCAACCAGGTGGATATCATGATCTGGCCCGGCCCCATGATGACCGCGAGCGCCTGAGGTGACTGAAGATGACAAAAAGACTTGAAACCTACCTCGAACTGGCCCTCGGAGCCGCAGATGCACCGCACATGACCAAACACATTGTCGAGACCCGGATCCCCAAGAATCTTGGGCACTATCACGAAGGAAAACTCGTGAGCGTCAGGGAACTCCTGCTCAGCACCCAGATCGAAGGCACGTCTCTGATCCAGACTGAGATGTACGCCACGGTCATGGAAGGCGCCGAGCCGCAGAAGTGTATGCGGGATGTTCTCCCGATCCTCAAGGCCACTGGCAGCACCCTCCGCGTCCCGAAGGGCGAGACTGGCACCTACGCCAAGCTCATCGCAGAAGGCGGAGAGATCCCGATCGAGACCCAGGATTATGGGTATACCGACTTCAACATCAAAAAGTTCGGTGCCCGGCCCCTCATCACCCAGGAAATGATCGACCGGTCCCAGTACGATGTGATCGCACTCGAGACCCGCAAGGCCGGCCAGCGTGTTGAGAACAGCCTCAACCAGCAGTCACTGTCGGTGGTTCTCCAGAACTCCGGCAACGAAGTCGACACCACGCACTCAGGCACTGCGGTGGATGAGAAGGCAGCAGTCGCCCAGGCCATCGCCAAGAACAACGAGGATGGATTCATCAGCGACGTGCTCCTGATGACACCCGGGTTTGCAGGAGAGATCCTCTCGACCATCACATCTGGGTACACGGTGCAGTCAGGAGAGATCATGCTGACCGGCAAGATCCCAATGCTGCTCGGCCTTAAGCCGTTCGTCTGTGGCGTCACTGATGTCAGTACGACCTATGTCTGGGAGAACGACACTGATGGCGACATCGGAGCCATGGTCCTCGACTCCAAGAACGCAGGCGCAATCGCCATGGAGAAGGATCTCTATGTCGACCAGCTCAAGGACCCCGTGAGGGACATCCTGAACTGCGTCGTCAAGGCCCGGTTCGGCTACAACTACTTCAACGCCAACGCCGCCTGCAGGATCGTGCGGTAAGCTGAGGGAGGGAAACCCCCTCATGCTTTCCAGCAGGACAAGTGGGAAAATCCTCTCAGGACGATACGCTCACGAGCGTGAGCTCTGCGCCCAGAACAAGGATCTCTATTCTGCCGCTGATCAGGCTTACCTTGGCATCTCGGGCCAGTCGGTCGGGATGGGGGACAGGCAGCGCATCGAGGATCAGTTCAAACCCCTCAATTCCCCGGTGGACCCGGAGACCGGTAAGAAGGAGATCGACATTCGCAAAGGTAACCCGGTGATCTCATGACGTATTGCACGAACGCGGACGTCTACCTTGAAACAGGGACTGCACTTGGCACGATCACATCGACCGATGTCGACAACATGATCGTAAAGTCCGACAAGGAAATTGTCGCGAAGTTGCGGAAGGCCGGTATCACGAGTTTACCCGCAACGGACGACGATCTCCAGACCGCATCAGTACAATTGACTATTGCCAAGATCAAGCGGAGGCAGTCTCAGGAACTCAGCAGACCCGGATCTCTTAATCTGGGAGACATCTCCTTCAGTGCACAGCCGGAAACCGAGGCCGTTGCTTGCGATGTGAAAGCCCAGGACGCGATCAACTCGTACATAACGACAGTTCGAAGAACAACCGGAATTAGGATCAGGAGGACCTGCTGATGCCATATCCATCTGTTTTCCTCATCCACAGCGCAACCCTGCACCACAACAACGGCAACAAGCAGGCCCTCACGTACGCGGCCCCCACAGGCACCGCACAAGCAGCGCAGACCGTGACCGGCACCACTTCGCACGCAACAGCCGTGATCGATACGGTAGCCTCGCCAATGGTCGTGAAGACGCTCGTTGGCACGTTCACGCCCGGGGAAACCATCAGCACGCCCTCATGGTCTGCCACGCTCGTATCGCAGGATGAGTACTTCGACAGCAACGGGCTCACGGTGCCGGACGTATCGAGCGCCACGGTTGCCTGCAGGTTCTCTCCGCAGGGAACGCAGATCAAGGGCAGCCCGCTTCAGGTGACGACCGTTGATATGGTCGTTCTCCCGGGCACGACAGTTGTTGCAATGGGGGATACCCTCACGGCAACGGACACCGGGTTCTCCGGCACGTTCACCATCACCAAAGCCCCGAAGCCAACCTATGAGGCGGCACAGAAGATCGTCTCCCACTGGACCTGCGAGATCGCAAAGGCGGGTGCGTGACCATGGCGCCAAGTGACCCGACCACGCAGGCACTCATCACCATGAGCAAGGAGATCGGAGGTCTCACTCAGGCAGTCAAGGACCAGGGCCGGGAGATCGGCCAGCTCCGCGAGATGGTTGAGAAAGATCAGAAGAAGCGCGACACTTCGTGCGGGACCTGCAAGACGGAAATCATCACCCGGCTGGACGAACACGAGGACCGGCTCGACACTATCGAGAAGAAACACGAGGGTGAAGTAGCTGTCACCTCATGGTTCGATTCGACCGTGGGGAGGACCGCTGCGATCCTAGGGGTTGCTGTTGCCTGCATTGGTGTTGTAACCGCACTGGTGACGTTCTTCGCGTGGGTGATTCCGATCATTCAGAAGGTGGTGTGAGGGATGGCCGGTTTCTCCTTCGACATCTCGGATCTTACAAGGCTCATCGAGGATACGGACAAAATCACCGCGTTCGTCTCAAAAGCCGAAGGTCCGGTCGTTGAGCTCACTGGAAACGAGTACAAGAACGACATGCAGGAAGTCATTCAGTATAAGACGGGCACCCTCAGGCGCTCCATCCATGTTGAGATGACCCGGGAAGCCGGCCATACTGTTGCGCTTGTAGGTACAGATGCGCCGCAAGCCAAGCGCCTCGAATTCGGGTTCAACGATGTGGATTCACTTGGGAGAGTCTACCATCAGCCACCTCAGCCCCGGTGGCGTCCAACATTCGATCAGAATTTTCCGAAGTATGAGCGGATGATGCAGGGTGTGTTTGTCCGTGATGAGTGGGAATCTGATGTTGCCACTTTCCAAGGGGTCAGACCAGATCTATCATCGAGGGCGGTATAATGGCCGATCCTGCGCTCGCTCTGCAAACCCGGATCAAAGGTATCACAGAGATCACGGCGATTGTGAACCAGCGGATATACCGCACCGGCTCAGTGCCTACGAATCCCCAGATGCCATATCTTATCGTTAACGCCCCGATTTCAGACAACGAAGAGGGCAGCACCAACACCACGAATAATAGCGTCGCCAGGATTCAGGTCGATGCATTCGCCAGCACCGATCCGGCAGTGGAGGCCATCTCCCAGCTCCTGAAGAAGAAAGTGCCCTGCAATGACGTGATCCTGCCAGCAGGCACAGACTTCATCAGGGTTGAACGTATCGCAAACGCCGGGGCACTCCCGGACCAGAACACTGCAACCCCGGTTTTCATGCGTTACCGGGATTTCAGGATTAAGTACGCTGACTAAAACGGAGGAATCGAACGACTATGACCGAAATGGTAAAATCAAGCATGGGATATCGCGTTTTACACGCGAACAAACTCATCCCGGAAGTGGTGAAATGCACCGAGCCGGATGAGACGACCGCAAAGACGGACACCACCAGCCAGGATAACCTGCATGGCATCAAAAGCCGTGATGCAGGATGGATCGATGTCGGGGATATGTCCCTGACGATCAAGGACACCGGCGGCTCCCTGTATGCCGATCTCAAGGCATTGCAGCGGGCGAGGACCAAGGAACTCTGGGAGCTGGCGTTTGCCCCGGTCGGATGTGGCCGTGCGATCCAGGGACTTGCATTCATCTCGAAGTGCAAACACGGACATGCCGACGATGGCGGAGCACAGACCATCGAACTGACGATCACCCCGACAAGTTACTTCGCGGAACTCTCAACCGGTGCGGCCGGTCTGACCACGCCGTTCCTGTCTGTTGCCGATGAAGACAGCCACGCCATCGCACTGTTGCAGACTCCCGCCGGGACCACCTACGATTACGAGTGCACTGCATTCACCGGCAGCGCAAGCGTCCTGATCACCCCCACCGCAGCGGTTGGCAGCATCTACGTGATCGGCGTGCTCGTTACCAGCGGGGCGGCATCCGCCGCGATCCCCATCAGCCAGACTCAGGGCGATGTGACCATGATCGGCGTCGCAGTCTGCGAGGTCAACAAGGCATCAAAGACCTACCTGCTCCGCGTGAAGATGGGTAACGCAGCATATGCGTGAGCGTGATTCATTTTGGCGGAGCGATCGGTGCCTATCGAGATAGGAGGTGAAAAATATCACCTCCGTTTCGAGCGGAAAGATGGGAGAATGATCGAGCGGGAACACAACACCACCATCCTGATGCTTTTACAGCCCGGCAGATTCGGATGGGATGCCGCTGCGATCTTCCTGCTCAAAGGGCTGAAGAGGGAGAACGAGAAGGGCGAATTCGTCTATGCACTCCCTCAGAATGCAGAGGGTGATGAAAAGGCATTCGAGATGGTGCAGACATTCACCGGAAAGTTCCGGGGAATCAACACCGGCATTGCGCTCCTGTATGGTGCAATCAACGGTGCTCTGATCGCATCCGGCTGGTATCTTTCCCCCGAGGAACAGACAGCTCGGGCTGATGATAAAGCAACCTGTGTGGTCGACCCCTCAAAAAACTCAGCGACGCCCTCGACTCCGATAATGCCATAGCGTACGGAATCTGTGGGCTGACACCCGGGCAACTCGACCGGATGACCCCCGGAGAATTCAGGGAATTTGCAGAGAGGAAGATCAAGTGGTATGAACAAAACCAAAAATCTCAACGCAATGACCAGGACGCCCTCAATGGATTCCTATGCCTGCTCATCCAGCGCTCTCTCGGGAATAAAGAGGCCAAACTGGAGGACTTCATGATTTTCACGAAGCAGGATCCACCAAAGCAGCAGACAGAAGCGGAATGGAATAGTGCGCTTAGCTCGTGGATCGGGACCGGAGGCAGGTGATGGCGGAGGAAGTTGTCAAAACCTATTGGGCGAAGTTCGGCCTCGATGCCACCAATTTCCTCAATGGTATTACAGCAGCGCAAAAGGAGTTCCTTACATTTACCGCCGGGGTAGCGGCATCAGTGGCGGTATTCACCCTCGCATTCAATGAGTATTCTCGGCTTGTTCAGAAATACGGTCAGATGGCTAACGACTTGCAGGATCTCTCTTATGCGACCGGTATCTCGACGGAAGAAATCCAGCGGTTTCATTACGCCGCCAAACTTTCAGGTGATGACATCGGCATGGTTGACGCCATGCTCTCAAAGCTCACCCTCTCAATGGGGCAGTTTACCGATAAAACATCTCCTGCTGCAAAAGCGTTCCAGCAGTTAGGCGTTGATCCCGCCGGGAAGAGCACTTCGCAGGTATTTGAGGAGATCGCTGCCGCAATGAGCGATATTCCCAATGCCGGTACCCGGGCGTCTATTGGTGTTGATATTTTAGGCAGGAGTTATCGTGATTCTCTGCCGTACATGAAGGATTACGTCGAGAACTCGGAAAAGATCAAAAAGGCCGTCACGTTCTCTCCGGAAGAACAGCAGGCGATGGCCGATTACAAACAGGGTCTCGACGATCTCGGCAATTCGTGGGAAGTGTTTTGGGGAAAGGCGCTTTTTGGCAAGCCGGAGGCAACAAAAGAGAAAGTCGACTCGATTCTCCAGTATTATCAAACGCTCGGATATGGAGAGGAAGAAATCAAGAAAGCCTTGGTCTCAAATTATGGATTAAGTGCCCTGCAAAAACTCGGGTATTATACCGAGTCTGCAGAGTCTGCGAAATCTTCAAGGATCGACTTTAAGGACCAGTTTGCCAACCTCGACGAGACCGGCGTTAAATTGGCACAACTAAACGCGGACCTCGCGGACTACAACGACGCGATGGAGGCTGCCAGGCAGTCGGGCGATCAAGAAGCCTTCGAGAAGGCGGCAGCCGGGGCCCGGATAACTCAGCTGGCGATTGATGAGCTCGGTAAAGCCGGGAAATTAACTCAGACTGAGATATCAAAAATCAAAAACAGCCTCGACGATCTCACCAAGTACTCCATCCCGGAGCAGCGGGAGGAGGTCAAAAAACTCGAAAAGGCTTACAAGGAGATCGGGGATAAAAGTTCTCAAGCCGCAAAGGATGCGAAGCGGGAATGGGAGCACGCACAGAACACCCTTAACGGCTATCTGATCCAGCAGCAGGAGGCCTCAGAAAAGCTGACAAAAGCCGGCGTCTCTACATCGGCATCGGGCGGCTCCACTTACAACGAACTCTTCAAAGCCTCGATAAATACCGGCGGCGTCGGTCCCGACACAGCCGGGTACTCTGACCTCGCCAACATGTCAGAGGCGGAGCTTCAGGAGATCGCAAAAGGCGGGCTCGGCAAATCAAAGGGGTTTGCGGAGAAGGCACAGGCATATCTTGACCGGATGGGATCGACCGGCTCCGGCACGGCCTCCACCGCCTCGAAAACCACCACAACCCCCGGCAGCACCGACCAAACAAAAACCGTAGAAACCGAGTACGACAAACAGACAACGGCCCTTGCAACCCTCACCGACAAAACCACAAAAGAGTATCAGAAGCAGAGCGACGCCTTCAAAAAACACATGGACGGTATCCAGGCGCTCCGGGAGAAGCAATACCCGATCTTGGAAGTATTAGACCTCACTCATTTCGCCACGTTTGAAGAGACGGCGAGAGTGGGGCAGCAAGCGGTCCTCAACAATATGGCGAAACTCGTCAACTTCGCCGGTCAAAACCCGATCATCCAGAACTCCATAATAATGTCGGCCAAGGGCCCCGACTGGACCCCTCCGACATTCACTCCGATCACCGCACCAACCCTCGCCAGCGCGGATTTCACGCAGGTAGGGGCGGCTGTGCAGGCGATTGTGGCGAAGGGGCTTGGTGATGGCACAAGCGGCACGGCAGCGGCAAAGGCGGCGGTTACGAAAGTTACGGTCGTTATCGAGGATAAGACGAGCGGCGGCGTCCGGGCAGAGCTCGCCTCAGCCAATGGTGTCGGAGGTGGCAATTGAAGGTCGTATGGTATAGCGCAGCCGGTACGTCCATCGAGCTCTCCAAGGACTCTGAGACTTACAAACTGCTCGTAGGGATGCGGGGATTCCATGAGAACCCGGAACCATCTCACCAGGTAACGCAAGCACCGTTCCAGAATGGGGCTGACCGGTCCCTGACGCTCTACGAGCCCCGGGAAGTCTCATTACCGGTAATGGTGCGGGGACCGACCTATCAGTCATTGGAGCAGAACGGGCAGTATCTGGCCCTCGCCCTCAATGCCCTTCTCGGGCCGGGCACGCTGATCTACACACGGGAAGATGGAAAAGAGTTCTTCCTTACATGCATCGCCAGCGGCAAGTGCCCGGGAGATCCATCTGATGAAACACCGACGAGCTACAAGACCACGATCACGCTCATCGCTCACGATCCGTTCTGGTATTCGTACCCGATCATCCCCACGTATTTCGGGTCGGGCGCTCCGCTCCAGTTCCCCTTCGGATTCCCTTTCAAATTTCCCTCAACAACTCCTGAAGATACCATAACGAATGAGGGGAATGTTGCGGGACCGGTCACAATCCAGATCACCGGCGCAATTGTCAACCCGACGATCTCACGGACGTACTCGGATAAGTACGGCACGAAAACCACCGAATCGGTCTCGTTTACCCTGACAATGATCGCGGGAGAGGTTCTTACGATTACGACCGGCCCGGGCAATCCCCGGATAACTCTGTTGCACGATGACGGGAACTATGACACCAACCCGTTCCAGTATCTCGTTGCCGATCCAAAATTCTGGCAGCTCCAGCCGGGCGACAACGAGATTGTACTTACCAACGTCTCGATGGGTGTCGATACGCAGATGATCATCTGGCACGCAAGCCGATTCACGGCGGTGTGATGATGCCCGGAGAACCCATCTTACCTTATCAGAGCGGCGTTCTTGGAGAGGGAGTTCTCGGGTTCCTACAACTCGGGGAACCATACACTCCGATCAGCGAACTCACATTACCGTACGATCTCGGGGCCCGAATTTGGGTGGAGATTTACACCCCGGCCTTTCTCATGGCCGGCATTGTTGGCGATTACGAATCCCTGACATGGACTGACAACTGGTACGATTTCGATACCTGGGAACTGTCGATCGATTCCAACAAGATCAACGTCGGGGCGTTCGTGGCGAAGGGACTGATCCGGTTCGTTGCGGATGGCCGCGAACATATCGGCTGGATCGAGGGCATAAAACGGGTGCTGAAACCCCGGGGAGCGGAAACCCACACCGTATCTGGCAGGGGCATCGAAGCAGTTTTCACACGGAGAATCTGTATAAAAGATATTTCAACCGGTGACGGTTACAACGCCCTCGGAGATACAGCGATCACCGGGATCACGTTCGTCTTTGCAGCCAGCACTACGGTGACAGCCTCGGCCTCGTGCCTTTCCCAAGTATCAGTAGGTTACTATCTCTACAACAGCACGAACGACGCGGCGACGTATGCCAAAAAGATCACGGCGATCTCCACGGACGGGCTGACGATCACGCTCGAAAGTGCATACTCAGGTACCGCCGGATCAGGCAAGGCCGGGTCACTCATCGGGCAGCCTGGAGAGACGGCCCTGCGGACCTGCGTATATGATGAGTGCATCAACCCATCCAGTTCAACGAGGATCATATCTGGTCTTTCACTGGCAGCCGACTCCAAGCGGGGATCGGTGGTCGCCCGGACACTCAGGATTGATCGACTCTCTGATGTGATGTACGGGATCGGGAAGGAGACGGCCCTATCGTTCAAACTCACTCATCCGAGCGCAGGCATGAATTTTGTCTTCACGGTGCTGCAAGGTACCGATGTTTCCAGCACAGTGACCCTCTCCACAGATCGCGGCAACGTACAAGAGATCGAGTACTTCGAGAATCTTCTCGAGTACAAGAACCTCGTTTATGTCAATGGTACCGGTGACGGTGCGGCCAGGATTGTCCGGCAAGTGTTTACTGGCGTTACGGAGCCGAGTGGATGGGACCGGTATGAAACATCTTTCGACGCCTCAGACTGCACCACGGATGCAGCTCTCGACAGCAAAGGGGCGGAAGTCCTGGCAGATCTGGCAGAGGCGATCACGCTGGATGTCCAGTACCTGCAGACCAGCAACCCCACGTACATCCTGGGCACCCATTTCAAGCTCGGCTACACTATCACGGTCGATTACGTGACGGCGGGGATCAAAGTGGTCAGCCGGGTCACATCCATCGAGACGAACTGGGTACGGCAAGGCAAGACGATCAAGTTGACGATCGGGAAGAAAAAACCCGATTTTGTGGACATTTACAAGTATGACAAGAAAGCGAATGGAGCGCAAAAACGGAGGTAATCATGGCACTGAATTTTAACTTTCTGAACACGGGAAACATGGACTGGAACGAACCGAACTGGCACAAGGTTGCCCTGCTGTTACAAGGGCAGGACGGGGCTCTTGAGAATTATCTTTCGGAATTTGCCGTAATCCAAAATACCCCGCCAGCGATGAACGTCATTGTTGGAACCGGTATGGGGTGGGCCAACGGGATCGAGTTCGACACCACGGCACCAACAACGGTCACGGTGGATGATGCCGATGCAACGTACACTCGCATGGATTACGTCGTTTTTGCCATCGATTGGGTCGCAAAGACCGTCACGCTGACAACCCATAAGGGCACGGCAGCAGCCTCCCCGGTTGCACCCACGCTCACGCAGGACTCATCACTCTACGAGTACCCGCTCGCCCTTCTGACCATACCGGCGGGTGTGGCCGGGGCAGCGATAACGACCGCGATGATCACCGATGTCCGCACGTTCCTGAATGGCTTGGAAATCCCCTGTATCATCGATGGTGGGGGGAAGGTCATTGCCACCGGGACAAAGGCCCGTATCAAGGCCCCGTGTGACTGCACGATAGCCGCATGGGAAGCTACGGCATCTCCCTCAGGTTCGATCGGATTTGACATCAAGACGTGCACCTATGCCAATTTCCCGACAACCGTCTCGATCACCGCGAGCGCCAAGCCGGTTATAACATCAGCACAAAAGGCCACGTCTTCAACTCTGACCGGGTGGACAACCTCAATAAAACGCGGAGACTGGATCGAGTTTGTCGTGGACTCCTGCACCTCGACCACGCTCGCCACGCTCTCGCTCCATTGCGTGAGGAGCACGCCACCATGACGCTGGTGACACTGACCTACACAACCTCTCAAACGATCACCATACCCTCTCACGTCAAACGGCTTGCGAGCATTATGCTTAAAGGGGGAGGTGGGGGGGGACAACACGGGAGGAACGATCCTCCGGTCCACGGGACTGGGGGGACTGAGGGCGCAATAACGACGCTATCTGATATTGATGTGACGCCGGGGGGACAGTATGAGGTTGTTATTGGCACCAAAGGATTGGGGGGGACTCCCGAGCCTGGGTCTAACCCAACAGCAGGTGGAGAGACGGCGGCATTTGGACAGACCGCGCTCGGCGGCAACCCCGGTGCTTTTGGGAGCAGTCCGACCGCCGGCGCGGGTGTAAACGGGGGCGCGGCAGGAACATCATACTCTACGGACGGACAGGACGCTACTGGATACGGTTGCGGGGGCGGGGGAGGATATGGGGGCATCTCCCCTCTAGGGGCCGGGGGGGACGGGTCAAACGGCGTGGTAATAATAACGTATTATGAACCTGCAATATCATTTTCCGGCACTCCGACGGAAGACACGGCGCCGGCATCTGTTGCCTTCACCGCATCGGCGACCGAAAGCCCGACATTATGGGCATGGTCATTCGGGGATGGTGGATCGTCAGCGGTACAAAACCCCTCACATACGTACGACATTCCCGGAAAATTCACCGTCGCGTTGACCGTCACAAATGCCTACTGTACCGTGACTGAGACAAAAACCGAATACATCTCGATGTACTGGGAACCCTCAGCGCAGGCGTTTTTCCTGATGGCAGATCCGCGGGGGGTGTGATTATGGCGTGGTATGACACGATTTTTGTAATCATCAATCTGGACACCAAGCAACCAACCCCATCTCAGTGGTATGCGGCACTTCGGGCTTATATCGATAAGATCGAATTGATGTGCCTGGATCTGGTTGACGTATCGGCAACTCATCGCGGCCTTTGCCCAAAACTCGACGGCAACCCCAATCATTTCCTGCGTTCTGATGGCGAGCAGGCTGCTCCGCCGGGTTCCGGGGGTGTCGGGGGTGCGACCGGCTCGGCAGATGGCGAGATCATCGTTGCTGACGGCACCGGAGGAGATACAATCAAAGGATCCGGGATCCTCATTTCTCAATCAGTCGAGAACAACAATACTACTGTGCCAACCGGTGCGGCCGTCCAGGACGCCCTGGATGCGTTGCCTGTTGCGGGGGATGTCGTTGGACCGGCATCCTCAACAGATAACGCACTCGCACGGTTCGACGGCCCCGGAGGGAAAACGCTTCAGAACTCCCTCATGACCGTTGATGACAACGGCACGGCCAACATCCCGGCCGCCCAGAAATACAAAGTCGGCGGGGCGGATGTTTTCAACACCCCGAAGCGCACCATAATTCTTCACGGTTCCGGGGGAAAAGCCAGCACCACAGATGGTAACGACTCGTTTTCAACGGTCGAAACCTCAACCAATAAAATTCTTGTCAACGGCTCGAAATTCATTGCCTCCACCTCAGACAAATACCATCAATGGGAAACCCCAATGCCCGACAACTGGGATCTCGGGACCATCAAGGCCGTCCCGTGGATTTACACCGATTCGACCGATGCCAGCGACCATACAATAATATTCGGGCTGCAATGCGTCGCCATCCGGAACGGGGATAACGCCGATACTGCATGGGGGACCGCACAGGAATCCACGATAACGGTGGCATCAAGCATCGCGGGGAAAGAGGTTGCCGGTGCAGAGACCACGGCAATTACGCCGGGCGGCACTGCTGCCAAAGGGTGCAAACTGCGATTCAGGACGTATCGGAAAGGTGCGGACACTCACACCGGGGATGTAATCCTGACGCAATGGGCCCTAGAAATCGGCACGAACAACTTCTCGGATGAGTGATTAAATGGCTGTTGTATGGAGCGACCCCGTAATAGACGGAAATACCACGCGGTATGATGGGGTTGATGGGCTGTATCTCCTCTATAAATGGATTTGGAGGGCTACAGATGGGACAACTACTTGGACCCCCCAAGGAGGTTCCGCCGAAGTCGAATATTTAGTAATCGCTGGGGGGGGTGGCGGCGGAGCGTCTGGAACAAATATCGGTGCTGGCGGGGGAGGGGGTGCCGGAGATTATTTTTATGGCACGGGGCTTGTCGTGTCTGGCCCCCAGACAATCACTATCGGTAGTGGGGGTCCCGGGGGGTCTGGGAGCCAAACTGCAGGGAGCGATGGAAATGACAGTATCTTTGGGTCTAAAACTGCCAAGGGGGGCGGTGGTGGTGGAGGGACAACCGGAAGGAATGGAGGTTCTGGGGGTGGGGGTGCAGGGAAATATACTGGTGGAAATTCAGGAGGAACTGCCGTATATAACGGAATTGGACATAACGGAGGGACCTCTTCTGGATATGATGGCGCCGGCGGGGGGGGGGCAAATTCTGCCGGGGGTGTAGCGATAACCGCAGGGCTTGGCAATGAAAATACAATATCGGGGGCTTCGGTAACTTATTCTACGGGGGGTAGCGGAGGGATAAATGGAACCGCCGGAAATGGATCTAGCGGAACGGCAAATACGGGCAATGGGGGGAACGGAGGGAACCAGAACGCCGGGACGTATTCAGGTGGAACTGGGGGAAGCGGGGTCATCATCATCAGATACCTCACACCCTCTACCGACAATTTATCAGGTGTGGGTATGGGAAGCGCGAACATAATGGCCTGCGGGTGCTGAAAACGATAGAAACCACTTTTGAAACAGAACTGAATCGTATCGTCTACGCGAAGGTTGCCTCCGGGGAATACCCGGACCCGATCGCTCAGGTATCGGATGCAGAACAGCGAGCGGAACTCATCGGTCTCAAGGCCGGCACGATTGCCCGTCCTGCAACGAAACCGGGATATCTCAACCGTCTCGCACAACTGGAAGCGCAGATAAAGGGTATCGCCGCACAAAACAAGCAGATTAACGTAGACAATGCAGCCGCAAGAAAGGCAGTAGATGACAAGTTCTCTGCCGATATTGCAGAGGCGAAACTCGATGAAGAGAACCTGATGGCCGCGATCCGGGCGTACCGGAACTACCTCCTCGCACAAACTGACTGGACGCAGAACAGTGACAATAAACTCACCGGTACACTAAAACAGGCATGGAAAGATCACCGGCAGGCCCTGCGGGATCTCCCGGAGAATGTCGTGGATCCCCTAAACCCGGTATGGCCCACACCACCGGCATAAATCACATTAATAAAAAATACACCGATAGATACGAACACATATAAAAATACCCCCTTTTACAACACGTAAATATACCGATAGTTACGTTTATATACACACAATGATGATATGATTTTAAGGTGTAGTTTATGCAGGAAGCAATGCCACTCGATACATACTACACCGTTGATGAGGTTGCCGATAAGCTGAAGGTATCCCCCAGGACAGTGTTGGAACTGAAACGAGCGGGAAAAATCAAGGCGGTCAAAATAGGGCGCGAGTTGCGCTTCTCTGAGACCTCCCTGAAATCATACCTCGGAGAACCGGCACCTTAACGAAGGTGTTTATCCGTGAACAAAAGAATCTGGCTCATCGCCGCAATCCTCCTGATCGCAGTGATCGCGGTTATCATTGTATCGCCTGTCTCGGCAGCGACCGAGATCAACGTACCGGCCATCGTCCCACAGAGTGAGTACCTGACCGCGGCCCAGATCCGGGCCGGTGAAGGTAATGGGATCGGGATCTCGATGGACTTCATCGGGGAAAACGAGCGGATAAAATATTTCTCCGGCTCGATCTACTTCAACAAAAAATTCGCCCTGAAATACTCTCACGAGGAGCAGGAACGGTGCTGGCTGAAAGAGTACGTATGCTCGATCCCGGAACTCGCACCGGAATGCGTGGCACGGTACAATGCCATCAGGTTACCGGCCCCCGCATAATTGCACATCCCCTCTCACAATTCTTTTTTATTTTAAAAATGGCAGCACATGAAAATGCGCCGCTGTGCGTGCGGTAGGAATCCGGGCCCGTAAATAAGTATAACCTATTTTTATAAAAAGAATTATTGGGAGTTATCCGAAGAGGCCCGATAATCTAGGCGTCAAAAGATAAGGTATCATAGTAATCGCCCGCACTCATCGTCTGCTCACTCTTCTTTTACTTTGTAATCTGCATTGACGACGTTATCATCCTGTTTGGCCTCTTCCTGACCGGGTGCCGGCCCGGCTGCGCCCGGCTGTTGCTGCGCTGCCTGATCGGCCTGCGCCTTCTGGTAGAGTTTGGTCGTGGCTGCATACACCGCTTCAGTCAGGGACTCCATCGCCTTCTTGATCTCATCGGTGTTGTCGGAAGAGAGGACATTCTTGACAGCGGTAATTCCCTCTTCGATCTTTGTCTTGTCTTCAGCGTCCAGCTTGTCGCCGCTCTCCTTGATCATCTTCTCCGCAGTGAAGACTGCGGTGTCGGCCTGGTTGTGGATCTCGATCTCTTCGCGTTTCTTCTTGTCATCCGCTTCGAACTGTTTGGCTGCATCCATCATCTTCTTGATATCGTCTTCCGAGAGCTTCTTGTCGCCCTTGATGGAGATGGCCTGCTGGTTTCCGGATCCAAGATCCTTTGCCGATACATGAATGATGCCGTTCGAATCGATGTCGAACGTCACTTCAACCTGCGGGATTCCCCGGGGTGCCGGGGGGATGCCGGTCAACTGGAACTTTCCGAGCGTGAAGTTATCTTTGGCAAGGGCCCGTTCTCCCTGCACAACATGGATCTCCACACTGGTCTGCCCGTCAGCAGCAGTAGAGAAGATCTGGCTCTTTCGCGTCGGGATGGTTGTGTTCCGCTCAATGAGCTTGGTGGCGATTCCGCCAAGGGTCTCGATACCCAGCGTAAGCGGGGTCACATCGAGCAGCACGATATCCTTGGTTTCACCGGTCAGAACCGCACCCTGGATGGCGGCGCCAAGCGCCACGCACTCGTCGGGATTGAGGCCCTTGTCCGGCTCCTTGCCGAGGAGTTTCCGAACGGTGTCCTGGACCAGCGGGACACGGGTTGAACCTCCGACAAGAAGGACATGATCGATATCTTTTGCCTCAAGCTTGGCATCGCTCAATGCCTGTTTCACCGGTCCTGTTGTGGACTCGACAAGATCGCCAATCAGCTGCTCAAGTTTGGACTTTGTGAGATCGATATTGAGGAACTTCGGACCGCTTGCATCCGTGGTAATATAGGGAAGATTGATGTTGGTGCTCTGCCGCTGCGAAAGTTCGATCTTCGCATTCTCGGAAGCATCCCGCAGGCGCTGCATGGCGTAGGGGTCGTTCCTGAGGTCGACGCCCTCTTTCTTCTTGAATTCATCCACCAGGTAATCGGTGATCAGCTTGTCGAAATCGTCGCCGCCAAGGTGGTTGTTACCGGCCGTTGACTTGACTTCAAAGACACCGTCTCCAAGCGTCAGGATGGATACATCAAAGGTTCCGCCACCGAGATCATACACAAGAACCGTGACATCCTGTTCCTTGTCAATCCCATAGGCAAGGGCGCTTGCCGTGGGTTCATTGATGATCCGCAGTACTTCTAGACCTGCAATCTTGCCTGCGTCCTTGGTTGCCTGTCGCTGGGCATCGTTGAAGTACGCGGGGACGGTGACAACGGCCTTGTTGATCTTCTCCCCAAGGAATGCCTCGGCATCTACTTTGAGTTTCTGCAGGATCATTGCAGAGATCTCCTGAGGCGTGTAACCCTTGCCATCAATCATGACTTTCTCGCTCGTTCCCATCTTCCGCTTTATAGACTGGATGGTACGCTGGGGATTGGTTACTGCCTGTCGCTTGGCAAGACTGCCAACAAGCCGTTCTCCCTCTTTGGTGAATGCGACAATGGATGCCGTTGTTCTTCCGCCTTCTGAGTTGGGAATAACAATGGGCTTGCCCGCTTCCATGATCGACATGCAGGAGAATGTTGTTCCCAGATCGATTCCCAGAACCTTCTCGTTTGCCATTTTTATGCCTCCTGATTGTTTTGGTTTCCTTTGGATACTGCTACTTTAGCATACCGGATTACTTTGTCATGCATTCTGTACCCGCACGATACTTCATCAATGATCGTACCGGCGGCTTCATCTGAGGGAACATGCGCAATCGCCTCATGTTCTGCAGGATTGAAGGGTTTTTTACGTGAATCGATGGGGCGGACGCCATGACGCTGCATGTGGGATGTGAGCAGCTGGTGGATGTGCGTGATGCCTTCACGGAGATGTGCATCATCCCCTTTGAGAGCGCGATCCAGATTGTCGAGCACCTCAAGAAGATCAATGGCGAACCGCTCGTTGGCAAGGGAAATATACGATTCCCGCTCGCGTTCACTGCGTTTCCGGAAATTTTCGAAATCCGCTGCCATGCGGAAGAACCGGTCGTTCAAATCTGCATACTCTTTTTTCTGCGCTTCCAGTTCCGTTTCCGGTTGCTGTACTGCATCGCAGGTTTTTTCGTCCATTGAATTCTGTGTGTCTGACATTTTTGCTGCGGGTTGCTCACACCCGTTATCTGCTGCGTTCATAGTCCATCCCATTCGATGTTCTATTATCTATTGCATTGTAGTTCTATATAAATATTCACATTGCCGTCATTCGTGAATCCTCGGAGATTGCCCCATTTCCTATTCGGGCGCCAATTATTGATAAAAACCGGATTTCATCGAAAATTTCCTGTCGGTTTTTCCGGGGCCCCCATTTTCTCACGCAGATTATCCTCGTGTCCATTCATGAAGACGAGGGTAGCCGCGAAAAGATATACCGGCATACATTTTTCTTTACGGTTTCTTATACATAAGAGCATGAAGTGGGCATTGCTTTCAGTCTGGGACAAGACGGGTGTTATCGATCTTGCCAGGGAACTTACTGCGCATCAATTCAACATCATGAGTTCCGGGGGAACCGGTAAGGCGCTGGCAGAGGCAGGGATCAAGTTCACGGAAGTATCCAGTTACACCGGATTTCCTGAGATGATGGATGGCCGGGTCAAGACCCTGCACCCGAAAGTCCACGGGGGCCTCCTGGGCCGCCGTCAGATCGATGATGACGTGATGGCAAAGCACGGCATTACCCGCATCGATCTGCTGGTTGTCAACCTGTACCCGTTCGAAGCAATGTCCGCGAAATCGATGAGCCTTGAATCCTTAATCGAGTATATCGATGTTGGTGGCCCGGCCATGATCCGGGCAGCAGCAAAGAATTACAAGGATGTTGCGGTGGTTGTAGACCCGACTGATTACCAGAATATCATTCAGGCAATCAAAGGTGCAGGAATAACGGCGGAACAGAGACTGACCCTGGCAAAGAAGGCCTTTGCCCGGACCGCAGCCTACGATGCCGCAATCAGTAATTACCTCTATGGACTTGAGGCACCGTTTCCCCCCACCTATTCGTTCCAGTTTTCAAATGGCCGAAACCTGAGGTATGGTGAGAATCCTCACCAGCAGGCCGCGGTATACGGACAGTCCGGCATTGCCGGCGCAGAACCCCTGCAGGGCAAGCAGATGTCCTACAACAACTATCTCGATGTCCATGCGGGCGTGGGTCTTGTGCGGGAATTTGATGATCCCGCTGTGGTAATTGTCAAGCACAACAATCCCTGTGGTGTGGCAACCGGAAAAGCCCTGCTTGAAACCTATCTCTCGGCACGGGATGTTGATCCCGATTCAGCCTACGGCTCGGTTGTCTCATTCAACCGGCCGGTTGACATATCCGTTGCCGAAGAACTCTGCAAGACCTTTGTTGAAGTAGTGACCGCCCCGTCATACACTCCCGAGGCACTGGTGGCCATGAAGAAGAAGGAGAATATGCGGGTGCTCCTCCTTCCGGAGAAGACCCACGCGGATGAAATCCGGACCATTGACGGGGGCATCCTTGTCCAGCGGACCCCGGCCTATCAGGAGCACTGGGAAGTCATTACCGATCGCGACCCGACCGCCGATGAGATGCAGGCACTCCAGCTCGCATGGAAGGTCTGCAAGCACACCAAGAGCAACACCATCATCTTTGCGGACAAGAGCCGGACGCTGGGGATCGGCGCCGGCCAGATGAGCCGGGTAGACTCGGCAAAGATTGCTATCGAGAAGGCCTGTGCATCCTTAAAGGGATCCGCTGTGGCCTCCGATGCGTTCCTGCCATTCCCGGACACGCTGGAAGTTGCGGCCGATGCCGGTGCCACCGCACTCGTGCAGCCCGGGGGAAGTATCCGGGATAAGGAAGTGATTGAGGCGGCCAACAAGCGGCATATGGCCATGGTCTTCACCGGAATCCGGTATTTCCGGCATTAATCGCCGGTAGAACCATTATTTTTACGTCTCTTTATTCCCGGATTCGGGATGGGGAGAATATAACTTTAAAAAAATTATCGCTGGACAGCACCAAGATTGGCCTGTTCAACGGTCTTTGCATACCGGGCAAGGACGCCGGTTAATGGTTTTGTATGGGGCTTCCAGGTCTTCTTTCGTGCTTCCATCTCTGATTCCGATACCTGAATATTGATCGTTTTGGCAAACAGGTCGATATCGATCCGGTCCCCGTCCTTCACAAAAGCGATCGGACCCCCGACGGCCGCCTCGGGAGCTACGTGACCAATGCAGGGTCCACGTGTGCCCCCCGAAAAACGCCCGTCCGTGATCAGGACAACCTTTGAATATCCAAAACCCATCAGTGCTGAAGTGGGAGAGAGCATCTCCGGCATACCCGGTGCACCCCGCGGACCTTCATACCGGATGATGACCACCTCACCTTCAACGATCTTCCTTGCAAGGATCGCTTTCATTGCCGCGTCTTCGCCATCAAAGACATGGGCCGGGCCCGAATGTTTCCACATCGCCTTGGGTACTGCCGCACACTTCACAACGGCTCCGTCAGGTGCAAGGGAACCAGAGAGAACCTTGAGTCCGCCGGCAGGGTTCACCGGGGAACCGGTATTCCGGATGACCTCTTCATTACGGATCACAGCCGATCTCGCAATCTCGCGAATGCTCCTGCCGGAGACCGTCGGGCAGTCATCCAGCAGATTCTCCAGTTGCCGGAGCACTGCGGGGATGCCCCCGGCCCGGTGCAGGGTCTGCATGGAATGCGGTCCTGAGGGCTGCATGTAGCAGATATGCGGGACGGCATCGGCAAGGGTGTTGAAATCCTCAAGGGTCAGGGGTATTCCGGCTTCGGTTGCAATGGCCATGAGGTGGAGGACCGTGTTGGTTGAACCCCCAAGGGCCATGTCGACCCGGATCGCATTCATCAGGCTTTTCCGCGTCATGATGTCCCGGGGCCGGATATTGTTCTTCACGAGGCTAAGAACCGCCTCCCCGGTCTCGCGGGCGATACGGATCTTGGCTGCATCAACCGCGGGTATTGCGGCACACCCGGGAAGCGACATCCCCATGGTCTCGGTCATACAGGCCATCGTGTTTGCCGTGTATAGCCCCTGGCAGCTCCCGCATCCCGGCATGGCACACCGCTCAAGATCGCACAGTTCCGACTCGGTCATCTTTCCTGCGGCAACTTTACCGACACCCTCGAAGATGTCGATGAGCGAGAGTTCCTTGCCATCCTGGTACCCGGAGAGCATCGGACCACCAGTCAGAACAATCGAGGGGATATTGGTTCGTGCTGCTGCCATCAGCATACCGGGCACGATCTTGTCGCAGGTTCCGATCATGACAAGCCCGTCAAAGCGATGAGCCTCCGCCATCAGTTCCACGGAATCGGCAATATTCTCCCGGGACGGCAGTGAATATCGCATTCCCTGGTGCCCCATCGCAATGCCGTCACAGATTCCGATGACGCCGAATTCGAAAGGAACGCCTCCTGCTGCTGCAATACCTTCCCGCACTTTTTCAGCAAGCTGCCGAAGGTGTGTATGGCCGGGAACAATCGTATTGTATGCATTGGCGATTCCAATGAATGGCAGATCCATCTCCCGATCCGTTACTCCAAGGGATCGCAGGAGTGCCCGGTTTGGCGCCCGCTGGTACCCTGATTTGACGTCATCGCTCTGCATGATGTGCAAGTCTCCCTGATGAAGAAAGATTGATTTCCCATAATGTTATCTCTTGCGGGGATTTCATGCAAGTGTATCAGGAACGGGAGAATGACGATGCTGCATGAATAAGATCGCGTGCAAATATCGGCGAGAAATAGGCATGGGTATACATACCCAGCGTGTTTGCCGCAACAAGCCCGTCCTTCCCGGCGTCGATTCCCTTTCCCCGGGAAAGGGTGAGAACATACCGTGCATCGCGATCCGGGATAAGCCGGGAATAATGGAATTCATGACCGGAGATTTCCTGACATGCGGACAGGAATGATCCCGGGGAATGGACGGTTCCTTTCACATATCCCAGGGCCTGAAGTCGCTTGGTCATCTCTGCAACCGCGGGTAAAATGCCCGTCATGCGATAGGTCCGGTCATGTGAGATCTCCCGGGCCATATACATCAGACCCCCGCATTCTGCGAGTACTGGCAGACCGCTGTCAGCAGCCTTCCTGATCCCGCTGGTACTGCGGGATGTTTCAAGCTGGGGGAGGAAGAGTTCCGGATATCCTCCCCCATAATATACGGCATCAACCTCCGGCAGTTCACCGGCAAGGGGACTGAAAAAGACGAGATCGGCACCGGTTCGCCGCAGGAGATCCAGATTATCCTGATAATAGAAACAGAAGGCACTGTCATGGGCAACGCCGATCCGGGCCTGCAGGGGAACTGGTGCCCCCTGTACCTGCACTCCCGTGATGGTGGGTGCCTTGTGGGCGGTTGCAACAAGGGCATCAAGATTGCCATACTCTTCCATGAGGGGACCACTCTCATTCAGGACCGGTGATTCGTGTGCCATCACGAGACCCAGGTGACGGCTTTTTAAGGAGAGCGTATCGGAGCGTGGAATCCAGCCGAATGAGGGAAGTGATAAGGATCCTTCCACCATCTCCCGGTGGTGGCGGCTCCCGATCCGGTTGATGATGACTCCCGCAAGCGTGATGGTGGGATCATAATCCCGGAATCCTTTGATCAAGGCATGGATGCTCCGGGACATTCCTTTTGCATCGATGACGAGAATCACCGGGGCCTGCAGGATACGTGCAACATGGGCCGTGCTTGAGAGATCCGCACCATCAACACCATCGAAGAGTCCCATGACCCCTTCTATAACAGCAATATCGGCTCCTTCACATGCCCGCAAAAACGTAGCAAGACAACCCTCTTCTCCCATCAGGAAAGGATCCAGATTGCGCGAACTCCGGCCGCAGATTGCGCTGTGGTGGGAGGGATCGATAAAATCCGGGCCAACTTTGAATGGCTGGACCCGGTAACCCCGCTTCGATAGAGCCGCCATGATCCCGCTGGCAATCGTGGTCTTCCCGCACCCGCTGTGCGTGCCCGCGATAACGATACGTGGAATGGTCATGACCGAGGATCTCCGTAATAAATTACAATTGCACGAATACCTTGTGGCTGATTATAGATCCTGTGCGTTTTCCTTCTTGGTAAATTCTTGTGTATGAAAAAAGCATCAATGAGTTTAATTCTAAATGTTTTCAGAATAATAAAAAAATGAGCCGTGGATTCACGGCTTCATGACTTGATTATTGTTCTTTTTTCCGGAAGAGGTAGTAGAGCAGATAGACAATAGCAATGATCACAGCCGCAACAATCGAAAGATAAATCGGATTTGTCAGGATCACTGCAATCCCGGTTGGTGAAACAACATTCACCGTGACTTTCATGGGATCGGAAATGTACGTATTGTCGAGAGCATCCCGGTAACGGATCTCTGAATCAAGCCCGTACTGCTTGACGGTTGCTTTCCGATCTACGCTCAGGGAATAGGAGACTCGTGAGGATTCATTCGGATTCAGGGTTCCGATATAGGCAACATCTTCATTGCTGATGGAGAAGGGATCAACAGCGCTGATTCGTGCCTGGGCGCTGTATACCGGGGTATCACCGGTATTCTTGTACTCCACGTTAATAACCATTTTGCCGCCGGGATTCATCTCAGCGGGAGGAGAGACGATCTGGAAATTGACTTTTCCCCCGACGGGCACACCCGCAGTATCACTGCGGGATGTAACTACAATGCCCTCGTTATTCTGGTATTCAACGGTGACATCAACAGGATAGGTCTGCTTCTCGGCTTCTTCAGATACCCTTACTTTGTACCGGCAGGGAACCGTGACACCCGAGGGAAAGTCCCCGATATATACGTAACTATCCATGGGAATGATGGGGCTGTTTCCGTTTCTCTTCAGGATGACCTGTGAATTTTTCCCGGTTTCAGAACCGGTATTTTTTATCTGCATATCGATGTACCCTTCAGCACCGGCAGTCAGATGTTCCGGCTCAGCAGATATCACATCAATGGAGACATCGGATTTAACGGTAATAGGAATATTGAGTGTAATATTCTCCACTGCATAGGTGTATTCAATGGCATCCCCACCCCCGTATATTTGCTGGCTTGCATCAGGGAGGTAACTGTAGTTAAGAATCAGCGGAAGCGAATAAGTGCCTGCCGGAGCATCGGTATTAATCTTGGTAATAAATACCGCTTTGACAGTGTTCTGGCTTGCCAGATCTCCCAGCATCTGGGGATCGGTTTTGATCACGACCGGTGCATTCCCTGACTGGAGGGTCGCAGTCAGGAGCTTTGCGGTACTGGGCTGGTCTGAAATATCCGCACTCCGTGCATAGTATATTTTCACGGAATTAATACCGGTATTCTCAATAATGATCGGGAGTTGGATCTCCTCACCAGTACTGAATTCATTGGTCCCGGAAATATACGCCGAGAGATCCGGGCTGCCCCCCAGATAATTATCCGTAGCGAAAGCAGGTGTTATCAGAAGCCCGCAGATAAGCAGTCCAAAGTAAATTATTTTGTTAATGGTTGTCAATCGGATTCACCACAAATCATTCACTGATGAAGGGAAGTCTCTCGTTCATTGTCTGAAAATCGAGATTAATTCATCCTTCGTTGGTTCGTATATGATTTGTAAAACAATGATAAATACTTGCTATCATTTCGTGAGATATCCTTGTATACCGGAAAAGACCAAAACAAAAATTCTGAGAATGAGAGACTACCATGAATCAAGTCAGTTTCCGGTTGCAATGTTTAATAATGTAATACTCCTGAATTTTCAACAATGAATGAATGGGCGGGTTTTATCGTGGGCATTATTCTTGTGCTTACCGCCGCGATTATTGCCGGTTGTATTGCACCCCCCCAGGACCCATTGGATAATGTTACCGTTGAGCACACTATTCAGAAAACTCTCACGGTTACCGCCCCCATAACAACAACATCTCAGTATGTTACCGAAGTGACTCCTTACGTTACTCTCATTTCCCTTTACCCCACAGGAACGCCCACCAGTGGCTATCATATTTTTACCACCTCCACCCCACTCCCGGAAGAGCGGAGTTGCAGAATATTCACAACTACCCAGCGATTTATGTATAATGAATCTGCATTCACATTCAATCTGAAAAATCCCCCGATGTATATCAACTACACCGTGAAACCGCAAAACATCACAGGATATGATGTATATACTTCCAGATTTGGGGGGAAAAAGGATGTTGCCGTACCCTACAGCAGATATGATCCCCAATCTTACCTTGAAATAACCGCGAGGAATAAAAACACGGGGGAGATCTACCTCCAGGATGGTTTTGGCAAAGATTATTCTACTTACCTGACTCGGACGCTCAAAGTTTTAAAACAGGATGATCTCCTTATTGAAATCAAAGGGAACAAAATTGACGGAACTATAAATTTCTGGGTTAAACCGGTGGGGAATTTTGATAATCCGGATAGCCTTACTTTTGATGCCTGCACATTCTGGGAGGTTGCACCCCGCGATAATCTGGCAATGGCATTAATCAATGGTACCCCTACACCAACATGGGTCACCCCAACAGCAACTACGATACCCACAACAAAACAGACACCTTCATCAACATCGTAAATTCAAACCATCCATTTTCTCTGCCATATGACGAATGAAATTTTTAATCCCAAATTTCTGAGCATTTTTGATCGTGATACGGTGAGATATTTAAGCGATGACAGCGTTTTATCTAAAGCAGACAGGAAACCTGTCCCGGTAGGGTAGTGGACATCCTAAAAGATTGCGGATCTTTTGACCCGGGTTCAAGTCCCGGCCGGGGCGTAAATCCTTTCAAGTCCAAATCTCTTCTCAACTAAAATTGTCGGTTAAAAAAATCCACAGCAGCACTGCTTCATTGATGGAGCAATTTTCCCTCAATTCAAAATTGTTAATATTGTATTATGCCGGATATTGATTTGCGATACGTCTAACCTTTTTAACATAATGTCGATCAATCAAATTCTGCTGAAATTTTTTTCATCCGATCCAGACAATTTTTTTTATCGCGATAATGATCACGACCGAAAAAAATTCCGGATAAACCAGACTCCGGAAAATATCTTTCCGACTATTCCCGGCCCGCAAACCCGCCCACCACAATTCATCACATTTTTCCCCAAAACTCAACAATCCTACGACGTAAAACCTCACCTCCGGTTTACAGGGTCATAGTGCCCCTCCGGCCATCAGATCTCCCCTCCAAACGTCCAAAACCTCATCCGGGCACCCGATCCGCCAACCGGCCACGGCTAAATAGACTGGTCATTTCTCCGACGTAAACCAGGCAAAAAATGTGCGAATTCCGCACGTTTTTCCCCCACTTTTGGCCTCCGGGCCGGGAAAAATGGGTAATCGGAGCCCGCATAATGCCCGGATAGGGGCATCCCCTAGGTGAAGGTGCGCTACGACGTGCGACAGGTCTACAGGCCTGGAGCACGAGAAGAATCCGAAGGATTCTTCGAATGAGGGGATATTAAGATCCCCCCCGTGGGTATAGGGGAAATAGCGGATATAAAATGTGCAGATGTGTTCGCAACCGGAAAAATCCCCGCGTTCCGGAATTTTCTAAAATATTTTTGTAACCGTCAAAAAATTTTAGAAAAAACCTGTACAGAATCTTGAAAAAAAATCCGGAACGTCCCGGTAAAAAAATTGTAAAAAATTACAGCACCGGTTTCTTCTTCAATGCCGCAACCAGCAGTTGCACACCGGCTTCAACATCTTTCATATCAATGACCTCGACCGGTGAGTGGATGTACCGCGCCGGGATGGAAAGCGTGGTACTCGGGATACCCCCCTTGGTCAGGTGAATAGAAGTTGCATCGGTCGTGCCGCCGCTGCCCACTTCAAGCTGCACGGGAATACTTTCCGCATCGGCCGCGGCCTTGAGCCAGCTCACAACCTTCCGGTTTGCAATAAGACCCCTGCCGCTGGAATCAACGATGGTGACAACCGGGCCCTTGCCCATCTCCACCGGTGCGTCTTTCATCTCGATACCCGGGTGGTCCCCGGGAATCGTCACATCGGTTGCAATCGCACAGTCCGGGTCCAGGGCATACGCGCTCGTCCGTGCCCCTTTCAGCCCAACCTCTTCCTGCACCGTGAAGACGCCAAAGATCGTGAGCGGCGAATCGGTCTGCTGCAGGGTCTTGATCAGCATCGCGACACCGGCACGGTTGTCGAAGGCCTTGCCGGTCACGCGATCATAGCCGAGTTCGGTAAACTCGCGGTCGATCGTAACGGGCGTACCGACATCGATCCCAAGTAACTCCACTTCCTGACGGTTCGTTGCCCCGACATCGATGAACATGTCATCGATCTTGACACCCCGCTTGCGCTCCTCGTCATTCATCATGTGCACGGGTTTTCCGCCGATGACACCGTACACGGGTCCCTTGGTCGAGTGCAGGACAACCCTTTGAGTGAAGAGCACGGGATCGTACCAGCCGCCGAGCGCCACGAAGCGTATGAATCCCTTCTCATCAACGTACTTGACCATCAGGCCGATCTCGTCCATGTGGGCGGCGAGCATCACCTTGAACTTGTTCCCCTTCTTGACCGCGATCAGGTTGCCCATCGTATCCTCGCGGATCTCGTCCACGTGGCCCTTGAGCTCCTTCTTGATCACCGACAATACGCTGCCTTCGCTGCCCGAAACACCGTGGGCATTGGACAATTTTGCTAACAGTTCCTTCATGATATCACTTCACGAGTTTTCCGATCCGATCCAGTGCAGTATTGATATTCTGCCGTGATGTGGCATAACTGAATCGCGTGTATTCCGGTGCATTGACCCCGAATGCTGTGCCGGGCACGACAATGACACCTGCCTCGATGATCTTCTGCGTCAGGGCCGGTTTCATTGGCACGAATATGTAGAACGCCCCTTCCGGTTTTGGGAAGTCGAAGCCCAGATCCTTCAGGCCCTTCCAGATGAGGTCGCGCCGTACTTCGTACTCGTCCCGCATGGTTGCGACCGCGCTCTGGTCGCCCTCGTATGCAGCAACCGCCGCGTACTGCGCAATGGAGGTGGCGCAGGCCTGGCAGTACTGGTGCACCTTGAGGCATTCACCCACGATCTCGGGCGAGGCTGCAAGGTACCCGAGCCGCCAGCCGGTCATGGCGTAGGTCTTGCTCGTGGCATTGATGGTGATGACATTGTCGCCGAACTGTGCAGCACTCACGTGCTTCTTGCCGTAGATGAAGTGCTCGTACACTTCATCCGAAATGATCGTGACATTTTTGTCAGCCGCGTACTCCACGAGTGCTTTGACCGATTCCCTGCTCTCAACCGCACCGGTCGGGTTGCCGGGCGAGTTGATGACCATGAGTTTGGCCTTGTCCATCAGTTTCTTTGCTGCCTCGACATCGATGTGGAGCGTCTTTGTCAGCGGCACGCTCACTGGTGTTCCCCCGGCAATAGTGGCGAGCGATGCATAGGATACAAAACCCGGGTCGGGGCAGAGGACCCGGTCGCCCGGGTTCAACAGTGCCTGCATCACGATATGGAGCGCCTCGCTGGCACCGGCCGTGACGATCAGCTGGTCCGGGTGATACTTGATCCCGTTCTCGTTTTTGAACTTCTTACTGATGGCGGCACGAAGTTCCGGCAGGCCGTTGTTCGTGGTGTACCCGGTCTTTCCTTCCTGTATCGCCTTGATCGCCGCATCCTTGATGTGCTGCGGGGTGTCGAAGTCCGGCTGCCCGAGCCCGAGGTTGATGGAGCCAGGGCCCGCAGCTTCGAAGATCTTGCGGATGCCGGAGATCTCAATTCCCGCAACCCGACTGGAAAATTTCAGTGTCATAACAGTTCTCTCACTCGATGTTCGTATGCCGGTTCTTCAGCGCACTCTCGTCCGTCTTTGTGATCTCCATCAGCCGTGAGATGACCGCATCGGCAAAGATCATGGATGCGGTCTCAAAGAGCGTGCCCAGCGGGGCAAACGACTTGTGCTCTCCCATCATCTGCCGGATCTCGAACTCCATGGCATCGTCCTCAACCTCATCGCGGTGGTGCTCGATTACCACATTGCAGTCTGCGATCTTTCCGATCCGCGAGTCCGCGTTGGAAGTGATGAGGCAGATGTGGGCGCCGATATCCTTTGCCGTTTCAGCGATATCCGCCACCGTCTTGGTCTTACCGGATCCGGAGAAGATCACGATCAGGTCGCCTCTGTTCAGGGCCGGCGTGATCGTCTCTCCAACTACATACGCATGGAGCCCCAGGTGCATCAGCCGCATGGCAAACGATTTTGCAACAAGCCCCGAGCGCCCGGCACCGATCACGTAGACTCGTTTGGCGCCTAATATCTCAGCCATGAATTTTTCCACGTCATCATCGGATATTTTGTTGGCAATCGCACGGATCTTTGATGCCATCAACAGCATCATTTCCTGTACCCTGTGGCTCTCCATGGTTCTCTCTAGAACAGATGCACCCACAAAGTAGATGAGAATTTCTACCGCGTTTTTTAAGTTTCACCCATCCACAGGCAACAGATCTTTATAATATGGCTTTAAAAACGTTAGAATGTGATATCAACCGTCAGGAATGCTCCGCTCCAGAATTGTCTCCCGGTGGTCAAATGGGCCGGAGGCAAACGACAGCTGCTGGGGGACCTGGAAGCCTGCCTTCCCTCGTGCTGGAATACCTACTTCGAACCATTTGTGGGCGGTGGGGCGCTGTTGACAAGGCTCGCGAACCGGGGCTGCCTCTCGCAGGCCGTTATCGCCGACCTGAATGCGGAACTGATCAACCTCTACCGGATCGTACAGCAGGAGCCGTTCGCGCTGATCGCCGCGCTGGAGAATGATGCGCTGCAGAACAATGCGGAATCCTACCGCACCTGCAAGGAGCGGTTCAACGCGATCCTTGGCGAGCCCGCGTACGCTGTCGAGCGTGCGGCCCTGCTCATCTTTTTGAACAAGCACGGGTTCAATGGCCTCTGGCGGGTGAACCGGAAAGGTTTTTTCAATGTACCGTTCGGGAGTTACAAGAAATTGTCGATTCCCCCTGTAGACAGCATTCTCGGGTTCTCCTCCCTTTTACAGAACGTGAAGATCCTGAACGCCGATTTTGAAGCGGCGACAAAGGATGCAAAGAAAGGGGATTTCGTCTATTTCGATCCCCCCTACCTGCCGCTTTCAAAAACGGCAAACTTCACCGATTATAATGCACAGGGATTTTCTTTTGTGGAGCAGGAGCGGCTCGCGAGACATTTCAGGAAACTCACGAAAAAGGGCGTATATGTGATGCTGAGCAACTCCAAGGTACCAGAGATCGAGATGCTCTATGACGGCTTTTTTATTGAGACCGTCTCGGCAAAGCGTTTTATCAATTGCAATGGCGAGCGGCGGAGCGGCATCCAGGAAGTCATCGTCACCAATTACCGGTATGACTGAGACCGGCCCGGACGTTTAACCCGTTGAACCATTGGATATTGGAACATTTTCCAACGTTTTTCACCATTGGAATCTGCAAAATAAGGGCAGGTTCCGGAACGATATCAAACGCCATTTGAGGATTATGGGGAGCGTATTATTCCTTCCCACCGGCCCGGTACTCCTCGATCGTCCCGTGCACGGCCAGCTTCTTATTTTCCACCACGGATACGGCCCCGTGCCCGCAGCAGATCAGGCAGCGCCGGCCGGACGATGCCAGTGCCCGGTCGGTCTCTTCGGCAAGGGCGAGAAGGGCAATCCGTTCCTGTTTTGCCCGGTCGCTGTCCACGTTTACTGAGGTGACGAGGAATGCGGCAAGCGAACTGTAATCCGCCCGCTCTTTTGTCAGGCTCGCAAAATTGATCACGCTGTCGGCGGTGAAGAGGAGTCCGTGGCTTTTTGAGTACAGGAAGACCTGCCCGAACGTATGGCCGCCAAGACCGTCCAGCACCTCAAAATCGATCCCACCAATGGAAAAGGTCCCGATCACCGGGAAGATCCCGCGCTGGGTTCCGTTCGCCGTGCCAAAACACCGGATATCCGAGGGAATCGCAAACCGGCTGAAGAGGTTGATCATCTTCGTGTAGAACTCTTCGAGCACAGACTCCTGGTTTTGCGATCCCCAGGCCCGGTTGTCGGTCCGGATGATCTCAAGCGTCCCGGCATGCATGGAGACCGGCACGGAGAAGTGGCCCGCAGCCCCGCAATGATCGGCATCGGCATGCGTCACGATGATGCGGGAGATTTTTTTCATGTCCCCCATGCCATACCGGGAGAAGAGTATCATGAAATCCGCGTGGTAGATCCCGTAGCCGGTGTCAATCATCACCAGTTCATCCGGGGTTTTGAACAGGTATACACTGCCTCCGCAGGGAGGCTGGAAACAATAGAGCATAGTACCGGGCAGGATCTCGTACTGCTGGACGCTTGCGTAAAAGTTCGGGCCGGTGGTGGCCTTCATGGTCCGGCCAGTTGCAAGCACGCTGTCGAACACCTGGTGAGGATTGCAGCCCCGGTCCATGAGTTCCTGCGCAATGTGATTGGTGTCGGCAAGAAACGAGAGCAGGAATGCATCCCCGGAGTCCCCGATCAGCTCGCGGACTTCCTGCGCATACCGCACGTAAAAAACGGTGTCGTCAAGATGTCTTCCGGTCTTGTCGTACTCGATGATCTCCAGCCGGTAACGGCTCTTGAGCTGGTCGAGCAGGTGGTCGATCTCCCGGCTCTGCTCGAGGTTGAGGCTGACGGTTAAGCGATCGGGGTGCCGGCCCTTGTCATCGAAATCGATCTGGGCGATATTGGCCCCGGCTGCGGTGATGTAATCGAGGAACTCGTACAATGCCCCCGGCCGGTGCGGGAGATAGACACAGAATTTTAAGAAATCCAGGGTGACAAGAGATGTCTGGAGGTACCCGATGGCTGCAAGATCAGCGGTGATCTGCCGGTATGCATCTTCGGGAGCGGTCACTTCATAAAAGACGGTGCCGGGATCGATCCGCCGGTCAAACTGGATCCGGTTGATATTCCCCCCGTACTGCTGGATGATCCCGGCAGCCCGGTGCAGTGAGCCGGGTTCATCCGGCATATGAGCGACAAATGAATATTTTCCCATCAATCCACCAGCGTGCGGGTACCGGATTCGCGCCGTGATTCAATATACATTATGGTTGGTTGTCCGGCAGGGTTTTTGAGAAAAAAGATCGTGGAAAAAATAAAATTATTCGGGTTTTCGCCCATAGGGCAGTGTGATACAGAGCAGCCCGGCAATGACCAGTCCGACAAGAACAGTCAGCGGGGATAAGGGCAGGGAGGGCGAACCCTTGACGAGAGCCGGCGCAACCGTTGTCGTTTCCCCGGCTTTTACTACGGCCTGTGCCGAATATGTCTGATACCCGGAATATTTGATCTCCACAAGATGAGTACCTGGTGCAATACTTCCCTGGGTGAGGGGTGTTGAACCAACGGAGACAGAATCCACATACACGGATGCACCTGACGGTGTTGAAGAGATGGACAGCGTCCCGGTGGTTACCGGTGCTGCGGGTACACCGGGTTCAGTCACGGCCGTACTGGTCCCGTTTACCGCAGTTGTTGGCGGGGGGATCACGGTGATGGAGGTGCGGAACGTGGTTCTCGCTGAAGGGCTGGTAACCGTAACGAAATATTCACCGGGGGGCATGTCCACGTGGAGGGCATAGGTGAAATAGCCGGTCTGGCTTGCACCGGTATTTTCGGTATGGACCACGTTACCGTTGGCATCGCTGATCTCGATGCGGATATCAGTAATCGCCTGTTCAGCGTTTCCGATCAGCCGGAGATATTCACCGGTCTCCAGGGTGCTCGGGGATGCAACAACATAGAAGTCCGGTTTCTTCATCATGACCGATGTAGTAGCAGTTGCCGTGGGATCCGCTGAATCGAAGGCAATGATATGATAGCGGGCAGTCTGCATCTTGTCAAGTCCCTTGATGGTGGAGGTATACCAGACAAAGCGCCAGGTACCGTCAGCATTCACCTGTACCGGGTTGCTGGTGCCTTCCGTGCCATCGAGATCGTAGACCGGGACTCCCGCTGCAGGGAGTCCGGGACCGGTCACTTTCACGAGGGTAATATTCCCGACTTTGTTGATCCCGTCAAAGATAATATTATCACCGATGTAATAACCCCCGGGGCCCCGGTACGTTATCGTAAATGTTTCATCTGCGGCAAGGACCGGCTGTATGCAGAATGCCAGTGCAATGACCAGCGCAATGACAGCAACAATCCTGCCGGTGTGAGCTGTACCCGTTATTGTACCCGATATACTACTCATGATGAAGAATCACCCTTTCATCGTATATATTTTATTTATTGCACCGTGCCTGACATTCATGTTCAGAAGAGAGATCATGTTACCTTATAACGAAACTATATCTAGATTACCGGGTAATCCTTGAAGAGAGGCATACGGACAATGATCGACGTTGAGTTGGCCAAAAAACATGGCGAAGAGCTCCTGAAATCGAGAATTCCAGCCATCCGGCAATCATTCTCCTATGAAGAGACTGCCTACCACCTTCCGATCTCGTATGCACTGACCGGCATGCCGGTCCACGACCAGAAGGCCGCTGCCGAGGTTTTTGGTAAGGCCGGCAACAACCCAATAGTCGCTTCCGAGTGCCTGCTGGCGGAAAAGACCGCCCTATCGGGCAAAGAAGCGGCACCCTACACCGGCTTCATCAGCGACACAATCATCCGCAAGCTCGGGTATTCCCTGGTTGACGGGAGCATCCTTGGTCTGGCGCTCGTTGTCGGAAAACCTGACAGCCCCGGGAGTGCTGCCGCGATCTGCCGGGAACTGCAGGAAAAATATATGCTCACCTTCCTTGCCGGCCCGGTGATCCCCACTCTTTCAGGGGCCGGAGTGAAGCTCGGTCTTGATTACCGGCTGATACCGCTCGGATCAACGCCGTTTTACGGGATCCATTTCGTTGACGTTGTCGCACGGGTTGCCATGATGTTCGGGGGTGTCACACCCGGCGACACGAGCCGGCTGCTCGCATATGCGGCGGAACGGGCAAAGGCCATTGTCATCGTCTTTTCGGGTCTGACTGACGAAGAGATTGCACTCGTTGATGGTATGCGGGTGCTGGGCTTTCCCATCCTCTCCCTCGGTGGATACGAAGGCGGGACCTGGATCTCATCAACTCCTGACGATGTGGTGCGCAGGGGCATGGAAGAGAAAGGGATCCGGGTCACGGTTACTGCGATTCCCATCCCTATGGGCTGCTCTCCGGCATTCGAGGGAAAGAGCATCCGGAAAGAAGAGATGTACGTGGAGTTCGGTGGCGGCAGGTCGCCGGCATTCGAACTGCTGCGGATGCGCGAGCCCGGTGAGATCGTTGACGGGAAGATCACGGTGATCGGCCCCGAGATCGATTCCTTAAAAGAGGGATCGGCGAACCCGCTCGGCATTATCATCGAGGTTGCCGGCAAGACGATGAAGAAGGATTACGAGCCGGTCCTGGAACGGCGCATCCACAACTTTGTCAATTATGGCGAGGGATCGTGGCACGTGGCGCAACGGGATCTCATCTGGGTCCGGCTCTCCAAGGAAGCGGTGGCAAAAGGGGTGAAGATCGAGCACATCGGGAAACTGCTGGCAAGCAAGTTCAGGATGGACTTCCCGCAGCTGCTCGACGCGGTTTCGGTCACCCTGATCACGGACGCTGAAAAAGTCCTTGAGGCAAAGAAGGAGGCCGAGCGGATCTACGATGAACGGGACGCACGGATCAAGGGAATGAAGGACAACGATGTCAACACCTATTATTCCTGCACGCTCTGCCAGACCTTTGCCCCCAACCATGTCTGCGTCATCACGCCCGAACGCCTCGCCCTCTGCGGTGCGATCAGCTGGCTGGACGGGAAAATAGCCTACGAGATCTCTCCTTCCGGCGCCAACCAGCCCATCGAGAAAGGGGCTGCTATCAATGCCCAGAACGGGGAGTTCGAAGGGGTGAACCGCTTCATCAAGAAAGCAAGCCACGGGGAGATCGAGCGCTGTTCGCTTTACAGCGTGATGGAATACCCGATGACCAGCTGTGGCTGCTTCGAGGCGATCGCACTGATGCTGCCGGAGGTGAACGGGATCATGGTGGTGAACCGTGAATTTACCGGCATGACCCCGTCGGGGATGACCTTCTCCACGCTTGCCGGGACCATTGGCGGTGGGGCCCAGACGCCGGGCTTTGCCGGTATCTCCAAGAACTACGTGCTCTCGGACCGTTTCATCCAGGGAGATGGTGGGATCGAACGCCTAGTCTGGATGCCCTCCGTCCTCAAGGAAGAATTGAAAGTCCGGCTTGAGAAGAAGCTGGAAGAACGCGGGCTTGCCGGGTTATTTGAGAAGATCGCCGATGAGACCACAGCCCCGACCATCGAAGACCTGATGGTCTATCTCGAACAGGTCCACCATCCCGCACTCGGCATGAAACCGCTGGTGTGAGGTGCCAAGAATGTCCTATGACGTAAATTTTGGCTGGACCTCCACCATTGAGGAGGTCGTGCTCGGGGCAACAAAAGCGGATGGAGGCACGCGGAGATGCTCGTACCGCATCGGCGGGGGTACAACACTCCCGTTCCTTGAACCTGAAGGCTCCCCTGCCCCGCTCATTGCCCTTGAGATCTGTGATTATCTCCCGTTCTGGTCGCCGATCGTGACGAACTATTGCGGCGACGTGGTCAACAGCGTGAGCGATTGGGCAAAGGCCGCCGACAATAAGTATGGTGCCGATCTCATCCGGCTCTACCTGACCAGCACGCGCCAGCGCAATTTTTCCGACATTGCATCTCTTGGAAAATGCGTCGAAGACGTGCTCTCGGCATCCAGCCTCCCGCTGATCATCGAAGGCAGTAACGAGCCGAAGATCGACAGCGAGGTATACCAGACATGCGGGGAAGCGGGACAGGGAGAACGTCTCCTTCTCGGCACTGCGGAAGCAGCAAAGTACCGCAGCATCGCGGCAGCCGCCCTTGCCTACAACCATTCCATCATCGCCCAGTCCCCCATCGACATCAACCTGGCGAAACAGCTCAACATTCTCTTAAAGGAGATCGGGGTCCAGCGGGATCATATCGTGATCGACCCGTACACCGGAGCGCTCGGTTACGGGTTCGAGTACTCCTATTCGGCCATGGAGCGGATCCGGTTCTCCGCTCTTAAGGGCGATACCGATCTCGCAATGCCGATGATCTGCTCGTCGATTGACTCCCTCACCATCAAGGAGGTTCGGGAAGCGGACCCGTCCGTACAGAATGACATGGCGATCCAGTGGGAGTTCTACACGAACTTTGCGGCAGCAGCAGCCGGTGCCGAGATTCTCTGTGTCCGCCACCCGGGCACGATCCCGCTCCTCCGGCAGGCCTTTGCTGACATGAAAAAAGAGAAGAACCCTGCGGAGGTGGGATGAATGGCACTCAAGGCGCTGGACATCTACAAGCTCCTCCCCAAGAAGAACTGCAAGGAGTGCGGCGATCCGACCTGTCTCACGTTTGCCATGAAACTGGCCGGTGGCAAGGTAGACGTGGAACTCTGCCCGTACCTGAGCGACGAGGCGAAATCAGTGCTCGGGGCATCCACCCGCCCGCCGATACGGCTCGTCAAGATCGGTGTCGGGCAACGCCCGGTCAAGGTGGGGGGGGGATTTGTCCTGTTCCGGCACCAGAAGAAGGTTTTCCCCCCCCCGGGGCGCATACTCCGGGGTCTTGCCAACA